>MRWG01000014.1_pt1 | contig 470637 bp, 436 predicted proteins | sample 1013341 | NCBI WGS metagenome assembly MRWG01 (sample SAMN06117577, study PRJNA244670) | biofilm metagenome | biome: Water; feature: Cathode Biofilm; material: Biofilm; isolation source: microbial consortium enriched at the cathode of a solar microbial fuel cell | place: USA: District of Columbia...
TGGGCCGGCCAGTACGCATTTTATGATCGCGCGAAAATAAGCGGCGCCCGGCTGCACAAGCAGCTACTGGCAGCGGCAATATTCAATTAAACTTTCAAAATGAGCGATTCTAACGGACGCCCCGAAATCAATCCTGCTGTCGGTGCGATGCTGCAATCTGCGCGAGACTGGCTGCTGCATGAGCATTCGCTGTTCAGGACGCTGGACCTTAAGCCTGTCTTGATAGGGCATTCGAAAGCGACTTTCTCCGTTTACCTGCCTGAAGACTTTTGCAACGCCGATGGCAAAATTCATGGATCGCTCCTTACGCTCATCATGGATTCGATCTTTGGTCTTGCCGCTTTTACCGCCCTCGATGAGTTGAAGCCCATCGCCACAATCAACCTGCGCACTGACTATCTGGCCGATATTGCGCCCGGGGGACGTGTCGCCTGCGCCGCCGAATGCCGCCGGCTGCGCGGCGACGTCGCTCATGTCGCTGGCGACCTCACCGACGAGAATACCGGCGCCCTGATCGCCACCGGCTCCGGCGCCTTTATGATCGGCACGCGCGGCCCCAACAGGGAATCGCGGTTATGAGCGGGCGCGCCGACATTGCCATGATCGAGGAATACGCGGCGCGTTCCCCGATTTCGAAATGGCTAGGCTTTTCAGCGCAGGAAAACGGCGCGGACGTGCTTTTTCACCTCGCCGTTGACGAACGCCATATCGGCAATGCGCTTATCCGCGCACTTCATGGCGGGGCCATTGCAGCGTTTCTGGAGTTCTCAGCCGAAGCCATGCTCCATGCGCGCCTCCATGGCGAAAGAAGGCTTTCGAGCATCAATGCCGATATTGATTACCTCACCTCCGCCCGCGCGCAGAACATGACAGCGCGCGTAAGGCTCGTTCGGGTCGGGCGGCGTATCGCTTTCGTCGAAGCTGTAGGTTGGCAGAAAGATGAAGCATCGCCGGTTGCCGCCGGAAGGTTCCGTTTCCGTATCGGCGAAGAAAAATAAATTTTACATGGGGACTGGCGCCAGCCCCTTTGCATTCCAAGTTACCTAGCCACGTAAACCTTCAGCGGACCCTAATTCCATGACCATCTGGCTTTCCATCGCCGCCGGCCTCATTCTTTTAACGCTGGGCGCAGAGGCGCTCATCCGCGGTGCAGCCGGCCTAGCGCGAAGGTTTGGATTGTCCGAACTCCTCATCGGCTTGACGCTTGTCGGCTTTGGCACCTCGACGCCGGAACTGGTATCGAGCGTTCAAGCCGCGCTTTCAGGCGCGCCGGGCATCGCCATTGGCAACGTCGTCGGATCGAACATCGCCAACATCTTGTTGATTCTCGGCCTGTCAGCAGCGATTGCGCCTATCGCAATTGAACCGAGAAGCTTTCGCCGCGACATGCCGGCGCTCATCGCGGCCACCATGTTCGTTACGGTTGTCATATTAAGCGGCGCAATCGGCCGTTTTGCCGGGGCGGGCTTCCTGATCGCGATCGCCGCGTACATTGCCTATGCCTATTTCAGTGAGCGCGTGCGCATCAGCGCACCGGAGCCGATGCGCCATGAAGCCGAGGCCGCAGAAATCCACAGCACGCAATCGCCTCTGGTTGCAGTCATTTTATCAATTATCGGCCTTGTTCTGCTTGTCATCGGCGCGAAGATGCTGGTGACGGGCGCTATCGAAATTGCATCTTCTCTTGGCGTATCGGAAGCGGTCATCGGGCTAACCATCGTCGCCGTCGGGACTTCACTCCCGGAACTCGTGACATCTGTGATGGCGGCGTTTCGCGGCAAGAGCGACTTGGCGCTCGGCAACGTTGTCGGCTCCAACATCTATAATCTTCTCGGCATTCTCGGCGCGACGGCGCTGATCCAGCCCGTTACGGTTGCCGCTGAAATCATAAATTTCGATATCTGGGTGATGGTTGGCGCCACAGCCGCCATGGCGCTTTTCGCCTGGACACGGCGGTCGGTCGAACGCTGGGAGGGATACGTTCTCCTTCTTGCTTACACCGCTTATCTCGGGTGGCTCGCCTTTACGGTCTAGCGCCGCCTGCACATGGAGCGCAAAGCACCGCAGTCAAGTCAATCTCAAGGCGCTTCGGCGCTATCGCTTCGCCGCATTCGGCGCACCAGCCATATTCGCGCTCATCGATGCGCTTTATCGCCGCCTCAATCTTGCGCTGCTCATGAACGCGGCGGGCTTCCTGCGCATTCGCCATCGCCTGCTGCTGCAACGCATCCTGCCGGGACAGTCGCCCCACCGATTGTTGATCGAGCTCAACTGGTTTTCGCGAGGCTTTGGCGCCGGACGACAGCGCTCTCAATTCATCCCGCCGCGCTTCGAGCTTGGCGCGATAAGCAGATAGTTCAGTATCATTCATGAACGGTAGGCATTCCTAAGATGCCGATTTATGGCTGCAGCGCCGGTGATTTCCTGCCCGGTATTCGGATCATTGAGATGTGGCGCGATTTTTCCTTCCGGCGCTTGCGACCGCCAGATATATTCCAGCTCCATCTCACACAAGCGTTCCTTGACCAGCCTTGCACCTGGATGCCGCTCGGCGCCGTAAAACTCAAGCGGCTTTTCTGGCTCGCGTGAGTGCGACAAGAACGTGCCGGCGATAAGGCGGATCATGACGCCTAACGAAGAGGCCATCAAATTGACGGGGCCAAGCCAGTGAATGAAGGGGCGAATTTTTGATCCGTAGTTCTTGCGAATATGCGCCGCTATGTCGGCGCTCTCATACATGCGGACGTTCATATTCGGATCGACAAGATAAGGGAACTGCGCTTTGCCGCCCTCTTCTTTCACCTGCGGACGAAACCGTTTCCCGGCTTTCGGACACGGCCTCACCAGAACCGTGACGCCAGCTTCCGATATCGCTTCGCGCGCAATGCGGCAGAACGGACACCCCTCGAATTCATACAGAATGATTGGCTGCTCGGTTTCAACTGGCGCAGCGGCGGCCCCGGCGCCGAGCCTTAAAGCCGACGCCATCAAAGACAGCAGCCAGTGAATCGGCGTCAGCATGGGCATTCAATCTTGCGCGTCACGCCTGTTTCTCCCAGCGGCCTTGCGGCGACTGTTTCCAGTAAGTCGCCTCATGCCCTGCGTCCCTCACCTCTTTCCAGAAGCGGCGCGCGTCGGTCAGCGCATCCTCGTCCCTGCCATCAAAAATCGTCACGCAACGGGTGAATTCGCCAAGCGATGGCGTCACGGCCTGCGCGCCATCAACCAGAAAAATCAGATCAGCGTTGTTGGGGACGTCATCTCCATCTGTCAGCCACACCGGCTGTTCGGAGCCGTCGCCAGCCGCGGCGTGGGGCAAAAACGACTCGTCCCGGTATGTCCATAAATACCCGTCGAGCTTTTCAACCCGTTCGCGCGACCCGGCGCGGACCACCGCCTTCCATCCTCGCTCGAGCGTCTTTTCAAGAAGGCTAGGCAGCACGTCCTCAAGACGGCCATGTTCAAGGTGGTAAAACAGGACTTCCGTCATTTCATGGCGTCGCCGAGCACGGTATCGAACCCGTCAATGCTCGTTGCGTTTTTCGTCTTCCATCCCTCAGCAAGAACGTCCTGTCCACGCGATTGCGCAAGCTGGCGCAGCATCGGGCGCTGGCGAACCAATTCCATCTCCGGCACCGCAAAACCGCAGCTGGTCTGTACGCTTCGTACATCAGCGAAAATGATCTGGCGCGCGCCCGGAATATCCGGAAACAGGCCCTTATGCTCTTCGAATTCCGGCGTGCCATAAGGCGCTGAATATCCTGTCCCGTAAATTCGCAAAATCAGCGGCTTCTTGCCATAGCTGTTGAACATGAATGTGATGCGCCCGTCGCGTTTCAGGTGGGCGTCGGTTTCATTGCCGCTCCCGGAAAGATTGAGAAACGCCACCCGTTCAGGAGTAAGAACACGAAAGCTGTCTTCTCCTTTAGGTGATAGGTTGATGCGCCCGTCTGCGGCGGCGGTCGCCACGAAAAACATCGGTTGGCGCTCGATGAATTCAATGTGGTCGTTAGTCAGTATGTCAAAAAAATCCGCCATGTCTATTTCTCAACCATTGCCCGCAATTCTTCCACACGCTTCCGGTTGACGCCCATATCGCCATAGCCAACGCGCGAGGATGACCGCACATGAACCTGCATCTCGCCTTTGCGGAATTCTACATCGTCGACGAAGCGCATGACTTTGGAAGAAAATTCAGCGGCCATATACTCATCGCGCACATCCGTCACCACACCTCCCAAATCTTCGATTGCCTGAGGCAATTGCTCCCATGCCGCTCCCGGCAACGGATCCACCGCATGACTATCAAGCGTGCCTTCTTCGCTGGAAACGCAATTCGGCGAAGAGGGACATGGCGCGAGCCTGCCATTGATAAGGCCCGGCGCCGTTCCCGATTGTGACTTCAGGGCGAGAAAGATAAATCCGCCTGCGCCTGTTGCCGCAAGCACGGCGACAATAATTGCAAGTATTTTCATCCTGCCTCGCCTTGCATGTTATCCCTCGTGATTGGCGCGGACATATTCATCGAGCAAACGCACGCCAAAACCGGATCCGCCCTTAGGACAGGTCGGCTTGTCTTTCGGATTCCAAGCCATCCCGGCGATATCGAGGTGCGCCCATGAAACGCCGTCTTTTATAAACCGTCCGAGGAACGCCGCCGCCGAAGAAGAGCCCGCGCCCTTGCCGCCGATATTCTGCATGTCGGCGATGTCAGACTTGATCATCTCGTCATGGGCCTGCGTCAGCGGCATGCGCCAAAGCTTGTCACCTGTCGCGTCGCCAGCCGCATCAAGCTGTTTTGCGAGTTTGTCGTCCTTGGTGAACATCCCGGCGAACTCATGCGCCAAAGCGATAATGATGGCTCCGGTCAATGTCGCAAGATCAATCACCGCTTTCGGCTTGTATGTCTCCTGTGTCCACCACAGGGCATCTGCAAGCACGAGGCGCCCTTCCGCGTCAGTATTCAACACTTCAATCGTCTGGCCGGACATAGATTTCACAACATCGCCCGGTCGCTGAGCGTTGCCGTCAGGCATATTCTCAACAAGACCAATCACGCCGATCACATTGGCTTTCGCTTTTCGGCCGGCAATCGCCGCCATGGCGCCGGTTACCGTTCCGGCCCCGCCCATATCCCACTTCATATCTTCCATGTTCGGCGCCGGCTTCAGGGAAATCCCGCCCGTATCGAACGTCACGCCCTTGCCGACAAAGGCGACGGGCGCTTCGCCCTTCTTGCCTCCAAGCCATTCCATGGCCACCAGTTTCGACTCGCGAATAGAACCCTGACCGACCCCCAGCAGAGAACCCATGCCGAGCTTTTTCATTTCAGCTTCGCCAAGCACCTTGATTTTTACGCCGAGCTTTGAAAGCGCCTGACAGCGTTTCGCAAATGAGTCCGGATAAAGAATATTTGCTGGTTCCGAAACAAGGTCGCGCGTCAGGAACACGCCATCATTGATTGCATCATAAATCGCAAAAACATCTTTTGCTTTTGTCGCCGACGTCTGCACGGAAATTTTCGTGAGAACCGGTTTATCGTCTTTTTCTTCCTTTGTGCGGTATTTATCGAAGCGGTAGGATTTCATTTTGGCGCCAATAGCGACGCGCGCGGCAAACTCGTCATTGCCAAGTTTTTTGATTGTTAACCCGGCCAGCGCAAACGCTGCGTTTTTGTCGCGTCCGGTCAGCAGGCGAGCCGCCGCATTTCCGCCGAGCGTTTCCGCATCTAGCGCCGAAAATCCTTTTGATGAACCTGCGCCGATGAGGACAATCCGGCTTATGGTAACGCCGGCCGGCGCCACAATTTCGAGAATTTTACCCTTCTTCCCTTTATACGCCGCCGCCTTGACTGCTCGTTCGAGCGCGCCGGATGTCGCCTTGTCGAGATCTTCGTACGCTTTCGGCTTGCCGCCGTCCTCAAACATCGGAATGACAATCGCGCCGGTTTTCGGCAGCGCTGCGGCGGAAAAAGTGATTTGCATGAATGTCCTCTTTTTCGTTTCTTTCCTGGGGAGTTTATCGTTCAAGAACACGCCTGAATTCAAGCGTATTGATAACGCTTTTGGTGGGAGCGAGGTTTGTGCTAGTCCGGAACCGGTTTCAAGAGCGTCACTCTAGCGGCGGCGCGCCATAAGGGAAGAGCCTACGGCCCTCGTGAACAGCCTTGACAAATATCTGCTGCGTCAGTGTGTAACGCCGCTTCTGATGATCCTGGCGGTCACAACCGCCATCGTCTGGATGACGCAAAGCCTGCAGCGGATCGAGATTATCGTCGAATACGGGCAAGGGTTTTGGACCTTCCTGTACCTTAGCCTGCTCATCATTCCGAGCCTTCTGGCCGTCATCATTCCGTTCGCCCTCTTCGGCGCCATCGTTTATGCACTCTACAGGCTTCACTCCGACAGCGAGATTGCTGTGATGTTCGCTGCAGGGGTCAGCAGCTGGAGGCTGTCAGCGCCATTACTGCTCATTACTTTCGTTGCCGGTGTTGCAACATTTTATATCAATGCTGACCTGATGCCGCGCAGCTATCGCGTATTAAAAGCGAATGTCGCAGAGATACGCGCCGATTTTGCGAACTCTCTCATCAGAAGCGGCGAGTTTGTGAGTGTCTCGAATGGGCTCACGGTCTATGTCGATGAAACGCGCGGCGAAGGCCAGTATGTCGGGCTCCTGATCAACGATTATCGAAACCGTGAAAATCGTGAAACCTACATGGCGCAACGCGCCGTCCTTCAGGATAGCGATGCGGGCACAATGCTGCTTTTGAAAAACGGCAATGTCCAGCGCGAGGCGGGGTATTCCGGTAAAATCGATATCATCCGTTTTGAGGACTGGGCCATCAATCTCGCAGCCTTCGGCGAAGGACCTGGCGAACTGCAGCTTGAAATGACCGAACGTTATCTTGGTGAGCTTCTCAAGCCAGATATGTCAAAACCTTATGATCGCGCCTATGCGAGTGAGCTTATTGCTGAAGGTCATGCGCGGCTGGCGGCGCCGTTTTACACCGTCGCCTATGCACTTGTTGGACTCTACGCGCTTATTGGCGGCGCTTATACCCGACGTAGCTACTTTCTCCGCGTCGCCATGGCGAGCGCATTGATTTTTGGTTTGCGTGTCAGCGGATACGTATTGCAGGACATCGCGAGCGCGACGGGTATGATGTGGCTTGTTTATATGCCGCCCGTTATCGCCGCTCTCGCATTCAGTTGTCTGCTTTACGCGCCCAGGCAGGCGCGGGCGCTACTTCCGGGCGGAGCAATCTGATGCCCCCTGCAACGCTTTTCAATTACATTGCATCCCGGTCGCTGATCGCTCTTGGCGGGCTTTTCGGAATATTGGCCTGTCTGGTCTTACTTATCGATCTTATTGAAAACCTGCGGTTCGCCGGCAAAGCAGCCGAAGGCGGTTTCGGACTGGCGCTGAGTCTCACTTTGCTGCGAGCACCGTCACTGACACAAACACTTACCCCATTCGTATTTTTGTTTGGCTCAATCTGGATGTTTCACCAGCTAAACAAGCGTTCCGAAATCTCAGTCATGCGCTCAGCGGGATTATCCGTCTGGCGGCTGATTGGACCAGCCGCTCTCATCGCCGCCATTACCGGGTTGGTGGTCATCACGATTATCGATCCCATGTCCGCGAGTCTTCGGGCGCAGGCAGAGCTTTTAAAAAGCCGCGAGCAAGGGCTTGACCGGAACCTCGTTCAAGTATTCGGCGACGGCATTTGGTTACGCCAGCATGACAATTCAGTGAAACTGATTATCAACGCTGAAAACTTTGACGATCAGCGAGCGGCGCTGGAAAATATTACAATCTGGCGCTTTGATAATACCCATCAATTCGAAGAGCGCATTGATGCGAAAGAAGCTTTTTTGTCGGGTCGGACGCTGGAACTGCATGACGCCCGATTGCGTTCGCCTGCCTCTCAGCAAGAACGATACACGCCAATCTACGCGGTTGAGACATCCTTGAGCGCTGGCAATTTGCGCGAGCGGGTGGCCCCTCCTGAAACCATGTCACTTTGGCGGCTACCGGAATTCATTCTTCTCGCCGACGCGGCCGGGCTCCCGACTGTCCGATACAACATTCGGTTTCATGACCTTTGTTCGACCCCGTTAAAGCTCCTCGCCATGGTGCTCATTGCCGCGGCGTTCTCCATGCGCCCAAGCCGGGCTGGCGGAGGGTTCCAGCTGGCGGTTTTTTCGATCATTGCAGGTTTCCTGCTTTACATACTCGCAGAGATTTCCACAGCGCTTGGCGAATCGGGGCTAGCGCCTGTTGCCCTTGCCGCATGGACCCCCGCCCTTGTCGCGAGCCTGGTTGCCGTTACAACTCTTTTGCATCTTGAAGACGGGTAGCCACCGGCCTCGTTCGGCTGGACCTCGCCTCACCCCTCATATAACTCTAGAAAATCGCTTCCGTTCTGATTCGCGCCGCGAAGGGCCTCCATTAAGTGACGACCAGTAACAGCCTCATAGCGCGTCTTTTTATCACCACGGTGTTGGCGAGCGCGACTGGCGCCCTCTTGACGCCGGTTCCGGCCATGGCCGCCGCCGTGGAAGACAGCGTCGACGAACCGGACAGGGTGCTTTTCGAAGCCGACACCGTGTCGCGCGATGAGGAAGACGGCCCTATCGTCGCCGAAGGCGATGTGCGAGCCTATTTTGGCGAGCGTTATTTGCGCGCCGACAGGCTAATATACGACCCCGCGACGGATATCGTCATTGCTGAGGGCAATGTGTCCATCACGGACGCCAATCTTGAAACCGCCTTTGCTGGCCGGGTTGAACTTTCCGGAGATCTGCGTGACGGGATCGCCGAAAATTTCAGCGCGCTTCTTGAGGACAATGCGCGTCTCGCAGCCGACAGCGCCATTCGCGAACAAGGCGCCAGAACGCGGCTGAACCGCGCGGTTTATACTTCTTGCAACGTCTGCAACGCAGAAGGCGAAGGCAAGACGCCAACCTGGCGGATAAAATCGCTTCGGGTCACCCGTGATCAGGAACGCAAGGTGATGCGCTTTCACCACGCGTTTCTTGAGATCAAAGGCGTTCCAATTCTCTATGCACCTTATTTGCAGACGCCGGACCCTTCGGTTGAACGCCAGTCCGGATTTTTGCCGCCTGACATCGGCGCATCCAGCCGACTCGGATTCAACATTGAGCTGCCCTATTATCTGGCGATCTCTAGCCATCAAGACGCAACATTCTTTCCCAAATTCACGGCGGAAGAAGGCATTTTATGGCAAGCAGAGTGGAGACGGCGCGGCGCGCACGGCTATCATGTTCTGTCCGGCGGCGTTATCGATGCTCCAAATCAGAACAATGCTCCGACTGGGCCGCTGCCTGCGGAAACGACGCCAGGAGTTCGCTGGCATATGTTTGGCCGTGGGTATCGTAACTTTGGCGAACATTGGCGTGCGAGCTATGATTTCGAACGCGTATCAGACAAGGAATATCTGCGGCAATACGATGTGGAACGCCGCGGGGATCTTCGTCAGGAACTAGACAGAGGACAAACAAACCAGCTGCGGAGCAACGCGCGCATAGAGTGGCGCAAAGCCGGATCGCACTTGACCGCAGATACCTACCTGTTCCAGGGATTACGCACTCGGCAAAACGCCGATGCAATCGCGGTGCAGGGCGTTGGGCGGATAGACGATTCCAAAACAACGCCTTATGTCCTGCCGCTTATTGATTTCAAACATAATTTTAAATCGAAGCTCGCGGGCGGCAACGCTTCGGTCAGCGCCAACATCGCATCGCTCTATCGTACGCAAGGCATCGATTCCCAACGCTTCACGACAGGAGCAGCATGGTACAGGGACATCATTACGAACAGCGGACATCGATTTAATGTTTTAGCCGAGCTACGCGGCGATATCTTTTCCTATCAAGATCTCGACCTTGGAACCGAAGTCTGTTTTGAGGCGACCGCCACATGTGCGATAGGCTTTCCCGGTTTTTCGACAACAGATAGCTCCGACATCGTCGCGCGATTTACGCCCAGCCTGAGCTTTGAGTGGTCTTATCCGTTGATGCGCGAATTCCATGGCGCGCGGTTGTTCATCGAGCCTCGCGTACAACTTGTCGCCAGCCCGGCAAGCCGGAATTCTAGTGACATTATCAACGAAGACTCCCAAAGCATCGAATTCGATTACGCTGGTCTGTTCGATTACAACAAGGCAACCGGCTACGACTCTTTCGAAGACGGCCAACGTATGAATGTTGGCATATCGGCGTCGGCAATTTTGCCAAATGGCATTACTCTCGAAGGTTCTATAGGCCAGCAGTTTCGCGTTCAGGAAACCAACGCGTTCGAAACGTCGTCCGGACTGGGCGAAGAGTCTTCCGACATTGTCGGTTCGTTGAACTTGCGGCTCGGCGCCAAGGCCGGCATCGAGAACCGATTTCGCATCGAGAACGAAACCGGCGACATACAAAGAGCGGAATCGATGGCGTATTTCCGCTCTCGCCGTTTTACCGCCAATCTTGCATATGTTCGGCTAAATGAAGAAAACGTCGCAAACAATCTCGTGCGGCGAGAAGAATTGAAGGCAACCGGTAGGTTGCGCGTCGCGAAGCATTGGACTGTCGGCGGCGCATGGCGGCTTGACCTTGAAAACGACCGGACGATACGGCAGGATTTTACGATCGGCTATGAAGACGAATGCTCTACTTTTGGCATTACATACAGACGCGACCGCACCCGGGACGCCAATCTTGAACCCGATAACGCTGTGTTGCTCAGCTTCACGCTGAAATCTCTGATTGATTGAGCGCTTGCACCAGCGCTGATTCCGACTATTTTCCCCATGGGTCAAAGGCGGGCCGAACCAAAGGACCAAATGATCAATATGCGATTTTCTGCTTTAAGTTCAGTATCTTGCAGCTTGTTTCTCACACTCGCCGCAGCACAGGCGCAAGCGCCGCAAGTGACCGAACGGCCTACCAGTGAGGAAGTTATCGCCCGATCCGGCGTTCCGGCGAGCGCGGTTGCCGCTGTGGTTAATGATGCCGTCGTGACCACTTACGATGTTCGTCAGCGCATGAAGCTGATGCTGATATCTTCGGGCGGTCAGATTCCTGCTGACGCGCTGCCGCAGCTACAAGCTCAGGCATTGCGCGATCTTGTTGAAGAACGCTTGAAGCTTCAGGAAGCGGCGCAATTCGAACTGGAGGTAACGGAAAAGGAAGTGAATGAAGAGCTGTCGCTGATGGCGGCACAATCGAATATCACTCTCGATCAGCTCATAACGACTCTTGAAGGTTCGGGCATCGCCGTAAACTCCCTGAAAGAGCAAGTACGTTCTCAAATTGCGTGGCCCCAACTTGTGCAGGGACGCTACCGCGACCGCGTCAGGGTCAACGAAAATGAAATAGAAACTACTCTGGAGCGAATGCGCGAGGATGTAGACAAGGAGCAATTCCTCGTTTCCGAAATTTGTATCCCTGTAGACAACCCATCACAGGCGCAACAATACTATCAGGGCGGGTTGCAATTAATCGAACAGATGCGGCGTGGCGTTCCATTCACAGTAGTCGCCCAGCAGTTCTCCGCTTGTACTACGGCGGCTGTCGGCGGCGATCTCGGCTGGGTGCGCGCCGGCGAACTCCCTGTTGAACTCGATAACGCCATCCGTGAACTGCCCGTCGGCTCGGTGACCAACCCTATCCCCTCCGAAGGGGCTTTCATGATCCTGGCGATCAGGGACAAGCGGGAAGCGGTCGTGCCGGGAGAGCCAAGCTTCACCCTTGCATATGCAGGCGCCGATGCATCCATGGGCCGCAACGCAGCGCATGCAGCGCTTGAAAAGATTTCCACCGCCGAAGTCTGCTCAGGAAGGTCGCTACGGATCGACCTTGGGCAAGGCGTGGGATATAGCCTTCTGGAAAACGTAACCCTTGACCAGATTGATGAGCGGTTTCGACCGTTTGTGGAAGATTTAACCCGCGAAGACCAGAGCGCGGTTATTGAGGCCGACGGCGCCTATCATTCTGTTTATGTCTGCGACAAAGATGAAGGGCTTGGCCTTCCCTCACGTGAAGCAATCGAAAATAGGATTTACTCACGGCAGCTTGCACGGATTGGTCAACAATATCTTCGCGATGTCGAACGTGAATCCATGATAGACCTCCGTATGGAGAATCTACAGCAGCCGAACGGCTAGATATGTCGACGGCGCCTCTTGCGCTGACGATGGGCGAGCCCGGCGGCGTCGGTCCGGAGATCACCTGTGCCGCCTGGTCGGCGCTTCGAAACGGACAGGTAAGTTTTTTTGTCCTTGCAGACCCTGCGCTTTTTCGCAGCGAGCGCGTCGATGTAAAAATCATTCGCTCGCCCGCTGAAGCTTCGGCGTCATTCGGCGCGGCCTTGCCTGTATTGCCGCTCAAATGCAGCGTGAATTCGACTATAGGCGTCGCAGAACCTCAGAACGCATCAGCGGTTATTGAAAGCATTGAAAAAGCTGTTTCCCTTACCCTTGCGGGAAAGGCGTCAGGCGTCGTTACAAACCCGATACAAAAATCATCTCTAATACAACACGGGTTCAAGTTTCCCGGCCACACGGAATTTCTGGCTGAGCTTACAAAAAACGCGAAAATGCCTGCGGACCGGGCGCGTGGACCTGTCATGATGATTGCCGGCCCAACGCTTAGGACCGTGCCCGTTACAATCCACCAGTCTGTAAAAGCTGCAGTATCGTTATTATCGGCCGACCTCATCATAAAAATCTGTACGGTTGCAGCTCAATCTCTGAAGCATGATTTTGGCGTTCAATCCCCGCGTCTTGCTGTTTCAGGCCTCAATCCGCATGCAGGAGAAGCTGGCGCGATAGGGACCGAAGATGCTGAAATCATAACGCCCGCGCTGAAAGCGTTACGCGAGTCAGGCATCGAGGCGCGCGGCCCCCTGCCCGCCGATACAATGTTTCACGAAGAAGCGCGCGCCCGGTACGACGCCGCGATCTGCATGCTCCATGATCAAGCGTTGATACCGGCAAAAACACTGGCCTTCCATGAAGCCGTCAACGTGACTCTTGGCCTGCCGATTATCCGGACATCGCCCGATCACGGGACGGCGCTTGATATCGCGGGCAAAGGCGTTGCACGCGCGGACAGTCTCATCGCCGCCATCCGCCTGGCGGCGCAAATCGCCGAACGCCGCGGCGCTATATGACTTCCGAACTGCCGCCGATTCGAGAAATCATTGAGCGATATGGTCTCGGAGCGAAGAAGTCGCTCGGCCAGCATTTCCTTCTCGATCTCAACATGACGCGCAAGATCGCGCGCACAGCCGATGTTTCCAGAGATGATACGGTCCTTGAGATCGGCCCCGGCCCCGGCGGTCTGACACGCGCCTTGCTTGAGACTGGCGCGGCGGTAATTGCGATTGAGCGCGACAGCCGATGCATTGAAGCGTTGTCAGAGCTTGTGCTGGTCTTTGATAACCGCCTCGTCATTCACGAAGCCGATGCACTGGATGCAGATGAAATACAAATTCTTGGCGCACGGCGGCCCGTCAAAATCGTCGCCAACCTTCCTTACAATATTTCTACCGAGCTTCTCATCAAATGGCTGAAAGCCGGTGATGCTCTCTGGTCGAAGATGGCGCTGATGTTTCAAAAGGAAGTAGCCGACCGGATTCTCGCCGCGCCCGGATCAAAAACCTACGGACGTTTGTCGGTAATCGCCCAAGCAGCGTCACACCCTGTCCGGGCGTTCAACCTGCCCGCCCGCGCATTCACTCCCGCGCCGAAAGTCGATTCGACCGTGGTGATTTTCGATCCGCCGAAAGAAAATTTCTCACAATTAGAGGCGCTGGAACGCGTCACGCAAGCTGCCTTTTCCCAGCGGCGAAAAATGGTGCGGTCGTCTTTAAAGTCCTTGCTAGGCGCCAGGCTGAACGACCGGCTTGGTGCGGCAAACATCAAAGAAACGCAGCGCGCTGAAGAAGTCACGGTGGAGCAGTTCAAAATGCTCGCCCGCGAGGTCGGCTCTTAAGCTTTCAAAACGTCGAACTCCCCGCGCACAAACGCTTCGGCTAATTTGAATTTCCTGATTTTACCCGAACCGGTAAGCGGCCACTCATCCACATATATCCAGTAGCTCGGCGTTTTTTGCGGCGACAGACGCTCACGGATGAAGGCTTTCAACGCCGCCGCATCGGGTTTATCGCTCCCTCTCGCACGCATAAAGCAAGCAACCTGTTCGCCCCATTTTTCATCGGGGACGCCGACAACGGCGACTTCAGCGATTTCCGGATGCTCAAGTATCGCGTTTTCGATTTCCGCAGGGAACAGGTTCTCGCCGCCGCGGATGATCATTTCCTTTACCCGGCCCGTAATTGTCACATAGCCGCGCGTATCCATGCGTCCCAGATCGCCTGTGTGCAGCCAGCCGTCATGGTCGATCGCCGACTTGGTGGCTTCAGGGTTGTCATTATACCCGGTCATGACGAGATAGCCGCGGGTGCAAATCTCTCCTTGATCACCACACGGTACGACCTTGTTTGTTTGCGGATTGCGAATGGAGACTTCTACATGCGGCAAGGGCTGTCCGATCGTTTGGGTCAGGTCTTCAAGAGAATCATCATGCCAAGCTTGCGTAATCACAGGCGAAGATTCCGTCTGCCCGTAGACAATTTGAATGGATGAACCGAATATTTTCTCCGCCTTGCGCACAAGCTCCGGCGCAACCATGGCGCCGCCGGACATCATGCGCTCGATTGACGATACGTTTCTTCCGCTCTTTTGAACTTCGTCGATGAGCGCGACGATCATCGTCGGCACGCCTAGAACAAATCGCGGGCGATCGCGCTCAATCACCCTCACAATCATCTCAGGGTCGAACATCGGCGCCAGCAGGATCGTCGCCCCGAGCCCAATACCGCCGATAGCAAGGATCGCGCAGCCTGTCGTATGAAACAGCGGCATGTGGTGGACAAACGAGTCTCCGGAGCACACGCCGGCGCGAGTCATTGTGTCAATGCCGTTCTGGACGAGACCGTGATGGTGTAGCAGCGCGCCTTTGGGAAAGCCCGTTGTTCCCGATGTGTACTGGATTTGCGTTTCGTGATGAGGCTCGACGAATGGTAATTTTGAAACGTCGCTCTCGCCTGCAAACAGCGCGTCCTGGTCCGTCAAAAGAATACGGTGTTTGATGGCCGGAATGCCGTCGCAAACTTCGTCCGCGATTTTCTGCATCGGATTGCCTCGGAATTCAGCGACATAATAAATCGCTTCGGACCGCGACTGTTCGAGCACGAATTTCAACTCACGCGTCTGATAAGACGGGTTCACGGTAACCAATACCAGCCCCGCCATGGCGCTTGCATATTCCAGCATGACCCATTCCGGAATATTCGGCGCCCAGACGGCGATCCGCGCACCCGGGGCATGGCGGCTGGCCAGCGCGTGCGCCAACCGGCGGCAGTTATCGTAAAACGCCCGATAGCTCCACTTGCGGCCGTACTCGCCGGCATAGGTCAATTCAATAAGAGCTGGCGCATCGGCGTAATGCTCAGCAGAACGCTTGAGCAATTCGCCCAGCGTTATCGCCTCCGGCGGCTCGCCCTGCGCGGGGAAATGGGATTCTTTCAGTGAGACGTCATACATGGGCGCTGCTTATGCCTGTTGTGCTTTGACCAATTGCGTTTGCGTCACCACCGCTGCGAGTTTTCCATCCTCACGAAAAATATCAGTCTTCCAGACCTGTAACGTGCGGCCAAGATTTACCGGCGTCGTCACTGCTCTTGCGGTCTGGCCAACCGGAACAGCCCGCAGAAAATTCGTCTTGCTCTCAATTGTGGTCGTCATTGAGCCCGGTGGCATGTTCATGAACGCGCCGATACCGCCCATGTTATCGGCAAACGCCATAATGGCGCCGCCATGCAAAATTTCCGGTATGGTGCAATGATCCTTCGTGACTTCCAGCTCGCCTTCAATCCGATCCTTGGCGACATGGGTCATCTTCACGCCCATCATTCGGGCGAACGGCGCATTGCTCTCATTAAACGCTTCAGCGAGGTTTTCGTCGGCCATGCTGCTCCCTGCCCCTGTTGCGGCGTTCTTAATTTGGCGTTGATAAAATTATGCCGTCAATCCGCATGGATGAGAACCGCGACCAGCAGCGCCGTTTCGGAACCCTTATTAACCCAGCCATGATTGGTCGCTCGCTGGATCACGACATCGCCTGGCTTCAGCGAAACCTCGCCTTGATCGAGCAGCAAGTCCACTTCGCCTTTAATCAGGATGATGACATCGAGTGATGTGGTTTTGTGCATCATCGGATGGCGCGACGTATCTACCCGGCAATGCGCCGCACCGACGGCGCTAAAGCCGAACGCGGCAGCAGCTTCGCGTTCTTCGATCGATTTCGACGCATCTTCCGGCGCAACCGTGAACCACCGCACTTTGACGGCGCCGGGGTCGGGCTCCAACCTCAAATCACGATCAGCGAGTTGATCCGTTGCGTCAAGCAGGCCGCCGTCCTGCAGTTTGGCGGACCAGATTTCGGCAAGTCCGGCTTCCTCGACGGCGATCATCTTCGCCGCCTCGCCATCGATCAGGATGCGTGAGCGCCCGTCGGGATCATTGTCCGTGATAACGCGCCTAAGCGATTGCCAATTCATGGCGTTCTACGCGCCGATTCTGGCGCCGATAGTATCCATGATATCGCGAGCATCATAATACTGCCCGTCTTCCGGCGGTTCGCCTTCGCCAAGAAGCACTTCCATGCGCACGGTGAAATAATCACGTCCTCCAACAGTGCCTAGGCCGCTGCTCACGCCGACACCGACGCCGCTGCGCCGCCCGAACGATCCGCCGCCGGCGCCAACTCCGATGCCAACGCCGCCGCGTTCCTCGCCAGACACGTCTCGGCCCACAACACGGAACCAGTCATATCCGTTCGCCACCGCCAGTTCCGCGGCGCGAAGCAAAGCATAATCCTCAACCTGTTCAGGCGACATGCCGCCCGAACCGCGATAGGTGACGCGATAGCGGTCAGACTCGACTTTTGTTTCCTCGTATCCGAACCCTTTCGAGTCTGCCGGGCCATAGGCCGCCGGGCCGACTGTCGCGCATGCGGCGAGCAAAATCATTCCTGTAATCGCAACCAGCGTTCTCATTATCCGCGCCTCCCGTTCCAGTACCATAAATCTAGCACCGGGAGGCGAATTCCGCAAAAGCTGCAGGACTCATCAATTCTCCCAAGTCTCGCCTGCAGTAAGCCGCAATTCCATGCCAGCTTTCATGCACCCGATAGGAGAGGCGCATGCGCAAAACCCAAAATGAAACACTGCCTGACTACGATCTCGCCATTATCGGCGCCAGTTTCGCGGGGCTTGTGGCCGCCAGAACCGCGGCTCACCGCGGTCTGAAAGTCGTCGTTATTGACTCAAAAACAGAACCCGGCGCGCGCGTGCGCACAACCGGTATTTTGGTAAAGGAAGCCATCGACGAATGCGACGTGCCATCCGCATTGACTAGGAAAATTCCCGCCGTGCGGCTCTACACGCCAAACGGAAAGCACACGGATTTGACGGCGCCGGGTTATTATTTTCTCGCTACTGACACGGCGGCAATCATGCGCTGGCTAGCGCGCGAGGCGATGCGTGCGGGCGCGCACATGATGTTCGGCGCACGCTTTACGGGTGCAAATCAGCACGAAACGCATGTCTCTCTTCACGGATTGGATATGACGGCGCGCTATATTCTTGGCGCCGATGGAGCGAAGTCGAGCGTTGCGAAAACCTTCAACCTCGGACGCAACACCGAATTCATGATCGGCATGGAAACCGAATATGAAGAAACGCCGACGGTCGATCCGGACTATCTGCACTGTTTCATTGATACGAAACTCGCGCCCGGTTATCTCGGCTGGGTTGTGCCCGGCGTCAGCATGACGCAAGTCGGCCTCGCCGTTTCAAACGGGCTTTTGGGCAAAGCGCGCAAGCCCGACTTCGGCGCTTTCCTCAACCACATCGACTCGCGATTCGCCTTCTGGAACTGCGAAGTCCTGCGCAAACGATCCGGTCTCATTCCCTGTGGCGGTCTTGTGTCCCCATTATCATCCCATCGAGTGCTGCTCACAGGCGACGCCGCCGGTCTCGTCTCTCCATTGACAGCAGGCGGAATCCGCCTTGCATTTCAATATGGCCGGCGTGCGGGCGGCGCGATCGCTAATTATCTGCTGGATGAAGGCCCGGACCCGGGCGCGGTTATGGCGTATGAGTATCCGCGCTTCGGCGCCAAAACATGGATGCGGCGGCTGTGGTCGATGGCGCCGCCAAACGCCATGTTAAACGCAACGCTCTTCACGCCCCCGATGCGTGCGCTGGCGCAACGAATTTACTTTGAAAAACGGCGTTCGCTGCCGGGGCGTCTCATTCACCAGCATAGTGTCAGTCGCTTCGAAAGCGTACTATAACCGGTCCGGCCCAACGCGGATCACCGCCTTGCCAGTGTTTTCGCCCTTGAAAAGCCCGATGAAGGCTTCCGGCGCCTTCTCGATCCCTTCATAAACGGACTCCTGGAACTTGATTTTTCCCTGCCCCAGCAGCGGCGCCACTTCCATGGCGAATTCCATCGCCTTGTCCATGTATTCCGACACGATAAACCCGCGCGCCATGACGCCGCGCCCAACCATGTTGATCAGGTTCGAGGGACCCGGTTCGGGCTCCTTGTTGTTGTAGACAGCGATCATGCCGCACAGCGCCATGCGACCGCCAAGCGCAATGCAGTTCAGCGCGGCTTCAAGGTGCATGCCGCCGACATTCTCAAAATAGCAGTTGACGCCCTTCGGCGCGGCCGCCGCAAGCGCCTTGGTGAGCTCGGCGGCGTTCTTATAGTCCTTGTAGTTGAGCGCCACATCCACGCCCGCTTCGTTTTCCAGCCAGTCGCATTTGGCTTTCGACCCAGCCGATCCGATGACACGGCAGCCCTTGATCTTGCCAAGCTGGCAGACGAGCGAGCCAACAGCGCCGGCGGCACCGGAAACGAAAAGCGTCTCGCCTTCTTTGGGCTTGAGAATTTGCGTCACCCCGGCCCAGGCCGTGAGGCCCGGCATGCCGAGCACGCCAAGATAGGCAGACAAGGGGGCAAGGTTCGGGTCGACCTTCTGCGAACGCTCGCCCTTCGAGATGTAATATTCTTTCCAACCGCCGGTGAAATCGACCACGTAATCGCCCGGCGCATAGCCGTCGATATTCGATTCGATCACCTCGGAAACAGCGCCGCCTTCGAGCGGCGCATCGATCGAAAAGGGCGGAATATAGCTCTTGACGTCAGGGCGCATCCGCCCGCGCATGTAAGGGTCCACGGACATCCAGACGGTGCGGCAAAGCATTTCGCCAGCGCCTGGAGCCGGCACGTCAATCTCGCGCACGGTGAAATCGCCGAAAGCGGGCATGCCTGCCGGATAATCCTTCAAAAAGACGGCTTTGCTTGTTTGCGCACTCATATTTTTTCTCCTTTTTGCCGCCTGCCGGCCCTGATCCGCACCCTATGACATAACGCCGGGCTCGCAAGAGTGTGATGCAGCAGGCCCAATTCGGCCCTCTCCCTGCCTCATTCTCGCCTTGGGACGCCGTCAGATTGACCTCAACAACGCGGCAGGGGCCGCATGTGGTTGAGTAAAGGCGACAAATAGTAATCGCATTCCCCCATGCGAAGGAGAACATCATGAAGAATCTTATTCTAGCGTCCGGCGCGATGCTGCTCGCAGCCACCGGTTGCCAGTCGACCGGCGAAGGCGCCTTGACCGGCGCCGCCCTGGGCGCCGCCGGCGGTGCTGTTGCAGGCGAAATCTTTGCCGGCCGCCCTGGCCGTGGCGCTGCTTACGGCGCGCTGATCGGCGCCGCGCTCGGCGCTTATGAAGGCTGCTCACGCGCCGGCACATGCTGGGGTCGCGCCCGCGATCATGGCCACCGCCGGTATGACCGCTATTCGGGTCGCTATTACTACGAGGATCCGGAATATGGCGACACCTACTGGGATGACGGTTCATTCCGCGATTACGGCCGTAACCCGCCGCGCCGGCGCCGTTACTAGAATTATCAGATCACTTTTGAATGCGCCCGCCTGAAGGAATTCAGGCGGGCGTTTCTAATGGCAGGTTGCAGTTTCGTAACCTTAGGAACAAACAAACAAGTGGTCGTGTTCCTTTTTTCTGGAGCCCTGTTGCAAAGGGCGGCTATCGACAGAGGGAGATTCCTCAATGAAGATCCTTGTTTCTGCTGCTGTCAGCAGCTTGATGTTTGTTTCAGCCTGTACCTCTTCCGGCACGGCTGAACGTAATGCCGTTTACGGCGCAGCGGCCGGCGCCGCTGCAGGCGCCGTCGCTGGCGAAGTGATCGCCGGCAAACCCGGCCGCGGTGCAGCCTATGGCGCGGCCATCGGCGCTGTCGGCGGCGCGATTGTCGGTTGCGAACGCGCAAAAGACTGCTGGGGCCGGGCGCGCGATCATGATGACCGCCGTTTCGACCGCCGTGCAAACCGGTATTACTATGTTGACCCGCGCTACGGCGACACATGGTGGGAGAACGGCGAGTTCCGTTCATACGGTCCCGGCCGTCCGTAACGGACATAACCCTTAACAAACGTCCCGTCCGGTTTATTCCGGGCGGGGCGTTTTTTTGCCCCTGCTCATCTGGCTGAGCGCAATAAGCGTCATGGTAGGGACGAAGCCGTCAACCTGGCCAGTGGGATCCGCGATCTCCCAGAATGCAAAAAGCCCTGCCCACCCCCACATCGCAACCGCAGCAACGCCGAGTGCGACATCGACAAAGAGTTCAAAACCCGGAATACGCCCCAGCGTGAAATCGACAATGTCAAGAATGACAGCGATAACAAGCTTTGCCGTGGCGGCGTTCATGGGCGACTCCTCAGGCTGTTCTTTCGATCACAAACCGCGCGGTGCGCTGGATGTCTTCCAGCGCTTCGGGAAAGCGGCCTGCAAAAATCGGCCAGACATGAATGAGGCCGTCTTTCAAAATAAGCTCCGATGAAACGCCATCTTTTATCAACGCTTCATGTAAGCGCGTTGAGTCATCGCGCAAGACTTCGTCATTGCTGGCGAACATAAGTATGGGCGGCATTTCGGCAAAACTTCCGAACAATGGCGATGCGAAAGGATTTGAGGCATCTGCATCGCCAAGATAACGCTTGGCGCCTTCAACAATATATTCCGCCTTGAACATGGCGTCAGTGTTCTCATTCGCGTGAATAGACTCGCCCGTAACCATCAGATCAGTCCACGGCGAATAGAGAAACGCACCCGCCGGCATCGGCAATCCCTGCTCACGGATAGACAACAATAGCGCCAGCGTGAGGCCGCCACCCGCTGAATCCCCGCCGATAACCAGCTTTTCCGGGTCAGCGCCGCCTTCGATCAACCATTTGTAACCGCTTAGCGCATCCTCCACCGCCGCAGGAAAGAGGTGCTCCGGCGCCATCCGGTAATCGAGTGAGAATACATCCGCGCGGGTTTCGCGCGCCAATGCGAATGTCGCCGCGCGGTGCGATTTGGGCGAGCCAAACACATACCCGCCGCCATGAAGGTATAAAATTCGTCGTTGGGTCTTTTCGTAGGCCGGCCTGTGCCATTCCCCTTTCACTGCCCCGTTAACCGTTTCAAGCTTTATGTCTTTAGGCGTCTTATTCGGCGCGACTGCATCGGCGCCATCGCGCAAAACCCGGGCCGGCAGCAGATGGATCGGTTTCGATTTGAAAATCGACTTCATATAAAGATTGAAAAGCTTTGCGCGCAGACTCGTCACATCATCATTCCTTTATTACAGCTCGAACGCTAAATGTTTCGGGCGCGATGTTAAAGCCTCAATGACAGACGCCTACTGACGATAGCGGAGACCAAAGCCGAAGCTACGCTCTTCTCCGGGAAAATAACGATCTTCACCGAAGGCGAAGTCCGCCCGTTCTGCATAGAGCTCGTCAGTCAGATTGCGTACCGCACCGAAAACCGAAAGCTTTTCCGTCAAGGCCGCCTCGACGCGTAGGTGAACCAGGTTATGGCCCTCATAGGCATGATCATTCGCAGCATCGGTGAAATAAGCCCCTACCGACACCCACTCGACATTGAGCGTGATACGCTCAACCGGACGCCAGTTGAGGCGCGTATTGGCGATGACGCGCGGCGCTGTATCAACATCGTCGCCTGCGTTTATTGATTCCGACGCAATACCCGTAGGACGGTCGAAGCGATAAAGATGCCGCGCATATGTAACGGCGCTTTCGAGCGTCAGCGTTTCAAGAAGTGCGAGTCTCACATCCGCTTCAACGCCGGCATGACGAGTCTTGCCGTCCGGCACATTGAACCCGTCCGCATCACGAAAAAAGAAATTGCGCTTGTCCATCCAGAAACCGGCGAGATCTATACTGACCCGCTCTCCCAAAGCGCCGCGAAAACCGACTTCAAAGGCATCAATTTTTTCGGGACGCGCTGGATTACCGATCTGGTTAGCCTGCAAACGGTAAAGGTCTGTCGTCTGCGGCGGTCGCGCGCCGCGCGCATAGCTGGCGTACACCGTCGCCGCATCATTCAGCTCATGCCGCAATGAAAATTTAGGACTTGCGGTAACAAATTTATCCGTCTGATCATCAGGACGAAAAAACCTCCCGTCGACGCCGCTGCTCATTCTATTTCTATAATTATAGAACGTGCCGTCTATGCGAACAGCAGCCGTCGCGGTTGTCCGCTCGCCCAATACATGTTCGCCCTGTACAAATCCCGACGCGTTCAGCGCCTGAACGTCGTAGTCGTAATGAAGCCCTTGCGTGAACGAAAAAACCGTCGGCTCTGCCTGAAATTCCCGCAAAGAGCCGTTAGTATATTCGGCGTCAATTCCGGCGATGAAAGAAAACCGGCCTAACTCCCCATAAAAAGCAGTTTGAGCGCCTAGGCTCCAATGACTATTTTCCTCAAGCGCGTTACCCGGGAAAAAATGCTGGACGAACTCCATGTCATTCCAGCGGGCATAGGGTGTGACCTGAAATGACGCTCCCTCTCCTGCATCAACGCTGATCGTCGATTGCAGACGCGCTGATTTCGCATCACGCCGCGCCTGGGGTTCATTGTTGATGCGCCGTAAATCGCGATCATTGAGCGCCACTTCACCGATTACGAAGCCCGCGGTCTCTTGCTCCAGATTGTCGAACGAAAAAATCGTATCGACTTCAACACTATCGCCTGAATAGATATGGCGCGCCGTCGCCTTTTGCTGATCAAGTCCCGCATCCCGGCGATAACCCGACTCGGACGAGACGGACGCCCCGGCGAAAAACCCATGCAAACCATTCGTGTCAGAGATTGATGCTTTCCATTTATACCGGTCTTCGGTGTCTCCATACGCCTCGCCAAACAGAGATAACGTCTCAGACGGCGCTGGCGTAACGACATTGATGACGCCGTGGATGGCGTTGGCGCCGTAAAGCGCGCCGGACGGGCCGCGCACAATTTCGATTCGATCTGCGATTTCAAAATGCGCATCGAAAAGACCGTTGATGTTTGCAAACCCTGCCGAACGCAGCGGCACGCCGTTTTCAAGAAACAGGAATGATCCGGCCCCGGCGCCGCCCGTCAGCACTGGTGAGCGGATCGCGGTCAAATGCTCTGCGCCTGACCCGCGATGAACATTTACGCCCGGCGCGCGCGCAAGCGCCTCCGAAATGTGATCTGCATTGATAAGGATGAGCTGATCTCGGGATATCGCCGACAGGCTTTGCGGCACATCCTGAAGCGCCTGCGCCCGGCGTTCAGCGGTGACAACAATGGAATCGTCAGCTTGTACCGCAGTCGCGGCAGCAGCCATCACTGCAGGCAATACGCACCCGGTCCTCAAAGCGCACCTTTGCAACAAGCTTCCGCGGCAGCTTACTATGTGCGTTCGTATTTGACGACCTTCTGATCGATGGACCCGAATATCGATTTTCCGTTCTTGTCCTTCATTTTGATCTCGACCGAATCGCCGAATTTCATGAACGGCGTTTTCGGCGCGCCTTCCTGAATAGTCTCAATCATTCGGATTTCTGCGATGCAGGAATAACCGTCGCCGCCATCGGCAATGGATTTACCAGGGCCGCCGTCGAGCTTGTTCGACACAGTGCCGGAACCGATGATCGTACCGGCGCAAAGCGGACGCGATTTCGCTGCATGCGCAATCAACTGCGGAAAATTGAAGGTAAGATCGACGCCGGCATTTGCCTGACCGAAAGGTTGACCGTTGTAACGGACCAGCAAAGGCAGATGCAAAGCGCCGCCGTCCCAGGCATCGCCCAACTCAGTTGGCGTAACAGCAACCGGACTAAAGGCGGAAGATGGTTTTGACTGAAAAAATCCAAACCCTTTTCCGAGTTCCGCAGGGATCAGCCCGCGCAAGGATACATCGTTCACAAGCATCACAAGCCGGATGTAGCCGCCCGCTTCATCCGGCGTCACGCCCATAGGCACATCGCCGGTAATGACGGCGATCTCACCCTCCATATCGATGCCCCAGCTTTCGTCCGTAGGCATGGTGATGTCATCACGTGGACCGAGGAATGAATCCGACCCTCCCTGATACATCAGCGGGTCTTCGTAAAAACTTGCCGGCACTTCCGCGCCGCGCGCTTTACGCACGAGCTCGACATGATTGATATAGGCTGACCCATCCGCCCACTGATAGGCGCGCGGCAAGGGCGACGCGCATTCACGTTCATGGAACCGTTCCGCTGGAACCGATCCGCTTTCAAGACCCTGCGCCAATTCCTCAAGACCCGGCGCAACTTTTTCCCAGCTATCAAGCGCCGCCTGCAGCGTCGGCGCAACGCGCCCAGCGTCCGTATAACGCGTCAGGTCTTTTGAAACGACCACAAGTTTGCCGTCACGGCCAGATTTCAGGGAAGCGAGTTTCATGAGGCTGCCTCAGTTTTCTTCACTTAGTGTCAGGAGCTATAACAGTAAAACCCGCCGGGCAATACCCGGCGGGCTTATCAGATAGCGGGTGCGATGAAGTTTTATCCGATGCGAACAATCGCTCGCGTACGGCGCACTTCATAGCGCCGGTCATTGTCGTCGAAACACCAATATGCTTCGTATCGCGCCCGATAGTCATCGTGCCATGTATATTTGAAACCTTTGTGGCAGTCATAACCGCCATAGGCGTCATAATAGCGGCCGCGACGATCGAAATCGTCATAGTACCAGCGCTCCGAACGATAGCCGCGATATGTGTAGGGGTCGCCGACACGAATATCGACGCCAAGATCGACATCCGCTCCTACTCCGAGTTTCACTTGAGCACTTGCCGGCACAGCAGCCAGCATCAGACCTGACGCGAGCGCTGCAAGAGAAATCTGTTTCAACATTCTTCACTCTCCTTTGCGGTTTCGCCTGAACAAAACACGTCATCAGTCTGAGAGTTCCGGTGTCGAAAATGTGGCGAATATTATTAGCATTTTGTATGTCGGCAGTGTGCGCATGATCAACGGCTTTGCAAGCGCTTACGAAAAGGTAATGACGTTGCGGAGCAGAATAAAACTCGCAAGTTTCCCGCTTTTGACGGTTAGCTTTATCCGTCATTGAATGCCGCGCCACACCACGGGCAATGACGGATAAGCACGACACTCCTGCCACCGTCATGAACGATCAATCCAAACTGGTTGAGGCCTTCATTATACGCAATCAGGCTGTCCGGACATTCGAAGGGATCGTCATGCGTATCACAATTCATTTCCAATGCGGCCTGCATGGATTCGCAGCATAGTGATTCAGGTTCAGGATGTTGGGTGCGGGACATTTTGAGTGAGTAGTTCAGATTGAAAATGTCTTTTTGATGATAATTACAAGTTGTTGAGCTGCTTCTTTATCAAGCTGTATGCTTTGACTAACCTTTCCCGGTATCTGCCGCTCATCTCTTCCATGAGTATCTATTTGTAAAAGGTGCTGCCCGTCACGCTCGAACGAAAAATATGTCGCCGATATTTCATCATGTGCTTGATATCTGTCGCGCTGCCCCTCCAGGAAAGTGGTTATTTTTGCCATTTCATAGTTCCTTATTCGCTAGTTCGCCAGGAATTCACATAATCGCGGTTCTCAACCGCGCCGACGCTCTCCCCGATATCGAGCGGATCGCGCGTATCGATCATCACGGCGTATTCGTTCGTCGCAGGATTTTTCTGCGCCAGCATGTTTTTTAGTGCTTTGGGATGCGGTCCATGGGTGAAGCCTGACGGATGAAAGGTCATCATCCCGGCATCGATATTATCACGGCTGAAGAAATCGCCAGCGTGATAGAACAGAACTTCGTCATAGTCGTCATTATTATGGAAGAACGGCACTTTCAGCGCGCCAGGATCTGTCTCAAACGGCCGCGGCGCGAACGTGCAGACTACAAAACGATCCGACAAAAACGTCGTGTGGGCCGACGGCGGGACATGATAACGGTGCGACATGATGGGCCGGATATCGCGCACGTTCAAGCGCACCGGCGACAGCTCGCCATGCCATCCGACAACATCAAGCGGGTTGTAGGGATAAGTCGCAACGGAAATTTCCCCGCGTTTTTTGATTTCAACACGCGTCTCGCCATCTTCGGCCTGATGCGCCTGGAACTGGTCGTTTATCTTTGGCGCGTCGAGCATTGCGGGGTCAAAAATCGCATGGGGGCCGAGCAGTCCCTTGTCCGGCAAGGTGTAGTGGCTGTTCGTCGCCTCGATCATAAGCACCGATAGCGGCGAAGACGGCGCCAGCCGCCACATGGTCCCGCGCGGCAACATGAGATAATCGCCCGCTTCAAACGCCAGATGGCCGTAATCGCAATAAAGATCGCCCTCGCCTGCATGGATGAACAAAATCTGGTCGCCGTCGCCATTCCGCGCGAGCGATGGCATCGCTTCATCCAGTTTCCAAAAACGAATTTCCGTCGCGCGATTGTGCAATACGCGCGGCGCGGCCCACGGGCACGGGTTGGCGCCTTTGATAGCAGCGAGGTCAAACGCGCGCGGGCGCAACGGCCCTTCGAAATTCACCCAGCCGGTCGGAGGGCGCTTGTGATGCATGAAGGCGGCCGGCCCGAAGAAGCCTTCCTTTGAAATCTCCCGCTCATAGGTGCCCGCGGGCATGTCCGCATGAGCCTGCCGCGACGCTTCACCCTCTACCCGGCTCGGTGTGATCCATTTCCGCGCCATCGCGTTTATCTCCATTGATATCGGCACAAATCCAGAATTAGTAACATTTGTTACCATTTTGCCTCTGCCCGGACAATAGGCGGAGTCGTGCGGGGAAAAGCCAGACTTCCCCTTATCCGCCGCCTTTGGTAACGCCTTCGCGAGGGGCGGCGCGGTGACGTATTCGTATCCCTATATCCATTCATCCGACCAAACAGCCAAAAACGAGGCGTGACGTGAAGAAGACGAAACTGTTGATTTTGGGCTCCGGCCCGGCCGGCCTAACGGCCGCGATTTATGCGGCGCGCGCCGGCTTAAAACCTGTTCTCGTTCACGGCATTCAGCCCGGCGGTCAGATGACCATCACGACCGATGTCGAAAACTATCCCGGTTTCGCCGATGTCATTCAGGGCCCTTGGTTGATGGAACAAATGCAAAAACAGGCCGAACATGTGGGCACGGAGTTTGTGAACGATATCATTACTGATGTTGACCTCTCGAAACGCCCGTTCACGCTTACAGGCGACAGCGGCGAAACCTATCAGAGCGACGCTCTAGTCATCGCCACCGGCGCACAGGCAAAATGGCTGGGCCTGCCTTCAGAAGAAAAGTTTCAGGGCTTCGGCGTTTCGGCTTGCGCCACCTGCGACGGGTTTTTCTATCGCGGCAAGGATGTGCTGGTTGTCGGCGGCGGCAACACCGCCGTCGAGGAAGCGCTTTATCTTTCAGGTCTCGCCAAAAAGGTGACGCTGGTGCATCGCCGCGATGAACTGCGCGCGGAAAAAATCCAGCAGTCGCGCCTTTTCAATAAAGAGAATATCGAAGTGATCTGGGACCATCAGCTCGATGAAATTCTCGGCGATGAAAACCCGCTCGGCGTCACTGGCGCCCGTCTCAAACATGCAAAAACAGGCGAAGCGCGGCATATTTCGGTTGACGGCGTGTTTATCGCCATCGGGCACAAGCCTTCGACGGAGCTGTTCGAAGGCAAACTGAAAATGATGGATCATGGCTATCTTGTCACCGCGCCGGACTCGACAGCGACAGAGATTCCCGGCGTTTACGCCGCCGGCGACGTCACGGACGACATCTATCGCCAGGCCGTAACCGCCGCCGGCATGGGCTGTATGGCGGCGCTTGAAACGGAAAAATTCCTCGCCGCCGAGGAAACAACCCACGCCGCCGCCGCGGAATAAATAATAAACTTACGCTGCGGCGTTACCCGTCGGCATGTTCAGCATCCAGCGGATGCCGAATTTATCGACGCACATGCCGAAATAAGAGCCCCAGAAAACGTCCTGCATGGGCATGATTTCCATACCGCCCGCCGACAGTTTCGCAAACTTCTCGTCAGCATCAGCCTTGGAATGCGGCGCATAGGAAATCGAAAAATTGGTGCCCTGGATGAACGGCCCGCTCGCAGCGCCGGCTGTATCGGAGCCCATCAAAACACTGCCGCCGACCGGCAGTGATACATGCATGATGCGGTTTTTGAATTCATCGCTGACGCCCATGTCCGGCGGGCCATCAGCGAAAGTCGAGCGCATCATGAATTCACCGCCAAAAACCGATTTGTAATAATCAAACGCTTCACCGCAATTCCCGTCGAATGTCAGGTAAGTGTTTAAGCTCATAAAATTCTCCCATCTCTCTCACGAAAGACCGAGTATAGCCCTTGTTTCCGCTGCTGTCGTGACATCGCGGCCCGCGTCACGCGCAAGTGACGCGAGCGCTTCGATCATCGGGCCATTCGATGACGCTTTTTCGCCGTCCGGCAGGTAGAAACAGTCCTCAAGCCCTGTGCGCAGGTTGCCGCCCAGTTCCACCGCGCGTTTATGCACCGCCCAGACGTCCTCCCTGCCGATCACCGTCGCCTGCCACGGCATGCCGTCCTTTTTGTATTTGATGAGGAACGGCAGAAGGTCCGGGTCCGCGGGCATGCCGCTGGCGACGCCCATGACGAAATTATAGTCCGCATGATCGGTCATGCCATTTTCGATATAAAGTCCAACGGAGCGCACGATGCCGATATCGAAACATTCGAATTCCGGCATGATGCCGCACTCATTCATGACATCGATATGATCTTTAACTTTGGACGCCGGATTGTCGAACACCATCGGCGGCCACGCCCATGAACCATCTTTTCGCGTTTTTAGATAGTTCAACGTGCCGGCGTTACACGCCGCCATTTCCGGTTTGCACGCACGCAGATAGTCGAGAACATAACCGTATTCCGCCCCGACGACTCCGGTGGTCATATTGATGATCACATCAGGGCATGCGGCGCGGATTGCTTCATTGATCTCATTGCAGATCACCGGATCCCAGGTGGGCAAGTGTCCCATCCCCGGCTCCTGCTGGCGATAATGCACATGCATGATCGTTGCGCCGGCGTCATAGGCGCGCTTTGCTTCGGCCGCCATCTGCTTCGGCGTCACCGGCACGGGATGCTGATCGGGATTGGTAAGAACGCCCGTCAGCGCGCATGTGATGATCGCTTTGTCGGACATGGGCTATTCCTCCGTTTTCAGCACAACGAGTTTGGTGCGAATGGCGACCTGATCGCCCTCTTTCGCAAGCACTTCTGCGACAACGCCGTCGCGGGGACTTTTCAGCTGGTGTTCCATTTTCATGGCTTCGACGGTCGCGACCGTCGTTCCTTTTGATACCGGGTCGCCGGGGATGACTTTCACGCTGGTGATAAGGCCCGCCATCGGCGCTTTCACAATATCGTCGCCAGCGTCTGACTCACTTGCCGGCGCAAGCGTAAAGTCCAGGTAACGCTCCCACGCGCCATTGGCGTCTAATTCAATGTGATAGTGATTGCGTCTGTATCGTGCTTCGATAATGCGGCCGTCATGGCGGTAGCGGATTGTGTCGCCAGTTTTTTCAAGCACCTCAATGCAGACCTCCTTTTCACCGAATATGGCGGTCACTTCAGCGCCGTTAAGCCTGATCTGGGCATTGATGATTTCATGTCCGGTATTCACGAGTTGCAGCGGAAAACTAGACGCCCCGCGCGAATCCCAGCCGGTGAGATGATCATTGAAAGACCGCTCAATCAGCGCTGCGCCAACAAGCGCGATGGCCGCATCGCCGCCGGGCGCGCGCCGCTTCGCAAGGCGATCGAGATTGCGTTCGATATATCCGGTATCGGCCTCGCCATTCGCGAAAGTTTCGTCTTCAAGAAGCGAGGCCAGAAAATCGCGATTGTGGGCAAAGCCCAGTAGTCTGATTTCCCGAAGCGCCGCAGCCAGTTTTTGGCGTGCTTCGTCCCTGTCGCGCCCATGAGCGATGACTTTTGCAATCATCGGATCGTAAAAAGTCGTTACGCGGTCGCCCGCCTCAATACCGCTGTCGATGCGCACACCTTCAAGATCAGGCCACTCAAGAACTGCCGCGTCTCCTGAGTGCGGCATGAAATCTTGCGAAGGGTCCTCAGCGTACAGGCGCGCCTCCATGGCCCAGCCATTTATCGAAACATCGTCTTGTTTGAAGGGCAGCGGCGCACCTTCCGCCACATCAAGCTGTAGCGCCACAAGATCGAGCCCGGTCACAAGTTCCGTAACCGGATGCTCGACCTGCAGTCTTGTATTCATTTCGAGAAAATAAAACTCCTCGCGCGCAGGATCGTAAAGAAACTCAACCGTGCCGGCGCCGACATAATTGACAGCCTGCGCGGCTTTCACCGCGGCAACCCCCATCTGTTCGCGTTTTTGAGGAGATATCACCGGCGATGGCGCTTCCTCAATCACTTTCTGATTGCGCCGCTGCGGTGAGCAGTCGCGTTCGCCGAAATGCAAGCAATTACCTTGGCTATCGGCAAAAACCTGAACCTCAACATGTCGCGCGCCGGTAACGGCGCGTTCCAGCAGCAGCGTGCCGTCGCCAAAGGCGCTTTCAGCTTCCTTGCGCGCCGATGCGATTGCGTCGGCCAATGCAACTTTGCGTTCGACAATGCGCATACCGCGCCCGCCGCCGCCGGCCGAGGCTTTGACCATCACGGGAAAACCGATTTTCTCCGCTTCGGCGATCAGCACGGCCTCAGACTGATCGGCCCCCTGGTAGCCGGGCACACAAGGCACGCCTGCATCAATCATCCGGCGTTTGGCTTGGCGTTTGTCACCCAAGGCCGCGATGGCTTCCGCAGGCGGGCCGACAAAAATTATACCCGCATCGGCGCATGCTTTTGCAAAGTCGGCGCTTTCCGACAAAAACCCGTAACCGGGATGAATGGCGTCAGCGCCGGAGGTCTGGGCAGCGCCAATGACTGCTGCAACATTGAGGTAACTTTGCGAGGGCTCAGACTCGCCGATATGATTCGCCTCATCGGCCATGCGTACATGCAATGCATTCGCGTCCGCATCGGAATAAACCGCAACGCACCTGATGCCACGTGCTTTTGCCGTACTCATGATGCGACAGGCGATTTCACCCCGATTGGCAATCAGGAGTTTGCGAATGCGGGTCATACCTTGTTCGACTTGCCCGGCAGTGTTCCGAGATATTTGCAGATGATCGACAGCATCACTTCGTCAGCGCCGCCGCCGATGGAGGCAAGGCGTCCGTCGCGATAGGCGCGGGCCACCGGCGTCTCCTCCATGAAGCCCATGCCGCCCCAATATTGCAGGCAGGAGTCGTTTACTTCGCGCGCCAGCCGGCCGACTTTCAGTTTCGCCATGGAGGCGAGCATGGTGGCGTCCTGCCCTTCCATCATTTTCTCGACTGCGTCCCAGGTGAGCGAACGCAGCGCCTGCACCTCGGTTTTGAGTTCCGCCAGCCGGAAATGCACCACCTGATTGTCGAGGATTGACTGGCCGAACGCCTTGCGCTGGCGCGCATATTCCGTCGTTTCGTCAATGGTTTCATCGAGACTGACAAGGCTCGACAGCGCCGCCCACAGCCGTTCCTCCTGAAATTGCAGCATCTGATACATGAAACCTGCGCCCTCTTCGCCGATCAGATAGCGCTGCGGCACGAGCACGTCTTCGAAATAAAACTCGGCCGTGTCGGAGGAACGCATGCCCAGTTTTTTGAGCTTGCGCGCAATCGTGATGCCTTTGCGATGCTTGCCGTTGTCATCTTTCAGCGGGAGGCAGATCAGCGACTTGTTTTCATGCACCCGGCCTTCGCCGGTATTGGCGAGGAGGCACATCCAGTCGGCTTGCGTGCCGCTGGTTGTCCACATCTTGCCGCCATTAATGACGTAATCGTCGCCGTCTTTCTTTGCGGTCGTCTTGATCGAGGCGACGTCGGAGCCGGAACCGACTTCGGAGACCCCAAGGCACGCCACGTAATCGCCGGAGATTGACGGTCTCAGGAAATCTTCTTTCGCGGCTTCAGAACCGAACCGTGCGAGCGCGGGTGTCGCCATGTCGGTTTGGACGCCGATGGCCATAGGCACGCCACCGCATTTGATATGCCCGAGCGTTTCCGCCACGACCGCGCCGTAGGACCAATCGAGCCCCATGCCGCCATATTGTTCGGGCTTGGTGACGCCAAGGAGGCCGAGATCACCCAGACCTTTAAACACCTGATGGGCGGGAAATATCTCCGCTTCCTCCCATTCATCTACATACGGATTGATTTCCGTATCAATGAACTTTTTCAAGGTTGAGCGGATCTGTTCGTGTTCGGTGGTGAGTTTCATGGTTTTTCCTACATCCTCCCGACGCCGAAGGCATTGGGGCGCAGCTGCCGTCGCCCCGCCTCCGCGACTGTATCGAGACAAAACGCCAAGACTTTTCGTGAATCGCGCGGATCGATCAGCCCGTCATCCCACAGCCGCGCGGTGGCGAACAGCGCCGTCGACTCCGCGTCATATTGTTCGGTAATATGTTTCGCCATGCCGTCGAGAAATTCGGCGTTCGGCTCCTCTCCTTTGCGGCGCGCACCCTCTTCCGCAACGATGCGCATGGTTTTCGCCGCTTGTTCGCCGCCCATCACAGCGATGCGGTTGTTGGGCCAGGCGAAAATAAACCGCGGATCGAAGGCGCGCCCGCACATTCCGTAGTTTCCGGCGCCGAATGACGCGCCGATATGCAAGGTCAGTTTCGGCACGCGCATATTTGTCACTGCCTGAATCATCTTTGACCCGTGTTTGACGATGCCGTTCTGTTCCGCGTCAGTACCAACGAGATATCCGGTAGTGTTTTGCAAAAAGATCACGGGCGTTCCCGCCTGATCCATCAACTGAATGAACTGAGCGACTTTCGCCGCGCCGTTGGCGTCGATCGGGCCGTTGTTGGAGATGATGCCCACTTCGTGACCGGCGATGGCGGCGTGCGTGCACTGCGTCGCTGCGCCGAATCCATCCTTGAAGCCGAGCAGATCCGACCCATCGACAATGCGCGCAATCACTTCCCTTGAATCGTAAGGCTTTCTGTAATCGACAGGAACAACACCCAAAAGTTCTTCTGCGCCGTACAACGGCTCCACAAATGACTTCTGCGCGTTCGCCTTGTTCCAGCCGAGCTTGGCGACGATCTCCCGCGCGATGCGCACCCCGTCCGCATCGTTTTCCGCCATGTATTCGGCCGTGCCGGAGACATGATAATGCATTTCCGCCCCGCCGAGGTCCTCGTCTGTGGCAATCTCGCCCGTTGCGGCTTTTAACAGCGGCGGACCGGCGAGAAATACCTTCGACTTGCCCCGCACCGCCACCACATAATCCGAAAGCCCGGTTTGATAGGCGCCGCCCGCGGTCGATGATCCATGCACCACGGAAATCACCGGGCAGCCGGCGGCGGAAAGCCGCGCCAGATTGGCGAAGGTGCGCCCGCCGGGCACAAACATTTCTGATTGACGCATCAAATTCGCGCCAGCGCTCTCGATGAGTTGCACGAATGGCAGTTTGTTTTCGAGCGCGAGCGCCTGCGCCCGCAGCGCCTTGTGCACGCCCATGGGCGTCGCCGCCCCGCCTTTGATGCCGCTGTCGGACGCGGAAACGACGCAGCGTACGCCCGAGATGAAACCGATGCCGGAAATACCCCCGCCGCCGGAGATATTCTTGTCTCCGTCATCGTCATGCATCTTGTATCCGCATAACGTCGACAGCTGGATAAATGGCGCGCCGCGATCGAGGATGAGCGAAAGACGCTCGCGCGGTAAGAGCTGCCCCCGCTTTTCGAATTTCGGTTTCGCCCGCGCCGAGTTTGCGGCGACCTTGGCTTCGAGCGCGCGGAATTCCTCGATCAGTTTCAGATGATCGGCGCGGTTTTTGGCGAAACCTTCGCTGCGCGGGTCGATCTCGGATTCAAATACAGGCATCGGCCAAAGGGGCTTGACAAAACAATATGATCATATTGTTTTATAAGCATGAGCGCCCCGAGTCAAGTTCACAACATTGCCCCGCCCGGCAAGCAGCAGGAAAAATCGGCCGCCATGCGCCGGCGCATCTGCGAGGGCGCGGTTTCCTGCCTGTCGGCCCGCGGCTATCACAGGGCCTCGATCAAGCAGGTGGTGGACGCCGCCGGGGTCAGTCTTGGCGCCCTGCAACATCACTTCCCGACCAAGGACGATCTCGTCGAGGCGACAGCGGAATTTTTGTTAAGCCGCTCGGTTAGGTGGTTTCAACGCGCCAAGCTGAACATAAACAAGGACAAGGACGCCTTCGGCGCCATGATCCGGCGCTCATGGCGCGAACAGTTCACCACGGAAGAATATGGAGCGCTGCTTGAAATTCTCGTCGCAGCCCGGACGAACGAGACCTTGCGCAAACGCATCTCGCCGACGCTTAAAAACTGGCGCCGGGATATTGAAATCGAACTGCGCGACCTGTTGCCGGCAAACGATGAAAACGCCGATGAGCTGGAAGCCATCCTGACTATAGGCCGCTGCATGATGACCGGGCTGCTCGTTCATGACGGCCTTCTTGGCGATGAACTACGCATGCGAAATGTTGTTGACGCCTGGGTTGGCCTGGCCACAGGATCGTCGCGCTGATGAATGGCGCTTCTTGGAACTTTCTATGGCTGAACTCGATGAACATGACCCGAACAAATTCGGCGCCGGTTATCTGCCCGAACTTTTAGGATTGAACTTTACAGGCATCGGCGCAGGCTGGGCCGAGGTGGAACTTGAGGTCCGACAGGCAGTGATGGCGCCAAACGGATTTCTGCATGCCGGAACAGTGGTAACACTGGCCGACAGCGCCTGCGGCTATGGCTGCGTGCGCTCCCTGCCGCAAGGCGCAAGCGGATTTACCACCATTGAATTGAAATCAAACTTTCTGGGCACCGCACGCGAAGGCGTTATCGAATGCCGGGCGGAGGCTGCGCATCTCGGCCGCACGACGCAACTTTGGGACGCGACCGTCAAGCATCGCGAAACGGGCAAAACCATTGCGCTTTTTCGTTGCACCCAAATGGTGCTGTGGCCGAAGAACTAGCCGGCTATTTTTTTGCAGCGGTTTTATATCCGTCCCTCTCTATCAACCGCCCCCACCACTCTTTCGCATTCGGCGTCATAGCTTCCTCTATGCCCAATACATTGGCGAAGTGGAGCGCATAGCCGACGCAAATATCCGCCATGGTGAAGCGGCCCGCGCAGAGGTAGTCGCGGGTTTCCAACGCCTCCTCGACCGAACGCCAGCGGCCCAGAAACCATTTTCTGTAGTCCTCAACCACTTGCGGTTGGCGGCGGCCCTCCGGCTCCAGCGCCGAGTATCGAAACACCAGCGTTTGCGGAAATAACAGCGTCGCATCCGACCGGTGCAGCCAGTTTAGATAAACGCCGTATTCGGGCTCATCCGGTGTCACGGCGAGCGGCGTCGGCCCGTATTTGACGCCCAGATATTCGCAGATCCCGGCGCTCTCGGTCATCTTCACATCGCCATCGATCAGGCACGGCACCGTGCCAAGCGGGTTCACGTCCTTGTAGTCCTTGTCAAAGACGCGCGGCGGGAACTGAAGCGTCACAAGCTCGTAATCGAGCCCCAATTCTTCGAGCGCCCAGACGCAGCGCAAAGACCGCGCATTCTGACAGTGATAAAGTTTCATTTACGCCTCACAATTTCCGCGGAGTGTAGCGGCGCGTTGACGTCACCTCAATTCGGGAAGACAGTCTTGCGCCATGACCAACCCGCTTTCCTTTGACGCAACACGTCTCGCCTCGCCGCATCTCAATGACGGCCATGAGGCGTGGCGCAAAACCGTCAGAACTTTTGTTGATCGCGAGATCATGCCCCATGTGAATGACTGGGACGAGGCTGGCGCATTCCCGCGCGACCTACACAGGAAAGCAGCGGACATCGGTCTCATCGGGCTAGGCTATCCGGAAGAGTATGGCGGCGTCAGCGAGGACGTAGATATTTTTCATTCGCTGATCTCGTCGGAAGAACTGGCGCGCGCCGGCGCCGGCGGACTTTGCGCCGGGCTGATGACGCACGGCATCGGATTACCCCCTGTCATCAGGTTAGGGTCGGATGACTTGAAACAGCGCATCGTGCCGGGAGTACTGTCCGGCGACAAGCTGATCGCCCTTTGCATCACCGAGCCGTCCGGCGGTTCCGATGTTGCAAGCATAAAAACAAAGGCTGTTCGTGAAGGCAGCCGGTATATCGTCAATGGCGAGAAGACATTCATCACCACCGGCTGCCGCGCCGATTACCTGACGGTTGCTGTGCGTACAGGCGGAGACGGCGCCGGCGGTCTTTCCTTCCTGCTGATCGAGGCGGACCGGACTGGCGTCACGCGAACACCGCTCAAGAAAATGGGCTGGTGGATGTCGGACACCGCAAACATTCATTTCGACGACGTCGCCGTGCCTACCGAGAACCTGATCGGCCAGGAAAATGCTGGCTTCGCCGGCATTGTCGCCAATTTCAATATGGAGCGGCTTTCCATGGCTGCGCAGGCGATCGCCTTCGCGCGGGTGTGCATCGAGGATGCCGGCGCCTGGGCGCTTGAACGCCAGACATTCGGCAAACCGCTCGCTAAACATCAGGTGATCAGACACAAACTCGCCGAAATGCTTCGTCAGACCAATGCCTCGCAAACCTATCTCGATTACTGCGCCTGGCAGGTAAATAACGGGGCCTCCCCGGTGGCTGATCTCTGCCTTCTAAAAGTTCAGGCGACGCGCACTATGGAATTCTGCGCTCGCGAAGCCATGCAAATTCTTGGCGGCGGCGGCTTCATGCGCGGATGCAGGGTGGAACGGATTTATCGCGAGGTGCGCGTCATGGCGATTGGCGGAGGCTCTGAAGAGATCATGAATGATCTGGCCGCTCGGCAAATGGGACTATAGACCACAAAAAAGGCCCGCTACGCATCAAACGCAGCAGGCCAGTTTGCGGTTCAAATGCAACTGGTACTAAGAACGCTTTTTTCGCTTCGAAGCGAATCCAAGGCCAGATAATCCGGCAATGAATATCCAGGCCGCTGCAGGCAGCGGAATCTCCGGCATATCTTCGATAAAATTTACCCCGACAACTGCGGCAATATCAGCTGAGCCGATTACTCTGCCATCTGGACCATCGCCAACACGAACCGTCTGAACGTAGATTGGTTCACCAATAGCTGCGCCCATCGCAATCTCGAGAGGCATATCCGAGAAATCAAAGCCCCAGACGTGGTACTCATCGCCGTCGACTTCAATGTCGCCAAGCGACGTTCCTACCAACTGCATACCATTTAGAATAATCGTGATGGTCGGCTCGTCCGCCTGGTTGTCGGATTCGAAGACGAGAAGATCGATACCATCACCGTTGGCAAGCTGACGATCAAAATGAAGGGCGAGAACATCCGGCCCATCAGGAGTCTGTGGATCGTTGTCATCCAGCTCAATGGCTTCATCGAGATTAAAACCGGCCACTTCGTCTGCTCTGCAGTTAACGCCATTGGCGCCAACCGTAGATGCGGTGTTGGTAACATCAACACATGCTTCGCGACGGTTTCCGGGCAGTCCTGAAAAAACACCGCCCTGCGCCCACAGCACAGTCGATGCAGCATTATCGGTATCAAAATTAACTCCGCCGATCGACATCGGCGCAGCGTGTGCACTCGCAAATAGCAGAACGCAGAGCGCCAAAGGCGCCGTCATGAGCGATTTCATAGTTTCCCCCTAGAAAGGCTCTAATATTGGCAGTTTACTGACTTTTAAGCTTAAGAAAAGAACTTCCGGTCAAATTCGTCATGAGGGGATATCTTGTCGTTACGTTGAAACAACTTTCGCTACCCAAAAGTGCGGCATTACTCGGTTTATAACTTTTAGGCTGCAAAATATGAGCTATTGGCGCGAATTTTGCATATCTGTTTTCGCCTAAATTACCCCGAATCGGACCGTCTCAACTCCGTTTTCAGCACTTTCCCCGAGGGGTTTCGCGGCAGCATGTCAATAAAGCTTACCTCTTTGGGCAGCTTGAAATCAGCGATTTTCCCTTTGAGAAAATCAGTGACGCCCGCTTCGTCAATTGTAGCGCCCGCTCGTTTCACGGCCACGACCTTCACGACTTCGCCCCACTTCTCATCCGGCGCGCCGATGACCGCGACCTCAGCAATGCCGGGATGCTTCGACAACACCTGTTCGATCTCCGCCGGATAAATATTTTCGCCGCCTGATATGATCATGTCTTTGATTCGGTCAACAACATAGAGAAACCCGTTTTCATCAAGATATCCGGCGTCCCCAGACCAATACCATCCATTCTTGACTACTTCTTGTGTGGCTTCCGGCTTACCCCAGTAACTGTCCATGACAAATTTTGATCGCACAACCACTTCCCCGGTTGACCCTTGCGGCAGGTCTGCGCCGGTGGTGGGGTCACAGATTTTCACGTCACATCCCGGCAGGGCCTTGCCGGCGGAAACCCGCTGCTTCATCCCCGGGGCATGGTCCGGATGCTTCAAGAGCGTTACGCCGCCGGTCGTTTCCGTCATGCCGTAAAACTGTGTGAAACGTGCATTGGGCATGGCAGCCATTGCCGCGTTGAGAAGCGGCTCCGGCATTGGCGCTGCACCATAACTGACTTCGACAAACTGATGCAGTGACGCATTCGCCGTCTTCGCTGCTTCCAGGATCATCATGATCATTGCCGGCACCAGAAACGAGTTAAGCGGGACGTTGCCTTGCGCTTCTTTCACAACCGCCGCCGGATCGAACTGCCTGTGCTGGATAATGGGAACGCTGCGCGCGATAGCCATCAGGCCAAAATTTACGCCGGCGACATGGAAATGCGGCAACGCATGCAGCGCTGTTTCATCATCCGAATGCGGCACAAGAACATCCGCCAAGCGGCCAGCTTCGCCAACTTCGTAATAACAACGATTGGGCAGGATCACCCCTTTAGGAAGACCGGTTGTGCCGCTGGTGTAGAGCTGAACCAGCACGTCGTTGGAAGTCGGACTGTATTCCGGCTCAACATCTTCGTGTTTGTCGATCAGCGTATCGAAACATCCTTCGCCGCCTTCATGCAAAACCATGGTGGTGCATTCCGGCCGCCCTTCGATACCATCCAGCGCATTCAGAAAAGCGCGTTCGGCGACGAATAACGCCGGGTTTGCATCGGTTAGAATCTGATCGACCTCCAACGGCGCCAACCGCCAGTTGATCGGCGTCATCACGGCGCCGATCTTCGCCGCACCGAAAAGCGCGTCCCAGAATGTCGAGACATTGCGCGCCAGCCAGCAAATGCGGTCGCCAGGCCTGATCCCCATATCAAGAAACGCCTGCGCAGCCTTGTTGGAACGCGCATTCATCCGTGCATAGGTGAACTCGGCGCCCTCGAATATCAGACCAACCTGGTCCGGACGCTGCTGCGCCTGTTCCCAAATCAGGTCGGCGATAACAGGAGGATTAAGAATTTCTCGTTGGGTCATCGGCTTCAGGGCGTTTCCAGTTTTTGACAATTATGCCTCGCCCCGGGCCTTAAGAAAACCGGCTGCTATCGGGAGTTGCGGCCCGGCGAGCTTCCCTTATAGCTGGAGGCGACACCCAAGGAGAATTTCATGCCGTCCGTCAGCGAGATTAAGTCAAAAATGCGCCTGCCCGTTATCGGCGCGCCGATGTTTATCGTCTCAACGCCAAAGCTGGTTCTTGCCCAGTGCAAGGCAGGCGTCGTCGGTTCGTTTCCCGCGCTGAACGCCCGCCCTGCCGAATTGCTCGATGAATGGCTGACGGAGATTAATGAAACCATCGCCAGCCATGATGAACAACACCCCGGCGCACCCATGGCGCCCTACGCCGTCAACCAGATTGTCCATCGTTCCAATGACCGGCTGATGCACGACGTCGAGGCATGCGTGAAGCACAAGGCGCCCATCGTCATCACTTCGCTCGGCGCACGCGAAGAAGTTTATGAGGCCATTCATTCCTATGGCGGCATTGTGCTGCATGACGTCATCAACAACACGTTCGCCAAAAAGGCGATCGAGAAAGGCGCAGACGGCCTGGTCTGCGTCGCTGCCGGCGCCGGAGGTCATGCGGGCGTACAGTCGCCTTTCGCATTGGTGCAGGAAATTCGCGAATGGTTTGACGGACCCCTCGCCCTTTCAGGCTGCATCGCCCGCGGCCAGTCCGTTTTGGCCGCCGAAGTCATGGGCGCTGATTTCGGATATATCGGCTCGGCGTTTATCGCCACCGAGGAAGCCAACGCTGATGACGCCTACAAGCAAGGCATCGTCGACGGCGTCGCCGACGACATCATTTATACAAATTACTTTTCAGGCGTTCACGGCAATTATCTGAAACCCTCCGTAAAAAACGCCGGCCTTGATCCGGACAACCTGCCTGAAAGCGATCCCTCCAAAATGAATTTCAAATCAAGCGGCGAGAATGCCAAGAAAGTCTGGAAAGACATCTGGGGCTGCGGTCAGGGCATCGGCGCCGTCAAGGAAGTGACGTCCACCGCTGCATTGGTCGACCGTCTGGCCGCTGAGTACGAAAGCGCAAAAGCGGCGCTCTGCAGGAAATAAATGAAGACCCGTTGCACTGACAATGCAACTTGGGGTCTAAATGGGGCCGATCCCATTAGTCAGGCGGCCCCATGAGAAATCGACTTTGCAAAATCGTGGCAACCATTGGCCCGGCGAGTTCGTCGCCGTCCATGCTCAGGCTCATACATAATGCAGGCGTTGACGTGTTTCGTCTGAATATGAGCCATGGCCAGCATGACAAGCTGACCGGCGTCGCTAATGCAATTCGTGATATTGAAAAAGACATCGGAACGCCGCTTGCGATCTTCGCCGATCTGCAGGGTCCCAAAATACGCACCGGCGCGTTTGCAAATGGCTCGATCAAGCTGCGCTATGGCGCTGAATACAAGCTGGTTCATTCCGCAGAGTCGAATGATGAAAACATCATTCCGATTCCACATCAGGAACTGCTCGACGTACTGGAACCGGGCGACGTTCTGAAACTTGACGACGGCAAGCTGCAGGTCACGATTTCGGAACGGAATTCCCGCCACATCATCGCCAAGGCGGATACGCCCGGCGAGCTGAAAGATCGCAAAGGGATTAACGTCCCCGGCCGACGCCTGCCGATCTCCGCGCTGACGGAAAAAGACAGGGCTGACCTCGAATTCGCGCTAGATCTTGGCGTCGACTACATCGCGCTTTCCTTTGTGCAGCAGCCCGCCGACGTGCGCGAGGCTCGTGATCTTATTCAGGGGCGCGCCGGTATCATTTCCAAAATCGAAAAGCCGTCTGCTGTCGATCAGCTTGATGAAATTCTGGAGCTTTCCGACGCCATCATGGTGGCGCGCGGCGATCTCGGCGTCGAATGTGCGGCGGAAGACGTGCCAATCCTGCAGCGGAAAATTATCCGCGCCTGCCGGCGGGCCGGCAAACCCGTAATTGTCGCGACCCACATGCTCGAATCCATGGTCGAGTCGATTTCGCCGACCCGAGCCGAAGCCTCAGACGTTTCAACCGCCGTCTATCAGGGCGCGGATGCAGTGATGCTTTCCGCCGAAACCGCCGTCGGGCGGCACCCGCCCACCGCCGTCGCCATCATGGACAGGATCATCGCCGCGACAGAAAGAGACGAAGGCTCGGAAGGCTACACCAATGTCTCGCGCGAGGAAGACGGCTATACGACCGCCGACGCCATCACGCTATCGGCACGGCGCATCGCCGAAGTGCTCGATTGTAAGTTCGCCGTCGCCTATACGAAGTCGGGATCAACGGCCAAACGCCTTTCGCGCGACCGTCCCCATTGCCCGATCATCGCCGCCACGCCTGAAGCGCAAGTGGCGCGCGAACTCGCCCTCTTCTGGGGCGTACAGCCTGTGGTGACCGAAGATATCTCTCATTTCCATGAGATGATTGAAAAAGCCGATCTGCTTGCCAAATCCAGCGGCGGCGCCGATGGCGACCGCATCATCATCATCGCGGGATATCCTTTCGGCCGGAAAGGAAAAACCAACACGCTCAAGATCAGCCGTATCGGCGCCCCGGACTGACAACATCAAAGGAGGCACTGATGTCCATCTCAACGCGAACCTTTGACTATGAAATCGACAGCAAGACGTTCGAAGCATTTCTCGCCGCCCCTTCAAACACGCCAGCGCCTGTAGTGCTGGTCTGCCACGCATGGGCGGGCCGGTCGGATTTTGAAAACGACAAGGCGAAAGCGGTGGCGGAACTCGGCTATACCGGCGTCGCCATCGATCTTTTCGGCAAGGGTGTCCTCGGATCGTCGAAAGAGGAAAACCAGAAGCTGATCGAGCCATTCGTTTCTGACCGCACTTTTCTGCAAACACAGCTGGCCGCGAACATCAGTATGATCCAAGACCAGCCCGAAGCCGATGCATCGAAAATCGGCGCCATCGGATTTTGCTTCGGCGGCCTGTGCGTACTCGACATAGCGCGCATGGGCGCGGACATTGCGGGCGTTGTCAGTTTTCATGGACTGCTCGGCGCGCCGGGAAACACCGTTGATAAAATCAAGGCGAAAATTCTGGCGTTGCATGGCTGGGACGATCCGATGGCGCCGCCATCGGATGTTGTGGCGCTGGGCGAGGAACTGACCAAGGCGAAGGCCGACTGGCAACTTCAGGGCTATGGCGGCGTGATGCACGCGTTCACCAATCCGGCGGCGAATGACCCTGATTTCGGCACGGTTTATAACGCAACCGCTGACCGCCGGTCGTGGGTATCGATGAAGAATTTTCTGGGCGAGATTTTTGCCTAGGCTTATTTCTTCTTCGCTTTTTTCTTTTTCGGCTTTTTACCGCGCGCCGCCGCACCAAGGGCGAGCTCCGCCCAGCGGCGCAGCGCGTCGTTGTCGTCGTAAATTTCTTCAGGCGCGCAGTAATAGGACATCGTGCCCGTCTTGCCGTTCATCTCAACTTCGAAGGGGTAAAGCCCGGCCCCTTCGAACTCGGCTCGTGTGACATCGTCAACCTTCAGCCAGAGGTCGTCGTCGCCGATGATCGCGAATATAACGCCGTTGCAATAAACACCCGCCCCGCCGAACATCTTGCGGATGGTGATGTCGCCGAATGGCGAGAAAAGATCCTTAATGTATTCTGAATATGAGGCGGAGGCTGGCATTAATATTCTCCGTTCATCCCGGCGAAAGCCGGGATTCAGAACAGGTAATTTCAAACTGGATTCCGGATTTCGCCGGAATGAGCGGGAAGAAATTAAGCATCCGCCTTTTGCGGCGTGATCGTCACGCTTTCGCCGCAGCCGCAGGCGTCAGTCTGGTTCGGGTTGTTGAAGACGAACCGCTGTGAGAGTTTTTCGGTGACGTAGTCAATTTCCGTGCCGATCAGGAACAGGATCGCTTTCGGATCGATCAACACCTTAATGCCGTTTTCTTCAACCACTTCATCGAGCGGACCGGCCTCGGTCGCATAAGCCATCGTGTATTCCATGCCGGCGCAGCCGCCGTTTTTCACGCCGATCTTGACGCCAATATAATTCTCATCGGCCTCGCCCATGATTTCGGTCATGCGTGCTGCGGCTTTATCGGTCAGCGTTACGACTTTTGGTCTTGGTCTAGCCATCTTAAAGCCATCCTAACTCTAACTTCGCCTCATCGGACATTTTCTCCGGCGTCCATGGCGGATCGAAAGTCATGTTCACCTTGACGTCCTCGACGCCTTCGATCCCGCGCACGGCGCCCTCGACCCAGCCGGGCATTTCGCCCGCCACCGGACAGCCCGGCGCGGTCAGCGTCATATCGACCGTCAAAAGCCGGTCATCATTGAGATCTACCTTATAAATGAGGCCCAGTTCATAAATATCAACAGGGATTTCGGGATCGTAAACCGTCTTCAACGCGCGAATAATATCCGCGGTAATCCGGTCAAGCTCCCCGGCCGGGATCGACGACGCGCCGGAGGTTTCAGCCTGCGGCGCCGGATCGGCGGCCGGCGGGGTCACGTCAATAATATCGCGTTGGTTTTCCATAAATTTACTCTAACCCAGCATCTCATGTGTTTTGTGAAGACCCGAAATCAAGGCCTCAACGTCATCATGCGTATTATAAGCGCCGAAAGAGGCCCGCGCCGTGGCCGAAACGCCCAATCGTTTCATTAATGGCTGCGCACAATGGTGGCCCGCCCGAACGGCGACGCCGGTGCGGTCGAGGATCGCCGAAACGTCATGGGGATGCGCGCCATCGACGGAGAAGGCGATAATCGGCGCCTTGTTCGCCGCCCGGCCGTATACTCGTACGAAATTGAGCTTCGCCAGTTCTTCCAGAACGTGATCGCGCAACCGCGCCTCATGCGCCGCAATCGCATCGACGCCTTTTCCTTGCATCCATTTGAGCGCCGCGCCGAGACCGATGGCTTCTAAAATTGGGGGCGTTCCCGCTTCGAACCGGTGCGGCGGCTCGTTATAGGTGACCGTCTCGGTCGTCACCATGTCGATCATCTCGCCCCCGCCTTTGAACGGCGGCAGGTCCTTCAGCGCGTCCATTTTCCCGTAGAGCACGCCGACGCCGGACGGCCCGTAAAGCTTGTGACCGGTAATCGCGTAGAAGTCGCAATCGATATCCTGAACATCGACAGACCCATGAACGCCCGCCTGGCAGCCGTCGAACAGAATCTTGGCGCCATGTTCGTGGGCGATGCGGGCCATTTCCTTCGCCGGGGTAAGGGCGCCGAGTACGTTAGACATATGCGAGACGGCGACGAGCTTTGTTTTATCAGTAAAAAGCGCCGCGTATGCGTCGAGGTCGATCTCTCCGTCATCGGAAACATCCAACCATTTCAGGACAGCGCCTTTGCGCTCGCGCAGAAAATGCCACGGCACGATGTTGGAATGATGTTCGGCAAGCGACAGGATGATTTCGTCGCCCTCGGCGATTTCCGTAACGCTCATGGCGTAGGAAACGAGGTTAAACGCGTCCGTGCCGCCAGACGTGAAAATGATTTCGTCTGGGGAGCATGCATTCAGGAATTCAGCCGCCGCCTTGCGCGCATCTTCATACGCTGCCGTCGTTTCATTTGAGAGCAAATGAAGCCCGCGATGAACATTCGCATAGGAATGTTCCATGGCATGGCGCATCGCATCGATGACAGCGCGCGGCTTCTGCGCCGAGGCGGCGCTGTCAAGATAGACAAGCCGCTTGCCGTATGCTTCGCGGTTGAGGATCGGGAACTCCGCCTTCAACGCCTCAACATCAAGCGTGGTCAGGGGGGCGCCGTCACTCATCGAGCCACTCCTTTACGCGCAACGCAAAAACGTCGCGTATGCCGTCAATATCGATCCGCTCGACGATTTCTCCGACAAATGCTTCGACCAGAAGCGCGCGCGCCGCTTGTTCATCCAACCCGCGCTGGCGCAGATAGAACAACGCATCCTCATCAAGCGCGCCGACCGTTGACCCATGCGCGCACTCAACATCGTCGGCATAAATTTCGAGCTCAGGCTTGTGGTTCGCCTCCGCCGTATCCGATAGCAACAGCGCATTCGCCGTCATCTGCGCATCGGTTTTCTGCGCCTCGCGCTTGACGAAGAACTTGCCCTGAAAAACATTCCGGCCTTTATCTTTTGCTGCGCCCTTGTGCAGTTGCCGCGCCTGACAAGCCTCAGCGAAATGGCGCACGTCGCTTGTGAAGTCCGCGTGCCGTTCGCCAGACAACAGGCTTGCGCTGTTAATCGCAGCCGCCGACCCCTGCGCCCAGAAATGAATGTGCGATTCATGACGCGTCAGCCGCCCGCCGGTTGAAAGGCTGGTTTGTTCCAGCCGGGCTTTCTCATCGACCTTGGCGGCGCAGATCGAATGCGTGATCGACTTTTCGGCCGCGTCTTGCAACACGAAGCGCTTTACCTCGGCGCCGTCGCGCAACACCGTATGGAAAAGGTGCGAATAAAATCCGGCGCCCTCGCCTTCATAAGTCTCAATCAACGTCGCGTGCGTGTTTTCGGCAAACCGGATCATGGTCTGCGCAAAAGAAAAACCCGCGCCGGTATTGATGTGACGAATAAGAATTGGACGATCGAACCGAACCCCTTCGAAAACTTCGACACCTAACGCCTTACGCGTCATGGCGACGTTCAGAGTCGCAATGGCGTGATTTTCAAGTTCCGGGATCGTCGCCACCGTATCCATGATGCCGTAGCGCAAGCCTTCAGGCGTTTCCTCTGCCGGGATTTCTATTCTTCCGTCAATGATGCGGAATTCCAGCGGGTCGAGCCCGGCGAATGCAGACGGCGTGATCGTTGTGTCTGCAACGTCATTCGCTGGTTCAAAACTGCGCAGCGCGTTGTTGAAATCGGACCACTTCCACCCCTCAACCTTGCGGTTCGGCAGGCGCAGTTTCGCATAGCGGTCGAATGCCGCGGCCTGCGCCTCGCCGGTTTTCGAGCGCCCGTTGAAGGCCGCTTCAAGCGCCGTTTCAAAAGCGCTGGGGTTATGGATCGCTGTTTGCGTCATCTGACTTTAAGCCGCCTCGATAAACTGGTCGTATCCGGATTTTTCGAGCTCCTGCGCAAGCTCCGGTCCGCCGGATTTCACGATCCGCCCGCCGGCTAGCACGTGAACAGCGTCCGGTTTGATGTAATCGAGCAGCCGCTGGTAATGCGTGATCACAAGAAAACCACGATCCGGCGCACGCAAGGCATTCACAACATCGCCAACCATTTTTAAAGCGTCGATATCGAGGCCTGAATCCGTTTCATCCATGATGGCGAAGCGCGGTTCGAACATTGCCATTTGCAGCATTTCCATGCGCTTCTTTTCGCCGCCGGAAAACCCCACATTGAACTGACGCTTCAGCTTTGCATCATCAAGGCCGACGATTTGCGCCTTTTCCCGGATCAGTCTGATGAAGTCGGCGGCGGAAACTTCTTCGTCACCACGCGCCTTGCGCTGGGCGTTGAGAGCCGTGCGGATGAAATTCATGGTCTGAACGCCCGGAATTTCCATCGGGTGCTGAAATGACAGGAACAAACCCTTGGCTGCGCGCTCATTCGGATCGAGGTCCAGGAGGTTGCCGCCGTCGAGCGTTACAGACCCGCTGGTTGCTTCGTATTCATCACGCCCCGCAATGCAATGGGAAAGCGTCGATTTGCCGGAACCATTCGGCCCCATAATGGCGTGCACTTCGCCCGCGGGGACGTTCAGCGAAAGGCCCTTGATGATTTCATTGCCGTCAACGGCGATATGGAGGTCTTCGATTTTCAACATTACTTCGTCTTCTTGATTGCCAGACATTCAATTTCGAGGGCGGCGCCAAGCGCCAGGCCGTCAACTCCGAAGGTCGATCGCGCCGGTTTCGGATCGGGCAACGCCTCGGCATAGGCGGCGTTCATCGCGGCGTATTGCGACATGTCTTCGAGGAACACCGTACATTTCACAATATCCAACAGGCTGGAGCCCAAACCTTCTAGCGTCGTCTGATAGTTCTTAAATATTTGCCGTGTCTCAGGACCGACGCCGCCCTCAACAAGAGTCATTGTTTCGTATGTCACGCCGATTTCACCGGAAAGATGAATGGTGTCGCCGACAACTACGGCCGATGAAAACGGAAAAGACGCCGGCAGGTCCGGGTTGCGATAATGTGTCCGGTCGCCGGCGCCGGCAGCGTCCACGGTAAGCGCAAATGCGAATAGCACGCTAAATGCCGTTTTCATAAGGCTATTCCTTTCCCGTGCGTTTCGGCTCGACGATGATGTAAACTGTTGTTGTGTCGCCGATATTCAACGCCTCGTGCCAGTCGACGCCGTCAGAGGTCCATGACGCGCCGGCGGGCGTTTCCTGTTCGCGCGTTCCGTTTGCGTCCTTGATGCGCATGGTCCCGCCCTCGAGGATGTAGCCGAAATGGGCGCTGTGAAAATGGCGCTCGTGACCGACGCCCGGCGGGAATGTGCATTGCAGCGCGCGCACCTTGTCCGTCTCCTGCAACAGCTCGCAGACTTTTTCGCCTTCCCAGCCGGCTTCGAGCGGATCGGGGAGCGATTTCTTCATGATGATCGCACCGCCGGAAGAAGGAATCGGGTTTTCGCCCTGTTGCGCAGAAGCCGCCGCGCAACAAACAGCAAACGCTGTCAGATATGCCGCAACACGACTCATCATTCCTGATCCTCGCCGTCGTAATAACCGAGCGACATGCCCTGACGCCCGATGAAGCGCACGCGCGCGGACTGCGGATTGCCGTCTTCGCTGGAGAAAGCGAGAAACTTGTTCGAGTCCGGATATTCGACGACGTCCAGATTTTCCATAGTTGAGAATGCCAGATATTTTAGCGTCCTGTCGCCGGTGTTGACGATCTGGTGCGCGCGGTCCGGCCCCCCGCAGGGCGCCGACAAAAGATCGCCCTTCCTGATTGGATGCGTCTCCTTGCCGAAGCGATACTCGCCCTCGCCTTCAATGATAAAAAACATTTCCTCGATGGCGTGGTGAACGTGAAACGGAAAGGCGCGCTTGCCCGGCTCGACAATCGTGATGTTGGCGCCGAGCTTTTCGGCGCCCAGCGCGGGCCCCATGCGCCCGAGCTTGGCTTTGAACTTTCCGCCGGGACTGCCGAAATCCATCAGCTCGGCGTCGTCGATGTTGAGAATGGGTTTTTTCATAATTAGTTCGCCGGCCAAAGCCCCTCACCACGCGGTTCAGGATATGCAGCATTGCAATTCATTTGAATGCTTGCCCCGAGCGGCAAAGCCGCCACCTCAACGACTGACATAGGGGGCGGACCGTTCGTCAACAGCTCGCTGTATACGCTCGAAATTTTCTCGTAGCTTTTAATGTCAGTTAAAAACACATCACATGAGAGCACATTACCATGTGATAAATTCATCTCGCCAAGAGTTCGGCCAAGATTTAGTAATATCTGCTCTAACTCAACTTCAAAGCCTCCAACTGCAAGTGTTCTAGGAGAACAGCCGAATTCTCCGATCATTCCGGCAAGATAGACTACCCCACGACTAGATGTATATCGATAGCTTTTATTCGGCTTTGTAGTCTGTTCATCACAAGTTACGGGCTGCGGCAAAGTTATAATTTTAGATCTTACATCCATGCCGGGAGGCTCTTGAGCTTTCGCAAAAGACAGTAGAATAACAAACGTACATCCGACTAAAGTTGGTAATTTCATCACCCCACGCTCCCTTCTAGAGAAACGCTCACAAGCTTCTGCGCCTCAACGGCGAATTCCATAGGCAGTTCCTGCAGAACTTCCTTGCAGAAACCGTTGACGAGAAGCGCCACGGATTCCTCTTCCGAAAGCCCGCGCTGCTGGCAATAAAACAGCTGATCCTCGGAAAGCCGCGAGGTTGTCGCTTCGTGCTCCAAAATCGCCCGCGGATTTTTGCTTTCCACATAAGGCACCGTATGCGCCCCACAATTGTTGCCAATCAATAGCGAGTCGCACTGGGTGAAATTCCGCGCGCCTTCAGCCTTGCGGTGAATACTCACAAGTCCGCGATAGGTGGAGTTCGATTTACCCGCCGAGATGCCCTTGGCGATGATCCGTGACCGGGTGTTCTTGCCGAGATGGATCATCTTGGTGCCGGTGTCGGCCTGCTGATGATTGTTGGTGATGGCGATCGAATAAAACTCTCCCTGTGAGTTGTCGCCTTTGAGGATGCAGGATGGGTATTTCCACGTCACCGCTGAGCCGGTCTCAACCTGCGTCCACGAGACTTTCGAATTGACCCCGCGGCAGTCGGCGCGCTTGGTCACAAAGTTATAGATGCCTCCCTTGCCGTCCTTGTCGCCGGGATACCAGTTCTGCACTGTCGAATATTTGATCTCCGCGTCGTCCTCCGCGACGAGTTCGACAACAGCAGCGTGCAGCTGGTTTTCATCGCGCATGGGCGCGGTGCAGCCTTCGAGATAAGAAACGTAAGAACCCGGCGCAGCGACGATCAGCGTGCGCTCGAACTGGCCGGTATTCGCCTCGTTAATGCGGAAATAGGTTGAAAGCTCCATGGGACAGCGAACGCCCTCCGGCACATAGACAAACGTACCGTCGGAAAAGACCGCAGAATTGAGCGTCGCGAAATAGTTATCCGACGTCGGCACCACCGTGCCGAGATATTTGCGCACCAATTCCGGGTGCTCGCGCACGGCCTCGGAAATCGACATGAAGATGACGCCGGCTTTTTCAAGCTCTTTCTTGAAGGTCGTGGCGACTGAGACAGAATCGAAAACCGCATCCACCGCAACCTTGTTGCCGCCGCCGTTGGCGCCAGTCCGCGCCTCGCCGGGGCTTTGCCCCGCCCCCTCAACGCCGAGCAGGACTTCCGCCTCTCGCAGTGGGATGCCGAGTTTTTCAAAGTCGGCGAGAATTTCCGGCGGCACGTCGTCGATGGATTCGTATTTCGCGCCGGTCGTCGGTTCGGAATAATAATAGGCGTCCTGATAGTCGATGGCTGGATACTTCACCATCGCCCATTCAGGCTCTTTCATGGTGAGCCAGCGGCGGAACGCCTCTAGCCGCCATTCAAGCAGCCATTGAGGCTCTTCCTTCTTGGCGGAGATGAAGCGCACCGTGTCCTCGTTGAGCCCCTTCGGCGCTTTCACCGACTCGATGTCGGTCGTGAAGCCGTATTTATAGGTCTCCAGCGCCTTCGCCGTTGCGACCGTGTCTTTGGATATGGTTTCTTTAACTTCGGACATTCTATGCAGCTTTCGCTTTGATGCGTTCATAGGCTCTCGGCCATTCACGGATGAAGGCGGCCGCGTCTTCCTCAGTTGAGTTCCATCCAAGCGAGACGCGAATGGCGGAGATTGCTTCTTCTTCGCTGGCGCCCATGGCGGTCAGCACATGACTTGGCTTCGTCTTGCCGGATGAACACGCCGACCCCGCCGAGATCGCAATGCCGGCCAGGTCCATGATCATCAATTGCGTCGCGCCGGAAAACCCTTCCGCAGAAAGACAAAGCGTGCCCGGCAGGCGTTTCTCGCCCGCGCCCCAGACTTTCGCGCCGGCGGCGACAGCCGCGTCCTGCATCCTGTCGCGCAACGCCACGATTTCACCGGCGCGCGCCAAACTTTGTTTTGCAAGTTCGCACGCAAGCCCCAGCCCGGCGATGCCGGCGACATTGTGCGTGCCGGCGCGGCGGTTCTGTTCATGGCCGCCGCCGCGCAGTTGCGGCTCAAGGGGCAGGTTGGGGCCTGCAATCAATGCACCGATCCCAACCGGTCCGCCGAATTTGTGACCGGTCAGGCTCATCATATCGGCGCCGGACATGACAAAGTTCACTGGAACCTTGCCCGCAGCCTGGGCGGCATCACAGAACAGCAAACCGCCTGCGTCATGGGTTATATCCGTCGCCTCGCGTACCGGCTGCAGAACGCCAGTCTCATTGTTCGCGAACATGAGACAAACAAAAAACCCGCCGTCACGTTCGGTATTATAATCTTTGAGCCGCGCCTTCAGCCAATCGAGATCAACGACACCCGACGGCAGAACCGGAATAGTCTCCACGTCCGCGCCAGTTGTCGCCGCATTGGCGCCTACGGCGGAATGCTCAACAGCGCTTATAAAGATGCGCTTGATGTTATGCGGCTTGACCACGCCATGAACTGCATAATGAATCGACTCGGTGCCGCCGCTCGTGAAGATGACGCCGTTCACTGGCGCATTGACGAGCGCACGCACCTGTTCGCGCGCATCCTCGACGAGCTTGTACGCCTTGCGGCCTTCCTCGTGAACGGACAGCGAATTCCCGTCATGACGCATCGTCTCGGCGATGATATCGATGACTTGCGGGCGAATGGGCGCGGTCGCGTTATGATCTAAATAATAACGCTTCATGCCCTTCTCCATGACCTGTCATCAAAAAGGTCAATTTGGCTCGCACCTGCCATTATAATTTGTGCGCCTTCGCGCACGGGCGCGTTATGATCGAGATAATGCCGGGTCATTCCGCGGCCTCTATGCGTTCTATCTTTGGCGCGTTCACCGCCGCCATACCCGCGATGCGCTTTTCGAGAATGTCGTCAAGCGTCACCGCGTTCAGAAAGATTTCGATCTGGCGTCCGAGTTCGTCCCAGAGATCATGGGTCAAGCAGCGTGCGCTCGTTCCCTGACAACCGGTGACCGATCCCGGCGCGCAGGCGGTCGTGCGGATTTCCTCATCCACCGCCGCGACAATGTCGGCGACGCGAATTTTCGAAGGTTCGGCCGTCAGCGCATAGCCGCCGGAAACGCCGCGCGCGCTTGTCACGAGGCCCGCTTTCCGGAGCTTTGCGAACAGCTGCTCCAGATAGGAAAGCGAAATTCCCTGACGCAGCGACACGTCGGACAGCGAAACCGGCATATCGCCGCCAATCGCCGCAATATCGGCCATGGCCGAAACTGCATATCTGCCTTTGGTAGTCAGTTTCACGTGGACATCCGTTTCGATTACGCCGCAGGGCTATTGGCTGGCGCCGCATGAAAAACGTGCTATACGCGCCCGCCGACCAGCCCTGATTGCCGCCGAGATAAGAAATCCGACTAAAATAGTCAACATTATCGCCCCGCCAAAACCGGTGAAAACCATTGATTTGGCGTAAGCTGCGACAATTCAGGGCGAATTATAGAGTAAAGCGCTGGGAATTCGCCTCCCGGCAAAACAGTGACGATAAAGGGTGACAATGCCAGAAGTGATTTTCGCCGGTCCGGAAGGACGCCTTGAGGGCCGCTATCAAAAAGGAAAAGGCGAAAATCCGCCAGTGGCGCTGGTACTACATCCGCACCCGCTGTTTGGCGGCACCATGAACAACCGGGCGACCTACGAACTCTATCAGATGTTCGTGCGCCGCGGCTTTTCGACCATGCGCTTCAATTTTCGCGGCGTCGGCCGCAGCCAGGGCGAGTATGACCAGGGCCAGGGCGAACTCGCCGATGCGGCAACAGCGCTCGATTACATGCAACAGATGAACCCGAACGCCCCGTTTTCATGGGTTGGCGGCTTTTCTTTCGGATCGTGGATCGCCATGCAGCTCTTGATGCGACGTCCGGAAATCGTCGGATTCATCGCTGGGTCAACGCCAGCCAATTTATACGATTTTTCTTTCCTCGCGCCCTGCCCGTCCTCCGGCGTGGTCATTCACGGCGAGCTCGACAAAATCTGCGCGCCGGAAGAAACCAAGGGAATGGTGGAGCGCACGCGCACGCAAAAAGGGAGAAAGATCAAATTTCAGGTCGTTCCCGGGGCAGATCACTTCTTTGAGTCCCATATCGAGGAATTTGTAGCCGCGTCAGAGACTTATCTCGACATGCGCCTCGCCTATGAAAAGCCGGAAGGCGAATATCACAGCGAGGCCTGAAGCGGGCCCGCGCTCAAATAATTTTCATTCAATTAACCTCTCCGGACCAGATTTTGCTAGAATACTGGTCTGAAGTCCGGGGGGATTTTCATGCTGCACACGCTCGTAAAAGTGATACCCATAAGGCGCGCCAGCCTGAAGGCGCCGCTTTCGGGCGTCAACGGATTTACCGGCCGCGGTGCGATCTGGTTCTCAGCATGGCTTGGCGGCCGAAAGGTAATTTCGATTAATCTGCGCGGCGTCGCCGGACGGCGGGCCGAGCTATACGCTGACGACCACCTTATCTCGAACGTCAAAATACGAAACGGCAGCGCCAGAGTAAAAATAACATTGCCGGGAAATGACTTTGCAGCTTCGATGTCAGAAGGCGCTGTGATCGAAATTCGTCAAAATAACGATGCTATTCTCGGCGGCGTTCTTTTACAAAACGCCGCGTCAAGAGGTGTAATTACATCGCTGCATGATATGCTCGGGAAAGTTCAAAAGCAGACGAGGCAGTTGTGGCGTTCGAAGATCACGATGAAATCCCCGAAGATATCTCCGCCGAGCCGCAAGAATTAAGCGGCGCAAATCCAATTATGTTTTATTCGATGTCGGCAGGTCTTGTTCTGCTGATATTTTTGCTGGTGATGGCGTATTGAAGCCTAAGCCAATCCAACCCGGCCGATATTTAGAAACTTGTCACGGCGCTGTCTCTTTAATTCTTCGGGTGACATGACTTCGAGTTCGCTGATCGCCGACTCCACGGCGTCACCCAGCCGCTCGATGGTGAGACCGATATCCCGATGAGCGCCGCCGACTGGCTCTGGGATAATTCCGTCCACGACGCCAAGCTCCAGCAAGTCCTGTGCGGAAATCTTCATGGCTTCCGCCGCATCCGGGGCCTTGTTGTCGCCTTTCCCCGCGGCATCTTTCCAGAGAATAGAGGCGCAGCCCTCAGGCGAGATCACAGAATAGACCGAATGCTCAAGCATCAGGACCTTATTGGCCGCAGCAAGCGCGACGGCGCCGCCTGAGCCGCCTTCGCCAACGATGACCGACACGAGCGGCGCTGACAGTCCGAGGCATTTCTCCGTACAGGATGCAATCGCTTCCGCCTGGCCGCGTTCTTCGGCGCCGCGGCCTGGATAGGCGCCCGGCGTATCCACCAGCGTCACCACGGGCAGGTTGAAACGCTCAGCCATTTCCATCAGACGCATGGCCTTGCGATATCCTTCGGGCCTCGCCATGCCAAAGTTGTGTTTGACGCGCCCGGCCGTATCGGAGCCCTTTTCATGTCCAATCAGAATGATTGAGCGGCCGCGCAACCGCGCCGGCCCGCCGAGGATGGCGGCGTCCTCGCCAAAAGCGCGATCACCGGCGAGCGGTGTGAAATCATCAACTAGTTGGCTGACATAATCGGAAAAATGCGGACGGCCAGCGTGACGCGCAACCTGTGTTTTCTGCCAGCGTGAAAGCTTTGCGTAGGCGTCCGATAGAAGCGTATCCGCCTTGCCTTGCAGCTTCTGGATTTCTTCGTCGACATTGACGCCCGCCTCGCTGTCCATCTGGCGTAAGTCAGCGATCTTTCCTTCCAACTCGGCGATCGGTTTTTCGAAATCGAGATAGGTCCGCATTAAACTCTTCCGTTGCTGGGCTAAGGACACTAGCTGGCTAAATAGCAATTTTCAAACAGGATTCTAAACGATTATGCTACGATTTTCCCTGTTTTTTCGCTAACGGATGTTTCGAAAAAACGAGGTCTTTCAGCCGGTCCTGCGCCACATGGGTATAGATTTGCGTGGTTGTGATGTCGGCATGCCCAAGCATCTGCTGCACGCTTCGCAGATCCGCCCCGCCCTCAAGAAGGTGTGTAGCAAATGCATGCCGCAGAACATGCGGTGATACTTTGGACGGAGGCACGCCAGCTTCAACTGCTAGGTCTTTTAACATCTGTGCAAAGCGCGCCGCCGTAATGTGTCCGGACTTACCGCGCGACGGAAAGAACCATGGCGACGATTTCGCCTTTTCCCCATTTGCCTCAAGAAAAGTCTCACGGCAGGAAAGGTAAGCCTCCGCAGCTTCAACGGCGCGCGACGTCAACGGCGCCATTCTCTCCTTGTCGCCCTTGCCTCTGATGATCAGAAGCCGCTCGCCTTTGCGCAGCGCTCCCAATGGCAATCCAACAAGTTCCGAAACACGCAAACCTGCCGAATACAAAATCTCGAGCATGGCCATCATGCGCAAGCCTTTTGGCCCCTCCATGAGCTCGGCCGCCTCAAACAGCGCTGTGACTTCATCACTCGTCAGCACCTTTGGCAATGGTCGGCGCGTCTTCGGGCGGTCAATCGATACGGTTGGGTTATCGGCGCGATAACCCTCCGTATAGAGAAATTGATAAAACTGTCGAAGTGCTGAAACCTTTAGCGCTGCGGTCGATGCGGCGAGCCCGTTTTCTTCGAGGGCGGCCAGCCACGCGGCAATATCGCTCGCGCCGGCGGTTTCAAGCGTTTCGTTTCTGGTAACGGAAAACGTTGCAAACCGTTCAAGGTCGCGCCCGTAATTTTTTAGCGTGTTGGCCGCCGCTGCACGCTCCACCGCCATCATTTCAAGAAACGCATCGATAAGGCGCAAATTGGCATTGTCAGAGGAAACCGCAGAGGCGCGTTTCGCAGCCATTATTCTCCCGGACGCGGCTTCAACCGGGGGATAACCCCGCCTTCCTGCCGCTCAGACGCAGACACGCGCGTCGGCTCAAGAACGCCTGTAGCCGCTTGTGATGCTGAAGCTTCTTCGAGTGGTTCGATCAAAGATGATGGAAACCGTGCTGCCCATGCCTGTTCAAATGCATGACGCCGCTGCAGCTCCGGCATATTGGCTGCATCAAGGGTCTCACTGATGATCACCGACTCAACTTCACCGCCAGCTTCTCCATTGCCCGAGGATGCTGCAAGCGCAGCGAGCCCGGCCTGTCCGATTTTTTTATTCGATACCGCGTCAAAGGCTGCTTTTAGAACGCGCGCCGTTACGGCCGGATCGTTGTGTGAAGGCTGCACCGACTGAACAGCTTGTTGCTCAGTGAGAATCGAAACGCCGGCGCGGCGCGCAACCAGCGTGGCTGTTTGCGGGTCGAGAAGCGCCAGCAAATTCACGCGGTCAATAAAGGCGAGGCCAAGTTCCTCCGGCAGCGCTGCAACACTCTCGTTGACGCCAATCATAGCCGACAGCCAGTTAGCCGCGCCGACACTGTCACCAACGGCCATCCGAGCGAGCGCAAAATTCGACGCTTCTTCCGGCGCGACGATCACCCCTTCTAAAGCTCCAATTTCGTCCGCGTATAAAGTCGACAGGGAAAATGAACGATGGAAACTGTCACCAAGGCTGAGCGCCTGCGATATGCGCGCCGCCTTGTCACGAATAAATTCCGGCGCATTCATGGCGCTGATCGCCTGATAAAGCAGTGCATCCGTGAGGGGGTCTTTAGGATTTTTCGCCGCCGCGTCGGCAGCGCCAGCCACATCCACGACATCAAATTCTACGCTGCTAAGGATCTGGCTAAGCGCGCCGGCGTTCATGACGCCCATGGATATCGCCTGCTGCACTGCCTCTATACGAAGCGCAGGAGTAGCCTGATCATCTGCGGCCAAAGCAGCGACCACGCCGCCATCTGCATGCCGGATTGACGCGGGGGCCAACGCCAAGCCGGCAACCTGGGCCGCCGCAAAATGTAAAGCAGTTTTCGCTGGCGGCAGAGTCTTTTCGGGCGTTCGGCCGCTTGCGCCAGCGAGCGCAGCCAAAAGATACGCTTCGTCCGTTTCAGAAAAGGCGCCGCGTTCCCGCAGGATGTTCACAGTCAAATCGAAAGCATCGAGTTCGCCAGCGCTGGCGTAACAAAGCGCGCGCAACTTCACCCAGAAAAGAGTTTCGCGACCTGAAGCAATGATCGAGCCGCGACGGCAGGCGCTGTCGAGATTGCCGCTCAAAAGTGCGCCGACAGCATCGGCTTCGGCAAAGAACACGTCGCCGCGTCCGCTCGTCGCCAGACTGGCGATTGTTCTGGCCTCATCGGAAAACCCGGCCCGGGTCAACGCCAGTAATTTTTTCCCGCCAAGAGAGGCGTCAGCGCCCGCTGGCCTTTCGCCCGGTGAAAGCAATGTCCTGCGCATCACATAGCCGAGGCTTGGCGTGTCGGGCCGGGTCGGCGCATGAGAAAGTAGAAAATCTATGGTCTGCGGCTGCGCATCGCGCCAGAGCGTTGCCGGCAGCGCCCGTTCCGAAGGCTCCAGCGCCCCGATGGAAAAAGCGTCTGTGGGCAGCTGGGCGGTTTCAACTGTCTCCGGTAGGGCGACCTGCGCCACCGCCAGATTGACGAACACGCCAGCGCCCAGAGCCGCAGCGCCGAAAAAGCTGACAAGTGCAGGCAGACTATTGAGCGGGTTCATTGGCTTCTACTTCAATTGTACGCGTCTCAGGTTCAAGCATCTGGCCGTATATGAACAGCCCAATCAGCGCCACAAGGGCCGCCAGTATTATTATCGTCACAAACCGCACTTTCCGCCGCTCCTCAAGAAATTGCCCCTTGCCGCGCCCCGGTCCAGCCGGCCAATTACTGTCAATCGGCTAGCATCATAAGGCGCGCTCCCCTACATCTAAACGTCATGGGGCAGACGCGCAAACACCCTGATTATCAATGCACTCGGCCAGTCGTACTGGTCGGGATGATGGGGGCTGGCAAGACCACGGTAGGACGGCGTTTGGCCCCCCGGCTGGGACTCCCGTTTTTCGACGCCGACTCCGAGATCGAGAAGGCTGCAGGCATGTGCGTTGCCGATCTGTTCCAGCTCCACGGCGAAAAAAGTTTCCGGGACGGAGAGGCAAAAGTGATCAAGCGGCTCCTGAAGGGACCGCCCCATGTCCTTGCCACTGGCGGCGGAGCGGTAACGCACCCCGCAACGCGAAAGTTGATCTCTAAAGAGGCTATTTCCATCTGGATCCGCGCTGAAACAGATACGATCGTTCGCCGGGCGACCCGGCGCGGCACCCGACCTCTCCTCAAAACCGGAGACCCACAAGAGACGATTGAGCGGCTGCTAGATGAACGGCGCGAGTTTTATGCAAGCGCTGATATCCATATCGACAGCCAACCCGGCCCGCATGAAAATACAGTGATGCTGATTTTGGAAAAACTTGAGAACTGGCCGGGATTGCTGGCGACGCGTGAGGACGCATTCGATGACTAGGGAAACGGTCCGCGTCCCGTTGGGCGAACGCACATACGATATCCACATTGCAGAAAACCTGATCGATGAAGCCGGAAAACTATTGGCGCCGTTGCTGAGGCGTCAGCGTGTCGCCATTGTTACCGATGAGAATGTGGCTGCCGCACAAGGCGAACGGTTGAAATCAGCACTTTCCGGAAACGATATTAGCGCCGAGTTTGTTACACTCGCTGCTGGCGAGGCGACGAAATCTTTCGCGATACTTGAGAGTCTTGTCTTGCGCCTCATCGACCTTGGCATTGAACGAGACGATCTTGTCATTGCATTCGGCGGCGGCGTAATCGGCGATCTCACTGGCTTTGGTTGCTCCATGCTTCGGCGCGGCTGCCGTTTCGCTCAGATGCCGACCACATTACTTGCGCAAGTCGACAGCGCCATCGGCGGTAAAACCGCGATCAATGTGCCGCAAGGAAAAAACCTGATCGGCGCCTTTTATCAGCCAGAGATCGTCATCAGCGATGTCTCCGTCCTGAAAACACTGCCAGCCCGCGAGCTTCGGGCTGGCTATGCTGAAGTCGTAAAATATGGTCTGATTGCCGACGCGCCCTTCTTCAGCTGGCTGGAAAACAACGGCAACGCGCTTCTTAACGGAGACGCTGCGGCGCAAACATATGCTGTAAAAAAATCCTGCGAAGCCAAGGCCGCCATTGTCGGCGCTGACGAACGCGAGAAGGGAAAACGCGCCCTCCTAAATCTCGGTCATACGTTCGGGCATGCCATTGAAGGCGCATTCGGATATTCGGATAAACTCCTGCACGGCGAAGCGGTTGCGCTCGGCATGTCGCTGGCATTCGATTATTCCGCGCGTCTCGGGTTATGCAATACTGGCGACGCAGCACGAGTGAAGAAGCATCTTAAGGAATGCGGGCTTCCGACCGAAGTCGCAGACCTCGAAGAAAGTATTCCATCGGACCAGCTACTTGCCTACATGCTGCAGGACAAAAAGGTTGAGCAGGGCGCGCTGACACTGATACTGGCGCAATCCATCGGCTCCGCCGTCATTGTCAAGGATGCTGACAGCGCCGAGATTGCAGAATTTTTAAAAGAAAAGACCGGCGTCTAGCCCGGGCAGAGAAAAATCAATGACAGAAATCGAACCGTCCATCTTACTCCCTGTAGGGATCATCGTTTTCCTGCTGCTGTTGTCAGCATTCTTTTCAGGCTCGGAAACGGCGCTGACTGCGACATCGAAGGCGCGGATGCACAAGCTCGAGGCAGACGGAGACCTGAACGCGCGGCGCGTTAATCTGCTCATCCGGGATAGAGAACGGCTCATCGGCGCCATTCTTCTCGGTAACAACCTTGTGAATATTCTTGCAACGTCAATCGCGACAACCCTGTTAATCTCTTTTTTTGGCGAGGCTGGCGTCGCCAATATAATTGCAACGGTAGTCATGACGGCGCTTGTTCTCGTCTGTTCGGAAGTTACGCCCAAAACGCTGGCGATTTCTCGGCCCGATGCATTTGCGATGGTCGTGGCGCCGATCATGCGCTGGGTCGTATTTCTGTTTGCTCCCATTACGCGTATAGTTCAGTTGATCGTTCGCGGGTTTTTGCACCTGTTCGGCATTGACGTTTCAAAAGACAGTGCGGTTTTTTCAGCGGCTGAAGAGCTTCGCGGCGCCATAGATTTCCATCACTCTGAAGGACGTGTCGATAAGGAATCCCGTGACCTTATCCGCGGCGCGCTTGATCTCAATGAAATCCGCACGGAAGAGATCATGATCCACCGCAAGTCGATCGAAATGCTCGATCTTGACCGCCCGAATGACGCCATCATCCAACAGGCGCTCAAAAGCGCGCATACACGGCTGCCGCTTTACCGGGAGAACCCAGACAACATTATCGGCATTCTTCACGCCAAGGACTTGCTGCGAGCGTTGTGGGACGCTGAAGGAAACGCCGACACCGTAGATTTCGAAGCGCTGGCGCGCGAGCCTTACTTCGCACCCGAGACAACGACGCTTCAGGAACAGCTTGATGCATTCAAACTGAAACAGGAACATTTTGCGCTGATCGTTGATGAATACGGCGCATTGATGGGACTGGTAACGCTTGAAGACATTCTTGAAGAAATTGTCGGCGAGATCGAGGATGAGTATGACAGCCCGGTTCAAGGCGTAAGACCGCAAGGCGACGGCTCTCTCAACGTCGACGGCGACGTCACCATCCGCGATCTTAATCGCGCCATGGACTGGAACTTGCCGGACGATGAGGCCGTCACGCTTGCAGGCCTTGTCATCCACGAAGCGCAATCGATCCCTGAGGTCGGCCAGACATTTTCCTATCACGGCTTTCGCTTTAAAATCCTCCGCAGGCGCCGTAATCAGATCACGGCGCTGAAAATCACCCCCATTGCCGAATCCGCCTTCTAACCCGGAAAGAAAACTGATGGCGAGAACGCCAGGCCGCAGCGCCCTCCTGTTTATTTTTGTCACCGTGCTGCTCAACATGATCGGTTACGGCGTCATCATGCCGGTGATGCCGCAACTCATTATGGAAGTTACTGGCGAAGATGTTTCGCACGCCGCAAAATGGGGGGGATACCTGGCGGTCGGCTATGCGCTGATGCAGTTCATCATGATGCCCATCATTGGCGGGCTTTCCGACCGGTTCGGCCGAAGACCGGTCTTGCTGATCTCATTGGCGGCGTTTTCCTTTGACTATTTTATCATGGCCATCGCGCCAACCATCGGCCTCATCGTGCTGACGCGCATGCTTGCCGGAACATTCGCGGCGACTTTTTCGACCGCAAACGCATATATCGCTGACATATCACCTCCGGAAAAACGCGCCGCCAATTTCGGCATGATGGGCGCGGCGTTCGGCCTCGGTTTTATTATCGGCCCTGCAATCGGCGGATTTTTGGGCGAAGAGTTCGGGACGCGCATGCCGTTCTATTTCGTCGCAGGCATGGGCGCGCTCAACTTCCTATTTGGATTGCTAGTCCTTCCCGAAACATTGAAGCCGGAAAACAGGCGAAAATTCGAATTGCGGCGCGCCAATGCGCTCGGCAACTTCAAGCAATTCGCCCAATATCCGATCATGTTGCCGATTGCCGGCGTTTTATTCCTGTCGCAAATCGCCCATTGGACGTACCCTTCCGTGTGGTCCTATTACGCAGAAGAAAAATTCTCGTGGACGCCCGGCATGATCGGCGCTTCCCTGATGTTCGTCGGCCTGATGGCGGCGATCGTGCAGGGCGGCGTTACGCGAGTCGTTATCCCGAGAATCGGCGAACGCGCCGCCGCTATATTCGCGATGTCGGTTACAGCAATAGCGTATTGCCTGTTTGCGCTCGCCGACAAAGGCTGGATGGTCTATGCAATCATTGCATTTTCGGCACTTGGCGGCCTCGCGCAACCGGCGCTGCAGGGGATCATGTCACGGACCATGCCGGCAAACGCGCAAGGCGAACTTCAGGGCGCTATCGCCGCATTGATGAGCATCTCGATGATCATCGGCCCGTTCGTCATGACTCAGCTCTTTTCGGCATTTTCTGCACCGGGCGAACCTTACGTCCTGTTCAACATAACATTACTGCCTGACGGCGCACCGTTCTATTTCCCCGGCACGCCATTCGTGTTCGCGTCAGTGTTGGAAGTGATCGCCATCGCCATGCTGTTCATCGCATTTGGGCGGATACAACGACCCCGGGAAGAAACTGCGTCTGCAGCGGCGGAATAACTTATGACCATGGCAGAGGCGGTTTCTGCTTCTGACTCTGGGTAGGAGATCTGTTTGATTATTTCGCGCGCTTGACGGCCTTTGCGATCAGCTTCAACCGGCCGTTCGCCCGCTTGATGGCGTCATCAAGGTTTTTGAGCGTTTCCTCGCTGGCGGCAGCTTCATCCGCCTCGGATTGAAGTATCTGCCTGACCGCGCTTATCTCCGCCTCTAGTACCGAGAGCGCGTCTTCGCCAGGCTTGAGTTTGATCGGCGCTATCCCGTTCTTGCGGCCGCGCGACATCAGTTCGCCGGCCAGTACGCCAACGAAAAAGCCAGCCAGCGCCAACGGCCAGCCATTTGCGAGCATTTGCGTTATGGCTTCCATATCCGTCCAAACCTGATGCGCCCAACAATAGTAGGCCAACACGGCAAGGTTAAAGCAAAGGCTGGGCCAGTCGGGAAAATGGAGGTCCTAAACGCAAAACCGCCCGTGCTAGTCGCACGGGCGGCGTTAAACATTTACCTTAATGTGGAGCCTATCTCGGCGCCATCACCATCATGATCTGACGGCCTTCCATTTTGGGAAACTGTTCGACCTTGGCGATTTCCTCAAAGTCGTCCTGCACGCGTTTCAGCAAATCGGCGCCGCGTTCCTGGTGCGCCATTTCACGGCCCCGGAAACGCAAGGTCACCTTCACCTTGTCGCCCTCCTCAAAGAAACGCTTCATCGCCTTGACCTTCACTTCATAGTCGTGGTCGTCGATGTTCGGCCGCATCTTGATCTCTTTGATCTCAACGACTTTCTGTTTCTTCTTGGCTTCAGCTTTCTTTTTCTGCTGCTGATATTTGTATTTGCCGTAATCGAGGATCTTGCATACGGGCGGGGTCGTATTCGGCGAGACCTCAACAAGATCGAGGCCTGCTTGCGTTGCGATAGCTATCGCCTCATCGGTGGAAACGACGCCGCGTTTTTCACCCTTGTCATCAATAAGAAGAACCTGCGAAACATCAATGTCTTCATTGATGCGCGGCCCATCGGACTTCTGGGGCGGGGCTGCAAATGGTCTACGTGCTATGGACTTCTCTCCATGAGTTGCTGAAGGACAAAATTCTGACTGCTTTTCGGTGAAAAACGGTTAACCGTTATTCCGAAATACGACAGAAGCGTGGGTATATAAGGCTTTTGGCCCATCAATCAACGGGCGTGAGCCGTCATGGGCGAATGAGCAGGCCCATGATCAGCGAGGGCAACTAGCCCCATATTCGTCAATGTGCGCCACACGCCATGCGGATCGACCGCCCCAACGTCATCCTGCGCGGTCATGGTGACGATGTGCCTGCCTCTGGCGGTAAACGGCGCCTTGGCATGCGAGATAACGACGCCTTCGCATCCGACGCTGAGGGCAAGCTGCACTTCCTCGGAGCAGTCGCCTACGAAAAACGCAGCTTCCTGGGCGAGAGCGGCTAATTGCAGATGATCGGTTTTGCCCGTCAGATCCACAAGTTGCGGTGTTTCATGAGCAATTTCATCGCCAAAGCTGTGAAGCGTTTTCGAGCCGGCAAGCACAGGCATGATACCCGCATGTGACATCTCAGCTGCGAGGCCCGCATAGCCTTGTGCGCTCCAGCGACGTTCCGGTTTTTCACCGGGCAGCATGAGGCCAAAGGCGCCTGAGATGCCGTACCAGGAAGGCTGCATGTTCGCGCTGTCCTTGCGTGCCGTAACCGCCCAGCTGAGGTCCGGAAGACGTGGCTCCACCGAAAGCCCTGATGTATCAACAAGCTTGTCCAGCGCAGGCAGCGGAACGGTTGCATCTAGTTTTGTCGGCTTTGGCGCAGGCTCGACAGAGAACCATTTTGGACCAAATGGCCCCAAGGCGCCGCGAAGTCTTCGCGCCTCGTCGTCGCAGGAAAGATCGTACACCTGCTCGAATTTCGAGGTTTTCACCTGCTGCACGAATTCTCTGCGCGATTCACGATCCTTCAGGCTCGGCATGGCGGCAACCTGATCGAAATAGGGGCACGCGCGAGCAATCCGCTGCAACCCTTGCGTGGTCAACAGGCTGATTTTCGCTTTCGGATGCTGGTTGCGAATAGCCTGAAATACCGGATCGGCCGCAACAAATGCGGAAAGACCGTCGGTTTTGATTACAAGAATATTGCTTTGCTTACGCCCTAACATGCCGCCCCATTACGCCAAAAGCTCGCGATATACCCCAAGCGTCGCGTCACACATCGCCGCCGACGAATAAACGCTTGATGCGCGGGCCCTTGCAATTTCTCCGATGCGCATACGAGCTTCCGCTGGTTGTGCGCGCAAAGTATCGATTGCAAGACCGAGCGCTTCTGCATTGCCTGGTTCGACGAGTATTCCGGTTTCGCCGTCAATGACGGTTTCACGAGCACCGCCATGATCTGTGGCGATTACCGGCTTGCCCATTGCGCCGGCTTCCACCACCACGCGACCAAAGGCCTCCGGCCTTGTCGACGGCGCGAGCACGACGTCCGCCCAGGCATAGGCAGCCGGCATGTCGGCGCATTCGCCAACCATATGGACCATAGCGCGAACCCCACGTTCGTCGATCATTGCGCGCAAGCGGCGTTCGTAGTCTCGCCTGCCCTGCGCACCCCCGCAAAAAACTAGCGTTAAACCGGTGTCTTGGCCAGTGGCGTCCTTATGTTCCGAGCGCTGTTTTAGGCTGTGAATCGCCTCAATCGCCGTCTCATGCCCCTTCCAGGGGGTCAGCCGCGCCGGCAGCAGGATTTTGAACCCTGGGTTTTCCCCAAGCCCCCACCCGGCGGAGGCATGGTTAATCCGGTCGTCGGAAACCTTTTGCGGATCAAAGAGATCGGTATCAACGCCGCGAGGAATGACCCTCAACCGGTCCTTTGTGCCGGCGTTCAATTCAAGAATACGATCCGCGGTGAAACGCGAGTTGGCGATGATCCGATCCGCCCGCAACATGGAGGAATTGTAAAGGCGCTTTACCGGCCCGCCGCCGGAATAAGCCCCATGGTAAGTGGTGACAAACGGGATGCCGGTTCGCCGCGCTGCCCGCAAGGCACTCCACGCCGGCGCCCGGGATCGGGCGTGAATGAGGTCAATGCGCTCATCATTGATTAGCTTTGTGAGTTTTGCGCCGTTTGCCATCATTACGGCAGGATTTTTGGAATCGACGGGCGCAAGCACGATTTCACCACCGGCATTTTCAATTTCACTGGCGAGGCGGCCGCCGGCGGTCGCCACAATCGCGCGCCCTCCGGCGCGCGAGACGGCGCTCGCGACTTCGAGACAAGTCCGCTCTGCTCCCCCGGAATCGAGGCGCGGTATCACCTGTAAAATAGTGCTCTCAAAGCGGGTCATCAGCATTCATCATATTGCTGTTTCTTTCATCTGAAAGCTTAAAACACCCCGTGAATCAATCTTAAGGTCACTCGGATCAGTCCTTAACGGTTGGCGGCGGCGGCGGTTTGGCCCATATGAACTCGGCGCGGCGCGCTTCTTGCGGGCTTCGCCAATTATGCACGTAGACAAAGATGAAGGTTTTCAGCGGCCATGAAAGCGCTCATCACCGGCGCCGCCGGATTTATAGGGTTTCATACCGCAGCCCGCCTGGCGTCGTCCGGCTGGACGGTGACCGGCGTTGATAATCTCAACGATTATTACGACCCCGAATTGAAACGGGCTCGGATTGCCGCTCTCGGCGAGCAAATCTCTTTTCATGAACTGGATATCGCCGCGGCGGTCGCTTTCGCGAAACTGTTGAATAATGAACGCCCCGACGTGGTCATCCATCTCGCTGCACAAGCGGGCGTCCGATATTCGATTGAAAACCCGTTCGCCTATGCGCGCTCAAACCTGCTTGGACATCTGTCTGTGCTTGAAGCCTGCCGTCACGCAAAAGACCTGTCACACCTGATCTACGCCTCTTCGAGTTCCGTTTATGGCGGCAACACTAAAACGCCCTTCAGTGAAACCGATCCAGTTGACGCGCCCGTCTCGCTCTATGCCGCCACAAAGAAGAGCGACGAGTTGATGAGCGCGACCTACGCGCATCTTTACGGGCTGAAACAGGTCGGACTGCGCTTCTTCACTGTTTACGGGCCCTGGGGCCGGCCCGATATGGCCTACTGGACATTCACCGAGAAAATGCTGAAGGGCGAACCGATACCGGTCTTCAATCACGGCGATATGCGTCGCGATTTCACCTATATCGACGATGTGGTCGATTGCGTCGCCGCCATTGCGGACAAGCCTCCTTCATTCGATAGCGAAGAACGCCCTCACAAGATTTACAATATCGGCAATCATACGCCCGTTCCGCTTCTCGATTTTATCGCGGCGCTTGAAAAAGCAACGGGCTGCAAGGCGACAAAAAACATGCAGGACATGCAGCCCGGCGACGTCCGCGAGACATATGCCGATGTTTCAAGTCTGACAGCGGATTATGGATTCAACCCAACGACGCCAATCCAGGACGGACTGATAAAATTCGTCGACTGGTACCGCGCTTATTTCAGCATCTAACTGCCCGAAAATGACTTCCGAGCATCCCGTAATATTTCCCTTGCAGCGTTTCGTCCCGGCAAGCCCGTGACGCCGCCGCCAGGATGCGCACCAGCCCCGCAATGATAAAGGCCTTTCAAGGCTCCCCTGTAATCGCCGTAGCCGAGCGCTGGACGCGCCGCCCATAACTGATCGAGGCTCATCGCGCCGTGCATGATATCGCCGCCGACAAGCCCGAATTTGTCCTCCAGATCCTTGGGCGACAGAATCATTCGGCCTAGTATGGAGGCTTTGAAGTTCGGCGCATATTCATTGACTGTGCTGATAATATGATCGGCCGCCTTTTCCCTCTCGTCGTCCCATGATCTCCCGTCAGGAAGTTCAGGCGCAAACTGCTGACAAAAAAGACTAGCCGCATGCGCGCCTTCGGGCGCCAGACTATCGTCCACGGTCGACGGGATCAGCATTTCAATGATCGGTTTTTTCGACCAGCCATCGCGTTTTGCGTCCGTGAATGCGCGATCCATATAGTCGAGCGTCGGCGCGATGATAATTCCGGCCTGATGGTGTTCAGCGATAGCTTTTCCGGGCAGGCATGAAAAATCCGGTAACTCCGAAAGTGCAACATTCATCCGGAAGGTGCCGGATGCGCAGCGCCAGCCCTCCATGCGCTTTTTAAATTCCGGCGCCAGCGCATTTGCGGGCGCCAGTTTCCCATACAGTAGCTTTGGATTGACGTTAGAAACGACACGTCCCGCGCCGATTTCCTCTCCGCTTTCTAAAACCACGCCCGTCGTTCCATCATGCTCTACCGACAGGGACTGCACGGGCGTATCCACAGAAATTTCCACGCCCGCATCGACACACGCCTTGTGCATGGCCTCGGTAATCGCGCCCATGCCGCCAACGGCATGCGCCCAGGCGCCTTTAACGCCATCCACTTCGCCAAAGACGTGATGCAAAAGTACATATGCAGAGCCCGGCGAATCCGGACTGGCGAAGTTGCCGACGACACCGTCAAAACCGAACGCCGCTTTCACCGGATCCGATTCAAACCAGGCATCCAGAAAACCACGCGCGCTTTTCGTAAAAAGGTCGAGCAGATCCTGATGCAGAGCAGGTCCGCCCTTTAATGCTGGCCAGAGCTGAGACGCAGCAGCCAGGGCGCTTTTTAGACCCCCGCGCGGATTGGGCGGCGTCTTTAGGGAAAGGTCACGCAATACGTCCGCCACCGCTTCTAGGCGGTTATAATAGTCCGGCAGCCGTGCCGCATCTTTGCTGGAAAATTTTCGAAATTCTTCCTGCGTGCGTGCAAGCCCGCCGCCGACTTTTAAATACCGCCCATCCTCGGTTGGCAGAAAATTGGAAATCGGGCGTTGAAGAAAACGAAGGCCATATTCCTTGAGCTTCATATCCGCGATAACGCGAGGATTGAGCAAACTGACAGTATAACTCGCAACCGAATTCCTGAAACCGGGGTGAAACTCCTCCGTTACCGCGGCGCCGCCGACAATCGAACGGCGTTCGCAGATACGAACCTTCAGCCCGGCGCGGGCGAGATAAAAAGCGCAGACGAGGCCGTTGTGCCCGCCGCCAATGATAATTGCGTCGTATTTTGCTTTTGGCGTCATCCGAATCGACCTTCCAAATTTGTAAATGGACTATCGCTGACACGCGCCGATGACAATAAAAACCGCCGGCGACGGGCGCCAGCGGTTCGTATGTGTGTTGTCTGGCTAAGTTTAGCGCCAGACCGCAGCATACCGGTGTTGCGAGGCTGCGCCGTCAAACGCCGTGATAACCTTGGTGCGGAGCCCGGCCGACATCGCAGAGTTGAACTCGCTTTGCAGCTGGGTTCCATTCATCGCGTGCCGCGCCTTGCCGCCGCCATTCGGCTGCGAGGCGAAGATCACGGACATATAGACCTCGCTGCCATGCTTGTAGGCGCTGATATATCTCGGAAAACGACCAGCGGCGTTGTTCTGATTGAACACAGCCTGATAATCGGATTCCTTGATCTGAGATTTCAGCTGCCACGACCCGATATTGTCCGAGCGATATAGCGCAGTGTAGCGGCGCTCGCCATTGATCGAGACGACCGAGACGTTTACCGGCTTCAGGCCGTCCGCTTTCGCCTGTTGCAGAATGGCGTCATGCTGCGCGGTCGTGCGGTTGGACTTCACGAGCCACTGACCGGGCTTGCCTTTCTGATAGACGGCGGCGTAACGCACCTGACCGTTCCTTGTGTAGCTCTCGATGAGAACCGGATTGTAACCCGCCGCCTTCATCTCGTTGAGCTTGTTGTTGAACGCTGTTTGCGTCTGGCCGAAATAACCTTTCCAGGCGCCGGACGCAGGCGTCCAGACAAAGTTGTAGTAAACCTTGCCGCCGACGGAATACCCGTCGATGGACGCGGGCCAGTAACCAGAGTCAGCGAGATGGTCGAACATGCGGCCGAACGCATCTTCCGCAAACTTGAAGCGCGTGTACTCGGCGCCAAGGCGACGAGCCGGCCAGATCAGCGTCGGGCCCGCGGGAATTCGCTCACCCGCAAAACGCGTCCAGTTGTCAAGATCGCTCGCAGCGCCTGTGTATGGCGATGCAAGACCGCGGCGGAAGCGCAGCTGCATCGGCTCGCCGTCAGCGGTCTGACGGTGAATGTGAAGATGCGGATTGGTCGAATTGCCGGCGTTTCCAAGCTTGCCAAGCAGCTGACCTGCCTTGATGGTCGCGCCACTCGCCACATCCGTATCGCTGTCGGCGCCTGGCGCTGACAGATACTGATCGTTATGCGGGCAAAGATTTGACGGCACCGATCCCGGAATGAAGTGCGATTGACGCACGATCGTTCCGTCGCTCAACTCATACTGGATGAAATTACCGCCATGGTGAATCTCATCGCTCTTGAGCTTGGCGTGCAGCCACGGCTTGGTGGTTTCACTGTCGCCGCTGATTTTCGGGCGCGGATTTTCCGGCGCGTTTCGCCAGCACCGCGTTACCTTACCGTCAGCAACGGCGTAGACGTTCTTGCCGTAAGCGACCCATTTGTCATTGGTCGGACTTGCATCATAGGTATCGACATCTGTCGTGACGCTCGTCCAGCGGTCATTTTCGCTATCCCAGCGTTTGGCGTTGATGTCGTATCCCCAATGCTGCGAGTGGTTTGGGTCCGCGGTGTGAATTTCCTTGCCGCGATAGAATCTTTCACCGGCTTTCAGATCGTCGCCGTAAAACGGCATGTCGAACATCATCGTATCCATGATCATGGCTTGCGCCTGGATCGGCTGAACACGAACACGTTGAGGCGCCGCCGGTGTCGCGCGCGTCGGTTGCGCTTGAACCCTTTGGGGCTGCGCTTGCACGCGTTGTGGCGCGGCGTTTGTACGAGTTTGCGCAAACGCGGTTTGAGTTAGCGGCGTTGCTAGCGCCGCAAGGCATATAAGCAGGCTACTCCGTTTCATGACTTCTCTCCTCGATGGGCGGGGCTGTCCCCCGGTTGCTTTACTTTCCCAGCCGATGAGGAGAATGCGCCCGTCCCAGCAATAAAACTGTGACGGGCGTCACTACGGTTAGCGACTTGTTAATTAAGGCGAAATTGGGCCGAACGGCGCCGGAATTCAGCCGCGTGCAAGCGCCTTCGCCTCGCGCCGGCGCTGATGGAGAATAAATTCCGTGTACCCATTGGGCTGCGAAGCGCCGTCGAACACGAGATCGCAGGCCGCCTTGAACGCAACGCCGTCAAACCCGGGAGCCATCGGCGTATATGCCGGATCGCCAGCGTTCTGACGATCCACAACTTCGGCCATGCGTTTCAAGGTTTCCATGACTTCTTCACGCGTCGTCACCCCATGGCGAATCCAGTTGGCGATGTGCTGAGAAGAAATGCGCAATGTCGCGCGGTCTTCCATCAGGCCAACGTCGTGAATGTCCGGCACTTTTGAACAGCCGACGCCCTGATCAATCCAGCGCACGACGTAACCAAGAATACCCTGCGCATTGTTTTCAAGCTCTTGCCTGATTTCATCGGGACTGAAGTTTTTGCCTTTCGCCAGAGGCGGTGTCAGCAAGCGGTCAAGATCGCCGGTTCCCTTGCCAGTCAATTCTCTCTGGCGCGCAAACACATCCACTTCATGATAGTGCATTGCGTGAAGCGTTGCGGCTGTTGGCGAGGGCGTCCATGCGGTTGTGGCGCCCGACTTGGGATGTCCAATTTTTTGCTCCAGCATATCAGCCATGCGGTCCGGGGCGGCCCACATGCCCTTGCCGATCTGCGCTTTGCCTGAAAGCCCGCAGTCGAGACCGATGCCGACGTTTCGCGCCTCATAAGAGGATATCCAGCCTTCGTTCTTGATATCGTTTTTACGCAGTACTGGCCCCGCCTCCATAGCAGTGTGGATTTCATCGCCTGTACGATCGAGAAAGCCTGTGTTGATGAACACGACGCGTTCACGGGCGGCATGAATACACGCGGCGAGATTCGCGGACGTTCGCCGCTCCTCATCCATGATACCGACTTTCAGCGTATTTTTTTCAAGGCCAAGCAGCTTTTCCACGCTTTCGAAAAGCTCGACTGTAAACGCGACCTCCTCTGGCCCATGCATCTTCGGCTTCACGATATAAACGGAACCAGCACGGCTGTTCTTAATGGCGCCGTCCGCATTCAAATCATGCATGGCGATCAGCGATGTCACCGCTGTGTCCAGAAACCCTTCGGGAATTTCATCACCGTTCGGATCGAGCACCGCATCCGTATACATATGGTGTCCGACATTGCGCACCAGCATCAAGGCGCGTCCGGGCAATCGCAATGCCCCGCCATCCGGCGTTTTATATTCGCGGTCCGGCTCAAGGCTGCGTTCGAGCGTCTTACCGCTTTTCGGGAAGCTCGCCTTGAGATCACCTTTCATAAGGCCAAGCCAGTTGCGGTAGACAAGCGTCTTGTCTTCTGCGTCCACGGCAGCCACCGAATCTTCACAGTCAACAATAGTGCTCACAGCCGCTTCAACGACCACGTCAGCAACGCCCGCGTCGTCGGTTTTCCCAATGGCGTGTTCCCTGTCGATCAGAATTTCCACATGGAGACCATTGTTTTTCAAAAGCACGGCCTCCGGTGCGTTTTCGCTTCCCCGGTAGCCAGCAAATTTTTGCGGCTCAGCCAACGCCGTGTCGCCGGACTTTGTTGTTACGAGGAGCGCGCCGTCCCGAACCTGATATCCGGTTGCATCTGCATGAGAACCTTCAGCTAGCGGTGCGGCAAGATCGAGAAAAGCGCGTGCGCGCGCAATGACCTTCTCACCGCGTACGGGGTTATACCCGCCGGCGCGCTCTGCGCCGTTTTCTTCAGATATCGCGTCCGTTCCATAAAGCGCGTCATAAAGACTGCCCCAGCGGGCGTTGGCGGCGTTCAACGCATAACGCGCATTCGACGCAGGCACGACCAGTTGCGCGCCGGCTGTTTCGGAAAATTCCGGATCAACGTTCTCAGTAGAAATCGAAAAGGCCGCAGGCTCGTCAACGAGGTATCCGATTTCCCGCAAAAACGCTTCATGCTCGGCGACGTCGAAAGGCCTATCGGCGTGATCCCGGTGCCAGGCATCGAGTTTCAGCTGTAAGGCGTCGCGTTTTTTTAACAGCGCATCATTCTTAGGCCCAAGCTCTGCGACAATTTTGGCAAACCCTTTCCAGAAATCATCTGGCTTCACGCCTGTGCCCGGCGCGGCCTCTTTCTCGATGAAGTCCGCCAATTCTTCAGAAACGTTCAGGCCGGAATGTTCAATCATTGTTTTCGTCCGCTCTTTCGTTAGCGATGAGACAGGTCCACGGGGGCGTCTTATGCACGCAATCGCCCGGGCAACAACAGTCATCGCTGCAGATGCGAACGGTGGGGCTCCTTTGACAACCGGCTCCTTAGCAGTATGTAATCGCGATCAGCAGCGGACCCTCGAGTTTTTTCTTGAAGTTTCAAATACTTAAAATAGCCAAACAAAGAGCGGTGAATGCTCTGGCGATAGTGATTCCGGCAATTTTTTTTCCTGTCGCGGCTTGCGCAGAAGAAGCGATCATCGCGCTTGCCGCCAATTTTAAGGATACAGCCGACAAGCTCGAAGCCGACTTTGAAAGCCGTACAGGGCATGACATTATTCTTACGGCGGGCTCTACGGGCAAACTATATGCCCAGATCGTAAATGGCGCGCCATTTGATATTTTTCTTGCAGCAGATCAGGTACGCCCGCGCCTGCTGGAAGAACGAAACAAAATTGTTCAAGGATCACGCTTTACTTTCGCGACCGGACGGCTTGTTCTCTGGAGTTCCGATGCGTCACGCTTAAACAACACGAATGGCGCAGTTATCCTAAGCGACGGCGATTTCAGACGCCTCGCTATCGCCAACCCGGATCTCGCGCCTTATGGCGCCGCAGCCAGAGAGGTAATGCAAAATCTTGGAACTTGGGAGGTGCTGCAATCCAAAATTGTCATGGGCGAAAACATTTCCCAGGGTTTCACCTTTGTCGCCACCGGCAATGCAGAATTAGGTTTTGTCGCGCTATCAAGTGTTTTGGCGAATGACGAGTACAGCGGCTCATACTGGGAGCCGCCACCTGTACTTTACACGCCCATCAAGCAAGACGCCGTTTGGTTAAAGCGCGCTGAGAACAACAAGGCTGCACAAGACTTTCTGGCGTACCTTAAAAGCGACGACGCACGCGCTATCATCGCCGATCTTGGCTACAGGATTGAGTGACCATGCCTGATCTTGGCCCCCTTTGGCTGACGCTTGCGCTGGCGCTGGTTACGACGCTTGTCCTGCTAGTTATCGGGACGCCTCTCGCCTGGTGGCTGTCACGAACAAAGTCTCCAGTCAAACCCTGGCTCGAAGCCTTCACTGCTTTACCGCTGGTGTTGCCGCCGACCGTGATCGGGTTTTATCTTTTGATTGCGCTCAATCCGAACGCGCCCATTGGCGCATTCTGGGTTTCGCTTACCGGCGACACGCTCACTTTTTCATTCGCCGGACTTGTCGTCGCTTCGATCTTCTATTCGCTTCCCTTCATGGCGCAGCCATTACAGAGCGCATTCGAAGCAGTCGGACGGGCGCCCATGGAAGCAGCAGCGAGCCTGCGCGCAAAACCGCTGGACGCATTTTTCTCAGTCGCCGTACCCATGTCGGCGCGGGGATTTCTAACCGCCTGTGTGCTGACATTCACACACACAATCGGCGAATTCGGCGTCGTTTTGATGGTTGGCGGTAATATTCCCGGCCGCACAAAGGTCATCTCCATCGCCATTTACGAACATGTAGAGACTCTACGCTACGCCGAAGCGCATATTCTTTCCGCAGGTCTGCTCGTTTTTTCTTTCGTCGTTCTCCTGTTCGTCTATGCGGCCAATAAACGGTATCCCGTCCATGTCGGCTGAAACCCTTTCCCTCAATATCGAAAAAAAGCTTTCGGTTTTCACGATTGAAGTATCGCAAATCCTGACGCTTGAGGGCACGACGGCTATTTTCGGGCCCAGCGGCGCCGGAAAGACGACGCTCATGCGTCTTATCGCCGGATTTGAGCCTCCCGACACCGGACGCATCGCCTTGGGAAAGGATGTCTGGTTCGACGCGAACGCAAAAATCAGCATGCCGCCGCACGCACGCCCAGCCGGTTACATGTTTCAGGATACGCGGCTCTTTCCGCATCTAAGCGTGATTGGCAATCTCGACTTCGCTGATAAACGTAGCGCTGGTTATGAATCAAAATATACTCTTAACGATATAGCAGAAGCGTTTGCGATTACTTCACTGTTAGATCGGCGTATCGAAACGCTTTCAGGCGGGGAACGTCAACGCGTCGCCCTCGCCCGTACGCTCTTGGCCCGGCCAAAACTGTTGCTGCTCGACGAGCCTCTGGCAGCGCTTGATCGTCAGCGAAAGAACGACATTCTGCCGTACCTTAAAAACCTGCCATCCCGGTTCGGCGTGCCGACAATTTTCATCAGTCATGATATCGAAGAAGTGAGCCAGCTTGCCGATCACGTGCTGGTGATGATGGCGGGGCGTGTGCAAGCTTACGGCCCTGCCCCGCGCGTGATCAGCAATCTTGATCTCGAACCGCTGACAGGCAGACACGAAGCTTCGACCCTTCTGGAAGGTAAAGTCGCTGAACATGACCAAAGGTTGCACCTGACCCACATCGCCGTGGGTGATGCGTCGCTGGCGTTGCCATTGATTGAAGCGCTCGCGACCGGATCGGCGCAGCGTCTGCGCATTCGCGCCCAGGACGTCGCCATCGCAACGTCGGAGCCCCATGACATCAGCATTCGCAATGTCATTCCAGGAAAAATTTCGGATATAAAGTCCGACGCACAATCTGCCTACGCCGAAGCGATCATTGATATCGGTCACGCACAGTTGCGAGCGCAAATCACGCGCGCTGCGCTTGAAGCGCTGAAACTTGAAAAAGGCGTCAATATTTTCGCACTTATCAAGAGCGTCAGCATTGATGGAAATTTCTGACGCAACTTAAGCGTTGAACATGCCGTGTGAAACGCCCCAGCGCTTTACAAGCTCGGGCCACAGGCGCAACGGTGTATTGTCGATCCCGCGCAGACCGTACCCATGGCCGCCATTTTCGAAAACATGCATGGCGGTAGGCACGCCCATCCCTTTGAGCGCTGCATAGAGATTCAACGAATTCTCAACTGGCACGGACAGATCGTCCGTTGCATGCAACAAAAAAATTGGTGGCATATCGGGGCGTGTTGTTGACTCGAGCGAGTACTTGTCCAACAGGTTTTCGCTGGGATCTGTGCCAATCATATTTTCGCTTGAGCTGCCATGCGTAAACGGCTTTCGCATAGTCGCTACAGGATAAACCAGCACGCTTGCATCAGGCCTTGCTGAGAGCTGATCTGCCTCATCAACCGCTGAGTAAACATCGGTGTCAAATCTTGCCGTCAAGGAACCCGCAACATGGCCGCCAGCAGAAAAACCCATCACCATCACACGCGCTGGATCGATCCGATCTTCTCCAGCACGCGCGCGAATGACTCGCATGGCCCGCTGTGCATCCTGCAACGGCGTATCGGGCCCTGCCGCCCATCCCTGATGCGGCAGCCGGTACATGAGGACGTAGACGCTCGCACCGCCGCGTGAAAAAAGTCGTGCGCCTTCATATCCTTCCTTGTCGATGACGACCCATTTGTAGCCGCCGCCTGGTGTAATTAAAATCGCCGATCCGTCCGGGGTCTGGCTTCGAAACACAAACAACCTTGGCCGCGTCACATTATGCAATGCCCGATCGACCAGCCCGAAATCATTGTCCCGGTGAACCACTTCCTCTGGGACGGAAACATTTACAGCGCCGGGCGCGCCATCCGGCCAAAGATCAATTTCAAAATCAGGTTGCCGGTCGAGATCGACGAGCAACGTGTCCGGCTCAGTCGCTTGATTCGTTTCTTGCGTCGCACAAGCCGCCAGCGACGCCGCGCCGCCGGCGAGCATCAGATTTCTTCTGGTTACGCTCATATGACTTTGCCTAGTTAAACAGTCCCGGCAGCCACAATGACAGCGCCGGCACATAGGTGATGACCAGCAGCGCTGCGATAAGGGCGCCGTAAAACGGCCAGATGGTTTTGACCGTCTGCTCAACCGGAATTTTTCCTACCGCAGAGCCCACAAACAGCACCGATCCGACCGGCGGCGTTACGAGACCGATGCCGAGATTCAACATCATGATGATGCCGAAATGCACAGGGTCCATGCCGATCTTTTGCACCACCGGCAGCAGGATAGGCGTCGTGATGACAATGAGCGGCGACATATCCATAAAAGTGCCTAGCAACAGCAACATGATGTTGATGATGAGCAGAATAAGGATCGGATTATCGGTCAGCGTTGTAATGAGATTGGCAAGCTGTGTCGGCGTTTCCAGAATTGCCAGCGCATAACCGAACGCCGTCGCCGAGCCGATGATCAGCAGCACCATGGCGGTGATTTTCACAGACTGTATCGCGGCTTCTACAAACTTAGACCAGCCGAGCGTTCTGTAAACGAACGCGCCCACAAGGATCGTATAAATCACAGCAATGGCGGATGATTCTGTTGCGGTAAAAATCCCACTCAATATGCCGCCCATGATGATCACCGCCGCCATGAGGCCCGGAATAGCCAAGGCAAAGGCACGTAAGAACACTTGCCATCCTGGAAAACTCCCGCGCGGGTAACCGCGTTTTACCGCAACGATCCAGGCCACAAACATCAACAGCGCCGCCGTCAAAACACCAGGCACAATGCCCGCAAGAAAAAGATCGCCAATGGAAACGCCTGTCCCTGTCGCTGCTGCATAGATGATCATGTTATGTGACGGCGGGATAAGCAGACCAACAATCGCTGCCGTCACAGTCACGTTGACCGCATAATCGCCGTCATATCCCTTCTCCTTCATCAGCGGCATCATGGTTGAACCCATGGCCGATGCTGAAGCGATTGCGGAGCCCGAAACGGCGCCGAACAAAGTCGATGCGCCGACAGTCACCTGCCCTAGCCCGCCGCGCGAGCGCCCAAATATCGCTTCGGCAACTTGTACGAGACGCTCCGCAATGCCAGACCGGTACATGAGATCGCCGGCGAAGATAAAAAACGGGATCGCCATCAAGGTGAATACGCTCATTCCCGCAGCAACGCGCTGGAAGACAACCACAAGCGGAATGTCCATCACAAAAAACGCCGCCATGGACGCGCCGAGCAATGCGAACGCTACCGGTGTGCCAATAGCAAGCAGGACAAGTAAAGTCAGAACAAGGACGGTCAGCTCCATCGCGGGTCCTCCTCGTCCTTCACATCGACGCCTTTCAGCTCCTCCAATGCACGCTCAAGCGAAAACAGAAAAATCAAGGCGCCGGATATGGGCAGGCCGAGATACGCAAGTCCGCGCGGCAGACCGAGGGACGGGATCACATGCTCCCATGTGCGCGCCACAAGCTCGCCGCCCCAGAATAGCATTGCGAGCCCGCATGCCCCGACAACAATGTTAGACGCCACGCGCATGATCCTTTGCACACTTGGCGGCGATGCATTTTCAAACGCAACGATGCGTATGTGAAAGCCTTCGCGCACGCCGGCGGCGGCGGCAAATGAGACATACCAGATCATCAGGGTAAGCGACGCTTGCTCCGACCAGGATGGGCTGGAGTTGAGAACGTAACGCCCGAACACCTGCCAGCCGACAATCACGGTCATCAGCGCGATACCCACCGCTGCCGCTTTGAGCAATAACTCCGCCGCTGCATGCGTGAGTTTTGAAAGTCGTTCCATCATTCGCTGGCCATCTCCTCAATCTCGCGCACGAGCTGCTTTTGTTCATCGCTCACGACAAAGCGGTCCCATACGGGCCGCATGCGTTCCACAAATTGACTTAAATCTTCGACTTCATTCGCCTCAACGCCTGACGCCAACAGCCGTTCGCGCGCGTCGGCGACGCGCTGGTCCCAAAGCGTGCGCATATACGGTACGGAGTCCTTTGCCGCTTGCTTTACTGTTGCGCGATCTTCTTCAGACAATTTGCGCCACCTTGATGCCGACATGACCAGCACTTCCGGCGCCATCACATGACGCGTCAGGCTATAATATTGTGCAGCCTCGAAATGCCGGCCCGACTCATATGACGGCCAGTTGTTTTCGGCGCCATCAATCACGCCCTGCACCAGCGATTGATATACCTCTCCTAGCGACATGGGTGTTGCATCGGCGCCCAGCGCCTTGATCATCGCCACATAAAGATCGGAGTTCTGCACTCTAATCTTCATGCCGTTCATATCCTCAGGCGTTAAAATCGGCTGGCGGGAATTATAAAATGACCGCTCGCCGGAGTCGTAATAGCAAAGACCGATCAATCCATGCGGCTCGAGCGACCCAAGAATGCGCTCACCCGGTGCGCCATCGAGCGAACGGCGCATGTGTTCTGTTGAACGAAATAAAAACGGCAGTGAAGGAATCGCCGTTAGCGGCTCGATGGAATTGAGCGGCGCCAGATTGACGCGATTCATATCGAGCCCGCCGAAGGTCGTAATTTCCAGCGTGTCGCGTTCCGAGCCTAACTGACCGCCGGCGAATATCTTGATGTCGAGCCGCCCGCCCGTCCGCTCACGTAGCAGCCGCGCCATCTCCTTCACGGCCTGGACCGTCGGGTACTCTTCCGGATGCGTGTCGTTCGAGTAGAGCGGTCGCGGACCGCTACGCCCGCATCCTGCGAGCATCGCAGCTGCGCCCCCAGTAAGCATCATCCGGCGGCTGATCGAAAAAGTCTGGCCATCCGTCATAGGGTTACGCCTCGCTTCCAGATCGCAATGGATCTTTCGTTATTTTCTTCGTTTCGCGTCGTCTCTCCGCTGGCGACAGCGATGACTTTCCGCCATAGCGCTTCTTCAATGGTTTCCCGGCTCTCAGCCTCAAGGACGGCGCCGGCGTCAAAATCGATCCAGCGCGGTTTGCGCTCCGACAGCGACGTGTTTGATGCAATCTTGATTGTTGGCGCAGGAAATCCAAGCGGCGTGCCGCGTCCGGTTGTAAACAAAATGATGGTTGCGCCCGCTGCCGTCAGCGCCGTTGATGAAACCGCATCATTTCCCGGCGATTCGAGGATAGATAATCCGGGCTGGTTTACCAATTCGCCATAACGCAAAACGTCAGTCACGACAGAGTTGGCGCCGGCCTTCTGCGCCGCGCCAAGTGATTTTTCTTCCAGTGTCGTTATTCCGCCTTTGATATTCCCTGGGGACGGGTTTTCATAAATCGGCTGATCATGCGCGATGAAGTAGTTTTTGAAATCATTAACCGTCGTTACGAAGCGGTCGTAAACGTCCTCGCTTGCACAGCGTTGCAGCAACGGGCGTTCAGCGCCGAACAATTCGGGAATTTCCGTCATTACGGATGTTCCCCCCGCGGCGGTAAGGCGATCGGTTATCCGGCCCACAAGCGGATTGGCGGTCAGCCCGCTGAACCCATCCGAACCGCCGCACTTCACACCAATTACAAGGTCAGATATTTTACAGACTTCTCGCTCATCTTCAGCGGCACATTGGTTAAGCTCTTTGACGGCCTCAATGCCCGCTTCGAACTCGTCCTCCACTTCTTGTGATGAAAAGGCGCGGATCCGGTTTCGTCTCTTCTCAGGCACGCTCACAAGTAGTCTTGAAAGCTGATTTGATTCACAACCCAGCCCCAAAATCAACACGCCCGCTGCGTTCGGATGCGACGAGAGCGCGGCAAGGATAGATCGCGTTCCATCGAGATCGTCGCCCAGTTGCGAACACCCAAAGGGATGCAAAAACGCATAAACGCCATCAATATTCTCACTGGCGGCTGACGCATTCATCTCCCGCGCAATACGCTCTGCTGTGTTTGCAACGCACCCTACGGTTGGCAATATCCAGATTTCATTTCTGACGCCCACGCGGCCGTCAGCACGGCGGTAACCCATAAACGTATCGTTGATGAGCTTTTGTTGTGTATCTGACGCGAGCGCGCTGAAGGGTGGATAAGTTTCGACGTCGTTCAGTGCCGTTCTGAGATTGTGACTGTGCACATGCTCGCCTACACTGATCGAAGCGCTAGCCAATCCGATCGGCGAGCCATATTTGACGACCTGCTCGTCTTCTCCGATATTTTTTAGTGCAAATTTATGCCCGGCGGGGATCGGCATTCGCACCGAAACAGTTTCAGCGCCAAGCGCGATCGACGCCCCCGCCGGAGTGTCGGCAAGGGCAACAGCGACATTGTCGCTTGCATGAACGCGCAGCGCTTTTGGCGCTTCGATGCGATGATGGACCGTCATACGGCCGCTCGCTCCCTTAAGGCCGGACGTCAAGTGCGCCCGTACTCGGTTTCTTCTTTTGCGGCCGCGATAATGCGACCAAAGGCCTAGTCGCCGCTATTTCAGCAACCTATGTACCCCACTGAATGAATGGCACTTTCGCAAAGAGCTCGCGCTCCTCGCGGCGGGGATCGTCGACAAGTTCGGTTTTTCTGTCGAAGATCATGGTCTCACGATTAGGCAAGGTATGCTGGCGCCAATCGGGGATGCCGTCATGGTTCGGGTCGCCATTGCGTGCGAGATTGATAAACGCCGTACTTAACTGATCCGCAACACGGCGTGCGGCACGTCCCGTTCCTGTAATCGAGCCTTCCTTGTCTATGTTGTCGAACGCCAGCGGTATGTCGAACGTATGCGGCGCACCCCACTTGCCGCCGTCCAAAGGTGACGGCAAATTCATCTGGTAAACCCATGTGGGCGCGCCCTGCCGCGCGCGCGCATCCGACTCTTCCACCTGCCCGCGCCAGGAACGGCTCGCTGTTGTTGCCGCAAAGAACACATCAGACGGCGAAGAGTCAGGATAGGTCCGGCGGTAAGTTTCCAGTACTTCCGCTGGAGAAATATCAACGCGCATATGCCGGGCGAGGCGCGCGGGGACCTCATCCCATGTAAGTTCAAATGAATCCGGTTCCCGATTGCCAATCAGGTTGCGCGTTTCACCTTTTGTATTGCCGAGGATCATCGGAATTGACGCCGATTGTTCCGGCGCTTCCGGCCAGAACGGATGTTGCGTCAAAAACCGCTCATCTAGCACCGGCCCGAAATAAAGCCCCCGTTCCGCGTTGATGGGGTCGGCAGCAGATGTCGCTTCGATCAACCTTTCGACAGGCGCCGTTTTCAGCGTCTCAACATCATCAGGCGCGATTGAGGCTGCATCGAGAAACGTGCGCGCGCGTTCGGTAGCGTTCAACGGTCCGGACGCCGTTACCTGCTGACCGCTCATGGTCGCTGCTGAGTGAAATAAATCTTTCGCCGCTGCCGCCGCCATCATAGTCGCGATTTTTGCGCCGCCGCCGGACTGGCCGAACACCATCACACGGGATGGGTCGCCACCGAAAGCGACAGCATTATCGCGCACCCATTGAAGCGCAAGCACCAGATCCCAGATGCCGGCGTTGCCGGAATCAGGAAAAGCGCCGCCGGTCAGCATCGGCAAATATAAGTAGCCGAATGCGTTCAAACGGTGATTGACGGTGATGACCACGACATCGCCCTTGTTGACGAGGTTTACGCCGTCATAAAGCGGATGCGACCCTGATCCTGAATTGTAGGCGCCGCCGTGAAAATAAACCATCACCGGGCGATTGCCGCCGTCAGCAAGCGCAGAGGTCCAGACATTCAGGAAAAGGCAGTCTTCGCTTATCGTTTCGCGCTCACTGCCTTGCGGCGAGGCCGCGCCGTATTCAAACGCGTCTAGAGGCTCCTGCCATGATTGAGGCGCCGCCGGTTTTTCAAACCGAGACTTGGCTGTATCCGCGCCGTAGCGAACGCCTTTAAAAATTTTGACGCCGTCCTGAACATAGCCTCTAACCGGCCCATGCGCAGTCATGGCGACAGGGTGGTCGCGAGCGTCCGAAGCAATTGCGCTTGGTGAGAGTCCAGCCCCGAGAGCGAGACCACTCGCGATGACGCTCCGCCGGTTGAATGAGTAACTTTGATTCATACCCTTCCCCTTCCGGCGCAGCCGGCGCTTTTACCTGCCGCTCTTGCGCGCGATTTCGATCGCTTCACGCGAGAGCTGCGTCACCGCTTCGAAGTTTCCAGCCTCAATTTCTTTTGATGGCGTCAACCAGCTTCCGCCGCAGGCGACAACGGCGGGAATGGCGAGGAAATCTTTGAGGTTTTCTGCGGAAACGCCACCGGTTGGCATGAAACTCATGTGCCGGAACACGGAGGAAAGCGCTTTCAGCATCGGCGCGCCGCCGGAAAGACCTGCCGGGAAAAATTTTACGGTGCACAGCCCCAAATTCCATGCGCGCTGCACCTCGCTGGGCGTGACCGTGCCCGGGAAGACGTCAAGTCCGCGCGACTGACAAAACCGGACAACATCTTCGTTAAGCCCTGGCGAAACGACAAACTTGGCGCCGCGGCGGACGGCTTCTTCCGCTTGGTCTAGAGAGAGAACCGTACCCGCGCCAACCACTGCGCCGCCGGCGTCTTTCGCTATGGTCTCAAGACAGTCCATTGCAGCATCTGTACGCAAAACGACTTCAATAATATCGAGCCCGCCCGCCTGAAGCGCTGCAACCGTTTTCAACGCCACATCAGGATCATCAGCCTGAACCAGCGGAACCACCGGAGTATTTTTCAGTTTATCAGCAAGCATAAAAAGCAATCGTTCCTTACCGCTGGACTCTTCCAGATCCGTCGCCGGCCATGAGTTTTTCAACTTCCGCGACGGAGACGCGGTTGAAGTCGCCGAGGATGGAATGCTTGAGGCAGCTCGCGGCGACGGCGAACTCCAGCGACTGCTGGCGATCGTCGTAGGCGTTGAGACCGTAGATCAGCGCCGAGGCGAAACTGTCGCCGCCGCCCACACGGTCGACGATATCGGTCATATCGTAGCGTCGGCTCAGCCTGAACCCGTCCTTGTCGCGCAGGCATGCCGACCAACCATTGTGATCGGCGCTCTTGCTCTCGCGCAGGGTGATCGCAATGGCGCTCATGTTGGGGTAAAGCTCCAGCACTTTCGATGAGAGCGCCTCGTATTTCGCGGTGTCGAGCTCACCGCTCTCAACTTCCACATCGACGGTTACGCCAAGCGATTTTTGGCAGTCTTCTTCGTTGGCGATGCCGACATCCACATATTTGACCAGCTCGGCCATCACTTCCGGCGCGGACTTGCCGTATTTCCAGAGTTTGCCGCGATAGTTGAAGTCGCAGGAAACAGTGACGCCGGCGTTTTTGGCTGCGCGTACGCATTCGATACTGAGGTCAGCAGAGTTTTGCGTCAGTGCCGGGGTAATGCCGGTGATGTGCAGCCACTTGGCGCCGTCAAAGATCTTGCCCCAGTCGAAATCGCCGGACTTGCATTCAGCGATTGCGGAATTTGCGCGATCATAAACCACTTTTGACGGCCGCTGGTTGGCGCCGGTTTCGAGATAATATATCCCGATCCGCTCGCCGGCTCTCCTGATATGGCGCGTATCGACGCCGAAGCCTCGCAATTCGCGCACAGCGCTTTCGCCGATATCGTTATCGGGCAGCGCCGATACAAACCCCGCATCCAATCCGTAGTTGCACAGCGCCACGGCCACATTCGCCTCGCCGCCGCCAAAAGTCGCCTCAAAGGACGGCGACTGAAAAAAACGCTCATGTCCCGGCGTTTTTAGCCGGAGCATGATCTCGCCGAAAGTTAAGTATTCCGACATAACGTGCCTCTTATTTAAAGCGTGCTATCTGGCGAGCCACCCACCATCGACCGCCAGAGTCGTACCGTGCACATAGTCCGATGCTGACGATGCAAGAAACACAACAGCGCCCGCCAAGTCGTCAGGGTTCCCCCATCGGCCCGCCGGTATCCGTCCGAGAATTTCGGCGTTGCGTTTTTCATCTGCTCGCAATGCAGCCGTATTGTTCGTTGCGATATACCCGGGCGCAATCGCGTTTACGTTGATGTTTTTCAAAGCCCACTCATTGGCAAGTAATTTTGTAAGACCCGCAACGCCGCTCTTGCTTGCCGTATAGGAAGCGACACGAATACCGCCCTGAAACGACAGCATCGACGCGATATTAATGATTTTTCCCTTGCGGCCCGCGCCGACCATTTTTCGCGCAACCGCTTGCGACAAGAAAAACAGGGTCTTCAGATTAACGTCCATCACCGAGTCCCAGTCTTCCTCAGTGAAGTCGAGCGCGTCGTTGCGTTTGATCGTACCGGCATTGTTGACGAGAATGTCCGTCGGCCCGAGCGCAGCTTCCGCCGCCGTAACGATGGCGTCGACACCGTCTGCGGACGACAGATCCGCTTCCATGAAAGCAAATCGTCGGCTCAGTTTTTCAACTTCGGTTTTTGTTTCCTCTGGCGCTGTTCGCCCAACAGCGGCGATGTCTGCGCCAGCCGCCGCAAGACCGATTGCAAGCCCCTGCCCGATGCCGGTATTGGCGCCCGTTACGAGCGCGACTTTATTTTTCAAGCTAAACATTTTGTAGCCAATGATTCCCTAACAGTTTTGGATCTTCGTCCAATTACTTGAGTGTTTTTCGCTCAGGAGCGTAAAACGCTTCTGAGATAATCCGCGATAGCCTCATCTTGAGCGTTGGTGAAAAAATACTCCTCGAAACGCTCCCCAGCGATGGCAGCCTTCAACAGGTCTTGGTCGACCTCTTTCAGAACATCGAGCATGTCTTTACATGACGCGGCTTTGAGATCCTTCAGGATGCCGCGGTTCTTCGCCATGATGGCTGCGCGCTCTTTCGGATATCCGACGCCCCGTTCAACTTCGAACAACTTTCGGTAGCAGTCCTGTAGGTTGAGCTCTGCAGCCCATCCGAAACCCTTTGCATAGGGCATCGCAAGAGCGTTGCCGTCATTGATCTGCCCAAAGAGGAAGGCGTCTGTAGGATCCACAACGAGGCCGCAAAAAACGCCTGGCATCGCATTGCACGCCAGCATTGAGCCCATCCCAGTACCGCAACCCGTAACAACGAAATCCGCAGCCTTTGAGTTGATGAGGATGCCCGCAAGAAGCCCGTTCATCACATAGGTCAGCGAGGCTTTATCTTCCGGCGTGTACATGCCGTAATGAAAAACCTTGTGGCCCAGAGGTTCGACCACAGACGTCAGGGCGTTGTGTACGATATCGCTTTTGGCGGCTTGGCTGTTTTCGATGATCAATGCGATTTTCATTGGACCTACCTGTTAATGGAGGCTGCGGACAATTCTAAGTGGGCCTAATCAACGGGATTAGGTAACCGGTGTCATAACATTACTGATGCACGCCGACAAGGCGTCAAATTAGACCTTTTTGGGCGGGGCAGCCGAATCACGAACCACGATTTCCGGCGTGAACGAGACCAGCTCCGCAGCCGCCTTCTCAACCGGTTCCATGAGCAGTAGCGAAGCGGCCGCCCGTCCCATTTCACGGATCGGAAGCCGCACCGTTGTCATTGGCGGCCAAACACGCGACGCCATCGGCGTGTCGTCAAAGCCGACGATTGAGATATCTTCCGGCACTTGCAAACCAGCCTTACGCACTGCCTGATAGGCGCCGACCGCCATTTCATCGTTACCGGTAAAAATCGCTGTCGGCCGCGCATCGGAATAAATCAATTTTTCTGCACACTGTACGCCGGAGTCGAACGTATAGGCGCCCTCTACCGTCCATTTTTTTTGCAGTGTCAGGCCGTGTTCCTTGAGTCCTGCTTTAAACCCGGCAAGTCGTTCATGCGCAGAGCGGAAGGTGCTCAGACCGTGTATGTGAGCAATTTTTTCATGTCCTAAAGACGCAAGATGCCTTGCCGCCTGCGCTGCACCTTCTGCGTCATGGGTGCGGACCATTCGCGATGGCTTATCAAGCTCCACCGAGGCGATGCGAACATAGTCGCATCCAAGCTCTTCCAACATTTCCGCAAGCGCATCGTCCTCAGAAACGGATGGCGGCAAGATCACGCCAAGCGGCTTTTGCTGGCTTACGAATGTATGAATTTTCTGCCTGAAATTCTCCTCACTGCGTTCGCACGGATGCAATACAAGCTGAAAGCTCGTATCTGCCAGGACATCCAGTATGCCGCGCTGCATGTTCACCACATATTGCGGGCTTGGGTTGTCATAGATCATGCCGACAAGAAATGATCTGCGAAATGCCAGCGCTCGCGCCTGCGGGTCCGGCGCATAGCCATGCTCGGCGATAATCGCCTTAACTTTTTCTCGTGTTTCCTGACGTACTAGAGGCGATTCATTGATCACTCTGGAAACCGTCTTTTTCGATACGTTTGCGAGCCGCGCAACATCATTGATCGTAATCTTCGCGCGGTGATTGGGTGTGCCGCCACGCGTTTCCACCGGCGGCTTTCCTGCCGACTTTGCCGTTTTTTTATCTTTGCTCGCCACGTCGTTCCCGCTTACTGATTCGCCTGCAGAAACTGTCGCGCCAAGCCGTTTAAAGCGCAAACACCTTCTGCGCCTTTCCTGTCAGGTACCACGGGCTTTTGAAGCGCTATCAAGTGCTTCAGGAGATTTCGGATCCATGGTTTCAAGATCCCACTGGGAAGGGTCAAATGCCCGGCGGGTTTCCTTCATTTCGGGATAACCGCCGACTTCTTCCTGACTATCAATGATCCACCCCCGACCTTCGGCGGCGTTCGCCAAAACCCTGACGTCATGGCCATCTCTGTCCCACGGCCGGGCGCCGGCATTCGCCAGAACATTTTGCTCGACAACATTCGACGGCCATGGCGTCACATTGCCGGGAAGATCAAGCGGTTCTGTGGATTCCAAAATCTGAGCTGCGCTCGTCGTATAACGCCCCGTTACCGGCAGGGGCCGGCCGTATTCATCAACGGCGACATTGTCTCGCATGTAGAGCGCTAGATCCCCCTCCCCGCCGATCATAACAAATGGCAGGTCATCGGGCGTGGAAGGGCCACCGCGCAACACATTGCCAATCAACGTCATCTGACCTGTTTCGAAAGGAACATCGCCCCACTCAAGCGCCTGAAGGTTGTAGTGGATGGCGCGCGGCCCCGGATCATAAATGAAATTGTTGATCATGGCGCCGTGAACGCCGCCCTTGAACAGTGCGCTCCGCTCAAAGTTATGCGCATAAAGATTGCCGTAAATCAGGATGTTACTGACATTATCGTGAATGAGCGAGCCTTTCGAGTGTTCGAACTTCGGATGTGTTGAATCCGCAAGCCCTTCTGCAATAATGTTATTGCTGAAAGTGATATTGTGCGATGTGCCCTTGCGCCATTCATCAGGCGTATCGCCGGTAAAACGCGGGCCTGAAGCGGAAAGATTTTCGTCCGTGGCCCATGTGAGCGAACAATGGTCGACAATCACATTGTATGCGGAAACTGTCGAAATGGCGTCTTCGCCCCAGCCGCTACCGCGCGCTTCACCCAGATCGCCGGGACGGATACGCAAGTGACGGATGATGACGTCATGACTTCGCACATCGATCCCCCCACGGATCAAAGTAATGCCGGGGGACGGCGCGGTTTGACCGGCGATCGTCACAAACGGCTCAGAGATGACGAGCGTAGATTTTTGAAGATCGATGACGCCGCCAACTTCAAACACGATGATCCGCGGACCTTCCATTGCGACCGCTTCGCGTAATGAACCGGGGCCTTCAGCGGCTAGCGTTGTGACTTTTACGATTTCGCCGCCTCGTCCGCCTTGCGTCATTGCAGCCCAGCCGATAGCGCCTTCAAAGGCGGGCCTGTCAGTCTGGGCCGCCGTTTCCGGCTGGGCCGAATCATCACTGCCGCAAGCCGCCAGGGTGACAGCCCCTGACGCACAGACCAATATGCGAATTATTGTGAAAAATCGTGCAGATTTCACGAAAGTCCTCCTCCAAGCCATTTTTTCGGCCGCCAAACTCACCGTGAGGCGACCTTTTGTTTGAAAATGACACCGGTTTCCTATAAAGTCCACCTTCAGGGACAAAAATCGACAGGCGCAAAAATATGCAACAAAAACAACCAGCCGCCAACGGAGCTGGCCTTCTGGGGGTAGCCAGATCCTTTGTCGAGGCGAGGCAGGGCGGAAAAACCGTCATAACCTATCCGGGCAAAGCCCCATCCAGCCTTCAAGAAGCGTACGCAATACAGGACGAAGCGATCAGCTTATGGACTGACACGGTCGCCGGATGGAAAGTCGGCAGAATTACAGGCGAAGACGAAAAACGATTTGGTGTTGATCGCCTTGTCGGACCTATTTTCAAAAATTCAATTCGCCGCTCCAACGCCAAGGCAGAACCGATGCCGGTTTTCGAGAGCGGCTTTGCCGCCGTTGAAGGCGAAATTGTCATCATCCTGGGCGTAGATGCGCCGCCAAATAAAATGCAGTGGGCAACGGATGAAGCCTCTGCGCTGATCCAATCCATTGCGGCTGGCATCGAAATCGCCAGCAGCCCATTTCCGGGTATCAATGACTCAGGTCCGTTGGTTACGATTTCCGACTTTGGAAATAATTTCGGACTGATCATCGGAAATGAGATACCTGATTGGAAATCTTTTGAGTTCGACAAATGGCGATGCGAAACTTTCATCGATGGTAAATCCGTAGGAAAGGAATCGCCGGCCTCCATTCCGGGCGGTCCGATTGAGTCACTGCGATTTCTACTGGAATTGAGCGCCAAAAGGGGCCTTCCCCTCAAAAAAGGGATGTCGATATCTACGGGCGCTATTACCGGTGTTCACGCGGCGCAAGTGGGTCAATCCGCAAGCGTCGTTTTCGATGGCGTCGATCCAATTCGTTGTGAATTATTGAATTACACGCCGCCCGACCCGCAATCGGCAACCTTGAGGCAATCAGCATGAGAAAATCAGCCATTATCGCAAGCTCGGCCCTGTTCGTAATTTCCTGCAGCCAGTCAGATAAATCAACTGACAATACTGAGGATGCTGCAGAGATCGGCTCATCTCTAGCCGACAAAAGCGAGCTCGATATATCCGACCTGCCGCCGGAGGTGCTTGCCGTCGCGCAAGAAGCACGGCCGGATATCAACTTCACGGAAGCGGAGAAAGAGCTACGCAATGGCGTCACTTATTACGATGTCGGCGGGATTGATGAGAGCGGCGCCGAGATCGAACTCGACATCATGCAGGATGGCGACGGCTGGCGCGTCGTCGAGATTCAGCGCGATATCAGCTTTGACGAAACACCTGACATTGTCCGCGCTGTGCTATTGGAGCGCGTTCCAGGCGTTTCCCCTGACCGCATTATCGAAAGCGACCAAACTGACGGCGTCATAATCTATGAATTTTTCACCCGAAGCGAAGCAGGAAATGAAACGAAATACGAAGTTAAACTTGAAAACGGCGAAGCGGAATTTCTCGAAGAGGAGTGGTCGCACTAGCGCAGGGCGCGATATTTCATATTTCTAAAGCGCGCCGCTCCCTCGCCTGCAGCATATATCCCGGGCCTTAGGCTCAAAAAGTCGTAAGCCACGTTGTGGTGATAGCCGGATGTTTCGATTTGAACGTCAAACCTTCGCCAATCGGCGCCGTCTGCACTCGTGAACATTGTGACAATGTGACGATCGTTTTCAAGTTTGATGAACAGGCGCCGCGTAGTTTTTCCGATCACATTCGCAATGCGGCGTTCTGTTCCATATCGGTGCATCACAAGGCCATCGTCGTCAAATCCAAGGCCGCAATAAAGGCTTTCATTGTAGAACAGCAGCAGCCCCGACATTGCGCCTGCATCCCGTTCAATTTCGATCTCAACTGAGTAGCTAAGATCGCCGTTGACAAAACATAACGGCGACGCACCTGCAGGCGATGTCCCCTTTGCCGCCAGCTGCAGCATGTTATTGTCAGTCTTCACTCGCTGGCTTTCATCTTCTCCGGGGCGATAGAACGCCCAATGAGACTGCAGCTCCGACTCTGAAAAGTCATCGGAAAGCGCTACGCCGTGTGGTTGTTTTCTTCCGCCTGCAGGTATGGCGATTGGTTTTGATAGATCGCCGCCAGCCGCTTCAAACCAGCCATCGTCGCGCCATCTTGCGGGATCGAGCAGACACTGCCGCCCTAGCGTCCAGTAGCCATTTTCATACCCGTGATAGACCAGCCACCAGTCGTCTCTCGATGGTCCTTCGATCAAGGTTGCATGTCCGCGCGACCACCATTTTTCTTCTCTGGAACTCGTCCGCACCTGCGGATTGTTCGGCGCATGCTCCCACGGGCCGAAAACGGATTTCGAACGCGCTGCAATCACCATGTGTCCCGTAGGCGGCCCCGCCGTTCCCCCAACTGCCGTCAGCATGTAAAACCATTCACCGCGACGAAGCATCTTCGGCCCCTCCGGGCAGAAACACTCAACGTCCCAGTCTTCCGGATATCGCCAAGGATCATACACATGATGAACGGGGCCATCTGTTGCCAAGCCGTCATCAGTAAGCACAACCATGTCGCCATTGGAAAGGAACAAGTATCGCTTTCCGTCTTCGCCGACCATATGACCGGGATCAATATGATCATGAAGCTTGAGATCAACAGGTTCGCTCCACGGTCCTTCAATAGACTCTGAATGGATGACGTAGATGGATTTATAATTTTTCGTGCGCGCTGGAATATAAATAAAATAGCGGCCATCATGTTTGATAAGGTCGGGCGCCCAGACAGAACCGATCGGCGTCCACAACGCTGGCGACAATGGCGACCAGTTCACGAGGTCGAAGGATTTCCAGATCAGGAGCCCGGGATAAGCGTCAAAGCTGGAAAACGTTATGTAATAGACGTCACCGTCCTTGATGATCGATGGATCCGGATGATCGCCGGCGAAAATCGGATTTAAGAACGTCCCGTCGCCACGGTCTGCGATCCGCTGGCTCTCGAATCCCCGTCCCCATAGATCAAGGCCGTTCTTTGGTGTTGATGATCCTGTTTGTCTGGCGCTGAACAGGCCTTGATGCCTGGCACAGCCTGCAAGCACTGCCGGAAGACCCAAGCCAGCAAGTTCAATCGTTTTTCGCCGGTTTATCATTACAACCTGCAACGGCTCTACAAATTAAACGGCCCGAAGCGCGGGAGGACGCTTCGGGCCTTTTTACTTGGCGTCAGCGGCATGTCGCCGCCCAGCTCCAAGGGATCAGAAGTTGTAACGCGCCCCAAAGATAAAGTTGCGCCCCGTATGGTGATAGAGAGTGGGCAGTCTCAGCATATCGAATGTCTGATGCTCGTATTCATCTGTCAGGTTGATCGCATCAAACGTGAGTTCAATATTATCCGTCACAGCGTATTGCATGGCGAAATCAAGATTGAACGTCGATGCAACACCGCGCTCTTCCCGTCCATCGCTGCTGCGCGGGTTTGTTGTCAGATAATCACTGCGGTACGCGCCGGTAATTCGCGCGCCGAGCCGATCATCTTCGTAATAGAACGTTGCGTTCACCGCATGATCGGAAAATCCGATGATTTCATCGGAATCGACAAAGGTGTAGTTGCCCGTAAAGCCGGTATTGCCGAAGAAGCCAGGCAGAAATGTGAACGGCTGCTGATAAACTAGTTCCAAACCTTTAATTTTGGCGGAACCGCCATTCGTAACCTGACTGATCTCTACAGCCGGATCGCCGCCGCCAGCAAGCAGGATGGCGAGAGGGCTTGTAGGTGATGCAACTGAAGCCGGCAGGCCGGTGGCGCTAAACGTCGTTTCTACAACATCCGACTGCAGGAAGAATGAAGAAACATCCTTGTAGAAAAGACCCGCGGCAAGCAACGCCTCATCCGCAAAGTACCATTCAAGCGACAAATCGAGAGTAGTCGCGCGAAACGGATCAAGCCCTGGGTTGCCTTGGCTGATCTCAAACGGAGGGCCCGTGAAGGTGTCGATCGAGCCGCCTGGCGTCAGGTCGCCGAGCGAAGGACGCGCCATCACCTGCGCATACCCTGCACGGATCAGGAAGTCATCCGTCGCTTCAAGCACGAGATTAAAGGACGGCAACCAGTCGTCATAGCTACGTTCAACGGAAACAAAGTCCGTACCGATGAAGCCGGTCGATGTCGTAGACGTTTCCACGTAGCGAACGCCGAAGTCACCGCGCACTGGCAATCCGCCAGCGTCAAAGTTGAAATCGACCTGGAAGTAACCGCCGACATCTTTTTCCTTAACGCCGCGCGTATCCTGCACGCGCTGCACAGGTGGAATATTGAAGAGGTCGATAAGGGCTGCGGCCGCACCAAAGTCGGGCGTCACCCACGAAGTATCAATTCCGGAGGGGGCATCAAGACCGTCGCCAAAGCCAGTCAGAATGTTTGCGATTGCATCCGTAACCGGAACGGCGTCATCAAAGCCCGCGAGACCAGAGACATCACCCTCAGCCCGCCCTTCGAATGTCGTAAATTCAAACTGCTTCCAGCTGAAACCGCCGCTTACAGAAACAGAGTCGTTCAAATCATAGGTCAGGTTCGCCTGAACTGTATCATAGGTGTTATCAACCCCTTGTGGACGGTTTCTGTATTGCGTGAACAGGAACGCTGTTGGATCGTTTACATCCAGAGAACCGAAATCGACAAAGGCCGAATTGGGATTGTCCGTGAAGTCATAGGTATATCCGGTAACAGGGTTTGCTGCGTCAAAGAAAATTGTCGCCTGTTGTGGAATATTGAAGTCCGAGCGGGAAATGCCGCCGAAGATATTTCCTCTCAGCCGGTCATTGAACTCATGTTCGATATTGCCGGTGAACTGATAGAATTCAGTCTCAAGCATATCGACACGATGTTCGGAACGAGCCGGAACGAGACCATTGCCCGTATCAGCCTGAAGATCGCCGACAAGCCGTGACAAAACACCGTCGCTGTTTACCGTGAAATCGGTGACGTCGATATTATCCGTATTACTGCGAATGAATACTTCAAGGAATTCTTCGCTACGGGTGCCGTCAAACTTCGAATAAAGGCCGTCAAAAGAGATCACGGTTGAGTCAGCGGGCCGGAACTGCATGGCCCCTGTGATCCCAAGCCGCTGCTGGTCGTAATCCAGCCGACCATAACGCGGGATTCGGGCGTAGTATGAGTTTTGTAAGGTTTGGCAGTCCGTTGGAAGCGGCGAGCCTGTACATGGCGTCCCGTTCACAGAGCGGAAGACGCCCTGGTCATCAAAACGTACTGTCGAAAAGCCTTCTTCCCTGATCACACGATCCTGAAAGGCCACAGATACCAGAGCGCCCCATGTTTCTGAAGGATTAGTATAGGAGACAAGTCCGCCGAAGCGAGGGCCAATGTCTTCTGAAAGATCATTATAAAGCGCGGAGCCAAATACGCTGCCGGTTACACCTGCGCCGTAATCGAAAGGTTGCGCTGTTTTCAATTCTACGTTTGCGCCCAGCGAACCTTCTTCAACCGATGCCGACTGACTTTTACGGACAACAAGTTCATTGAAAAGCTCTGAAGCGAAAGTGTTGAAGTCAAAAGCGCGACTTCTGTTCGAACCACCCGATGCGTCGGAGCCGCCGCCCGTTGTCAACGCTTCCATGCCGTTGATGCGAACGCGCGTAAAATCGCCCCCAAGACCGCGAACGGTAATTCTGCGGCCCTCGCCAGCTTGCCGGTCAATCGACACGCCCGGAATGCGCTGCAGCGATTCCGCCAGATTCAGATCAGGAAAGTCTGCAATGTCTTCGGCGACAATCGCATCGACAATTCCCGTTTCGTTGCGTTTCGTTTGCAGTGCAGCGCCAAGACTGCTTCTAAAACCGGTAACGATAATCGTATCTTCATTATCGTCATCCTGAGCTATCGCCGGAGCAGCGAAGCTCATCCCTGCCGCCAGCGCAATCAGCGATACGCCTACACGTCCATAAGTTTTGCCGTTCATGCCTGTCATAATGTCCCTCCCGTAACGTCGCTTAAAGCGTTAGTTTTTCACATTGACACCGGTGTCATTACGGTTTGCTACCGGTGTCATTCCGAGAACTTTATCTCACTCTCGCAGTCATGGCAAGACATTGCGCCAAAAATTCAACGTGCCATGGCTGGAGATACTAACATCTGTGCAGCGCACCAGCGTTTCGTGCTTCGTCATTTTCTCGTTTTGCGATCTTGAGATTGCCCAAGGTCGCCTATTGGGCTGCATGCCGGTCGCGATAAGCGAGAGGACTGCTAGAGTCATAAAGCGAAGCTCGTTACTAGCTGCACGAACTTTGAAATCAGTTTGTGACTTTTTCTGATATTGTGACCTCGCTCTTCTTCAGCCTAAACCTGTTCCGGAGAGTGTCATTGAAAAGAACTCAGAAAGAGCTGTTTTAAATATGCCGGAACTGCATCCCGACAGGCTATTTTCTTCCGACGAAACGCAACGCATGATCGCGCGGCGGTTGTTTGCTCAAGTTGAATCCTTGCCGATCATCAGCCCGCATGGCCATACCGACCCTGCATGGTTTGCAGAAAACAACCATTTCGCCGACCCCGCATCGCTTCTAATTATTCCCGACCATTATATTTTTCGCATGTTGCACTCTCAAGGCGTTCAGCTTGAGTCACTGGGCGTGCCAACAAACGACGGATCACCAGTTGAGCAGGATGCGCGAAAGATATGGCGCCTATTCGCCGAGCATTATTATCTTTTCCGTGGCGCGCCCACAAAAATGTGGATGGACTGGGTTTTGTCCTTTGTTTTTGGGATTACAGATGCGCTAAACGTAGAAACAGCGGACAGGATATTCGATCGCATAAGCGAATGCCTTGAGAAAGATGAATTTCGTCCGCGCGCAATGTTTGACCAGTTCAACATTGAAGTGCTGGCCACAACCGAAAGCCCGAATGACACTCTCAGCCATCACAAAACCATTTTAGAAAGTAGCTGGAACGGCCGAGTCGTCACAGCATACCGGCCCGACCCAGTTGTCGATCCTGAATACGAAGGATTTAATGATAACATCAACCGGCTGAGCGAGCTGACCGGAGAAGACGCTCATAGCTGGCAAGGTTATCTCGCCGCACATCGCAAACGCCGGGATTTTTTCAAATCCATGGGCGCGACTTCTACAGACCACGGTCACCCCACAGCGCAGACAGAAAACTTGGCTCCAGCTGAGGCGGAAAAGCTTTACGTAAAGGTGCTGTCTGGAAAGTGTACCGCTGCTGACGCTGAACAGTTCCGCGCGCAAATGCTTACTGAAATGGCGCGAATGAGCCTTGATGACTGCCTCGTCATGCAGATTCATCCAGGTTCTTTCAGGAATCACAGCGCAAATCTTTTCGAACGCTTCGGGCGGGACAAGGGCGCGGACATTCCGGCGCCGACAAATTACGTTCACGCATTGAAGCCAATGCTAGACAAATTTGGTCACGAACCAGGCCTTACGGTTATCCTGTTTACCCTTGATGAAACTTCCTACGCGCGCGAAATTGCGCCGCTGGCGGGCGTTTATCCGGCTTTGCGCCTTGGCCCTGCGTGGTGGTTTCACGACAGTCCGGAAGGCATGCGGCGTTTCCGCGAACAAACAACTGAAACAGCCGGATTTTACAATACGGTAGGGTTTAATGACGACACGCGCGCATTTCTTTCCATACCTGCGCGCCACGACGTCGCCAGGAGGATGGACTGCGCGTTTCTTGCACAACTCGTCGCCGATCACAGGCTTAGTGAGGATGAGGCAACTGAGGTCGCTGTTGATCTTGCCTACACGCTCGCCAAGAAAGCGTACAAACTTTGAAGACCATGCCCGAAAACGCAGCTCGACTTTCTGATGCAACGCTAGGGCAGCTAAAAAATAGCGTAAACGTCCCTCAATTCGATCGCAGTCAACTTGCGATTGGACAGGTGCATTTGGGCGTTGGCGCTTTTTTCAAGGCGCATGTTGCACAGTACACACAGCGCGCCATCGAAAAGGCGAGCGGAGATTGGGGGGTCTGCGGCGTGAGCCTGCAGAGTTCGAATGTTCGAAACACGCTGTTACCGCAGGACAATCTTTTCACCGTAACGGAGAAAAATGGCGCGGGAGCAAGCGTCAATGTTGTTTCTGTCTTGAAAGAAATTCTGGTCGCGCCGGAGAACCCGAAGGCGGTTGTCGACGCAATCACCGATCCGAAAGTGAAACTGGTCACGCTAACGGTGACCGAAAAAGGCTATTGTCTCGACCCGGCGACGAACGAACTGCAGTTTGATCATCCGGATATTCAACATGATCTGAATTACCCAGCCGCGCCGCGTACCGCTATCGGCATTCTCGCGTCAGCAATAAAAATCCGACTGAAAGCGCGGCGGCGCCTCTCGGTCGTGAGCTGTGATAACCTTTCTTCTAACGGCATCCGTCTTCAAAGCGCCGTCAAAGAATTTATTGCCGAAGCCAGCCCTGAAATACTCCCGGCGTTTGACGATTTGGTCCGGTTTCCATCGACGATGGTCGACAGGATTACGCCGGCGACCACCGAAGATGACTTGGGGGATGTCTACAAGTCATCCGGCCTCTATGACCAAGCCGCCGTCATAACAGAACCTTTCACGCAATGGGTCATTGAAGACGCATTCACAACGGATCGCCCTGCCTGGGAAGGCGCCGGCGCGACGCTAGTAGGCGATGTTGCGCCTTACGAACTGGCGAAGTTGCGTTTGTTGAACGGACCGCATTCAACAATCGCCTATCTTGGATATCTGATGGGATACGAATTTGTATCGGATGCGATGGCCGACCCTGATCTTTCTTCGTTTATCTTTGCCTTACAGGAAAAAGAAATCGCGCCGACTTTATCCACGCCCGCCGGTCTACCCTTGGCGCCATATATAATGGAACTAAACGAACGTTTTTGTAACCCGGCGCTGCGTCACAAGACTTGGCAGATCGCAATGGACGGATCACAGAAACTGCCGCAACGCTTGGTCGAAACAATTAGAGCACAACTGAAAGAAGACGGTCCAATTGATCGCCTTTCGCTCGCTATCGCTGCTTGGACGCAATATGTTTCGGGTACAGATGAGAATGGTGAAGCAATTGACGTCCGCGACCCGATGGCTGAGCGTCTGAGAAAAATCGGGCAAGAGGCCGGCAATGATCCAATTGATCGAGCGCGTGCATTTCTGTCCGTCTCAAAAATTTTCGGCGATGACCTCATTCAATCAGAACGATTTTGCAGCGCGCTTTCGAAAGCAATCGAGGTGTTACGGAAACGCGGCGCACGCGACGCTATGATGATGAATGGTGGGCGGTGACGGGTTCGAACCGCCGACCCTCTCGGTGTAAACGAGATGCTCTACCAGCTGAGCTAACCGCCCTTGAAACCCGCCAGTAAAGCGGCGGGGCGCAGTCCATAACGCGGCGGCGCAGCCCCTGCAAGAACCCGCAGCGGACTTTCGCCGGAAAATGCAAACGCCGGCCACAGGACTTCGCCCGGGACCGGCGTTTCCCAGAAAAATTCGCGCCTAGTTAAGCGCGTCCTTGAGGCCTTTGCCGGCCGAAAATTTCGGCTGGATCGAGGCGGGAATCTGGATCGTTTCGCCGGTGCGCGGATTGCGCCCTTCGCGGGCCTTGCGCTGAGCGGCGGAGAACGTGCCAAAGCCGACGAGACGAACGTCGTCACCGGCTTTCAATGCATTGGTGATCGCATCAAAGACCGCGTCCACCGCCTTCGCCGCGTCCGACTTGCTCATGTCCGACATGTCGGCGACCTTGTCGATAAATTCGTTTTTATTCATTCCTCCGGCCTTTCTGTATCGTGCTGGGAGCTTTTGAAACTGTGACTCCCCTTGATTTTACGCGGGGTTCATGTCGCTTTGCCAAGGAAAAATGGCTTAAAATAAGGGTTTGCTTTCCACAGCGGGCCTAAAGCCTTGTAATGGTTTATTATTTTTCGTGAGCCGGGAGCCGCTCACGGTCCCAAAATTCGTGCTCATGCTCAATGCAACGCTCAATGAGCTCGCGCCAGACTGGCTCAGCGATTCGTTTTGACAGACCGGCCGTTTCAGCTTCAGCCAGCACTTTCGCAACCACTTCCTCAATCCGCCAGGGAACGCGCACGTCTTCCTTGCGCGGTTTGATGCGGGCTGCGGCCTCCATGTAGGACTGCCGCTCGGCGATGAGCCGGACCAGCGCCCGATCGAGGCGGTCAACCTCATAACGGACCTCTTCCATGGTCTCGCAGCGTTTCGCAGGAGTCTTTGCGTCAGGAAATTCCATGGCTATTACATGGACCGAAAAGCGCCCGTAAAAAAGGCGCGGAACCGCAACACAGCGCCGCACCTTTTTTACTTTTCAGGCCTTTCCGGAGGCTTCGTCAATGGGTGACGACGGGCCCCTCCCCGGTCTCGGGGGCAGCCGGCGGCTCAACCGGTTCTTCCCACTCAATCGGGGTCAGTTTTTTGGTGAGAGCATGGGCCAGCACCTCGTCAACGGTGCCGACCGGAATGATTTTGAGGCTCTCTTTTACATTGTCACGAATATCGGCGAGATCTTTCTCATTCTCTTCAGGTATGAGCACGGTTTTGACGCCCGCGCGCAGCGCGGCCAAAAGCTTTTCTTTCAGGCCACCAATGGCCAGGACGCGGCCGCGCAGGGAAATCTCGCCGGTCATGGCAATATCCTTGTGCACCGGAACGCCTGTCAGAACAGAGACAATCGCAGTCGCCATGGCGACGCCGGCGGAAGGTCCGTCTTTTGGCGTGGCGCCTTCCGGCACGTGAATGTGGATGTCCGTCTTGTCAAAGACCGGCGGCTCAATGCCAAACTCGACCGAGCGGCTCTTTACATAAGATGAAGCCGCAGAGACTGACTCCTTCATGACCTCCTTGAGGTTGCCGGTCGGGGTCATCTTGCCTTTGCCGGGCATTTTTACCGCTTCGATGGTGAGGATGTCGCCGCCAACGGAAGTCCAGGCAAGCCCCGTAACGACACCGGTCTGATCCTCGCGATCAATCTCGCCATACCTGAATTTAGTTACGCCGGCGTAGTCGCTGAGGTTTTCCTGCGTAACTGTGACGCTCTTCGCGGCTCCGGTTTCGAGATCGCGGACCGCTTTGCGCGCAAGCTTCGCGAGTTCCCGCTCAAGGTTTCGAACCCCCGCTTCGCGTGTGTAGCGGCGAATAAGGGTCAAGAGACCTTCATCGTCGATATTCCACTCGTCTTCCTTGAGACCATGATTTTCCAGAAGCTTGGGGATAAGATGCCGGCGCGCGATCTCGACTTTTTCATCTTCCGTGTAACCGGGGATGCGGATGATCTCCATCCGGTCAAGTAAAGGCTGCGGCATGTTGAGTGAGTTCGCTGTCGTGATGAACATGACATCCGACAGATCATAATCGACTTCGAGATAATGATCCTGGAACGTGCCGTTCTGTTCAGGGTCGAGCACTTCCAAAAGCGCCGAAGCCGGGTCGCCGCGGAAGTCCTGCCCCATTTTGTCGATCTCATCGAGTAGAAACAGCGGGTTCGACTTCTTCGCCTTTTTCATCGACTGAATGATCTTGCCCGGCATCGATCCGATATAGGTGCGCCGGTGACCGCGGATTTCAGCTTCGTCGCGCACGCCGCCAAGCGACACGCGCACAAATTCGCGGCCCGTCGCTTCTGCGATCGACTTGCCGAGCGAGGTCTTGCCCACGCCCGGAGGACCAACGAGGCACAGGATCGGGCCTTTGAGTTTGTTCATACGTTTTTGCACGGCGAGATATTCGACGATGCGTTCTTTGACTTTCTCAAGCCCATAGTGATCCGCATCAAGCACGTCCTGCGCTTTCTTCAGATCGCCCTTCAGCTTGGAACGGTTGTTCCACGGAATAGCTGTGAGCCAGTCGAGATAATTGCGGACAACGGTCGACTCCGCCGACATCGGGCTCATCTGGCGAAGCTTTTTAAGCTCGGCGTCAGCCTTGGTCTTTGCTTCCTTTGAAAGCTTGGTTTTCTTGATCTTGTCTTCGATCTCGGAAAGCTCGTCTCGGCCGTCATCTGTCTCGCCGAGTTCCTTCTGGATCGCTTTCATCTGTTCGTTGAGATAATATTCGCGTTGCGTCTTCTCCATCTGGCGCTTAACGCGGTTGCGGATTTTTTTCTCCACCTGCAGGACGCTCATCTCGCCTTCCATGAGCGCGTAGACGCGCTCAAGGCGTTCAGAGACGCCGGCGATTTCGAGCAGCTCCTGCTTTTCATTGATCTTGATGTTGAGGTGTGAAGCGACCGTATCGGCGAGCTTGCCGTAATCGTCGATCTGACCGATCGAAACCATCACCTCCGGCGGCACGCGCTTGTTGAGTTTTACATAGCCTTCGAACTGGCTGACGACTGAACGCGCCAGCGCCTCAAGTTCGGACTCATTGCCGTCTTCTTCTTCGAGATAAGAGGCCTGCGCTTCGAAATATTCGTCTTCGCGAACATATTCTTCAATCACCGCACGCGCTTCGCCTTCGACCAGTACTTTCACCGTGCCGTCGGGCAGCTTCAATAGCTGAAGCACGGAAGCGATAACGCCAACTTCAAAAATGTCTTCCACTTCCGGATCATCGTCGCCGGCGTCCTTTTGCGCCACCAGCAGAATTTTCTTGTCATTCTGCATTACGTTTTCCAGCGCATTGACGGACTTCTCGCGCCCCACAAACAGGGGAACGATCATGCCCGGGAAAACAACAATGTCGCGCAGCGGCAGAACCGGATAAGTGACGTGTTCGCTCATTCAAAACTCCTCTGGCGCCATCGCTAAAAGACCGCGCGCCACGACGGCCATTTGGGCGCTCAGGACACCCTATTCAACCAATACCCGCTCACGTTCAGCGGCGCTTCGCATTATGAAGCATTCGATCAGGCGAAAACAGAACCGCCGCTGCATCGTACACAGCGGCGGCTGATATGGCGTTAATTTGGTCCGTTCTGGCCGAAATTCAAGCTGAGAGGCCGGTTCCGGGGAAAGAAAGCCTCTATGCGCTTGCGTCAGCTTCGACGGCGCTCTTTTCCCGCTCGGAGTAGATGTAAAGCGGCGTGGCGTTGCCTTCGACGACTTCACCGTTGACCACGACCTCAACCACGCCTTCGAGCGTTGGCAACTCAAACATCGAATCAAGCAGGATTCCCTCCATGATCGACCTCAGGCCGCGCGCCCCGGTTTTACGGGCGATGGCCCGACGGGCGATGGCCGCCTTGGCGTCATCGGTGAAGGTAAGCTTGACGTCCTCCATCTCGAACAACCGCTGATACTGCTTGATCAGCGCGTTCTTGGGCGATGTCAGGATCTGGACCAACGCTTCTTCATCGAGGTCTTCCAGCGTCGCAATGACCGGCAGACGGCCGACGAATTCCGGGATCAGACCGAATTTGAGGAGGTCTTCAGGCTCAACTTCCTGAAGGATCGCGCCGATGCGGCGATCGTCTGCGCTTTTGACTTCCGCGCCGAAACCGATGGACGAGCCCTCGCCCCGATTGGCGATAACCTTTTCAAGGCCGGCAAACGCGCCACCGACAATGAACAGAATATTCGTCGTATCAACCTGCAGGAATTCCTGCTGCGGATGCTTGCGCCCGCCTTGCGGCGGCACGGAGGCGACGGTGCCTTCCATGATCTTCAACAGCGCTTGCTGCACGCCCTCGCCCGACACATCGCGGGTGATCGACGGATTATCGGACTTGCGTGAAATCTTGTCGACTTCGTCGATATAGACGATGCCGCGCTGGGCGCGCTCGACATTGTAGTCAGCCGACTGAAGAAGCTTGAGAATGATGTTTTCGACGTCCTCACCAACATAGCCGGCTTCGGTGAGCGTCGTCGCATCAGCCATTGTAAACGGCACATCGAGAATACGCGCGAGCGTTTGCGCCAGCAGCGTCTTGCCCGAACCGGTTGGGCCGATCAGCAGGATGTTCGACTTCGCCAACTCAACATCATTATTCTTCGCCGCGTGATTGAGACGCTTGTAATGGTTGTGCACAGCAACGGCGAGAACCCGCTTTGCCTGTGACTGACCAATCACATAATCATCGAGGACTTTGTGAATTTGCTGCGGGCTTGGCACGCCATCACTGGCCTTCACAAGCGAGGACTTTGATTCCTCACGAATGATATCCATGCAAAGCTCTACGCATTCATCGCAGATGAATACGGTCGGGCCCGCGATCAGTTTCCTGACCTCGTGCTGGCTTTTGCCGCAGAATGAACAGTAAAGGGTGTTTTTCCCGTCACCGCTGCTTTTGCCGCCGATTTTGCTCACTATACCTGCACTCCTTCGTCGGCGCCTTGATCAGACGCGTCATGGCCTTGTCTCACGCGCCCCGCTGACGAGCCCCGCGCACCCCGGAAAACTGCACAATCGGCGCCATGACATCCGGGATAAACGACATAGGACCATATTCCGCCCAAACCAATCAAGAAACCATTTCCTTAAAGCCTTAACATTCAAGGTGAATTTTAGGACTCGGCGTCGCCGGCCATGACCCGTTCCGAAAGAACTTTGTCGATCAGGCCGAAACTGACCGCTTCTTCCGGGTCCATGAAATGGTCTCTATCAAGGGTTTTCTCAATAGTTTCATAGGATTGGCCGGTGTGATCCACGTAGATCTCGTTCAAACGGCGCTTCAGCTTGATGATATCCTGGGCATGCCGTTCGATATCCGAAGCCTGGCCCTGGAAGCCGCCTGAGGGCTGGTGGACCATAATCCGGGAATTCGGCAGTGAATAACGCATGCCCTTTTCCCCTGCCGCCAACAGCAGCGAGCCCATGGAGGCCGCCATACCCACGCACATGGTCGAAACCGCCGGCCGGATAAAGCGCATGGTGTCGTACATGGCGAGGCCCGCCGAGACGACGCCGCCCGGCGAGTTGATATAGAAGGCTATCTCTTTCTTGGGATTATCGGCCTCTAGAAAGAGAAGCTGGGCGATCACGAGGGTCGAGACCTGATCGTGGACGGGCCCGGAAAGGAAGATGATCCGTTCTTTTAAAAGGCGGGAATAGATGTCGAAGGCGCGCTCGCCCCGGCTCGACTGCTCGACAACCATCGGCACGAGCGTGTTCATGTAAATATCCTGGGGGTCCTTCATCGACATCCTCTTTCTAATCGGTCTTTTCTTGTTCGCCGACTATAGCGGCTTCCGGGCGGCGAGTGGTTAATTTCATTCCTTAACATGGGGATCGAATTGGCCGACGCCAGCCCCATAAAACAACCTTAGCGCACCTCACTTAAGCGAGGGTTATTCTTCTGAAATTGCAAGGCGTTGTTTCAAACAAGGGACGATCCGCCTTAAAAACCGTCCCGAAAAGAAAACGGGCCTCGCACGGCGAAGCCCGGATTTAGCGGATCGCTAATAAAGCTTGATCAGAGTTTACGCAAAAGCCTCTTCGCCTTCAGGCTCTTCCATAAGCTTTTCCTTGGTGACGGTTTTGTCCTTCACCTCGGCGCGCTCAATAATGTAGTCGACAACCTTTTCTTCGAATAAGGGCGCGCGTATCTGTTGAATGGCCTGCGGGTTTTGCTGGTAAAACTTCAGCACTTCCTGCGGGGAGACTTCCTGCCCCTGCATCTGCAGCATCTGGGCCTCGCGCATCGCCTGCTGCTGGATCGCCTGCTGAAGTTCGTTGGAAGGCACCTGCACCTCGGCGCGCTTGCCGATCTCCGCCAGAACCAGTCCCAAACGCACCCGGCGCTCGGCGATCTTGCGATATTCGGCTTTTAGTTCGTCGTCAGTCTTGTCCTTGTCCTCTTCGTCGCGCTCAGAGTTTTCGACCTGACGCCAGATCTGTTCGAACTCAGCATCGACCATGCCTTTCGGCAGTTCGAAATCATGCGCCTCGTCAAGCTTGTCGAGCAGCGCGCGTTTCAGATGGCCGCGTGAAAGGCGCTTGTAATCTTCTTCGATGCGTTCCTTGATCCGCGTTTTAAGTTCGTCGAGACTTTCGAGGCCGACCTTTTTGGCAAGCTCGTCATCGATCTCGACCTTTTCAGGCGCTCTGACTTCAACGACTTTCACGTCGAAAACTGCATCTTTGCCGGCCAAATCCTTGGCGTGATATTCCTCCGGAAACGTCACTTTCACTTCGACGTCGTCGCCGGTTTTTGCGCCCACAAGCTGGTCTTCAAACCCGGCGATGAACTGGTCCGAGCCCAGTACAAGCTCAAATCCTTCGCCTTTGCCGCCTTCGAATTCTTCCCCGCCAACTTTGCCGACAAAATCGATGACGATCTGGTCTTTATCCTTGGCCTTGGCCGTCTTGCCGCGCTCTTTGTAGGTCACCTGCTGCTCAGCGATATTGCTGACAGCTTCGTCAACATCACTTTCCGGAATCTCGGCAACGGGCCGCGTCAGTTTTAGTCCGGCCACGTCCATAGGATCGAATGTCGGCAGAATTTCCGCATGCACATCATACTCTAAATCTGCTTTGCCATCGATAACGTCTTCAATCTTGGAATGGAAATGCGGATGCGGCGAGGTTGCCGGTTGAAGGTCGCGATCGGTGAACGCCTTGTGCGAGGTCTCGGTCACTATCTCCTGGATGATTTCGCTCATCATCCCCTTGCCGTACATTTTCTTCAGGAAGGAAACTGGCGCCTTGCCCTTGCGGAAGCCCTTCAGGTGAACGCGCCCCTTTACCTCCTCAAGCTTGGCGACAAGCTTTTTGTCGAGTTCATCGGCGGGCACTTTCACCAGAAACTTGCGATCAAGGCCTTCGGCGCTTTTCTCAATGACTTCCATCTTATTTCTCGTCTTTCGTCACAGGCCGATTGGCCGGAGTAATTCACATCTCATACGCCGCGGATCTTAGGCAGTCCGGCTGCGAATGGTGCGGATGGAGGGAATCGAACCCCCACGCCTCGCGGCGCCAGAACCTAAATCTGGTGCGTCTACCAGTTCCGCCACATCCGCAAAGATCATTCGGCGCAAAGCAAAACGGGCCGCGGCGGCGCTCGCGACCCCTTCTAAAGTCCGCGGGTTCTATACCAGACGAAACACCGGCGTCCAGCCGGTTAGAGCTGTTTTTCCAGCCACATGACATCGATATAGCGGCCGAATTTATGGCCAACCTCATGGAATGTTCCGATTTCGGTAAAACCGAACCGCTGATGGAAGGCTATCGAGGCCGGATTAGGCAGCGCTACCCCTGCGTAGATGCAGTGAACGTCTTCATCGGCCAGAGCAGAAAAAAGCCGCTCGTAAAGGCTCAGACCGATGCCGCGCCTCGAAAATGCCGGATCGACATAGATCGTCGCTTCGACGGAGGCGTCATAGGCCGGTTTCGCCCGATGCCGGGTCGATGAGGCATAGCCAGCGATCCGGCCTCGTTCTTCCGCCACAAAAAGCTGGTAACGCCCGGACCTCGAAAACTGGGCCATCCAGGACTTTCTGGCTTTCGAAGTGAAAGGCTCGATATCAAAGGTTATCGTAGTGGTTTCCACGAAGTGATTATAAAGGCGGGTCAAGGCCTCAAGGTCCGCCGGTTCAGCATGGCGAATGTCAGGATTAGGCATCAACTCCCCCGCCAGCAGTTGACCCGAATAATTGAAAGCCTTTTTCGGTCACTGCTGAGCGGCTCCCGGCTCTTGAACCGCCTCATCCGGTTGCTGCTGCGGCGGCGCAAACAATGACCGAAGCACAGCAGGAACCGCCCTCGGCAAGTCTTCCGCGATCAGCCCCGGCCCTACAGCCTGACCGCAAGCCCCATGGACCCAAACGCCCGCGGCGGCCGCCTCTAATCCTGTCATTCCCTGTGCCTTCAGACCCGCAATAAACCCGGCGAGGACATCGCCGGAACCCGCCGTCGCCAAATCGGGCGGCGCATTGGAATTGATGATAGCAAGCCCGTTCGGCGAGGCGATGACCGTATCCGGCCCTTTCAGCACCACAACGCAGCCCGCACGCTTCGCCGCTGCACGGGCAGCTTTAAGTTTTCCCGCCGCTATTGTCCCTCCGGCAAACATCCGCGCGAACTCACCGCCATGCGGCGTCAGGACATCATCCGGCCGTAGCACCTCAAACAGCTGATCATGCTGGTCTTCAAAGCTCGTCAGCGCGTCGGCATCGAGAACGGCGCCGGCTCCACTCTTCAATATGGCGAGTGTCTTTTCCCGCGTTTCTTCGCCAACGCCCGCCGCCGGTCCGATGACCACGGCAAGTCTCGACTTTTTTGCATCTTTCATGTGCCCCGAGATGTCTTCAGCGCTGTTCGCCTCACGCAACATCACCGCCGTCAAATGCGCAGCATGAACAGGAGCAGCCGCGGTTGGACTCAGCATGGTGACAAGACCGGCGCCGATCCGAAGCGCGCCATCCGCCGCAAGCCGTGCGGCGCCAGTATTCATCGGCCCGCCGGAAACGCACATAACATGACCGCGCACATATTTGTGTCCCTGCCAGGAAGCTCGCGGAAACCGTCCGCCCCACAGCGCCGGATGGTTTTCAAAAGTTTTTGCTTCGACCGCGCCGGTAATCCCGATATCGACCACATCGACGGCGCCACACAGCGCGCGTCCCGGAAATAGCAGATGCGCCGGTTTTTTCGCATGAAACGTCACCGTCCTGGCCGCCTGTAGAGCGGTTCCGAGAATGGCGCCTTCGTCAGCACTGACGCCTGAGGGGATATCGACCGAGAGCACCGGCGCCGGATGGGCATTGATCGCCTCGATCGCGGCCTTTGCGTCTCCTTCGACAGCGCGCGTCAGCCCAGTTCCAAAAATCGCATCAATAATCAATCCCGCGCCCGCAAGCGATTTACTGGCGAACGGTTCGGCCTCGCCCTGATAGAGACCAGCCATCAGCTTCGCGTCGCCCTGCAGTTTTTCTTGTACGCCAAGGAACGCGACTTTTACCGGCCAGCCGGCTTCAGCAATCAACCGGGCTGCAACATAACCATCGCCGCCATTGTTGCCGGGACCGCAAATAATCACGACCGGCCGTTTCGACCATGCGCGCATGGCGATATCCGCCACATGCCTGCCGGCTGTTTCCATCAGTGAGGCTGACGCGACGCCGTTAGCGATGGCCGCTTGCTCGGCGGCGCGCATTTCTTCGGCGGAAAGAACAGCGGGCTGGTTCACCTTGACACCTTTAAAAGAGTACGCACAGAACTAATCTGGTAATAGCAGACACCGGCAATATCTGAAACGGATGGATCCATGAAGAAAATCGAAGCGATCATAAAGCCGTTCAAGCTTGATGATGTGAAGGAGGCGCTTCAGGAAGTTGGCCTGCAAGGTATGACCGTGACCGAAGCTCGCGGTTTCGGCCGGCAAAAGGGGCACACGGAGCTTTACCGCGGCGCCGAATATGTCGTCGACTTTCTTCCCAAACTGAAAATCGAACTGGTTGTTGACGACAATCTGGTTGAACGCGCCGTTGAGGCAATCAAGACCGCAGCCCACTCAGGCCGCATCGGCGATGGCAAGATTTTCGTTTCCACAATAGAAGACGCCATCCGTATTCGCACCGGCGAACGCGGCCGCGACGCAATCTAATCCCGCATCAGGAGCGCCCTATCACCGATCAGGATCGGATATTTGAGACTTTTACCGCCGCGCTCGCGCGCGCCGAACGCTTTGAAGAACCCTACCGGCACTGGCTGGTCACCGGGCTATTTCCCGAAGATATCGCCAAGGATGTTCAGGCGCTTGAGTTCCCGGCCGCAGATGTCGGCGGCGTTTCAGGAAAACGCGAACTACATAACGATACCCGCCACTATTTCGATCAGGCGAATATTGAACGCTTTGCCGTAGTCGCAGCAATCGCCGGCGCATTCCAGGCGCCGCGTATGGTGCGCGCCATTGAGTCTTTTTTTGACGCTGATCTGGACGGCACGTTTTTGCGCCTCGAATACGCGCAGGACCTCACCGGCTTCTGGCTGGAGCCGCACACCGATCTCGGCGTCAAAAGGATCACGCTGCTGATCTATATTTCGGACGACCCTGCGCATGGCGACATGGGCACTGACATTTACAACGCCGATAAAACGCATGCGAAGCGCTCGCCTTTCGCACCGAATATGGCGATGGCGTTCGTCCCCGGCGACAATACATATCACGGGTTTGAAAAACGCGAGATTCCGGGCGTTCGGAAATCGCTGATCCTCAACTACGTCACTACCGAATGGCGTGATCGCGAACAGCTTTGCTTTCCGGAAGAAACCGTCTCGCGTTAGCCGTCTATTTCAACCTACGAATAATCTCGTCAACAACCCCGGGCGTCGCGTCGATAGGCTTCCGGTCAAACGGCGGCGCTTCGTCGGCAAAAGGCCGGGCAGCGCCCTTTTGCTCCAGCTGGTCTGCAAACCACGCCATTTTCCGCGCCAATCCGCGCGGCCGCCATGCGTAAACGCCGGCTGACGAAGCCAGCGCCTCACTCATCATGTTATGGGAGTCCGCGGCGACAATTAGTGATGCAGCATTCGCCAAAATATCAATATACGGATTATCACCGCCGCCATCCCAGATAAATGTACGCTCATGAGCTAATGCGACATGAATAGCGCTCAAAAAATCCAATGGCGTACGCCGCGACGGCGTTATGGCTATACTCGCGAATTCCTGGCCAGCGGTATTTATTCTTTCCGCAAGATCCATTGCATGCGCCGGGTCATAGCGGGCCTCACCGGACGGGCCGCCAAGGACCACGCCAAGCATCGGCTTCGGCAGTTTAGCAATTACATCACTTGTGCACTTATGCGCGGCGGCGATTTTTTCAGACAAACCATGCGGCGAGGTAAGCGTCGAAATCACATTCGAACCTGTCACGCGGTCATGTTCCGGCGTCCATAACACATCCGCCGCGCTGCGGCCGAAACGCGGATCTTTCATAATCACGATCTTGGTGCGGCCTTCGCTGGAGCGCTTTAGCGCAAGCGCATGCGGGATGGCGCGACGACCGGAAGCTACCACGATTGCAGGCGCCAGCCCACTCAACGGCCCGTCTGCCGCGCCGGGCGCTTCTTTGGGATCGACCGGCCCCCACGGCGCCATTAGACCCCACAACACGCGCGGCTGTACGACACGTTTTTCGAAGGTAGGGTTTAAAGCCCCCGCAACAGCAAGACACTGAACGTCATCGCCGATCTTGCCATCGGTCAGCACCCAAAGGCCGCCCCGCCGGTCAACGCCCACGGCTGGACCCGTTTCCATCATCGCTTTCTGCGCACCGCACCAAAACGACAGCCGAGGAATTCCATGTTTTTAGAGATAGAGGTCAAGTTTGAGCAATTATCCTCTAAAAATATATGCATCTGTGACATTGAAACGCCTCCGGGCCAAATTATTTGCTGCGTTGCAATATTTTCTTGCGCGAAACCAGAATCTCGACGCACACTAGAGCGATATGCGGTTTTGCGATGCGCCGGAAGGGGTGATCCGGGTTAAGACCGCAAGCCGATAACAAAACAGGAGCATTTCTCCAATGAGCGCAGACGCCGTCCTCAAAAAAATCAAGAACGAAAACATCGAATATGTAGACCTTCGCTTCACTGATCCGAAAGGCAAATGGCAACACGTCACATTCGACCAGTCGATGGTTGATGAAGACTTCTTTTCCGAAGGCCAGATGTTTGACGGTTCTTCGATCGCAGGCTGGAAGGCGATTAACGAGTCCGACATGGTGCTGATGCCGGATCCGGCGACAGCGGTCATAGATCCTTTCTTCACAAAGCCGACGCTTTCAATTTTCTGCGACATTCTTGAGCCTTCAACAGGCCAGCCTTACGGGCGCGATCCGCGCACCACGGCGAAAGCGGCAGAAGCATATCTCAAGTCCTCCGGCGCGGGCGATACGGCATACTTCGGTCCGGAAGCGGAGTTTTTCGTTTTTGACGATGTGCGCTGGTCGACCGATCAACAGAATATGGGATACGCCGTCGACTCCATCGAAGGTCCTTATAACAGTTCTGCGGATTTCGAAGGCGGCAATCTCGCCCACCGGCCCGGTCCGAAAGGCGGCTACTTTCCGGTGCCGCCGGTCGACAGCGCGCAGGACATGCGCACCGAAATGCTCTCCGTCATGACGGAAATGGGTCTGCAACCGGAAAAGCACCATCACGAAGTCGCGCCGTCTCAGCACGAACTCGGCATGAAATTCTCAACGCTGACAGTCATGGCCGACCGGTTGCAGATGTACAAATACGTCGTGCACCAGGTTGCCGCTAGTTACGGCAAGACGGCGACGTTCATGCCCAAACCGATTTTTGGCGACAACGGCTCCGGCATGCATGTACACCAGTCAATCTGGAAAGAAGGCCAGCCGCTGTTCGCCGGCGACCGGTATGCGGACCTTTCAGAGACCTGCCTTTTTTACATTGGCGGCATTATCAAGCACGCCCGCGCCATAAATGCCTTCGCGAACGCCACCACGAACAGCTACAAGCGTCTCGTACCCGGCTTTGAGGCGCCGGTCCTGCTCGCCTACTCGGCGCGCAACCGCTCCGCTTCAGTGCGCATTCCGTGGGTCGGATCGCCAAAAGGCAAACGCATCGAAACGCGCTTCCCGGATGCATCAGGCAACCCTTACCTCACCTTCTCGGCGCTGTTGATGGCCGGCCTCGACGGCATTGAAAACAAAATCCACCCGGGCGATCCCATGGACAAAGACCTTTACGACCTGCCTCCGGAAGAGTTGAAAGACATTCCGACTGTCTGCGCCTCGCTTCGCGAATCGCTGACGGCGCTCAGCCATGACCGGGAATTCCTGAAAAAAGGCAACGTCTTCAATGACGATCAAATTGACGCCTATATCGACCTGAAGATGGCGGAAGTGACGCGGTTCGAGACGACGCCGCACCCTGTCGAATTCGCCATGTATTATTCGGCTTAGGCAGAACCCCTCTCCTGACCGCGAAAACCGGGCCTTTCGGCCCGGTTTTTCGTTTGGCAGATGTTTAGGATTTCCAGTTTGAATCAGGTGAAGATGACTGTTCTTTTACGGACCGCCACATGATCGGACAATTCGCCAGATACTGCCTTGTAGGAGCTCTCAACACGGGCGTCGGCCTCGGCATTATCTTCATGGCGATGGCCGTCTTTCATTTGCCTCCGGTTATTTCCAACGCTGTAGGCTTTGGGGCCGGATTTCTTGTGAGCTTTGCGCTAAATCACAAATGGACGTTCCAAAGCAATCGCTCATTGCAATGGAGCTTTCCGTTATTCGCGCTGATATGCGCGATTGGCTACGCTCTCAACGTGGCGGCGCTAATCACAGCCGTCAATATTTTCGAGATCACACCCTATCTGGCGCAACTGATAGGGGTAGGCGCTTACGCAATCTTCGTATTTTTGGGATCGCGTTTTCTCGCTTTTCGCCAGTAATGTTAAACTGAAGTTTTCAATGCTGCGACGGCGGAACCGTCCAGGGGTTTGCGCACGGCTTGCGCAAATTTCTCGGCGTAGAGCGGATACTCTGTTCCCAACAGCCGATCCCACCAAGTGAAGTACAGTCCATAATTCCAACCCGCCTGAGTATGGTGCAAATCATGATGGGTTACGGTCGTGAGCCAGTCAAAAACCGGACGGCCGTTACGCCAGCTAGGGAACAATTCATAGCCGCAGTGACCAATTGCGTTTCTCAAAATCATATGAATTAAAAACGAAAAGACCGCTACACCGGAAGATGGAAGAAAAGAAAGAGCGATCGGCAAGTAAAGCGCATTAATAAACGCCTCGCCAACATCGAAAGAATACGCTGCCCAAGGACTTGGGTTATGTGATTTGTGGTGCGTTCGGTGGAAGCGACGGAACAGACGCGGATCGTGAATCAAGCGGTGGGTCCAATAGAACCAAGCGTCATGAAGAACGATCAGCGCCGACAGATTGAACGCAAAATACCCCCAACCGCGCTCTGAGACTTGCGCGTCTATACTGATCGCACCCAACTCCATGCCAGTTGCAATGAAAAACGCCCCGGAAAAGGCGAAAATCGCTACCGTCCGCAGGGAGGACCAGACTTCGCGGCGCATTTGCGCGCCGGAAGGGCTGTCGGCTCTTATCTTGCGTCCTGTGAGTTGCCCGGAAAATGCAAGATTAACGATCACATAGACGCCCCCTGCGCCCAACAGATATCTCACGAGATCCATCGGAAAGATTCGCAGATACGCCTCGACAATAAACCGAACCAGTTCGACTGAAGACGTGAACGGCATTTCCATGAGAGCGACTCCTTTGACGGTTGCTCTCAAAGACCGCATCCGGCTCGCTTTATCTCAGCAAATCCCGAAAACATGCGGCAATTTTGAAAATGATCAGAGAATTTTAAAATTGATCACACTTCGCCTGCCACAGATTTACGATATTCGGTCGGCGATTGGCCCGTCGCCTGCTTAAACGCGCGGTTGAACGGCGCTATGGAGCCATAACCAAGATCCAGCGCGACCTGTAGCACCTGTTTTCGGGAATTTGCCGGATCAGCGAGGATCGACTTCGCGTCCTCTATCCGCCGGGAGTTCAGAAACGAGGAAAAATTTCGAAACCCGAGCGCCCCGTTGATCAACTTCCTCAGCTGATGCTCCGGAATGCCCACCATTTCCGCCAGCATCGCCACGGTCAGTCCTTCCTGACGGTAGACACCATCGTTCATAAGTTTAATCAGCCGTTCATAGGCTGGCCGGTCGGCGGGTGACGCCAGTTGCACATGCGCCGTTGGGGAATTCTCTTCCGGCCTCGCCGAGTGTGACGTCGGCCCCTCCTGCGCGAATAACGATGTGCGCGGCGACAGCAACCATGCGCCAAACAATAGGTTGAGAAGCAAAATCGCGCCGGCCTGAAATGTGACGAGCCATCCGGGAATTTCCGCCGCCGCCTCGGTCATTTCCACTACGGCAATCCCGATCCCGAAAATCGCAACAACAATGGAAATAATGATGCGGAAACGCCGGCGCGGATTAACGAGGTCATCTGCAGCGTTGGTAATCGCAAGGCGAAGAACGTCTGCGAATAACAACGCGTTCACCAGCAAGTGAAGATAGAGCAAAACCGCTGCAACAACGCCGTCAAAAAGTCCGAATATCCGCCCAAGGAAGAATGGAGGCATCAGGATGAGCGGCGCAAACCGCCACCACTGCCAGCGAAAATTATCGTCAAAGATCGCGGCGCCAAACCACCAGAAGAAAACAGTTCCCCAGATCGCGACGACGGCAAGCAAAACCAGAACAGGCGGTGGTAGCGGGATCATGGCCTGCCCTGAAATCAGCACGTAGATGCTGGTGGACAAACAGAACAGCGCCGCAAAGAGGCTGGTTTGGGATTTTCGCCCATAGGCGCCGAGAGTAATAGCAAGGAGAAGGGATACGCCTGCTGCGGCTCCTCTGACGACGGTCTCTATGTCCAAAAGCTCAATCATGGCTGCAAAACGCTTACGTTGCTTGCCGGTACTGTCAACGCCGCCGAGACAAGCTGAAAAGATATCAAGCCCTATTGACGGAGCCGAAACTTTATGTAACCTGTGTGTTACATATGATGAATGACCGCGATATGGACGCCGTATTTCAGGCGCTTGCCAACGAAAGCCGGCGACGCATGCTGGATATTGTCAAGGAAGAACCAGGCATCGGCGTCGGCGCGCTTGCGGGCGAATTCGACGTCAGCCGTATTGCGGTCATGAAGCATCTAGCGGTTCTCGAAGACGCCAATCTTATCGTTTCCGAAAAGCACGGCCGCACCCGCAAGCTTTATTTCAACGCCGCCCCTATCCAGATGATCCACGACCGCTGGACGAGCGAATACAGCGCCTACTGGGCGGGGCAGATCACACGCATCAAATATCTCGCCGAAGCGCGCGATGGCGATGATCAATCAAAAAAGAACAAATCCAAGAAGGGGTAAAATCACATGAGCGAATTAAAATACGCGGAAAAAGAAATTTACAGCGTTTTCATTGCCGCACCGATTGAAACGGTTTGGTCCGAACTCGTCAACACGACGAAACCCCGCCCGTTTTTCTGGAATGGCTCCTGGGACACGCCAGAGTTTGCACCGGGAAATCCGTATCGTATTTCCGCGAATGACGGCAAAGCGGTTCCTGTAATTGGCCGTGTTCTCGAAATGACGCCACCGAATAAACTGGTCACGACATTTCGCCTGACAAATCTGCCTGACCCGGCTTCGCGCGTGACATATTTATTGGCTGAAAAAGACGGGGGAACGGAATTTCAATTGATCACAGAAAATGTCCTCGCCGGCTCCAAGAGCGAAAAGTCCATGGCCGATGGCTCGAAGTTCATTGTCGAAAATTTCAAGGCCTACGTCGAAACCGGCAAGGTCACGTTCGGTGCTCGCATGATGCTGGCCATGTTTTCATTGATGGCGCCGATTACGCCGAAATCCATGAGCGCCGAAAACTGGCCGTTCGAAAAAGCGGAATAAGACAAAGGAGAAACCCAAATGGCGAAATCCCCCGATGATATGGCGAACACGATGATCGCCAACATGAAGGAAAAAACCGGAAAAACGCTGGAGCAATGGCTCGCCATTGCCAAAAAGTCCGGTGAGGAAAAACATGGCGGCGTTGTGAAGTTCCTGAAATCGGAACATGGCCTCACTCACGGCTTCGCCAATCTCGTCGCACATAAACATCTGAAAAGCGATGCAGGCAGTGCTGCGGGCGGCGACGAGGCGCTGGTTGCGGCGCAATATGCCGGCCCAAAGGCGGAATTGAAGCCGATCTATGATGCGGCCATCAAGGTGGCGAAAGCGCTTGGCAAGGATGTGGAGATTTCTCCGAAGAAAACCTATGTGAGCCTGCGCCGGAACAAGCAATTCGCGCTAATCCAGCCATCAACAAAAACGCGTGTTGATCTCGGCATTAATCTGAAATCCGAACCCGCAAAAGGCCGCCTCGAAAAATCGGGAAGCTTTAACGCGATGGTCAGCCATCGTGTAAAACTCGAAAAACCCGCTGACGTCGATAAAGACGTAAAGGTGTGGCTGAAAAAAGCCTACGCGGAATCATAAAGCCGAATCACAATAGCCTGTGGGAGGGAAACATGTCTGACAGCTCGATGAAATTGCCTGCCTGGTTCTGGGTGATTGCCGGGGTTGCATTGCTTTGGAACCTGATCGGGGTCAGCGCGTATATCGCCGATGTAACGATGAGTGAAGAAGCAGTCGCCAATCTTCCGGAAGCTCAACAGGCCATGCGGGCTGATACGCCATCATGGCTTACTGCCGTTTATGCGCTCGCTGTATTCGCTGGTGTCTTGGGATCTATAGCCCTTTTGTTACGCAAGGCATGGGCGGCGCCAATCTTCGGTGTATCGCTTGCCGCCATCATTGTTCAAATGGGCTATGTCTTGTTTGGCATGAACACTATTGGCGTCTTAGGCGCCGCGGCCGCGATATTTCCGGCAATTGTAGTCGCTATTGGAGCTGCAGAGTTATGGTTTGCACGCATGACAAAAACCAGAGGGTGGATCAGCTAACAACGCGTTGAATTTTTCTTATAGCTCTGTCTAGAACTGCATCTTTCACAAATGGGCTCATGGGGATGAGGCGTCCCCATGTTTCCCCTTTAAACTTCTGCAAAGTCATATGAATATTGTCTTCCAGACCTAGCATAAGTGAAGCTTTCTCCAGTATCGCAGTATTTTGATTTTCAGTTAGCAGGCGAAACTTGAACAACACAAAATTCAAATCTTCATTAGGAAGTAATTCAAGGATTGGAATCGAACGAACCACATTACGAACCCGCCTGGCGCGTTCAAAACCATAGTCAATCAAGGCTTCTATTCCTTCCTGCCCCATCATTTGAAGCGTAACGAATAATTTTATAACATCAGCATGTTGTGTTCCGTGAATTGAATATTCGCCGATGTTTGAGGTTTTTCCCGCACGCACATAAGGCAAAGGAATGCGAAATATGTCTTCAAGGCGCCCAAAATTATTCAGCAGAAGAAACGCGCAATTTCTCGCTACAAAAAACCACTTATGCGGGTTGAAAGTTATAGAGTCAGCAAGTTCAATTCCAGCCAGCTTTCCTTCATGCGCTTTGGAAAAATGAGCTGCCGCCCCGTAAGCGCCATCAACATGCAGCCAGATCCCACGCTTTCTAGCAATGCTTGCAATTTCAGAAATTGGATCAATCGACCCGATACTCGTCGTACCTGCGGTAGCGACGAGGCAAATAGGCTGAACATTTTCATCTTCCAACTGTTGTAAAGCTGTCAGTACAGTAGCTCCGCACAAACGCCCGCTCTTATCTGTCGGCAAGCTTATGAGCCCGTTTTCGCCTAAGCCGAGAACTTTAACGGCCTTTGCTATCGACACATGCGCGAGTTCAGAAGCCAGCACCACCATACGCTGAGCGGACAGACCAACCGTACGACGCCGGGCATCCTCACGCGCCAACATCAGGGCTTGAATATTGGCGATTGTCCCTCCGCCGACAAGAAACCCACCTGCGTCCGAAGAAAGGCCAAACGAACGCGCAAACTGTTTTGCGTAAGCCAATTCTAGCTCCGTCAGAACAGGAGCCATTTCATATGAAAGCATGTTATTGTCGATCGAAGCAGCGACTATATCTCCCGCGATCGACGCAATAGAAGACATGCTGTTCATGTGTCCAAGCCAACCGGGACTGGCTGGATTTGCACTATTTTGAATCAAATCAGAAAGAGCTGATTCAATGTCGGATGCTGATCTTCCTCGAACGGGAAACAAGTCCCCGAGTTCTTGTCTATTGTCTTGTTTTGGCGTTGGCGGGCGCGTGGAGGCGCTTCCAGCATGATCCAACGCCATAAACAGAACGGATTGTAGAAATTTTTTCGCCTGTTCCAGGTTGTTGCCATGCGGGTCGACAAAATAATCTTCCAGTCGATGAAAGCGATTCATGGCGTGCTACTTTTCATGGCGATAAGCGCCCAGTGTTAGTTATTTCGTATGAGAGATTTTTCCCATCGCAAAGCCCAGGATTTTAACGACCCAACGGCTTGATAAAGTTCAATGCCAATTTTAGTGAGCTGGTTTCTGCCCTCGCCGTCATATTCCACTAACGATGCGCTTCTGAGTTCTTTCAATCGCGTGCTCAGTATTGTTGGCGATATGTCTGTGCAAGCCTCTCTTAGCGCCCTGAAGCCGAGCGGCTTTCTATAAAGCTCCCAAATGATTTGCAGCGCCCAACGCCGGCCGATCAGGTCCAAAGCAGCCATCAACGGCACGCCGGTTTTCGAACCGCGCACCGGTTTTCCTGGCAGCGGAACACCCGACATGATCACCCCCACTTAAGCTAAAATTGCTTTGACGAGCCGGTATATCCAATCCATGACTGAGTGATACAATTATTGTACCACGTGTTTTTTATGAATGGATATGCCGCTTATGTCAATTGATGAAACAGCCGCTCAATCGCTTGATGTTGCAATGGCCGTGGCGCTTGAACATGAGACGCTAGGAAATTGGCAAGCAACAATTGAACAGCTCGATTCACATTTATCCACACAACCGAAGAATCCGGATTTCTACTTGCGCCTCGCCAATGCTTTAAGAGCTGAAAAGGATTCGGATAGGGCGCAATCCGTTCTTGATACCGGGCTGGACATCTGCGCGAGTCCAAGAATGTTCATAATGAAGGGTAAGCTGCTCCGAGACAAAGGGCGCTACGAAAACGCCATTGAATGTTATAATAAAGCCATCGAACTCAATCTGAATTTTGCAGAAGCATACTGCCAGAAAGGCATTGTGCTTGACCTGCTTGGCGAAACTGACAGCGCCATCTCGGCTTACAACGAAGCACTCAGATTGGATCGCGAAAATGGTTTGTACTGGCTTTGCGCCGCAAAGGCCGACTTTGCTCAAAACAATCCGTCATCAGCAAAGGAAAAATTGGAAAAGGCGAAGAATGCTCTCAACGCCCGCCAAACGGAAAATCACCACTACAACATGGCTTGCATAGAATCACTGCTCGGTAATATAGATTTGGCCGTCGGTCATTTTGAAAATTTTTTATCAAATCACCCATTCGCTTTCTCATGGGCTGAACAGGATTCCGACCTCGCCCCTATTCGCAACCATCCTAGAATGAAGTTTCTGAAGGAAAAATATCGGCAAGGTTAGTACTCAAGTTGGCAGGCCGGCGTTTTTCTTGACCATGAACCGGTCGCAACGGAGAAGATATCTCCGATCTCAATACCGAAGACGGCGCGAAGGCTTTTACACGAGGAGCAAGACGAGGCGGCAAGCGCCGCGAATAAAAGTCGAGCCTGTTTTCCCCACCTCTTTGCGATCCAGCTAAACCGGGCTAGACCCTCGGTTTCCGGTTCCACCCCTAGTCGAGTTCGCAAACCCCATGGCAAGACGCGCCGCCAAGAAACAGCAAGACGACGATCTTTTCGGCGATTATTCCGCCAAGGATATCGAGGTTCTCGAAGGCCTAGAACCCGTCCGCAAACGCCCGGGCATGTATATCGGCGGTACCGACGAAAAGGCGCTGCACCACCTCTTCGCGGAAGTCCTTGATAACGCCATGGACGAGGCGGTCGCCGGTCACGCCAACCGCATCGAGGTCGAGCTCCACGACGACGGCTATCTGCAGGTCACGGATAACGGCCGCGGCATCCCGGTCGACCCGCACCCGAAATTCAAGGGGAAATCCGCGCTCGAAGTCATCATGACGACGCTGCATTCCGGCGGCAAGTTCGAGGGCAAGGCGTATGTCACCTCGGGCGGCCTGCACGGCGTCGGCGTCTCGGTCGTCAATGCCCTCTCGCATGATTTGATCGTCGAGGTCTGCCGCGGGCGCACCATGTACCGCCAGACCTACGCCGAAGGGAAACCGCGCACCAAGCTCGAAAAGGTCGGTCCCGCGCCGAACAGGCGCGGCACGAGCGTGATGTTCTTCCCGGATCCGAAAATCTTCGGTCCGAACCCGAAATTCAAACCCGCGCGGCTTTTCAAAATGGCGCGCTCAAAAGCTTATCTTTTCGGCGGCGTTGAAATCCGCTGGAAGTGTGCGCCCGAACTCATCAAGGACCAGACCCCAACTGAAGCGACCTTTCACTTTGAAAGGGGGCTCACGGACTATCTGCAAACGCTTGCAGGGGGCAAACCCACCGTCACGGACGATATTTTCGCCGGCAAGGTCGAGCGCAAGGATGAAGGCGGCCACGGCAATGTCGAATGGGCGGTTCTGTGGGGCGCGGCGGGCTTTGGGGACGCTGACGGGTTCGTCAATTCCTACTGCAACACCGTACCGACGCCGGAAGGCGGCACGCATGAAGCGGGCCTGCGAGCAGCGCTGACGAAGGGCCTTAAAGGCTACGCCGAAATCGCAGGCGTCAAACGCGCGAGCGCGATTACCGCCGAGGACGTTCTCGGCACGGCGGGCGCTCTGCTCTCGGTTTTCGTGCGCAACCCGGAATTTCAGGGGCAAACGAAAGACAAACTCGCCACCAACGAAGCGCAGCGCATTGTCGAAAACACCGTTCGCCCGGCGTTCGACCACTGGCTCGCCTCGAACCCGAAACAGGCGGGCGCGCTGGTGGACTGGGTCGCCGACCGCGCCGAGGAACGCCAGCGCCGCCGCAAGGAAAAGGAAGTCTCCCGCCAGCAAGCGACGCGCAAGCTGCGCCTTCCCGGCAAGCTCGCCGACTGTTCTTCCGCCAGCCGCATCGGCACGGAAATTTTTCTCGTCGAGGGCGATAGCGCCGGCGGGTCGGCGAAACAGGCGCGCAACCGTGCGACGCAGGCGATCCTCCCCTTGCGCGGCAAGATTTTGAACGTCGCGAGCGCCGGCCGTGACAAGATCCTCGCCAACCAGGAAATCGCCGACATGACGCAGGCGCTTGGCGCAGGGCTTGGCGCGAAATTCGATATCGAAAACCTGCGCTATGAAAAAGTCATCATCATGACCGACGCCGATGTCGACGGCGCGCATATCGCGGCGCTCCTCATCACCTTCTTTCACCAGGAAATGCCGGAGCTGATCCGCGCCGGCCGACTTTATATGGCGCAACCGCCGCTGTTTCGCCTCACCGCAGGTGGAAAATCCGTATACGCTATGTCGGAAGCGGAGCGCGACAAGCTGATCAAGTCTGAATTCAAGGCGGGCCAAAAAGTCGAGGTCGGCCGCTTCAAGGGGCTCGGCGAGATGATGCCGGCGCAGCTCAAGGAAACCACCATGAACCCGGAGACCCGTTCGCTCGCTCGCGTCGTCATCGCCGAGGACAAAGAGCGGACCAGCGCCGATCTCGTCACACGCCTGATGGGCAAAAAGGCCGAAAGCCGTTTCCAGTTCATTCAGGAAAACGCGGCCTTTGTGAAAGACGCGCTGGATATTTAACGCGCCCGCCCCATATTGGCGGTCATGACCATCGCAGCGATCATCCTTCTCCTCGCCGCGTTCGCGTTCGGCGCGCGCGTGCTTTTGAAACGCCGGCGGCGGATGCGGCTGCTCGCGGCGCCTTTGTCATCGGCGAACAAGGCAATCCTCGTCAAGCGCGTGCCGCTTTATGAGCAACTCCCGGAGAACTTGCGCCCGCGCCTTGAAGGGCTGATCAACCGCTTCCTCGACGAGGTGCGCTTTTACGGCGCCCGGGGCATTGAGATGACCGACGAAATCCGCGTCACCATCGCCGCGCAAGCGTGTTTCCTCATCGTCAACAAACCGAATCGCTGGTTCAGTTCGCTGCGCACCATTCACGTCTACCCGGCGGCGTTCAAAAGCCGCCTCAAAAGCGTCGAGGGTCACGTCCATTCGGAACGCGACCAGGCGCGCTCCGGCGAAAGCTGGGCCAAGGGCCCGGTCATTCTCGCCTGGGACCATGCGGCGTTCGGCGCCTTCGCCGCCCATGACGGACAGAACGTCGTCATGCACGAATTCGCCCACCAGCTTGATGAACAGACCGGCGTCACCGATGGCGCGCCATTGCTCGACGCCGGCCAGAACGCCTCGCGCTGGGCCAAAACCTTTCAGGACGCCTACGGACGATTGCAGCCCGATATCGCCGAGGGCCGTGAAAACCTGTTGAACCCTTACGGCGCCACCAACCCGGCGGAATTCTTCGCCGTCGTCACCGAAGTCTTTTTCGAACAACCGTGCGAATTACGCGCCGCCGAGCCTGCGCTTTACGATGAGCTGTCGCAATACTACCGTCTTGATCCGGCGAGTTGGGTTTAGTTTTATCTCCTTCCAACCCGTCTTTGTCATCCCGGCATCTCTTGCTCGTCATCCCGGGGCGGCGCCCGCAATGACCGCGAAGGTATCTCGCCGTCAAATATGCAACGCATGCCCGAGCGTTCTGAGCGCCGATTCCTGAAACGCCTCGCCGAGTGTCGGGTGGGCGTGGATTGTGCCGGCGATGTCTTCCAAGGTCGCGCCCATTTCAATGGCGAGGCCGAAAGCGGTTGAAAGCTCCGACACGCCCCTGCCCGCGGCCTGAACCCCGAGCACCAGATGATTGTCTTTGCGCGCGACCACGCGGATGAAGCCGTCTTCCGCTTCCATCGACATGGCGCGGCCATTCGCCGAAAATGGAAAGTTCTGCGACTTTACATCGTAGCCGGATGATTTTGCTTCTTCTGCGGATAACCCCACCGAAACGATTTCCGGATCGGTGAAGCACACGGCGGGGATCGCTCGCTTGTCCCACGACCTTTTATGCCCCGCAATAATTTCCGCGACCATCTCGCCCTGCGCCATGGCGCGGTGCGCCAGCATGGGCTCGCCGGTGACGTCGCCGATGGCGTAGACGCCGGTCATGGATGTCTGGCACTTGTCGTCAATCCTGATGTGACGCCCGTTCATATCAATGACGAGATTTTCACGCCCCCATCCTTCGGTTTTCGGCGCGCGTCCCACGGTAACAAGAATCTTGTCGGCCTTGATGGTGTCGGCCTTGCCGTCCGCGGTCTCGATATCGAGGCCTTTTTTCGACACGCCTTTGGCCTTCGCGCCGAGCAAAACCTCAACGCCGAGGCGTTTTAAGGTTTTCTCGACCGGCCGCGTCAGTTCCTTGTCATAAAGCGGCAGAATCTTGTCCATCGCTTCGACCACAGTGACGTTCGAGCCCAGTTTTGCGAGCGCAATGCCAAGCTCGAGGCCGATGTAACCGGCGCCGACCACGGCGAGGCTTTTCGGCGGCGCTGGGAGATCGAGCGCTTCGGTCGACGAAATCACATTATCGCCGAACGGCATGAAGGGCAGCTCCACCGGCGCCGAGCCCGTCGCGATGATCACGTTCTCCGCGCGAATGCGGCAGTCTTCATCGCCGCCTTTGACGTCAACCGTGCGGCCGTCAACGAAACTCGCCCAGCCATTGATCGCGCGCACTTTGTTTTTCTTCAAAAGCCCGCCAACGCCGCCGGTGAGGCGTTTGACGATGCCGTCTTTCCAGAGAACCGTTTTTTTCAAATCAATTTCCGGCTTGCCCGCCTTGATGCCGAGTTGCGACTCGCCGGCGAAATGCATCGCTTTTTCAAACTCGTCCGCGGCGTGGATCATCGCCTTTGACGGAATACAGCCGACATTAAGGCACGTGCCGCCGTGATACTGGCCCTCGACAATCACGGTATCGAGCCCCAGTTGCCCGGCGCGGATCGCCGCCACGTAACCGCCCGGCCCCGCACCGATGACAAGGAGTTTGCATTGAATATCTTGCATTTTCTTTCGCCTGTGTCTTTCCGTAATCTTCCGCTTATCCCGGCGCTTCATCCTGAGGAGCAAAAACCACTTCGTCCTTCGAGACGTTCGCTTCGCTCACCCTCAGGATGAAGTGGTTTTTGCGTCTCGAAGGGCGCCGGGATGAGTGCAAAATCAGCTCTCTATAAAAATCATCGCCGGGTTTTCTAAGAGCGCCTTCAGGCGCTGGATAAACACCGCCGCGTCCCAGCCGTCGACGACGCGATGGTCGAAGCTCGACGACAGGTTCATGATCTTGCGCGGGACGAATTCCGTTCCGTTCCAGCGCGGCAGGGTCTGCATCTTGTTGACGCCGACGATGGCGACTTCCGGGTGATTGATCACCGGCGTAGTAACGATGCCGCCGATAGCGCCGAGCGAGGTGATCGTGATCGTCGATCCCGACAGCTCATCGCGCGCGGCCTTGCCGGATTTCGCGGCTTCGGAAAGGCGGCCGACTTCTTCCGCACACTCCCAGATGTCGCGCGCCTCGGCATGGCGCACCACCGGCACCATCAGGCCGTTGGGCGTTTGCGCCGCGATGCCGATATGAACGCCGCCATGCTGGTGCACGACGCCCGCTTCATCGTCATAGATGGCGTTCAGGTGCGGCTGTTCGGATACCGCCTTCACCATGGCGCGCATCAGGAACGGCAAGATAGTCAGTTTCGGCCGGCCTTCCTTGCGCGTGTCGTTCAGTTCCTTGCGCAGATCTTCGAGCGCCGTCATGTCGATTTCGTCGACATAGGTGATGGGAACGATCCGCGCATTCGCCGCTTCCATCTGCTGGGCAATCTTGCGGCGCAGGCCGATGACCGGAACGTCGTTGACGCTCGTATTGCGAACGTAACCTGAGCCGCGCGCGACCGCGCCCTCGCCGCCCGAAGCGATGAATGCATCGAGGTCTTCGTGGCTGATGCGGTTCGCCGGTCCCGTGCCCGGCACGCGGCGAAGATCAATACCGGCTTCGGCTGCGCGCTTGCGCACCGCGGGCGACGCCAGCGGCTTTTCGCCTTCTTTTCGCGGTACCGCGGAGATGGCCGCAGCGGCGCCGTTCGCCTTCGGCGCCGGTTTCGGCGCCGGCTTCGGTTCCGCCTTCGGCTTTTCTTCTTTGGCGGGCGCTTTTGCTTCTTTCGGCGCCGGCGCAGGAGCATCGTCCTTCGCCGCTTCCGGCGCCTCGCCCGGTTTGACGTTGCCGGCGCCGTCGACTTCCAAACGGATCAGCGGCGAGCCGACGGAAAGAATTTCGCCGACCTTGCCACCTTGCCAGATCACCTTGCCTTCGACGGGCGAGGGAATTTCCACTGTCGCCTTGTCGGTCATCACCGCGGCGAGCACTTCATCCTCGCGCACATTGGCGCCGATATCGACCATCCATTCGACGAGTTCGGCTTCCGCAACGCCCTCGCCCACATCGGGCAGCTTGATGACATGTTCGCCCATTACGCCGCCTCCATCACTTTTTTCAATGCGTCGCCGACGCGTTTTGGTCCCGGAAAGTAATCCCATTCATGCGCATGCGGATAGGGCGTGTCGTAACCCGTTACCCGAATGATCGGCGCCTCGAGATGATAAAAACAGCTCTCCGCCACCACCGCCATCAGTTCCGCGCCGAAGCCGCAGGTCTTTGTGGCTTCATGCACGATAACGCAGCGGCCTGTCTTCTTCACGGACTCTTCGATAGCCTCGAGGTCGAGCGGCAGGATCGTCCGCAAGTCGATGATTTCCGCATCAACGCCGGTTTCCTGCGCCGCCGCTTCAGCGACGTATGTCATGGTGCCGTAAGCAAGGACGGTCACATCCGCGCCTTCACGGCGGATCGCGGCCTTGCCGAGCGGCACCGTGTAGTGATCTTCCGGCACTTCGCCGAGGTCGTGCTTCGACCAGGGCGTCACTGGCCTGTCATGATGACCGTCGAACGGACCGTTATAAAGCCGCTTCGGCTCCAGGAACATCACAGGGTCGTCGTCTTCAATGGCGGCGATCAACAGCCCCTTGGCGTCATAAGGATTCGACGGGATCACCGTCTTGATGCCGGACACATGCGCGAACAACGCTTCAGGGCTCTGGCTGTGTGTCTGCCCGCCGAAGATGCCGCCGCCGGTCGGCATGCGCACCACCATGGGCGAGGTGAAATCATTAGCCGAACGGTAGCGGATGCGCGAGGCTTCCTGCGTGATCTGGTCGTAGGCGGGATACATATAGTCCGCAAACTGAATTTCGACGCAAGGCCGCAGGCCGTAAACCGCCATGCCGATGGCGGCGCCGACAATGCCGCTTTCGCTGATCGGCGCGTCGAAACAGCGCTGCTTCCCGTATTTTTCCTGCAGGCCCTGCGTGCAGCGAAAGACGCCGCCGAAAAAGCCCACATCCTCGCCGAAGACGACCACATTATCGTCCTTTTCCATGGCGTTATCCATGGCGGACCGGATCGCCTGAATCATTGTCATCCGCGCCATGATTAAAGCCCCGCTTCCTGGCGCTGACGGCGAAGGTGCAGCGGCATTTCTTTATAAACATCATCGAACATGGTCGATGCAGATGAATGCGGTCCGTCATGCAACGTGCCGTTTTTCTCCGCCTGCTTTTGCGCATCGGCGACCTGCATCTCGATCATTTCCTGCATCTGATGATGCTGCGCGTCGGACCAGACGCCGCGCTTGATGAGATAGGCTTTCAATCGCTCCACCGGATCGCCGAGCGGCCAGCATGTGGCTTCTTCCTTCGAGCGGTAGGCCGACGGATCGTCCGACGTCGAGTGCCCGCCCATGCGATAGGTCACATATTCGATCAGCGTCGGACCGTGCCCGGCGCGGGCGCGCTCCGTCGCCCATTTGGAGACGGCGTAAACCGCGAGATAATCATTGCCGTCAACACGTAAGGAAGGAATGCCGAAACCAAGGCCGCGCGACGCAAAGGTCGCCGCCTTGCCGCGGGCAATTCCCTGAAAGGTCGAGATCGCCCACTGATTGTTGACGATGTTGAGCACCACCGGCGCGCGATAGGTCGATGCGAACACAAGCGCCGAGTGGAAATCGTTTTCGGCTGTCGAGCCTTCGCCAATCCATGACGTTGCAATCTTCGTATCACCCTTGATCGCCGAGGCCATGGCCCAGCCGACGCCCTGAATGAACTGCGTCGCGAGATTGCCGGAGATGGTAAAGAACCCGTGCTCCTTCGACGAATACATGATCGGCAGCTGACGGCCCTGCAACGGATCCGCCGCGTTCGAATAAATCTGGTTGATCATGTCGACCATCGGATAGTCGGTCGACAAGAGAAGCCCTTGTTGGCGATAGGTTGGAAAGTTCATGTCGCCCGGATTGAGCGTTTTTGAAAACGCACAGGCAATCGCTTCTTCGCCCAGCGCCTGCATGTAAAAGCTCGTCTTGCCCTGGCGCTGCGCCATCAGCATGCGCGCATCGAAGGCGCGCACACGCATCATGTCTTCAAGGCCTTCCTTGACCTGTTCGTCGCTCAGGCTTTCCGCCCACGGACCAACCGCTTCGCCGTCGCGGTTCATGACGCGAATGATGGTGTAGGCGAGGTCGCGAATGTCGCCCGGCTCCACATCGATGGGCGGGCGCGGCGCGGCGCCGGCCTGCGGGATTTCGACATTAGAAAAATCGGGTTTGTCGCCGGGTCTGAATTCCGGTTCCGGCACGTGAAGGGACAGCGGCTTTGCGTCGCTCATTTATTTCTCCGGTTTCCTCCCGTCCGGACGCAAATCCGAACGAGCCCTTATTGCCTTGAAATCTGGCTGATTTTCCGCCGGTTTAGCGCGCAGAGCCAAGGGCGCGCAATGGCGTGCAGTCACTATGGTCAAAAAGAGTGGCGGGGTGGCTTCAAACACCGCGGGAGGGTTGAATCTGCCATTGAGGCATCCGCGGGTAGCAGAAAATTTAGCCACTCACGGTTACCATCCGCCGCCGCCTCCGCCGCCGCCGCCGCCGCCGGAAAACCCGCCGCCGCCGGAACCTGAAGAAGATGAGCTTTGCGGCAGCGCTGTTGCGACGCCTGAGGACATCCCCGACATAAACGCCTTGTTGAGACCGTGGAGGGAATCGCCCCGGCGATAGCCGTGCGCCCAGCGCGGCTGATAGTTCGCTGCCTCCTGCGGGATCAGGTTTTCGAAATGTCGCGTCCATGGTTCTTCAACGCCTAGCGCAACAGCGTAGGGAAGAAACCTTTCGTAGCGTTCCACCGTCATGGGCGGCGGCGCTTTGGCGCCCGGCTCCACCGCATCGAGATAAATCTTTTCCGCAGTCTTGAGATACAGCCGGAAGCCTTCGATCTCGGTTCGGATTTTCTGTCCCATCATGGTCGGCGCCGGAATGAAATAGGCGAAGGCGCCAAGCATCGCGCCCAAGGCAAGAACGGCGACTGTGTGCCAGACCGACCAGAAGACCGACAGCTTGATCCCGACGACAATCGCCGCCGCGGTCAGCAATACCGACAAGATCAGATAACCGCTATTCCACTTGAAATAGGGACTGCCGAACCGATTGCTGACGTCCTTTTGAAACGCGGTATAGGCGCTGGTAAACGCAGTGTCATAACCCGACCCAAGAGTGAACTCTTCCCGGCGATTGAAAACCTTGTTGAGTAGCGTGCGCTCTGCGGGAAAGAGGTTGTCGCCGCCTGAATCTTTCAAGGTCAGTTTTGTTTTCTTCTTGCTCTGCGCATCGATGCTGATCGCATCTTTAATTGCTAGATTGAGAATAGTCGCAATCAATGCCTGATTACCCGCGAGCATGCGCCGGTAAATATAGTGCACGCCTGCCGGCGAATAGCCCTCGGGCGGTTCGTAGCGTGGGAACACCGGCCCCCTCGCCGGATCGCGGCCGGCGCGCATATACGTCCAGCTGTAAAACAGCGAAAGCAATGCAATTGCCGAGGAAAGCACCAGCGCCGAAGCATTGACCGCAAACCATTGCGCGCGCTTGTCAGCCGCCGACGGCGGGTCAACGGCGCCTTTTTCAAACCCGAGCGCAATGGTGAGCCCCTCTGTGCTTGCAAGGCTGCGGCTTGTGGTAAAGACGTGATCGCCGCCCACTTGCCGATACGAATAATCCCCGCCGGACTGTCCGCGATGACCGGTATAGGCTGCGCGCTGCGTCACCTTAGCGCCTTCCGGCAACGTCACCTGTGCACTTGCCTGGTCAATGGGAAAAGCCCAATAGGTTCCGGTCACGTTCCAGTAGAGTTCGTCGAAATCTTCGAAATAACGGATCTGATTTTTTACCGAGTACTGAATCTCGTAAACATGATTGCCGTTCTGCAGGAAAACATCGGCGTCGCCAATGCGAATGCGGAAGGCGTTTCGCTGCCGCTCAATCGCGTATGACTCACGTTTTCCGTCACGAGTGACGCTGTTTACATCATAATCATAAGCAAGCTTTGCGCCGTTCTGATCAAAATATCGCGGCAGGTCGCGAAATATACCGCGCCGGATCTGGTTTCCTTCCGACGTAACCGCAATGGTCTCTGTAATGGTAATGTCGCCATTCTTCTTAACGTCGATATCTACGGAAAAATCGTTGATCTTTTCGGCCGCGAGCGCCGCGCCCGACGCCAGCATCGCGAATAGCGCGAACATCCATAAAACAACGCTGCGTATGCTCATGATCCATCGCCCAGCTTGATCTGGGGCGCTGCCCGGTCAGCGATTTCAATCTCAAAGTAATCACGCGCGCCAAACCCGAATCCGCCCGCCAGAATGTTGACCGGAAAGCTTTCGATCAGCGTATTCAGCTCACGCACGGCGCCGTTATAAAACCGCCGCGCCATTTCGATCTTGTCTTCGGTTTCCGCAAGCTCGGTTTGCAAGCCGAGAAAATTCTCGCTGGCTTTCAGCTCCGGATAGTCCTCCGCCACAGCGATCAGCTTCGCCATGGGCCGCGACAAGGCGCTTTCGGCCGCGCCGCGCGCCGCCGGATCATCGCCCGCCGCACTGGCGGCGTTGCGCTTTTCAACAATCTCTTCAAACAGCGTGCGCTCATGGGCGGCGTAGCCTTTTACTGTCGTCACCAGCTGAGGGATCAGGTCGGTGCGGCGCTTGAGCTGAACATCAATATCGGACCAGCCGTTGTTCACCATCTGCCGGCGTTTGACGAGCAGGTTGTAGACGGCGACCAGCGCCACACCCGCGACGATCGCGAGGCCCAAAAAAACAAGCATCATATTCATGAAACGCCCTCCCGCCTTATATATAGGACTTGTACGGTGGAATTTAAGGGGTCACGCCTTAACCAGCTTGGCCCATTCTGCTTCGGTCAGCACCGTTAGCCCGAGTTCTTCGGCTTTTTTCAGTTTCGATCCGGCGCCCGGCCCCGCGACCACGTAATCTGTTTTTGCAGACACCGAACCTGACACTTTGGCGCCAAGGCTTTGCGCGCGCGCCTTGGCTTCATCGCGCGTCATGGTTTCAAGCGTGCCGGTGAATACAACGGTTTTTCCGGCGACGGAGCTGGAGGATGAAATTGATTCGACAACTTCGGGCGTTACTTCTTTCAACAGACGGTCGACCGCTTCGCGATTGTGCGCCTCGTCAAAAAAATCGATGACGCCGCGCGCAACCAGCGCGCCGACGCCGTCGATCGACAACATGTCCTGATAGGCTGCGCTCGTTTCGTCACGGGCTTTCACGGCGGCGGCGTAAAATCCGTCAAACCCGCCATAGTGACTGGCGAAGAGGCGCGCATTGGTTTCGCCCACATGGCGGATACCAAGCGCATTGATGAAGCGCGGGGATGCAATGCTGCGCTTCTGTTCGATAGCATCAAAAAGATTTTGCACCGACTTCGTGTTGGTCGGGACAGGCTTGCCGTCTTTCAGCGCCAGATCGCCATTGGCTTTTTTCTTGTAAGCGTAAAGGTCGATGTCGCCCTTTTCCTGGCGGCGACGCAGCGTGAAAATATCCGCCGGTTCCTTGATGATGCCCTGCTCGAAAAAGGAAGCGATCTGTTTTTCGCCGAGCCCTTCGATGTCGAACGTCTGGCGCGAAACGAAATGTTTAAGGCGCTCCACCGCCTGCGCGGCGCAGACGAGACCGCCAGTGCAGCGCCGGTCCACATCCGCCTTGCCGCTTGAAGGATTGACCTCGTTTACAGCATGGCTGCCGCAGACAGGACAAGTCTCCGGAAATTTGAATTTGCGAGCGCCTTTCCGGCGTTTGTCACTTACGACCTCGACGACCTGCGGAATGACGTCGCCGGCGCGCTGGATGACCACCGTGTCGCCTGCGCGAATATCCTTTTCTTCGATGTAGTCGGCGTTGTGCAGCGTCGCGTTCGAAACAACGACCCCGCCGACCGTTACGGGCGTGAGGCGCGCGACGGGTGTGAGCTTGCCGGTGCGCCCAACCTGAATATCGATTTCTTCGAGAATGGTCGTTGCTTTTTCCGCCGGGAATTTATGCGCTGTCGCCCAACGCGGATGTCGCGAGACAAAACCCAACCGCTCCTGCAGGTCGAGCCGGTCAACCTTGTAGACAACGCCGTCAATATCGTAACCGAGTTTCGCCCGCTCCGCCTCGATCTTGCGGTATTGCGCGAGCATTTCGTCAACGCTCTTGCACACCTTCGTCAGCGCATTCACCTTGAAGCCGAATTTCTTGAGCCGTCTGATCGCGTACCACTGCGTTTCGGCGAGCGGTTCGCTGAGTTCGCCCCATGTGTAGGCAAAGAACTTCAATGGCCGCGACGCGGTAATCGCCGCATCGAGCTGGCGCAGCGATCCCGCGGCGGCGTTGCGCGGATTGGCGAACTGGTCCTCGCCTTCCGCATCGAGACGCGCATTCAGCGCCTCGAAATCTTCATGGCTCATATAGATTTCGCCGCGCACTTCGAGAACGTCCGGCGCATCCTTGATCACCTGCGGAATGTCGTCGACGGTGAGCGCGTTGCCCGTCACATTCTCGCCAGTCTGGCCGTCGCCGCGGGTCGCCGCGACTCTCAGAACGCCCTGATCGTAGCGAAGGTTGAGCGACAGCCCGTCGATCTTTGGCTCCGCAGTGTAATGCACCGGCTCATCTTCGCCGAGACCGAGAAACCGCCGCACGCGTTTGTCAAACTCAACGACATCTTCGTCATTGAATGCGTTGTCGAGCGACAGCATCGGGATTGCATGCTTCGACTTTTTAAATTTCGTGGAAGGCGCCGCCCCAACCTTGTCAGTCGGCGAATCTTTGCGCTTCAGCTTGGGAAACCGTTTTTCGATGAGCAGATTACGCCGGCGCAGGACGTCATATTCAGCATCCGATATCTCCGGGCGGTCGTTTTTGTAATAGGCCTCGTCCGCTCGGGTGATCGCTGCGGCCAGCCGGACAAGTTCCGCCTCGGCGCCCTCCGGCGTCAGCTTGCCAACGGGAATTGCAGCGGCGTCAGTTTTTTTGCTCATGGCGCGTTGTTATTCGCCCTACCCGGCTTTTGCCAGTTTTTTTCGCGCCGGTTTCTTTGCCGCCTCTTTACGATCAAGCGGCGCGCCCAGCAGGCGCCGCGCCGCGGCGCGCGCTTCGTCGGTCACTACGGCGCCGGACAGCATGCGGGCGATTTCTTCTTCACGGTCAGCAGGTTCAAGCGGGATGACTTTTGTCAGCGTTGAGGTTTTTGTCTGCTTTTTCTCGATGCGCCATTGGGCGCCGGCGCGCGCAGCCACCTGCGGTGAGTGCGTCACCACCAGAACCTGCGCGTCGGATGCAAGCCGTGCAAGGCGCTCACCCACCGCGTCGGCGACGGCGCCGCCGACGCCGGCATCGACTTCATCGAAGATGATGACCGTACGGTTTTCCTTCACCGACAACGCCGCTTTCATGGCGAGCACAAACCGCGACAGCTCGCCGCCCGATGCAATGGTTTTCAACGGCCCGGCCGGGGCGCCCGGATTGGTCGCCACCATGAACTCGACCGTATCAAAGCCTTCGGACGTCGGATGCGCTTCACTGGTCATAATTTTCGTCTCGAACGCAGCCTTGCCGAGTTTGAGGGGCGCGAGTTCCTTTGCAACAGCCTGATCCAGCTTCTTCGCCGCTGAAGTGCGACCTTTTGAGAGCGCTTTCGCGGCTTTTTCAAAAGCCGTCCTCGTTTCCCTCATGGTCTTTTCAAGTTCGCCGAACGCCGCCTCACCCTGTTCCAAACTGTCGAGGCTCGCTTTTGCCTTGTCGAGAAACCCGCGCAGCCCGTCAGGCGTGACGCCATGCTTTCGCGCCTCCGCGCGCAACGCGAACAGCCTTTCCTCGACGCGGTCAAGCTCGTCGGGGTCCGCGCCGAAACGGGCAATGGCGTCATCGAGAGCGATGCGCGCCTCCGCCGCCTCATTGAGCGCGCTGTCGAGCCGCGCCGCCAGTTTCGCCAGCGGATTGTCATCGCCCGGCATTTGCGTTGCCGCCCGTTCGATCCGCCGCAGCGCTGCGGCGAGTTTCGTATCAAAACCGCCTTCGCCGAGTGCTGCCGCAGCGGCGTTCAGATCATCGGCAATCTTGTCCGACGCCATCAGTTCGGACCGGCGCGACGCCAGCGCCGCTTCTTCATCTTCCTGCGGATCAAGCTTGCCGAGGCGATCGATCACATGGCGCAGGTAATCCGCTTCTCGAGCCGCGGCGTCGCGCTCACGCTTTTTTTCTTCCAGTGCTTCTTGAGCGTTCCGCCAGTCACGCCACAATGCGGCGACCGCATCAGCTTTCTTCGCAAGCCCGCCGAACTCATCGAGCATGTCGCGATGCGCCGACGCCGTCAGAAATCCACGCCCGTCATGCTGTCCGTGAATTTCGATCAGCGTTTCGCCGACATTGCGCAGCATACCGATCGACACCGGCTGATCATTGACAAAGCCGCGTCCGCGGCCATCGGCGCTCTGCACGCGGCGCAGAATGATTTGATCATCGCCAGTGTCGAGCCCGTTTTCCTCGAGCACCTTCCAGACGGGATGATTTGATTGAGGCTCGAAGATTACGGAAACAATTCCCTGTTTGGCGCCCTGACGAACTGCGCCGCGCTCGGCGCGCCCGCCAACCGCAAGACCGAGCGCATCGAGCAAAATCGATTTGCCCGCGCCGGTCTCGCCGGTCAGCGCCGTCATGCCGCGACCAAGCACGAGCCGCGCCTGATCGATCAAAACGAAATCCTGAATTTGCAGCGCTGTCAGCATTGATGCACAAACCGCTCCGGCGCGCGGCATGCGCGCCTTCATCGGACCGATTTATCGCAGTTTGGCGCACCGTTAAAGCGGCTGGCTATTTTTCATCGTAGACCGGCTGGCCGTTATATTCGCCGATGACATTGCTGGCCATATCTTCCTCATCGTCCAACGGAGGCGGCGCCATGGCGCGGGAAGTCGCCAGTCCGGACTGGTCCGCGACCGCCGAATTGGCGCTCCCGCTGGCCTGAACAACAGCCCGCTCGTCATCGCCACTTCTTCCCGGCAAGCGGGAGCCGCCCGCCACCAGATTGCGACGCTCGAACAGACGGTAGGAATCTTGATACCAACCACTGCCGGGATAATTGTGCCCGAGCACGGCCGCGGCGGCCCGCGCTTCATCAACAATCCCTAATTCGAGATACGCTTCCACAAGGCGGTGCAGCGCTTCGGGCACATGGCTCGTAGTCTGATAATCGGTAATGACTTTCTTGAAGCGGTTGATTGCGGCGATATGCTTGTTCTGCTTCAGGTAAAAACGCCCGACATACATTTCCTTGCCGGCAAGGTGATCAAAGGTTAGGTCAAGCTTCAATCGCGCGTCACGCGCATACTCCGTGTTCGGATAACGCCTGATGACATCATTGAGAGATATTACGGCGTTGTTCGTATATTCCTGGTCGCGTCCAACATCGCGAATACGCTCATAGAAGCACATGGCCTTCAAATAGTAGGCGTAAGGAGCATCCTTGTTGCCGGGATGGAGCGAGATGAACTGGTCAAGAGCGGTTACCGCCTCTTCGTAATCATTTCCCTGATAGTAGGCGAACGCTTTCATCAACATCGAACGGCGCGCCCAGGCCGAATACGGATGCTGCCGCTCCACCTCTTCAAAATAGGCAATGGCAGTCTCATAGCGCTTGCGCTCAAGCTCTGCAGTCGCGTTTGCATAAAGCGTCTCAACTGGACGCTCTACGTAAGCGAACTTTTTCTTTTTGGCGGAACCGCAGGCGGCAAGAGCCAGACAGGCGGTTAAAATCAAGATTGCTTTACCCAAATACGCAAACCGGTTTGTCACGCGCTAAACGCCTTTCGCCAATAAGAATCGCCTTTTTCCGGCGCCAGACGTGCATTTCTAGTGGCGCGCGGACCCAAGGTCAAACAAGGGTTTGGGGCTCAAGCCGTGGCGCGAATGGCCGCGTTGTCAGGCTCCGCGGCCGCAAGAATACCGGCCTCCCGGAGTAAGGCGCAGGCCCCGCGCGTATTGATGGCATGCCCGGGCCTTACGGCGCGAATTGACCCGTTAATAGGCGCGCCGAGCAGATAAAGATCGCCTATCAGATCTAAGGCCTTGTGCAGGACAAACTCCAGCGGGTCCCTGAGAGGGCCGTCATTCAACACCCGGTCGCCATCGACGACAATCGAATTCGCCAGCGTGCCGCCGCGAATAAGGCCCGCTTTACGCAAATCCTCAACCTCCTCAAGGCGGCAGAAAGTGCGCGCTGAGGCGAGTTTTGCGAGGTCATGGTCATCATCAAGGTTAAGTGAAAGCGCCTGGGCGCCAATCAGGCAGTTTTCAAATGCAATTTCGATTTTAAGGCGGCGCGGCCCCGGCGTGAATTCAATGAAACGATCGCCTTCGCCCACTCGCATCGGCGCATAGATCGCGACAGGCCGCCGCTGCGCCGGCAACTCGGCACACCCTGCGCTCGCAATTTCACTGACAAATTGCGCCGAACTGCCATCGAGAATCGGTATTTCCGGGCCATCAACATCGATCAACACATTATCGACGCTGCAAAGCGCCAGCGCCGCCATCAGATGCTCAACCGTTGCAATGCGCGCACCGGAAGCATTTGCCAGGGTCGTACCGTGATCTGCAGCGACCACGTTTTCCGGAGAAGCCAGAACGATATTCTCAGCGATTTGGAGGTCCGTGCGCCGAAAGACGATCCCTTCATCGACGCCTGCTGGCCGAAGGGTGATGCGGCACTGGCTGCCGGAATGCAGACCAACGCCCGAGAACTCAACCTCACTACAAAGCGTACGCTGCCGCGCCGGCCCGCTCATACGATGCTCACTTCCCCGCCCCATACGCCAAACAAACCCATACCCAGCGCGCGATTGACTTGTCCCTAATACCGTTTTCCTAGTGCGGTACGACAGCCCAAACCAGCCTACAGGTTTTTTGCGCTTGCGAAAATTAAGCATCATCAAGGATTATTTCTGGTTGTTTAAGAGTGCGCTACAAACACGAACACGCCCGGCTTTATTTCGCCGGGCGCGGTTTTTTGTTCAGTTTCAATGGCTTGCGTGCCAAAGCCCCGAGCCTCAACCGGTTTTCTTCTTGCGCAGGAAAGACGGGATTTCGAGATCGGCGTCTTCCTGATCGTCAAACAAATCTCCGCGAGGACCGCTGGGCCCTGGCCGTGACGCCTCCGGCGCACGGGGCGGCGCGATATCCCGGCGGTCTTCACCGCCGCCAAGCGCCTTGAACATATCAACGGCAGCCTCGAGCGAATGCTTGCCAATCGCCTGAGCGCTGCGGAAAGGATTCGGTCCCTGGCGCTGGGCATCGCCAGCCGGTCGAACTGCCGGCCTTTGCGGCGCCGGCGCGCGGGACGCCGCAGAGATTGAAGGAGAGCGGGGATCGGCAGCCCCTTCGGTCAACATCTTGCGAATACGCTCATGCACGTCGCCGACCGGATTCGGCGCAGCGGACGTTGCCGGCGATGCTGCGGGGCGCGCAGCCTGAGGCGCAGTCCGGGGGGCGCTTGCCGACGCAGCAACTGGCGGCGTGACGACGACGTCAGCCAGCCCTGAAGCCGGCTTGTCCACATTGACCGGCTCGCGCCACGGCTTTGAAACAGCCCCGGTGTTGATCTTGATCTGCGGCCGCGTGACGTCTTTTTCTTCAATGTCGATGCCGGTGGCGACGACGGAAACGCGGACCTTGCCCTCGAGATCCTGATTGAATGTCGAACCGACAATAATGTTGGCGTCCGGATCGACTTCAGCGCGAATACGGTTCGCCGCCTCATCGACTTCGAACAGAGTCATATCCATGGACCCAGTGATGTTAATGAGAACGCCTTTGGCGCCCTTCATGGATACTTCATCAAGCAGCGGATTTGAAATGGCGGCTTCGGCGGCCTGAATGGCGCGCTTTTCGCCTTCGGCTTCGCCGGTGCCCATCATCGCCTTGCCCATCTCGCTCATCACGGTGCGCACGTCAGCGAAGTCTAGATTGATGAGGCCCGGCATCACCATGAGGTCCGTGATCCCGCGCACGCCGGAGTGCAGCACCTGATCCGCCATGGCGAAAGCTTCATGGAAGGTCGTGCGCTCATTGGCGATCGAGAACAGATTCTGGTTCGGAATGATCAGCAGCGTATCGACATGCTTTTGCAATTCTTCGATGCCGGAATTCGCAAGACGCATGCGCCGCGCGCCCTCGAAATGGAACGGCTTGGTGACGACGCCGACGGTCAGGATATCCCGCTCTTTCGCCGCCTTGGCGATGACCGGCGCCGCACCCGTGCCGGTGCCGCCGCCCATGCCGGCGGTAACGAACAGCATGTGGCAGTTTCCGACATGCTCGAGAATTTCATCGAGCGACTCCTCAGCCGCCGCCCGCCCGATATCAGGAATGGACCCAGCGCCGAGGCCTTGCGTCGTTTTCACGCCAAGCTGAATTTTCTTTTCAGCCTTAGCCAGACCCACGGCCTGCGCGTCCGTATTCGCCACAACAAATTCGACGCCTTCAAGCTGGCTTTCGATCATGTTGTTCACCGCATTTCCGCCGGCGCCGCCGACGCCGATGACGGTGATGCGCGGTTTCAATTCAGTGAGTTCAGGAACGCTAAGATTGAGTGGCATGAATGTCTCCGGTTATGCGCATGTGGAGGGCCGCCCCATTTGCATCTAAGATGCTGGAAACCCCGTTTGGTTAATTCATTCGTTAAAGAATCGTTCAGAACTCTTTCCAAAAGGTTAACGCGGCCTTAACGAACAAATGAATCTTCTAAAATTTCGCCCTTAGCCAAGCTTCAACCCCGCCGAGCACGGACGATTGATTTCCTGCTTGAAGTGATTGGCGCAAAACGCCAAGCCCGTTTTCGTTTTCACGATCCAAATTTGCGTAATGCTGAATAAGACCAGCGCAAACAGAAAAGCCGGGCGCGCCCGCAACCTCCGGCGAACCGGGAATGGCGGCGGGACGGCCGAGGCGGCCTTTCATGGCGAGCGTGCGTTCGGCAACCTCGCGCGCGCCGACCAGCAATGAGCCGCCGCCGGTCATAACAACGCGCCGCAACCCCGATCGCTGCATAGGATCGTCGGGCAGTTGTTCGGCGACCAGTTCAAATATTTCTTCAAGCCGCGGCAGGATGACTTCGCAGACATCGGCGCGGGACGCCCGCGCCGTTTCTCCGGCTTGCCCTAGCTGCGGAAAATCTACGAAACGGTGTTCGTCGCCCGCACCTGTTAGCGCCCCGCCATATAGCGTCTTCACCCGCTCCGCATGGGCGAGCGGCGCGCCGAAAATCTGTGCAATGTCGCGCGTAATATGCCCGCCGCCGACGGGAACGCCGCCGCACGCCACAAGCGCGCCATTGTCGTAGACTGCATAACCCGTCGCCGCCGAGCCAATGTCGATGAGCACAACGCCGAGGTCCTTTTCATCCTCTAAAAGCACCGCTTCGGCCGCGGCAAATGGCGCCGCAACGAATTCCTCCACCGCCAGATCGCTGCGCTCAACAAGATCCGCCATGTTATCGAGAAAACTTTGTTTGGCGCCCACCGCGAACATCTGCGTTGACAGCATGGCTCCGGAAAACCCGACCGGATCGATGAATCCATCCTCGCCATCGACCCTAAAACCGGTCGGCATGGCGTGCAGCGGCGTGCAGTCGCGCGGCGTCGCGATCTTCGCGCCTTCAGCGAGGGAGTCGTCGATATCTTCCTGCGTAACGATGCCGCCGGCGATTTCCATATCAACGCCGATAAGCCGTGCGCGCAAATGTTTGCCCGGCACGGAAACGAGAACGCGCTTTATGTGTTCGCCCGCCATGCGCTCGGCGGCTTCAACGGCGTTCCGGACGCCCGTTTCAATGTCGTCCGGCGCGCTGCGCGGTTTCAGCGGCGCGCCATGACAGCCGACACCGATAATTTCCGTCTGAGGCGCAAAACCGGGCTCCTGCGTGATCCGCGCGATAAAGCACGCGACTTTCGAAGCGCCGATATCAAGCGCTGCGGCGATCGTTTCTTCTTTTTTGCGTTTCTTGACTTTGCGAAGTTGCGCCACGCCTCGCCCCTTGACTGATAACATTACTGACTTCGAAGACGGCCGAGCGGTTCTTCCGCCGGCGCTGCGCCCTTTCGTCTGTAGACGAAGTTTTCCGGATTGCGAAGATCGACATATTCGAGCGGTTCGTCAAGCAAGCGAAGTTCTTCCTGCAACTGGGCAAGGTAATGCACGGCTTTTCGCTCGCCGCTTTCCGGAAACTTGACGTCAACGCCTTCGCGCGTTTTCAAATTCCACCGCCGGTCGCTGACCCGGATCAGCGCCGAGGCGCGGCCCCACAAAATCGGCTCCGCCTGCAGGGCCTGCAACATCTCGCTGGCGGCGCCCGGCGCGCCCGCGCCGACGATCAGCGGCAGGTCGGCATATTCATAGGCGCTCACTTCGCGTATGACGGCGCCCTCGCCGTCGATCAGATGCAGATCGCCCGACAACTGCCACACCGCAGCAGGTTCGCGTTCGCGCACCGATACATGTACCGTGTTCGGGAACAGGCGCGACACGGCGGCCACACGCACCCAGCCGAGCTGTTCAACGGCGGCGCGCGCCCGGTCCGGATCGAAATGCATGATCGAAGAACCGACGACGGGACCGATTGCGTTCAAAATCTCTTCCTCGCTGGTGCGCGAAACGCCGCGCGCGGTGATCCGCTGGATCTCGAGACCCGCGGCGACCGCGCGGTCACCCGCAAAGCGGTTGATCTTTTCACCGGCGAGACCGAAATAACCGCCCGCCCATAAAAACCCGAAGGCGATCAACGCCAGCAGCACCGAGCTTGCGAGCGCCGCATAGGAAAAGCGCGTCCAGACCTGCGCCACGCGGTCGAAAAAGCTCAGGTTCTTCTTGCGCGTTGATTTTTTGCGGGTCGTTTTCTTTTTTACCCCAGATTTCTTTATCTTTGGCATGAGGCGTCCTCCACCATCCAGGCGCAAAGCTCGGGAAATGAAATCCCGAGATGCGCGGCCTGTTCCGGCGACAGGGATGTCGGCGTCAGGCCCGGTTGCGTGTTGACTTCGAGACAGAAAACTTTGTCGCCATCGGCATTTTCATCGTAGCGAAAATCCGAACGCGACAGCCCGCGGCAGCCGAGCGATTGATGCGCGCGCAGCGCCATATCGAGGCATTGTTCTGTAATTTCTGCGGGAATATCCGCAGGCACAACATGGCTGGAACCGCCGGAGGCGTATTTTGCTTCGTAATCATAAAACGTAAGCGCCGTCGTAATTTCGGTGACGCAGAGCGCGCGGTCGCCCATGACGGAAACTGTTAGTTCGCGCCCCGGGATAAATTTTTCAACCAGCACGTCATCGCCCAGCGACCATTCTTTCGAGGTGAGTTCCGCCGGCGGGCGGTTATCGCCCTCACGTACGATGAAAACGCCGACGGACGAGCCTTGCGCGTTCGGTTTTATGACATACGGTGCGGGCATCACCTTGCCGCCGGCCGCTTCCTCGCGCGAAACGATGACGCCGTAAGGCGACGGGATTTTCATGTCTTCAAAGACGGCTTTGGCGCGCTGTTTGTCCATGGCCAGCGACGACGCAAGCACGCCCGAATGGGTGTAGGGAATATCCATCACCTCAAGCAGCCCCTGCACGCAGCCGTCCTCGCCCCACTGGCCGTGCAGCGCATTGAAGACGGCATCGGGCTTCGCTTCGGCGAGGCGCAAGGCGATATCGCGGTCGACGTCGATTTCGTAAGACTCATAACCAGCCTCACGCAGCGCTTTCGCCGCCGCCGCGCCGGAGACCAGCGAAACCTCGCGCTCCGGCGACCAGCCGCCCTTGAGGACAGCGATACGGTTGTATTTTCTTGTCATCGCCTCGCCTCGCCTACGCGCCGGATCTCCCAGCGCAACTCAACGCCCGTCTTCGTTAAGACATCCTTCCGTAAAGACTCTATTAACTCTTCCAGGTCCGCTGCGGTCGCATCACCGCGATTGATCATGAAATTGCAGTGGCGTTCGGACACCTGCGCATCGCCGACGATGCGCCCGCGTCCGCCGATCTCATCAATGAGCTGCCACGCCTTTCGGCCAGCTGATTTCTCGGCGTCGGGATTGGCGAAGGTCGACCCGCCCGTGCGCTCGCGGATCGGCTGCGAGGCTTCGCGCTCGGCGCTGATCTTGTCCATGCGCGCAATGATGGCGTCGGGCTCGTCCGGGCGGCCCTTGAACGCAGCGCTCGTGAAAATCAGATCCTCCGGCGCCGATGAATGGCGATAGGAAAAACCGAGATCGGCGTTCGACAAAACGCGCCGTTCGCCCTTGCGGTCATAGGCGACGGCTTCAACCAGCACGTCTTTCACTTCACCTCCATAGGCCCCGGCGTTCATTTTTATGGCGCCGCCGATGGTTCCCGGAACGCCGCGAAAGAACTCAAGGCCCGCCACGCCATCCTGCGCCGCTCGTTTTGCGACTTGCGCATCGATGCAACCGGCGCCGGCGGTCACGCGCATTCCCTCAACATGAATTTGGCGAAATGGCGAACCGAACCGGATGACAACGCCGCGCACGCCGCCGTCGCGCACAAGCAGGTTCGAGCCGACGCCCATGACGAACACCGGAATCTCCTCCGGTGTTTCTTTCAGGAAAGCAGCAAGGTCTTCCTCATCGGCGGGCATGAACAACACATCCGCCAGCCCGCCCACGCGAAACCATGTGAGCGCGGAGAGATCCGCGTTCTCGATATACTTGCCGCGGACGGTTGGGAGGTTGGGTATTGTGATGCGCGAAGACATTAATATTTCGACAAGACCTTGCGATAGTCTTTCCAAGTCCACCGCACTTCTTGTCCACTAAGGCGCGTTCCAGAGCAAAGGCCCGTGCGCAACCTTCCCTTATCATCATACGAAGCGAAAACTTCGTAGGTTTGATTTTCTTCTAATTGTAAACCGCATGATCCGCTATTTCCGTGAAAATACAGCACGTCAACAGAATCAAAATGTTCAACTTCACCTTTCAATACTTCGTCAGCTCTAAAAACCATCCAGCGCATACTTTCCGTTGAGCCAAAATCGGAAATATCGCTTCTTGATTCTTTAGCTACTCCGCGAAAAATGACGTCCACACTCGCATAATGATCTTCAACTGTCTTATGACCGATACACGAACAAGCGAACGCCGCGGATAAAAGGCTAAACAAAACTGAAGTAGCTATGACGACGCATTTAAGCATGGCGTTATCCTATCTTCACCAACTCACCCGCCAGGGCACTCGCATATTTTGTAATGTCCCCGGCGCCGAGGCAGATGACATAATCGCCCGGTTCGGCCGTTTCGGCGATGACGCGCGGCAGGTCGTCGAAACTTTTCAACGCTCGCGCGTCGCGATGGCCGTGGCTTTCAAGCCCGGCGACAAGACTGTCGCGGTCATAGCCTTCCAGTGGCGTTTCACCTGCGGCGTAAACATCCGTGATCAGCGCCACATCTGCTTCGTTGAGGCAGGCACAGAATTCATCGAACAGGTTTTGTAAACGAGTGTAGCGATGCGGCTGCACCACCGCGATGACCTTGCCGCTGGCGATATTGCGCGCGGCGCGCAGGACCGCGGCGATCTCAGCGGGGTGATGGCCGTAATCGTCGATGATCGTCACGCCCTTCCACTCGCCCGCATGGGTGAAGCGCCGCTTGACGCCGGAGAATTTCGCAAAGCCGGATTTTATCTGTTCGTCGCTCGCGCCGAGACGCTTGGCGACAATCGCGGCGGGCAGCGAGTTCAGAACGTTATGTGCGCCCGGCATGGGCAGCTTCACATTGTCGATGCGCCCGATCTCGGCCCCGCGCTCGCGGAAAATAATATCGTAAACGGACGCTCCGTCCTCAAACCTGATATTCGCCGCGCGCACATCCGCCTGCGGGTTGACGCCATAAGTAATAAGCCGCCGGTCGGTAACGCGGCCCACCAGCGCCTGAACCTCCGGATGGTCAAGACAGACGACGCCAAACCCATAAAACGGCGTGTTCTCGATAAAGATGTCGAAGGCGTTACGCAGGTTTTCAAACCCGCCCCAGTGATCGAGATGTTCCGGGTCGATATTGGTGACGATGGCGACCGTCGTCGGCAGGCGAATGAACGTACCGTCGCTTTCATCGGCCTCAACCACCATCCAGTCGCCCTCGCCGATGCGCGCATTGGCGCCGTAAGCATTGATGACGCCGCCATTGATGACCGTCGGGTCGAGGTTTGCTTCATCGAGCAGCGCCGCCACCATGGTCGTCGTCGTCGTCTTGCCGTGCGTGCCGGCGACCGATACCGTCCATTTCAATCGCATCAGCTCGGCGAGCATGTCGGCGCGTTTAACCACCGGAATATGCCGCGCGCGCGCCGCGGCGACCTCCGGGTTGTCGCGCTTGATCGCAGTTGAGATGATCACCGCATCGGCGCCGTCGACGTTTTCGGGGCTATGTCCGATAACAATCGGCACGCCCTTGTCCTTGAGGCGTTGTACGTTCGGCCCGTCGGCAACATCGGAGCCGCGCACGTCGTAACCGAGATTGCGCATGACGTCGGCGATGCCGCTCATGCCGATGCCGCCAATGCCGACGAAATGCACGACGCCAGCGCCGAAAGGCAGCCGCACCTTGATCTTCGGCGGATCGATTTTCGAATATTGGTCTTTATCCGTCATATTACGCTTCACTCAAGCCGCTTTGCTTTGCGCGGCGATGTTTTCCACCAGATCCGCGAGCCGCGACGCCGCGCCGGATTTTACCGCGCCTTTCGCCGCGTCGGCCATCACCTTCAGCCGCGCCGGATCATTCAACAGTTTCGCCAGCAAATCCGCCAGCAGGTCTTCCTTAAAACCTTTTTCCGGCAAAATCAGGGCCGCGTCCTTGTCAGCGAGCGCGCGGGCGTTGCCGGTCTGGTGATCGTCCATGGCGATGCCGAGCGGCACGAGGATCGACGGGCGGCCGATGGCGGAAAGCTCCGTCACCGTCGAGGCGCCGGCGCGGGAAATAACGAGATGCGCGGCGGCCATGCGGGCGGGAAGATCGGAAAAGAACGGCGCGACCTCGGCGCGAACGCCCGCGGCGGCGTAACCGGCCTTCACGGATTCCATTTCTGCTTCGCGCGCCTGATGGGTGACAGTGAGGCGTTTGCGCAATGCATCCGGCAGGCTCGCAATCGCCTTCACCGGCGCGTCGGAAAAAATGCTTGCGCCCTGACTGCCGCCGAAGATCAGCAGGTTGATATCGCCATCAAGCGAAGGATAAGCAGCATTGTCGAGCGCCGAGACGGCGTCGCGGACAGGATTGCCGACTTCGAATGTCAGGACGCCGTTCGGCAATTTTTCCAGCACCGGAAACGCATGCGCTGTAAAATCCGCGCTTTTGACCAGCAGGCGGTTGGCCCGGCCGAGAACGCCGTTCTGTTCATGCACCCCGTAAGGAATGTTCATCAGCGCCGCCGCCTTTATGGCGGGCAGCGAGGGATATCCGCCGAACCCGACCGCAGCGGAAGGCTTTCTTTTTTTGAATTCACGCAACGATGTAAACAAACCGCCGGCAATCGACACCGCCGCCGCCGCCTTCGCCACCGGCCCGCCGATAGACGGCGTTGCGGCGGAAATTTCAAACCGCTCGTCAGCCGGAAAATTTTGCGCATAACGCGCGCCGCGCGCGTCAGTAACCAACAAAACGCGATGACCGCGGCGTTTCAATTCCTGCGCAAGCGCCTCGGCCGGAAACAGATGTCCGCCGGTGCCGCCCGCTGCGAGCGCAATGGGACCGTCAAATGTCACGGCATGATGTCCTTGCGCCGGAAGACGCCCTGATGGGTGCGCGTCAGGGCGAAAATCAGCCCGACCGTCAGCCCCGTCGCCAACAGCGACGAGCCGCCATAGGAAATAAACGGCAGCGTCATGCCCTTTGCCGGAAGCGCGCGAAGCGAGACGCCAATGTTGATGATCGCCTGAAACCCTATCAGTGCGGCAAGCCCTGTTACGGCGCATTGAGCGAACATGGATTTCAGCCCCGCCGCAACGGCCATGACCCGCGCCGTGAAAATCGCAAACAAAACGATGATCAGGACGGCGAGCGCAAACCCGAATTCCTCGCCCGCCACCGCGAAAATGAAATCCGTATGTGCATCGGGGAGCGCGCCTTTGACCGACGCCGCCTCGCCCCGCCCGATCAGCCCGCCATTGGCGATGGTCTCCACCGACCGGTCCACCTGATAGGTTTCGTTGGCGCCGGGTTTTAAGAAACCATCGAGGCGCGCAGCGACGTGATCGGAAAAAATGTAGCCCGCCGTCAGCGCGCCCATGCCGGTGACGCCCAGCCCCGCGATCCACAGCCAGCTCCAGCCCGCAACGAAAAACATCACCGCCCAGACCGCTGTGATCAGCGCCCACTGGCCGAAGTCTGGCTGCAACAACAAAAGCAGCGCAAACAATCCGTACAATCCGATGGCGACGGCGCCGCCGTGAAATTTCGGATCGCGCGCGCCCTCCGCCAGCATCCAGGCGGCGGCGATGACAAAGCCGGGTTTTGCAAACTCCGACGGCTGCAGGGAAAACCCGCCAATATAAAGCCAGCGCTTGGCGCCGTTCACTTCACCGGCGAATAGCAACACAAGCACCATGGCGGCGAGCGCGCCGAGAAAGACGATGACGCCGAGACGCCGCGCCTGCAGCGGCGTTAAAAAGGCAAGCGCCATGATCAGGAACAATGTCGGCGCCAGAAAAATGAGTTGCCGCGCCGGAAAGTGAAACTCGCTGACGCCGCCGATGCGCATGGCCGCAGACGGACCCGCCGCCATCAGAACGACGAAACCGATGACGATGATGAGCGACAGAATCGCAAGGCTTGGCCGGTCGATGGACCACCACAACCGCGCAAACGGCGAGTCATCAAGACGCGACAGACGCTTCACGCTGCTTCTCCATTGGTTGAGGCGAGATCAGCCACGAGTTCGCGAAACTTGTCGCCGCGCTCGACGAAATTCCTGAACTGGTCGTAGGATGCGCAAGCCGGCGACAACAGCACCACCGGATTAATCGCATCCGATTGCGCCGCATCGGCGCTTGCCGCAGCAACCGCCTTTTCAAGATCGCCGCACAGAACGCAATGAGCCGATCCGCGGAGCTGTTCTTCAAACTGCGACGCCGCCTCGCCGATCAGATAGACGCTGCGCACGCGGTCCATCAACGGTTTGAGGCTTTCCACGCCGCCCTCTTTCGGTTTGCCGCCGGCGATCCAGAAGATATTTTCAAGCGCGCCCAGCGCACGCGCCGTCGCGTCGGCGTTGGTCGCTTTTGAATCGTTGATGAACAGTACCTTGCCGTTGCGTCCGACTTCTTCCAGCCGGTGCGCCAGCCCTTCGAACCGGTGCGCGGCCTGAATAGCAAGCGCCGGCGACACGTCGAATTTTTCGCAGACGGCAATAGCGGCGGCGGCGTTCTGCCAGTTATGAGGCCCGCGAAGCGAACGCGCGCGCGCAAGATCGCCCGCCAGCAGCGACTTGCCGTCGAGATTGCAATAGATCTTGCCGTCGAGCGCATAAACGCCGCGGCCGAGCGCGCTGCCTGACGAAACGGGCCGCACTTCGCTCGTATCATTCGCCATCAGTTCCGTGCAGACGCTTTGCGCATAATCATCGTCAACGCCGATAACGGAGAGGTCGTCTTTGGTTTGGTTCGCGAAAATGCGTTTTTTTGATTTCAGATAACCTGCAACCGATCCGTGCCGTTCAATGTGATCGGGCGACAGGTTCAGGAACGCCGCCGCGTTGAGTCGGAGCGTTTCAGTGAGATCAAGCTGAAACGACGACAGCTCAAGAACGTATATGGCGTCGCTTTCAAATGCGGGGAGCGACAAAACCGCCTCGCCGATATTGCCGCCGACATAAACGTCCTCGCCCGCCTGTTTGAGAATATGACCGATCAGCGCCGTCGTGGTCGATTTTCCATTGGAGCCGGTGACGCCCACAACGCGCGGCCGGGCGCGTTCGTCGAGTTTGTTGAGCGCGCGCGCAAACAATTCCGTGTCGCCGATCACCGGGACTTTCTCCATCCGCGCCTTGCGCACGATAGCGTGCGGTTTCGGATGGGTCAGCGGCACGCCGGGCGAGACCACCAGGAAATCCATTTCCTTCCACGGCCAGTTCTTCGGATGCTCGCACCTGTATTCGGTCTGCGAGGTTTTCTCCCGCACCTGACGATTTTCATCGAAGGAATAGACTCGCGCGCCCGAGGCGACGAGCGCTTCGCAGGTTGCGATGCCCGACAACCCAAGGCCGAAGACGCCAATATTCTTTCGCTTTACGTCAGGGATCAGAATCATGGAGCCCTATCGCAGTTTCAGCGTTGCAAGACCGATCATCGCCAGCACCATGGCGATGATCCAAAAGCGGATGACGATTGTCGACTCTTTCCAGCCGAGATGTTCGAAATGGTGATGGATCGGCGCCATGCGAAAGACGCGCTTGCCCGTCAGTTTGAATGACGCAATCTGGATCATCACCGAAAGACCTTCGAGCACGAAAAGACCGCCGACAATGGCGAGAACAATTTCGTGCTTTGACGCAACGGCTATGGCGCCAATGGCGCCGCCGAGCGCCAACGAGCCCGTATCGCCCATGAAGATCGCGGCGGGCGGCGCGTTGTACCATAAAAACCCGAGCCCGGCGCCGATGATGGCGCCGCAGATCACGGCGAGCTCGCCGGCGCCCGGAACGTAAGGCACGCCGAGGTAGTCCGCGTAGATAATATTTCCGACGAGGTAGACGATCAGCGCATAGGTTCCCGCAGCGATCATCACCGGCACGGTGGCGAGACCGTCAAGACCGTCAGTGAGGTTCACCGTGTTGGACGCGCCGACAATCACAAATGCTGCGAAGGGAATAATCAACAGCCCCAGCGGCACGCCCGGCGCATTGAACCAGCTCTGGAATATATCAATCGGCACGAACGGCACCGGTACGGCGGTGGCGAGCCCGGCCGGCGCGTCCGGCGCCGAGGCCAGCGCATCCATGCAGAACCATCCGGCTGTCAGCGCCACCGCAAACTGAACGGCTAATTTCAGACTGCCGACCACGCCGCTGGCGGTCTGTTTGGTGACCTTCAAATAGTCGTCGATAAAGCCGAGCGCGCCGAAGGCGAGCGTCACGCCCATGACGATCCACACATATATATTGTCGAGCCGCGCCCACAAAAATGTCGCGACAACGAGCGACAGCAGGATCAGCACCCCGCCCATGGTCGGCGTGCCGGCTTTTTCGATAATATGGTTTTGCGGCCCGTCCTCGCGAATCGGCTGGCCGCGCCCTTGCTTCCTGCGCATCCAGCGGATGAGCGGCGGGCCCAGCAGGAATGCAATCAACAGCGCCGTCATGATCGCGCCGCCGGTTCGGAACGTCAGGTAGCGAAAGACGTTGAACAGTTGGAACTGATCCGCGTAAGGGGTCAGCAAATGATACAGCATCAGGCCCGGCCTTCTATGTTTTCTTCTTTGCCGCTGTCTTTTAGCGCGCGCGCAACAGCGCTTACCTTAGAAGCGTTTGATCCCTTGACCATGACAATATCGCCATTGCCGACCGCGTCGAGCACCGGCCCCACAAGGCCGACGGCGTCGCCGGCATGAAGTCCGCGCATATTTGGCGGCAACTGATCCCAGAGATGGCGCATCAACTGGCCTGCTGCGTAGACCCGGTCAACCTTGGCCGCAACCAACGCCTTGGCCAAGCTCGCATGCAAAGCAGGCCCATCGGGGCCGAGCTCCAGCATTTCGCCAAGGACGGCGATACGCTGGCCGCTTTTGTCCGGTTCGCTTGCCCCGAGGAGACCGATCGCCGCCATCATGGATGCGGGGTTGGCGTTATAGCTTTCATCAATCAGCGTCGCTTCGCCGTCATCGACAATAATCTTTGCGCGCGCGCCGCGCCCTTCCGCCGGCGTGATGTTGGCAAGCGCCCGGATGGCAGGTTCGAGTGGAGCGCCGACCGCCTCCGCCGCAGCGAGCGCTGCAAGCATATTCCCCGCCTGATGACGGCCCGGAATGCCAATGGCGAATTCGTGAGGCTTGCCTTTGATTTTCGCTTTGAGTTGTGCGCCTGCGCCATGCGCTTTGTAATTGAGCAACTGGAAGTCGGCGCCGTCTTTTTCACCGAATGAAACAAACGACGCGGCGCCTGCCTTCTCCGCACGTTTTTTCAGAAGCGGAAAGAACTCATTGTCGAACGGCAACACGGCGATGCCACCGGGTGCGAGACCGGAAAAGATTTCGGCTTTGGCTTCCGCTATTTCTTCGACGGATTTGAAAAACTCAAGATGCGCCGCCGCAACCGTGGTGACGATGGCGGCGTGCGGGCGTACGAGGCCGGTCAAAGGCGTGATCTCTCCCGGATGATTCATGCCGATTTCGAAAACGCCGAAGTCCGCGCGCATGGGAAGCTTCGCCAAAGTCAGCGGCACGCCCCAGTGATTGTTGAAGCTTTTGTCCGCAGCGTGGACGGCGCCCGCGCTCGACAAAACCGCACGCAGGATTTCCTTGGTGCTGGTTTTGCCCGCGCTGCCTGTCACGGCAACGCGCTTGCCGAAATTGCGCATGCGTGCGGCGGCGGCGAGATCGCGAAGCCCTTCGAGCGTGTCGCCGACGACCAGCAATGGCGCACCTTCGGGCGCATTTTCGGGCGCGCGAGCGACCAATGCCGCTGCAGCGCCCGCCTCAAAAGCGTTCTTCAAAAACTCATGTCCGTCGCGCGCATCGCGAAGCGCAACGAAAATATCGCCCGGCTTCAAGGTGCGCGTATCAATAGAGATGCCGCCGGCCCACCACTCCTCGGCTTCCCAGCGTTTCGGATCGCCGCCGCGTGAGCAAAGCGCACCGCCGGTGGCGGCTGCGGCTTCATAGGCCGTCCATAATTTTTCGAGTGCATTCGTCATCGCCCGAGCTCCCTGATGCGGTTCGCGACAGCGCGAGTACCAACTTCCGCGTCATCGAACGGCAACGTTTGATCCCCCACCACCTGTCCGGTTTCGTGCCCCTTCCCCAATATTAACAGCACGTCGCCGTCTTCCAGCATCGCGACCCCCGCCGCGATAGCCTCGCCCCTGTCGCCGATTTCTTTTGCGTCAGGAGACCCTTTCAAAACCTCACTCCGGATCGCAGCCGGATCCTCGCTGCGCGGATTGTCGTCCGTAACGATCACGACATCCGCGTTTTCATGCGCCGCGGCGCCCATCAGCGGGCGTTTGGCTTTGTCGCGGTCGCCGCCCGCGCCGATGATCGCGATGACGCGGCCCTTCGCATGCGGCCGGATCGCTTTCAGCGCCGTCGCCACTGCATCTGGAGTGTGGGCGTAGTCGACGAAGACGCCGGCGCCGTGAATGCCTGAGACATTCTGCATCCGTCCCGGCGCGCCGGAAACGTTTTCCAGCAACGGAATGATCTCATAAGCCTCAAAACCAGACGCCATAACGAGGCCAATCGCAAGCGCTGCGTTTTCCGCCTGAAACGCGCCGATCAGCGGCGTCCGGACGTTTCGTTTCCCACCTTCCACAAAGATGGAAAGTTCAAGTCCATTCATCTGCGGCTCGGCGTGGAGGATTTTGATATCCTCGCCTTCTGCGCCCGTCGTGATGACGCGCAAACCGCGTTGCTTTGCAATGCGAATTATGTCGTCCGCGCCCTCTCCGTCGGCGTTGACCACCACAACGCCGTCATCGGCAAGTAACTCATCGAACAGGCGCGCCTTTGCGGCCAGGTAGTCGTCGAAGCTCGCATGATAGTCGAGGTGATCCTGCGTGATGTTGGTGAAGGCCGCGATATTGAACTTCACGCCGTCTGCGCGGTGTTGCGCAAGACCGTGACTCGACACTTCCATGGCGAGATGCGTCACGCCCGCATCGCTCATCTGGTGCAGCGTTTCATGGAGCATCACCGGATCGGGTGTCGTGTGGATGAGTTTGCGATCGTATCTGGCCGCCTGCGCGCCGAGCGTGCCAAGACTACCCGACGCCCGCCCTAGCCGCGACCATAATTGCGCTGCAAACCGCGCTGTCGAAGTTTTCCCGTTTGTGCCGGTGATGCCTGCAATCGTTTCCGGCTGGCGCGGGAAAAACCGCGCCGCCATCTGCGCGAGGCGTCTGCGCGGCTCGTCATCAATCACAATCGGCAGGCGCGACGTGACGCCCGGACGCGCGAGCACGGCGGCTGCGCCGCGCTCCTCCGCCTGGCCGATGAATTTGGCTCCATCCATGGTGACACCCGGCAGGGCCGCAAACAGAAAACCGCGCGTCACGGCGCGGCTGTCGGCGGTCAGCCCGGCGATCACCGGATCGGGCGAAATCGCTTCGCCGGAAAGTTCGGAGAGTTTCAACGCGCCGCCTCCCCGGTTTCAATGGAAAGTTGCGCCTGCCGGCGAAACGCTGGCGGCTCGCCTGAAATAAATGAAGCGAGCGCCGTCGTCTCGCTTACTTGCGCAAGACCCAGTAACGGCGATGCACGCTCCACAAACCGCGAAAACGCCGGCGCAGCGTTCCATCCTGCCGTTGCATAACCATAGGTGCCTTCGATCGCCTGCGGATTATCGAATGTAATCAATATGGCATAACGCGGCGCATAGCCCGGCACGGCGCCGACAAAGCTCGCAATGCGCGCATCTTTTTCATAGCCGCCAGTTTTGGACACCTTGTCCGCCGTCGCCGTCTTGCCGATGGGATAATAACCGCGCGCTTCGGCGAACTGCGCCGTACCGTCCGTAATCACCCGGCGCAGCACGCGGCGCATCGCCGTACTGGTTTCCGGTTTGAAAACCCGCCGCCCTTCCGGCGCCTCATCGACTGCAATGAAAGACGGCGTTCTGTAAACGCCGCCATTCACCACCGCAGAGTAAGCCGCCAGAAGATGCAGCGGGGTAACTGAAATGCCGTGACCGTAGGAAATCGTCGCCGTTTCAACCGGCCCCCATTGGGCGGGCAATTGCGGCGCGCGATTTTCGTTAAGTTCAATTGGCAACGCATCGAACAGCCCGAGCGATTTCAGCACCCGCTGTTGCACTTTGGGTCCGATTTCCATCGCCATTCGCGCGGCGCCGATATTCGATGAATGCTGCACTACTTCAGACAAGCTCAGAATGCGATTTTCTCCGTGGAAATCCGTGATCGTACGGTCGGCGATCTTGAGGCTTCCGCGCGCGTCGTAAGCTGTCCCCTCGCTCGCGATCCCTTCATCGATCACCGCCGCCGCTGTGAACGCCTTGAAGGCCGAGCCAAGTTCGTAGCGGTCATAGGTGGCGCGATTGCGGCGAAAATCGTCCGGCGCGGCGCCCGGTTCGTTGGGATCGAAATCCGGCACATTGGCGAGCGCGATAATCTCGCCGGTTTCAACATCCATCACCGCGCCCCAGGCGGCTTCGGCGTGAAATTTTTTCATTGTGCCGGTCAGTTCGTCTTCAAGCGCCTGCTGCACGCGAATGTCGATGGACGCCCGCAATGGTCCTTCGCCGCGATACCGGTTCGCCGCCTTTTCAAGCCCCATGACCCCGCCTTTGCCGGGTTCGTCATGACCAACCACATGCGCGGCGAGCGCGCCTTGCGGGTAAAACCGGTCGACGCGCGCCTCAAAACGCACGCCGGGTAGACCGAGATCAAACACGGCTCGCCGTTCTGCCGGCGTTAAATCGGAACGGACTTCGACATATCGCCCTTCTTCTAGTTTCAGCGTCAATTCGAGCGGATCGATATCCGGCAACACGTTCGCAAGTTTCTGCGCAGTCTCGCCGGCGTCCCAGACCTCGCGTCCGGCGACTTCAAGCGCAATCACTGGCAAATCAGCAGCAAGCAGCGCGCCGTTGCGGTCGACAATCTCGGGCCGCGGCAGGTCCGCAGCCGGGGCATCTGCATGGTTTCTCAACTCCGGCAACTGCCCGAATGAAACAAACGCCAGCCGGACGCCAAGCGCGCCGAAAATGAATACAAAAACGACCGCGCACATCATCACGCGCATGCGGGCGCGTTCGGCGAAGCGCCCCCGGGCGCCGGACGCGCGCACCTGCAGCGGCGCGTGCCTGGTTTCCTCGGCTGAGGCCTCTGTGATCACATAGGCCTGAGGCTTTCCTCGTTTATATTTGTTGCCGAACACGCGAGAAAGCGTCCTTTTAACTATACTACTGGGCGTTGGCTGACTCAATTTCGGTCAACTGGGCCATTGCCATGGCGTTCAGAATTATATCGCTTTGCGGCGCATCTGTTTCCAGCGATTGCGCATCAACGCCGAACGCCGCGGCGAATTCCTGCGCGCTCAGGACCTGCTCTCCGTTCGACGGACGCAGTTCGGTTTTTGCTTCAGCGATTTTCGCCAGCCGTTCCGGATTTTCGAGATAGGCGATTTCCGCGCGCAGCATCTGTATCGAACGCAACTCCTCAACCTGGCTGGTTTCGATCCGGTCGATTTCCTCACGCAGCTCGCGCACCGAGACCTCCGCACGATACCGCCCGAATGCCGCCGCCGCCAGAACAATGCATAAGAATATAGTTGTGATACGGATCATTCATCACCCTCCGTTTAAAAATGATAGCTCAACAGGCTTCGGCGCGCCAAGCGCAAAATCATCAAGCGCCAATGGCGCTGCGTTTGTTCGTTCAGCCGCGCGCAATTTTGCCGATCGCGCACGCGGATTTTGCGCTGCTTCATCCGCGTTTGCAGCAATCGCCTTTGCGTATAAAAGCTGGAACGGCGCGGGCGTTTCTTCAGCAGGCGGCAAATGACGCGAGCCGCCCTTTGCGCTCTCGCCGCCCGCAAGAAAACGTTTGACGATCCGGTCTTCAAGCGAATGAAACGTCACCGCCACCAGTCGGCCGGCCGGGCGCAACAATCTTTCAGCCGCGCGCAAGCCTGCGATCAGCTGACCCAGCTCATCATTGATGAAAATTCGCAGCGCCTGGAAAACGCGCGTCGCCGGATGAATTTTCTTGCGCGCAGCGGCGGGCGTCGCCGCTTCGATCACGGACGCCAGGCGGCCGGTTGACGTAATCGCTTCGTTTTCGCGCGCCCTGACGATGGCTTTTGCAAGCTGGGCGCTGCGTTTTTCCTCGCCATAGTTCCGGAAGATCGCCGCAAGGTCCCTTGCTTCGGCCTTTGCCACAACGTCGGCGGCGTCGGGTTTGCCGCCGTCCATACGCATGGAAAGCGGCCCGTCACGCCGGAATGAAAAGCCTCGTTCGGCTTCATCGAGTTGCATGGAAGATACGCCGACATCGAAGACAACGCCGTCAACAATTTCGACGCCTTCTTCTTCGAGCGCCTCACGCATTTCCGCAAATGGACGATTGATAAGAAACAGGCGCCCTGCAAATTCCTTCGCCCATTCTTTCGCGCGTTCGATCGCCGTGGGGTCGCGGTCAAAACCGTAGACCGTGCAGTCGGCGGCGTTGAGGATAGCGCGTGAATACCCGCCGGCGCCAAAAGTGGCGTCCACATAGACGCCGCCATTTTGTGGTTCGAGCGCGGCGAGCACTTCGTTCAACATTACCGGCGTGTGCGCGGGCTGGCTCACTCGGCTCCTCCCGCTGGTGTCGGGTTCCGCAAGGAAAGCCGCGCGTCGCTCGCGATTTTTTTCGCTTCTTCAAGCGCCGTCGCAAAAATTTCCGGATTCCAGATTTGAAATGACCGCACGTGACCGGCGAACAGCGCCTCGCCGTTCAGCTTCGCATGCACGCGCAATTCTTCTGGCAGATTGATGCGCCCTTCCTTGTCAGGCGAGATCGGCGTCATCTGTGTGGCGATGGTGCGCTCAAGGCTGATGCGTTTCGGAGAGAACGGATCGAGCCGGTCGATCATTTCCATCAGATTGTCGATGTAGTCCCCGCCCCCGCACTCGATGCAGGGTTCCTCCGTCGAAGGGATGCAGTAGACGACGTTTTCTTCCGGCAAATTCAACGCGCGGCGGAACAGCGCCGGCGTCGCCAGCCGTCCTTTCGCGTCGATTTTATTGACGTAGGACCCAAAAAACCGGGCCCCGGTCTCGCGCCGCATGCCGCATCCTCCGCCGCAGCGCTGCCGCCAACCGCCCTTTCGGTCGGGCGCGCGCCGCCCCTTGCCCGTTCATTTTTGGGCTGAAATGGGATAGCATGGGAATTTATGGGCGGTCAAAGGCTTAATGCCTTCAAACCACGCTTTTTTCGCGCTTAATTACGGAACAGAAACGGAACACGCCCGAATCAGTTCGAGCGCATAATTTTTCCACCGGGTTAAAAAAGTATGAACGGCTTGAAAAAGTCGCCCGATGTCAGGCGCAGACGACGGCGCCTGCGGAAGCTATTTCGCTTCCAGCCGAGACATGAAACCTCGCCATCAAACCGGCCAGCCGATCGGCACCCGCCCTGGCTTCCGCAAGCCTTGCTTGAATATCGCCCTCGCTGCGCTCAAGGGAATCGAGAAGCCGCCGCACCGCACTGAGCCGCGAAGCATTTTCCGGTGAACCGCGTTCACACTGATGCACCGAACGGTCTGCGGCGGCGCGCGCCGCGCTCACATCCGCCAGGTCCGCCTTTAGCGACACTTCATCCTCGCGCGCCAGGCGCAGCAAGATTGAAGGCTGTTGCTTTGCCCGTCGGCAAGCGCCAAGGGCCCGCCACGACCTTGAGTCCAGTTTCTGCATGCATGCTCGTTCATAAACTGGACCCTTCTTTTCACCGACTGGGCTTGATTCAGTTCAGGCTCTGTTTCGGTTTCGATACGGACTAATCGCATGCCTCGCGCGGCATCAAAAACTAGCCCCGCTTCTTAACGAACATGCTTAACAGACGGCCCTTAAGCAGGCGTAAACTGGTGAACCGGCTTAACCTGTCAAAAAATCAATAAGCTTAATGACAACCGGAGCAAATCACGGAATTACTAGGGCTGGTCGGTAAGGAGTGTTTGCGGGCGCTTAAAGCCTGACCGCAAAAGCCGCCAAAGCCGTTCATGTTGTTAACCATTATGAAAGCTTATGGTCGTTAGCTATTGGCGACAAAGATGAAGAGCGCGGAAATGTTTCGAGGGGAACGACGCGCCGAATAGGAGACGGAACATGCGGGTTTTGCTGATCGAAGACGACGGCGCCACTGCACAGAGCATCGAATTGATGCTGAAGTCGGATGGGTTCAACGTTTACACCACCGATCTTGGCGAAGAAGGCGTCGATCTCGGCAAGGTTTATGATTACGATATCATTCTCCTTGACCTCAACCTGCCGGACATGACCGGTTTTGACGTGTTGAAGACGCTGCGCGTTTCGAAAGTGAACACGCCGATCCTCATCCTCACCGGTCAGGGCGACATCGAAACCAAAGTACGCGGCCTTGGCTTCGGCGCCGACGATTATATGACCAAGCCATTCCACAAGGACGAACTCGTTGCGCGCATCCACGCCATCGTGCGCCGCTCGAAAGGCCATTCGCAGTCGGTCATCACAACAGGCAAGCTGGTCGTTAATCTCGACGCCAAGACGGTCGAGGTCTCCGGCCAGCGCGTCCACCTTACCGGCAAGGAATACCAGATGCTGGAGCTCTTATCGCTCCGCAAGGGCACGACGCTCACCAAGGAAATGTTCCTGAACCACCTTTATGGCGGCATGGACGAGCCGGAACTCAAGATCATTGACGTCTTTATCTGCAAGCTGCGCAAGAAACTGGCCGCAGCGACGCAGGGCGAGCATTACATCGAAACCGTCTGGGGCCGCGGCTACGTTTTGCGCGACCCGCAGGAGGAAAAGGCGGCAGACGTCGCTTAACACAAAATCTATCTGCTACTCACGCTACAACTTGCACAAAAAAACGCCCCGGGCTTTCCGGGGCGTTTTTTTGTTTTGCGAAAAATATTCAACCGCCATATGCCTTAAGCATTGCTCGAGTTTAAGGCCCGCGCCACAGTGAATTGAGAAAGCAATGCCGAGCACATGAACAAAAGCTGCGTTGTGCTTACAACCATCAACAAACCCGGTCCCGTCATTCATGAGTTAATGGACCGAGGGTTCGAGCTTATTGTCGTCGGCGACAAAAAGACGCCTGACGGTTATCGCTCGTTAGATTTGCATTTTCTCAACATTGAAGACCAGCGTGAGCTGTTCGGCGACTTCGCCGACATGCTGCCCTATAACCATTACGCTCGTAAAAATCTGGGTTACCTATACGCGATCAGAAATGGTTATGACCGGATCATCGAAACCGACGACGACAATCTTCCGATGGAAGGATGGCCCTGCCTCCCCGAAAGCAAGCGCGGCGCGCAGATAGAAGGACCGGAATTTCCTAACGTCTACAGATACTTTACCGACAAGCATATTTGGCCGCGCGGTTATCCGCTCGATCGCATTTCCAATCCAGCGCTCGCGATCAAAGAAAATATTTCCGCAGATAACATTCACGTATGGCAAGGGCTTGTTGACGGCGATCCGGATGTCGACGCAATTTTTCGCCTAACCAGAAAGACATCTGACGAGCACTTTCAGTTTGAACGAAAAAACGCCGTTATCGTGAAAAAGGGATGCGTTGTCCCGTTCAATACGCAAAATACGACCTGGCTGAAACAATCGAGCTTTGCGTTCCTTTACCTGCCCTGCACTGTAAGCTTCAGGGCGACGGACATTTTGAAATCATACGTTGCGCAATTTTGCATTTGGGCGCAGGGCGGCGCCATCGGTTTTACGCAGGCGACTGCGCTTCAGGATCGAAACGCACATGACCTCATGCGGGATTTTGAGGATGAGCAATATCTTTATACAAACTTTTACAGGATTATTGAGACGCTTCGGAAAGTCCCGTATGATGGGCAAGCATCCGATCTTAAAAAAGCCTATGGCGCCCTTGCCGAAAACGGATTGGTGGAGCCGACGGAAGTTGAGCTTGTGGAGCAATGGCTTAACTTAATCGAGACTGTGTGACAATCGATACGTTAAGCCGGTGACATAATGGATAAAAAGCAAATACTGATCGTTATTGGGTCCTACGCAAATACTGACGCCGTCAGAGAAACTCTGCCGACGATTCTTTCTGAAATCGCGGAGAACGACGCCGCGCTCATCGTTCATGATTCCACTGAAAAACGGCATGGCCAGAAAGAAAAGTGGGGATATCTTCGCGAGATGGAGGAAAAACACGATTTTTTTCTGATCTTGAGCAGCAACATGTCGATGGCCCATGCGCGAAACATGTGCCTGCAGCTGGGCCAGCAGCTCTACTTGCCAGACTACATCGCCGTGATGGAAGACGATCACGGTTTCCGCCCCGGCTTTCTTGGCGAACTCATCAGCACCATGAAAACCTATTACGGCCAAGTCGCGCCCAACGGCATGCGGTTTGGCTTGTTTTCCGGTTGCGCTTCTCACAGGCGCGCAAAAGACGCGCAGATCGCCGCCTCAAATCATTTTTCACCGCGAATTGACGAGAAAACAGACCCTGGCGCAATCGGCGGCGTTAATAGTTGCTTCCGCGCCGCGCCCGCACATCACTGGAACCATGTGCTCATCGGATATGATACAGATGAATATCTGATCTCTACGCATCAAACAAAAAACTTGAATTTCCGGAACTATCATAAGGGTTTCACCAATATGCTCGTGCAGGGCGGCGATTTGATGTTCGATGTCGATAATGAAAGTCGCGGCTGGTCAAAAGGAAAAATGAGCGGCCTTTGGGACAACGATTACGCTGCCAGCGATCCGCGAGCCAAGTTTGACAAAAAATAACGCCCCGGGCTTTCCGGGGCGTTTTTTTGTTCTGAAATTGTGCGCACTTGTCAAAGATCGTTCCAGTGCAGGACCGCATTGTAAAAGTAAGCGTGATCGTGATGATTGACGTGCCGGTGCAATGGGTTCCAGGCGAACAGCACCACCTGCCCCTCGCCGACTTTTTCCTTTAACAGCGCAGGCGCGCCATTCATGCCGTCAGCGCCGCCGAGAATGGCGCCGGAGCGCACCAGCGGCGGCTTCTTTTCATCACCGTCTTTATTTTCGTCCTTTTCTTCGTCATCGAAAGGCTCGGGAATCACCTTGTCGCCGAACTGCATGACCATATGGGCCGCGCGGTCCCGGTCGGAAACCTGATATAGCGGGCCGTTGTTCCGGAAGGCGTAATCGAACGCATCGTAGCCGTAAGTGAGCGGCGAGGCGCCGGTCATTTTCGTCGTCAGGATCGAGCCCGGCGTGTTTAGACCTGACGGACGTGCAACCCCGATCTTGCGCGTCATGCCGGTTTCCGCCGCGATGACTCCGCCCGAACGCAAGCCGATAAACGTGCCGCCGTTCCGGATGAATTTTTCGATTTCCGCCATGCCTTCAAAGCCGAAGCCGCCGGTGATGTCGTCAGCGCTGACAATAACACCGTGGCTCGGCGTTGCTTCCGATTGTTTATAGGGAAGCGGCGACCATTTGGTGTCGACGCCGGCGATAATATCGCTCGCCTGCGCCCCCCCGCCGAATGACGGTCCGATGATGACGTCATAGGAATCGCGTAAATTTCCGGCCCGGGCTTCGTCTTTTGTCAGCATCGTGAACGGAACGCCGGACTGGTCGAGCGTAAAGCGCACCCAGCCCGTGTCCTGCGTAGATGTCCAGCTGTGAAGTATTGCAACGCGCGGCAGGTCCAGAAGATCGCGCTCTACGTTTGGCATGAGCAGGAGCGACTGGCCCTCAAGGCCCTTCGCCTCGAGCGCCTCGCGTAGCGAATCGCGATCGACGCTTTCCGTGTCGATAATCAGCGATCCTGCCGGGAACTCTCGCCCGATAGTTTTAAACGAAGTTTTCGCCGACCAGATTTCGGCATCACCAAGCGCAAAGCGGAAGGGGCCCAACTCATTCTGACCTTTATGCGGCACAACAACGTAACGGCCAATACCATTAAGCCCTGACTTGGCGAATGGTGTCGTATCATCGCCAAGCGGCGACGCTGCTAGATCAAGAACGGATTCATCCTTGATCGGTTTCACATCAACGCCGAACTGAAGCCCTAACGTCCAGGCGACATCATCATAAGGCGAGACGTCAACCTTCTCTGGAAACTTCTGCTCCTCAAGAAGATTTTGCGCCAGCGGGCCGTAGCGCTGATTCAGCTTGACCACCAGGTCCCCGCGGGCGATGCGCCCGTCATCCTTGCCAAACGCGGCATCTGCGACAGAGATCTCAATCGCGTGGCGACGAAGCACGTCAATCATATCCTGCGCAGCGTTACGGTCATCCTGTTCAATAGGAATGGCAAATGCATAAGGAGCTTCCTTTATCGCACGCGTCATTGCGTTAACGTTTTTGCGATAGAAATTACGCAGATAAACATCCGGTGTCGACGAAACAAATTCGAGCGATGCGAAAACGCCGGAGAGCATGTAATTTGTGTTGTTGCGCATCGACCACATGAACTTGCGTTCCGGCGGGTCGGAGCGGTACCAGGTTTTCTCCGTCACTTTCTCATTGGCGTAGCGGCTGTTCGTGATGTCACGCTCAACAGTTTTCGCCACATGATTGCCGAAGGTTTCGTAAAACCGGCCGTTGGCGTTGTGATTGTTGGTGACCCAAAGGAGATATCCCGGATACCAGCCCGTATAAAAACCCCATGTCCATACGCCCGGCAGGCCCATGCCGGTCAGCCGCGAGACTTCATAGTTGGCGATAGACTGCCATTCGGTCACCGTGATCGGATCAACGGCGAGATTGTAAGGGCCTGTGCCTGTTGACACATAAAGCAGCGGCACGGACTCGTGCATGTCGAGCGAAAATGTCGGTTGCCATTCATAAAACGCATTGACGTAATTACGCGTCAGCGCCTGACTGATCACCAGCCCGTCACGGTTGTTGTCATGGAACGTGTAATGCCCCCAGAAGGGCGGGCTTGTCGGCGGCTTGTCGTAGTAATCTTCAAATTCGCTCAAATTCGCCTTGGTCCATTCGACCTGTCGCGCGCGCCCGTCGACTTCCAGCACCGGTGTGATCAATGTCACGACATTGCTTCGGATCTTTTGAAAGACCGCCCGCTCATCAACCGCAAGACGGTAGGCGATCTCCATCGACGCTTCAGGCGGTCCGAGTTCGGTCGCATGAAGGCCCGCCGTGATCCAGTAAAACGGTTTGCCGTCGGCGATGAGCTCATCAGCAGCTTCCTCAGAAGTATTCGCCGGGTCGGCCAGCGACTGCAGGATCGACTTGTATCTATCGATATCTTGCACAGTTTCTTCATCTGCGATGACCGCCATGATCATTTCGCGGCCTTCCTCGCTCTCACCAAGACTGATAATTTCGACGCGCGGGCTCGCCTCCGCCAACGCTCGAAAATAGCGATGAATGTCATCTACGTGGGTAAGCGCACCTTCCGTACCAACTGTATAGCCGAGCACGTCACGGGGGCTGGGCATAGTCGCATGTTCCGGGAGCTCCGCCACCCAATCGTTTAAAAACCGCTCATCTGTAGTTTCGGTTCTGATCGTCTGACTGGCGGTCTCGTCGATGACGCCGTCCTGCGTTTGCGCAGCGGCAAGCACCCCCAATGCAAAAAGCGACAATGACATCCGCGCCCCTCCTCATTCTGTCGCACATGAGTTCCGGTCGGCTCATGCGTCGTGACAGTGAGAGTGTCGTCACGGCGCCCAGGTGTCAAACGGAGATAATGAGACAGTTGTAGCGGCGTTCAGGCTGCGCTGACTGCGCATTCCATGGCGAGGACCGCTTTCTTGCGCGCAACACCCCAGCGATAATTGTGGATAATTCCGGATGAAAGAATAACCCGGTGGCAGGGGATCAGAACCGAAATCAGATTGGCGCCCACCGCCGAGCCCACGGCCCTGTTGGCCCTCGGCGCTCCGATTTCTTTCGCGATGTCGCCATAGGTGACGCACGCGCCATAGGGAATTTTTAAAAGCGCTTCCCAGACTTTCAGCTGAAAGTTCGTGCCCCGCACGTGAAGCCGAAGCGGCTGCCCAGCTTTACGGTTCAGCGCAAAGTCGAAAGCTCGCGCCGCCAGCGGTTCCACAAATTCCCGGTCTTCGATGAATTCCGCCGCGGACCAGTCATGCCGCATTTCCGAAAGGTGCAAGTCATCGCCGCCATCCTCCGCGAAACTCATCCAGCAGACGCCCTTGTCCGTCGCCGCAATCAAAACACGTCCCAGCGGTCCTTCGACAAATCCGTACCGGATGCTTAGCCCCTCGCCCTTGCGGCGATACTCGCCAGGCGTCATCGCTTCTGAGGCAAGGAAAAGATCATGCAAGCGCGACGACCCTGAAAGCCCGGCGGAATAGGACGCAGACAGAACATCTTCGCCGTCAGCCATAGCGCGTTTTGCTTCCTGCGCCGCCAAATATTGCAAAAAGCGTTTCGGGGAAACGCCGGCGCCGGCTTTGAAAACGCGCTGGAAATGCGCCGGCGACAAGCCCACATGGGCGGCGGTTTCTTCCAGCGTCGGCTTTTCATCCGCATGCGCCGTCAGAAAATCGATAGCGCGGCCGACCGGCGCGTAGCCGTCAAGGCGTGTAACGCTGTGCGCCTTTGCGGGGATCATACGGGTCATATTGGTCAATGTGGCGTTCATAAGGTTTTGTTAAGGGATTACCGCCCCCGAAAAACACCCGAATCTTGCGCAAAATTTCGTGCGCTTTACGCGGTATTAACCCTACCTGAGCGTAAATGCACTTGAAACAATTTTCGAGAGACCGCCATGCAGGATCTTCAATACATTGTCGGCATCGGGTTTTCAGGCGCTGATCTCCCGCGCGCCATTATTCTCGCGTTTTTGTTCGCCATGTTTGCGAAGGGCGAGACGAACTTGTGGAAGCTCGGTCTGCTCGCGCTCCTGATCGACAGGACCGTCTGGCCAATCGCCGCCATGGGTTCTTCGGGCGCTGAGATTCAGTCGATCTATGGGGCCATCGGCGGCATGTTCAAAAGCTTCGGCAATGACCTCGGCATTTACATCGTCCGCTATATCGGCCTTGTGCTGATGATCGGCGGGTTCCGCTGGATCAGGGCGGGCCTTCACGGGTTCCCGGGCAAAATGGCTTCGGCCTAGACTTTTTCGAAGGCGATGACCGCGTTCAGGCCGCCAAACGCAAACGAATTTGAGAGCGCGACGGAAATGTCGCGCTCTTCTGCGTTATTGGGCGTGTAATTAAGGTCGCATTCGGGATCCGGCTCGTCGTAATTGGCCGTTGGCGGCACGACGCCGTTCTTCAGCGCCAGGATGGACGCGATGCATTCGACACCGCCGGCCGCGCCAAGCAGATGCCCATGCATTGATTTCGTGGAGGACACGGCAAGCTTGTCAGCATCGGCGCCGAACACTGACCGGATGGCTTTGGTTTCCGTAGGGTCGTTCAACAACGTGCCGGTGCCGTGTGCGTTCACATAGACTCTAGAGCGATCGTCTATCTTCATCTTTTCAAGCGCCAGCGACATGGCGCCCGACGCGCCTTCCACTGCCGGATTGATCATGTCCTTGCCGTCTGCGTTCATGCCGAACCCGGCGATACGGCAGAGAATATCGGCACCGCGCGCTTTCGCATGGCTTTCTTCCTCCAGCACCAGAACGCCGGCGCCTTCGCCAATAACAAGCCCGTTGCGGTTTTTGGAAAACGGCCGGCAGGTTTCGTCCGCAAGGATGTGCATCGCCCGCCAGGATTCAAGCGCGCCGTAACACAAGATCGCCTCGCTGGCGCCCGCAAGGCCGACATCCGCCGCGCCGGATTTGATCAGATCAGAACACACGCCGATGGCATGAGCGCCGGTTGCGCACGCGCTCGAAACGGCGAAAGCCGGCCCTCTCAATCCATGCCGGATCGACAGCTGGCTGGCCGGCGCGTTGGGTATGACTTTCAGGATCGTCAAAGGATGCGGGCGGCGTTCGCGGCACAGCATGTTGACGTAGCCCTCGTCGAACGTGATCTGCCCGCCGATGCCCGTGCCAATGATGCAGGCGGTGCGGGCGCCCAGCGCTTCACCGAATTCAAGGCCCGATTGTTCAATCGCCTCCTCCGCCGCCATCACCGCAAGCTGCGAGAACCGGTCCGCGCGCATCAGTTGCACGCCGAGCCCCTTGATCCTGTCTTCAACACCATCAACCGGCGCAACGGGAACGGTCAGCGAGTATTTATCAGCCGCGCTATATTCACGCTTGAGGATAGCACTCTTGCCGGAAGTCAGGCCGCTCCAGAAATCTTGAATGCTCGCGCCGTTCGGCGCGACAACGCCCAGCCCTGTAACAACGACATTCCGTGTCATGAACAGTTATTTCTTGATCAGCTTGTTTAGCGCGTCGATGAGGTCGCCGACGCTCGCCATATCGCCAAACGGATTTTCGTTGGCGTTAAACGGCACTTCGACGCCGAGCTTTTCTTCCACTTCATAGATGATCTCGACAACGGAAAAGGAATCGATCCCGAGATCGGCGATCTGCGTGTCGCGCGTCAGCTCGCCCGTCAGGCCTACCGCATGTTCCTTGATGATTTCGAGCAGCGAGGCTTCAAAGTCAGCCATGGGAAGGATTCTCCGTTGTGTTCTCCGGTCATAGCCAAAGCCGCCGGGAATTTCCAGTTACTGTCGCAGGTTCTAGTCGCGGAAATTCTGATACTGGAAGGGCTGTTCCAGCTTCATCGCCTTCACAAAGGCGATAACTTCCTGCAGGTCGTCGCGCTTTTTGCCGGTAACGCGCAAGGCCTCGCCCTGAATCGCCACCTGCACCTTGAATTTCTCGCTCTTGATCGCCTTGACGATCTTTTTGGCGAGCTCCTTGTCGATGCCCTGTTTAATCAGGACACGCTGGCGCACGGACTGGCCAGCCGCCGGTTCTTCCTTCTGATAGTCGAGCGAGCCGGGTTCGATCCCGCGCTTTTGCATATTGCCTTGCACGATCTCATGCATCTGCCGCAATTTCAGATCGTCATCGGCGAAAATCGTAATCACGTCCTCTTTCATCTCTACGGAAGACTTTGATCCTTTGAAATCGTAGCGCGTTAAAATTTCCCGCATGACGTTCTGAATGGCATTGTCGGCTTCGGACAGATCGACTTCCGAAACGATATCAAATGACGGCATCAATAATCTCCGTTTTGTCGCAGCATAAAAACGCGACTCTGAAATAAACGCCAGACGGTCTGTAAGCCGGGTTCTGTCCTCATCGCTGAGGGACGGCCATTCCTCTAGGACCGCGCTTGCGCGCGGCCTCAAGCAACCAACCCGGACAGCTCAGCACGAAGACCTGCCTGTCACGCCGTAGCCCAAAGGGCGCCGGCGGACGCGCTATCCCTATTCGGTTTTGCTCCAGGCGGGGCTTGCCATGCCCGTTCCATTACTGGTCCGGCGGTGCGCTCTTACCGCACCTTTTCACCCTTACCCTCGTAAAGAAGGCGGTTTGTTCTCTGTGGCGCTTTCCCTCGGGCCCCTTATCACTAAAAAGCCCGGCCGGGCGTTACCCGGCGCCTTGTCTCCATGGAGCCCGGACTTTCCTCCCGCTTCGCCCAAAGACGAGGCCGGCGGCCGTCCGACCGTCTGGCGAAAGGCTATGTGAGCCCGCGAAACCGGACCGTCAACCCGCGCCTATTCGAGAACCGCCGTATTGTTCTCAAAGGCGCTTTCCGGCTCGGTCGCGCAATCGACGCGGAACTCGCCGCCGGAGTTGGACGGCAGGGTTCCTTCGACCTTGTGCGTCTCGCGGGGGCCGATTGCAGGCAAATTGGAGATCCGGACAAACACATCGTTCGCATTGCCGCGCCAACCGAGAGAACACCCAACCGCATCATCGGGCCCGGCATTATAGACCCAGAGCTGCACTGCGCCGTCCGGCCCTTCATTATCGACTCGGCGAATAAGAACGTCGAATTCCGCAGCGGGTTCATCGACAATCTCGGGGTTGACCCGAACGGGATCCGGGTTTGTCCGCACCGGGGGCGGGTTCGTGCGCACCGGCGGCGGATTGGTTCTGGTCGGCGGCGGCGGCGCGTTGGCGCGTGGGGCGCCGCTTGAACCCGTTGTTGTTGTCGTCGTGCGCACTTTCGGGCCGTTCAGCGGCCTGCACACAATTCTGACGCCGATGTCGGTTTCAGCATCCGCGTAGTAAAACGCCTCGTTGATGCCGGTGCGCTTGTACCAGGCCGCCGAGACTTCCGCCTTGTAGGCGCGCGGCCGATTATATTCGCCGCCGTCATCGAGAAATTTCTGCTTCGACGCGCCGGATTTCTCGTCAAGACGGTCGTTGCAGTATTTGATCGGCGACACGCGTTGATTGGCGACCGAATAGGATCGCAAGTCGATATAAGGAATAGTTACCTTCAGGATCTTGGCCGGTTCCGGATTTTGCAACGGCATGCCGCCGCCGTCGATCTTGATCGAGCCGCCGGCGAACCCTTTTTCGTTGCTCCATTTTTTCGAACGGGAAACCGTGACCCAGACATCAACTGTTTTGTTGTGGATCGTGTCATACCGGTTGGTTCCGGCGCCATCGACGACAATCGTCGGATAACCGATATCCGATTGCACGCCAGCTTTTTTCAAAGACTGCTGAATGTCGATAAAGCCGGCAAATGCAGCACTGGGCGCCAGGCTGGCCAATATTCCGTATACCACTGATTTTGTGCGCATGATCTCTCCCCTTTCAATGCGGCGTATCTCAATACGCGGAGGAATTGCGCTCAGAATATGGCTGGCAAGGGGCGCGGACAAGACGCAATTCCGGCCGTGCATCACAAACATGCGACAGGCCATGGTAAGTCGCCGCTTATTTCGCAGCCTGCGCCAGCGCCGCCCTTGTTCGCGCATCAAATCCTTGCCCCAGCGAAGCCGGACAAAATCGGCGCTGGAAGGCGAGAAGGCCTGCAGCGTAGTCGCCGGGATATGCGTCATAACCGATATCAATCAGCGCGTTCAGCGCATCATCGAATGACACCGCCGCTCCCTGATTCGGATCGCCATCGAACGGCGCGAGCGCCAGTCCTTCATCGGCAAGGCGTTTCCACGGAAATTTTTCGCCCGGGTCCTCTTTCCGTCGCGGCGCCACATCGGAATGACCCAAGACACGCGCCGGAGCGATATCATGCCGGGTACGGATGTCTTTGAGAAGCAATATGACCGACGCAATCTGCGCTTTGGAAAAGTCGCGATAGCCGAACTGATGACCTGGGTTGACGATCTCGATCCCGATGGAGCGCGCATTGATATCGACATCGCCTTGCCAGAAAGCGACGCCGGCGTGCCAGGCGCGGTTCGCCTCCTCGACCAGCCGGTAAACGTCGCCGTTTTCCTCTACACAATAATGGGCGCTGACTTTCGCCTGTTCATCGCGCAGGCGCGCAAGCGCTTCGGCGCCGGTCTGCATGCCGGTGTAATGCAGGATAATCGTATCGATATCGCGTCCACGTTCGTCAAAATTCGGCGACGGCGCCTCGATCATCTTCATGTCTCTATCCCGGCGGTTCTGCTAGCACGCCAGTATTGGGCTGTTTCTTGATATTTCGCAAAAGCACGACGCCGACGCCCAGCAATGTCATGAAACCGCCTATCGCCATACGCGGACCGAAGGGATCACCCAGCAGCAGGACCGAGAAAAATACCGCGAAAATCGTGGTTAAGAGGACGCTTGGCGCAACGACGCTGACCGGCAGCCGGTGCAACAGCCAATAATAAGTCGAATGACCGATGATCGAGGCCGCCACCGCCGAATAGACAATCGCGCCGAAGAAAAGCGTTTTATCAACGGCCTCAAACGCCGCCATCTGATCTTGCTCAAAGACCATCGTAATCAGGGTCAGGCCAAACGCGCCGATCAGCGTGAACCATGCTAGCAACTGGCGGGGGTTGAACGCCGTCGATCTCTTTACCAGAACCGCGCCGATCGCCTCCGAAAACGCTGCCGCTGCAACCAGCCCGACGCCAATACCGATCCGCGCTTCCGGATCGGCTGACGGAGACCCGCCCGTTGCAATAATGGCGACGCCGGTAAATGCGAAAGCAATCCCGGCAAGTCTTCGCCATCCCGGCCGATCACCGAGAAAAATCATGGCGAGGATCGTTGCGAAAGGCACATGCAGCTCAATGGCGATGGCGGCGGCGGACGCCGGCGCCAGTTTGACGCCGGTGAACATCATTGCGTAATTGAATATGCCAAGACAAAGGCCGCCGAAAAAAATCCGTCCCATTTCACCGCGACGCCAGCGCAGGAACGGCGACATCAGCGCTGCAACCAGCGCCAGCCGAAGCGCCGCGTAAAACATCGGCGGCACTTCGCCGACCACCGTTTTGATGACGACGAAATGAAAGCCCCATACAAGGCACATTAAAAGAAGAGCGCCAATTTCGCGCAGGCTCACGGGACCCCTCTCCCTTCAGGCTAAATGATATGAGCGGGATTTGCGCTTACGCTGAACGCAGCGCGCATCGCAACCGATAATATCTAATGGGTCTTTTAGGCCTAGATGTTGGCGGGTTTCCATCGCCTTGGGGATGTCTTGCGGGAAGAAAAACCGCTGAGCGCTGTTACCGCCAGGACAAACGGCGCGGCAACGGCAAAGGCAATGATGATTACACAGGAAAACAGAATGACGCCTGCAAAAATAGCCACCTCAATGAGTCTGTTCATCAAGGCATTTTCCCGCTCAGCGGGTTTTATTTCTGTTTCCTGACTGTCAGCCACGGCCCTCACCCCAACGCTAAGCAACACAAATCACATCAAATCAGACCGCACAGGGTGCGTCCAGCACGTTTGCAGGTGTTTGGAGCACTCGATTAGGCGTAATCAGTTAATATCTGTTCATACGCATTATTAATCGCCGCCATCCGCCCTTCGGCGATTCGCACGAGATCCGCCGGGACGCCCCGCGCCATCAGGGCGTCAGGGTGATGATCACGTGAAAGCGCCCTGTAGGCGGATTTTACCGCTTCAAGGCTCACTCCGGGTTCAATTCCCAAAATGAGATAGGGGTCATCGTCCGCCAGCCCCAGATGCGCCGCCTTCAGCCGGTGAAAGGCCGGTGCTGAAACACCGAAAGCCTTGGCGGCCTGATCCAGCAGCTCAAGTTCGCGCGGATGGGCGACGCCATCGGCCACCGCGACGTGAAACAGGCAGTCGAGGACGTCCTCAAGCACCACCGGCGAACTTTCGAATATCCGGGCCACCCGTTTTAGATACTCGCTATAGCCCGCCACATCCTGCTGAGCCAGCTGATAGATCATTCGAACTTTGTCGGCTTCTTTTTCCGGGAAATGAAAATAATCGCGAAAAGCCTCGATCTCGTCATCAGTGACGACCCCGTCTGCCTTCGCCATTTTCGCGGAAAGCGCTATCAGTGCGATGGAAAACGCTGCCTCGTCGCGGCGTCTCCGCTGATCGGCCAGCGCCTCCAGCAGCGCGCCAAGCGTGCGCTTGCGGGCCTCGGCAAGGCTCTCCTCTATCCTGTCCCAGAAACTCATGGGCACGCCTCTTAATTGCCTATGGCGCGTAGCGCCAGCATCACTGGCGCCGCAGTTTAAATGAGCCCCGAATCTGGGGAAAAATAGCCTGAAAAAAATTTTCTCAAATACGCGCAAGCGCTTACCCGCCGGCTTGCGCACCCCTTGCGCTTCGGGTCTTGGGTCACGCTTTGCAAAACAGAAATTTCACCGACACAATTTCTACACAAACTGATGAGCGCGGATTTGGCGCTACGAAACGAACGCAGAAGGGGCAGGCATGGGGCGAACGTTTCAAGGGTTGGGCGTCTTGTTGAGCGGACTTTGTTGCGGGGCGGCGTTCACAGTGATCGCCCTTGTTATTGCCGGCGTCCTGAACTGAAAAAACCTTACGCTGCGTGACGCGAACGCACGCTGCCTGTTTTTCTGGCAGCCGCGCAAAGCCAGATTTTAACCGTCAGTTTTTCCTTGTCCGACGTCGCAGGCGAAAGCGTCTCGATCCCTTCAAGCGCCAAGCCCGCCGCCGCACACCAGTCCCGGACTTCTTCATCTGAAAAACCAAGCCGGCGATGGGCGTGCTCTTCACGCAGGAATTCAAGATCATGCGGTGCAAAATCTGAAATGATGAGGCGTCCGCCGGCGTTTAACAGGCGAGCCGCCTCAACTACTGCTGCGCCGGGTTCCGCCAGAAAATGCAGCACTTGATGCAGGCACACGACATCGGCGCATTCTGGCTCCAGCGGCAGAGAGAACAAATCGCCGTGTCGCGCCTGCGCATGCGTTATGCTCGCCTGGTCAAGGTTTGCGCGCGCAATCGACAGCATCTCATGGGAAAGATCGTAGCCGATCGCTGACTTGTATCTGTCTGCAAAAATCTCGAGCATGCGGCCAGTGCCAGTGCCGAGATCGACAAACAGATCGATTTCGCGGTCGCCGACCAACTCTATGATGCGCGATTCAATATCGTGCTCAGGCAGATGCAGCCGGCGCAACATATTCCATTGCCTGGCGTTCTCTTCAAAATAGGCCGCGGCTTGCGCCGCTCGGGCGAGCCTTGCCTGTTCAAACCGTTCTCCATCGCGGGCCAGCACGCGGTCGTCGGCGGCGGCCATATCCCGCACAGCCTCAAACACAGCCGCAACAGAAGGGTTGTCACTCCCGCCCTCCGAGATCCGGTAGAACATCCATGCGCCCTCGCGGTGACGTTCCGTCAGCCCGGCGTCAGCAAGGATTTTAAGATGCCGGCTGACCCGCGGCTGGCTCTGGCCGAGAATGGCGGTGATCTCGCTCACCGTGAGCTCGCCACGGCAAAGCAGCGCCATGATGCGCAGGCGGGTTTCCTCGCCAATTGCGCGAAAAATGTTGAGCGCCGTATCAAGCGTCATTTGCTGGAGCCTGCCTTTATCCTGAATCAAATATAAAGATATCTTTATATGATAGCAATCGCACCAGATTTGCCCCGGTAGCGCCGCAGTGAGGCCACATCGGAATGCGCATTGTTAGCAGGGTCCAAATTCCTATATCCTTAGGGCTCAAATGATGAGACCTGAAAGATTGTTCGCCGAGGGGGCCTGACCGCTATGAAGCTTGTCTTAAGTATTGCAGCCTTTTGCCTACCCTTGGCGGCGGCGGCTCAGGCGCAAATTACAGGCGCCGGCGAGGCTGATGATATCGCCGCGGAGCTGGAAACCGCGCCCATCGAGAACGCTGCAGAAGCCGACCCGTGGGAAGGCTTCAACCGCAAGATGTTTGCGATCAACGACTCCTTCGACAGCGCGCTGATGGTGCCGGCGGCAAAAGCCTACCGCGCGGTTACACACAAGAAACAGCGCAAAGGCATCCGAAATTTCATCGCCAACCTGCGTACGCCCGTTACGCTTGTAAACGACGTACTTCAGGGCGAATTCGGTCGCGCCGGAAAAACCGCAAGCCGTTTCGTCATCAATTCAACCATAGGCTTCGGCGGCATGGGCGACCCGGCGGAACGGCTCGGCATTGAGCAGCACTCTGAAGATTTCGGCCAGACCCTCGCCGTCTGGGGTGTCGATTCCGGTCCTTATGTCGTGCTGCCGTTTTTCGGACCGACAACCGTGCGCGACGGTTTCGGTTCTGCTGTTGATGTCGCCGCAGACCCGGCTGTCTGGATTCGAACCGAACCGGCGCAATATTTTCGTTACTCGCGCACCGGAGCTGGCCTGCTTTCAACGCGCGAGCCGTTGATTGAACCGCTGGCGGATATCAAGGCGGATTCGCTTGATTACTACGCCTCGATCCGCAGCTTTTACCTTCAATCCCGAAAGCGTGAAATCGCAAACGGGCGAACCGATTTCGACGACCTGCCCGACATTGGCGATTTCGAAGAATTTGACGAACTCGAATAACGCATCGTCAACGAAACACCCTTTTCATGGAGAACAATCATGCGTCACGCAAATTCACGACGTTCTCTCTTAAAACGCGCTGCAGGCGCGATCGCCCTTGCTGCCGTTACCCTTCAACCTGCCTACGCAGATGAGGCCGCCGAAGCCTTCGTGCAAGGAATCCTCGACCAGGCCGAGCCGATCCTGAGCGAGCCGAACTCCGATTCATTCTACAGCGGTATCGAAAATCTCGTCACCCAGTATGTGGACATGCGCCGGATCGGACTTTTCGTACTGGGCCAGTATGCGCGCCAGATGACCGATGCGCAGAAGGAAGAATACTTTCCGCTATTCCAGCAATATGCCACGCTGATCTATCGCAACACGCTGTCCGATTACGGCGGCCAGCGCATCGTCGTTACCGGCTCTATCGACCGATCGGAACGCGACATCATCGTCAATTCGAAACTGGCGAACCCGGAACCCGGCGACGCCTTCGCCAACGCCGTAATTCACTGGCGGGTTTATCGCGACCGCGACGGCAATATGAGCGTCGTTGACGCCGGCGCCGACAATGTCTGGCTGGCGATTGAACAGCGCAGCCAGTTCACTTCGCTTATAGCCAACAATGGCGGCGGCGAAGCCGGCATTAACGCCCTGATTGCGGAAATCAGAAAACGCGTGGACCAAGGCTGAGACGCTTAGTATTGATTTAAACGGAAAAGGCCGGAGCTTTGCTCCGGCCTTTTTTAAAAGAAAAATTCGTGTCGTTCGTCAGGACGAATAGTATTCGACCACGAGATTTGGCTCCATGGTGCAGGGATAAGGCACCTCGGCGAATTCCGGCACGCGCAAATACGTCGCCGTCATTTTCTTGGGATCAACTTCGACATAATCCGGAATGTCGCGCTCGGGGCTTTGCAACGCTTCAAGCACCAGCGCCATGTTTTTGGACTTGTCCTTGACCTCGACGACGTCGCCGGGCTTCAGTCGCACCGACGGAATATTCGTTTTTACGCCGTTCAGCTTTACATGGCCGTGGTTGATGAACTGGCGCGCAGCGAAAACGGTCGGTACGAATTTCGCGCGATAAACGACCGCATCGAGGCGGCTTTCCAGAATGCCGATCAGGTGCTCGGCGGTGTTGCCGCGGCGGCGGTCGGCCTCGACATAGATCCGCTCGAAATGCTTTTCGGAGATGTTGCCGTAATAGCCTTTTAGCTTCTGCTTCGCCATCAACTGCAGGCCGAAGTCGGACAGCTTGCCCTTGCGGCGCTGGCCGTGCATGCCGGGCCCGTAGTCGCGCTTGTTGATGGGAGATTTCGGCCGGCCCCAGACGTTTTCGCCGACCCGGCGGTCAAGCTTGTGCTTGGCGCTGATGCGCTTTGACATTAGTCCTCACTCAAGCGTGGCCCGGCGTCCGGAGCCAATCTCCGGCGCAATCTCAACGGCGGTCCACACGCTGTCCGTCATTTGCAAGCCGCGGGCTATAGGCGCCCCCTCGCGACTTGTCAACATAAGTGAAAAGCCCGCCGAAGCGGGCTTTTCGAGCCATGATCTAGGGGGAATTAGACCAAAGCAGAACTGTTTAAGCTTGGCGCTTCTTTTTGCGTCCTGCGAAACCAAGACCGGCAAGGCCTGCGCCCATGAGCCAGATAGCGCCCGGGATCGGCACTTCCGGCGCGTCAAGGATGAAGAATTGCTCCGCGCCGTCAGTCAGGCCGGTAAGGGACAGCGTGAACCGCACCACGTCATCGTCAGACAGACCCAGAAGCGAGAATCCGAAGATGGCAAAGTCGGTAAAGCCGTTACCCTGAGCGACCAAAGGATCAAGGGCGAAAGGCACGTTCACATCGAACAGAATTTCGTCAAAGGTGCCGTCGCCGCCATAATCGACGCTCAACTCAAACTGAGTAAGCATCTGGGTAATTGTTGCGCCGGCAGCCGTGTTGCTGTCGATCCCGATTGTGAAAAAATTCTCAACCAGGGCGCGCAGATCACTGACGAGATAATCATGCGTGATACCGGTGACGAAACCGCCCGGCGCGCCTGTTGGAAGCTGGTATTGCGCTTCGCAGCCCAATGACGGGTTGCCAAAGACACAGTCCTCAAGTGCTGATTCGTTAATGCCCGGAGGCGCTGTAACAACGTTAAGAGTTACTGGCGCTGCCGATGCTGCAGAGATATTGAGGCCGATGACGGCGATAGCCGATACAGCGATAGTAGAAAGCGTTTTGATCATGATGTAGTCCCCCACGACTAACTGGTTACGCGAAAGTTAAAACTCTCACGACTTCGATACTCTTTTAAAATCGGGAGCGCAAGCAATTATGCATAAAGCGGGCCAACTTTAACCACGAATTCAGAAAATTCTCGGGCATTGTCGCCCGGCCACAGATTTTTTCTTTAAAAACAGGAATGTAACTAGGGCGACACAACCTCAGGCTGTGACGCTGGACTGCGCCTGCTTGAGTTCGTATTCCTGTAGTTCCGGCGCCCTCATCTCCCTGAGATAGTGACGTACCGAGTGCGGATAGAGCGTATAATTCCGCCCGTTTTCATCCACATACCAGGCGCCGCACGCAGCGGCCCAGACCCGGCCCTGAAGGTCAGCCTGAATTTTCATTTCAAACGCCGATGCCGCCTCGCAGGAGGGCTCAACCAATGCGGACTTACCTTGCCCGTCGCCGGACGCCTGACGGATGAGCTGAATCACGTAATTCACCTGCGCTTCGATCATCAAGATTACCGAGTTGTGGCCGAGGGCGGAATTGGGCCCGAGCAGCAGGAAGAAATTCGGAAAGCCCGGCGCCATGACTGTCCTGTGGGCGGCGATGCCAGTCTTCCACGTATCGCGCAGACTTGCGCCCGCAGGCCCCGTTACCTCAATCGTATCCAGAATATCGAACGGTTTGAAACCGGTGGCGAGAATGACGATGTCCGCCTCGTGTTCTTCACCGTCGTTCGTCTGGATGCCTTTGTCCGTGAATGACGCAATGCCCTCCGTAACAAGATCAACATTCGGCTTTTGCATGGCGTCGAAATAGTCGTCCGAAATCAGAATACGCTTGCAGCCGATCGGATAATCGGGCGTCAGTCTGGCGCGCAGATCGGGGTCTGCAACCGAGCGCTCCAGATGCTGTAAAAACCGGCGGCGCGTCAGCCGCTTGATGCGGTTGTCACCCTTGTGAAACGCTGGAAAGCGCCATTCCATGATCGAGAAATAAAACCCGCGATAGGCGCGCGCGAGCCATGGCGCGGCGGAAAAGACAGACCGCAACCATTTCGGATAGCCGTAATCCTCCCGCGGGATAATCCAGTTGGGCGTGCGCTGATAAACATCAAGATGCGCGATCTTGTCGACAATTTCAGGAACGATCTGAATGGCGCTTGCGGCCGAGCCGATGAGCGCGACACGCTTTCCCGTGAAGTCAATGTCATCGCGCCACTCAGCCGTATGAAATACCGGGCCGCTGAATTTCTCCCGGCCTTCAAAATCCGGAATGTTCGGCTTGTGCAAGCCGCCGAGGCCGCTGACCACGAAATCGGCGATTGTTGTTGATCCGTCTTTAAAAGCGATTTGCCATTCGGCGCCGTCATGTCGGATCGCCGTGACTTCCCTGCCGAATTCGATTGAGCGGTAGAGGTCGTATTTCTCTGCGCACCGCTTCATATAATCCAGAATTTCACCGCCAGAGGAATAACGCCGCGTCCATTCCGGATTTGGATCGAACGAAAATGAATATAGATGCGAAGGCACGTCGCAGGCGACGCCGGGATAACGGTTCTCGCGCCAGGTGCCGCCGACCTCTTCCGCCTTTTCGTAGATGGTGAAATTATCGAAGCCTTCTTCACGAAGACGGATCGCCATCCCCATACCGGAAAAGCCGGCGCCCAAAATCGCGATGCGAGGGGCCTTGTTATTATTTGCCCTTTCCGGGGTTGGCGCATCAATGCGCATGTCATCCGGCATGAAGCCTCGTGAAGTCTGCTTTACACGGAAGAGTGTGGCGCTGGTCGCGCCACGCCACAAGTAAACAATGCAGAGACGTTAAAGCGCCTGCAGCGCAATCGCGAGCGCCTCAAGACGCTGCCTGTATCCGTTTATGTCGCGGATTGGCGATTTGGCGACGCCGTCATCCATCGCGGCCTGCGCAACCGCGCAGGCAACCTCCGGTAAAAGGCGCGGATCGAACGCTTTCGGCAGGATATACCCCGGGCCGAACACGAAATCTTCCTCCGGATAAGCGATGCGCACGGATTGCGGCGTTTCCATCCGCGCAACCGCGCCGATAGCGCGCGCCGCCGCAGTCGTCATGCCCTTGGTGACGGTGCTCGCCGATACGTCGAGCGCGCCGCGGAAAAGAAAAGGGAAACAAAGGACGTTATTCACCTGGTTCGGATAATCTGACCGGCCGGTGGCGATAATCGCGCCCGGCGCGGCGTCAAGCGCGTCCTCAGGCCAGATTTCAGGCTCCGGGTTGGCGAGCGCGAAAATCACCGGTTTCGCCGCCATGCGCCGAACCATATCCGGGGTCAAAAGCCCGCGGCGCGATACGCCAAGAAAGAAGTCGGCGCCGTTCACGGCGTCTGCAAGCGTGCGCTTGTCCGTCTTGACCGCATAATCGCCTTTCTTACCCGTCATGCCGTTCTTGCGGCCCTTGTAGATGACGCCCGCACTGTCCGTGAGCAGAATATTTTCTTTCTTCGCGCCGCCGGCCACAAGCAGTTCGACGCAGGCGATCGCCGCCGCCCCAGCGCCGGAAACGGCGATCTTCGTTTGCGCAAGCTTACGTCCTGTCAGGTCCAGCGCATTCAAAAGCCCCGCCAGCACGCAAACGCCAGTGCCATGCTGGTCGTCATGAAATACCGGCACTTTCGTTCGTTCTCGCGCCAATCGTTCGACTTCAAAACATTGCGGCGCCTTGATGTCTTCGAGATTAAATCCGCCAAACCCGGCCTGTACCTTCACGATCAGCTCCGCAAGCTTCGCGGGGTCTGTTTCATCAACGCAAAGATCAACCGCATCGACGCCGGCAAAGCGCTTGAACAGCGCCGCCTTGCCTTCCATCACCGGCTTCGAGGCTTCCGCGCCGATATCGCCAAGGCCCAATACGGCGGTGCCGTTCGTAACGATCGCAACCAGGTTCGCGCGGTTGGTCAGCGTGCGGGAAGTTTCCGGATCGCGTTCGATCTCGCGGCAGGCGGCGGCGACGCCGGGCGAATAAGCAAGCGACAGATCGCGCTGCGTCGACATCGGCTTCGTCGGCACGCATTCCATTTTGCCCGCCGGTGCAGCGCGATGATAATCGAGCGCGGCCTCGTCGAGCGAGCGTGACGGCGGCGCCTTTTCTTTCGCTCGCGCCTCATAAAGCGCCGCGTATGATGAACGCGGCTCGCCGCGCCGCAAGGAACTCAACAATTTCTGGAACATCAACCGACCCCCTGCCCGCCCCGGACAAGGAGAAGCTTACGACTTTATGGAGAACGGCGTAAAGGCCGTATCCTTGTCGTAGACATCAACACCCTCAGCGCGCTTCAACGCGCCGACCACGCGATAGGTGACAGGGGTCAGCATCGCCTCCCAGAGCACCTTCAGGAAATAGTTCGTGATCATGACCGTGATGATGAGTTGAAGACTCCACACGCCCGAAAACGCAAGCGGGTAAAAGATGAGGGAATCGAGCCCCTGCCCCACAACCGTCGAACCTATTGTCCGCTGCCAGAGATGATTGCCGCCTGAGGCGACTTTCATGTGCGCCATGACATAGGCGTTGGCAAGCTCGCCCGCCCAGAAGGCTGTTATCGAAGCGAATACGATTCGCGGCGCCTGTCCGAAATTCGACGCGAACGCCGTTTGCCGGTCAATGCCGCCAAGGTCCTGGTTCCAGTCGCCTGACGGTGGCATCCAAGTGATGAACGCCGCCATGCCGGCTGCGAATGCTGCGGCGGCAAAGCCAGCCCAGATTACCCGGCGCGCGCGTGCATAACCGTAAACTTCGGTCAGGACGTCGCCCAGGACATAAGCAAGCGGAAAGAAAAGAACGCCGGCGCCCAATGCGAACCCGCCGACATCGGCGACTTTGCCGGCGCCAATTATATTTGAGCAGACAAAGACGACACACGTCGCCGCCATGGCGAAGTCGTAATATTTGAAGCGATGATTGCTGAGCGCGTCGGCGTGTTCGATGCGCTCAATCGAAGCCTTATCTGTCACTCAGCGATCGCCTCTTTTATTTGGTGCTACCAGATATATACGCGATCTTCCGGCGGCAGATACATAGCGTCGCCGGGTTCGACATCAAACGCTTCATACCATTCGTCGATATTGACCACCATGCCGTTGACCCGCAGATCCATGGGGCTGTGCGGCGCAGACAACAGTCGCTGACGCATGGACTCCTCGGTCTGTTTGAACCGGCGCGCTTGCGCCCGGCCGAGAAAAACCCGTTGCGGTCCCGTAAATCCGTCAAGCACCGGCGGCTCGTCGCCATCGAGGGACAGAAGATAGGCGTGGTAGGCAACGACAACACCAGCGAGATCGCCGATATTTTCACCGAGCGTCTGACGGCCATTCACGAAAAGCCCGGGCAGCGCCTCATACTTGCTGAACTGCTCCGCCAGCCGGTCCCCCAGGGCGTCGAACGCCGCGCGGTCTTCTTCGGACCACCAGTCCGCCAGAAATCCGTCCCCGTCATATTTCGATCCCTGATCGTCAAAACCGTGACCGATTTCATGTCCCACAATAGAGCCGATCGCGCCGTAATTGAGCGCCGGATCGGCGTTCGGATCGAACAGCGGCGACTGGATGTAACCGGCGGGAATGAATGCTTCATTACGGCTCGGACTGTAAAATGCGTTCACCGTCTGCGGCCCGGTGAACCATTCCGCTTTATCGACAGGCTGACCAAGTCTGGCGACGTCACGCGCCGCATCGAATTCGCGAACGCGTTTCACGTTCCCGATCAGATCGTTCGCGCGGATATGTAGCCCTGAAAAATCACGCCATTTATCCGGATAGGCGATTTTCGCGGTCATCTTGTCGAGTTTCTCCAGCGCGCGTACTTTCGTTTCCGGCGTCATCCATGTGAGATTCTCAATCCGCGTACGAAGCGCCGAGCGAACATTTTCGAACAACTCAGTCATTTGCGTTTTTGATTCTTCCGGGAAGTAGCGCTCGATATAAATCTCTCCGACCGCCTGATCGAGAAAGTTGTTGACGAGATCGACTCCGCGTTTTTCCCGAGTGCGCTGTTCGGCCTGCCCGCTCAGTTTTTTACCGTAAAAATCGAAGCCTTCATCATCGAATGCCGGCGGCAGGTAACGAGAAAATCCACTTAAGAGGCGCATCGTCAGATAAGCGCGCCAAGTCTCTACGGGCGTTTCCGCAAACAGAGTCGCGAGCCCAGGAAACGCCTCTTTTTCGCGGATAACAAATACGTCCGCTTCGGCCAAACCGGCGCTTTCTAAATATGCAGCCCACTGAAACCCTGGCGCCAGCTCCAATAGCGCCGCACGATCCATCTTGTTGTAGGTTCGGTTCGCATCTCGCCGCTCCGCGCGTTCCCAATGCAGCGCCGCAATAGCCTTTTCCAAACCGAACACAGCGTCAGCTTTCGCGGCCGCGTCGTCTACGCCTGCAAGACCAAGCATGTTTCCGATATGCGCAAGATACTGTTCTCGCGTTTCAGCTAGCCGCTCGCTTTCGCGTTCGTAATAGGACTTGTCTGGCAGGCCGAGCCCAGAATGACCAATCCAAGTGATGAAATTTTCCGGGTCTTTCGAATCTATCCACACCGATGCGCCGAAAGGCCCGCTTAAATTCAGCGCCGGATCCGCCATGGCGGCGGCGACGTCTTTATGCGTTTGAAGTTGTTGCACACGCTCTAGGTCATCCATTATCGGCGCCAGTCCAAGCGATGTAATACGATCCGTATCGAGAAAGCTTCGATAGAGATCACGTATGCGTTGCTCGTTCGAGTCGCGACTCGGACGCGCCTCGGCAAGGTCGGCAATAATGGCGGCGATACGCTCCTCGTTTCGGTCACGCATGGTTGTAGAAAAACCAACGCCTGTGCGGTCGGAAGGAATCTCCGTTACATCGAGCCAGCCGCCATTTGCGAACCGGTAAAAATCATCGCCTGGTTTCGTCTCAGGATCGAGTGCGTCGAGCGGATAGCCCCACGGCGCTATCATCGGCGTTTCCTGCGCAAGCGCAACGGTTCCAAAAAACGCGCCTGAAAGCGCAATAACGCAAATAGTGGAAATTCTCATCCTGGGTCCCTCTCGAAATCTTGGCCTTTTATCGCCTTAATGATCGGCGATGCTCTGTCTCAGTTGTTGGTCTCACGCCCCCGCGCAGCAGTCATCCAGTGTTCTATTCATCGCGCTGCTTGACAAGCGCCTTGATGACGCCGCGTAACGAACGCGTTTCTCCCTCGGTGAGCCCCGCGCGCTGAAAGGCAACCTTCAGATTGCGCACCATATTGGTTCGCTTTTCAGCTGGAAAGAAATAGCCGGAATTGTCTAATTCGCCGATCAGATGATCGAAAAACCGATCAAAATCTGCTTTCGGCGCTGGTATCGCAAGATTTTGATCGCCCGCCTGAACTTTGCGTTCATCGGCCTTCGCCCATTCATAGGCGACGACCAATGCCGCCTGTGCGAGATTGAGCGACGCAAATGCCGGATTGACGGGAATCGAAATAATCCCGTCAGCCCTCATCACATCTTCATTGGATAGCCCCGAGCGCTCGGCGCCGAACAGCACGCCGCATTTTTCTCCACGTGCAATCCGCATACTCATTTCCGCGGCGGCATCGGCCGGCGAAAAAACCGGCAGCAACGCCTCGCGCGGCCGCGCTGTTGTTGCAAGGATGAAGTTGCAGTCCGCGATCGCTTCCGTGGTTGTTTCAAAAACCTTTGCGTCGTCAATGACGATTGACGCGCCTGATGCCATGGCGCCGGCTTTTTCATTCGGCCAGCCGTCGCGCGGATTGACGATGCGCAAGCCCGACAGGCCGAAATTCAGCATCCCGCGCGCCGTCGCGCCGATATTTTCCCCCATCTGGGGTTCAACAAGCACAAATAGCGGCGCAGGCCGCAGCGCGCCCCGGCCATCTCGGCGCGCGATTCGTCCTGTGGATTTTATCGGCCTATCAGTCATGGATGACGCAAGTATAACGAAATCGCGGCCCCGGCCACGCGCATTCCGCCGCGGCCCCCTTTCACCTTCCCGCTACGGATGCTAATAGCCGCGCCGATTCACCCAGAAAGTCGTTCACCGCGCGCCCTGTCATCTTTGCGCGCCATGCAAGTCCGGTAGGAAAATCAATGCAGAAAATCAAAGTCGAAAATCCAGTCGTCGAAATGGACGGGGACGAAATGACCAGGATCATCTGGCAGATGATCAAGGACAAGCTGATCCACCCCTATCTCGATATCGACCTGAAATATTTCGACCTCGGCATTGAGGCCCGCGATGACACGGACGACCAGATCACGATCGACGCGGCTGAAGCCACCAAGAAATACGGCGTCGCCGTCAAATGCGCGACTATCACCCCTGACGAGGCTCGGGTCGAGGAATTCAGCCTCAAAAAAATGTGGCGCTCGCCCAACGGTACGATCCGTAACATTCTCGGCGGCGTCGTCTTCCGTGAGCCGATCATCATCCGCAACGTGCCGCGCCTCGTTCCGGGTTGGACCCAGCCGGTGATCATCGGCCGTCATGCCTTCGGCGATCAGTATCGCGCGACCGACATGCTGTTCCCCGGCAAGGGCAAGCTTTCGATCAAATGGGAAGGCGATAATGGCGAGACGATTGAACACGAAGTGTTCGACGCGCCATCTTCCGGCATTTATATGGGGATGTACAATCTCGACGCGTCAATTCGCGATTTCGCTCGGGCGTGTTTCAACTACGCCCTCCAGCGCAAATATCCGCTTTATCTCTCCACCAAGAACACCATCATGAAAAAATATGATGGCCGTTTCAAAGACCTGTTCCAGGAAATGTATGAAACGGAGTTCAAGGCGAAATTCGACGAACACAAACTGACCTATGAACACCGCCTGATCGACGACATGGTGGCGGCGTGCATGAAATGGTCAGGCGGTTATGTCTGGGCCTGCAAAAACTATGACGGCGACGTGCAGTCCGACACGGTGGCGCAAGGGTTCGGCTCCCTCGGCCTGATGTCGTCCGTGCTGATGACGCCGGACGGCAAGACGGTTGAAGCCGAAGCCGCCCACGGCACCGTTACCCGGCACTATCGCGCCCATCAGCGCGGTGAGGAAACCTCGACGAACTCAATCGCCTCCATTTTCGCCTGGACCCGCGGCCTCGCCCATCGCGGCAAGCTCGACGGCAATGAGGCGCTGAAAACCTTCGCGACCACGCTGGAGCAGACGGTCATCAAGACCGTCGAGGGCGGACATATGACCAAGGACCTGGCGCTTTTGATCGGGGCCGAACAGAAATGGCTGACGACCACTGGATTCCTCGAAAAAGTGGACGCGAACTTCCAGAAAGCCATGGACGCCTGACCCGGCCTGTAGAAGTTCATGCAGCCTTGAAAAGCCTGGTTTTTCGCCAGTTTTGACCGATTATTGCGACCGCCCGCAGATTCCGGGCGGTTCGCCGCATATGGCTCGCAATTCCACTCCCTGCATGGCAACATCAGACAGCTTGGGGACTGCGTATCATCCCTAATTCAGGAGTCTCGCCATGAATCGGTCCGCCTTTATTATCAGCCTAGCCGCCGCCGCCGCGCTTGCAGCGCCCGCCTTTGGCGAAACCAGAACCTACGATCTACCAAGCTTTGACAAGATTGATGTATCCGCTGGTCTTATGCTGGTTGCAAAGGCTGGCGGCGCGCAGTCTGTATCTGTTGAAACCGAAGGTGGCGATTTTACGGACCTGGAAATCAAGGTTGAAGACGGTGTCCTGATTGTTTCACGTGAATGGAACCGTTTGCGCTGGCATCAGAAAAAAGCTGATTACAAGGTGATGGTGACAGCGCGTGAACTGACGGCGCTCGATGCATCTTCCGGATCGCATTCAACTCTATCGGATATTAGCGCTCGGCGTTTTAATTTCGATGTCTCCAGCGGATCGCACGTATCGGTCGGCGGACAGAGCGATGACTGTGTTATTGATCTTTCAAGCGGCGCCAACCTCAACGCGCGCGAGTTCACATGCGACAACGCGAATATCGATGTTTCCAGCGGCGGCCATGGCGTTGTCACGGTGCGCGTATCGGTGATTGGCGACGCGTCAAGCGGCGGTCATGTTGCAGTTTTCGGCAATCCGGGACGCGTTAATGTCGACCGCTCATCCGGCGGGCGCATCATGGTCAAGTCTGCAAGTTACCAGGCAAAAAATGACTAGCCGGAAATTTTAGGCTTCAACTACAGCGCCGATAATAAAAGAAAATACGGCGCGCAAAAGAAAAGGAGAAGAAGGGATGAATACGTCCATAAAATACCTCGTGACAGCAGGCGCAGCGTCGCTGCTTGCCGTTACATCCGCGCAGGCGGAATCCAAAACCTACGATTTCAGCGGATTTACCGGCATCGACGCCTCTGTCGGCGTTGAAGTCGAGGTATCTGTAGGCGGCGATTATTCTGTCCGTGCGGAAGGCGACGCAGAGGAGCTGGAACGCCTTCGGATTGAACGCCGCGGCGAAACCCTCAAGATTGACCGGAACCGCAAGGGCGGCTGGTTTCAGGTTAACCGTCGCGGTGATTTTACTGTCTTCGTAACGATGCCTACGCTCGAAGAAGTCGAAGCATCCAGCGGCGCTGGGGTCACGGCTGAATCCATCAATGCCGACCGTTTTCGTGTATCTGTCTCAAGCGGCGCGGACGCGTCATTGAGCGGAACTTGCGATACGATTGAGGCGGACGGCTCCAGCGGCGCCGACCTCAACGCCGAAGACTTGCGTTGCGCGAATGCGATCGCCGATGTCTCCTCCGGCGCAGATCTCACTATTTACGCTTCAGACAGCGTCGACGCGGACGCCTCGAGCGGCGGAAGCATTCGTGTTTACGGAGGACCGCAATCTACGGATGTCAGCAAATCGTCCGGCGGCAGCGTTTCAATCCGCAACTAAGCGCCGATTGCCTGTTCTATTGATTTGATAGCCTCGGCGGCGCGTGCGCCGTCGGGGCCGCCTGCCTGCGCCATGTCTGGCCGCCCGCCACCGCCTTTGCCGCCGACTGCCTCGGCCCCAACGCGGACGAGATCGACCGCCGAAAGTTTATCTTTCAGATCGTCGGTAACGCCGACGGCGAGCGCCGCCTTGCCGTCATTGACGCCAATAAAAGCGGCGACACCGGAACCCATGGTCTGTTTCGCCTGATCCACAAGACCGCGCAGGTCTTTTGCTGCGACGCCGTCGAGCACCTTGCCGATGAATTTTACGCCGCCAATGTCAATGACTTCGTCCGCCGGCTTGGCGCCGCCACCGCCGCCAAGCGCCAGTTGTTTTTTCGCCTCGGCAAGCTCGCGCTCGAGTTTTTTGCGTTCGGCGACCAGCGCTTCGATGCGTGCAGGCAAGTCCTCGGCCGTCGTCTTCATGGCGTCGGCGGCCCGGCGCGCCAGCGCGCCCTGTTCTTCGAGATGAAGGCGCGCCGCCTCCCCTGTGACGCATTCAATGCGGCGCACGCCTGCTGAAACAGCGCTCTCCGAAATTATCTTGAACAGCGCAATATCACCGACGCGCTTTACATGCGTGCCGCCGCAAAGTTCGACGGAGTAAGGTTTGCCTGATCCATCGAGCGCGTCGCCCATGGTCAGTACACGAACATCATCGTCGTATTTTTCGCCGAAAAGCGCGACGGCGCCGGACGCCACTGCATCGTCGTAAGGCATGATGCGTGTTTCGACGGTGCCGTTCTGACGGATCACCGCGTTCACCCGCCGCTCGACCTCGGCAATTTCACCGGCGCCGATCGCCTTCGGATTGGTGATGTCAAACCGCATGCGATCGGCTGCAACTAGCGAGCCTTTCTGCTGGACATGGGTCCCGAGCACTTCACGCAACGCCGCGTGGGCGAGGTGCGTCACCGAGTGGTTCGAGCGAATGCGGTTGCGGCGTTCGACATCGATGGCGAGATGCACAACATCGCCGGTCTTGATCGACCCTTTTTCAATCTTGCCGATGTGTCCGTGCAGTACCCCGGCGCGTTTTTTGACGTCGGTGATGGTAATCTCCGCGCCGTCCTCGGTCGTGATGCGACCAGCATCGCCAACCTGTCCTCCAGACTCGGCATAGAACGGCGTCTGGTTGACGATCAGTTCGATCTCATCGCCGGCTTTTGCTTCGCGTACAATTTCGCCGCCCTTGACGATGGCCTGCACGACGCCTTCGGCTTCGTCATGGATGTAGCCGAGAAACTCGCTGGCGCCGTGATCGCTGCGCAGATCGAACCACACGGACTCATCCGCCGTATCGCCTGACCCGGCCCATGCGGCGCGCGCAGCTTTCTTTTGCGCTTCCATGGCGGCGTCGAACCCGGCGACATCCACGGCGCGGCCCTCGCGGCGGAGCGCATCCTGCGTCAGGTCCAGCGGGAAGCCGTATGTGTCGTAAAGCTTGAACGCCGCCTCGCCTGGCAACGCTTCAGTATCGCCAAGTTTCGCGGTTTCATCCGCGAGGAGTTTGAGACCGCGATCCAGAAGGCTACGGAATTTTTCTTCTTCAGAACGAAGCGTTTCAACAATCAGCGTTTCGGCACGGCCAAGCTCCGGAAAGCCGCCGCCCATTTCACGCACGAGCACCGGCGCCAGCCGCGCGAGCAGCGGATCGCGAGCGCCGAGCGAATGGGCGTAACGCATGGCGCGGCGCATGATCCGGCGCAGCACATAGCCGCGGCCTTCGTTCGAAGGCGCAACGCCATCGGCAATCAGAAATGATGTGGCGCGCAAATGATCGGCGATAACGCGATGCGCCGGCGCATCGGCGCCTTTGGCCTTGCGCCCCGTCAGGTCTACGGAAGCGTTGATCAGCGTTTTGAACAAATCGACATCGTAATTGTCATGGGCGCCCTGCAGCACTGCGGCGATGCGTTCCAGCCCCATGCCGGTATCGATTGACGGTTTGGGCAGTTCAACCTGTTTGCCGTCGGCGAATTTTTCGAACTGCATGAAGACGAGATTCCAGATTTCGACAAATCGGTCGCCGTCTTCGTCCGGCGATCCCGGCGGGCCGCCGGGAATGTGGTCGCCATGATCGTAAAAAATTTCAGAACACGGCCCGCACGGCCCCGTGTCGCCCATGGCCCAAAAATTGTCGTTGGTCGCAATACGGATGATCCGTTCCTCGGGCAGTCCGGAAATCCTTCGCCAGAGATCAAAGGCCTCGTCATCGGTGTGATAGACCGTAACCGTCATCCGATCGGCGGCGAGGCCGAAATCCTTGTGAACCAGCGTCCATGCGGCGTCGATGGCCTCTTCCTTGAAATAGTCGCCGAAGGAAAAATTGCCGAGCATCTCGAAGAAGGTATGGTGGCGCGCCGTGTAACCCACATTATCGAGGTCGTTGTGTTTGCCGCCGGCGCGCACGCATTTCTGCGACGAGGCCGCGCGCTTGTAATCGCGGGTCTCGGCGCCGGTGAAGATATTCTTGAACGGCACCATGCCGGCGTTGACGAACATCAGCGTCGGGTCGTTCTGCGGCACGAGCGGCGCCGACGGCGCCACATGGTGATCGCGCTCGGCGAAGAAGTTCAGAAATTGCGACCGGATATCTTTCAGCGACGTCATCAAAAGCCCATGTCTTCAAAAAGCGAAACCCGCGCCCTTTAATGGCGCGGGGTCTGGTATTAAGGCGCGTGGGCGCGCCCGTCTAGGCGACAGTAAAATGGGGCGGCGATCAGGCCCTTGCAAGCCTTAGGTCATGCAGAAGAAGTTGAGCTTGTTGCCGTCCGGATCGCGGAAATAACCAGCATAAAAATTATCGCCGCGCGGCCCTGCCGGGCCTTCGTCCCTGGCGCCGAGCTCAATCGCCTTTTTGTAAAGCTTGTCGACCGTTTCCGGCTTGTCGCAGGCGAGCGCGACCATGGTCCCGTTGCCGACCGTGGCCGCGTTGCCATCAAAGGGTTTGATGACGCCGACGCCCGGCTGATCCATGCCCGCGCCCCAAGCAATAAAATTATCACCTTCCATGAGGCGCTTTACGCCCATTTCGCCGAGCAGCGCGTCATAGAACTTTGCGGCCTTGTCTATGTCATTGGTCCCGAGGGTGACGTATCCGATCATGGGGCTCTCCTTTTCCGTGGATTAGGTCGTTTATTGTCGCGCGAAGAGGCCGCGCGGAAAAGCGCGCGGCGCAGCCCGCTGCGTTGACTTTTTTGTGAAAGCGCCGCCCGCGAACGGGCGGCGTTTGTTATCAGGAAGCTTCGGCTGTTTCTTCCGCCCCGTCGTCCTCGCCGCCGGTGAGCATGTCCTCGGCGATGAGCCCGGCGTTCTGGCGGATGGCCTTTTCAATCTCGGCGGCCATGTCCGGATTATCCTTCAGGAATTGCTTGGCGTTTTCCCGGCCTTGGCCAATCCGTTCGGAATTATAGGAAAACCATGAGCCGGACTTTTCGACCACGTCGGCCTTGACGCCGAGGTCGAGAATTTCGCCCATTTTCGAGACGCCCTCGCCATACATGATGTCGAATTCGACCTGCTTGAACGGCGGCGCGACCTTGTTTTTCACGACTTTCACGCGGGTCTGGTTGCCCACCACCTCGTCGCGGTTCTTGATGGCGCCGATGCGACGGATGTCGAGGCGCACGGAGGAATAGAACTTCAGCGCATTACCGCCGGTCGTCGTTTCCGGCGAGCCGAACATGACGCCGATCTTCATGCGGATCTGGTTGATGAAAATCACGAGACAGTTGGAGCGCGAAATCGAACCCGTCAGCTTACGGAGCGCCTGGCTCATCAAACGCGCCTGCAGACCGGGAAGCGAGTCCCCCATCTCGCCTTCGAGTTCCGCGCGCGGGGTCAGCGCGGCGACCGAGTCGATGATGAGCACGTCGATGGCGCCGGAGCGCACCAGCGTGTCAGCGATCTCAAGCGCCTGCTCGCCGGTGTCGGGCTGTGAAATCAGAAGATCATCGAGATTGACCCCAAGCTTTTGCGCATAGACGGGATCGAGCGCGTGTTCGGCGTCGATGAACGCAGCGGTGCCGCCGACCTTTTGCGTTTCGGATGCAACATGCAGCGCCAGCGTCGTCTTGCCGGAGCTTTCCGGCCCGTAGATTTCAACCACGCGGCCCTTGGGCAGCCCGCCGATGCCGAGCGCGATATCAAGGCCGAGCGAGCCGGTGGAGATCGATTCAATATCAACGATATTCTTGTCGCCAAGACGCATGAGCGAGCCCTTGCCGAACGCCTTGTCTATCTGGGAAATCGCCGATTCCAGCGCCTTTGACTTGTCCACGTTGCCCGCCTCCACAACTCGCAAACCGCCTTTGATCATTACCGCCTCCGTTGCCTGACCGGGACCGCATCGTCAAATGCAGTCCGTCAATGAGGCGTCTATGTACGCTATTTGTTCTCGTATTGCAATATGGTTAATCCGCTGTTTTCTAATTATTTTTCAGATTTGTTCCAAGTTTGTTCAAAATTTTGAGTGGGGCGATATTATAGATGACACACCCGAGACGAAATCAGCCCGTCGAGCGAATCGCATTGTCGCGGTTCTTACTCGCCTATCCCCGCTCTTCGCCAGAGAGATAGCGCCAGGCGACCCCGCCAGCGACAGAAGTAAGGCCGTATTGCACGATTAGCGACAGCCATGAGCCGAGCATAACGAGCCAGAAGCCGGGGTTTGAGCGGTCCCACATATTGGCCTGCATTTCGAGAATCCGGCGTTCGAATTCCTCGCTCAGTTGATCGGCCGCCGACGGGTCGGCGATGGCGGCGCTAATGAATTCGCTGAAAACGGAGAAAAACCCGCCTACCATCAGGAGACTGACTGGCGTCATCAGGACCGCGAGGAAAATCAGCCAGATCAGCCAGAAAAAGAAGAGGCCAATTGTAGAGCCTTTTGTCGCTTGCCACGTCTCGGCGATGCCGACGCTGCGCGCGCCGATGGCGGCGGGAAAAACCAGCGACAGGCGCAGCGTAAACCAGATCGAGACAATGATCGCCACAAGCGCCAGAAGGAAAATGGCGATCCCCGCCGCTTCGGGAGAGACCGAACCGAGCGCGACGCCGACCACGGCGCTTAATCCGCCAAAGCCGAGCCCGCCCGCGATCACGGCCACAATCGCGATGATAAAGATGAGAATATAGGCGAGCAGCACGCGAAGCTCGTCGCCGCCATATTGAAAATAGAGCGGAAGCCCTGACGCCTCGCCCCGGATGACGTGCTTCAGAACACCGGCGATCATCATCGGGTAGAGCAGCAGCGAGGCAACGAAGATAAGCCCTGTGCCTTTAATGACAGGACCGAGCATGGCGAAGACTTCCGACGGATCAGCGCCGCTCGCCTCCAGGCCGGCCATCTGCAATTGAGCCTGCATCATCGGCGGCATCACATAAGCCATGACGCCGGTCAGCAGGAGCGCCGGCAGCCACAGAATCTTGATCAGCGTGAAAAAATGCCCGCCGATATAAGAAAGCGACGCCCCTAGGGCTTTAAAAACTGGCAGCTTCATCATTCCCCTCCTCGCCTTGCGGCGCACGCCACAAGGCCGTCTCAATTCGGGCATTATGGCCCGGTTCTGCGACTTTTTCTTGCAGCTTTTTATAAAACCTAGCGTGGAACCGCGAATGAGAACAACTATTTAAAGAGGGGCGTGATAACCCCCGGAATTGCTGGCGTTGTTGCGCCGCAAACTGTTCTCTCACCCCGCAGATTGGGGTAAGACCATAGGCGAATTTCGCCGCAGCTGAATGCGTTACATTTACGAAGGTTTACCCATGGGCCGGATTTTATTTTTCCTCGTCGCGCTTGTCGCTGTCGCTATCGCCGTTCTTCTTTTCCTGCCGGGACTAATCCCTGTCGCGGCGTTCAAGGACCGGATTGAAACGCAGGCCTCAAACTCGCTTGGCCGCGAAGTGACTATCGGCGACAACCTTTCCTTCCGGATTTTTCCGCGCACGGCGTTTCATGTCGAGAATCTCGTCATCGCCAACGCCGAGGGTTTCGAAGACGATTATCTCGTCAGGGTCGATGAAGCCGATATCGGCGTAAAGTTGATTCCGCTTCTCTCCGACACCGTGGAGATCGACCGGTTCGTCCTGACGCGGCCCGACATTCGTCTCGCGCGTTCGCGCAGCGGCGCCGTCAACTGGAACCTCGCTTCCAGGGATGCGGCAGCCGATGAAGACGCGCCCGCGGGGGCTAGCGCGCCGCGTGAGTTGAAACTTGGCGACGTGCGCATCGTTGAGGGTGCGGCGAGATACGCAGACGCTGCTGCGGGCAAAAGCTACGCCGCTGAAGACATTAACCTGACCGTGGTTCTCAAAAGCCTCGCCGAGCCGCTGGAGGCCAGAGGCGACATGACCTTCCAGGGCGAGCCGGCGAAGGTCGATATGGTGCTGACCAGCCTTGCAAAGATACTCAACAAACAGCCCGGCGATCTGAAACTCAATCTTGAAATTGGCGATACGGTTGCCGGCGCGGACTTGACGCTCAACACCACCGACGGCGTTCGTTATGCTGGCCCGATAACGCTCAATGCGCCGGACCTTCCAGCCTTTGCCGCTCTTGTCGGCACAGAGCTCGCCGACGCGCCGGGCTTTGACAGACTATCGGTCAAGGGCGACATTGACGGCGGCGACACGGCGCTGCGGCTTGAGAATGCATCGATCAATTTCGACGATATCGCGGCGCAAGGCGCGGTCAATCTCAACTGGGCGGGCGCGCGACCGAGAGCCACCGGCGTTCTGTCTACGGACAAACTCGATCTCCGCCCCTACATGCCGCCGCCGGCCGAAAGCGCTGAAGGCTTTCCGGCATGGTCCGAAGCGCCGATGGATTTTTCGAGCCTGCGCAACATGGATGCGGAATTCGATATCTCCACCAATGCGATTTTCATCAACGACCTTGAGTTCGGCGAAAGCCGCATCAAGCTGACGGTCGATAACGGCCGGATGACGGCGGAAATCCCCGAGCTCTCCATGTATGGCGGGCAAGGGTCAGGCCGCATGGTGGTGAATGCGCGGGGCGCGACGCCTTCCTTCGCCGGAAACTTCGATGTCGGTTCGGTGCAGGCGCAGCCGCTGACCGCCGACCTGATGAAGCACGACAACCTTTTGGGGCTTGGCTCGTTCAAGCTGAACTTTGAAGCAACGGGATCTAGCCAGGCGGCAATCATGAATTCAATCGACGGCTCCGGCGGGTTCGACCTCGCCGACGGCGCCCTGAAAGGCGTCAACATCGCCGCCATGATCCGGGCTGTGGGCGAGTTTCAGGACGGGTTCAATCCGGCGGCGCTGCAGCGCGCGGTCAGTCAGGCGCGCGGACCAACGGAACAGACGGACTTTTCGGAATTCCTGTCGGACTTTTCCATCACCAATGGTCTCGTCAATGCGCCGACCATCAACCTCAAAGGCCCTTATCTCACCATGACCGGCAAAGGTACGGTCAACCTTGCCGCGCAGACAATCGATCTGCGCTTGTCGCCGCGCGGAACGACGACGCTCGACGGCGAAGGCGGGCGAACCATCACGGTCCCGGTGCGGGTCGGCGGCACATTCTCACAACCGAGCATTAGCATCGACGGCGAAGCGCTCGCCCGCGCCGGCCTTCAGCGTACACTCGGAGATGTGCTGAACCGCAATCGGGGCGAGAGCGAAGACGGCGAAGCGACGGATGACAATCCTGCGCGTAGCATCCTCGAAGGGGTGCTGGGCGGCCAGCGTCAGAGGCAGGAAGACAGTGACAGTGAGACGACCGACAGTACAAACGACGAAGCGTCTGTTGAGGAAACCGTCATCAACGAAGGTTTAAATGCGCTTTTCGGACGCAAGAAAAAACCGGCTGAGGAAACAGAAAAAGCCGAAGAAAATCCCGAGCAATAAAAAAACGCCCCACCATGAAAGCGGGGCGTTTTTAATTTCAAATCCCGGCTCTTCGCGGCCGATTTCAGATCACTCGTGCGCGGCCGGATTCGGGCAGTCTGATTTAGGGCGCCGCATCAGCAGCGCAATCAAAATGATGGCGATGATCGGCGATGCGACGATGAACAAAGTCATCGCCACGGCGCCGCCAGCAGCGACAAGTCCGATCAGCGCGCCTAGCAGGCCGACGATGACGCCGACAACGGCAGCGATCAAACCAAAGATGATTGCAGCCAGCCCCCCGAAACCTGCAGCCAGCGATTCAGCCACGGTTAGTTGCGGATCGCCGTAAAAATACGCGCCAATCGACAATGCTCCGCCCAGGAACAAAATCAGGATAATCGGCACATAGAGCCAGGCGGCGCTTGACCGCCCTGAATCTCGATATGATGGTTCTTGATAATCGGTAGTCGCCATTTCTCGCACCCTTTCAAACGGCAACGCCGTTCGCCTTTTCTTTGGTGTTTTATGTTATTACGCGGATACTTGTGAATCATAATGGGTGTTTCGTCGGCGCGCCTCAAGGCTTTCCGGCGCGTTTTCCCCGCAGTTCATCGTGTTGCAGCATGACCTTGATGGCTCCGGCTCCCTTTGCTACGCGGTTCGTCCCCTGATCGAACCGGTTCATCCATGGCGACGCGAAAATCCGTTAAGACGACACAACCGCCCCCGCGCGCCTGGCAGCGCATGCTGTCCGGCCGGCGGCTCGACCTTCTCGACCCGTCGCCGGTGGATATCGAGATCGAGGATATCGCTCACGGTCTTGCGCGCGTTGCCCGCTGGAACGGCCAAACTACAGGACCGCTCCCTTTCAACGTCGCACAGCACTCGCTGATCGTTGAAAATTTCTGCAGCGAGCTGAAACCCGGCTGGCCGGCGAAATGGCGTCTTGCCGCGCTGCTTCATGACGCGCCTGAATTCGTCATCGGCGACATGATCTCGCCGTTCAAGGCGCAGCTCGGCGGACAATACAAGGTCATCGAGTCGCGGCTGATGCAGGCGATCCATTTGCGGTTCGGTCTGCCGGCGCATCTGCCCGACTCGATCGAAAAACTGATCAAGCGCGCCGACCGGGCGTCAGCTTATTTTGAAGCTGTGCAGCTTGCGGGATTTGAAGCCGCCGAGGCGAGAAAATTCTTCGGCGCACCACGCGGCGTTGGGCATTTGACGCTTGATGTGTTGACGACAATGGACGCGCAGAACGCCTATCTCAAAAGGTTCGAAACGCTGTCCAAGGCGCTCGCCGCCTGATTTTCCGCCCTCAAGGCCTATAACATCCACGCGATATCAAGCGGGCGTGAAACGGGCGCCCTTCACATTGCGGGTCAATCGATAGTATTTCCTTTCGGATAGCTGTTTCGATTATGGACAGCACGGGCTTTTCGGGCGGAAGAGCAAAAGATGCCGATGATTATCGTGAGTTCGCTGGAAGCTGTAGAGGACGTATTCAAACGGTACGATCCCGCTTTTGCGATCTCTATTCTGGATAGCGACGATGATCTTCCCGAAAGCGTAAGCGCCCTGCCCGAGGATCATCGAATCCGGTTTGGCGGCGCTGAATGCGACAAGGCTGACGATGAAGCCTGTTGGTGCCCCGAGATTCTCACCATCGCAGAGCGATGGGCGGCCACAGACAAGAACATCGTGGTGCACTGCCATCGCGGCGTCGCCCGGTCCATGGCGATCGCCTTTATCCTGATGTGCGTAAAGGAAAAAGGTTCGTGCGAATACAAGATCGCGGAACGCCTGCGCGAAGCCGCGCCGCACGCCGACCCGAATTTGCTGCTTGTGTCCAAAGCAGATGAGGAACTGCGCCGCGAAGATCGCATGGTGTCCGCCGTTCTTGATTTATGCCCCTGCTGCTCGACAGTCGCCGCGCCTGTCGTGACCTTGCGCGTAGACTGAAAAATCCTTCATAGAAGCAGGGATGCCAAAGGTTCCCGCCCCCTCCCTCGCCACCAATGTCGCCATCGCGCTCAACGCGGTGATCGCCGTCGTCGATGGCGACCAACCCAAAGTCCTGACCGTGCGAAACGCCGGCCGTGCGTTGGCGCTGCCCTATGGACCGTTCGATCCTCAACGCCACCGCACGTTTGAAATCGGCATGCGCGAATGGGTGGAGCGGCAGACCAACGTATCGCTCGGTTATGTAGAACAGCTTTACACTTTCGGCGACAAGGGCCGCGAAGCGCCGGCGGCGGCGCTTGCCGGCGGCGAAAAGGACAGGGTTGTCTCTGTGGGATATCTGGCGCTTGCTCCACACGCTGCGGACTTGCCCGCGAAAGATGCATTGTGGAGCGACTGGTATTCTTTGTTTCCATGGGAAGACTGGCGAAGAGGCGAGCCGCCACTCCTCCGAAAACGGATTATTCCCGAACTCGACGCATGGGTCGCGCTCGGTCGCAATGCGGAAGCAAAACGCGCTAGAAAAGCAAGACTGAACCTCGCCTTCGGCCTTGACGGGTTTAGTTGGGAAGAAGAAAGAACTCTCGACCGCTATGAGCTGATGTACGAGGCCGCACTCGTTACAGAAGCACAGCGCGATCAGGAAAACGACAGACATCAGGTGAATAATGCCGAAAAGCCTGCCGGCGACGTCATGGGATACGCTATGATTTCCGACCACCGGCGAATATTGGCGACCGCTATCGGTCGACTACGCGGAAAACTGAAATATCGCCCCGTAATTTTCGAAGTGATGGACAAGACATTCACTCTTTTACAACTTCAACGCACAGTAGAAGCAATCGTCGGATTTAAATTTCACAAACAGAATTTTCGCCGCAGCGTCGAGAAATCCGGCTTTGTCGAAAACACAGGTGAAACCACCGGCGATGCCGGCGGGCGGCCCGCAGCGCTGTTCCGTGTTGACCGTAGGGGGCTGAAAGATCGAGCAGCGGCGGGACTCGCAATTCCCCGTTTGCGGCGTACCGAAGAGCCGGCATGACGGATGGTGTATATAATCGCCGGACCGGCGTTATAATTGTATCCCTTAGCACTACAGGCAAGGAGCCAATGGTTGGGAACAGTATGACGATGCAAAATACAAGACTGCTGCTGATTTTCGCTGCTTGTTTCGCCCTCACCGCCTGCAATGAATCACGCATTGATGAAAGCGGCGGGGAAACTTCAAAGCCGGATCAAGAGACCCCCGCAACGGAGCCATCCCACATTCCCGGCGAAACGCTCCGCAGCATGATAAAGGTTGCGCATGATTTGGCGCCTGCGGGCGACGCAATCTGGCCCGGCTATGCGGCTGCGCCGTTCGGGGTGCTACTGATCGAAGAAAATGTAGAAACGCTCTTTTGCCACGACGGCCCCGCCGCGGACTTTACTGACTACGGCGTTGATCCTGTCACCGGCTGCGTAATGAAAGGCCGGGCAAGGACGTTCGATACCAATCTCCTCGCAGCCTTTCCCGCTGTCGATGGAATCAGCACCATCGTTATCGGAACGCCGGAGGCGACAGGTCAGGATCCGTTGGAATGGCAAGTGACGCTGCTGCACGAACATTTTCATCAGATGCAGACCAGCCAGCCCGGCTACTATGAGCGCGTAAATGCACTTGACCTGTCTGGCGGGGATCAGTCAGGCATGTGGATGCTGAATTATCCGTTTCCCTATGATTCAGCTGAAACCGGCGAAGCGTTCAACCGTCTCGCTCAAACGCTGACGGCGGCTATTGAATCCATCGGAACCGCCGGGGAAACGGCGGCGGTTGAGAATTACGCCGAAGCCCGGGCGGCGCTTCGCGCGACAGTTTCTGACGCTGACTGGCGCTATTTTGAATTTCAGCTCTGGCAGGAAGGCGTCGCGCGCTGGACAGAGATCGCCATCGCCGCATCCGTGAGCAGCCAGCCCGAACTGCAGCAGGCAGCCGACAATAAACGCAAAGGCGTCATGAACAGCCTCAAGGCGGTGCAGGAACAGGGATTGAAGACCTGGAAGCGCTCAGCGTTCTATCCTGTCGGCGCGGCCGAAGCGATGCTGCTCAATGCTCGGGATGAGGCGTGGCGGACACGGTATTTCTATGAACCATTTGCTCTTGAGCCCTATTTCGAAACCGTCAACACCCCATAACGAGCCAGCTCTCTCAGACTGCTTCCGTGTTATAAAGGGATTACATTATGCGCTTGCTTCTGACTGCATCCGTCTGCCTCGCAACATTGACCGCGAACGCGCAAGCCCACGACCCTGCAGCGCAGGCGACCTATCTTGGTAATGAAGGCGTTATGGTCGCGCGCGGCGACACAAAAATCCTATTCGATGCGTTTTACGCCAACAGTTACGGACAATATGCGCTTGTTCCCGATGAGATTTCCGACGCGATGCTGAACGGCGCGGCGCCCTATGACGGCGTCGACGCGATATTCGTCAGCCATGTCCATGGCGATCATTTTACCGCCGAACCAGCGATCGCCTATATGCGCGCGCAGCCGGATGTCCTGCTTTATGCATCCATGCAGATACGCGAAGCGTTCTTAGAGGCTGGTGTTGCGGAAGACGACCCGGTTCTCAAACGGGTTCATACGTTCGACATGGAGCCGGACCACGACCCGGTTTCGTTTGATGTCGAAGGACTATATGTGGACGTTGTAAATATCCCCCATGCGGGCGACCGGCCAAACATTCAAAACTTCGCCTGGCGCGTGACGCTTGATGATGCGACCACCGTTATTCATTTGGGCGACGCCGGAACTGTGATCGCCGATTTTGAGCGGCATGCCGACCATTTCGCCAAGCGCGATCATGACGCAGCATTCCCGCCCTATTGGCTCTATCTCAACGATGACGGCCGCAAAATTCTGGAAACGTATATTGGCGCCGTACAAACTATCGGCGTTCATGTGCCGGAACGCGCCGCCGGACAGGGCGATGCGTGGCGCGCGCAAGCCGGCGGCGACCTTTTCACCGATCCTGGCGAAACGCGCGAGATCGGCGCCGGCGATCACGCCAGTGAGGACGAGTAGCGCTCAAGCACGCCTTCCCAGCCGTTGTTATAGTTGCTGCGCCATTCAGCGCCGTCGGGCCGCGTATCCCAGCCGCGATGGATGAGCGTCAGCGAAGATTTCCCGTCACCTTGATCCCTGAACTGAACTTCGACTTCTGTCGCTTTGTCAGGCGCTTCGAGAACCCACGAAAACACAAGGCGGCTTGGCGCATCGCAGACCAGAACTCGGCCCCATTCGCGCTCCTTGCCGGATTTTTCAATTTCATAAACGCGTCCGCCGGTTTTGGCTTCAAACTTCACCATCTCGGCGTCAGCTTGTGAAAGCGAGTGCGTCGCTGTTGGCCACCACAGGTGAATGTTGCCGGTAAAATGCCGAAACGCTTCTTCTACCGTCACGTTCAGATCGAGTTTTTTGACGATCGGTTCCAGTGCTGTTGCTAGCGTCATCGGGTTTCTCCTTCTTTCTGATTATGCGTCTTTCATTTCCAGCGAGCGCTTGTAGGCGTCGAGGGCGTCATCCCAGAACCGGTCGAAATATCCGCGCAGTTCCGCGATACCTTCCGTATCAAGACGATAGATGCGCTTGACCCCATCGCGCTGTTCGCTGACCAGCCCCGCATCTTTCAGGACTTTGAGATGTTGCGACACCGCGGGCCGCGACACCGGCAGTCCCTCGGCAAGCGCGCCGACCGATAGCGGCCCTGCCCGGAGTTTTTCAAAAACCGCCCTTCTCGTAGGGACCGCCAGGGCTTCGAACTTCATTTCGTAAGTCATGGCTTACTGATATGTGCAAATTTTCCGTAAGTCAAGGCTTACATATAAAGAAGGCCGCTCTTTTTCTGAATTCTGGCGAAAATAAACTCGATTGACGGCCTTTGGATTTCCGCTAGGTTGCCGACTTCGCCCCTTGCGGGCGTATATTTTGATCCCATATATGCTCTAGTTGAGCATAATTGGTTTTCCGGTCCCGCGCGTATTCCGGGCGAAAAACCCAAAGGAGGCAAAGATGCCTGCGTTTGGCGATGAGTCCCTGAAAGATGCGCTCCCCTTTACTGACGAGGTGCGCGCCAAGACGGACCACCTGTATGAAAAGGTGAAGGACGCGATTCCCGAAATCGAATGGCGCCTCCACGCGCCCTACATCGCGGCGATCAACGATCTTAAAAAACAAAAGAACGCGGTCATCCTGGCGCATAATTACATGACGCCGGAAATCTTTCACTGCGTCGGCGATTTCGCGGGCGATAGTTTGCAGCTCGCCAAGGAAGCCGCGAGCTCCGACGCCGACATTATCGTTCAGGCCGGCGTCCACTTCATGGCGGAAACGTCAAAAATTCTGTGTCCGGAAAAAACCGTGCTGATCCCTGATGTGAAAGCGGGCTGCTCTCTCGCCTCTTCCATTACCGGCGCCGACGTGAGGTTGCTGAAACAGAAATATCCGGGCGTGCCGGTGGTGACATACGTAAACACCACCGCTGACGTCAAAGCTGAAACGGATATCTGTTGCACGTCGTCGAATGCGGTTGAAGTGGTCGAACACGCGGCGGCGGAATTCGGCACGGACACGGTGATCCTGATCCCCGACCAGTTCTTGGCGAAGAACGTCGCCGCCATGACCGACATTAAAATCGTCACCTGGGCCGGCGCCTGCGAAGTGCATGAGCGGTTTACAGCCGAAGACATCCGCGAAATACGCGAAGGCAATCCGGGCGTCATCGTGCTCGCCCACCCCGAATGCCCGCCGGACGTCTTGGCCGAGGCTGATTTCGCCGGCTCCACCAGCGGCATGAGCAATTACGTGAAGGACAACCAGCCCGACAATGTGGTGCTGATCACCGAATGCTCCATGTCGGACAACGTGGCGCTGGAAAACCCGAAGGTGAATTTCGTGCGGCCCTGCAATCTCTGCCCGCATATGAAGCGGATTTCCCTGCCAAAGATTTTGCGTTCGCTTCAGACCATGGAGCATGAGGTGCTGGTCGACCCGGAGATCATCGAGAAGGCGCGCAAACCTATCGAGCGAATGATCGCCCTGCCTTTAAAGCGCCAGTCCATGTATAATCATCAGCGTCCGCCGGAAGTCGCGGCGATCGAGGCGCGGGTTTAGGCTTTTGGCAGAACACAAAAATTGTTCTCTTCTTGTCATGCCCGGACTTGTTCCGGGCATCCAGCTAGATAGGCATGACCTTTTCTTTTGGACTGGATTGCCGGGACAAGCCCGGCAATGACAAAATTAACAGCAGACAGCGTTCAACAAATTGTTAGCGAAGAGATCGCGACAATTGCTCATGACGCGGCAAAGCTCTGGATAAAGTCGCGTCTTATAACACCGGAGCGCATAGACCTATTTTGTGAATATCGAAATGATGAGCGTTTCGATGCATGGATTATTGGTGATGTCGGCGAACGAAATGTGATCATCCAATATTGTCATGATGGATTCTGTGGAACGAGCGATAGCAAGTGGGGGCTAAATTTCAGGGGTGAAAAACACTTCGGCATGGATGCAGGGTGGTTTTTGAAACTCGAATCTATTGCATTCGAGTGGCTCGGGTCGCCAGAAGGTTATGAGGTTCCATGAACAGTTTTAGAGTTGGCATCAAAGCACAATGAACTCCGACATCCTCATCATCGGCGCGGGCGTTGCCGGGCTTTATACGGCGCTGAAGCTCGCGCCCCGGCCGGTCACCGTCATTACCGCACGCCCGCTTGGCAAAGGCGGCGCGACGCCGTGGGCGCAGGGCGGGCTCGCCGCGGCGCTTGGGCAGGACGACACGCCGAACCTGCATTTCGCCGACACGATGCAGGCGGGCGCTGGGCTCGTCGATCCGGAAGCCGCGAGCGTTCTTGTCGATGGCGGCAAGCGGGCAGTCGATGACCTGCTGCAATACGGCGTTCAGTTCGACCGCGACGAAGACGGCAATCTGGTTCTTGGCCGCGAGGCCGCCCATTGCCGCGACCGCATCGTCCACGCCACCGGCGATCAGGCGGGCGCCGCCATCATGGAAGCGCTTATCCGTGCAGCGCGAGCAGCGGAGCACATCACCATCCTTGAACGGATCGTTGTCGAGGACCTCCTCACCGACGACAATGGCGTTGTCGGCGGCGCGCTGATTTACGATGTCGATGCGGGCGAACGCGCCGCGTTCGACGCAAGCGAAACGGTGCTCGCCACCGGCGGGCTCGGCGGGCTTTACGCGGTCACCACGAATCCGACACCGGCGCAGGGGCACGGCCTCGCTTTCGCCGCGCGCGCCGGCGCCGTCATTCGCGACCCTGAATTCGTGCAGTTTCACCCGACCGCCCTCAATATCGGCGTTGACCCGGCGCCGCTGGCGACCGAAGCGCTGCGGGGCGCGGGCGCGGCGCTCGTCAACAAGGACGGCTACGCCTTCATGGGCGACTATCACAAAAGCGGCGACCTTGGCCCTCGCGATATCGTCGCCCGAGCGGTCGAGGCGGAGATCAGGGCCGGACGCGGCGCCTTTCTTGATGCGCGCAAAGCGATAGGCGCAAAGTTTCCTGATGCATTCCCCACCGTCTTCGCCGCCTGCCAGTCGGCGAAGATCGACCCCCGTAAAGAACCGATGCCCGTGGCGCCGGCCGCGCATTATCACATGGGCGGCGTCATGACCGATATCGACGGAAAGTCGAGCATCGAAGGTTTATGGGCTGTCGGGGAAGTCGCCTCTACTGGCGTTCACGGCGCCAATCGCCTCGCCTCGAACTCGCTGCTCGAAGCTATTGTTTTCAGTGCGCGCATCGCCGACCAACTGCGAGAAAAGGAAATAACGGCGCCGGATGAGCCCGGCGCGCCGGCGGATCGCATGGACCTGCCGTCAAAGCCCGCTGATAAGAAAGCCATGGCGCGTCTGCGCGCCGCCATGAGCAACGGCTGTGCGCTGATCCGCGATGAAGACGCGCTGCTCGATGTCATCGACGTCATTCATGAACTCAACGAACATCCGTCCATGACCAGCGGGCTTAAAAGCGCGCTCGTCACGGCGGAAATCATCGCACAGGGCGCGCTGATGCGTGAAGAATCCCGCGGCGCCCATTACCGAAGCGATTTTCCGGAGGCTGACGAACAGGCGTTTCACACGGAAATCTGCGCTACCGATGCTTACGATGAAGACGATGAGGAATAGGTTTCCGAATGGCGCTTTGTCAGGAACTGAATGCAATGATCGAACGCCACTTTTCGCCCGATGACGTTAATGAGGTCAGGGCGGCGCTGTTATCGATCACACTCGATCACGTCATGGCGCGTTCCGAAACGAATCTTTTTAACGCACGCCGCGCCGTTCTGAATCTCAGCAAAGGCGAACTCGATAAAGTCAGGCATTACGCCAAACGCGCCAAAGAAGATTTCCGGGATGTCATCTACTGGGAAGGACTAGAAAATGACGCGAGGCCGTAAATTGTATGTCACTGAACGGAGCGCTGAATGAACACCCGTTTGCACCCTCCTCAGCATCTCCTTGAGGCGGCAGTCCGCTGCGCGCTGGCCGAGGACCTCGGCGATGCTGGCGACATCACGACAAATGCGTGCATTCCCCATGACGCGATAACGAAGGCATCCATTGTCGCGCGCAAGGCTGGCATCATTGCCGGCTTGCCGCTGGCGAACACTGCCTTTCTCCTGAACGGTGTCTATTTATTCCGCGTGGAAAAGAACGATTCTGAACTTGCCGCGCCGGGAGAAGTGATCGCGACCATTGAGGGATCTGCGCGCGGCATTCTCACCGCCGAACGCGTCGCGCTTAATTTTCTCGGCCACCTATCGGGCATTGCAACGGCGACGGCGGCGCTTGTTGAAGCCGTGAAAGGTACAAACGCCAAAATCGTCTGTACCCGAAAGACGACCCCGGGCCTGCGTGCGCTTGAAAAATACGCCGTGCGCTGCGGCGGCGGCCATAACCACCGTTTCGGCCTTTATGACGCCGCGATGATCAAGGACAATCACATCGCCGCCGTGGGCGGCCTAAAAAAAGCAATCGACGCCTGCCGCGCCGCGGTCGGCCACACGGTGAAGATCGAGGTCGAAATCGACGGACTCGACCAGCTTGACGCGGCACTCTCAGGCGGCGCCGACATCATCATGCTTGACAACATGACGACAGAAGACATGAAAAAAGCCGTTGCTCAGGTGAAAGGCCGGGCAATCCTCGAAGCCTCCGGCAACGTCACCGTCGAAACCGTCCGCGCCATCGCCGAATCCGGCGTCGGCGTGATCTCATCCGGCTGGATCACCCATTCCGCGCCGAGCCTGGATGTCGGTCTCGATTTCGACTGATCAGGCACCGCCCATCAACTCCAGCACTTTTTCCATCGACGGATCGCGGCCCGCCATATAAGCGTCATGAGTGAGCGGCGTCAGAAAATCAGGCTGAAGGCTTTCGACTGAAATGGGATGCACGACGATGCTGCGGTGACATTCTTCATACGGACAGCCGTTGGTGTAATTATGGCGCTCGTTGGCGTAGAGAAGCATTCCTCCAGATTGCGGCAAGGTCATCACGCCGCCTTCCGCCCAGAAATCGAGGCGGTCGCCGATTGGCTCACCGACAATAACCACTCTGTCGCCGCCGGTCTGTTTCAGGTAACCGATACTTGAAATCCCTGCTGAAAAAGTCTTGCCCGATGTAATCGCATATACCTTGCCGTCCTCCGCAACGAGACCGGGTAATGCCTGCATCAAGTCGCGCGTGGTATTAAGGTCTCCGCCGGGATTGAAGCGCTGGTCCAGAATAATGGCCCGCGGCTGCTTTTCTTCAAGTTTGCCAATGACGTCCGCCGAAAACGACACCGAGTCGAAACCGCCCGAAGGGCGGGAGTTGGTCTTGAACTGAATGTAAGCGACATCGCCTTCAAGCCACTGAAACCTGTAAAGCTCGCCTGCATCCTGCAGGTATAATGGCTGGCCTGCATCCTCGCCCGCTCGAGCGAACTCCACGATTCGCGCCGGCGGGAAATACTGTTCAAATCCTTCAAACTCAGCGGGAAACATGCCTGCTTCAACCACCACATCGCGGGCGTTTCCATCCGCTATGATGCCGAGTGTCAGCGAATCTTGCGTATCATTCAAACCCGCCGCGTAAAGCACCTCAGGAGACTCGATGAAATTCTGGATAAACTGCGCCTTCCAGTTCAAGAGACCGCCCTGATATTTGGCCAGTTCACGCTGGAGTTCAGGCCAGTCGCGACCGCCAATTTTTACGACTTCTGCGCCGATAATGTCGCCATGTGGTTCATCCGCGTCGCCGACAAAAAGCCGGCCGTTCAGCATGATGAATTTCACCGGAATGCGGTTAAACTTCTCCCGCCATGGCACGGTGAAAAACAGCGTATGTCCGTTGTCGGCCAGCGCGGCGATTTCAGATATGCGAAGCTCAAACGCAACTTCCGAAAGGCTGGCCGCTTCTTGTTCGAGGGCGTTCAGCATCGTCTCGGCTTCTGCCCTCGCCTCGGGTGAATAGCTTTTATCCTGATCAAAGAATTCGGTACGGAACGCGGCAAGATCTGCCGACCTGTCCGTTTCGGTTACGCTGCTCTCCTCGATCGCCGCCGCAGGGCTTTTCTGATCGCAGGCGGAGATGGAAATCGCCATTAACAAACATATTGAAAGCCGGGTGAATATCGCGCGCATATGAATGGTCTCCAAAAGCATAGAAGCTATGCAAGGTCTTAGCTTCTCACAATTCGGACTGCCGCTGAAATGGATCGGTTTAACGACGTTTTGCGGAGATTCCGCCTCGCCTGCACAGGCGAACGACGTTAGCATATGCCGTCATTATGGGGTCCGAATGAAAAATATCATGCGCCAACACTTGCTCTCCTTCGCCGCCTTGGCGCTTTCGGCATGTTCGCTCGACAACCAGCCACCGGAGCTGACGCCGTCATGCCCCGTCTCCCTTTTCATCCTCGGCGTCGCGCAGGACGCTGGCAAACCGCAGATCGGCAACCCGGATGATCCGGCCTGGGCTGACGCTTCCCTGCGACGGCTGTCGACGTCGATTGCGCTGATCGACCGGCGCGGAGATACGCCGAAGCGCTGGCTGTTCGAAGCAACGCCGGATATCAAGGAACAGCTACATCGCTTGAACGCCGCGGCGCCGGCGGAACGCACGCTCGATCTCGGCGGCGTCTTTTTAACCCATGCACATATGGGGCATTACGCTGGCCTGATGATGTTCGGTCATGAGGCGGCGGGCGCGCAGAACATTCAGGTGTTCGCCATGCCGCGCATGAATGACTATCTGACCGCCAACGGACCGTGGGATCAGCTATTACGAAAGCACAATATCTTCATCGCCATTATGCACGATGGAGAAGCCGAACAGCTAGCCGGCGATATTGCCGTAACGCCGTTTCTGGTGCCGCACCGGCAGGAATATTCCGAAGTCGCCGGTTTCAGAATTGAGGGGCCGGAGAAATCCGCCATCTTCATCCCTGACATCGACAGCTGGGAAGACTGGGACGCGGAAGGAACGCGCATTGAAGACAAGATCGCCGAAGCCGACATCGCTCTTCTGGATGCAACCTTTTTTGCAAACGGCGAAATACCGGGGCGCGACATGTCAGGGTTTCCGCACCCGTTAGTTTCACATTCCATGGACCGGTTTGAAGATCTTCCTGTCGCTGAGAAGAAGAAAGTATGGTTCATCCATATGAACCATACAAATCCGCTGTTGAACCCGAATGCGCCGGAGCGCGCTCAGGTTCAAAAAGCGGGCTTCAATATAGCCGAGGAAGGCGACAAAATCTGTCTTTAGCGGCAGTCAGATCGCCGTAAAATTACATCGCCGCCGGCGCCGCTGCGACTGCATGCCGGCTTGGGAAGCGGTAGAATTTATGCGTGCCGATGGTCGCCGTAGGCGTCAGCTTAGCGGACCAGTAGGGCGTGACATAATTCGCATGATAATGAGTGGCGTTGCGGCTGATGGGCGTGCGCAAACCGGCGAGGATGGCGCCCGCCAGTTCTTCGGACGCCGCCCATTTGCGCTTGTTGAGGCGCGCCTGCATGGAGCCGTCGCAAGTGAAAGAGAATTGACAGCCTGTGCGGCGTTCTGATCCCTGATAAACGACTGTGCAAATTTTATTCGGGTAGAGCGGACTCGCGACGCGATTGAGCACCACGTCTGCAACAGCAAGCTGACCGATGCGCGGTTCCGAACGCGCTTCATAATAGATTGCCTGCGCAAGACATTTACGCTCTTCCGCATCGACTTTGGCGACATTCAGTTCGGTAAAATCAAATGACGCCAGCGCAGCGATCGGGTCCGCCATGGTCACGATATCGCCTGTGGCTTTGGCGGGCTTAAGGCGCGGGCCGTCAAGCGCTTCTCGTGTCGCCGCGGTCTCCGCTGCAAGGTATGTTGCAAGGTCGGCGACGAGTTCAGCTTCCTTTGCCAGAGCAATCTGCTCCTGCCGCGCGGCGTCGGCGCGATTTGCGTTGATGGTCGCGCTCATGGCGCTGGCGACAGCGCAGAGGGAAAGCACGCCTGCTGCAAACAGGCTGCGCAGGGTCCAGTTGACCTCATAGAAGTGACTGTGGCGTTGATCGCTCACTCTTATTCTCTTTTTCACCGTTCGCTTCGTTCGTTTCATTGGCGCGTTATCGCTTCCCGTTTCGGGCCGAATGGAGGCTGGCCTCCCGCGACGCTCCGTTTAGGAGCGCCCAGAACAGCATCTTAATTGTTACCAATCCTTAAGACGCAAAAACGCGCCCTCAAAGCGCGCTTTCCGAGCGCAATATGGCGGTCCGATCACGCAGGTGCAAATGAAATCGCTGTGCGTTAACCCTTTATTAACACTAACCATAGGCTTCCAACATGTTGTTATTATTGAAAGTTCCAGTTTCCTGACGGAAGATTAACCCTCAAAGCCGCTGAGATGTCTCAGGAAGCGCCTAGTTTTGCTTGCGCTGCAGCAAGACGGGCGATGGGCGTTCTGTAAGGCGAACAGGAAACGTAATCGAGGCCCGCCCCCTCTACAAAATGGATTGAATCAGGGTCGCCGCCATGCTCGCCGCAGATGCCGAGCTTGATATCAGGCCGCGTGGCGCGGCCCTTCTCAACGGCGATTTTGACAAGCGCGCCGACGCCTTCGCGGTCAAGCGTGACGAACGGATCGCGCTCGAAAACCCCCTGGCGCATATAGTCCGGCAGGAACGATGCAGAGTCGTCGCGCGAAAGGCCGAACGTCGTTTGCGTCAGGTCGTTGGTGCCGAAGGAAAAGAACTCGGCTTCTTCAGCGATTAAATCAGCCGTCAGCGCCGCGCGCGGCAGCTCGATCATCGTGCCAACGAGATAATCGAGCTTGATGTTATTTTCCTTCAGAACGGACACAGCGACTTCATCGATGCGCGCTTTTAACAACGCCAGCTCTTCGCGCTTGGCCACAAGCGGCACCATGATTTCCGGCGTGACGTCTTCGCCAGTTTCTTTTTTGATGTTGCAAGCGGCTTCCATGATGGCGCGCACCTGCATCTCGTAGATTTCCGGATAGGAAACGCCGAGGCGGCAGCCGCGGTGGCCGAGCATGGGATTGAATTCCTTCAGCTTGTGCGCGCGATCCTTTAGAAGCTGCGCGTCCATGCCCGAAGATTTCGCCACTTCCCCGATTTCATCATCGGAATGCGGCAGGAATTCATGCAAGGGCGGATCAAGCAGGCGGATCGTCACCGGCAGGCCGGTCATCACCCGAAACAGCCCCTCAAAGTCAGAACGCTGCATCGGCAACAATTTGGCGAGCGCCACTTCACGCCCCTTTTTGTCTTCCGCCAAAATCATTTCGCGCACGGCGATGATGCGGTCGGCCTCAAAGAACATGTGCTCCGTGCGGCAAAGGCCGATGCCTTCGGCGCCGAAATCGCGCGCCACCTGCGCGTCGTGCGGCGTTTCTGCGTTGGCGCGCACGCCCATGCGGCGCACCTTGTCGGCCCAGATCATCAGTTCGGCAAAGTCGCCGGATAGTTCAGGCTGCACCGTCGGGACGGCGCCAGCGAATACTTTGCCCGCCGCACCATCGATCGTCACCACCTCGCCTTTTTCGATCTTGCGCCCGGCGACGGTAAAAAATGTTTCGCTCTTGTCGATCTTGAGATCGCCCGCGCCGCAGACGCAGGGCCGGCCCATGCCGCGCGCCACCACCGCCGCGTGAGAAGTCATGCCGCCGCGTGCGGTGACAATCCCTTTTGCAGCATGCATGCCGTGAATGTCTTCGGGGCTTGTTTCAACGCGCACGAGAATGACGGCCTTGCCTTCTTGTGCGAGACGTTCGGCTTCGTCGGAATTGAAAACGACTTCACCCACGGCGGCGCCGGGCGACGCAGGCAAACCAGACAGCACCTGATCGCGCGGCGCATCGGGGTCCAGCGACGGGTGCAAAAGCTGGTCGAGCGAATGCGGATCGACGCGCAACACCGCTTCTTCTTCAGTGAGCAGTTTTTCCTTGCACATATCAACAGCGATCTTGAGCGCGGCTTTCGCCGTGCGTTTGCCGTTGCGGGTCTGCAGCATCCAGAGTTTCTTGTCCTGAATGGTGAATTCGATGTCCTGCATGTCGCGGTAGTGGTGCTCAAGCTTTTCAAAAACCTTCACCAGCTCCGCGTAAGCTTCCGGCATCGCCTCTTCCATGGAGAGTTCGTCTTCGCCCTGCGCCTCGCGTGCGCGTTTCGTCAGCGTCTGCGGCGTGCGGATGCCGGCGACGACATCCTCGCCTTGCGCATTGATCAGGAATTCGCCGTAATAGTGATTGTCACCCGTGGACGGATCGCGCGTAAACGCTACACCGGTCGCCGATGTTTCGCCCATATTGCCGAACACCATGGCCTGTACGTTGACGGCGGTACCCCAGCTTTCGGGAATATGATGCAGGCGGCGATAGGTGTTGGCGCGATCGTTTCGCCATGAACCAAACACCGCATCGATGGCGCCCCAGAGCTGTTCTTCCGGATCCTGCGGAAATGGCTTGCCGCGCTGTTCCTCGACAATCTTCTTGTAGCCGGCGATGACTTTCACCCAGTCGTCGGCGCTCATTTCCGTATCGAGGAAATAATCATGCTCTTCCTTGTAGGTTTCGAGCAGTTCCTCAAACGCGTGGTGGTCAAGCTCCAGCACCACGTTGGAATACATCTGGATGAAGCGGCGATAGCTGTCATAGGCGAACCGCGGATCGCCGGAGAGTTTCGCAAGCCCCTCCACCGTTTCATCGGTGAGACCAAGGTTCAAAACCGTATCCATCATGCCCGGCATGGAGGCGCGCGCGCCGGAGCGAACGGAAACAAGTAGCGGGTTCGACTTGTCTCCGAATTTCATGCCGACCGTTTCGCCGACTTTGGCGAGCGCAGCTTCAACCTGAGCCTTCAACCCGTCAGGATATTTCCGGTCATTGGCGTAAAACTCAGAGCAGACTTCCGTGGTGATGGTAAAACCCGGCGGAACGGGAAGCCCGAGGCTCGCCATTTCCGCAAGGTTCGCGCCCTTGCCGCCCAAGAGGTTCTTGAGGCTCGCGTCGCCTTCCGCGCCGCCGCCGCCAAACCCGTAAACCCACTTCGTCTTCTCGCTCATGGATACCCCATGTATTTTAGCCGTTTTTTTAGTGCCGCCCTATCACTGGTATTGTCGGGGCCCTCATTAGGGCGCCGCAGCGCAACAACCAAGCCGGAAATTGCCGCATCAGGTACGCAGCACCATAAGGCCGCAAGAAAAGCCGTGGATATCTATACACCACTTTTTTTTCCGTGTTAGGCTGGGCCGCCAGGCGTAATTTACGCTTTACTTGGGGAAGACTTGGGATCCGGGGCGCTGGAAAAAATCCGGCGGCAAGTCCAGAGGGGCAAAATGGGGTGGAAAATCCGTAAGGGCGCGGAGGGCGCTGGCGCATGCTGAAACTGGCCGCCAGCGGGTTCGTCGGCATCGCCGCTTTCGCCGCTGCCGCGGCGCAGGAATCGGGCGCAGCCGGAACCATTGCCGGCGTATCAATGCCTGCCGTGATCGGCGCCACGGCCGTCATCGCCTTCATTACATTTCTTCTCTGGTCAGTGCTGACCTCGCGGCGGATGCACGGCTCGTCGCTGTTCAACCGGCTGTTCGTGGTGGTCGCCATCACCGCCGGTTTTTTCAGCGCCATCAGTTCGGCCATCGGGTTTTCGCTGATCACCTCGCAGGAGTCGGCGGATTTTTTCCGTAACGCCGTATTGCCGCCGGCCTTTGGCGTTTTCGTTTTCTGTCTTGCTGTCGCCATCTGGGTCGGCGGCGCCGAGTTCGTGCGCCATCGCGACTGGTTCCGCGACATGGGCGACGGGTTCCTCGCCGACATCATGTTTTTCATCGAACGCGCCATCAAACTGTTCATCGTCGTGCCCGTTTTGGCGCTGATCCTGTTTTTCGTTTCCACCTGGACGACGGTGGTCGGCATCGGCGGCGTCGACGCCGTGCGCCATACCTATTCCGCCGAGATTGACCGGCTCGCCGCCGAATGCGCCGGCATCACCGCCTACCGGCAAAAGGATTTTCTATTCCTCGAAGACTTGCGTCTCGCCGCACAGGATGTTTCACGCGTCGCCGTCTCGGAACGTCAGGGCGGCTCGCAATCCGGCGCGGCGGGCGCCGGCGCCGTCACCGATTACTTCAACGGCATCGCCACGTGGTTTTCAGCGCTGGAAGAAAGCGTCGAGGCGATCATCACCGGTTCGCCGCCGTCTGGCGTTGATCCGTACGATCCTGAAATCTGCGCGGCGACCAGCGATGAGTTAAAACGCATGCTGTCGCGCAATGCGTTCGACAATATCGACCGCTGGAATCGCGAGTTTGAAACCGCGTTCGACGATTTCGCAAGCGTTCTGAACCGCTGGCGCCATGACAAGCGCATCGAACGCCTGCTCGACGCGCAGCTCGATAATTTCGCCCGCGCAAATCCGAAACCTGTGGGCGCGCGCATCAGCGCTGGTCAGCGCGACGCCATCGACGCCTATGCCGAGGAAGTCGAAAGCGCGCTGCAATCCCTCATTCGTTCGCAAAAACTGCAAAAGCCGCCGGTGCCGATAAAATCCGCGGCTGAAAAATCCCCTGCCCGCGGCCTCGATATTTTCCGCGAGATGTTAAACCCGCCCCCGCCGCCTGAAGAACCCGAAACCGTCTCGCGCAGACAGTCCGTGGTCGATGCGGAGTTCGTGCCAGGTCTTTCCGCCATGACGCCGCGCGATGCGGTGCTGAAACACGCGAATATTTTTTCCGACGTGTGGGCGCTGGCGCTGTCATGGGACTACGCGCCCTACATCTTGATGCTGGCGTTTTTGTTCTTCCCAAGCGCGGAACGGGCCGCAGGGTTCAAGGATTAAGTTATTTCAGCTGGCTCATTCTCCGCTCATCCCGGCGAAAGCCGGGATCCAGTCAAACAATAAAGACGGGCTTCGCCCGGCATTATACTTCGCGGGCCCCGGCTTTCGCCGGGGTGAGCGGATCAGATCAACCTTCGAGCTTTGAAAAGTCAGCGACCTTCGCCGTGGCGGCGGTGAGGCGCGCGAGGAGCGATAGTCGGTTCGCGCGGAGTTTCGCGTCGTCGGCGTTGACCGTGACTTTTTCGAAGAACGCGTCGAGAGGCTTGCGCAACTGACTGAGGGCCGCCATGGCCGCTTCGAAGTTTTCATCGGCGACGGCTTTTTCGGCTTTGGCTTCAGCGTCTTTCAGCGCCTTGAACAAGGCTTTTTCTTCGTCTTCAGCGAGCGCGCCCTCCTCCACTGCATTCGGGTCGGCAGGTTTTTTGTCTTTCTTTTCTTCGGCCTTCAGAATATTCGCCGCGCGTTTATAGGCCGCCGCGAGATTGGCGCCGTCATCGGTTTTCAGGGAGGCTTCCAGTGCTTTGAGCTTCGCAACGATGAGAACGAGATCGTCTTGGCTGTTGCCGTCCGCATCGGTCAGTACCGCATCGATATGGTCGTGCTTGTGGCCCTTATCGCGGAGAAAGACTTTCAAACGATCATGAAAGAATGAGAGCAAATCTATAGCAGTTGTTGAGACGCTGCGGCCTAGCGGATGCCATTCTGTGGTTACCTTGCCACTAGCGACTAACTGCACTCCTACGCTTTTTTGTGCTTCATTTGTACGACGTTCAACAGATGCTTGCTGGATCGCATCTACGTGCTGATCAAGTAAGTCTATCAACGACATTGATAAATTATTCAAAAGTGAAATCTGAATCACACCCAGCGCAGCTCTTCTCAACGCAAACGGATCGCTTGAGCCTGTCGGTTTTTTATCGATGGCCCAGAACGCTGTCAGCGTGTCGATCTTGTCGGCGAGCGCCACCGCGACGGAGACCGGCGCGGTCGGGACTTCATCGTCTTGACCGGCGGGCTTGTAGTGATCGCGGATGGCGTCGGCGATTTCCGCAGGTTCGCCCTGCTCAAGCGCATAGTAACGCCCCATCACGCCTTGCAGTTCCGGGAATTCGTAGACCATGCCGGTGACAAGGTCGGCTTTCGCCAGCATCGCCGCGCGTTCTGCCGTTTCGGGATCTGCGCCAACGGCTGGGGCTATTTCCTTGGCCAACGCTGCAACGCGCCGCGCCTTGTCACCGACGGAACCGAGCCCTTCGAAGAACGTCACCTTGTCGAGATCGCCAATGCGATCCGCCAAAGGCGTCTTCAAATCCTGATTGTAAAGATACCAGGCGTCCGAAAGCCGCGCGGTCAAGACGCGCTCGTAGCCGGTGCGCATGGCCTTGCCGCCATCGGGCGCTTCGAGGTTCGCCACGTAGACGAATTTGTTGGCGAGGCGGCCGGTCTTCGGATCGCGTACGGAGAAATATTTCTGGTGCCCGCGCATGGAGGCGGTCAGCACTTCGTCGGGTACGGTCAGAAACTTCTCATCGAACGCGCCCATCATCACCACCGGCCATTCGGCGAGACCCGCGACTTCGGCGAGCAGCCCGGCGTCTTCAACCAGTTCCAGACCTTGCGCCTTGCACAGGGTATGCGCATCGCGTGCGATCATTTCTTTTCGTTCTTCGGCGTCAATTAAAACTTTCGCTTCGCGAAGCGCGCTTTCATAGACTTCAAACGAACGCGCCTGAATCTCGCCCCGCGCCATGAAGCGATGGCCCTCGATCACGTCGCCGGATGTGACGCCGCCGACGTCGAACAGCACGACCTCGCTATTGAACGTACACAGAATACGGTGCAGCGGCCGCACCCAGCGCATCTCGCCATCCCCCCAGCGCATTGACTTCGGCCAGGAAAACCCGCGCACGATATCAGGGATAAACTCTGCGATCAGATCCGCCGTATCGCGCCCCTTTTGGTCGATCACCGCGACGTAATAGGCGCCCTTTTTGTCCTCGCGTTGCTCGCACTGATCGAGCGACTTGAGGCCGGCCGATTTCAGAAATCCCGCAACGGCCTTTTCGGGCGCGCCGGCGCGGGGGCCTTTTTTCTCCTCCCGCCGGTCGGGCTGCTTCGCCGGAATGCCTGCCGCCACCACCGTCAGCCGCCGGGGTCCGGCAAACGCCTTCACCCCTTCGGGCATGAACCCGGCGCCCAATAACGCTTTATTCACCGCCTTTTCGAGATCGGCGGCGGCGCGGCCCTGCATCCGTGCAGGGATTTCTTCGGAGAATAATTCTAGCAGTAATTCAGGCATGGCGCGGGTTCTAGGGGGGCTCAAGCCTCCGCGCAAGCCGCGAGGGACCCGCCTATTCCACCGGAACGCAGCGCACCCCGGAGACATGGGAGAACACCGGCCGCCAGTCGCCGCTCTCTTTCACCAGCGTGTTCGACGACCAGTAGGTGTGATGACAGACGCCGCCGTCCGGCGTCGTCCGCGTGCTGTTGCCATGACCGTAAACGATCGCCGCCTTATCGCTGACAAAGATGATGTCTTCTACTGTGTAGAGAAAATCTTCCGGACCGTTCCATCCGCTCTCCGCGAGCGATGCAAGTTCTTCCGCCTTGGGGGTGACTGATCCGTCGGGCCCGACCATCACAAAATCGTCCCGCAAAAACGCATCGAGTCCTGCAACATCAGCATTGTAGTAAAGCGCGCGCCAGGTTTCGACTTTGGTTTTTGCAATGGCTGCCCGGTCCGCTGCCCGATCGCCTGCGATTGCACCCTGCTGGCTGACCGCTAAACAAAAAAGCACCGCAAAAGCTGGTCTGAATATCATCGTTACTCCGCCTTTAGACTCGAACGCATGAAATCTAGCGCGATTGACGAAGTTGACGAGACTTAACCGGACGATCGGTGGATATTTTCCGGCGAGCGGCCTAGCCGGTCATCCGCCGCACCTGCACGGCATTGACGCGGACGGCGAGCTTTTCGTCCGCATTGACGAAATCCGCCTCCACATGGATCAGGGTTTTCGAGGCGTTGGCCACGCGCGCCTCAATCATCGCCAGCGGCGCCATGAGCGGGCGGAAGTAATTGGTCTCCAGCCGCGAGGTGCGAAACCGTTCGCGATTGTCGGTGAGCACCGTCATGGCGGCGAGCCCGACAACATGATCGGCGACGGACGCAATGTGCCCGCCGAACATCACGCCGTCCGGCATGATGAAACGGTCATCAATGTCCCACCGCATTTTGAGGCCGCCCCACTCCCAGCTGAGGAGCGTGAAATCGCCGAGCGAATCCTGCGCCCATTCGGCGAAGCGCGAGCCGCCGGACTTATAGCCATTCAGAAGATCCGTGTGCCGTTCGGAGGTGACGCGATTCATGACGAAAGATTATTCCTCAATCACGTCGTCCGGCGACTGATCACTTTGATCGCTGTAAAACGACTCGCGCGGTCCGATCCACGGATCGATGTCGAGGATGGCGTCGATTTCCGCGACCATGGCCTCAAACCGCTCGCGTCCGTCAAAATTCATGCAGCCCTGATACCAGCTCACCGAATGATCGAGCCGTTTCGTATCGTACGAAACAATGACGCTCGGCATGTCGGTGGCGACGGGTCCGCAGTTGTCTCCCGCCTCGTTCGGGTAGCGCTGATCGAACCCTGAAAAGCGATGGTCCTGCGCGATCCTGACAAGCTTTTTGAACGATCCGTTCGGCAGCTTCTTGCTCAACACGCCGTCGTCTTCCGCGACGAAACGCTCGCCCCTGAAGCTGAGAACGTCGCGTTCATCGACGCTGACCTGATAAATCGGACAGAAGCCGAAACATGCGGTGCGCTGAAGCGAGAAACGCTCAAGATCGTCCGTCTGCGGCTTGTATGTGCTGAAGCGGTCGAGATACGGCGTGTAGCCGTCAGACGAACAGGCGGCGGCGAACAGGGCGATAATGAATACGGAACTGGATTTCAAAGGAGACATTTAAAGACGCGTCACTGAGTTGATTTCAATCGGGTCGGCCAGCAGTTGCCCGGCGAAGCCTTCACCGTCGCGCGTCGGCGCCGCGTTGACGGAAAGAATGACGTCCATGCCGGCGACGACTTTCCCGAACGCCGCGAAGCCCTGCCCGTCCGGATTGCGCGCGCCGCCATAATCGAGCGACAGGTTATCGCCCACATTGATGAACCATTCCGACGAGGCCGTGCCGGGCTCTACCCGCGCCATGGAGATCACGCCGTCCGTGTGCGAAAGGCCGCTCATTTCCGTCGTTTCATGCTCGACAGGCGGGTAAGGCGCGGCGAAATCTTCGTCCATGCCGTCTTCCCACGGCTTCCATAGCCCGCCCTGAACAATCGCGATGTCCGGGTCGTTGTCGGCGCGCGTCACACGATAGATGTGCGAGCCGCCAAAGGCGCCTTCATCAACATATTTCAGAAAATTCGCCACCGTCGCCGGGGCTTTTTCGGGATAAAGCTCCAGCGTGATCATCCCGGCGTCCGTATCCATTACGATGCGAGTCGTGACGGTCTCTTCGTTTTTCGCGCAGGCCGCCGCGTACAAAAGACAAAGGGCAATAATCAATCTCATAACAACCTCTGTGTTAACCAGTGGAATTACCCAACGGCTTCGCCAAACCGCAACAAATTACCATGAACGTCCCAGACATGAAATTCCTTCATGCCGTAATCGAAAGTCTTGACCTTTGTCATCCGCGTATCCGGTCCAAGCTTTTGAAAATCATCGTAAAGCGCCTCAATATTTGTGACATTGAAATACGCAGACGTGTTTTCAGCGATATGCCGATCTTTGCAGGGCCAGAAATTCAACATCACCGCATCACGGCTCATAATCAGATAATCATCGCCATAGCGCGATCGCGGCACAAAGCCCAGCTTGTCGCGATAAAACCCTTCTGTTTCATCCATATTCAGCGACGCAAAAAGGGGAATGGCTTTGTCGAGGCGTCCTTGTGAAGGGCGTTCAGGCGCAATTGGTTCAAATGGCGAAAACATTTCCTTTGACTCCGCCACATCTCCAATCGTTACAAAATCGCACACCGCCGCGTATTTCTCCCACATGGCGAGAACATTCTTGTTTTCATGAGCGGCGCTGATGGCATCCTGTGATTTCCATTCAAATACCTCGACGATGGCGCCGTCTTTCGCCTTACCGCAAAGGCTCGGCCCCTCTGCAACCAGCCCTTCGGCGCGAAGCGTCGGCAAATGTGTATTCATCAGCGCCAGCAAGTCGGCGTCCTTTCCCGGTTTCGGGCGATAACACGCAACCACCATGACGCGCATGTGGGCCTCCTCAAGGTTTCATGGCGCACCGGTCGAGCCCGTCGCGGCGAACCTGACGCATGCGGGCCTGAACCGTGCCGGTTCGCTGGCGAACGTAAGGCCCCGGCGGGTCGACGCGCCATTTATGCGGGTTCGGCAGCACGCTCGCAAGCAGCGCCGCTTCATAAGCGTTCAAATCCCTGGCGCTCTTACCGAACCGGGCCTGCGCCGCAGCTTCCGCGCCGAACAGGCCGTCGCCCCATTCGGCGACATTGAGATAGACTTCCATGATACGGCGCTTTGGCCAGAAGGCTTCGATGACCATGGTCATCCACGCCTCACCGCCCTTGCGAAACCAGCCGCCGCCATTCCAGAAAAACGCGTTCTTCGCCGTCTGCTGTGAGATCGTTGATGCGCCGCGCAAGCGCTTGCCGTTTTTCGATTCAGCAACAGCCTTGTCGATCGCCTCGAAGTCTATGCCGCCATGGAGGCAAAAACGCGTGTCTTCCGCCGCGATGACGGCGGTTACGAGATAAGGCGAAATGTCTTCAAGTGATGTCCAGCGCTTCGTCACCTTTGCGCCCTCAAGGCTGCGCCCGGCCATGATCAGCGTGCCCGGCGGCGGGGCCACGCGATAATACGCCACCCAGAGAAGCGAGCCGGAAAACAGCACGAACACGCCTAGCACGCCAAGCTTGGCGTAGCGCACGAAGCGGTTCTGTTGTTTCTTCTTGCGCCGTTTCTTTCGTTTTCGCTTTGGCGCCGTTAACGCCATAACCGCCCCCGGGCTTTAGTCGTTCTTGAACACGTCCTTGCGCACATGCATCGCCACCAGCATGTGTGGCACGTCCACCACTTCAGCGATTTTGAGGTCGCAGGCGAGTGAACACAGCATGTAAGCATCAGCGCGGGACAACTCATGCTCCGCAACCAGATAATCAATCATGTACCGTGTCGCCTTTTTCGCCGCCTCGTCGATGGTCGTGGCGAAGCCGGTCGTTGCGTAATAGTCATCGGTTTCATATTGCGGTTCGGGAATCGGCCGCACGCCTTTTAACACCTCAATGCGATAGACGACGCGCATGGGAGCCTCGACCGCCGTACCTGCAACCTCGCCGTGCCCCTGCACCGCGTGCGTGTCGCCGACGGAAAACAGCGCGCCCTCAACAAACACAGGGAAATAGACCACTGTCCCCACGGTCATGTTCGGATCGTCCATATTGCCGCCATTGGCGCGCGGCGGGATGGTCGACAGCATTTCATCCGTATCAGGCGCAACGCCCATGACGCCCGGAAACGGCGCCAGGGGTATCTCGATGCCGTCGCTGAAGACGACAATATTTCTTTCCTTGTCGAGGCTATAGGTCTTGATCGCCGCCGCGTCTTCTTCGCCTGCGAGAAAACCGAAATCCGGCGTCACGCCCGTCCAGCCCCAGTCGCCGGGTTCGAGCTCAAGCAGCGTTACTTTCAGAACGTCGCCGGGCTCGGCGCCTTCGACGTAAACTGGCCCTGTCAGCGCATGGATCAAATCCCAGTCGATGTTGTTGAGATCATCCATTGTCGAGCCGGGCGCCAGCTGCCCGCCGGTGGCCTCTTCTGTGTAGGCTTCGATGACCGAGCCCGACGGCACGCGCAACACAGGCTCAATTGCACGGCTGAACTTGTTATGACCCTGATCAGGATGCAGAACATAGTCTGGCTCGATGTTCGTTTCCTGGGAAGAAACAACGATTGTCGATTCCGGCTCTGCGCTGCACGCGCCCAGAAACGACAACGCAGCAACGATAATAATTTTTTTCATCGGGCGCCTCTCTTAAAAGAAAAGGGCGGCGCGAACGCCGCCCCTTGTCATCCATCATGCGATTTTCGCCCTATTTTATCAAGGATAGCGCAACAGCCGACACGACCCAGCCCACAAGCAAATGCGAAGCATCCACTACCAGCAATGTCTGGCTATGCGCCATGCCGTAAAGGTAGCCATAATGAGCGAAAGGCAGCGCAATGAAAAACCACAAAATCAGCACCGTCTTGACAGCATCGCTCAGCGAGGAAACGCCCTTCCATTTCAGGACCAGACCGATGCCTATGACTTGCAAGACGGTGATGACGAAACCGCCAGCCATCCAGATCGCGTGATTGCCGCCGGCTTCCATGTCTGCTTCGGTGACGCCCATCGCCGCCATCCATGCGTCCATGAAAATGACGCCGTACCACAACCACCCGACGAGATAGAACGCCACAGAACCTGCAAGAACGCCTAACAAATTGAGACCAAGGATCTTCGGCATTTCAGCCTCCCTATCCATTTATGAGGAAGGCGGATCATACAGCGCGCCGCACATAACGGGCAACGGCGTTTTACTTCGTCAAAACGGCGGTTTTACAGGGGAACAAAAAGATTTCACGAGAGAGCCTGACCGTTTCAAATATTAACGTTCTCATTTGTCAATTATTGATGGGGCTGCAAATACGCTATAAATGCAGACCGAGGTGTTACACATCTAGCGCGACTGGAACAGGATTGCATTTAAAGAGGGGAATCTTCGCCGGTGCAACAGCGCTGACCGTTAGTGCGGCGTTTGCCGCGCTCGAAACGGACCGTTTTGAAAAAGCGTATGAACGGCTTCGCGCTAACACCTCTTATCAATTCGACTTTACCGAAACCCCGCCGCCGCCGGAACCGCCCGGCTGGCTGGACGCCATTGCTGAATTGATTGCTTCCGTGTTGCGCATTCTAGCGCCGCTCTTTGAATTGATTTTCTGGCTGGGCCTTGGCCTGATCGCTGCCGGCGCACTCTTCTTGATAGGCCGCGAGGCATATCGCTTCGCCAATCGCGAACGGCAAGAACTGTCGCCGGACTCAGCCGAAACGGCATACAAACCGGCGCCGGAACTGGCGCGTGCGCTGCTTGAAGAGGCGGACCGTCTCGCAGCTCAAGGCCGTTATGGGGAGGCGGTTCACGTTCTGCTCTTTAAGAGCATTGAGGACATTCAGCTTCACCGGCCCAATCGCGTGAAGATCGCCATGACCTCTCGCGAGATTGCGCGCATGCCCATCCTGACGGTCCCGGCGGCGCAATCATTTGCGCGCATCGCCGCGGCGGTCGAGGCCTGCCGCTTTGCCGGCTCGGCGTTAGGAGAAGAAGTCTTCGCCGACTGCCGCACGGCCTATCTCAACTTCGCAAATGCGGAGGAGTGGGCGTGAGCGGGCAAAAAACCGGCGCATTTTCAAAACGAACCGCGCTTGTCATTATTCTGGTTGGCGTTTTCACGTTCAGTGCGTTCATCGTGCTCTCAGCCTATGCGCCGAAACTGCGCGAGGGAACCGATGGCGGCACGCACGCTCTGTCAAAAGGCGCAACAGGGTTTGCTTTCATTGCCGAATTGCTGAAACGCTCGGGCGTAGAGACGCTTGCGCCGCGTGGCGCGATTTTCGATGCAACCGACGGCGTACTCGTTTATACGCCGCGCGAGTTCGATGCGCTTGAAAAAAACGGAGCGCTCGACCCGTATCAGATTACGGTCATCGTCGCGCCGAAATGGTCAACGGTAAACGATCCGCCGCCGCGAGGCTGGGTGCGCAAACTGAACACCAAACAGCCGCGGGACCTTTCGTTTGAATTCGAGGGCGAAAAATTTTCCGTTTCTTTTTCGCGCATTCCTGGAACCACCAATGTTACGCTTCAGGCCGTTGACTCATATGGCGGCGTCATTCTCGAACCGGTCGGTTCCGCCGCCATTGGCGAAATCGACCGCCTGCAATATCTTCCGCAAAATGATGCGCTTGAACCGATGATCGCAGCAAATGGCGGACAGACGCTGATTGCGAAACTAAAAGACGCGCCGGTTTACATCATCTCCGATCCGGATCTTGCGAACACGCACGGCCTCACTGATGAAGCGCGCGCTCGCTTGGCGGCGGAATTCTTCAATTATGCCCGCGCCGGCGGGCCAGTGATCTTCGATCTCACGCTGCACGGCATCGAGCGCACGCGAAATGTCGTGCGCCTGATGCTGGAGCCACCGTTTCTCGCCGCAACGCTTTGCGTTCTGCTGGCGACTTTGCTTCTGGCGCTGAAAGCCGCCGCCCGGTTTGGACCTGCCCGGTCGTCAGCGCGCGCGTTTGAAGCAGGAAAGTCCGCCCTTGCTGACAATTCAGCTGCGCTCGTCCGCATGGCGCGGCGTGAGACTGCATTTGGCGGTAGATATGCGGAACTGACCCGGCGGCGCATTGCAGAGGCTATCGGCGCGCCGAAAAATATCTCGCACCACGACCTCGACAGGCTTGTCAAAAAGATCGCCAAAAACGACCAGGACTTCGAAACCCTCGCTGAACGGCTCAAATCATCGGACAATTCGGCCTACTTCGTGAAAACGGCCAAGCGTCTTTACCAGATCAAAAAGGAGATCGTCCGTGAACCTCACTGACGTCGCATCGATCGCAGAAAAAATCCGCACGGAAATTTCGAAAGCCGTCATCGGTCAGACGGACACAATCGACCTGATGCTGACGGCGCTGTTTTCCGGCGGGCATGTTCTGCTGGAAGGCCCGCCCGGAACTGCGAAGACGTTTCTCGCCCGCAGTTTCGCCGCCGCCCTGCATCTTGATTTCAACCGCATCCAGTTCACCCCGGACCTGATGCCGGGTGACGTCATTGGCTCTAATATTTTTGATTTCCGCGCGAGCGCGTTTCAGTTGACCAAAGGGCCGGTTTTTACCGAACTTCTCCTCGCCGACGAAATCAACCGCACGCCGCCGAAAACACAAGCTGCGCTTTTGGAAGCAATGCAGGAGCGATCCGTCACCATCGACGGCAAAACGCATACGTTGAGCCCACGCTTTACGGTTGTCGCGACTCAGAACCCGATCGAGCAACAGGGCACCTACCCCCTGCCCGAGGCGCAACTCGACCGGTTCTTGTTCAAACACATTCTCGATTATCCAAGCGTTGAGGATGAAACAAAAATCGTCGTTGCGCACGGAGCGAGCGCCGCCGGCGAAGGCCCGGAAACCTACGGCGTGGCGCAAGCCGCCGCGCGCGATGAAATTGACGCGGCAGTGAATCTTGTCGCAAGCGTTCGCGCTTCCGACGACATTACGGCTTATGTAGTGCGTTTGATCCGCGCGACACGAGAGGCCGCGGCGTTTTCGGTTGGCGCCAGCCCGCGCGCCGCCGCCATGCTCGCCGCCGCATCGCGCGCACGCGCAGCACTCGAAGGCCGCGACTATGTCATACCCGATGACGTAAAAGCGCTGGCGCAGCCAGCGTTGCGTCACCGCGTTATTCTTTCGCCGACCGCCGAGATCGAAGGCCGCGACGCCGACGATGCCGTCGCGGAACTGATCGAACAGGTCGAAGCGCCGAGGTGATAGCTTTTTTATGCTGATCTACCCTACAGCAAGGGCGGCGGGACTGGCGGCGTTCGGCGCCGTCCTTGCACTTTTCCTGACGGCGCTGGCGCCGGGGCTGTGGAGCATCGGCCTCGGCTGGCTTGCGCTTGTGGTTGGCTTAATCGCCGCCGATGCGGCAATCTCGCCATGGCCGTCTGCCGTGCGTACTGACGCGGCGCTGCCCGGCGCCATGCAGGTCGGCCGCAAGGATACAGTATCGGTTCCTGTTTCCATTCCAGGGCGTTTTCAAAACATTGAAAGCCGGCTCGAGACCGATGCTTTCATCGAAACCGAATCCGGCCCCCTGCTGCATTCATTTTCACTGACGCCGAAACGCCGCGGAGTCGGAAAATTCGTTCGCTTCTGGCTGCGCTGGCAAGGTCCTCTCGGCCTTGTTTACAAACAACGCACGGACGAGCTTGATCAGGACGTCACGATCACATCCGACACGCGCGCCGTTGAACGCGAAGCCATCAATCTCCTGACGCGCGAAAATATCTTCGGCGTGAAAACACAGGTCGAGCGCGGCGAAGGCGCAGAATTCGATTCGCTGCGCGAGTTTCAGGCTGGCATGGATACGCGCGCCATCGACTGGAAACAGACGGCGCGCCACCGCGAGCTTTTGACCCGTGAATACCGCAACGAGCGCAATCACTCCGTCATCTTCGCCATCGACACCGGGCGGCTGATGAGCGAGCCCGTTGAAAACGATATTTCCCGGCTTGACCATGCGCTCAACGCTTCCCTGTTGATGACCTATGTGAGCCTCAAATTCGGCGACCGTGTCGGCTATTTTGCATTCGATGCGCGGCCATCGCTGAAGACCGGCGTCGTTTCCGGCCCGCGCGCTTTTACATTGTTGCAAAGACTTACTGCCGGCATCGATTATTCAGCGGAAGAAACAAACTACACGCTCGGCCTCACAACGCTATCCGGCCATCTCGACCGGCGCTCACTGATCGTGATGTTCACCGACTTTGCCGACTCAACAAGCGCGGAACTGATGCTCGCCAACATCGCGCCGCTAATGAAACGCCACCTGGTCCTGTTCATCGCCTTTCGCGATCCGGAGCTTGAACGACTTATCAACCACGAACCGGAAACGCCCGATGATGTGACGCGCGCGGTCATCGCCGACACGCTGCAGCGCGAACGCGACCTCGTGATTTCGAAACTCCAGCGCATGGGCGCGCTGATCGTCGATGCGCCATCGGATAAAATCGGCGCCGGGCTCATCAACCAGTATCTTAAAGTCAAAAAGCGTACCCTGTTATGACAGAAACGCCGGAAGACATCCTTCTGAGCAGCCGGCGCTTCCGCGTTGAACGTGAAGCGGACTGGCGCCGGCTTGAAGACCTCCTCGAGCGGGTGGCGTCGCGCTCCGCTCGTGCACTGACCGACGAGGAAATGCTGGAGCTTCCCCGCGCCTATCGGGCGACGCTATCGTCTTTGTCGGTGGCCCGCGCCACCTCGCTCGACCAGAGCATGATCGATTATCTCGAAAGCCTTTCGACCCGCGCCTATTATTTCATTTACGGCTCACGCTCGACCATGAGCGAGCGGATCACTGCGTTTTTCAAATATGGCTGGCCCGCCGCCGTGCGTGCAATTTGGCGGGAAACGCTGATCTCCGCCGCCATCACCGTCGCGGCGGCCATCGTCGCCTTTGTTCTGGTGATGAGCGACCCAGACTGGTTCTATTCGTTCATGCCGGAAATGTTCAGCGACGGCCGCGATCCCGCCGCCTCAACGGAAGAACTGCGCCGCACGCTTTATCATGAGGGTGATGAGTCTGGGCTTTCGGTGTTCGCCACCTTTTTATTCACGCATAACGCAAGGGTTGCACTGTTCGCCTTCGCCCTCGGCTTCGCTTTTTGTCTGCCAACGATATTCCTGCTCGCCTATAACGGTTTCATCCTCGGCGCATTCGTGGCGCTGTTTGCAAGCCGCGGGCTTGGATACGAACTCGGCGGCTGGCTGCTGATCCATGGCGCGACGGAATTGTTCGCCATCATCATCGCCGGCGCGGCGGGCCTCAAGATCGGCTGGGCGCTCGCCAATCCCGGCGAACTCACCCGCCTGGGCGCGGCGGCCGAAGCGACACGAAAAGTATCGCTCGCCGTGATCGGCGTCGTCGTGATGCTTTTTATCGCCGGATTGCTGGAAGGCTTCGGACGCCAGCTCATTACCAGTGACGCGCTGCGCTATCTGATCGCCGCGACGACCGGCGGCTTCTGGATCGCCTATTTCTACATGACCGGCAGGCGGGAAGCGCCATGACTGTTGAGCCCGCTCCGGCCTACACGCCGGCGAAACAGAAGCTTGAGCGCAGCCTTGTAACACCTGAAGGCGTTGATTTGCGCATCCGGCTTGCCGACGCCGGCGAACGGGCCGGCGCCTTTTGTCTCGATATCGCGATCATCGTCGCGGTCCTGATCAGCGTCACAGTAGTGAGCGCGCTCACCGGCATTTCTACCGGCTCGGCGGAATTTGTCGGCGTTATCTGGCTGCTCGCGTTTTTTATCCTGCGCGTCTTCTATTTCACGATCTTTGAAATGGGCGCGAGGGCCGCAACGCCGGGCAAGCGTATGCTCGGCATTCGCGTCGCCGCGCGCAATGGCGGACGCCTTACCGGTGAAGCAATCTTCGCACGCAACGCGACGCGCGAGATCGAAGTCTTCCTGCCGCTCGGGTTTCTTGCGTCGCAGGGCATGGATAATCTTGACGGCTTGATCATTCTCGCCGGATTTTTATGGAGCGGAATTTTCGCATTCTTTCCACTGTTCAACCGCGACCGGTTACGGCCCGGAGATGTCATCGCCGGCACATGGGTCGTAAAGGCGCCGAAAAGAAAGCTCCAAAAAGATATCGCTGACGACGGCGAAAAGGCGCTGTCGAATTTCCAGTTCACGCAGAGTGAAATCGACGCCTATGGCGTTCATGAACTGCATGTGCTCGAAGGTGTTTTGCGCTCGCGCGACACAGACACAATGAAACAGGTCGCTGCACAGATTCGCAAAAAAATAGGCCGCCCGCCTTCGGATCACGAAGCGGACGACCAATTCCTTGACGCCTATTATACCGCCTTGCGCAAGAAACTTGAAACGAAGCTGCTTTATGGCGTTCGCCGCAAGGACAAGTTCGACAAGGGTTAGAGCTTATTCGAAAACTTTTGCGAGGGCTTCCGCGCCGACGCCTTCTTTCGACTTGCGCAGCTCAAAATAGATCGCCGAAACGCCGGCTGCGCTCACGATGGCGGTTAAAACAGTTGCGATCACGTTGAAAACAACAGCGATGATTGACGCTGAACCGGCGCCAATAGCGCCGGACTGGCCGGCTGAATATCCAGCAGCGCCGACCGGCAGCATCACCAGCATGCTGATTACGGTTGCGAGAATGATATAAATTACGAACAGGCCGAATATCTTCCAGCGATTATTCCTAGTCAGGTCGCGGCTCCGCCCAAAAGACTCCGTAATGCCGGTGTTTTCGACAACGCGGGCCGGAAGTGCGACAATCCACATAATCGACAGTATGATCCCCGGCACAATCAGCAAAACCATACCCAGCATAATACCGAGAGACATCAAGAGTGCGATAACGACAAGCGGAACCATGTGTTTCAGACCGGTTGATAAGCATGCGTTGAAGCTTGCTCTCCCGCCATTAAAATCGGTCACCGCGCCGTGTACGAGCGCGCCTTGAAGCACGTAAGCAGCCGCAAGGTTGACCAATATCGCCAGACCCCACAAAACCCATCCACCCGGTCCGGACGACATCAAGCTGTATTGAGCCAGGCCGAAGACCAGGGTCGGAATGCCCACAAGTACGGCGGATAACAAAAAGAAAGTTACGAAGTTGCGGGAAATCGCGCCGAAAGTGCGATTAACAACGTCGCCGATCTGAAAGTCCATGACAAAGCCCCTTGTTATTTTTGCCTTTTCGCAAACACCGGACGCATTACATTCGCAGGTCAGTAAACGCGCGTTTGCGGATTTTGCAAAGATTTGGGCTAAATGCCTGATTTATTTTGGCGTCTTCAATCAAGCGGAAAAGGCGCCGAAGGAACGGAACCGTTCGGCTATGGGCGTGTAATCGGTCGGCTGCCCGTCATAAAGAAGGTCGTCCGCTTCAAACTTGATCCAGGGTTGCGCGCTTTTCACCCAGATATGCGCCGCTGGCCGCACCCAGCTTTTTTCGTCGAACGTGCCGGCGCGCAGCGAAAGAACGCCGATTGAGGGCGTCTGCCCGTTGCAGATGCGCCCGCCGCAATCGCTGCAGTAAAGTCCGTAGCGTTGCGTTTCGGAGTCGGCCGTCCATTCGACTTTTGCCGGTTCGCCCTCGATAAATGAAAATGTATTCTCCACGATCGCCGTCGACAGGACGAATGCGCTGCCAGTCTGTTTCTGACAGTTCGTGCAGTGACAGGCGTAAAGCATCAGCGGCGGCGCAGAGAGTTCAAATCGAAGTTTGTCGCACTGGCACCCGCCTTTGAGGGGCATGCTGACCTTTTTGCGATGCACCATATTATTATCCCGCTTGTTTCTTTTCCCGCTGTTTGTTACCGGCTTCTGGTGAAGAGATTATCATGCTTCAAACAATCTACGAAGGGAGAGGCTATCATGATCCTTTTGTTTTCAAGACTTATTCTGACATCGATGCTCGCGATTTTGCTGGCCGGCGCTTGCAGTTCTCAGAGCGAAAGCGCTGAAGCCAATGGAAACGAAGCGCTTGTCAATGAAGCGTTGTCGGCTGCGCCGCCCGCCATCGCTGCGATCGCAAGCGTTAAAAACTGGAACGGCGAAACGTTGAAAGAAGGGTCCGACGAATGGGTTTGCTACCCTTCGATGCCGGACCGTGAGGGCGTGTGCCCGATGTGTCTCGACAAGCCATGGCAGGCGTGGCTCGCCGCCTTCGCAGAAGGCGAGACGCCACCTTCCGGCGTGTTAGGCGTTTCCTATATGCTGCGGGGCGACTGCGCCGTTTCGAATCTCGACCCGATGGCGATGGAGAAGACGGAGGATAATGAATGGGTGCATGAAGGACCGCACATCATGCTGCTGGCGGCGGATCCGGAAACGCTCAATGAATATCCGCACGATCATGAATCGGGCGCGCCCTATGTAATGTGGCGAGACACGCCATATGCCCACATCATGGTTCCGCTGGGATCGTCAGAAGAATAGTCAGGCGGTTTGATAATCCACAACACCCGCGCCTTTGCTGCGGCCTTGCGGGCTATTCAGCCACGCCTCGCAGCAGGCTTTCGAAAGCGTTCGAACGCGCAGGATGTAAGACTGCCGCTCCGTGGCGGAAATAACACCGCGCGCGTCAAGAAGGTTGAAAATGTGCGAGGCTTTCACGCATTGTTCATAAGCCGGCAAGGGATACGCCTTTCCCGCCGCCTCGCCTGCTTCGATAATCGCCGCGCAAGCCTCTTCCGCTTCCTTGAATTGACGGAACAGAACCTCAGTATTCGCAAGCTCAAAATTATAGGCCGACTGCTCGACTTCGTTCTGGTGAAAGACGTCCCCGTAAGTGAACGGCGTTCCGTCCGGCTTCGCGCCGCCGTACACTAGATCGAAGCCATTATCGACGCCTTGCACATACATGGCGAGGCGTTCGAGCCCATAGGTGATCTCGCCCGTCACCGGCTTGCAATCGAAACCGCCGACCTGCTGGAAGTAAGTGAACTGCGTCACTTCCATGCCGTCGCACCAGACCTCCCAGCCGAGCCCCCAGGCGCCGAGCGTCGGGCTTTCCCAGTCATCTTCGACGAATCTTATGTCGTGTACGGAGCGGTCGACGCCGATAGCGTCAAGGCTCCCGAGATAAAGCTCCTGAATATTTTCCGGGCTCGGCTTCAACACCACCTGAAACTGATAGTAATGCTGGAAGCGGTTGGGGTTCGCACCATAGCGTCCGTCGGTAGGGCGCCGGCAGGGTTGAACATAGGCCGCGTTCCACGGCTTCGGCCCCAGTGAACGCAGGGTCGTCGCCGGATGAAACGTCCCCGCCCCCATCTCCATGTCATAGGGCTGGAGAATGACGCAGCCATTCGCCGCCCAGTAATTCTGGAGCGTTAAGATGAGATCCTGAAAAGTCGATGCTTTATTGTCTTTCATAGCGCCGCGGACGCTAGGCGGGGTCCGTGTGAGCGTCAAGCTTCATAAGAGCGGTCAAACGCCGCTTTAGCGGGGCGGGCGCGTTCCCTGCAGATCGGCAGTTCCCTGCGCATGCGGTTCGCGAAATCACGAAGACAGATCTCTTCGCGAGAAATCGGGCCCGGTTCATATTCACCGCTGGCGAGCCCGGCCTGCGTGCGCTCGATCACGTCCTTGTCTTCCAGATTGACGGTGCGATTTATCCGCCAATTGAGATAGCGCGCGGCGCGCATCTCCCGGCGCGCATCCGGCAGCGCGTATGAGATTTCGCGCAAGAGCGTCCGGTCCGGGGTCAGCGGAATGAACTGCATGAAATCAATCTGATCGGGATAGATATCGAAGGCGAGATTTGGCCACAGCTTCAGATAAAGCCAGTGGCGCCGGCGCGACTTAGGCAGGTGCTCGGCATCGGGCAGAATTTTTCTATAGGCTTGCGCTGAGAGCAGTTGGCATGGCAATGCTTCAATGCTCGATTCTATGCGATAGGCGTCGCCGTCAATCTTCAGCGTATAGGTATCGCCGACGAGACCGTTCAGGCCGTCATGGATGACCGGAAGGTGCAGCTTGTCGACATAATTTTCCGTCGCGATTTTCCAGTTGACCCGGCGTTCCCGCAACGTGATGCGTCCGAGCGCACGCATGTCGCGCGTTTTGTAGATTTCAAATTCCTCACGCAAGGGCGCGGTAAATTCATCGAAAGACGGCCCGTGCGGCCCGGTTCTGACAAAATAAAACCCGCCGCATTCGCCAATCTCTACCGGGGCCAGGCCATAATCGCTTTTTTTAAACGTGTCGTAACCGCCCTGTTGCGGCACGCCGACCAAACGACCTTCAAGATCATAGCTCCATGCGTGGTAAGGACAGACAATACGCGACGAACATTTGCCGAAGGATTCATCGAGCAGTCTTGCGGCTCTGTGCCGGCAAACATTTTTAAAAGCCCGCACAGCGCCGTCATCGCCCCTCACAATCATCAACAGCGCGCCCATAAAATTCAGCGTCGCATAAGCGCCCCGCTCTGCAAGGTCGCTATCATGACAGATAATCTGCCAGCTCGACGCAAAAATCTTTTCACGTTCAAGCACGAAAAATTCAGGGTCGACATATGTCCACGCCGGCAGGCCAGTTTCGATGTCCGTGGTGTTCGTCATTCAGGATCGGGCTTCTGTCGCTTGGTCCAATAGAACACTGGCAAACCCGCCGCCATCAAGAGCCCACCCCATAATAGCGTCGCAACGCCTGCGCCAATCATGGCGATCAGGGAGTATATGATGGCGATCAATGCGACCGCCGCCCAGCCTTTCGCGCTGCGAAAAGAGGTTTTGAACTCAGCCAAAGCTGAAACCAGATAAGGCGTAAGCGTGCCGAGCGTCGACATGGTGATCAGGAAAGTGAAAGCGGCGACGAGGCCATCGCGATAGTTCAGTGCGATGAACGCAATGGAGAGAGCCGAAGAAATAATCAGCGCTAGCGCCGGTGCATGCCCGGCGTTGCGGCGTGCAAGCGCTTTGGGCGCAAGCCCGTCGCGCGCCACCGCCATAGGCATCTGTCCACTCATGAGAATGTTGCCGTTTGCAGCGCCGGCGGTTGAGATCATTGCGCCGATGGCAATCAACGGCGCGCCGATGGCGCCGAGCGGATAAGCTGCATCGGCGAACGGCGCCGTTGATCCGGCAAGGGTTTCCACCGGCAACAGAAACATCACTGCCGCCGTCGCCGCGATGTAGATGGCGGCGACAAAGATCGTTCCGGTCACGACAGCGCGCGGCATGGTGCGTTTGGGATCAACGACATCTCCGGCGGGGATGACCGCGCACTCGAGCCCGAGAAACGCCCACATGGTGAGCAGCGCCGTAGCTGCAAGCGCTTTACCGACAGGCAATTCCGATGGATTAAATGGTGGGATATTATCAGGCGAGCCGGCGATGACGCCAACGGCGATTATGACAACCAGCGGAATCAATTTCAGTATCGTCATTACGAGTTGGACGGACGCCGCTTGCGCGACGCCTTTGAGATTAACAGCCGTCAACAGAACGATGAGGCCGGCGGCGACTGCGCCCTGTATTAGAACATTCGAGCCGAGTACCGGAACAAGCGCGCCCGCATAACCGGCAAAGGCGACGGCGATTGCGGTGGTCGCGAAGACAACGCCGAGCCAATAGCCCCAAGCCACGAGAAAGCCGACAAGATCACCGAACGCTTCATGCGCGTAGACATAAGGACCGCCGGCGCGTTCAGTCCGCCCCGCCAGACGCCCAAGGCTGAGCGCGATAAAAATCGCGCCGAGACTGGTCAGTAGCCAGCCGAGAAAGCTGACGCCCCCATAAGGCGCCAATGTCGCGGGGAGAAGGAACACGCCGGAGCCGATCATCACGCCCACGGCCATGGCCCAGCATTTCCAAAAGCCGATAGCGCGCTTCGGCGCCGCAGTGCTGTCATTTTTCATTAATCGACATTCCGCCGCGCCGCGGGCGGCGTCAAGCAAACACTGCGGAATTGACGGCCTGCCCTGTTTCATGATTGATCGCGCCATGACCATCATCGACATCACGCCTTCAGTCAGCGCCCGTACCCCGATGTTTCCGGGCGATACGATTTTTAGCGCAACGCGGAGTTGGGAAATCAGCGGCGAGTGCCCGGTGAATGTCTCGGAAGTGGTGATGTCAACCCACACCGGCGCCCATGCCGATGCGCCGCTGCATTACGACGCCAAAGGCAAACCCATCGATCAGGTGGATGTATCCGCTTACATTGGGCCGTGCGCTGTTGTTCATGTCATTGACGGCGCGCCAACAGTTACGCGCGAAGTTCTTTCGGCTGCTTTGGACAACATCAGCGCTGTGGCGCCCGAACGCGTACTTGTAAGAACATATGATAGACTGCCTGACCTGTGGGACGAAAACTTCACCGCCATCGGCGCCGATGCGATCGATTGGCTCGCGGAACAGGGCTGCCGCCTGATCGGCGTCGATACGCCGTCGCTCGATCCGGCGACGTCAAAGTCCATGGATGCGCACAACGCCGTCAACCGCGCCGACATGCGTATTCTCGAAGGGCTTCGTCTTGATGACGTTGCGCCGGGCGTATACGAACTGATCGCCCCGCCGTTAAAACTCGAAGGCCTCGACGCCGCGCCCGTGCGTGCGCTTTTAAGAACACTGCCATGACCGTCAAATCCCGACATGACGCCGAAGCGCTAGACGCCGCCGACCCGCTGGCGCCGCTGCGCGATCAATTCGATTTACCCGAAGGCGTCATTTATCTCGACGGCAATTCGCTAGGGCCGCCGCCGCGCGCGGCGTTGAAGCGTATCTCCGAAACGGCGAAAGATCACTGGGGCCGCGATCTCATCAAGTCCTGGAACACAGCCGGATGGATTGACCTGCCGAAACGCTGCGGCGCGAAGATCGCTGCGCTGATCGGCGCGGACGGTGATGACGTCATAGTCTGCGATTCAACTTCAGTGAATATTTTCAAACTCGCCAGCGCGCTGATCAAGGGACGCGGCGGCGCTCTCGCCTATGAACATGACGAGTTTCCGACGGACGGTTACATCTTGCAGGGGCTCGCGGCCATGTCCGGCGCGGCGCTGCTGGAGCTGAACAGGCCGTCGCCAGAAACCGCATTCGCCGACAATGTCTCGGTGCTGATCAAAAGCGCCGTTCATTATAAAACCGCGGTCATTGCAGATATTCCGGCGTGGGAGCGCGCCGCTGAAAAAGCCGGGGCCGTCATCGTCTGGGATTTAAGTCATGCGGGCGGCGTCATTGATTTGAATTTGAAAGCCGACGGCGCGCGTTACGCTGTCGGCTGCGGATACAAGTACCTCAATGGCGGGCCCGGCGCTCCGGCCTACGTCTATGTCGAGCACGACGCCGCCAACAGACTGGCGCAACCCCTGTCGGGGTGGATGGGCCATGCGCGCGCCTTCGAGTTTGCGGGAGACTACGCGCCTGCAGCCGGCGTCAAACGCTTCGCCTGCGGCACCCCGCCGATCCTTTCGATGGCTTCGCTTGATGCGGCGCTTGAGGTTTATGACGGCGTTGACATGAGCGCGGTTGAGCGCAAGGCGAAAGCACTGGGCGACATCTTTTTGGCGCGTGCGCAACGCCTCGGACTTGATACCGTATCGCCCGGCATTGATGAACGGCGCGGCGGCCATGTCAGTCTCAAATTCGCGGACGGTTACGCCGTCGTACAGGCGCTGATCGCCCGCGGCGTTATCGGCGACTTCAGAACGCCGGACCTCATGCGTTTCGGTTTTGCGCCGCTTTATCTTCGTTATGCTGACATTTGGGACGCTGCCGATGCGCTTGAAGACATCATCAAATCGGAAAGCTGGCGAAGCCCCGAATTCGCCACAAGAAAAGCCGTGATCTAAAGCTTGTTCATGGCCGCAACGATGCGGTTCGATTCCTCGATTGGCGGCGGCGCGTTGAGCGCGTCCTGAAAATACCGTCGTGCAACGCTCTTTTCGCCCGCTTCGATGGCGATCAGCGCGCGGCCGACATGCGCCTCGTAATTGTCGGGCGTGTATTCCAGAAGCCGCGCCAGTATCTGATCCGCCTCGCCCGCGTTTCCTGAGGCCGCCTCGCACAGGCCCACATTCACCATATCGTCGAGCGCCCATGGGTCAGCCTGCAGCGTTGCCTTGGAGGACGCGCAGAACCCCGGCGTCAGATTCTTGTCGAGCAATGTTCTTACGCTTGCCGCGTAATCAAATGTGTCCTTTTGGACGACTGGTAACGGCGTCTCCGCACGGATCGCCGGTTTTGACGCCGCCGGCGGCGGATCAACCGGCCGAACGGAGGCGAGCTGCGCTCCCTTGGGGGGCTCAAGCCGCTCAGGGGGACCGAGCCGCGCAAAACGCGACAGCCGGTCCGGCGCGCTTTCGCGCAGGTCCGGCTTCACGACAGTCTCCGCCGGCGCAAGCGTCGGCGTTTCAATACTTGCCGCCCTCGGGCGCGCATCAGCAAAGAAAATATCAACGCAGGTCGCCGCGCGTTCCCTGATCCGGCAGGGCTTGGCGTTTGCGTATTCGATCAGCCGGCTCGGGCGGACAATCATCAAACTTCCCTCCGCATCATGACGGATTGAAAAGCCTTCGATGTTTTCGCTGCGGTCAGTGAGATCGAGCGCCATCTCCGCATCGACGCCTGGGAGAAAAAACGTATCGTCACTGCGCTTTTCGAGGGTACACGGCCCCTCGCAGATCAGCGCGATCCGGGTCTGCAAATCACGCTCGCCCACCTGCACGTCTTCGAGCCCCGACACGGCATGCGCGGGTGCGGACAGAACGGCTGCGCCTGCAGCCGTCAGCGTGATGAATGCGCGCCGAATAAAAGCGGTCATGAAACGAATAAGCCCGGAAACGACCTGGCTTTTTCTCCAGAGTCGGGGCCTCGGGTCAATGGCGGCGAATCACCGCTCCAAAAGCGACGGGCGCCGCAGAAGCAGCGCCCGTCATTCGTCCCGTCGCCTTCAAAACTACCAGGTTCTGTAAACCCGCCGGCTGCCCGGACGGATATAGCCGTAGCCCCAGGCGTCGTAGCAAAGCAGCGCGACTTCTTCATAGCGCCGCCCGCGGCGATAAAATGTCTGCGAAACCACGTCGCAATCGTCGAGATAACGGTCCGGATACAAGTCCCAGCCGAAACTCACGAAAAGCCAGCCGAACGGGTCATAGCCATTGCGATAGTGAAAGATCGAGTGGGATGAGCACCAGTAACCATGTCCGCTCCGCGGACCGTGACCATGGCTGAAGCTCCGCCCGCCATAGCGCACGCGCGGATGGCTGTACTTTGAGCCAATGCGATGACGCCGGCGATCCGCTCTGCGTTGGTCGCGCCGTCCGTCACGATAAGCGTCCCGCCGTCCGCTACGATCCCGGGCGCGCTGGTCGCGCCGGCCATTGCGGTAAGCATCGCGGCGTCCGCTGCGATCTCCAGCCCGTCTGTCGCCGCCGCGGTTTCTTGCGCCATCACGTCTTCCGCTTCTGTCACCGGCGCGGCGATCTCCACTGCGGTTTCTTGCGCCATCACGCCTTCCGCCTCTGTCTCCGGCACGGCGATCTCCACCGCCGTTTCTTGCGCCGTCGCGCCGCCCGCTTCTGTCTCCGGCCCGGCGATCTCCTCCGCGATTATCCGCCGTACGCCGTTGACCGCCATTGCGTGCGCCGTCATTCCGGCGGCGGTTATTATTATTTGCATCCCTGCGACGCTCTCCGCTTCTTCGGGCGCCGTCATTGCGTCCGCCGTCATTTCTGGCGCCTTCGCGCCGGCGGTTATTGTTATTGGCGTCGCGGCGAGGTTCTCCATCGCCTCTGCGGGCGCCGTCATTCCGGCCGCCGCGGTTTCTTGCGCCATCGCGACGACCGCCATTGTTGCGGGCGCGTTGACGATCGCCGCCGCGCCGTCCGGCACGGTCGCCGCGTTCCTGCACCATGGCGATCTGAATCGTTTCCCGCGGCGCATCCGCGGAAATCGCTTGCGATGATTGTTGCGCCGCCGATGCGGGCGCTGCGAACATAGCCGCGCCGATCACTGCGCCTGCAGCAACCGCCGCGGTCTTCACTTTGAAAGTGGATATAATGTCCATCAAGGGCATTCGCTTCTCCTTGCGAATAGTGCGAGCCCCCTAGCGCCCGTATGCAATCTGCGTCAGCGGGTAAGCGGCGTCAATCGGAACATGAACAAATCTTTGCGAGAAATGGCTTGAATTAAGGCGAAAACGCGGCAATCGTGACGACATTAAGGCGTGCGCCCGTGCGTATGCGGATGATTATGGCGGGATTGGGGCGTGGTAAATTTCCCCCATGCGAAGCAGCATGCGATTCGGCGAGAATCGGGATTTTTAAACCCATGGAAACGAATCGGACATTTCTCGAATTTTTCGCGGGCGGCGGCATGGCGCGGGCCGGTTTGGGCGATAGTTGGCGCTGCCTGTTCGCCAACGATATCGACGCCGCAAAATGCGGCTCGTACATTGCGAATTTCGGCGGCGAGGACCTGTTCGAAGGCGATATTGCCGGCCTCTCGCTTTCAGACTTGCCGAATGAGGCCGCTGGCATGTTGTGGGGCTCGTTTCCTTGTCAGGATCTTTCGCTCGCCGGCGCGCGAGGCGGCATGGGCGCAAAACGATCCGGCGCCTTCTTTCCGTTCTGGCGGCTGGCGGAACAACTCAATGCTGCCGGACGCGGACCGAAAATTGTCGCCATTGAAAATGTGGTCGGCCTTTTGACATCAAACGGCGGCCGCGACTTCGCCGGTATTGTCGAACGCATGGCGCGCGCAGGATACGCCGTCACCGCGAGCGTCATTGACGCCAAGCACTTTACGCCGCAATCGCGTCCGCGGCTTTTCATCATGGGCTTCGCGCCAGGGCTTCGTCCGCCCGTGTCCGCCTTGCCGCCTGCGGATGATACGGCGCCGCCCGCCCTGCTTTCTGCTTTTGAAAACTTGGCGCCGGCGACCCGCGCGCGCTGGATATGGCTCAGGCCCAGCCCGCCTTTTGGGCGCAACATTCGCCTAGCCGAAATCATCGACTGGGATGCGCCCGAATGGCATGAGCCAGATTACACAAGCGCACTCGTCGCCATGATGGGCCCGAAACAGAAACGACGTCTCGATGCGCTTCTCGGCGCGGGCGCGCGGCGGGTTGGTACGGCATTCAGGCGAACGCGAACGGAGGGCGGCAAAAGCGTTCAACGGGTCGAAGCGCGGTTTGACGGTATTGCGGGGTGCCTGCGTACGCCGGCTGGCGGGTCGTCAAGGCAGATCGTTTTCGCTATTGAAAACGGGGCTGTACGTTCGCGGCTTTTGTCTCCGCGCGAGGCCGCGCGGCTAATGGGATTGCCGGAAGGTTATATCCTGCCTCGCAACACCACCGCCGCGCTGAAACTTGCCGGCGATGGCGTCTGCGTTCCCGTTGTCCGCTGGCTTGCAGAGAATATCTTCGAACCGGCGCTGAACACCGGACACGCGCGCCGCGCCGCATGAGCCGGAATAAGCGCACCGACGTCTTCACAAAGGAAAAGCGCTCGGAAGTTATGCGGGCGGTCAAGGGCAAGAATACCAAGCCCGAATTGACGCTTCGAAAAGCGCTGTTCGCGCTCGGTTATCGTTACCGCCTCAACGTCAGTGATCTGCCGGGCAAGCCTGATCTGGTTTTCGCAAAACACAGGACAGTAATTTTCGTCCATGGCTGTTTCTGGCACGGCCATCGCTGCAAGCGCGGAGACCGCGCGCCGAAATCAAACACTGACTACTGGCGCAAGAAGATCACCCGCAACAAGGCGCGTGATAAAGAAAACGCGGCGGCGCTCAAAAAACTCGGCTGGCGCGTCATCACCGTTTGGGAGTGCGAGCTGAAAACACTCGATCCCGCCTCGCTGCCGATCGCAGCCTAATCGCGATAGGCCGAAAATACGGCGACGCCGTCAATCTCGTAACCGAAAGCCGCAGCTGCTGCAGGCGTCTTGTTCAACAACCGCACAGCACGTGTCTGCGCGCTTAAGTTCGTGCAACGCCGGGACACTCTTTTAAACGGGCGTCCGCTCGCATCCACAAGTTCGAATAAATAGGTCTTCCTGCTCATCTCAAATCTCCTTCGCGTGAAATCACGCGTTTCAAGGGTGCAAGTTGAGCAACAGCGCGGGAAAAGAAATGGGCCTCATTTGTTAATGAGGCCCTAAAAACAAACGCAACGCGTATGAACAAATGGATAGCTAGATCACGATGACTTCTGCGACGCGACCCAGTCGTCGATGCGGCGTTCCAGAACGGAAAGCGGCATGGCGCCGCCGCCGATCACGGTGTCGTGAAAACCGCGAATGTCGAAAGCATCGCCAAGTTCGACTTCAGCTTTCGCACGCAGTTCCAGTATTTTCAGCATGCCAATCTTATACGACGTCGCCTGTCCCGGAATGACAAGATAACGGCGCACTTCAGAACGTATCTGGCCTTCTGCGGCGGAAGAATTCGCCATGAAATACTGAACGGCTTCTTCCTCTGACCAGCCTTTCGAATGCAGACCGGTATCGACTACCAGACGGATGGCGCGCCAGATTTCCGACGTCAGACGACCGAAATCGGAATACGGGTCTTCATAGGCGCCCATTTCTTTTGCGAGAAGTTCCGAGTAAAGGCCCCAGCCTTCGGAAAACACGCTGAAGCCCGCCTGAGTGCGGAACTCCGGAACGCCGGTCAGCTCCTGCCCGATCGAAATCTGCATGTGATGGCCAGGATTTCCTTCGTGATAGGCTATCACTTCAAGCTGCGGAATCGGCATTGAACGCATATCGGAAAGATGCGCGTAATAAATGCCGGGACGTGATCCGTCGGGCGTGCCTGAGAAATAATGCTGCGCGCCGCCGTCGCGTTCACGGAAGGCTTCGACCCGCTTCACGATAAGGTCAGCCTTTGGCAGGACGCCAAAATATTCAGGCAGCCGTTCATTGATATAGCCGAGATACTCCTCCGCCGCATCGATATAGGCCTGTCGTCCTTCATCCGTGTTCGGGAAATAGAACTGATCATCCTCACGCAGGAATACGAAAAACTCTTCAAGCGTGCCTTCAAATCCGACCTGCTCCTTAATGGTTTCCATCTCGCCACGCAGACGCACAACTTCATCGAGCCCGATCTGGTGTATTTCGTCCGCCGTCAATTCTGTCGTCGTATAGTTGGCGAGCCGTTCATTATAAAACGCTTCGCCGTCAGGCAGGCTCGAAGCGCCCGACGCCTGGTCAGCGACATTGGCGCGGTCTTCTTCAAGCCAGGCGATGAGCGCGTCATAGGCCGGCTTGAATTCGGCGACGAGCGCGTCGCGTGCGTCACCCCGCATAATCTCCGCCTGTTCCTCATCGATGGCGTCGTCTTCGAGAAGCTTTGCGATTTTCGCCTGCGCGTCAGCCCAGAGCGGCGCCTCGCCTTCGCCCTCAAACGGCGCGCCGGCGGTCAGGGCCTTCGCCTGATTGATCACCATATCGTAGGCGAAATACGGCGCGCGCACGCCTTCTGACGCGGCAAGCTCTGCACGTTCCAGCGCCTGCCCGAGCGCGCGCGACACGCCGCCGATCCGCGTGATGTAGGCGTCCATGTCTTCAGCCGTATCAACGCTATGGAAATTGATAAGGAAGTTCGGCAGGTTTGTGTGCGGACCGCTCATCTGATGGAAGACATAGCCGCGCCGGCGGAAAGGCAGTGAGCGCTCAGCTTCTTCAAGCTGGTAAGCGTAGATGTCGTAGGAAATTTTTCCTTCCGGGGTTAGCCGGTCATAATCGAACTCATTTTCCATCTCCGCGACCGCCGCTCGGCGCCAGGCAAGCTGTTCATCATCCGCCGCCTCGGAAAAATCATCAATCTTGTCATTGTCTTCCTTAATGCCGAGATAGGTTTTGAACAGCGGCGAGAAATCGAGTTCTTCCTGCCACTTTTCCTTGAACCATTCATTGAGCCTCGCGGTTTCGGTTTCCACTGTCGCCGCATTATCTGTGACAGTCGGCGAAGACGCTGCTTCCCTGTTTTCAGCAGCAGGTTTTTCACCGCCCTGCCCACAGGCAGCGAGCGCCGTCGATCCCAAAAGCACAATCAATAATTTTCGCATTGTCTTCCCTTCTATTCGTATAATGTACCGGTTGCGCCCGAAAGGCGCGAGACTATGAGCGCTGACTTTGTGCAAGAAGCTTGTTGCGGCCAGACGAGGCACACCTGCGACGAGCTGCGCTTAAAACGCTTCGGCAGGCATCGCCATCATCGTGTCGGAGCCCGTCTTGATCTTGTCGAGATGCATGCCCGTTTCCGGCAGAATGCGTTCGACGAAGTAACGGCCCGTAATGAGCTTGTTCTTGTAGAAGTCATCGCCCGCGTCCTTTTTCTCAAGCGCGGCTTTCGCCGACTGCGCCCACGCATAGGCGAGGCATGTCAGGGAGAACAGGCTCAGATAATCCATGGAAGATGCGCCGGCGTGATTGAAGTTCTGCATGGCGTTCGCGGCCATCCATTGCGTCGCTTCCTGCGTGCGTTCCTTCGCCAGCGCGAGGCCGTCGATGAACGGCTTCATTTCTTCGTTGTCTTTGTTGTCGGCGACGAATTCATCGACTTCGGCGAAGAATGTCTGCCATGCGCGCCCGCCGTCTTTCATCAGCTTGCGGCCCACAAGGTCGAGCGCCTGAATGCCGTTGGCGCCTTCATAGATCATGGCGATCCGCGCATCGCGCACGAACTGCTCCATGCCCCATTCCTGGATGTAGCCGTGACCGCCCAAAACCTGCTGCGCGTTGGTGGCGTGCCAATAGCCTTTTTCCGTCAGATAAGATTTCAGCATCGGCGTCATCAGGCCCATATAATCCTCGGCCTTTTGCCGTGTCGCCTCGTCTTCGGACTTGTCCTGCAAATCGCCATGAAGCGCGGTCCAGTACATCCACGCCCGCGCGCCTTCTGTAAATGCGCGCTGGTCAAGCAGCATGCGGCGCACGTCCGGATGAACAAGCAGCGGATCCGCCGGCTTGTCGGGCTCTGCTGCGCCGGTCAGCGCGCGTCCCTGTAAGCGATCCTTCGCGTAAGCCGCGCCGTTCTGATAGGAGACTTCTGAAATCGCCATGCCCTGCAGGCCGACGCCGAGGCGCGCCTCGTTCATCATGGTGAACATGGCCTTGAGGCCCTTGTGTTCTTCACCAAGGAGCCAGCCGGTTGCGTCGTCGTAGTTCAATACGCAGGTCGAGTTAGCGTGGATGCCCATCTTTTCTTCGATTGATCCACAGGAAACGCCGTTGCGGTCGCCGAGCGATCCGTCTTCGTTGAGGATGAATTTCGGCACAATGAACAGCGAAATGCCTTTGACGCCTTCCGGCGCGCCTTCGATCCGCGCCAGCACCAGATGAATGATCTGGTCGGTGAGGTCGTGCTCGCCGGCGGAGATGAAAATCTTCTGGCCGGAAATCTTGTAAGAACCATCGCCTTGCGGAACAGCCTTTGATTTGAGAAGCCCCAGATCGGTGCCGCAGTGAGGCTCGGTGAGGTTCATGGTGCCGCCCCACTCGCCGGAGATCATATTCGGCAAATATTGCTGTTTCTGCTCGTCGGTGCCGTGATGATAGATGGCTTCCGCTGCACCGCGGGCGAGGCCCGGATACATGCCGAACGCCATATTCGCCGCCGACACCATTTCCGAAACCGCCACGCCGATAATATAAGGCAGCCCCTGCCCGCCATATTCGGGATCGAAGCTCAGCCCCTGCCAGCCGCCTTCCTTGTAGGTCTCGTAAGCTTCCTTGAATCCCTTCGGCGTCGTAACCGAGCCGTCGTCATGACGGATGCAACCTTCTTTATCGCCGGAATGATTGATCGGATGCAGGACATTGGCCGCCAGCTTGCCGCCCTCTTCGAGAATCGCCTCGACAATATCTTCGCTTGCGTCCGCAAAGCCCGGAAGATTCGAGTATTTTGAGATTTGCAGCACTTCGTTGAGAACGAACTGCATGTCTTTCAAAGGCGCGTTATAGGTGGTCATCGAACAGGTCTCCGTCACGGAAATACTGGGAATTTGAGCGCAATGTAGTCGCGCGAGGCCCCGCGTCAAAGCGCAGATGACAGCGCTTACGCGCCGAGCGCAAAAATGTCGCTGTCTCCAGCGCGAATCATCCTTAATCTGAAGTGCTCAGTGGGGAATTCTTTTGCTTGCCGAAGGCTTTGCGGGCCTCACGAAGCAGCTTAACGGTGATGTGTTCACCTGGGCGCGTTTTCGCGCTGGCTTTGGACGAAAACGGGGAATTTCGCCAATGCGGATCCCCTTCACGAATTACGGTGGAACGCCATGAAATCGAACGCGCCGTGGAGCGTCAAAGGAATTGAGCGGGACGCCCGCGAGGCCGCGAAGGAAGCCGCGCGCCGTGAAGGCATGACGGTCGGCGAATGGCTGAACCACATGATCTACAGCCACGGACAGGAAAGCGCCTCCTCAGGCGGCGAAGTCGAGGGGCTCAAACTCCGCGACATCATCACGGCGATCGAGCACCTTCGCAACCGCATCGTCGAAGCGGAAAAGAAAAACACGGAAGCATCCTCCACCCTGTCGCGCAGCGTCGGCGGCGTCGTCGAACGCCTGCAGCGTCTTGAGCGGGTGAAACCCGCCGAGGGTTCCTATCAGGATCTTGCGGCGCGCCTTGAAAAGATCGAGAGCGCCAGTGGCGACCGCAACCGTATCGATGCACTGAAAGCCCTGGAAAAGGCGGTTAGTCAGGTCGCCGTCCAGTTTTCCAGCGCCCAGAAGACGACGCTGCACCGCCTCGATTCCGCCGAACAGCAGCTTCAGGAATTCGCCGAACGCATCGATAATGTTGGTGAAGGCTCCGAGCCCGCTGATATCAGCTCATTGAAATCGGCAATCGAAGGTCTCGCAGATCGCGTTGCCCGCGCGGAGAAAGTCGCGCACGAAGCAGCGGCGTTAAATGATGCGGCCGCGTCATCCGTCGATCCGGAATTCGTCGAACAGACCGGCGCACGTTTGCGCGTACTTGGCGACGAAATCAAACGCGGCGGCGATCAGATCCGCGCCTTTGAAAACACCATCGCCAAGCTCGCAGACCAGATCGAAGCCGCTGAAAAGCGCAGTTCTGAAGGTGTTCAGAAAGTGTCTGACACCATCGCTGAAGTCCGCGAACAAGTGCTTGCGGGCGTTGCCGCGGCGGAAGCGGACAAGGGCGGCGAGGTTGAAGCGTTGCTCGCAAACGCCCGGCAGGAGTCCGAAGAACGCATCGAAGCCCTGCAACGCTCTTTCGAGGAAATGAAGGAGCGCATCGAACATCTGAAAGGCGCGCCGCAACAGTCAGCGGCGCCGGTCGCGGATGCGATCGCGCCGGAAGCAACCGATGCCGAGCCGGAGATGGCGGCGCCGGCCGAAACAACAGAAGAAGAGCCATCCGCACAGGACGACGTTGACGATATTGAGGACGCCGTCGCCGCTCTCGAAGCGGAAGAAGACCCGTTCGCTTTCGCAGATGATGATATCGAAGCGGAAGCCGATGACGCTGATGGAGATGAGCCCGTTGAGGATTTCAGCTTTCAGCTGGACGACGATGCGGAGGCCGAAGACGACACACAGGGAGCCGAAGCTTCAGCCGAACAGGTTGGCGATGCGCAATCCCGGCTTTCGAAAGTAAGAAGCGCTTTGTCTGGCGAAGGCTTCAGTGAAGAAGCAGGCCAACAGAACACGGCGGACGACGAAGACGATGAAATCAACGCCATTCTCTCCGATCTCGACGAGGCGATGCCGGAACCGCTCGGTGATGAAGACGACGAAGACGAGCAAGCCGCTGGCACCGCTTCGCTGACGCCGGCTTCCGACGTCGAGTTCGAGAGCGATGATGAGATCGACGAAATTGGCGCCGCGGAAAGCGAAGCAGAAGTACCGGCGCTGGAATCAGGCGAGGAAAATTCCGCCTCGCCTGAACCGCAGGAAGACTACCTCGCTTCAGCGCGCCGCCGCGCAAAGGAAGCTGCAGCCAGCCGCGCAGAAGAAGCCGCGCGCCCGACGCGCCGCAATCTGACGGCGAAACAGCGCGCCATCCTCGCTGCGCGGGCGCGCCAGAAAAAGCTGGAAGCGGAAGCTGACGACGACGAGCCTTTGGCGATTCATGGCGGGGAAGACCATTCGCCAAAGCCGCAACAAGATGATGATGCCGACGCCAGCGATGACGAGGATGCATCGCCGGGCGGCCGGTTCGCGAAAATCACGGCAGCGCTTTCTTCCGCCCGCAGCAGGATCGGACGCAACAGGAACAAGTCCGCCGCAGGCGATGAAGCTCCCGCGTCGATCAGAGCCGATGACGCCGCGGCCGAAGCAGAGCGCAAGCACAATGGCGATCGTGAGGCCCTCAAAACCCTCCAGTCGACGGCATCGGCGCGGCCGCTGACGCTTGCGCTTGGCGTCGCTATTATCCTGGCGATCGCCGCTCTCGTCTTTCTGGTGAAGGATTTCGTCTTCAAACCTGACGACGGCGCAAATCCTTCGGCCTCTTCGCCAAGTCAAAGTGAACAACCTGCAACCGCAATCGATGAAACTGCCGCCGCGCAGACGACCCAACAAGACAATCTCCCGGCCGTGCCCGAAGCGCCGGCAATCGATCCGGAAGCGCTTTATCTGGAAGCGATGTCGGACCTCAACGCAGCGGGCGATGAAACCGCTGCGATTGAAGCCATCGGCAAGCTGCAGGATGCGGCGGCGCTCGGTTTCCCGCCGGCGCAGTTACAGCTCGGCGAACTCCACAAAACGGGTCAGGGCGTCGAGCAGGATCTCGGTCAGGCGCGCGTCTGGTTCCGCCGGGCGGCGAATGGCGGCAATGTTCTCGCCATGCATCGCATTGGCGTCATGACGGCGCGCGGCGATGGCGGGCCTGCCGATAGCGCTGCTGCAATCGCATGGTTCGAACAAGCGGCGAATTTCGGACTTGTCGATTCCATGTACAATCTCGGCGCTATCTATCATCCGAGCGAGAACGGCAGCGCGATCCAGGACGCGGAGAAAGCCTATTACTGGTACTCGCTCGCCGCGCGGAACGGCGACGAAGCGGCACAACCGCTTGCCGCCGGCGTCGCCTCAGGGCTCACCGCCGCCGAACGCGCCGCCGTCGACGGGCGCGTCGCCGAGTGGACGGCGCAAGACGCAAACCCTGCGGCGAACGCCTTGAGCCAGGGCTAGATTTCTTTTCTCACCTTTGCTTGCGGGCCCGCGCCGGGCGCGCCTATAAGGCCGCAGCGTTATTCTGGTTTTGGCTTTCGTAGATGCAGCTTTATCTCCCCATCGCGGAGATTCCGGTCGACCCTTTTGTGGTCATCATCATGGGTGCTGCGGTCGGGTTCCTTTCCGGCATGTTCGGCGTTGGCGGCGGGTTCTTGATGACGCCGCTGTTGATTTTTTACGGCATTCCGCCGGCGGTCGCGGTCGGCACCGAAGCATCGCAGATCGTTGCCTCCTCGGTTTCCGGCGTACTTGCACATTTGAAACGCAAGACCGTCGACTTTCAGATGGGCGGGTTTCTTGTCGCCGGCGGCGCGATGGGCGCCGTTGTCGGCATCATGATATTCCGGGCGTTGCGCGAAACGGGTAAGGTCGAGCTTCTGATTTCAGGCTCCTATGTCGTTTTTCTGGGGATCATCGGCTCCCTGATGATGCTGGAGAGCGTCCGCACGCTGCTAAGATCACCCGACCAAAAACGAAAACGCCGCAAGCGCCGCAGCCCGGCTTGGATGGCCTCTCTTCCATTCGCCATGCGGTTTCGCGCATCGGGACTTTACATCAGCCCGATACCGCCGATCCTTCTCGGCTTTGGCGTCGGCGTGCTCGCGGCAATCATGGGCGTCGGCGGCGGCTTCATCATGGTTCCGGCGATGCTTTACATTCTGAACATGCCCACCAACGTCGTTGTCGGCACATCGCTGTTCCAGATTATCTTCGTAACCGCGATTACGACTGTCCTTCATGCAGCGGCGAATCAGACCGTCGATATTGTTCTCGCGCTGCTCTTGCTGACGGGCGGCGTTATTGGGGCGCAGCTCGGCGTGCGCGCCGGTGTGAAATTGAAAGCCGAACAATTGCGCGCACTACTCGCGCTGATCGTGCTTGCTGTCTGCGCGCGTCTGCTTATCGGGCTCGCCCTGCCGCCTGCATCGCCGTTTGTTGTCGAGATGGCGTCATGAGAGCGCTCATCGCTTTCATGTTTCTGGTCATTGGCGCACCATTGCACGCCGCCGAAATCGACATTGCATTCACTGATGACCGTGTTGAGGTGGACACCGGTTTTTCCGGCGCGCGGCTGACGCTGTTCGGCGCCGTCACCGGCGTCGACAATCCCGCAGAGTCTGTTGATATTGTTTCGGTCATCCGCGGCCCGGCGGCGCGGTTTGAAATCCGGAAGATGGAAAAATCGAACCTGATCTGGACGCCCGGCAAGGCGCGCGTCATCAACAGCGCGCCGGCGCTTTATCACACCTACGCAACGCGGAACATCAACGACATTGCCCCCCTGCCCCTGCAATCCGATTTCCGGCTAGATGCTGATTTTCTGAATATCGCCGTCAGCGATTCTGCTACCGCAGCGGCGCCAGAAAACGCAAAAACCGCGGAGCTTTACCGCAACGCCTTTTTGACCGAAGCCCACGAGACGGGCCTTTACCGCGCGCGCACAACCGGTATCGAATTTAAAAAAGGCGCGCTGTTTACGATCACTGTCGATCTTCCTGCCAACACGCCCGTGGGCGAGTACGGCGTTTCCGTATTTCTGTTCCGTGATGGCGTGCTGCTCGATGCCGACCAGACGACGCTCGCCGTGAATAAGGTCGGCGCCGAACGGCGTATTTATGAATTCGCCCACAACCGGCCCGTGTCCTATGGGCTTGTTTGCGTTGCGATTGCGCTGCTGGCGGGATGGCTGGCGGCGCTTGCGTTTCGCAAATGATTTTTTTGAGCTAGGCTGAACACTCTTTGGGGAGGGTGGGCGAATGGCGGCGAACAGGCAGCAGGAAGAAATGACGAAGCTGGGCTTTTACGGCCTGACGCCTTTTGTCATCTCCGCCGCCGCGCTCTGGATCAGCCCGATTGTTCTGCCGCAGCATGTGGCGCTTGATTTCCACTGGCTTGCGCTCGTCTATGGCGCGGTTATCGTCGGTTACCTTTCCGGCGCGGGCGCGGGCGTTACGCTGGCGCCAACGCAAAAGCTTCGCGAGTCGTTCGTCCCCGGCCAGTTGATCGCGCTTGTCGCCTTCGTGGCGGTCATTCCTGACGGCGTTTTGTTCATGTGGCTTGGCGCGGCGCCGCGTCACTTCATCATTCTGGTGCTGCTGGTTTATCTCCTGATGCGCGATATGAACGCCACGTCAGCGGGCCTCTATCCGAAATGGTACGGCGCGCTGCGCCTGCGCCTTACATTCTGGGCGGGTCTGTCTATTTTGCTGATCATCTCCCGGCTCCTGATGTGGGGCTTTTACTAAAAATTCCAATCTGAATGGACGCAGAAACCCTCGACCAGCTGACCATCGCACTGGACAAAGGCGCGCAAAGCCTGCTCGCCGGCGCCATCATCATCATGATGTTTGCGATTGCTCTCGGCCTGAAGCCGGAACATTTCAGTTTCCTGCGCACGCATAAAAAACTGTTCTTCGGCGGGCTCACGGCGCAGCTGATCGGCCTGCCGCTGATGACCATCGCGCTCGCAGCGGTCCTGTCGCCGCCGCCGTCGATTGCCCTTGGCATGATTGTCGTCGCGGCGTGCCCCGGCGGCAATGTTTCCAACTTCATGACCTGGGGCGCGCGCGGCGATACGGCGTACTCCGTGTCCCTCACCGCCGGCTCCAGCGTGATTGCGGCACTGTGGACGCCGGCCGCGATCCTGCTCTGGTCTGAAGCGTACCCGCCCACGGCGGCGCTGCTCGAAACAATCGAGTTTAATCGCGTATCTTTCATCTTGCAGACGACATTGATGCTCGCTGCGCCGCTGGCGCTCGGCATGCTCACCGCGTACCGTTTTCCAAACGCGGCGGAAAAAATCCGCAAGCCGCTGGCCCTTTTCGGCGGCGCCGTTCTCGCCATTGTCATCATCAAGGGCGTTGCGGATTTCTGGCCGCTGCTCGTCGCCGGCTGGATGCTGATCGCCATTCCTGTCATCGCGCATAATGCTTGCGCGTTTGCGCTGGGCGCGGGCGCAGGCCGTCTTCTCGGCGCCAACGAAGCGAGGCGACGGTCGCTTACATTTGAAGTCGGCATCCAGAACGCCGGGCTCGCGGTTGTCCTCTTGCTCGCGCAGCTGAACGGCCTTGGCGGCGCGGCGGCCATAGCCGCTGCATGGGGCGTTTGGCACTTCTTCTCCGGCGGCGTTATGATCGTCCTGTTCCGCACTGTTGATGCAAGAAAAGCGAGGCTCTGATGACGTTTGATCTCAAGATCACCGGCGGCAAGGTTTATGACGGCGACGGCGGCGCACCGATCATCACCAATATCGGCGTCAAAGACGGCAGGATTGCAGAGATTGGCGCTTGCAATGAACCGGCGGAAAAGACCGTCGACGCGGATGGCTCCATCGTCACGCCCGGCTTTGTGGATCTTCACACCCATTATGACGGACAGATCACTTGGGATCAGGAATTGAAGCCATCCGTCAATCATGGCGTCACCACCATTATCATGGGCAATTGCGGCGTCGGCTTCGCGCCCGTACGCAAGACCGACCATGACCGTCTGGTGCGTCTGATGGAGGGTGTTGAGGATATTCCGGGTACGGCGCTTCACGAAGGCCTCACCTGGGACTGGGAGACATTCTCTGAATATATGGACGCGATTGACGCCATGCCGCACACCATCGATTTCGGCGTGATGATCGGTCACGATCCCGTCCGGGTTTACGCCATGGGCGAGCGCGCCAGCGCGTTCGAGCAAGCCAATGATGACGACATCGCCGAAATGCAGCGCATTGTTCGCGAAGCCATGGAGGCGGGCGCCGCAGGTTTTTCCATTGGCCGCACGGATGTGCACCGCACTGCCGACGGCGACTGGACGCCGAGCGCCGAGGCGGCGGAAAAGGAACTCGTCGCGCTTTCGGGCGCCCTCGCCGATCTCGATCACGGCGTGTTGCAGATCGTCAACGACTTCAATCTGGAGCGAGAAGGCGATCAGTTCCGCGAGGAGTTCAACATCGTTGAGTCGTTCGTGCGCGCCGGCGCCGGCAAACCCGCGTCGATTTCATTGATGCAGCGTGACATGGCGTCGAACGACTGGCAGCGGATTCTTGACGAGACCGACCGCCTCAACAAGGACGGCGTCGACTTCAACGTACAGGTCGCCCCGCGCGCCATCGGCGTCTTTCAGGGGCTGCAATGCACGTTTCATCCGATCATGGCGCAGCCGAGCTATATCGCCATTAAAGACAAGCCGCTCGATGAACGCGTTGCGATCATGCGCGATCCGGAATTCAAAAAAAAATGCCTCAGAGAAACCCCAGTGAAGCTAGCCGGGCCCGGCTCCTCCGTGCCGCCTATCGCCGACGTGATGATCGCCGCCATCGAAATGGTGGCGAACAAGTTTTTCCGTCTTGGCGAGAACCCGGACTATGAACAGCCGCAGGATCAATCGCTGGGCGCCGAAGCGCGGCGCGACGGCGTTACCGCCATGGAAAAACTCTACGACACGCTTTTGGAACTGGACGGCAAACAGCTCATCTATTTCCCGATCTATAATTATACCGATTTCAACTACGAAAACGTGCGCGCGATGATGACCCATCCAAAAGCCTTGCCGGGCCTTTCCGACGGCGGCGCCCATGTGGGGACGATCTGTGACGCAAGCTTTCCAACCTATTTGCTGACGCACTGGTGCCGCGACCGCGCGCAAGGGCAAATTCCGTTGCAGCGCGCGATCCAGATGCTCACCGCCGACGGCGCCGATTATCTGCGCCTAAAGGATCGCGGACGGTTGAAGGTCGGGCTTCGCGCCGACATCAATATTATTGATCACGAAAGCTTACGTCTTGGCGCACCGCGCATGGTGAAGGACCTCCCCGCAGGCGGCCAGCGCCTGTTGCAGCCAGTCTCCGGCTATCGCGCCACGTTCGTCAACGGCGAACAGGTGGTTGCGAATGATGAAGTGACGGAGGCTAGACCGGGAAGATTGGTGAGATTTCAATAATCGCAAAAATATTGTGGATCACTCTGAGTATGAAACTTTTATCAATCATACCGCTATTAATCGCAGGCTTCATAGCCGAGCATACTAACTTCCAAAATGAAATGTATCCGTTTTCGCCTGCTGAAGCAGCTGGAGTGTGGGAACTCGACCTAACTGATGACTATGACGACGGGTTTACACTTCCTGACGACTTCAGGTGTGCGCTGAACCCAATTACGGTAACGGTTGATTTAGAAAATATGCGCTACGCATCGGAATATGGTACATACAGACATACCGCTGACATAATAAGAATCGAAACGGATCGGTTCTGGATCAGATACGACAACGAAACCAGAACTGATGTTTACGGAAAACCAGTCACCTGGGCCTGGGTAAAAGCCGGCAAGGGAAAATTTTATTGGGTCAGAAATGACTGGGCGGAGTCAGATGGAAATAGACGAACCCAAATGCGGCGCCGATGTGAAGATGCAAGAATTGTAAGCCACAAATTCATTTCAAAAACTGACGTTCGAGTGAACTCATGAACTTCACCTTCGACACCGTTCCGCAGATCATTTTTGAAACCGGCGCGGCGGCGCGCCTCGGGCAAACCGTCAAGGAACGGATGAGGCGCCCTTGCGTCGTCACCGACAAGGGCGTCATCGCCGCCGGGCTGATCGACGGCGCGCTGACAAGTCTCAAAACCACCGGGCTTGATTATTATCTCTTCGACGCCGTCGAGGCCGACCCGCCGGCGAAAGTCGTGCGCGGCGCCATCGATGCGGCGCGCGAAAACAAATGCGACGGCGTCATCGGTTTCGGCGGCGGCTCGTCAATGGACACGGCCAAGGTCATCGCCTGCCTCATCAACTCTGAACAACGCCTCGAAAACATCTACGGCATCGACATGGTGAAAGGCGCACGCGTTCCGCTCGCGCTCTTGCCCACCACCGCCGGCACAGGCTCGGAAGTCACCAACATTTCCGTCATCACCTCCGACGACGATCAGAAAATGGGCGTCGTGGCGCGCCAGCTTTACGCCGACATTGCCGTGCTCGACGCGGCGCTGACGCTTTCCATGCCGCGCCACGTCACCAACGCCACTGGCATCGACGCCATGGTCCATGCCATCGAGTCCTACACATCGAAACTGAAAAAGAACCCGCTCTCCGACGCGCTGGCGAAGGAAGCGTTGCGGCTGTTGTCATCGAACATCGTCACCGCCTGCGATGAGCCCGATAATATTGAAGCGCGCGAGGCGATGCTGCTCGGCGCCATGCTGGCGGGTCAGGCGTTCGCCAACGCGCCGGTCGCCGCCGTGCACGCCCTCGCCTATCCGCTGGGCGTACATTTTCATGTGCCGCACGGGCTCGCCAACTCGTTGATGCTGGCGCCGGTGTTGCGGTTCAACGCCTCCGTCGCCGCGCCGCTTTACGCAGAGCTCGGCGACGTCATCGGCGCGAATGACACGGGCGATTTTGAAACCCGCTCTGAAGCGTTTGTCGCGAAGATGACGGAGATTTGCACCGCCACCGGCGTTACGAACAAGCTTTCCGATGTCGGCGTTTCGCACAACGTCCTGCCGAAACTCGCCGAGGACGCCGCCAAGATCGAACGACTGATGAAAAACAATCCGCGCCCTGTCACCGAGGCCGACTGCCTCGCGCTCTATACGGAAGTTTTGTAAGTGTCCGCTTCCACTACACGCGCCGACTATAAACACTTCCTGCCGCTGCAAACGCGCTGGGCGGATAACGACGTATACGGCCATGTGAATAACGTCGCCTATTACGGCTACTTTGACACCATCGTGAACGAATACCTGATCGGCGCCGGCGCGCTCGATATTCACGAAGGCGAGGTCATCGGCCTTGTGGTCGAAACGGGCTGCAAATATTTCTCAGCCTTGGAATTTCCGCAAAAGCTCGAAGGGGCTTTGCGCGTCGCCCATATCGGCAATTCGTCCGTGCGATATGAACTGGCGATATTCGAAGCGGGCGATGACGCCCCCGCCGCAGAAGGCCATTTCGTTCATGTCTATGTGGACCGGGAAAGCAGACGGCCTGTATCCCTGCCCGACGCCTTGCGCCGCACGCTTGAAATACTCGCCTGACGTCCTACTTCAAACATACGCGCATTGCGCGAATGGGAGGGGCGCTCATGAATTCTGTATTTCGACTGACGGCGATGCTTCTGTTCGCCACTGGAATCGTCGTGCCAACGGTGCTTGGCGTGCTGTGGCCAGAGTACAATTGGACGGAGAATTATCTGAGCGAGCTTGGCGCCAATGGCGCGCCGCATGGGATCTGGATGACCTATGGCGGGTTTCTGCCCGTGTCGATCTTTTGGACGCTTTCAATTGCGCTGCTTTATCTGCGCGCGCCCAAAAGCGGGTCGCTGCTGGCCGGGGCGTGTCTTCTGCTCGGCACATCCATCTCCTATTTCGGCGCGGTTTTCTTTCGTTGTGATCTCGGTTGTCCGATAGAAGGGTCTGAAAGCCAGTTGATGCATAATCTTCTCGGCGTCATCGGTTATCTCACCGCGCCGCCTGCGTTGATTTTGATAGGACTGCATTTCAACAAGACCAGTCAGAAACTATTGAGCGTACTCTCATTCTTGACGGCGGCGCTGTGCGTGGTTGGTTTTCTTGGCATGGCCTCGCCGGAAAACGCCGCTTTCAAGGGGCTGTTCCAGCGTATGGCAGATTTTTCACTGTTCGGCTGGGTGTTTGCTGTCGCGTTTTTGTTGAGGCAAAGAGCAACCGTCTAACGCGCGCCAATCGTTGTCCGGTGCAGCAGCCGTGCGTGTCCGTCATAGCCGCCGGTCGCCATGTGCAGGACCGAGCGGTTGTCCCACATGACCAGCATGTTTTTGCGCCATTTGTGACGGTACTGAAACTCCTCACGCGTCTGCCACATATAGAGTTCAGCAAGCAGCGCCATGCTTTCCGTCTCGTTCAATCCTTCAAAACCGGTAATGTAACCGACGCAACCGAAAACCCCTTCGCGGCCGGTTTCGGGATGCTTTCGAATAATCGGATGGCGATGCTCCGCAGTCAGCGCCTCATCGGAAGCGCGAATATCCATGGAACGCTTTTGCGCGTCCTCCTCGCCATAAACGCCGCCCTTGGAGTAAGGAACGCGTGCGGAATGAATGGCGATCTTGCCGTCAAGCTTCGTACGCAAATCATCGGGCATTTTCTCCAGCGCCAGATGCTGGTTGGCGAACAGCGTATCGCCGCCCATTGACGGAATGGTGATTCCGAAAAGGCAGGTTCCCGCCGGCGGCGTTGCCTGAAAGCTCCAGTCCGTATGCCAGCTTTCGGCGAACACCGGCGCGGTTTCATCGGTCTCGCGTTTGACCGCGATGATGTGGTCGCGGCCTGGGATCGGCGCGATGAACGGATCGTCTCCAAACGGACCGAAATAGAGCGTAAACCGCTCCAGATCGTCGTCGCTCATGGCCTGATCGGGAAAGGCAAGCACATGGTGCTCCAGCCATGCTGACCGGATCGCCGCGACAGTCTCGTCGCTCAGAGGCCGGGTCAGATCGACGCCCGTAACCGTGGCGCCGCAAGCTTCGCTGCTGGGCTTTACTTCTAGGGTCATCGCTCCTGTTCCCTTTCCCGAGGCCCTTTGATAGACCGTTCAAAACAAAAGGGAAACGCCGCCGGCCATGTCTGTCATCCAATCCAAGATCGACCCGCGCTCTGAAAACTTCGCGGCCAACGCCAAAGCCATGCGGGGGCTGGTGGACGACCTCCACAGGAATATCGACCGCGTGGCCGAGGGTGGAGGCGCGCGCTACGCGGACCGGCATAAACAGCGCGGCAAGCTGCTCGCCCGCGAACGTGTCTCGCGCCTGCTTGACGCCGGCGCGCCGTTTCTGGAGATCGGCCAGTTCGCCGCGTGGGAGATGTATTCGGGCGACGTGATGAGCGCCGGCGTCGTCGCCGGCATCGGCCGCATCGCCGGCGTCGAGTGCATGATTGTCGCCAACGACCCCACAGTGAAGGGCGGCACCTATCACCCGATGACAGTGAAGAAGCATTTGCGCGCGCAGGAGATCGCCCTCGAAAACCGCCTGCCCTGCATTTACCTCGTTGAAAGCGGCGGCGCATTTTTGCCGATGCAGGACGAGGTTTTTCCGGACAAGGACGATTTCGGCCGCATCTTTTATAATCAGGCGAATTTGTCTGCGCGCGGTATTCCGCAGATTGCGGTCGTGCACGGGTCCTGCACCGCCGGCGGCGCATACGTTCCCGCCATGTCCGACGAAGCGGTGATCGTCAAAAAACAGGGCACGATTTTTCTCGGCGGACCACCGCTGGTCAAAGCCGCGACCGGCGAGGTTGTTTCCGCCGAAGACCTTGGCGGCGGCGATACGCATACGCGCATTTCCGGCGTCGCCGATCATCTTGCGGAAGACGACGATCACGCGCTCGGCCTTGCGCGAAATATTGTCGGCCGCCTCAACTGGGTGAAACAGGGCGAGGTGACGCTCGCGGAACCCACACCGCCCGCTTACGACCCGGAAGAGATTTACGGCGTCGTCGAGGCCGATGCGCGCAAGCCTTATGACGCGCGGGAGATTATCGCGCGGATCGTTGACGGCTCCGACTTCGATGAGTTCAAACCGCTTTACGGCTCAACACTTGTCACGGGTTTTGCACGGCTGCATGGCTTTCCCGTTGGCATTCTCGCCAATAACGGCATTCTGTTTTCGGAAAGCGCGAAAAAAGGCGCGCATTTCATCGAGCTTTGCTGCCAGCGGAAAATCCCGCTGGTGTTCTTGCAGAACATCACCGGCTTCATGGTCGGCCGCGCGGCGGAAGAAGGCGGCATCGCCAAGGACGGCGCCAAGCTCGTCACCGCCGTCGCCACCGCGGGCGTGCCGAAATTCACCGTCGTCGTCGGCGGGTCTTACGGCGCCGGCAATTACGGCATGTGCGGGCGCGCCTACGGGCCGCGCTTCATGTTCATGTGGCCGAACGCGCGCATTTCCGTCATGGGCGGCGAGCAGGCGGCTTCGGTTCTCGCGACCGTGCGCCGCGACGGATTGCGCGAAGGCGAGACGTGGAGCGCAAAGGAAGAAGAAGAGTTCAAGAACAAAATCCGCGCGGGTTATGAAGAACAGGGCTCGCCCTATTATTCATCCGCAAGGCTGTGGGATGACGGCATCATCGACCCGGCGCAGACCCGCGACGTTTTAGGCCTTTGTATTTCCGCATCGCTCAACGCGCCCGTCGAACAAACGCGCTTCGGCGTGTTCAGGATGTAGGGAGAAATAAACATGACCGAACAAGTCCTCATCACCACCATCGACCAACGCGGCGTTGCGCGGCTGACCATGAACCGGCCGGAAATCCGCAACGCCTTCAATGAGGAACTGATCTGTGGCATCTGCGACGCCATGGGGCGGCTCAACTCCGATCCGAATGTGCGGGTGATCGTACTTACCGGCGCGGGGAAAGCGTTTTCCGCCGGCGCCGATCTCAACATGATGAAGCGCGCGGCGAATTTTTCCGCCGCCGAAAACAAGGACGATGCGCGCCGTCTCGCGCACATGCTTTCATCGATCTACCACTCGCCAAAGCCGACCGTGGCGCTCGTCAACGGGCCGGCCATGGGCGGCGGACTCGGCCTCATCGCCGCCTGCGACATCGCCATCGGCGCCGATACGTCATTCTTCGCCTTGTCGGAAGTGCGCGTCGGATTAATCCCCGCCGTGATTTCGCCATTCGTCATTCAGGCGATCACCGTGCGCCGGGCGCGACGGTACTTTCTTTCGGGCGAACGCTTCGACGCGGCGACCGCAGCGGACATTGGCCTGTTGCACAAAGTTGTACCGGCCGCGGCGCTGAACGATGAACTTGAAACGCTGCTGACTGAACTTCTCGCCTGCGGGCCGGATGCGCAGGGCCTTGCGAAAGAGCTGATCCGCAAGGTCGCCTATCGCCCGCTCGCCGAACCGGTGATGGAAGAAACCGCCGGCATGATCGCCAAGACCCGCGCCAGCGAAGAGGGCAAGGAAGGCATCACGGCGTTTTTAGAAAAACGAAAGCCGAACTGGGTGAGCGAATAAATGACGCTCGGCCATGTCATCCGTAAGGTGAAGACCGAAGACCGCGACGCCGTCTCCGCCGTGCTGACGTCGGCCTTCGAAAGCGATGGGGAAGCAAGGCTCGTTCAAAATCTTTGGGAGCAGCACGCCATTCGGTTTGAACGGCTGGCGGAAGTTTCCGGCGTCATCATCGGCTATTGCGCATTCAGCGCTGTCACCTGCAAACCCGACCTTGACGGCCTGCTGCTCGGCCTTGGCCCCCTCGCGGTCGCGCCCGAACATCAGAATCAGGGCGTCGGGGGCGAACTCGTCAAAGAGGGCCTCAAACTCTGCCGCGAAAACAACGCGCGCCTGATCGCCGTGCTCGGCGATCCCGACTATTATGCGCGCTTCGGTTTCGAGCCGGCGTCGAAAAAGAAAATGACATGGGCGGGTTTCGATGCAGGCGACGCCTTTCGCATCATCACCAACGCAGACGAGAAATTCGACGATGTCAATCCCGATGACATACGCACGATTCACTATCACCCCGCTTTTAACGATGTGAGCTGAAAAGGAACGCCTTAATGACGCAAAGCTTGTTAACGCCGGTTGTCGTCCTCGTCCTATGGTCATTGGTGATGTGGGTGTGGATGCTGGCGACGCGCCTTCCCGCCATGCGCAAGGCAAAGATGCATCCGCAGGCCGCGAAACATACCGGCGCGGGCAGCACGGACAATTTGCCCTCGGAAGCACGCCAGGTCGCCGACAACTACAACCACCTGATGGAACAGCCGACGATTTTCTATGCGCTTGTGCTCGCCATTGCCGTTGGCGGCATCGGGCAGATGCTCGATGTCTGGCTCGCCTGGGGTTATGTCGTTATTCGCATCGCTCATTCGATCCTGCAGGCGACCATCAACATCGTGATGTATCGCTTCTATCTCTTTGTCGCCTCGACCCTCTTGCTGATCATGATGGCGGCGCGCGCTTTGACAACGCTTTTGATGTAACCGGAATTACGCATGTTCAAGAAAATCCTCATCGCCAATCGCGGAGAAATCGCCGTTCGGGTCGCAAGGACCGCGCGGCGCATGGGCGTCGCCACCATCGCGGTTTATTCGGACGCCGATAAAAACGCGCCGCATGTGCGCGCCTGCGATGAGGCCGTGCATATCGGCCCTGCCCCCGCGGCGGAAAGTTATCTGCGCGCGGAAAAAATTATCGACGCCTGCAGGAAAACCGGCGCCGAAGCCGTCCACCCGGGCTACGGGTTCTTGTCGGAAAACGCTGCCTTCGCCGATGCGCTCGAAAAAGCCGGGATCGTTTTCATCGGCCCGACGTCCGACACCATAAACGCCATGGGGTCGAAATCGGCGGCGAAGGATTTGATGGAATCCGCAAACGTGCCGACAACGCCCGGCTATCAGGGCGAGGGCCAGTCGGTCGCGACGTTCAAAAAGGAAGCAAAACGCATCGGCTATCCGGTGCTGTTGAAAGCCACCGCCGGCGGCGGCGGCAAGGGCATGCGCATAGTCGCGGCGGAAGGCGACCTCGAAGACGCGCTGAAGTCCGCGCAGCGCGAAGCGAAGTCCGCCTTCGGCGACGACCGGTTCCTGATCGAAAAATACGTGACGCGCGCGCGCCATGTGGAGGTGCAGATCTTCGGCGACGGCAAAGGCGAGGTCGTGCACATGTATGAGCGCGACTGTTCCGTGCAGCGCCGCCACCAGAAAGTGATCGAGGAAGCCCCGGCGCCGAACATGCCTGCGGCGACGCGCGCAAAGCTGTTACAGGCCGGCGTCGATGCCGGTAAGGCGGTCAATTATCGCGGCGCGGGCACGGTTGAATTTCTCTACGACGAAGACGCCGACGCCGTTTACTTCATGGAAATGAATACGCGGCTTCAGGTGGAACACCCGGTGTCGGAAATGATCACCGGGCTCGACTTCGTTGAATGGCAGTTGCGTATCGCCGCCGGTGAAGGCCTGCCCCTCGCGCAAAACGAAATCACCGAGCGAGGCCACGCATTTGAATCGCGGCTTTATGCGGAAAACCCGGCGCAGAATTTCGCGCCGTCCATCGGGACGCTGACGACATTGAAACTGCCGGCTGATACGGCGCGGATCGATTCCGGCGTGGAACAGGGCCAGGAAATTACGCCCTATTACGATCCGATGATTGCGAAAGTGATCACCTATGGTGCAACGCGCGAGGAGGCGCTGGGCGCCATGCGGTCTGCGCTAAAAAAGACCCGCGTTGCGGGGCTTGAGACCAACGCACAGTTTCTGTACGCGCTCGCGGCGGAAGATGATTTCATCAAGGGCGATGTCTCGACGCGCTTCATTGAAGAACATGAGGCCTCGCTCTTCCCCGAACAAAAACTCGACAATCGCGTCCTCGCGGCGGCGCTGCTGGCGCGTCACCTCGACGCCAGAAAGGATTGCGGCGCCGACCCGTGGGAATCGCTCACCGGCTTCCGCCTCAACCGGCCGCAGAAGGCGGTCTACTGGCTGACCATGAACGGCGAAGCGGCGCTGGCGACGCTCAATCGAACCAAAACCGGCGTTGATGTGATGATCGAACCGGATGCCGCAGCGGCGGCGCGGCGTGAAGGCCGCGAGTTGCAGACGCCGATCAAATTTTCCTTCATGCCGTCGTCAACCATGGCGGATGGTTTGCGACTTTCCGTTGACGGAGAAACCTTCGTCGCCGAAACGGCGGAACATAATGGCAAGACCCGCATCTGGATTGGCGCCGACTGCTGGGACGTCGAATATCCCGACCCGTTCTCCGGCCTGTCGGCGCATCATTCGAGTGAAGGCTCGCTGACGGCGCCGATGCCCGGCGTCATCACGGTGCTTTCAGCGAAACCGGGCGATACGGTCGAGGCCGGCAAGCCGCTCCTCATCATGGAAGCCATGAAAATGGAGCACGCCATCAAGGCGCCCTTCGACGGCGTCGTCAAAGCCTACAAGTTCGGCGCAGGCGATCAGGTGAAAGACGGCGACCTGCTGGTAGAGTTTGAGGAAAGCGCATAACTTTTAACAAAAGGAATTTCTTATGATCGACGTTTTGATAGCGGTCACTACTCTAGGAATAGCCGCCGAAGAATCAAATCCCAAATTATGTGATCCGAATAAATACGTCAGTCAGATAGAACCAGACATGCAGTATACAGAGGAAGAGTTTAACTACGAAAATTACCGTTGGGCGATGGATTGGTTCAGAAAAGCGGATTGGAAGACTAGGGTTGAAGGGAAGACTTATGAACGACCATTCGAACTAGGCTGGGAGTTCGAAATGATGTACTTTAATAGACTGACGGCAATTGAAGGGTATGTTCTGAAACAGCGGGCTCTCGCCAGCGAAGGCGAAACTAGAGAAGTGGCCGTAGACCGTTTCTGCAAGTTCATGATCAGCGCTGTTCCTCTAGACTAATAATATGAATAATAAAATCTCCCTTGTCGAAGTCGGCCCGCGCGATGGCCTGCAGAATGAAAAGCAGACGATTGACGTCGCCACCAAAGTCGAGCTGATCGAACGGCTCGCGGCCGCCGGGATGAAATCAGTCGAGGGCGGCGCGTTCGTCTCGCGGAAATGGGTGCCGCAGATGGCGGCCTCTGACGAGGTAATGGAGAAGATCAAGCGTGCGCCGGGTGTTTCCTATCCCGTGCTGACGCCCAACATGAAAGGCTATGAGGGCGCGCGCGCGGCAAAGGCCGATACCGTCGCCGTCTTCGGCGCGGCGTCAGAATGTTTTTCACAGAAGAACATCAACTGCTCCATCGAAGAAAGCATCGAGCGGTTCAAACCGATCATTGAAGCTGCAAAGGCCGATGGTGTTCGCGTGCGCGGTTACGTTTCCTGCGTCCTCGGCTGCCCATACGAGGGCAAGATTTCACCAAGCCAGGTCTTGCCGGTCGCCGCATCGCTTTATGACCTTGGATGCTATGAAATCTCGCTTGGCGATACGATTGGCGTTGGAACGCCGGAAGAAACACGCGCGCTCATTCGCACTCTCGCAAAGGCGGTGCCGATAACAGCCCTCGCCGGCCATTTCCACGACACGTACGGCCAGGCGCTGTCGAACATCTGGGCCGCGATTGACGAAGGCGTCACGGTTTTCGATTGCTCCGTATCCGGTCTCGGCGGCTGTCCCTACGCCAAAGGCGCCAGCGGCAATGTCGCCAGCGAAGACGTGGTCTATTCGCTTGAACGCTCCGGGTTTGAAACTGGCGTTGATCTGGATGCGCTGATCGAAACCAGCGTCTGGATTTCAAGAAAGCTCGGCCGCAAACCGGGTTCGAAAGTCACGCTGGCGCGGATGGGCGGCTGATTAGCCACATTAATTGTCATTCCGGACGCCGACAGGCGATCCGGAATCCATAACTCAACCTTTCAGCTTGCGAAAACGTCGAAAAACAGCGTCATGGATTCCGGGCGCGCGGCTTCGCCACGCCCCGGACTGACAAATCAGCTACTTGCGATACGCGGGTGGCAAGCGGGTATCTTACAACGCATCCTCATAAACCGGCTGGATATCCACCGGCAGGTGCGTCAGTGCGGCGATTGCCGCTTCCGCGTCGGCGTCCAGCTTTGAGTATTCGTCCAGAAACGCTTTCGCCGCATCGTAATCGCCATCGCCCTGCACGATCACCACGTCGCGCGTCAGGTCCGATATCGCCTGTTCCAGCACGGCGAAATCGAGACGGTACTTTCCATCCTCAACAGAGAATGCGCCGGCGTTCTTGAAGTAGGTATACTGAAACGCCGCGCCGCGGGCATGCGCCGCCGTCAGGCCGAAGCGCATGGCGCGGAAAAGCCCAACAAAATAGGTGGCGAGAAAGTTTTCTTTCTCCGCCACCGGCAACTCGCCGCGCTCCATCATGTAAAGAATGTTATGGGCGCCCATCACATCTGCCTTGCCTTCTTCGATGGGCGAATAAAGTTCCTGCAACTGCGCGTTCACGGTCGTTTCTTCGCCGTCCACAGTAATCGTACCCGGCCCGAGACTGTGCGACAGCTCGTGGAACAACGTGTTGTTCGACATGTATTTCTTCATCAGCATTGACGCCTGATCGGCGGCCAGCACGTCCTGCGCCATGGGATTGAGGATGCGTTCGAACTTGGCGCCGAGTACATTGTTGAGGATGACTTTCTTGGCGCCCTTCGCCTCGCGCACCCGCTCGTCATTGGGCAGGTTGAAGGCGATAGTCTGCACGCCCGGCACGTTGTCGCCGCCGCCATGGACCTGATAGGCAGCGACGATGGGCGATTCAAAACCCCGCTGGAAGTTCTTGTAGCCCTCATCGACCGGCAGGTTCGCTTCCATATCGCGCAAGAAGTCCTTGTATTTGGCTAGCGCCGCGCTTTCTTCAGGGTTTTTTACCGTGATGAACGCTTCGAACGCCGTTTTCGTACCGAACAGACCGTCCGTATAGACCTCATAAGGACCGATGGCGGCTTCGATAGGGCCGTCGAGATCCATCCACGCCATTTCGGATGCATAGTAGTCGTCGGAAAGAAACGCATCGGCGCGCAGGGTCAGAAAATTTTTGAGACTTTCGTTCGTCGTAATCTCCGCCGCTTCGCGCATCAGCTGCGCCGCCGGCTCCAGCCACTCGCGGTAATGTTCCGAATAGGGAATGGCTTTAAGTCCGCCCTCGCCATCGCGGCGGATCACCGTGTACCAGCTCTTGAATGCTGCTTCATCTTCGGGGTGCTCCGCGACCCAGTTTTCAAATTCCTCTCTGGTAATGTCCGCAGGGTAAAAACCGGCGCCATCGGGCATGGGCGTATCGCCGAAGAATGGTTTGTTCTCATCGAGCGTATCCCACGGCCCGAAATGCAGATCGAATAGATTGAGCAGGATGTCGCGGTCGGGGCCGTCAAGCGCTGCAATCTGTTCACGCCATTCAGGATTCATCTCGCTGCGCTGGCGCAGGTAAATTTCGGACATCAAATCGCCAACCTGATTGAGCTTGTTGATGACCGCGCGTTCCTCGTCGGTAAGAAAACTCGTGTCCGGGTTCATCTCCACGACCGCGAACTGGGCGCGCATCTCCACCAGTTTCGCCCGATCAGCCGATACAGCGCCCAATGTTTCTTCCGCCTCAATTTCGGCAGCCGTGTCTTCGGCGGCATTTGACTCCGGCGCTTCCTCGCGGGCACAGGCGGCCGCGAGCGCCAGAATGGAAACTGCGAGCAACGGGCGAACAATATTCGGTTTCATGGGTGATCCCTTGAGGCTTGAAATTCATCAGGTTTGGGCGCTCGTGCGCCCATTCGTTAACGCCAACTTAGCGGCCTAACGCGCAGACATAAAGGCCGCCATATTCCGGCCTTGCCGGGGCGCTAGGGTTTGAATATTGCTAGGAAGTCGGTCAATCTTGGCCGTTTCGTTGATTGGCAGCGTTTAAAGGGGACGGCATGAAGCGGTTATTGGTTGGAGTTGGCGCGCTCGCCGTTTCGTTGTCGACCGCACAAGCGGAACCGGCGGATTTCGAACGCTGGCTTTCGAGCTTCCGCGCCGAGGCCGCGGCGGCGGGGATCTCCGCCGAAACGCTCGACGCCGGGCTCACCGGCCTTTCCATCAATGAGCGCGTTTATGAGCTGAACGACAACCAGCCGGAATTCTCCCGCGCGATATGGGATTATCTCGACAGCGCGGTTTCCGCGACGCGCATTCAGAACGGACAGACAAAATATCTTGAAAACCGAAACCTGCTAACGCTGATCGAGGAAGCGTACGGCGTCGATGCGGAAATCATTTCAGCCATCTGGGGGCTTGAGTCTTCCTATGGCGCCATCATGGGCGATTATGACGCCATTCAGGCGCTGGCGACCCTGGCGTTCGAAGGCCGGCGAACGGGATACGGCCGCAGCCAGTTGATCGGCGCGCTTAAAATCATTCAGCACGGCTATGCGGGTCGCACCGAATTAAAAGGCTCCTGGGCCGGCGCGATGGGACATACCCAGTTTATTCCGACCACGTATCTTTCCTACGCTGTCGATCATGATGGCGATGGCCGTCGCGACATCTGGAACAATCTCGGCGATGTGTTCGCCTCGACCGCCAATTATTTGAGCGTTTCCGGTTATCGCCGCGACGAGGCCTGGGGCGTCGAAGTGCGCTTGCCGTCGGACTTCGATTACGCACTCGCGGACAGCGACACGAAAAAGGCCGTGGTCGAATGGGCGGCGCTCGGCCTGACGACCATGCGCGGGGCGGGCCTCAATGAACGCTTCGATCCGAATTTGCGCGGGCGGTTGATCATCCCTGCCGGGGCGCGCGGACCGGGTTTTCTCGTTTTCGGAAATTTCGAGGCGATCCTTAAATACAACCGCTCCACCGCTTACGCCCTCGCTGTTTCGCTGCTGTCCGAAGAAATTGCGGGCCGCAGCGGCGCGGTCGTCAGCGTCTGGCCGCGTGAAGATCGGCCGCTGACCCTCGACGAGCGAAAGAATCTGCAGCAGGCGCTGAAAGACCGTGGCTACGATCCCGGCCCCGTCGACGGCATCATTGGCGCCGGCACCAAGCGGGCCCTGCGCGCCTGGCAAAAGGCGGTGGGTCTTCCCGCCGACGGCTACGCCTCCGTAGCCATTCTTAACACTCTGAAATAGAACCACTTTTTCTTTTTTCAGAAAATCTGCGCCAACCTCTTGTTGCAGTGCACAATAAGCCCTATATGCCGTGGCAATGCTGCGCCGCACAAGCAAGCGGCCGGCGCATTTACGCACTTTTATGAGAAACAGGAGGCCATCCATGGCGACCACAACAACCAAAACGGCGACCCCAAAAGAGACCGCCGAGAAAACCGCCGCCAGCAATGGCGCTCAGAAGATTGATTTCACCAATATGATGTCCTTCGCCAATGGCGCAGAATGGGCGGAAACGGCGAAAGAGCAATTCGAAACCATGATGTCGTCTTTCGGCGGCAATTTCGAAGACATGCGCGCGCAAGCCGAAGAGATGACCGAAGAGATGCAGACGCGTTTCAAGACGACTCAGGACCGCGCGGCGCAAACCAATGCGAAGCTGATGGAAGCGGCGCAGGAAGAAATGTCCGGCGCCGTTCAACTGGCGAGCGACCTGACCAACGCGAAAACTTTCGCTGACGCCCTGACGGTTCAGCAGTCCTACTGGGCGAAGCTGTTTGAAACCCGCATGGAGCGCGCCCGCGAAATGACGGAAGCAACCGTCGAAGCAGCACGCGAAACCATGACGCCGGTTGAAACGCCGTTTGCGAACTTCAAGGCGTTTGAAAAATTCTTCGCTTTCCCCGCGAAAGCCTAACAAAGACAAATCACGTCAGATCCGCTAATGCTCGTTCATGAGCGGGCGGCGGATCGATAAGGCGAAACTGGACTGGGGTGCGTCTCGCGACGCGCCCCATTCTTTTTGCCCAAAGTCTGTCAAATTTGGCGACGTCTATTTCTCCGGCGACGGTCCAGCAGAGACGGCCCATGTGTTTCTGGCCGGCAACAATTTGCCGCATCGTTTTGAAAGCCAATCGCGATTTCATATCGGCGAGTTGGGCTTCGGCACGGGGCTGAACTTCCTTGTTGCGTGGAACGTCTGGACAAACGTCCAGAAACCGGCGGATGCGAAGCTGCATCTCTTTTCCGTCGAAGCCTTCCCGCTTTCCGTTGATGATATGGCGCGCACGCATCAGGCATGGCCGGGGTTGGCGCAGCTCTCAAAAAAGCTACGGGAAATTTTGCCGCCGCCGTATCCCGGCTTTCATCACCTGCATATCGATGATGACGTCACGCTGACGCTATACTACGGCGATGCGCTCGAAGGGGTTGCGCGCGCAGAGGCGAAAATCGACGCTTGGTTTCTTGACGGTTTCGCGCCGTCGAAAAATCCCGCCATGTGGTCGCCAGACCTTTTCACGGAGATGGCGCGGCTTTCAAATCCCGGCGCAACCTTTTCAACCTTTACCGTTGCGGGCGCTGCGCGCCGCGCCCTAGAAGAAGCAGGCTTCGAATGGGAAAAACGTCCGGGTTTCGGCCGGAAAAAGGAAATGCTTGCCGGGCGCATCGCCAAGCCGCCGCAAAATGAGAAACGCGCGCCATGGTTCGCCGCGCAAAGGGAAACTTTACTCCCCGGCGCGCGCATCGCCGTGATCGGCGCTGGCATAGCGGGCTCCAGCCTTGCCAATGAACTGACTCGCTCAGGCTTCGCACCAACTGTCTTCGACGCCTCCGGTCCCGCATCCGGCGCTTCCGGCAATCCGGCGGGGTTGATCATGCCGCGCCTTGATCTCGACGACACGCCGGCGGGACGGTTTCATGCCAGCGCATACCTTCATACGCTTCGCCTGTTGAACGAACGCAACGAAGCCGTTTTCGCTCCCTGTGGCGTCTTGCATCACGCCGCCAGTCAGAAAGAGCGCGAGCGGCAAAAAAGACTTTTTGAGCAGGCGGCCCTGCCCGACGGCTGGATCGAACAGCGCGATGACGGATTGTTCTTCCCGCAAGGCGGCGTTGTCGATCCGGCGGCGTTCGTGCGCGCGCTGCTTGCCGAATCGCCCGTCATTAAAGAACACGTTCAAAAGCTGAACAGGCATGAACAAGGATGGCGCCTAGTTACTGGCAATACTGAATATGACTTCGACGCGGTCGTCATCGCCAACGGGCTCGATGCATTGCGTCTCGCCGATGCGCGCACGCTGCCGCTTGCGGGCTCCGCCGGACAGATCGACTGGTTTCCCGATGTAGAACCGACGCTGCATGCGCACGCCTTTGGCCCTTACGCAGCGCCATGCCCGAAAATCGGTGAAAGAGGGGGCGGCGTCATTATCGGCGCAACTTACGCACCGGTCCCCATCGGCGCCGAGGCGCGCTTCACCGCCGAGGCTACTGCGTCGAACATTGCCGCGGTTGCACGGGCGATGCCGGAACTTGCCGCAAAACTCGATCCGGAAAAATCGCAGCCCCGCGCCTCTGTCCGCTGTACGACGCCGGATCGTTTGCCGATTGCCGGCCCACTTCCCGACTGGCGGTTTTACGGCGCCGCTTACGACGATCTCCGGCTGGGCAAGCAAAGGGATTATCCGCGCGCCGAAATGCGTGACGGGCTTTTCATCCTGACGGGTCTCGGCTCACGCGGACTTGTCACCGCTCCCCTCGCCGCCGCTATGATCGCCGCAGAAATGACCGGCGCGCCCTCGCCCGTCGATATCAGCGTCACCGAATCGCTCCATCCGGCGCGGTTTTTCATCCGCGATTACAGGCGCGCCAGACAGACGAGATAGGCAGAACGTGGGGCTGCGGTTGCGGCGCAGCCCGGCTTTGGGTTAAGTCCGGCTAAACTTCATTCAAGGAATTCTCCCATGAAAGAGACCCCCTACGGCCCGGTCTATGACAACGTGCTTGAAGGTATCGGCAAGACGCCGCTGGTCAAAATCTCAAGCATCGATACGGGGCCTTGCGTGCTCTTTCTGAAGCTTGAATCGAACAACCCCGGCGGCTCTATCAAGGACCGCATCGGCGTCGCCATGATCGAGGCGGCCGAGAAGGAGGGAAAGCTCAAACCGGGCGGGACGATTATCGAAGCGACGGCGGGGAACACCGGCCTCGCTCTGGCGCTGGTCGCCGCCCAGAAAGGCTACAAGACCATCATTGTCGTTCCCGACAAGATGGCGCAGGAAAAGATCTTTCACTTGAAAGCGCTCGGCGCCGATGTGCGCCTGACGCGTTCCGATGTGGGCAAGGGGCACCCTGAATATTATCAGGATATGGCCGAGCGTATCGCTGAAGAAACCGGCGCCTTTTACGTCAATCAGTTCGGCAACGCGGCGAATCCGAAAGCGCATTACGAAGCGACGGGCCCGGAAATCCTCGGGCAGATGGACGGCGATGTTGACGCCATTGTCGCGGGCGTCGGCTCGGCGGGGACCATCACCGGGCTGTCGCGTTTCTTCAAGGAGAAGTCGCCGAAAACCGACGTCATCCTCGCTGACCCGAAGGGCTCGATCCTGACCGACTATGTGAACACGGGCAAAATTCCGAACGAACTGGGGAGCTGGCTGGTGGAAGGCATCGGCGAGGATTTCATTCCCGACATCGCCGACCTTTCACACGTCAAACGCGCCTACGACATCACCGACAAGGAGAGCTTCGAGGCGGCGCGTGGCCTTCTCAAGAAAGAAGGCATTCTCGGCGGCTCATCCTCCGGCACCATCCTCGCCGCAGCGCTGAAATACTGCCGCGCGCAGAAAGAGAAAAAACGCGTCGTCGCCTTCGTCTGCGACCGCGGCGACAAATATCTCTCTAAAATGTTCAACGACTACTGGATGTACGACCAGGGCTTTTTGAAGCGCCCGCCCCGCGGCGATCTCACCGATCTCATCACCCGGCGCCATTCCGAACGTGCGACCATTACCGTGCAGCCCGACGACACGCTGATGCAAGCCTACGGCAAGATGAAACTTTACGACATCTCGCAGCTCCCCGTACTCGACGAAGACGGCGCAGTCACCGGGCTCCTTGACGAGGAAGACCTTCTCTTCGCCATTGTGCGCAATCGTGACAAGTTCCGCGATCCGGTGAAATCGGCCATGACCTATCGCGTCGAAACCGTCGACGCCAAACAGGACATGCAGTCTCTGCTGCCGATCTTCGCCAAGGGTCACGTCGCCGTCGTTCTGAACAACGGCAAGTTCGAAGGACTGATCACGCGGACGGACTTGTTGAATTATCTGAGGTTGCAGGTGGCTTGATGATGCGCGCACTTGCCGAATGCAATTCCGATTATGAAACGAACCTCGTTGAGCGCATTCAAAACGGTGATTGGCAAGTCACAAGCGTGTTTGAAAAAAGGGGCGAGGATCTGCCTTTCGCATATACAATAGGCATTTTTCAAAATTTTGGTCAGCCCGAATTACTTATGGTCGGCCCTGATTCAAAAAGCGCCGCTCACTATGTAAATAGATACGGCGCTTTGATAAAAGAAAAAGGCGAAACTTATGCGCCGGATAACTTCTACTCGGGCATCATGGATAATCTTGACGTTTGCATGATAAATGCAAACTCCGAAGCAAAGGACGAATACACGCTTTCGTGTAACTGGTATTATCGAGGGCGAGATTATCCTCTGATGCAATGCATATGGCCTTCAAGTAAAGGCTTCTGGCCTTGGGACCCGCACGCGTGGGACGACTACAAAAAGCTGCAACCTCTCTACGGAAAACCACCTAGAATCCAGTAACATGAACATCTACGGCCTCAAAAACTGCGATACCTGCCGCAAGGCGTTAAAGGCGCTCGATGGCGCGAAAGTGCGTTATTCCTTTCATGACGTGCGCGAGGAAACGCCGACGAAAACACAGATCGGCAGCTGGGCAAAGGCTGTCGGCACGGACAAACTCCTCAACACACGCTCGACCACCTGGCGCGGGCTTTCAGACGCTGACAAAGAAAACGTCACCGAAAAGAAAGCCGTCGACCTGATGGCGACGCATCCAACATTGATCAAACGCCCGGTTATCGAAAACGGGCCGACGCAGGTTTTTGTAGGCTGGACAAAAGATGTGGAGGATGAGGTGTTGGGCTAACGTCTCTTCCCCCGTTTACGGGGGAAGTGCCGGCCCGGACTTGTCCGGGACCGGCGATGGGGGCAAGGCAACACTCGCGGCACACCCCCTCCGTCCCTTCGGGACACCTTCCCCGCAAGCGGGGGAGGAAATCACAAGAAGCAATACCAATGACCAAACCCATCCGCATCCTCGTTGACGCCGACGCCTGCCCGGTAAAGGAAGAAATATACAAGGTCGCGTTCCGCTACGGTGTTTCCGTGACGGTCGTCGCCAATCAGCCGATCCGCACGCCCAAACACGAACTCATCACCCGCATCACCGTCACAGACGGCTATGACGCCGCCGACGATTATGTCGCCGAACACGCGGGCGAACATACGGTCGTTATCACCGCCGATATTCTGCTGGCCGAGCGCTGCCTCAAAAACGATGCAACGGTCATCAGCCCCAAGGGCGAGCCCTTCACCAAAGATTCCATCGGCTCGGCCATCGCCGCCCGCGCCCTGATGGCGGATCTGCGCGCCGGCGCGGAGGGCGTTTCCGGCGGGCCGGCGCCGTTTCAGAAAGCCGACCGGTCGCGGTTCCTGCAGGTGCTTGATGAAGCGATCGTGCGCCTGCGCCGCTAGCGAGCCACAGCCCCTTGACGAACGCCCATCCGTTTCTATCTCATTTAAGTCAACGGGCGCGCTCCCTTTGGCGGCCCGTCTGACATTGTTTCACATGTTTGAGACAGCAAAAGGAGCAATGTCACATGTTCAGACCGCTTACGCTTTTTAACCGCAGCCGCAACGCGCCCGCCATGCGCGATGAAGGTTCGGGCGATCCATTCTATCAGTTGCACCGGGAAATGAACCGTCTGTTCGACGACTTCTGGTCAGACTTCGGCGCGCCTTCCTATTTCACCGGCGATCGCGGCCGCGCCAGGCCGGTTCATGTGGACTACCGGGAGACTGACCGCTCGCTCGAAATCGACGCCGAACTGCCGGGCGTTGAGGAAGACGACATAGACGTCCAGTTGAGCGACAACCTTCTCACCATCAAGGCCGAAACGAAGTTCGAGGAAGAAAAGAACGGTAATGCAACCCGCAGCTATTCGTCCTTTTCGCGCTCCATCGCCCTTCCCTATGAGGTCGATAGCGACCGGGTCGAGGCGACCTTCAAGAACGGCGTTTTGAAGTTGTCCCTGCCGAAACCGCCCGAAGTTGCGGCGAAGACCAAAAAGATCGCCGTGCACAAGGGGTGATGCTTGCTGCCCAGCGAACAGAAAAGCCGCACAACGCCGAGGCGAGTGCGGCTTAAAAAAATACACCTTATCTGTTGAATTCTTCCAGATTTTCCAGTGTTGGTGGATAGATATCCCCGCCCTTTGGAATGGTCTTATTATACGCGTGAAGTCATGTTGTTCGCTGCGCGTGGAAAGCGCGCGCGAAAGACGGGAAAGGTTTGTCCGTATGGAAAAGTTGCACAAGAATCGTTCTCCAAGTTGCACAACAATCGGCTGGAGCCCAAGGAATAAGCCGTTTGAGCGCATCGCGCGATCGGGGTTGTGCAACATTGGCTCCACCGCACGCCGGCTACTTTCGCGGCTGGCAATCGGCGCGAGACCGCGTTAAGCCCGTCATCAACAATCGGGAGCCCCCATGAGCAGCGACAAGAAAAACCGCCCCGCCTTTGCAACGCGCGTCATCCACGCCGGGCAGGAACACGACCCCACGACCGGCGCGGTGATGCAGCCGATTTATCAGACATCGACCTATGCGCAGGAAAGCCCCGGCGTGCACAAGGGGTTCGTTTACGCTCGCGGCGCCAACCCCACGCGGTTCGCCTATGAACGCTGCATCGCCGATCTTGAAAACGGATCGCGCGGTTTCGCCTTCGCATCCGGAATGGCGGCGATTGCGACCATGCTGGAGCTTTTTCCGGCGGGTTCGAACGTCATCGCCATGGACGATGTTTACGGCGGCACATTTCGTCTGTTCGAACGGGTACGGAGAGATTCCGCGAATTTATCCTTCACCTATGTCGATCTGACGAAGCCGGAAAATTTCGAAACGGCGATCACGTCTGAAACCAAACTCGTCTGGCTCGAAACGCCGACCAACCCTCTGTTGAAAATCGTCGACATCGAAGCGATTGCAAAAATCGCAAAGAAGCGCGGCGTTGTCGTCGGCTGCGATAACACCTTTGCTTCGCCCTATTGCCAGCGTCCGCTTGATCATGGCGCCGACATCGTCATGCACTCGGCGACGAAATATCTTGGCGGTCATTCGGATGTTATCGGCGGCGTGCTGATTGTGGACGACAAGGATCTCGGCGACCGGCTGGCGTTCCTGCAGAACTCCATCGGGGGCATTCAGGCGCCGTTCGATTCGTTCCTCGCCCTGCGCGGATTGAAAACGCTGGCGCTGCGGCTTGAGCGGTCCTCGTCAAACGCCATGGCGCTTTCCGAATGGCTGGACGCGCACCGCGCCATCGAACGGGTCAACTATCCGGGGCTCAAATCCCACCCCGGGCACGCAACTGCGAAGCGCCAAATGGACGCCTTCGGCGGTATGGTGACAATTTTCGTGAAAGGCGGACTCGATGCGGCCAAGGCGATGCTAGAACGGGTCGAACTTTTCACCCTCGCCGAATCGCTTGGCGGTGTTGAAAGCCTGATCGAGCATCCGGGCATCATGACCCACGCCTCGATCCCGCCTGAACGCCGCGCCGAACTCGGCGTCGATGATTCACTCGTCCGGCTTTCGGTCGGCGTCGAAGACCTCGAGGACCTCCGCCGCGATCTTGAAAACGCGCTTGCCGGGCTTTGATGCGCACCACCTCACGCCGGCATCCCGTGACAAGACGGCAAAGCCTGTTAGAGTCACGCCCCAAGACAAAGGGCGTCAGCCCGGGAAGGTTTATCCATGGCTGACGCGCAATCCGCCGCGAGCTTCGCCGAACGCATCGACAACGCGCTGACGCCGGTCAGCGATTTTGTTTCCGACATTATCTTCTTTTCCGTCGACGTGTTCGGAGTGTCGCTGCCGCTGGTCGTTGTCTGGCTGATGGCGGCGGGCGTGATCGTTTCAGTTTATATGCGGTTTATCAATTTCCGCGGCTTCCGCCACGCCTTTCACCTGATTTTCAATCCCAAAGACCACATCGAGGCGTCCGGCGAGATCTCTCACTTTCAGGCGCTCTCCGCCGCGCTGTCCGGCACCATCGGTCTCGGCAATGTGGCGTCAGTGCCGCTCGCCATCATCCTCGGCGGGCCGGGCGCCGTCTTCTGGATGATCCTTGCCGGGTTTTTCGGCATGGCGACGAAGTTCGCTGAATGCGCCTTGGCGGTGAAATACCGAAAAGTCATGCCGGATGGACGCGTCATTGGCGGACCGATGTATTACATCGAAGCCGTTTTCGCGCGCATGGGATGGAAAACTTTCGGCAAAGGCGCTGCAATCTTTTTCGCGCTCATGGCCATCGGCGGTTCCATCAGTATTTTTCAGGTGAACCAAAGCCACGCGCAATTCGCCAACGTCACCGGCATCTCGGCGCCGGTCACTTTCGGAGTCATCATGGCGGCGCTGGTCGGCGTTGTCGTGCTCGGCGGCATCAAGCGCATTGGTTACGTCGCCGGCAAGCTCGTGCCGTTCATGGCGGTCGTTTATATCGGCGCGGCGCTTATCATCATCGCGCTCAACATCACTGCGCTCCCCGACGCCGTCATGACGATTTTCAAAAGCGCGTTCGGGCTTGATGCGCTTGGCGGCGGCCTTGTGGGCGCGCTGATCAACGGCATGCGCCGCGCCACCTATTCCTGCGAGGCGGGCGTTGGCTCCGCCGCTATCGCCCATGCTTCCGTGCGCACCAACGAGCCTATGACCGAAGGATATGTGGCGCTGATCGAACCGTTTCTCGACACGATCGTCGTCTGCACCATTACCGCACTGGTCGTTATCGTCACCGGCGTTTACGAGCCGTTCCTGTTTACCGACAACGTGCAAGGGATCGAAATCACGTCGCAGGCGTTCGAGAATACGTTCTCATGGTTTCCGGTGATCCTGCTCGTTTCATCGACCCTGTTTGCGTTTACGTCGCTGGTCAGCTGGGCGTTTTACGGTGCGCAGGCATTCGCTTATCTTTCCGGCGGATCGAAATATGGCGACATTATCTTTAAGGTATTGCTGTGCGTTGCGCTTTCAACCGGCGCCGCTGTGTCGGTCGGCGCCATTTTGAACTTCATCGACTCGATGCTGTTCGCCATGGCGATCCCGAATATCCTTGCGCTCTACTTCCTGCTGCCGGAGCTGAAGCGGGACGTAAAGGCGTACGAAACCAAGCATGGGATTTAACTAGCGCGCGGATGAGCCTTGTCGAAGACGCGAAGAAGGCTATCGCTGTCGATTTTCGTATAACGCTGGGTGGCCGCGAGCGACGAATGACCCAGCAGTTCCTGAATGGCGCGCAAATCGCCGCCGGCTGACAACAGATGCGTTGCAAAGGCGTGCCGCATGGCGTGCGGGGTCGCTGAATCGGGAAGTCCGAGCGCTGCGCGCAACTGCGCCATGGTGCGCTGCGCAAGCCGCGGCGACAGAACCTTGCCGCGCGTTGAAAAGAACAGCGGGTCATCCGCTTCGCCGCCATAAGGGCATAGCTCAATATACTGACTAATGCTCTCGCGCGCAGCAGGCACGACCGGCACAATGCGTGTCTTTGCGCCTTTGCCCTTGATGCGGAGCGTTTCGCCGAGCGGCGCTTCGGACCATTTGAGCGACAATGCTTCCGAGATCCTCAGGCCCGCGCCATAGAGCAGCGTCATCAGCGCTGCATCCCGCGCCCGCTCCCAGCTCTGTTTGCGCGTTGACGTTTTCAGCGTCGCCGCAGCATCCATCAACGCTTCAGCATCCTTTTGCGTTACAGGGCGCGGCAAGCGTTCCTTCGCCTTTGGCCCGCGCATCACCGCGATAGCATCATTGTCCGCGTCGGCGCGTTTTTTCAGGAATGAGAAAAATGTCTTGAGCGCCGACAATTCAAGCTTGATTGAAGGCGGCGCCAGCCCCTCGTTACGGCGCGCCGCCAGAAACGCGCGAAAGTCTTTGGCTTCGAGCATTGACAATAAGTCGAGATTCAATGTTTCCGCACGATAACCGGCGAGGAAAATTTCAAACCGTTCAAGCGCGGAATTATAATTGCGCTGGGTGTATTGGCTGGCGCGCTTTTCGGATTTCAAATGCTGCGCAAACGCCTGCCGCCAGTATGTCAGCGATTGGTTTTGTTCGGTTGCAGCGCTCATGCCTTCACCCAACGCCCCTCGCGGTTAACAAAGTCTTTACGCGACGCGAAACGCCGCAAGCTCGGCGCGCAATTCCGGGATTCCCTCACCTTTTTCCGCCGACGTCGCGCGGATGATGGGATGCGCCGCCGGCCGCTTTACGATCTTTTTTGACGTCGACTCCATCAGCGCCGCGAGGGCCGTCGGTTTGATCTTGTCGGTCTTGGTCAGCACGATCTGGTAGTTGACGGCCGCCTCGTCGAGAAGCTCCATGATCTCGATATCGGATGATTTGAGACCGTGACGGGCATCGATCAACAGGCAAACGCGGCGCAGCACCGAACGCCCACGTAGAAACTCACGCGTCAGCGCCATCCACTGTTCGGCATCCTTTCGCGACGCGCGCGCATAGCCGTAGCCCGGCAAGTCAACGAGCCGGAGTTCTCCTTCAAGATCGAAATAATTGATCTCGCGCGTGCGGCCCGGCGTATTCGACGCCCGCGCCAGACCGTTCTGTCCGACGAGTGCGTTCAGCAATGTCGACTTGCCGACGTTGGACCGCCCCGCGAAGGCGACCTCCACCGGGCCTTCCTCGGGCAAACCGTCAAGATCGACGACGCCCTTCATGAAGACGGCCGGCTTTGCGAATAACAGCCGGCCCGCCTCAATCTCATCGGGCGTAAGATCGGCCGTCATCGTCACTTGACGTCGCCCGAAGCGCTCTTTTTCACCCAGGGAAGTTTGATGCGATCGCCGAGATCAACCTTCACGCCGTTCTTTTCCATGATGTACCATTGCTGGAAAATCCCGAGGAACGTGTTCCAGAACCAGTAGAGCACGAGGCCCGCAGCAAACGGCGCAAAGATGAACATGAAAACCCACGGCATGAACGCAAAAACCTGCGCTTGCACCGGATCGGTCGGAGGCGGGTTCAGCTTGAACTGAAACCACATGGCGATGCCCATCAAAATGGGCAGAACGCCAAGACCCAAAACAACGCCAATAAACGGCAAAGACGTTGGGTCATAAGGCAGAAGCCCGAAAAGATTGAAAATCGTCGTTGGGTCCGGCGCCGAAAGATCGCTGATATACAAAAACGGCTGGTGGCGCAGCTCGATAGTGACGAAGAGCGTTTTATAAAGCGCATAGAAGATCGGCATTTGCAAAAGGATCGGGAAGCAACCCGCCATGGGGTTCATCTTTTCCTTTTTATAGAGCGCCATCATCTCCTGTTGCATTTTCATCTTGTCGTCGGCGTAACGCTCCTGCAGCTTTTTGATTTCCGGCTGCAGCTTTTTCATCTTCGACATGGACTCATACCCCTTGTTCGCCAGAGGGAAGAGGATGAGCTTGATGATCAGCGTCAGAATGAGGATGGCGACGCCAAAATTGCCGATCGTGTCGCCGAAAAAGTTGAGCGTATAAAAAATCGGGCGCGTCAGAAAGAACAGATGGCCCCAATCCACCGCCTTGTCAAAATCATAAACGCCGAGACCGCCGTCTTCGGGCATTGCCTCGTATGATTGCAACAGGTCTACGTCCTTCGGCCCGCCGAACATATAAGATGTTTTTGTCAGAGATTGGCCGGGCGCGAGCGTCTCCGCCGGCGTTACATAAAATGACTTGAAAACCGGAATGCTTGTCTTGCTGTTGTTCGTCAGGTGCGCCTCAATCTCCTGATCCTGAGAAGGAATAACTGCAGCGAGCCAGTTCTTGTTGGTGATTCCAATCCACCCGCCGACGCCTTCTGCTTCCACAGCCTTGTTTTTATTGTTGGCGAGTTTTTTGTATTTCCGTTCGTAAAGCTTCGTTCCGATAACGCCGAGCGGGCCTTCATGCAGGATCATGAAGTTACGAAAGTCTTCAGGGATGTTGCGCTGGGTGACGTCCGCATAGGCGCGAACAAGCCGGTCACCAGAACCATTGTTCGTGACGGTCTGCGTCACAGTGAACATATACTTATCGTCAACGGCAATCGTTTTCTCAAAAACCAGATCGCCTTCGGTGCGTGTTAGCGTAATGGGTGTTGCCGGCGTCAGCGTCGCCCCGGCCGGCGCCGCCCATATCGCCTGCGCGCCCGTATCATTACCGACCGCCCATCCTTGCTGAATGTAATGCGCATGTTCCGTTTCCGCAGGATTTAGCAAGCGGATGACCGGGCTCTCATCGCTTATCTCTTCACGATATTGAAGAAGTTTCAGATCATCGACGCGCGCGCCGCGCAAATTGATTGACCCTTCGAGTGTGCCGGATTTGATCGCCACCCGGTCCGGTGATTTTGCAAGCGCCTCGTCAATCGAAATATTTTCCGTCGCCTCTGTTAGCGCCCCGGTCAGCGCATCAGAGGGATCAACGCCGCCCTCCTCAGCGGCTTGTGCCGCCTGTTCTGCGCGCGCCGCCTCCTGCGCTTCGCGCTGGGGGTCGAGGATGAGAAAATCCCAGGCGAGGAGCACGCCCATGGAAAGGACGATCGCCATGATCAGATTGCGGTCCATGAAATATCCCGATGACTTGCTGGAAGGGCGCGTGGGGCCGCCCCATGAATTCCCGTTGCTATGTAGTGTTGCGGGCGAGGCTTAAAAGGGCGCGCTTCATATCGTCAAGGACGGCGGCGTAATTGCGGTCATAAGCCGCTTTTCTGGCCACCAGCACATAATCCGTCCCGGCGCGCGCCGCGTCCGGAAACGCCTCACGCGCGGCCGCCCGTAACCGCCGCCGGATGCGGTTTCTGACCACCGCGCCGCCGATTTTCTTCGTCACAGTAAGGCCGAGCCTCACGGCGCCCTGATTCTCAGGGTTTTTGCGCGCCAGCATGAGAAAAGAACGGCTTTGCGCCTTGTCCGCACCGCGCATGGCGAGAAAATCGCGCCGTTTCTTGATAACGCCCACAGCGAAACCATCGCCAGAAGCGCTATCTCTTTGAATTTTCAAGAGTTTTTAAGTCCGCTTACGCAGAAAGCCGCTTGCGGCCTTTGGAACGGCGCGCTGCGAGCACTTTCCGGCCAGCCTTGGTCGCCTTGCGCGCGCGGAAGCCATGGCGGCGCTTGCGCTTCAGCCGGCTTGGTTGATAGGTCCGTTTCATCTTTCAGTCCTCTGGGCGAATAGAATTCGCGGCGCGCGCCGCCGCTCCTGCCATAGCAAGAGGCGGGGAGATAAACCGGCGAAACCGACCCGTCAACACCGCAAGCGCCGGATTTTGCCTATTTTGGCGGCTTTGGCGCCTTATGCCGCGTCATTACGCCCATTCGCATCAATGTGAGCCAGAAAGCCTCGAATGTGACCCCAGCCGCTTACAGATTAGGCTAGGCCTCGCAAAGAATCTCCTCGCGGGCCGGCGCGAGGCGCGTCACTCTGAGAAAATCCGAATCATTAAGGTACAAATGGCCTCTCCCCCTCCCAAGTCTTCCATTTTCCAGCGCCTGGCGCCGGTGCTGATCATAGTTGGCGCGCTAAGCGTTTTCTTTGCGCTTGGCCTCAACAATTATTTCACGCTTGACGCCCTGCGTGAGAACCGTGAGGCCCTTCGCGGCTGGGTCGACGCCGATCCGTTGCGCGCTATGGCGATTTTTGTCGGCGCCTATGCCGCGGCTGTGGCTATTTCCTTTCCGGGCGCCAGCATCCTGACAATTTTCGGCGGGTTTTTATTCGGCTGGCGGTTGGGAACGCCCTTGATCGTTCTTGCGGCGACGCTTGGATCTACGATTATTTTCCTCGCCGCGAAGTCTGCACTTGGCGACATATTAAGCAAGCGCGCAGGCGGTATCGCGAAACGCATGGAAGAAGGTTTTCGAAAAGGCGAACTCAGCTACATGTTCGTCCTGCGCCTCGCGCCGGTTTTTCCATTCTGGGCTGTAAACATTGCAGCGGGTCTGTTGGGCGTGTCCCTGCGAAATTTTCTCATTGGCACGGGGCTTGGCATTATTCCCGGCTCGTTTGTATACGCGAGTATCGGCGCCGGAGCAGACAACATTCTCGCCGAAGGCGGCGATCTCACTTTGAGGGGCGTTCTGTTCAAACCTGAAACGCTTATTCCCATCATCGGGCTGATTGTCCTGGCGCTAATTCCGGTTTTTCTGAAGCGCAAAGCCGCGCCGGAAATGGAATAGTCATGTCACAGTCGATAAAAACGGATTTATGCGTAATAGGCGCTGGTTCCGGTGGACTTTCTGTGGCCGCCGGCGCCGCTCAGCTTGGGCGCAAGGTCGTACTCATCGAAAAAGGCGCGATGGGCGGCGATTGCCTTAATACCGGTTGCGTGCCGTCAAAAGCGCTGATCGCCGCCGCATCGCGCGCCCACGCCATGCGCAACGCCGCCAAATATGGCGTCGCGAACATCGAACCCGACATCAATTCTGCGGCTGTGATGGATCATGTGCACTCAGCCATCGCCGCCATCGAACCGAATGACAGTCAGGATCGGTTCGAGGAGCTGGGCGTCACCGTCTTGCGTGAACACGCAGCGTTTACCGGACCGCGTGAACTTCAGGCCGGTGGCGTGACGGTGAAGGCCAAACATTTTGTCATCGCCACCGGATCGACGCCGTTTATTCCCCCCATCGACGGCTTGAAGGAAACGCCATTCTTCACGAATGAAACCATTTTCAACAATCGAGCCCACCTTGACCATTTAATTGTTATCGGCGGCGGCCCCATTGGCGTTGAACTAGCGCAGGCTCATCGCAGGCTCGGTTCGAAAACGACGATTATCGAAGGCGGCGAACTTTTAAATCGCGAAGACCGCGATCTCGCTGCAGTCGTCCGCGAGCAACTAATGGCGGACGGTGTTGAAATAATTGAGAACGCCAAAGCGACACGCGTTGAGGCAAAGGAATCCGGCGTTCGCGTCATGATCGGCGATAGAGCGGTTGAAGGATCTCATCTGCTGATGGCTGTCGGGCGCAAAGCGACTGTGGACCGCCTCAACCTCGAAGCCGCTGGCGTTAAATATGACGATCAGGGCATCAAGACAGACGACAAGTTGCGCACCAGCAATAAACGCATCTACGCCATCGGCGATGTCGCAGGCGGACGGCAGTTCACCCATGTGGCGGGCTATCACGCCTCGGTCATCGTTCGGAACATTCTTTTCAAGATGCCGTCAAAGAACAATGAACATCTGGCTCCAAGGGTCACTTATTGCGATCCCGAACTTGCGCAAATCGGATTAACCGAAATGGAAGCGCGTGAAACGATGGCGGGCGTTAAAGTCGTAAAATGGCTGTTTGAGGAAAACGACCGGGCCATCACCGAAAAGGACACACGCGGCTTTGTCAAAGTTGTAACAGATAAAAAAGGAAAAATTCTCGGCGCAGGCATCGTTGGACGCGAGGCAGGAGACCTCCTTGCCCCTTTCATCATCGCCATAACGTCAGGCCTAAAAATCAAAGCCTTCACTGACATGATTGCCCCCTATCCGACGCGCAGCGAAGCCGGAAAACGCGCCGCCGGCGCATGGTACACGCCAACACTGTTTTCCAAGCGCACCAAAACGCTGGTAGGGTTATTGTCGATGTTCGATTAGCGGATGCGTTATGCTGCTGTCCAAAACCATAGCAAACTGGTCGCTCTCAACTAAGCTGCTGCTGCTGACGATTGTTTTCGTGCTGCTCGCGGAACTGGTCGTGATGGTGCCGTCGATTGCAAAACAGCGTTATGACTGGTTTTCTATGCGGATCGAAGAAGCCTATCTGGCAAGCCTCGCGCTTGAAGGGCCGCGCGATGAACCTCTGAACGAAGACGTGCTTCGGCAGCTTTTTTCAACCGCCAACATTCTCGGCGTGACAATCAACAATGACGATATGCGGATGCTAATCCTGGCCCCGGAAATAAACCCGCATGGATCGCCCGACATTACGCAGGTCTGGCTTGAAAATCGTGACCCGCTTACTTTGATCAGGCATGCTTGGGCAACAATGTTCTCAAACGGCGACCGGTTGATCCAGGCATCAGGGTCTCCAAGATTTGCACCCGACCAAACGGTTGATATTATTGTCTCGCAGCGCGCGCTCCGAAACGATTTGCGAGTTTATGCGCGCAACATTCTCGGGCTGTCCCTGATTATATCAACGCTGACTGCGGGTCTGGTCTATTGGGCGCTCAATCGCATTATCGTCAAACCGGTACGAAACCTGACGGCCAACATCACCGCTTTCCAAGCTGATCCTGAAAGTCACGGCGGCATCCTGAAGCCCTCTGGCCGCAACGATGAAATCGGCGCTGCGGAAAAAAGCCTTGCTGCTATGGAAAACAGCGTTCGGAATCTGTTGAATGAACGCCGGCGCCTTGCCGCTCTCGGCGCCGGAATTTCCAAGATTAGTCATGACCTGCGCAATATTCTGGCGTCAGCACAACTCATGTCCGACAGGCTGGCGAAATCCGACGATCCGGCGGTGCGCAAGTTAAGCCCACGTCTGATATCTGCACTCGACCGGGCCATTACACTGAGCCGCGACACGCTCGCCTTTGGACGCATGGAGCCGCGCGCGCTCGACAAGGCGCCTGTACAGCTTCGCGACCTTGTCGACGAAGTGCTGGACGACACGGCTGCAATGGGCGTCAACCCAATAAACAGTGTTCCAGAAGATCTGAGTCTTATTGCTGATCGAACGCAACTTTATCGGGCGCTTTTCAATATCGCCAAAAATGCTGTTGAGGCGATGGTTGCAACTGTGCAAGCCGACACCACCGCAGATCAGCCGGAGCAGTTTACGGGCACATTGAAAATACAAGCCGCAAGTGAAAACAGTGATGTCAAAATCACGGTCACGGATACAGGGTCAGGCCTGCCCGAACACGCGCTTGCTGATTTATTCGAACCGTTCAAGGGCACGCAAAAGCCCGGCGGGTCCGGGCTTGGTGTCGCAATTGCGGCAGAGATTATTCGCGCGCATGGAGGCTCCCTGAAACTCGAAAAAAGCGACAGCAGCGGCGCAACCTTTTCGATTACGCTGCCGCAGTCCTAGAGAATTATTCCGCCTCAACCACGCCCGTCAGCCAGACGCCTTCGCGCCGCGGATCAGCGCCGCCTTCATATGACCCGTCAGGCAGAACTTTCAGTGCGTGAACACCGCTGTTTAGTCCGCGTACTTCGACCTGATGCCCTTTCGCCTTGAGGCCTTCGATAATTTGGGAATCAAAACCGTCTTCTTCGAGCAGCGGTACGCCGCGCGGATAAACAGCATTCGGATACTCGATCGCTTCCTGCGGACTCATGCCCCAGTCGATCATGGCGATCAGCGTTTTCACGACATAACCGATAATCGCCGGCCCGCCGGGCGACCCTGTGGCCGCCCACAGATCGCCGTTTTGGTCAAAGACGATCACCGGCGTCATTGAACTGCGCGGACGCTTGCCCGGCGCGACGGCGTTCGCGACCGGACGACCGTCTCGCACCGGCAAGAAGGAAAAATCTGTCAACTGATTGTTGAGCACCATGCCCGCCGCCATCAAATGGCTGCCAAACGCAAATTCGACCGTCGTCGTCATGGAAACAACACGCCCGTCGCCGTCGACAATGACAAAGTGACTGGTTGACGGCGGTTCCGGCGACGCGTCAGCGCCGTATTTTTTCCATGCGCCGGCGGACTCGTCTGCTGAATATGCCGATGGATCGCCCGCCTCGACATTCTCCGCTGCTTTAGTCGGATCGATCAATGCAGCACGCGCTTTGAGATATGGCGGGTTTAACAGCCCGACGATGACGTCATCCTGTGACAGCCCATCGCCCGACAGCATGTCGTTGTCGGCAAGATATTGGTTGCGATCAGCATATGCGAGCCGGCTCGCTTCGAACAACAAGTGCAATGATTCGATCGATCCTGCACCGGCGCCGGCGAGGTCAAAACCTTCCAGCAACGACAAAATCTGAAGCGCCGCCACGCCGCCTGAGCTCGGCGGCGCCATCGAACAGATTTGGTACGAGCGATAGCCGCTGCAAACCGGCTCGCGCTTTACAGGTGCGTAGTTTGCCAGATCTTCGCGCGTCATCCCGCTCGGGTTCGGCGCACCGTTCACTGCTTCGATGATCGCGTCGGCAATAGCGCCTTTATAGAACGCATCCGCACCCTGATCCGCGATCAGCCGGACTGTATTGGCATAAGCTGGGTTTTTCAAAACAAAACCGACCGGCAGCGGCGCGCCGTCATCAGCATAAAAATACGCCGCAGCAGCAGGCAATTGTTTCAATCGCGGGATGCGCTCAATCAGTCCATTAAGCCGCGGCGAGACAACAAACCCTTCTTCGGCGAGTCTCGCGGCCGGCTGCAGCGTTTCTTTCCAGGCGAGCTCGCCGTGTTCCTGATGGGCAAGTTCAAGCATGCCCACGGCGCCGGGCACGCCAACGGAAAGGCCGCCAACAACCGCATCGTAAAAATTCATCGGCTCGCCGGTTTCGGTCAGAAACCGCTCTGGCGTCGCCGACGCCGGCGCAACCTCGCGTCCGTCATAGGTCTCGAGCGTTCCCGCTGCGGGGTCATAATGAATCATAAAAGCGCCGCCGCCGAGGCCTGACGACTGCGGCTCTACAAGACCGAGAACCGCCTGTGTCGCGATTGCAGCGTCCACCGCCGAACCGCCGCGTTTCAGTATCTCCGCACCGGCCTCAGCAGCGTAAGGATTAGCTGCCGCGATAAACCACCGCTGCCCGGATGTGCTCTCCTCTCCGCCTTGTATGGATTTTTCCGCAGCGCCAACAGAGGTAGTGGCAGTCTCTGGCGACGACGACGCTTCGCGCCCGCACGCCGAGGTAAGCACCGCCAGCCCGACAACCAAGAGATAATGCCTTATACGTACGCTCATTCCGGCGGCTCCTCGTGCTATTTCCCCATCGCGACACTACATACGCAACACGGCGCGTCCTTGCGAGCCTTAGATATAAAGAAAACGGAATTCCGCCTGAACTGAGCTTGCAATTCCGCCCTTGATGGGGTTAAACCCGCGCCTCGCGCCGCCATGAACGGCCGGTTGCACCCGTAGCTCAGCTGGATAGAGCACCAGACTACGAATCTGGGGGTCAGGAGTTCGAATCTCTTCGGGTGCGCCATTCCTGTGCAAAAGATGGAACCAATTCGCCCTTGGCGGCGAACATGGCTGTTTGATGCAATAGCGCCGCTTTCGGTCCCGAAATCCGAACCTCTCTATCGCTCACGGTCACATCGCTAATGAGAGCTTGCACATAGGCCCGCGCAAAAGCCCGGTTGTCCGGATTTCTGAGGGCGGCGGAAACGGCCTTGCCGAATCCTTCGACCGCCTCGGCGCCGATGTTCTCGACCGGCAAGCTTCGCTCACGGTCGAGATGGGCGATCTGCCGATTGAGCGTTTCCACCTTCTCCTGAAGCCCTTTGACATGCGCCGAGAGCGTCGCATCCATCGACATTTCGCCGGTGCCGACGAGCCGGTAAAGTTCCGAGACTTGGCGCTTGGCCTGACGGCGCTCACCGTCAAGCTGGCCTCGCCGGGCGGCAAACGCCTCATTGCGTTCGCTGGCGCGCGAAACGAGGGCTTCGGTCATTTTCCGAAGGCGTTTGGGCTTTAAGACAGAATCTTCCAATGCGCCAAGAACGATTTCGTCGAGTTCATCCATTGGCACGGATACGCCTTTGCAAGCCGCCTTGCCGGATTCGAATTTCTTCGAGCAACGATAATAGTGATATGTCCCGCTCTTGCCCGATAGCTTGCGCATGGGCGCGCCGCATTCCCCACATTTGGCGACTGCCGTCAGCAATACATCGCTACGCACGATACGGGGCGGCGTTTTCAGCGGGTGCTGGCGATCAAGCTTTTCCTGCGCAGCATAAAATAGCGAATCCTCGACAATGCGCGGCATGGGAAACGGCACCCATTCCTCGCGGGGCCTCTGTTTTCCGCGCCTGGAATCATTCCGGTTAAAATAATGCTCGCCGACATAAGCCGTATTTCGGAGCACCGAGTCGATGAATTGAACGCGGAAAAGTTTTTCATCGCGTGTTTTAAAACCTTGTCCGTTTAGCGTCGTCGTAATTTGCTTAACCCCAAGTGGCCCCGTTTCGCACTCGCCGAATACGTAAAGCCGAAAAATGCGATTGACCGTTTCGGCTTCCTGCGGATCGATTTCGATTTTTTTCTTAATCCTCGCACCGCGCGTTTCTGCGGCATAAGTCCGGTATCCGAACGGGGCGCGAGCGCCGTTCCAATAGCCCTGCCGGGCATTCTCGATCATGGAGCGCGCAACGTGCTTCGCGGTTTCCTTGCTCTGATATTCATCAAGTGCGCCAACCATTGTGCGCAAAACATCCGCTGTTTCGCCTTCGCCCAAATCCTGGGTTATCGAGAGAAGCGAAACGCCGTTCGCTTCGAGCTTTTCCTTATAGACAAGCAAATCTTTCGTATTACGGGCGAAACGCGACTGGCTATGGACAAGAATCGCGTCGAAAGGACGATGCGGCGCGCAAGCCATGTTAATCATGCGCTGAAATTCAGGGCGTTTATCGGTTCGCGCGCTCACGCCCGCGTCTACAAATTCGGCGGCAATTTCATACCCCTTGGCTTCTGCAAACTTCACGCATTGGCGTATTTGATCGGGCAACGATAATTCCCCCGCCGCCTGCTTGCCGGTCGAAACCCGCGCATAAATCGCTGCTTTCTTCACCGCTTACCCCTCACACTCACCGCCCGGCATATTGTCATTAGCCGGGCTGGTTTCCGGCCCTGTCGCCAGTTCCGCAATGATAGCGGATAAATAGGTTTCGACAATTTCTAGTTCGATCTCGGTAATGGGAAAATCAGCCGGAAAATCCGTCTGAACTTCTCGCTTTGGGGGGCTGTTGTCGTTAGCAGCACGAAGACGCAACCGCGCGGAATTCTTGGACTTACGCATACACTCACCTACCGGGTGCGCGGCTTGGTCCCAGGTCAAGAAGGAATCAGGCGGCGCGGTCAAAAGGCTTGAACACCGGAGGGGACGAAAACAGGAAACGGCAAGACAGGCACGTTTAACCGCTGGCGATAAAGCCAAGCTTTCAAAGGGCTTCTTTCCTGTGACTAACTGTAAGCGGCCTATTTATTTTTATTGGAGTTATTGCCATTTATTGCGCAACGCCAAATTTTTTATTCTAGGCGCTTATTATTCGTTATTGTCGGCAATAATCTTCCGCATCGCAGTAACTATGCCGTTTTCAGGGATATTGTCATCGAGATGATGCAGAAGATATTTCACGAAATCATAAGCGGGCGTGAGACCGCTGCCCTTATGATAATCCACCGTAAAGGGACGGCCTAACATCTCAGCCCAGATATAATGAGCGCGGCGCACGAAATTCTCGACCGGATAATTGCGCTTGCGGCCTCGTTCCGCCGCAAAATCCTCAATGCCTTTGTCGGCGGCATTGTCCAATAAATTCAATAGCCGGATTAATTCTGCCAAATAGGGTGCTCCACGGGTTAATTGAAATTCCGTCAATTGCGGAAATTCAGTTTTGGGCGCTGGCTCGCGCAAACGAAGCGCCGCGAAATACATATCCGTTTCTATATCGGCATATTCCGGCTGTGTGAGAAATTCAGCGAAATTATTAATTTGCTTTTTTAGGCGCTTAAATTCTTCGCGATATTTCCGCTTATCGCCTTGGTCACTAAATATATTCAAATCCCTGAAATAGCGTTCGCCAATATCGCGTATTTCATGAGCATATTCCTCAGCGCAGGCATCAAAATCGAATTTAGCGCCAAATTGGCGCAGAAATTCATCCGAATAAGCATCTTCGGTATTTGATTGCTTATTAGATATATCCGTTTTTTTATTCATTTCGCGTTTTTCGATCAATTTCGGGAAATAGGGCTAATTGCTTAACCTTATTTCCTCAAATAGCCGTAATTTCCCGGCGTGGCGGCGTTTTGGAAGACGATTTGGACTCCGCAATATCTGAATTATCGCCTTTCTTCTTATTTGATCTCCCTCCCTCTTTAGATTTCGGCGACGGTTTACCGCCGCGACCTGCTATTTCAACGAAGACTTCGGAAAGCGCCTCATTTATGCGCCTGGTCCCAGGCTCCATAGGCGGCGATTCCGAAATGACTGCATCCGTCAATATCCCAATGACGGCTTGCATTGCCTCGCGCACTCGGGCTTCGCCGCCGCGACGCAAATGCGGCGCCAATATCTCTATTACGTCTTCCGTCACAGCCTCACGGTATTCGTCGAAAGGCGCTCGCGATTTTGGATCGGAAAAGCCGAGTTTTATCGCAGCTCGAATAATCCCTGAAAATTTGGCGTCGGAAAATTTCTCGGAAAAATAGACAGCTATTTTTCGCGCGGATTTTTCAAGGTTGTTTTTTATGGCCGCATTTTCGCGCAGCGTATTTTCCGCGCGCCTTTCCGCCTGACGAAATGTCTCTCTAATAAGGAAATCAAGAAATGCCTTCTTATTGGGAAAGCGTCCATAAAAAGCGCCGACGGAACACCCGCCAGCTTTCGCCATCCTCGCAACGGAAATATCCTCGAAGTCATTTGAGGCGAGTAGCCCGCAAACCGCCCGATAAAGAGCAAAGGTTTTACCGTCCTGGAGCCCGGCCTGAATACGTTTGCCGCGCCTCCGACGCTTCATCGGAGCGCGTTTGGGGCTCTTATTCCTGCTCTTGGCGGCGATCAGCGGCCTCATGAGAACTAAAGATAGAATCCGAATTCTGATTATCTTTTTCTATGAATGAATCTCACATGTCAAACAAAACCCGTGCGAACTGCATCATGAATTCGTCAAAAGCAAATATTCGGCAAAGAAGCAACTCGCAACCAGGTGGGGACAGAACACACCATCGCAAACACTATCGTCGAAATGGCCCCCTTTAGATCTTTTTAACCGAAGCCTTTAAATCTCGCTTGGCTTGGGCAACCGCGTCCTTCAGGTCACGGTATCCATACATGCCTAGGTAGAAATACTCTATCGACACTTTTCTGATGCCGTATATCGACATTTCCTCCGCTTCGTTCTGACTTGGCGTTTCTAGCGGTTCGATTGTTTGAAAGGTTTTCATAAATCTACCTTGTCCTGACTCGCTGAATTCAGCTGCCTGTTTTCATATCGGCTGTTGACTCGAACAACATCGCCTTTCTCGTCTGGTTCCCAAAATTAAAAATGGCTCGAAATGGGCTTCATTTGCGGCGGCTGTCTACGCCGGTGAAACACGCCGGCATTATTAATACCGTACGTAGAAACCACATTATCACGCAGCAATAGTCAGTCGTCGTTTGTTCTCGCTCTCACTGAAAGAAGTTGAAAATATTACTTCAGCGACATGGAACTTTTTTCCTCGTCAGCCATTTATTCAGTGTAGCAATTTTTAGCACGCAGGTCATAATTGACCGCAGAAAGCACCCGGTTATGTTTATCTCAGGCATCCGAAACCTAAGGCCGCTTCAGCGCTATGGCGCCGTAAGCATCCTCGCCATCATGGCGGCAAGTTGCGCCAGCCATGCCCGCGACGATCAGCGCCGTAGCGACAGCGCCCAATACCAGCCGTCCGGCAGCTATGGCACCTACTATTCGAACAATTATGACAGCGGGTCCGTAAGCTCCTACTCCGTCGCCGGCATTGACGCTGCGCGAGCGGCTCACCGAAACAACTCCCCTTATCGCGCCGAACAGCTCGACGGCGATTGCGAAAACCGTGTTTCGCTCAACTATGGCGAAACGCTTTCCGATATTGCGGAGTTTTGCGATGTCTCCGTCGCTTCAATTTTGATCAGCAACCCGCAAATCAGAAATCCGAACCGCGTATCTGTTGGAGAAATAGTTCTGATCCCAGGCAAGCACGCGAACGTCTATGCGGACAGCCGGCTTGATGATCGATACGAGGGTATTCAATTTCAAAACATTAACCGCCGGAAAGGCGCACACGACGGCGACCGCGGCTATTACGTCGTCAGGCGCGGCGACACTCTTGCCGAAATTGTGCAACGCTACGATGTTTCCTTGAATGATGTCGCCCGGCTCAATCCAAATCTTCAACCGCGTCGTCTGGCGATCGGAGAGCGAGTCTATCTGCCCGACAATGCTATCTATTCCTCAACCAGAGGAGACTTTCGCCATCAGGGTGCGTCTTACAACAATGGTTCGCCAGTCATTTCAATCACCCCGGCTCACGGACCGCGCAATGGCGAAATCAGGCTTATTGGCGATAATTTCCAGCGCGGAGAACAGGTTTACATCCTGTATGGCAACAGCCGCGACACCCTTATCCGCGTTCGGACAATTGAAAGTGACGGCGATGGGCGCATCGACGAAAGCGTAACCTTGCCCGACTCTTATGGCCACGACCTTGCATATTTCGCCATCCAGCGCGGGTCAGACACGTATATGAGCCAATCATATTATGTCGATCGCGCGCTTCGCCAGAATGACGGTCATCAAAATGGCGGCTACTTTAACAGTAGTGGAGGAAATCAAAGTTATAACGGCCCGTACGCTTTGACCGACCAGGCGTCGTTAATTGCCGTCGATCAGGACATTTACCGTGGAGACAAGGTGACGCTTGTGGCGCACAGTTTCCCGCCGAACACGCCTGTTTCCATTTATGTCGGCCCCAACCGCAACGCGCTTATCAAGATTGCGGAAACAAGAACAGGCGCGGAGGGCGTGTTTCAAACGCAGGTTGTTATTCCCGACACGATTAACAGCGACTCGGTCTATTTTGTCGCCACCGTTGAAGACGGCGCCCGCACCTATTTTTCGGAACGCGTGCAAATCCGCACAGATAGCGGCCGCAGAGATATAGAGAGACATTCTTATGATGATCGCAGTCCAGCTGCGAGCCAGATTGAAACCCCTTACCGCGCCTCAACAATGGCGGCGCCATCGTCGCGAACGCTTGATCGCGGGAGTAACGGCAAACTCGGCAATGGCGGCGTATTTTCCAAGGTACGACAAAATGTTCGCCGGGATGACGTCAATATAAATTCCGGTGGAGAAAGCGCGATCTCGGGCGTTCTTACCAATGAAGGGGTCAGTTGCCCGACGCTGCGCGACGACGCCGGACGACTTTATACCCTGCTGGGAGACCTGCAGGGTTTCGATGACGGCGATCGCGTGCTGATCAGCGGGTCGGCCGCCGCCGACCGCCGCATTTGCGGGCAATCGGAAACAATCCAGGTTTTCTCAATCGCCAAGGCGCCATGGTAAGCGCGCGCCGGGTAAGCGCATTCGGCGCGCTTGCCGGCCGCACATTTCTAAAAACCGGAACTTATCGGCCAGGCGTATGTCGCCTGGTCATCAACAGGGAGATCATCCGTGAATTCGACAAAATTCCTGGCGGCCGTTGGGGTCGTCGCAATCATCATCGCTGGCGTTTATTTTATCAATGAGAGCGGCAAGAGCGATTTGGATAAACTCGGCGACAGCATAGAAAACGCCGCAGACGACGTCGCCGACGCCGTCAAGGACTGAACAATGCTGCTCCGTTCTTAAGGCGCGGCGAATATTACAGGGGCCGCACTTCAGGCGGCCGTGACCACAAGCCTGGCCAATTCGGGAAGCGATCTTGCGCCCGTACTTTTCATGACAGCGGCGCGATGATTTTCAACCGTGCGCTGGCTGATGCCCAGGTCAGCAGCAATGTTCTTGCTGGGCTGTCCGGCAAGAACCAGATTCATAACCTGACACTGCCGCGGTGTTAATGACGCGATTCTTTTCTCAGCACTTTCCTGGCGTGCAACTTTCGCGTTGATGTCTTGAGACGCCTCCAAAGCGCGACCGACAGCAGCGACAAGCGCTTCTGCGGCAATCGGCTTTTCGATAAAATCGATCGCTCCGGCCTTCATCGCCCGGACCGCCGTTGGCACGTCGCCGAAACCGGTGATCATGATTGCGGGAAGATGAATATTCCGGTCCAATAACACACGCAGCATTTCGAACCCATTCATACCCGGCAGGCGGCAATCGACCAGCAGGCAAGATTGAGAGGCCGGATGAAATTCTGCGAGGAACGCCTCACATGTGGAATAGGTTTCAACCGCCCAACCGCGACCCGCGAGCATGCCGGAAATTCCATCGCGTATGTGACTATCGTCATCTATGACGAATACTGTAGGGCCCTCCGTAACTGCATCGCTGGCGGCGAGCGGCTCGCGCTTTATTTCAGCGGACCTCGGCGGCGGTGATAAAAGCTGACGCATCGCCTGAGTCAGTTCATTCAAGTTGACCGGCTTGTTGAGCCGCATGCAATTCGGCAGCGGGAGATTGCGAAGCGTTTCAATCGATATATCGCCGGTTAAAATAATGACCGGGATATCGCAATGAAGAATTTCGTGTATTTTTGCGGCGGTTTCAGCGCCATTCATTCCGTTAGGAAGGCTGAAGTCCGCCACGATAATATCCGGTTTTATCTTTCCAGACGACACTAACTCCAACGCAGCGGGACCGTCTTCAACGGAAGTGACAGGATACCCTTCCTCCGTCAACGCAAGTTGCAACAACTCTCGCACTTCACGATTATCTTCTATGACAAGGATGGCTTCTGTTTGATGAGCAGGTTTAATGCCTGGCATGACCGGCCCAAGCTGTTCAATTTCGCTTGAGATGTGCGACTCGCTGGCGGCGGTTTTCACTTCAATAGAAAAAACGGATCCCTTGCCAGACCGAGATCGAACATCGACTTGATGTCCCAGCAAATCGCCTAACCGCTGAACAATCGAAAGGCCGAGACCGAAGCCCCGGCTTCGCTCACGTTCAACGTTGTCGAGTTGATGATACTCTTCAAAGACGGCTGAAAGCTGATCTTCAGGAATTCCAGCGCCGGTGTCCAAGACTTCGATCCTAAGCCGTCCCTGCTTCCTGCGGCAGCCAATCAGAACTTTGCCTTGTGTTGTGTACTTTATTGCGTTGGACAGCAGATTACGGATCATCTGCTCAAGAAGACGTGGATCGCTCTCAACGATGAGACTGCTTTCCACAATCCTCAATTCGACCCCCTGGGATTGCGCTTGATATTCAAACTGGTCGCGCAGGCGGACGAGCAGGTTGTTGATGGAAAACCGGCACGGTTCAGCCTTTAGCGCGTTCGCCTCAATCTGATTTAAATCGAGCAGCGCATTAAGCATGCCGGACATGGCGTCCACGGTATCGCCCATACGCACCACAAGATCTTGCTTTTTTTCCCCTTGAACGGACTTCGCCAACAACCCATGCAAAAAAACCAGCGTTTGCAAGGGCTGGCGCAAATCATGGCTGGCGGCCGCGAGAAAGTTGGATTTGGCTGTTGTCGCGCGTTGCGCTTTTTCGTTCGCCGCCGTGAGCGCGTCTGCAATTCTGCGTCGCTCTGTGATGTCGATAAATGTGATGACCACCCCTTCTACGTCGCCGCTTTGGGTGCGGTACGGCATGATTCGGCGGGAATACCACGCGCCGTCGCGCACATTGATGTCCCGCCCCGTCGGCTCATGTGACTGCAATACATGCTCCGCGTCGCTCAACAGCGAAGGATCAGACACAAGAGGATTAAGGTCGGACAAAGCACGCCCAATGTCGCTTGGAATAATGCGAAACATACCATTGGCCGCCGGCGTAAAGAGGCGAATGCGCAAATCCATATCAAGGAAGATCGTTGCTACGTCAGCACTATAGAGTACATTTTGCAGATCGTCGGAGGCGGTGCGTTGCAGTTCGAGCGCTTCTTGAAGCTGGCTGTTGAGCGCTGTCAGCTCCTCATTCAGGGACTGCAATTCCTCTTTTGACGTCTCCAGTTCTTCGTTGGTCGATTGGTATTCTTCGTTGACTGACAACGCTTCTTCATTGATCGCTTGGTGTTCTTGTTCGGCGAGCTCCAGGGCGCGGATCGCGCTTTCTAACTCGGTGCGGGTCTCGTCAAGTTCCTGTTCAAGCTCGGCGAACTGCGTCGCGTCTCCGCCAGGATTTGGCGCCGCGCCGTTTGAGGATTTTTGCGCCGGCTCCTCCATAAAGCAGATGAGCATCAGTTTTTCACCGGCAAAAGTCGCCGGTGACGCCTCAATACGATAAACCATCCCGTCCTTATCACGGTTTGATCGTCTTCCATTAACGACGACCCGCGCGTCAGCCTGCCATGCTTTCTGAAGAGCAGATCTTAGTTTGGCGCGAACAAAGTCGCGCGACGATGCGATCAGATCATGGGTCGCCAGCCCCGGCGCCAACCGCATGAAGGCATCGGTCGCGCCAAGCGTAAAAAGACATTCCTGCCTTCTGTTGATCAGCACTGCGGCCGGTGCGTAATTTTCGATGACAATCCGTTCGCAAAACTCCGCAAAAGCCGACGCTTGCGCGCGAGCCGGAACTCGCGCGATGCGAGACGGCGTCCGAATGCTTTCCGCCATCAACGCGGCGAACTCGCTAGGGCGGTTATGACCAACCCGCCGGTAAAGGCGCGACTGTTTCGACACAACCTCAAACCCGGCTTCACCGGCGCCCACCAGTTCCGAACCGCCAAGCAGTAAGACGCCGCCCTCCCTCAGCGCGAAGTTGAAGATGGAAATGACTTTCGTCTGCGCTTCGGGGCGGAGATAAATAAGCAAATTACGGCAGGAAACGAAGTCAATACCCGAGAATGGCGGATCAGAAAGGACGTCGTGCTCGGTAAAGACAACGGCGGCGCGCAGTTCGGGCTTCACACGATATTGGCGGCCTTCCTTGTCAAAGAATCTCTTTAATCGCTCAGGCGAAACATCAGCCTCAATCGTTTCAGGATAAAGACCTTCACGAGCGCGCGCTACGGCCTCCGCGTCCAAATCCGACGCAAAGATCTGCAACTTGACGTTTCGCTTAGTCGTGGAAATCTGCTCTTGAAAGAGCATGGCGAGCGAGTAGCTTTCCTCACCCGTGCTGCATCCCGCGATCCAGAGTCGTAAAGGACGCTCAACATCATGGCCCGCCACAAGATCTGGAGCGATATTTTTTTCCAAGTAAGAAAAGACGTCAGGACCGCGAAAAAAGCTCGTGACGTTAATCAATAAATCTTTCGCCAGAAGTTCAAGCTCGTCCTGGTCATTGCGCAACTTTTCCAGATAGCAAGCTATGTCATCGCCATCGATCAGCGCAAGCGCCATGCGCCGTTCGGTCCGGCGCTGCAGTGTTCCCGGTTTATATTGCGTGAAATCATATATTGTCCTGGCGCGAAGCAGATCGATGACTTCCGGCAACCATTCCGCGGCCTGATTTTCTGCGACCGCCTTTTTGCCTGCAAACGTCATCCGGCGCTCGAAGTTGGCGAGCGCGCCGGGAATCTCTGAGGCCGGCAGCACAAGATCGACGGCGCCCGTCGCAATCGCACTGCGCGGCATGCCGTCGTGGCTTGCTTCTTCCGGCTTCTGCGCGATGACAAGCCCGCCAGTTTCCCTGATTGTTTTCAGCCCAAGGGCGCCGTCCGCGCCTGTGCCCGATAGAATCACACAGGCGGCGCGCGATCCGAAAACTTCCGCCAAGGAGCGCAGCAAAAAATCAAACGGCAAACGCGCGCCGTGCCGTTCGGGAGTTCGCGACAATCGTAATGTATCGCCGGAGACTGAAATATCTGCACCCGGAGGAATGACATAGATATTGCCGCGCTTCAGCGGCATTCCATCCGTCGCCTGCTGCACCGGAATCGCCGCATGGCGGGAAAGCAAATCGACCATCATGCTTTCATGCGTTGGGTCGAGATGCTGCACGATGATGAAGGCCATTTCGCTATTCGCGGGTATGGCGTCAAGCAACTTGTTGCAGGCGTCGAGACCGCCGGCTGAAGCGCCAATGCCCACAACCAGAAAATTCGCTTCAGCCGATAACACCGTAGTGTTGTCGCGTCCGCCTGGCGGCGCGCGAGCAGCTCTCATCTTGGGCGATTGGCTTTCCGTCATTTCGCTACCTTTCAGTGGCTTGCGGCGAGGGAAAAGCGAGAGTCACTGTAGCAGGTTTTAAGAGATTGCACGAAAAATCAGGGGAATGACGCCATTCGCGCACTCCAACTGAACATCAGGGGCTCGAATGAGTAGATTCCGAGTCTCGTATTCTTGCCCAAATCCGCTAACCCGGTCATCGGCTCCACAATAGCGGTCAAGCACCATTTTTAGCTTGGGAATTCACCTTGAGGGACCACACCAGGCCCAGGGCATGCCGGTTGAGAATGGTTTGACCGAAACGGCGGCGCCCAGAAAAGGATCCGACAATATGAATAAACTGATGATTGTCGCAATGACTGCACTAGTGTTGTCCAGCTGCGCGATGACGGGCCGAAAACCAACCTACGAGCAAGCCATTTCACAGTATGACAATGGTTATTCTGAGACAAGAATAGATACCAACCGGTTTCAAGTACGCTACCGTACAGTTGGCGCCGACCAGTCGCTAGCCGAGGATTGGGTATTGCGACGCTCAGCCGAGTTAACGCGCGAGCACAAATATGACTGGTTCCAAATTACGCGCCGCAATCGTGCTTTTTCAGACTCAACGTTGGACCGTTACGACCAAATGCGCGTTTACGGCAACGACAGCCAGCGTTATCCCGACAGGCCTCAATATGACAACAGAGATGATGACGGTGCGGTAGCTCAGATCGAAATTCTCATGGGCAGCAATCCCGCTCCGCGGTCTACTAGCGTCTACGATGCGCGTCAGGTGCTTGACTATCGTCCTCAACGTTACTGAGCAAGTAAGGCCTACTAACCCGACGGGAACTTTGCACATTTGCTGCCTCTCTCCCACAGAGCCGACAAACACGCAAAGCCAACACAGATAGCCGCAGCCTTGGGGGAGAACCTTGCTGCGGTTTGCTCCGTGACCGGCGCAGTATTTCAATGCCTGTTTATGCATTGAATCCGGTCACGGAGCTGCCTCATATAAAAAACAATGATCGCCAAGATTCTGACCGCCATAGGGCGGCGTGACGCATACATTATCCAATTTTATATGGAAACGAGACAGGGGCGCCCGTCTGAAAAAAGCAACCGCCGGCTAGCTATCCGGGGCGGGGCAAAGCCGGCGGTTGAGGTGACCTGCCATTGCGAACCGAGGGGCGGCTCATCGCAATGGGCGCCGGTTTCCCGGAGGGATGGTCAACTCCCACTCTAGTCTTTCACTTTTTGAATTGGGAGCATCGGAATCTACTCATTTCATTGTTGAACAAAGTTTGAGTACATCCCGATCCTGTCAATCTTAGCGCGTTTGGCGCACGTTAATAATGAACAACGGCTCTGAACAACCCCGCTGACGGCAACCGCAAGCCCCTGCTGGCGCGTCTGATAGCCGAGAGCGAGAACAGTGGTCGCTTCCAGTTCACAGTTCATGCCTTACCTTCATCACCGCACACAGACGCAATCGCAACGTGAGCGGAATATTATAGAAAAGAGACGATATTCATGACCATTCAAAATATACATATTGGAAAAAATTATACCCCAGCGGCGTTACGCGCCGAATTCCAGAATCAATCTGCTCAACAGCGGGTTCAGGCAATCAATACGCAAGAACTCACCAACCTCCTGCCCTACCTCCATCGCTACGCGTGTAGTCTTACCCGCAATGCCGATTGCGCAGCAGACTTGGTGCAAGACACAGTTGAGCGAGCGCTCTTAAAATCGCATCTGTTTGACGGCGCCAACCTTCGCGCCTGGCTTACAACAATATGCAAAAGAATATTCCTCAATAATCTAAGGCGAGACAAATCACGCGGCGTCGCGATTTCTTATGATGACGCTCCTGTAGACAGCCTTTGCGCGCCAGCGCTCCAGGACGCTCAAATGCATTTCTGCGACGTTGCAGCTGCGCTGGATCGTCTTACAAAGGGCGACAGGCAAGTTATATCACTCGTCGCTGTCGAGGGCCTGAAGTATGGTGAGATCGCTGCGCGCACAAATGTACCGATTGGCACTGTGCGCTCTCGACTATCGCGGGCGCGATCAAGGCTCGTCGATCTCGTTGAGAACAGACCGCCTTCGCGTCGGGCCGCATAAAAGAGGAACCCCGCCCTACTGCATCGGCCGGCTTGACGACACAGTGCGCTGCTCCACGCCCCCCTCCGATACAATATCGCTTAAAGCGTACGGACGCGGCATTATTTCCTCTAAAAGTAAGATATGAGCTACATTTCGAAAACACTCGGCCAACATGAGATCGTGATTTCAAGCGCTCATTTCCATTGGCTTTACTGGATGGGGGCATGGTTCGCCCTGCTCTCGTTAGGCCTCATTGGGATTGGGTTCCTTATTTTCTTTCACTTCTGGATTACCGCAGCAACGACAGAGATTGTGGTGACCAACCATCGTGTCGTCGTAAAAACAGGGTGGCTGCGGCGGGACACCCGCGAACTTCCTATTCGCAGCATCGAGTTGGTGACAATCCAGCAGGGATTTTGGGCGCGCATTTTCGGATACGGCCGTCTGGTTATCCATGGCAGCGGAGACGCTGATATCAAAATTCGCCCGATCGCAGATCCTTTACTGTTCCGCAAAGCTATTGAAAATGTGAGCAATCCTAACCCTGACGGGCCTATAAATGCAAAGTAGGTGGTTTCGCAAAAAATTTCAGCATCGAGGAATCCATTCGTGGGGGATCCAATCTTACCTCTACGATTCATCGTGGATCCCCCGGTTAATCGCGTCCTCCTAGACGCTGCGAACCAAGCGAATCAAAAACAAAACTATGACCGCACCGATCGTGGCGCCCAAAATGGCGCCGAGAATGCCGTTGCCGAGTATGCCGAACTGCCCAAAGAGCCAGCCGCCAACAAAGGCGCCGACAATTCCCACTACGATGTTTCCGATCAGACCAAAGCCGTATCCCTTCACAATAACGCCGGCAAGCCATCCTGCGATCCCGCCGATGAGAAGCCAAATTAGTAATCCGCTGAGTGACATTTTATAACTCCTATGAATTGTTCCAGTGAAACGCTTTCTGAACGGATTAGTTCCGTTATCCGTGGCGTCTTGATACTGCTTCGGGAACCTTGCGGCGGCGACAATGTTAATAGGAATATGAGCCAGGAGCATAGAAATGAAAAAGGCCAATAATGTTGTCCAGCAACCTGAAACGCTTTTCGGCGCTTACAAGAAAGCTATCGCCAAGCTTATGGGGGTTAAACGGCTTCAGCATGGAGCAGACTTTGCAGAAGACGCCAGCCCTAAGGATCCCTTCGTCGGCAAGCGCCAACATAACATGGGCGATTTATGGCGAGAACCAATGGACAAGTCTTCCAATGCAGAGAGCGCCACTTCGCAGCCCGACCTTTTTGACACACTACCCGAACAGGTCGCTTCAAAACAAAATTCTGCTATGCTTCTGGCCGAACTCGCCTGATATCAATTCAGGAATGCTTCCGCGCTAGAGCGCGGCGCCTATAGTAATAAAAGCGGTCGCCCTGTCATGGGCGATCGCTTTTTAGGACAAAGCATTTAGAACCTGGCCGGTCGCAGCCTAAGTTGATTTTCTTCCGCGTCGAGATGCGAAACCCAATCCAAACAAAGCCGAAATGAACAAGGGCAACGCCGCAGGGATGGGCACGGTGGAGGCTTCAAAGCTGTTCACATAAAATTCCCGGCCAGACCCGCTATTGTCAAATGAGAACCGAATAAGATCGACGCCCGCAATGACCAGCATTGTCGCTTCGGCAAAAGTATACGAAGCGAATGCCATGGGGTCATTAATTGCAATTAGAAGAGAATTGGTATCGTTGAAATTTAATGATTGGTGGTCTTTGTCAGAAAAAGAAAGGTTACTAAGATTCACCGTCTCCCCAAAGGTTACCGTAACTGCATCGCCTTCACGAATATTGTCATCTGACGGATCCAGGCATGCCGATCCGGGGCCGGAAATCAGTTCCTTGCATGCTCCCAACCCGCCAGGCCCGTTAGAAACGTCATCGAAATATGCAAAAAACAGATCATCCGTTAAAGAAGAAAACGTCACATCAAGCCCGCCGAAATTAATTGTTGTGCCGTCTGCAACGCCTCGCTCATTGCCCGCGGCTTCCGCAACAAAATCCACCAGTGTTGCATTTGCCGAAGCGCAGGATAGAAGTCCGGCGCAGATTGCTGCCGTCAGATATTTTTTCATTATAATAGCCTCCTTTATCTTACTCGTTGACTTGGATTCGATTGATTGCCTCTGCCGTTTTTGTTGTGGGTTGATGTAGGCCGATCCGCCCGAGGGGCCGGGGGGGCATAAGGGCGGATCAGCCTATTCAAAGCCGGGGACTCTGGGCTCCCCCACCCCTGGCTTTGTGTAAATTTAGTAAAGCCCAGGACTAGTGCAGCGCTTTCTCAGCGGCCGCCAATTCAGTCATGCATTCTTTTTCGTTCTTCGCTTTGTGCGCTTTTTCAGCAGCCGAATAATGCTTGAACGCTGCGTCCTTTTTGGCGCCGGCGGGCGCTTTGTCCCAGGCCGCTTTTACGGTTTTCAATTTGGTGTCGGCGTTATTTTTCGAATCCATGGGATTTCACCTTTTCAGTGTTGTGTGCGCAGATACGCACGGGGGTTTTGCCGACCATTTGGACGGCGTTAGCTAACAGGCGCGATAAAACTTCAGCTGCCGCTTCACTTATTTGTAATAAGCGTCATGCGTCGTTTTGAAGGATTGGTCCGAAAAGTCCGGCCATTTGTTCTTATCAAAACCGGGTGCGTCTTTAAGGCGCTGTTTGTCAGTATCCAAGATCATGCATTTATTTGCAGAATCGACTTTCAAGCGGTCGAACGGAACGGCGAATAGCTTTTCCCCCATCCCGAGAACGCCGCCAAAGGACAACACTGCATACTGGATATTGCCGTCCTGCGTGTCGATCATGAGATCCTCGATCTTGCCGAGATCCTCACCTTTGCTGTTTTTGACATGGTCGCCGGTGATCGTGCTTGAAGACATAAGTTTGTTGGTCATGGTATTTCCTGTAAAATAGTTCTGTCGCCTACAAAGGACGCCCCGGCTGTGTTAGCCTTGCGGGCTTGCCTTTGTGGCTATACTGAGAAAATTGCGCCTTAGAGATCTTGTTGCAAGACTCGGAAAATACTCATTCCGCCTGCCGATCGGCATTTTCAATTCCTGAAACACACGATGAGAACGCTGCAAAGAACCATGTCTTTAAATTTTTCTTTTGCACTTATGGGGCGATCCTCACAGATATCCCACTAACGCACGGCCTTTACTTTTGGAGGCGCTCAATTGCTGGTATGAGACGCCAACCTACGGGCACTATGGAACCCTTATTGCCATCGCGGGTTATTCATTCATGCACGGCCGCTGGCCGATTTAGGAGATTTCCATGCGCATATTGAGCATCATGCTGATTACCTGCTTTTTTCTGTCCGCCTGCGAGACGATTAAAGGTGTTGGAAGAGATGTCGAGGACGCCGGCGAAGCAATCGACGACTCTATTGACGACGAATAGAGCGCGAAAACGCGTCAGTTTCATTTATACGCGTATCCAATTGTTCTTGCTTTGCGGAACAACCTTCTGGCTTTTGGCCGCTTGTTCTGCCTTTCCGAAACGTCATACTGACACCATCGCGACAATTGAGGTCGCAACACGAATACACTATGGAATGCAGCGCCTTGGCGCCTCATCAGCCAGGAGCGAATGCTATGCAAAACGTATTTCAGGCTCTTTGATCGAGAGTGACGGGATCGAGGCCGCGAACCTAATTGAAAAGTCGCTTTCGAAGGACGAAATGCGGGAAAATGTGATTGGCGCAAGCGATCCGGTTAGGCAGGCCTTTATCAAGGCCCATTTTGGATGTTCGCTTTCAGGATAATGATCTGGGATTTGATGAATTATCTCTGCATTTCCACAGCGCCGTTTCGTCAATTTGAAAAATGTCAGAATCTGATGCACGCAAACCCACAGGGACCCTTGTGGTAAAGCCTGAAACTATGCGAGTTTCTGAGCTCTCCATCGCCTCGCGACCCAGTTCCTTTTTTCACCCGCTCCGGTGCGCCATCGTTCAAGGCATTGATTACGTTCCGTTTTGTAATCACTCTGTTTCACCAAAAACGAACTTTGATCGCAACAATCCCCTTACGGCCTTATAATGTCGTACATTGCGAATTGGCGTACCGTTAGCCTTGCGAAGTTCAAGAATAATAACAACGTGAAGCGGAGAAAAAACCATGGATACGATAAGTCTGGAAGATCCGATTTTCGCAACATATGCCATCGCGGCCGCGCTCATGATCCTTAAGGCGGTGAGTATGTCTTGGCTAACGGTCGTCCGTATGATGCAGGTAAAGGGCGGCTTTCGTTCGCCGGAAGATCTTAAGAAGACGCCCTTAAATCCTCAACCCAATCCGAATCAGCTCGAACCCAATGAGCGCGTCGAGCGCATTCGGCGTATTCAGATGAACGATTTGGAAAACCTGCCGTTTTTCCTCGTCGCTGGCTTTCTCTACGTGCTCACCGGACCTCCGCTCTTGCTTGCACAATGGTTGTTCTACGGTTACGTAGCGTCGCGATTACTGCACTTCGCAGCTTATTTCACCGGACAGGTTCACGAAGTCCGGGCAACCCTATGGACGGTAGGGTCAGTCATCCTCATCTTCATGGCTATCAAAATCTTCATCGTCGCTATTAGCTAACGGGCTGCTTTAGAAGCCTTTTCTGAATCGCGTTCGCACGACACGCCAGTTCCGGGTTTCACCTGCGTCGGCGCGCCAATACGCTGCTAGCTTAGCGAGACAGTTCTTTAGCATTCGCTGTTGCACTTCGGCTTTTGGAAAACACCCAGGCAACGGCCAGCCCTGACAGTATGCCGGGCATTCCTTCATAAACATCGTTGTGCAGGCCGAAATAACGCCATAGGAGCGCCACAGAGATGCCAATGACAAGGGCGGCGATGGCGCCGGCTTCCGGAATATGGCGGCGCATTGCGTAGATGATGAGGAGCGGCGCGAATGCAGACGCAAGCGTCGACCAGGCGAGAATGACAAGGCTGAAAACGCTGCGCGTTTCAGTGATGGCGATAAGGAGCGCCAGCACCGTCACGAGCGCCGTCGCCATTTTAAGTTTCCAGGTCTTTTCCTGCCGTTCGGGCATCAGGTCATGCGTGATCGCGGCGGAACAACTCAAGACGAGAGAATCGGCGGTCGACATGGTCGCAGCGAAAATACCGGCGAGGATCATGCCGACAAATACGTCGGGTAACAATTCGCGCGCCATTGTCGGCAGGGCGAGTTCAGGATCAAGATCACCGAGCTCAGGCAGGTAAATGCGCGACAGCATGCCAACGCTAGTCGCCAGCACGTAAAACAGCGTAAAATAGCCGTAATACCACATGCGCGTGCGCACCATGTTGTCCGGACTGTCTAACGACATAAAGCGCACCATGACATGCGGCTGCCCGATGACGGAAAGGCCGGCGAACATCCAGCCAATCACGAACAACGCCATGCCGGACAGGCCGGGCAAGACAAGGTCTTTCGGAAACCAGTCGAGGAAATTCGGTACGGCGGCCATCTGTGTAATTGCGCCGTCGACGCCTCCGAGCCCCATGACGCCGACAACGAACAGCACCGACATTGCCGCCAACATGACGAAAGACTGAATGGCGTCGGTCCAGATCGATGCGCGGATCCCTCCGGCTGCGCTGTAGGCAAGGATCATGGCGGCGACGACGACTGCGCCCGTTTTCGGGTTCCAGTCGAGCACGCCCTGCAGCGCCTTGCCGCCGGCGCTGATCTGAGCCGCCGCATACGCGCCGAGAAAAACGACCATGATGATCGCGGCAATGCGCCGCCAAACGATGAATTCCTGATCTTCCCACCATCGCGCCAGCACGGCCGCGAAAGACGCTTCATGGGTTCGCTCCGTCGCTTCACGCAGTTTGCGGTGAATAAACAGCGAGGCGACGAAATCGCCCAGTATCCAGCCAAACATCAACCAGAACGCGGCAAGCCCGGTCGCATAGGTGAAACCGATGACGCCTATGAACATATAACCGGAATTATTGGTTGCTACCGCGGAGAGCGCCGCCAACCAGGGCGGAACTTCGCTACCGGCAAGATAATAATCGGTGCGGGATTTTTTGGCGCGAAAGGCGGAAGCCAGCCCAACGCCGAGAAACAGAGCTAGAAACCCGAGAAAACTGGCGACGATCATCGGCGTTCCTTTTTCTGCTTACGCTTTTTGGTCAGTTTTGATTGAAAAATTTCGCCGAATGCAAGAATCTAATGAATGGTTTGCGTGTTTTCCCGCATGTCCTTGATTTCAACATTTTCAAGATCCAACGAGATACCGGCGTTCATGGGTTCGGCAAGTTGCAGCAATTTGCTCTTGTCATCCTCATCCCACATGGCGAAGGCCAGCAAATGAGCTGTCTTGGCCCCCTCTTCAGCGCGCATGAAAACGAACAGACCATCTTCATTCATGAAATACGTGTGACTGCCGAACGCTTCTTCCAATTTTTCAACGGCCGAATTATCTGTCTTCACCGCCATCAGGTCTGTCTTTTTCTCGACAGTTTTAATCTGCGCATCTGTCAGTTGCATGGATGCCTCCATTCGCTTGATTGATCAGCAAAAATTGCGTTCATACGGGCGGCCGCAAAACCAGGCCCGCATCCTCACGCCGCTTTGCGGCTTTCTTCACGTTCGTCAAACTCCTCGACCAGCGCCTTATGAAGCGCGGCGACGCCTTTATCGTAGTCGCTTTCGTCAATTACAAACTGCACGTCCACATGCCGCATTGGCTGTTGCATGCCGAGAAGCTCTATGCCGTTGTCCGCCAGAGCGGAAACTGCTGTTGACGTCAGGCCAGAGCGATTGAGATCGCTGCCGATCACCGAAAGGACTGCGACCTTGCGAACTGCAATCGATGCTGACGGAAATTTGTCCTCAAGGTCCGAACTTACCCTGCGCGCCGCCTTCAATGACCCATATAGATAATGCGTAATCGTGTTGGCGTTCGATGATTTCGAAACGATCGAAACACGGTGGCGTTCAAGCGCCGAAAGGATCGCTGCATCGTACCCTTTGACGCCGACCATATCCTGCTCAAAGAATTCAAGTGCAAGAACGCTTTTCCGTCCGGTGATAATTTCTGCACCTGGAATATCCGACTTGTAATCGCCGCTGATCACAGTGCCTGAGTCGTCTGGGTCGAACGTGTTCTTCACGCGCAAGGGAATATTCGCCTGACGCAAACCTTTCGCCGCGCGGGGGTGGATGGCTTCCATACCCATATTCGAAAGCTGGTCCGCAACGTCATAGTTGGTCCGGCCGATCTTTCGCACGTTTTCTTCGCCCACAAGCTTCGGGTCGGCGCTTGAAAGGTGAAATTCCTTGTGAATGATGGCTTCGGTAGCGTTGGTAAGCACTGCAGCACGTGAGAAAGTCGCTTCCGTATAACCGCGCCCGTAAATCTGCATCATGCCTTCCCGGCAATGGGCGTAACCGGTAAGGATCGGCAGTTCCTTTTCAAGGTCGACCTGCTCCAGCGCATTCATAATACGCTCATCAAGCGTCGGCGCTTCATCTGCGCGCCATCCAGTCAAATCAATGAAGGATGCGTTGATGCCGTGCTGTCGCAAAAGCAGCGAAGTGTTATGCGCGCTATGCGCCTCGCCGAGCGCGGACAACATTTCACGAACTGTCGACAAATGATCGTCCACGCGAAAATGACCGAATGAGCAAAGGCGCTGAATGTCGAGAAGACAACTTCTGACGCCTTCTATGCGTTCCCTGACAAAATTGTCCGCCGCTGTCTGGTCGGCGTGATCGTCAAAAATATCCGCATTGATTTCGCGCATTTTGGCGCCGACGGATGTCAACGCATCGCCCCAAGTCCAGTCGGATTCTGCGCTAGAAAAAAGCGAGAAGACACCCGGCTCGCCGGTCTTTTTATCTTCGATCAGTTTATTGGTGACGCCCGAATAAGCGGAAACCACGAAAATCCTGTTATAAAAACCGCGGTCCTTATCCTCGCGCAGAAACACATTTTTCAAGATCGCATCCGTATCCGCGATTGACGTGCCGCCAATTTTTTCGACGGTGTGAATGCTTTGTTTCTTTTTAGTCATAGTGCCTCTCACGCGACGTTTGAAAAATTGTCGCTGACTGAATACTGCTTTGACGCGCCGCCTCGGGCAGCGACAAAATCCGGGCGCGGAGCCAGTCCGTTAAACGGCGCAGTCAACCTGTTGGAAACAGCATTGAAAACAAAAAATGCATTGGATCGAGAGTATGGCGTAATATTTGAATTCGACCCATGCAAAGTGTTGCAATCAAAAATCACAACCGATCCTGCAGGCCCCGTAGGCGTCGCGATGCCTTGCTCGGCCACAAGACCGTCTACGATTTTTTCATCGGGAACACCGAACTCCTGTTTTTTGAGCGACTGTTTGTAGTGCTCGTCCGGCGTTTCGCCAACGCATGCAATGAATTCCCGATGCGAACCAGGTACGAACATGGTCGGCCCGTTAAGAGTCGTATTCTCGCTTAGCAGGACCGACATGGAAACGGCGCGCATACGGGGCATTCCGTCTTCTACGTGCCAGGTTTCAAAGTCTGAATGCCAATAAAAGTCCTCGCCGCGAAAGCCCGGTTTATAATTCAGGCGCGACTGATGGATATAGACGTCATCATCGAGAAAAAACCGGGCGATGTCCGCAAGTCTGGCGTCGGCTGCAATCCGTTCGAAAACAGCGCTTTGTTCGTGAATTTTAAAAACAGACCGCACAGCACTGGACTTTGGCTCCGTGATGACCGTGTCGAAATCAATCTCGGGCGGCGCCGACTGCAGCCGCCGCGCCTCCTGTTGCAATGTGGCGACTTCGTGACCTGAAAAAACGTCCTTGATAAGAAGGAAGCCGTCGCGCTCGAACGCTTCAGTCTGCGCTTTGGAAATTGGCGCAGCAGCGTTCCAGCGGCTGTGAACCACTTCATCAACACGCGGCAAAACTTCCGGCGTGTTTTTTATACGTGAAGGATACAAGTCCTCAGCCAATGACATAACAACTACCGTCAACTCGCTTCCTTGATCAATGGATAGGCGCCGTCCGCGTTATGCACTTCCTTGCCTGTAACTGGAGGCGAAAAAACGCATGCCATCACCATTTCTTCCTTGGCCCGAAGAATATGCTTGTCATGCTTGTCGAGCGCATAAACAACGCCAGGCGTAATCGAATGAGTAACGCCCTCGTCCAGATCTTCGATACTGCCCTCGCCGGAAATGCAGTACACGGACTCAAGATGGTTCTGATAATGCATCTTCAATTCCGCGCCTTTGTGGATTGTCGTTATGTGAAACGAAAACCCCATGCCGTCGTCCTTCAAGAGCAGGCGGACACTCGTCCACCCATCGGATTCAACACGCCGGCCGGTTTTCTTCTCTTTGTTGTAATCCCGCAAAATCATCGTGATTCCCTCTTACGCCGCCGCCTTGTCCAAATCTTTCGCCACAACGCGAACGGCAGCGGCCAGAATGTCGAGCCCTTTTTCAAGCTCAGCGTTCGTGATTGTCAGCGGCGTCAGGCATTTGACGATCTCGTCATTGGCGCCGCTGGTTTCGATCACGAGGCCACGCGAAAACGCTTCCTGTACGATCGCGCCGGCGACGGCGCCCGATTTCATATCGAGCCCTAACATCATGCCGCGCCCTTTGATGCGGGCGACCAAACCGCCATGCTCTTCTCCAATCGCCGCAAGTCGGCTTTTCAGGATTTCGGCTTTTTCGGCGATCTCTTTTTCAAACGCATCCTCGCGCCAGAAGGTTTCCAGCGCCACTTTCGCCGTCACGAAGGCGTGGCAGTTGCCGCGAAACGTGCCGTTGTGCTCGCCCGGCTTCCAGATATCGAGGTCGCGTTTGATCAGCGTCAGCGCCATGGGCAGGCCGTAACCGGAGATCGATTTCGCCAGCGTGACGATGTCAGGTTTCAGCTCGGCCGGTTCGAAACTGAAAAAGGTTCCTGTGCGGCCTATGCCCGCCTGAATGTCATCAACAATAAATAGCGCGCCGTGCTTGCGGGCGATGGATTGGATCTTTTTAAGCCATCCGAAACTCGCTGCGTTGAGGCCGCCTTCTCCCTGCACTGTTTCCACAATGATCGCCGCTGGCGCGTCAACGCCGCTCGACGGATCGGACAGGGTTCGGTCGAGTTGCGCCGCCGTATCGACGCCGTCGCCGAAATATTCGTCATACGGCATGTGCGTCACACCGCCGAGCGAAACGCCCGCGCCGCCGCGATGATGGCCGTTGCCGGTACAGGAAAGCGCGCCGAGCGTTACGCCATGAAAGCCATTCGTAAACGCGATGATGTTGTCCCGGCCCGTTTTCTTGCGGGCAAGCTTCAGCGCCGCCTCAACGGCGTTTGCGCCTGTCGGTCCCGGAAATTGCACGACATAATCGAGATTGCGCGGCTTTAAAATCGTGCGCTCGAATTCTAGTAGAAACGCCTCCTTCGCGTCGGTCTCCATATCGAGGCTATGAGTCATCCCGTCGCGTTCGATGTATTCGATCAGCGCCTTTTTCAAGACCGGATGGTTGTGGCCGTAATTGAGCGACGAACACCCGGCGAGAAAGTCGATATATTCATCGTTCTCGTCGGTTGTTACGATGGCGCCCTTGGCGGCAATGAATTTCACGGGGAAATTCCGCGCGTACGACCGCACGTCGGATTCGCGGCGATCGAAAACGCTTGTCTTTGATGTGTCGCTTTTATCAAAAGCCATTGTTTTTTCCTGTTCTGCTTTCAAAGGAAGTCGATGATGTTGTCGGTCACGGCCGCGGATCAGAACGGCCCGATGGTGACCATGTGCTCGGTCTCGTGCGCGCCGCCAAAGTCGCGGTCTTTTTCAAACCACGGCGCGTCCCGCATCGGCGCAGGGGCCGATTTTGCGAGAGACGAGAACAGCCGCCATGATGCTGCGTTATCTTTCGTGATCGTCGTTTTGAGGTAATGCACGCCGGCGGCGGCATCCAAGCCGAGTAAATGCTGGAGAAGTTTTTTACCCAACCCCTCGCCGCGTGCTTTTTCAGAAACCGCAACCTGCCAGATAAAAATAACGTCCGGCTCTTCGGGCGGACGATAGGCGGAAACCCATCCGACAATGTCATCGCCACGCTCCGCGAGCACGCATGTGTTTGCGAAATGCGAACACTGAAGCAAATTGCAATACATGGAGTTTTCGTCGAGCGGCGCGCAATCACGCACCAGCGACCACACATTTTTACCGTCGCGCGCTGTCGGATTGCGTAACGTAATGGCGGGGCGTAGGGAGGCGTCCGTTCCAGCTGACGGCTGAACGGCGCGATCTAGCGCTTGTTCCTGAGACATGAGTATTACTTAGAATATCTAAGCATGCTGTCAACCGAAGCCGCCAAGAGAAATCTGCGCCAATAAAAACAAGCACTTATTGCATGAAGTTTATATGACATTTTTGGCGAAAACTGCCAATTCGGCCCGCCAAATCGCCGATTTCACTCATCATTGAATTATTCGATTCTCGAATAGAATAAGATGAACAAATGTTCTGTTTGAATAGCCGTAATGTGGAAAAATTTGAAAATGGTGCCCAGGGGCGGATTTGAACCACCGACACGCGGATTTTCAATCCGCTGCTCTACCAACTGAGCTACCTGGGCTATTCCAGCCGGATTATTGGGCTCGCGCCCCGGCGGAGCGCGGCTTATAGGCCAGAAAAGCCGGGCTTGTCCATGGGGTTAGGGGCTGAAAATGGCTGCGCTTTGCAGCCCGCCCGCTTCTCGATTATTGAGGAGAAAACATAAGGTTAAATGATGCCCGCTCAGCGAAAAACCAGCAGAAAATCAACAACCAGGAAAGCTGCGGCAGCCAAGAAGCTAACCATGCTCGGGGCGGAAGCCAGGCCTGCTGCATCGCCCGATGAAGCTGTCCTTGAGACCGCGCCAAACCCGCACGCGGATTCATTATATCTTGCGCGGTTTACCGCGCCCGAATTCACCAGCGTGTGCCCGGTCACCGGCCAGCCCGATTTCGCGCATCTCGTCATCGATTATGTTCCGGCAAAACGTATTGTGGAATCGAAGTCGCTGAAGCTTTTCCTGACGTCGTTCCGCAATCACGGCGCGTTTCACGAAGACTGCACCGTAATGGTTGCAAAACGCATCGTGAGTGCCATCAAACCAAAATGGCTCCGCATCGGCGGTTACTGGTATCCGCGCGGGGGAATGCCCATCGACGTTTTCTATCAAACCGGCGAGCCGCCAAAGGGACTTTGGTTGCCTGATCAGGGCGTCGCGCCCTATCGCGGCAGAGGGTAAGGCGGCGTGGAGAACGGACGCATGGGGAATCCGGACGGACGCTACCCAACTTTATCAATCTCAATTCTTGCAGGCGCCGCTTATGCTCTATCCATCGGCCTGCACGAAGCGGCGCATGCCGTCACTGGCCTGATAACCGGCGGCGCGCCGGCATTAATATCTAGTACGGACGTTCGCGGCGATTTTTCCGGCGTGTCCGATGCGGGTTACGCGGCAATCGGCGCCAGCGGATCGCTCGTCAATTTGCTGATCACAGCTGCTGGCTATGTTTTATTGCAACCGGCTGCGCGCCGGACGGACGGCGTCCGCGTTTTTGGTTGGGTTTTATTCGCCATAAACGGTTTTATTCCATTCGTGTATTTGGTTTTTTCACCGCTTCTCGGATTTGGCGACTGGACAAGCGTATTCAATCGTCTCGATGTTCCTTTTCCTTTCCGCCTTGCCGCCAGCGGCGCAGGAGTTCTTCTGTCATTTGTATGGTTTCGCCTGTCTTCGCAAACGCTTGCCGGAATGATCGGCGAAAACGCTCACGCCAGCCGTAAAAGCATCACCCAGAAAATTGCAGTAACAAGCTGGCTTGCCGGAACCGCCGTCGCGCTTGCCGCTGCGCTATTAAGTCCGCTGGATTTCGCCTGGGCCCTGCTTATCGCTACAGGGAGTACGATGGGAACCACATGGCTGCTGTTACCCGCGGCTGATCGCGCAGCTAGTATGATGCACATTGAAAACAATAAGCCCATCCAAGACGCAGCTATATCCATACCAATGCTGCTATTGTCACTAGCCGTAATTGCAGGTTTTATCTTCGTACTTGGCCCGGGTATTCAGTTCAATCCATAAACAAGAGCTGGTGTAGAGATGAAAATTCAGGTGGTTGCGACATTATCGTTTCATAGAACGCTTCCATTCATATTGCTTACCTCCTTGATAGCCGGTTCAGCATTCGCTGAGGCGCTGGAAGGCAAACCGTCACCGGCGGAAATCCTCGCAGCATCAACGTCCGCCGATTGGCGCGCTCTCGATCCGGAAAACACGCTTTACATCGACCTTGAACGGGGGCGCGTCGTGGTGGCGCTATCGACACAGCTGGCGCAGGCGCATGTCGCCCAGGTCAAGGCGCTTGCACGCGAAGGTTTTTATGACGGCCTGTCGTTTTATCGCGTGATCGACGGCTTTGTGGCGCAGGGCGGCGATGTGTTTGAAACGCGGGAAATCAGAACCGCCGCCCAATCCATGAAAGCCGAGTTTGAAGAACCAATGCGTGACAACGTCAGATTCTATCCCATGAAAGATGAAGACGGCTATGCGGCGAGGGCCGGGTTTATCGATAGCCTGCCCGCCGGCATGAGTGCTGACGGCGAGTCCGTTTGGCATCTTCACTGCACCGGCGCATTCGCCTTCGGCCGCAACAATGAGAGAGATTCCGCGAGCACGGAGTTTTATATAACGCTCCAGCCGCAACGCTATCTCGACCGCAACCTCAGCGTATTCGGCCGGGTCGTTCAGGGGATGGAGCATCTGCAGGCGTTGCGCCGGGTCGCGCCGCCCCAGTCCGAAAATGACGATGCGGGTGAAACGATACTATCCATAAAAGTAGCCGCAGATTTGCCCGCAGAAGAACAAACCCCGCTTGAAATCTTAGATTCATCGTCAGAGACATTCGCGGCATATCTTGAATCGCGGCGAAACCGCCCCGAAGAGTTTTTTTATTACCGGCCGAATTATATCGACATTTGCCAGCTGCCTATTCCCGTTCGCGAAACTTCGGCCGAAAGCGCAAGCGAGTGAAACCTGAAAACGCCGGGCCGTGGCGCATCAATTCGAAACATGATGTTTTCGAAAACCCGTGGATTAAAGTCGTCGACCATAATGTAACGCATCCGGACGGATCGCCCGGAGAATATGGCGTCGTCAACTTCAAAAACCTTGCCGTAGGCGTGTTACCCGTCAATGGAGATGGCGCGGTTCCGCTTGTCGGCCAACATCGTTTTCCGCTCGACAGATATAGCTGGGAGCTTCCTGAAGGCGGCGGGCCCGTTGATACGGAGCCGCTGCAATCGGCCAAACGCGAACTTGCCGAAGAAACGGGCTTGAGTGCAGCGTCATGGGCGCCGTTGAGCGCCTTTGACATCTCCAATTCCGTCACCGATGAACGCGCGATCTGTTTTCTCGCATGGGACCTGAGCGATGGCGCGGCGGCCCCGGAACCATCCGAGGCGTTAACCCTGAAATGGGTTTCCTATAAAGACCTGTTAGAAATGGTAATGATGGGCGAAATTACCGACAGTCTTACGATCGTGATGACCCTGACCGCACATGTCAAAGCCTTGCGGGGCGAGGCGCCCGCTCCTATCTCAGGACACCTGCTTGCAGGACGCGCCCGAACGTAGGAAAATAGCCCTCATGTCGAATACGTCGTCACAATCAACGAATGTCGTTTCCCTGTCAGGCGATCAGACATGGTCGCGCATGCGGGTTGAAGCGGCGACGGCCGCCGCGTCGGAACCGGTGCTTGCCAGTTTTCTCCATGCGACCATTTTAAATCACGACAGTTTCAAGGCCGCGCTATCCTATCGTCTGGCGCAAAAACTTTCCGATGCGGAAATGAACGCGATGCTCTGGCGCGAGGTTTGCGCGGAAGCCTATGAAAGCGAGCCGCAAATCGTTGATGCCGCGCTTCATGATTTGCGCGCTGCGTTCAATCGCGATCCCGCCTGTCATGATTACATGCAGCCGTTCCTATATTACAAAGGCTATCTGTCCCTGCAGGCGCAAAAGACCGCGAACTGGCTTTGGCGCCATGACCGCAAGCCGCTCGCGCTTTATCTTCAAAGCCGCATGTCGGAACTTTTCGCTGTCGATATTCACCCTGCGACGAAAATCGGCAAGGGCGTCTTCATCGATCACGCGACGGGTATCGTCATCGGCGAAACAGCCGTCGTTGAAGATGATGTTTCCATCCTTCAGAACGTCACGCTTGGCGGCACCGGCAAGGAGTCGGGCGATCGCCATCCAAAAATTCGCCGCGGCGCGCTGATCAGCGTCGGCGCCAAGGTTCTGGGCAATATCGAAGTGGGCGAAGGCGCGAAAGTCGCCGCCGGCAGCGTGGTGTTGAAATCGGTAGACCCGCACTGCACTGTCGCCGGCGTTCCCGCCAAGCCCGTCGGAACGTGCTCGGAACAAAGCCCGTCAGAAACGATGGACCAGAACTTTTACTACGACACCTATTCGATCTAGTAAGAACGCGCTGAACCCGCCCCACTTTTTCAAACGGACGCCGGCATGCGCGTAGATTTATTTGATTTCGACCTGCCGCAGGAGCGGATCGCGTTGTCACCTGCATCCCCGCGCGATGCCGCACGCCTTCTGCATGTGCATCGGACTGTCCTCGAAGACAGGATCGTCAGCAAACTCCCCTCTCTGTTACGGCCCGGCGATCTTCTGGTCACAAACGACACGAAAGTTATCCCTGCGCAACTTTTCGGCACACGCGCCGCACGCGGCGAAGGCGGCCCAGTTTCTCTCGAAGCGACTTTGCACAAGGATCTCGGGAACAATTGCTGGCGCGCTTTCGTGCGTCCCGCCAAGCGGTTGAAAGAAGGCGATGTCGTCGCATTCGAAAGCGGGCTGTCCGCTGTCGTGACATCACGTGACGGCGCCGAAGCGGATTTGCAGTTCGATATCGCCGGTGCTGACTTTCAAACCACGCTTGAGCGCGCCGGTGTCATGCCCTTGCCGCCATATATTGCACGCAAACGCCCCGCGGATGAAACCGACCGCGAAAATTATCAGACGATGTTTGCGGATCAGGCCGGTTCCGTCGCCGCCCCGACGGCCGGGCTTCATTTCACGCCGCATCTGATGGAGGCGTTGAAAGCGAACGGCGTCCAGCATCTTTGCATTACCTTGCATGTTGGCGCCGGCACATTTCTCCCTGTTACTGCGGAAGATACCGCAGATCATAAGATGCACGCCGAATGGGGCGAGATTACCGAAGCCCAGGCGGCGCAGATCAATAAAACGCATGCGAAGGGCGGACGCGTAATCGCCGTCGGCACGACATCATTAAGGCTGTTGGAAAGCGCCGCCGATGAACAAGGCATGGTGCATCCCTTTACAGGTGAAACCGACATTTTCATCACGCCCGGCTACCGCTTTAAGGCAGTTGATATGCTGATGACCAATTTTCACCTCCCGCGTTCAACGCTATTCATGCTTGTTTGCGCTTTCGCCGGTATTGAGACTATGAAGGCCGCCTACGCCCATGCGATTGATAAAAGATACCGGTTTTATTCCTATGGCGACGCCTGCCTTCTGGAGCGCGAACAGTGAGTGAGATTTCCATCGACGACTTTCTCAAAGTCGAAATTCGCGTCGGAACCGTTATCGATGTGCAGCCTTTCGAAAAGGCGCGCAAACCGGCATGGAAAGTCTGGATCGATTTCGGCGATAACATCGGTGTCAGAAAATCGTCTGCGCAGATTACAACGCACTACAATAAAGAAGACCTTATGGGCCGGCAGGTCGCGGCTGTCGTGAACTTCCCGCCGCGTCAGATCGCGAATTTCATGTCGGAAGTTCTGGTGCTCGGCTTTTCCGATGAGAACGGAGAGATCGTGTTAATCGGTCCCGAGCGGCCCGTGCCCAACGGGGAGCGCATGCATTGAGCGAGACTTTTGGCTTCACCCTCAATGCGACGGACGGCGGCGCCCGGACCGGCGTCGTCGCGACGCCGCGCGGTGAGATCAGAACCCCGGCCTTCATGCCCGTTGGCACTGCTGGAACGGTCAAAGCCATGCTGCCGGAGCATGTGCGCGCCACGGGCGCCGATATCGTTCTCGGCAATACGTATCACTTGATGTTGCGGCCCACGGCAGAACGCGTCGCGGCGCTTGGCGGCCTGCATAAATTCATGAACTGGCCGAGACCGATCCTGACGGACTCCGGCGGTTTTCAGGTGATGTCGCTATCAAAACTTCGAAAGCTGACCGAAGACGGCGTCTCCTTTCAGTCGCATATCGACGGCTCGCGCCACATGCTGACGCCGGAACGCTCGATCGAGATCCAGTGCCTGCTCGGTTCCGACATTCAGATGCAGCTTGACGAATGTCCGGCGATCCCGATCGAGCAGACACAAGCGCGCGAATCCATGCTGCTGTCGGCGCGATGGGCCGAGCGGTCAAAACGCGCCTTTGAAGAAAAATCACAACCGGGTCAGGCGCTGTTCGGCATCGTTCAAGGCGCCAATTACGAAGACCTGCGCCGCGAAAGTCTCAACAGGCTGATGGAGATCGATTTTCCGGGGTACTCCATCGGCGGTCTCGCTGTCGGCGAAGGCCGCGAGGAAATGTTCCGCGTGCTTGAATTCACCTGTCCGCACATGCCCAACGATAAGCCGCGCTATCTCATGGGCGTCGGCAAGCCTGCCGACATTGTCGGCGCCGTCGCCCGGGGCATCGACATGTTCGACTGCGTCGCGCCGACCCGGTCTGGCCGCCACGGACAGGCCTGGACGAAGTCCGGCGCCATCAACATCAAGAACGCCGAATTCGCAGACGACCCCTCGCCGCTCGACCCGGCCAGCACCTGCCCGGCGAGCCGCGATTATTCGAAAGCCTATCTGCACCACCTTTTCAAGGCTGGCGAATATCTCGGTCCTATGCTCCTTACTTGGCACAATCTACAATATTATCAGGACCTTATGGCGGGACTGCGGGAGGCGATCTCTGCCGGGCGCCTCGCCGCTTTTATTGAAAACTTCAAGGCGGAAACCGGCGAAACGGTTGTGTGAAATAAGGGCCGTTTTGCCCGGGCGAATCGGTTGACCGCGAAGGGCCGCGCTCCTATGTTCCGCGCCTTCCGAGGCGTATCGCCGCTCCACGATTATCACCCGTGAGCGGCTTTTGTTTGCCGGAAAAGTCTTTATAGACGACGCGTTTTTCGGTCGGAGTGGGCCCTTAGCTCAGTTGGTAGAGCAACTGACTTTTAATCAGTAGGTCGATGGTTCGAATCCATCAGGGCTCACCACTCTTTCGCTTAAAACTTGTAACGCAGACCGCCATAGACAGCAGGCGGAGCGCCGGGCGTGAAGATCCGCGCATTGTCGAGGTTTTGCGAATAGACGGGCGTGACGCCGGCGACGTAGGCTCGGTCGGTGATGTTCTCGCCCGACGCGTAGATTTCGATCTGGTCGTTCAGCGTCATGCCGGCGGAAAAACCGATCACGGCGCCGGTGGGAACCGAAACCTCGTTCACATGATCGGCGAAATAGTCGCCGCGCGTGTAGGCGACGTTGAGGGCGGCGAACCAGCGCCCGTCCACCTTATACCGCAATTCGCCCCGATAAAGATGAACCGGCGCGCCGGCGATCCGGTTGCCGTCAATCGGGCCCAGCGGATCGGCGTCAATGAACCGAAAATTATTGTAGTTATAAACATTACGCAGGGTCAGCGCGGCGCCCCGTGATCGCATGGCGCCGGGAAAAAGATTCAGATCAATGCCCGCTTCGACGCCCTTGTGCGTGGTCTTGTCTACATTTTCAAAAACATCGCCGTTCACAAAGCTCGACGGATCGGCGAGGTTTACAATCTCATTTTCAACATCCGTGTCATAATAAACGATATCCCAGCCGACCCAGTCGGACAGCGAACCGCGCAGCCCCGCCTCCAGCGTGAACGCATCCTGTTCTTCAAGACTGTTAAAGTTTGTGGGTTCTTCGTCGATGAGTTCATATAACGATGGCGGCTCATAGGCGCGGCTGGCGCTGGCGTAGACCTCGACATTGTCCAGCATCTGATATGCTGCGCCGGCGCGCGCCGCGACGCCGGTGAATGTACGGCTGTCCGTATCGTCATCGTCAAAATCGGTGAGGTCTCTTTCAACGCGAATAAATTTCACGCCGAGATCAACCACAAGCTTTTTTAGGGGTTTGTAAAAGCCCTGAACGAACCCGTTCAGGTTTTTCGAACGGTGTTCCGTATTCGACAACGGATCGCCCTTCGAACCGTTGATGTTTTCAAACCGGTCTGATGTCTGGCTGCCGGTCGTATAAGAACCGCCCGCGCGATAGAGCAGCTCCCGGCCGAAAACCGGCATGACATGCTCTACCTGCGCCCGGGCGCCCCATTCGCTTCCCTCTTCTTCTATAAACCCTGCGAAATCGACTTGCGGGCTCGATACTTCCCGGCGTGTATAATGACCGCCGATCTCGACATCATGATCGAAGATAGTGAACTGCGTCATGTTCGCGATCCGCGCTTCCCTGATGTCTCTTGCGAAATCATCCTGACGCGCGCCGTCAATAAGGTTGAAGACCGGACCGCCGGGGAAGAGCGGCCCTAACGTGACCGGCGGCGTCGGCTCCTGCGGATCGCTCAGCGCAAGCGCTGGCTCCAGTCCGCCCGCAAGCTCTGTCTTGCTGTTGACGGCGTCGACGAAAACGCGCGTCGAAAGAAAATCGGAAAATCGATAACCGAGATTACTGTGAAACTGCTCGCTTGAGCGCCGGTTATTGTCGCGAAACCCGTTTTCATAAACGCCGGTTGCGGCAACATAATAATCAAGCGGCGAACTCTCCGGCCCGCTAGCGACCGCCACATGCGCCTGGCTTGCCGGTTTGCCGTCACTGCTGGCGCCGATATCTACCCGCGCCGTCAGCCCCTGACGCGCGGTGCGGCCGGTTTTCGAAACGAAGTTGACGGCGCCGCCAAGATTGCCGCCCCCTTCGCGCAACGTCGCGACGCCGCGATAAAGCTCAATCGACTTTGTCGATTGAAGGTCAATTTCCGACGTGTTGCTGGTTCCGTGCACATCGGTCAGCGGTGCGCTGTCGCGCAACATGATCACCGTCGAGCGGTGCTGATTGTTAGCGATCGCGAAGCCGCGCATGACGATTCGCGGCTCCTGAATATCAAGGGTGTTTACCATCACCCCGGGCGCGAAAAAAAATCCGTCGCCGGCGTCGTCAGCGTAGTTGTCAGCAAAATCGCTTTGGTCCCGCTCATCCGTTGCCGCTGCGCGCGCCAGTGCTATATACTCTTCGAGCGGGCGGTCGCGTAATGATTGTACGAAATACGGGCCGGTTTCTTCGACAACATTCGCCGTCTTAATTACGGCACCTTCGGCCGTTGAAATCGCGAGCGCAAGCACGGAGCACGCCGAGACCCATATTCGTTTTTGCTGCGTCATCCCTCGTTCTCCAAATTCAATTAGAACAGCTCTGTCGGCGCTCTTGCGCACGTCACACATGTTCTGATGATCCCCTTTCAAGCCGTTGCGGCCAGCTTATGAAAACAAGCCGATATCCGGTTGACCGAAATTCGAAAGACCCGGCAGCGCGTCGTTAAGCTCGCTGCTGTTCAGCCCGAACCAGCCGCCAAGCGTCGCTGCGAACTGATCAACCGCAGTTGTTGGAATAAGACGGCCGTTGCCAGTATCGTATTCATGGCCGATCGCGGGTTCTGGAAACTCGCCGACAATGCGCGCGCCGTTGACGCCACCGCCGATGACGAAGTGATGCGCGCCCCAGCCATGATCAGTGCCGTCGCGATTGACCGTGAGAGTCCGTCCGAAATCCGACGCAGTAAATGAGGTGACACTTTGATCAACGCCCATCTCTGCAGTTGCATCGTAAAAAGCGCGCATGGCCGTAGCGATGCCGCCATGCAGACGAGGAATATTTTCGTGCTGGTTCGAATGCGTATCGTAACCGCCGTCGCCGACAAAAAAGATCTGACGGCTGACGCCGAGTGACGCGCGAAGCGCGATAATGCGTGCAACGACCTGAAGCTGCGCGCCAAGAGAGTTCTGCGGAAACGCGGTCGCGAACGGCGCGGCCCCGCCAAAGGACTGGCGCAATGTTCTGTTCGCATCAATCGACCGGTTCATTACGCCCGAAAAATCGCGTTGCAGGAGATTTGTCAGGGCTTGCCCTTCGGACCGCAGGCTCGCTTCATAGATGCCGGGAAGCTGCGCCGAACCGAAAAGCGAGCCATCACCAAGCCCGCGAATTTCCTGCGGGCCGCCTGAACCGACCTGATACTGCCCGACAATTTCACCTTGCAGGAAAACGGTCGTCCCTGACGTCGATACGGTGGTGAATGTTGCATCCGAATTGCCGAGCGACGCGGCGATCATATCCGCCAGCCGTCCGCCCCAGCCGAACTGCGCGCCTTCAGGGCGAGAAGACATCCAGACCGATTGCTGGTCATTGTGCGAGAACAGCCGGGGCGGGCGCGGCGCGGTGCGACTTTCAAACTGCGTGCGGTTGAGGGGCACAACAAGCGGGCCGACATTCGACACGATCGCGCCGTCGCCACGATCAATCAGATCATGTAAAGGCCCGAGCTCCGGCGGCAGGGCGAACTGGCGTCCTCCGAACGAAGCTGCATTCGCAAGATTGAGTGGCAGAAGCCGGTCGCGGTCGCGGGTCGAGCCGCCTTCATTGTTGTCGTAGCGGTTTAAAAGCGCGCGACGAATATCCGCATACTGGTTATAGTTCGCCGTATCATAAGGGATGACCGTGTCGTGCCCGTCCATGCCACCGAACAGAAAGACGCAAACAATCGCGCGATAACCGGACGTATCGGCGGCAAATGCATTGAAACGCATCAAATCATTCGCGAATCCCGCTGCCGCGCCCAAAGAAAATGCAGCACCGGTTTTCAGAAAATTGCGCCGTGAAAAACTCATGGGAACCGTTCCTAGCGGGAAATGACGTAATCGGAGGACGTCATGAAAAGGAGAACAGCTATGCGCACGCGAAGCTCGTCACGGCTGAAGGAGCCGCTGCCGGCATCAATCGCGCTGACTGCGCTTATGATGCGCGAGCGAGCGCCTCCGCTTAACACTCCTGAGGTCAATAAAAGGTCCAAATGATCGACCAGCCCTGCAGGATCGCCGGCGAGCGCAAGTTCCTCAGCATAATCCGGCGCAAAGTTGGTCCGCCCTTCCCGATTGACAATAAAATCATCCATGAAATTCGCGTAGCCGGTAACGCTCGCCGCCGTTGTAATTTGAAGCTCTGGCGCCACCAGACCGGCCGCAGCGCTCTCCGTCCCCGGCGCAACAAAGCCCGGCCGATAAAAATTGAAAACAGACGGCGAACGATAAGCCTGCTGATTGAGGCTTGACGGCGAGCGCGTATCCTGAAGGCTTTCTTCTGAATCAATATTCGTGCGGGTGACGCCGAATGCCCGCGCCCAGTGCGTGAAACGGATAACCGGTTCACGGAGCTTCCCGTACGCCGGATTCGCAGCGAACGCTGAATTTCGCGCCTCATCATCCATGAGAATTGCAGCAATAACTGCTCGCATGTCGCCCCGGCCGGCGCCGCCGGCGATCTGACCGTCTGCGAACGTATATCGTCCTGTTCTGAATGCATTGGCGACGCGGCCCACATAGGCCGGCGATGGATTACTGGTGACAAACCGCTGAATAAGCTGCCGTGAAATAAACGGCGCTGTGTTCTGGTGGTTAAAAAGCGTATCGAGCGCGATGGAAATGCTTTGATCTCCCGGCGTGTTCGGCGGTATTGTTGTTCCCAAAAACGACTTTGCTTCGGGCGAGTGCTCTTCATTAAACATCACCAGCGGGAGATATTCCGGGCGAACCGTATCCGGGCGGCCAAGAAACTGGCTGCGCTCCGCCCAACTAAGCCCGGTGAAAACTTTTGCGAGCTCCGTCACGTCCACATTGTCGTAAGTTTCAATCGGCTCGCCGCCGCCATCGAGGCGCACCTCGCCGTTTGCCGTCAGTTCAAGCGTGCCGATGGTGAAGAGCTGCATGACTTCGCGGGCGTAGTTTTCGTCCGGCACAACCTCGGTTGCAGCGTCCGCCTTCTGGTTTTGCAGATAAGTCAGCCAGATCGCCATGGCCGGGCTGTAGGTGATGTTTTCGAGCGTCTGACGGAAATTTCCGAATGCGCCGGCGGACATCATGTCCATGTAGTTCGCCATGGCGACTGGGCGATCCAGCAGCATGCCGTCCGAGTAGGATGCAACAAGTATCTGTGACAACGCATAACCGGCGCGCTGGCGAAGCTGATCGTCGCCGATGATCGCGCGCGTCCAGAATGTTTCGCTGAGTTCCTTCTGCCCGGCCTCAGCGCCGGACGCTTCGACCAGCAAAACGCTTTGCAACAGTGACTCTTGCGGTTTGGCGAACTCTTCCGCAAACCATGCCGAATAACCGATAGATTGCAGCCGCGCAATTTCGCCGGTACTCGCCCCAAACGTCGCCTGGTTCAAAAACCGTGAGGCGTCTTGTGCGGTGATCGCTGCCATTGTCGGCGGCGGTGACGGCGGCGTTGCTGGGGCCAACTCATCGCCAGAGCCGGAACAAGCCGCAAGAGCCGCACAAACCGCAAGAGCCGCGCAATTGCGGCGGCTTAAAAATAGCGAGAACGCCATCCACCCTGCTCCCTATTGCGAGAGCCAGTGACAACCTCACCCCATAAAACCAAATGAACACCGGATCGACAATTTGACTAAACTCATCCGGGTCATGGGATCATCGCTGGTTTTATACGCTAGTGCTTGAAGATGGATTTTTGGTCAGATTGCGAAATACTTGAAATCAGGCGACGGCGGCATCATATATTTTTGCATACAGCGGGATGTTGGGCGGATTTTCACCTGTTCCCCATAAAATTTTAGGCTAATGTTGCGCATCAAAAGCGAACGCACGGATTGCCGGTGCGCTCATGTCGGAAGTGTGAGCAAGGGTTTTGAAAGATTGCAGAAAAACACGATTGGCCTTACCGCTATAGATTGAGAAACTAGGACAAAGGGACTTTCTCATGGCGTCAGACGAAAATCTCACCGACCGGTTTGAAGCCGTCCGGGCGCGCTTAAGGCAAGCCCAGAATGAGACGGCGGAGAAAACCGATCGCCGCACGGACAGGTCGCGCAGGACAAGCCTCAGCGGATCACTCGAAGAAGCGACAACAACGTTGGGCGACATAGAAAATTCCGAAGCGTTCAAAATTCTCACTGACGCCAGTCTCGATCCGCAGCAGAAGATTGAAAAACTGACGGCGCTATTGAGCTTCGATGAAAACGATCTTGAAGGTAACGTTGAGCGTCTCAATGAAAACCGCGCCATCGTCGCCGCCTTGCTTGCTGACTTTACACAACACAACAAGGAAAGCATTGAACTCGTTCGCGATAACCCTCTGTCGCATCTAAGAACCGGCATTAAGGACGTCTTCGAAGAATATCATTCTCTTGTTGGCGATCGTGCAGACCTTAAGGCCAAGCTAGAACTCATCGACAAGCTGATCGAGGAAAAAGGCGGTCCGCAAGGTTTGATTGACGCCATGCTGGCGGCGCGCGACAAGGAGGTTGAAAAAAACGCTCTCGAAAAGGCTCTCAACGAAGCAACTGGCACGGTTGAACAACTTAACAGCGACATCGGCGGGCTGAACGCAGAAGTAAAAGCGCTGGCGCGCGCCATAGAAACGGACGAGAAGGACGCCTTTCTCTTTTTCAAGGGCGAAAAGAAAAAGCTTCTCACTCGACGGCGCGAAGCGCGGACGGAAAAAGAAGCTACTATAGAGAAGAAAAAGGCCGCGCTTGTTGATGGCCAGACCGACCTTGCTGAAAAAGCTGGAGCCTATCAGGCATTCGTCGATACGGACGACTGGCGCATCAATGAAAAGATTCTTGAAATTCTCGATATCGGAAATGAAGAATTCATTGAGCGCGTAAAGGCGCTTTCTGATATTACGCTAAGCTATATCGACAACACCGAAGAAACCCTCACCGGGGTCCGCGACCAACTGGAATCGCTGTTGCAGCGCGTGACCGGCGTGCACACGCTCACCCACAACACTAAGGAAAATGTCGCCGTGATGCTCGACGCGCAGCGCAATGCGCAAGGGTTGAATGCGCAAATGCTGAAAGCGTTCGAAGGTGAAACGGACGCCAGCGGCCTGGACGCCTTGACGCGGGAAAAGAAAAGGCGCGCGCTGAATCAGCATGTCTCAGCCATCGACAAGACAATTCAGTCGACAGCCGCCGTTTCCGGCGAACTCGGAAAGATTGAATCGAGCCTGACGAACTTCAAGGACCAGATGGAGGAAGGCCTCGCCGACGCCATCGAACAACAGATGCTGGCGGTCGGCAGCGCCGCCGTGAGCGGCAACAACACGCTGATGCGCGTCGAGGGCCTTGCGACTTTCGTACAGTCCGTCATTACCAAGGGCCAGTACACCAAAGAATCAGAAGCTGCGCTCGGCGAACTCGCCAAGGAGATGGAACGCGCGCTAATGGGCCGGATGGCGAAGAACGCCTCGATCAGGGATCTCAATGCAACGCTCAAGGAGATGGCGGACTCCATAGACGTCAAAAATGACGTTGTTCTCGAAATCGCCGAGGAAAGAAAAGCGCTGATCGACAGGCTGATCGAGCAATCCGAAAACCTTGCCCGCGCCAACGAAGAAGCCCTTGCCATTGAGGCGACAGTAAACAAAAAGCTTTACGCCTCAGAGGACGAGTAATTTTACCGGCGGGCCTGATATTCCTGACTGACAGGCAAAGATGGAAAACAAGCTTCTATTCGACCTTGAAGACTATCTCGCAATCATAGAGCCGGATTTTCATTTCGTCGGCGAAGGCGATATTGAAAAGATATCGAGCATTCTTGGTCAGAACCAGTACTCAAACCTTATCTATGCGGGCCGTTCGGGCGTCGGGAAGACGGCGAATCTCTACGGCATCATCCAGAAAAAGAAGAAAACCATAGAAGGAACGCTCAGGCCTGATGAAAAGCGCCTGCCCCTTCACATGGTTGATCGGCGGTTCTTGCTCCTCGACACCAATACGCTCTTCGACAGCAACGATCCGCAGAAAATAGAACAAAGCATCAAGCTTGTTTTTACGGAACTCGACAAACCTGGCGACCATGTACTCGTCGTCGAAGACGGCAATGACCTGCTTAAGGGAATCGAAGATAATCAGTGCCAGGGACTGATTTCCATTCTGGTGCGTGAACTGAAAAAGCGCGCCTTTCACTGCATTCTCATGGTGCGTGACGAGCCTGGTAAGAATAAACTCGGTGAAATTCTGAACTGCCATTCCGATATCGCTGAACTCTTCAGCGTTCTTGAAAAAAAACCGCCCGCAAGGGATGAAATTCAGCAAATCATGGCGCAAAGCAAAGCGTCTATCGAACGGCATTTCGATAACCTTGCGATCAGCGATGACGCCAACCGCGAGATCGTCAACTTGACGATGCAATATCCGAATCTTTCGATCTATATGCGTCATCAGCCGGCCCGCGCCCTGCGCGTGCGCGACCGTATCGCCAGCCAGTTTGTCTCGCGACGGCAGGCGCGCCCGCCGGAACTCGACTCGCTTGAGGCAGATCTTGCAGCGGTCGGAGAAAGTGACGCGAAAAAACGGGACGCCGTTCAAGGCAGGATCAACGATATCAGGAAGGTTTGGGAAGAGCGCACGCACGCACTGGGTCAAGCCTATCTCGAAAAGCGCAAGCATGAGCGCGGCATTGAAGAATTGAACCTCGAACTTTCCAAAGAGGAAGAAAAACTGCGCGCATCATTCGCTGAGGCTCATGGCCGCGATGCGACCGACCGCGACCTCGCCGCGCATAAAACCTCCGAAATCAAGGAGATTGAAAAATATTTGCGTGAAACCACGAGACTGCTAGAAGAGGCGGATAAAAAGGCGCGCGCCGTCCGCAGCCGTCATAATGAAGAGCTCGAACTTACGGTCGCCGATATCCGCGATCTTTTCAGCGAGATGTCCGGCATTCCCACTAAAGATCTGAACGCCGATGAAGCGACGCGGGCGCTGGGCCTGGAAAGCCGTCTGAAAGAGAAAATCTTCGGGCAGGACGATGCGGTCGCCACAATCGCCGATGCGGTGCTTACAGCGAAAGCGGGACTGAACAATCCTGAAGCGCCAATCGGTTCTTTCATCGCCGTCGGCTCGTCCGGCGTCGGCAAGACTTATTCGGCCGAATGCCTCGCCGAAGATTTGTTCGACGACGCTGACGCGCTCACCGTGTTCGACATGTCCGAATTCATGGAAAAACATACCGTCGCGCGCCTGATCGGCGCGCCGCCTGGTTATGTCGGCTATGGCGAAGGCGGCATGTTGACGAATGCTGTCCGGCGCCGGCCCTATCAGGTGATCCTGCTTGACGAAGTCGAAAAAGCGCACCCGGACGTTTTCAAAATCCTGTTGCAGCTTTTGGACAAGGGCCGCCTTAGCGATGAACTCGGCACGGTCGATTTCAAGAACACGCTGTTCATCATGACAACGAACCTCGCCCAGAAGTTGAGCTTTGACGAGGCGCGGACATCGGAAAATTCAAGCGAGGATATCAAGACGGAAATAAGGAAGATCTTCCCGCAAGAACTGATCAACAGGGTCGATGCATTCCTCCTTTTCAAGGCGCTCAAGACCAGCGACATTGAGCGCATTGTCAAACGGCTTATCGGCAAGAAAAACGACAACCTCATGAAACAGAAAAAAGCGATACAAATAGAACTGCCTGACAGGGATATCGCTGAAATTGTTGCTCGCAAATACCTGCAGGAAGAAGGCGCGCGGCAGGTGCAAAAATTCGTCCAAAACAACCTTATCAATCAGGCGGCCAAGATTGTTCTGGCGCATTCAGGCGAGACCGGCGGCGGGGTGATCAAGGCGGCGTTCAATCCTGAAAACGACAGCTTTTCCTGGGATTATGAACCTTCTGCGCCGCAAGCTAGGGCGGCGGAATGAGCGAGAAGGATAAATCGCTTAACGACGCCCTTGCAGCGTTAAAGAAAGCGCAGCACACGGAAGGTTTCGAACCGCGCAACCCGGAAAAGAACTCAAAAAAGTCCGCATCACATATAGCCGGTATCAGCGCCCTGATTTCTTTTTGGTCAAAACTGACGGCAGGCGCCGATATGGTGTGGAACGGCTGGCTGAAACCCGTGACGCGATTCTTGTCTCCATTTACAAAGCGCATCATCAGTTTTTACCGGTGGAGTTTCAAAACATTCGCGTACAAACGATCAGGGGACGAACGCACGCTTTCGCGCCAGAAAGCGGGCTTTACCGTATTGGCGTTGGCGTTCATCACTGTTGCGGCGCCGTACGCGCTTGTTCGTCACATTATTCCGTTCGTCTCGCGCACAATCTACGACGCAGGCATGCTGGCGACAATGAAAGAGGATACGCTATATCTAGGCCGCGCCGAACTCATCAACGCTGATAGATCCGTCTTTCAGGTCATGGGGTGCCGCGATATTGACGGCTGCGACGGCGGCGACAACACAACCTACTATCGTTTGAGAGATAACGTTATTCTCGATATCAAATACTGGACCACGCGGTTTGAGCCTTACGATCCGGCCGAGATCGCCGGCGCCATGGTCAGCGAACTCAACGACTGCACGATCAAATATTACGGACGCCGGGTAAAAGCCTTCGGCTGGTACCCTTACATCGTCAATGCATCTTGCGCGCCCGTGCTGGGACGCGACTGACCCCTACCGCTCCGTGAACGCCTGATCGAGCGAGCGGGAAACCGGCTTCAGAATATATTGCATCAGCGTGCGTGACTGCGTGACGATTTCGGCGCGCACCTGCATGCCCGGCGTTAGCTTGCGCGCCCGCGCACCGATTCCTATTTCCTGCTGTGAAAGTGCAATGTAGGCGACATAGTAGGCGTCGCCCGTGCGCTCATCGGTGAAAGTATCGGCAGACACATGCGCCACCCGGCCTTCGATCTTGCCATAACGGTTCGGGTCGAACGTCGTCACGCTGACATCGGTCTCAAGCCCGACAGCAATATGCCCGATATCTTTGGGATTGACCCTGACTTCAGCCATCAGCTCGGCGCCTGTTGGCGTAATCTCGGCGACAACTCCGCCGGGACGAACCACATCACCCCGTCCGTTTACAAGGACATCATTGATAACGCCGGCGATCGGCGCGCGAACCGTCAAACGCTCGGAGCGGTCTTTGAGCGAAGCGATCGGTTCTTCAAGCTCTGCAAGCTCTGCAATCACTGTTGAGCGTTCTTCGGCGATGCGGGTTTGAAATTCTGCTTCCGCGCCCTCGCGGTCGGCCCTCGCGCCGGACAAAGATTGCCGGGCCTGTTCAAGACGTGACTGCGCGCCCGCCGCTTTTGAACGCGCCGAAGCGACGGCTGCTTTAGCCTGCAAGTAGGACTGCTTCGAAGTAAAGCCCTTTTCGATCAGCTCTTCCTGGATCGCCAGTTGCTGCTGCGCGAGATCGAGCAGGTCTTTTTCAGCCCTCAGCTCAGCTTCTGCTTTGCTTACTTCTGACTTTGCCGATGCTTCACGTTCCGAAAAGGTCGCCATTACCGCCCGGTGCTGCTCGATAATCGCCGTGTGCACGGTAATCTGTTCGGCGACCATTGTCGGCCATTCATCGATATAGTCCTTGAAATTAGGTTCGCGTGACGACGCCTGTGCAGAAAGACGCTCCGAACGCAATTCAAGGTTTGCCCGCCGCGCCTCGTAACGATCAAACTCGCCGCCTGCATTTTCCGTCCGCAACCGAACCAGCGGCTGCCCTTCCGCCACCACGTCGCCGGGCGCGACCAGCACTTCGTCTACGATGCCGCCTTCAAGGTGCGCCGCTTCGCGCGTAGAACCGAACGGTGCGACTTCACCTATAGCGACCGATAACTCGCGAACATTGGCGATATTCGCCCAGACAAGCAGAAGAATGATGAGTCCGCTGATAATCGCCATGGCCGCATGGGCGAGAAACGGCGGCGCACCTTCTTCAAGCTCAATCGGCAAGGACAGACCATGTCGTTCGCCGACATTTTCATGATGCTGTTCGGTATTTTGCGCTGTAGTCGTCATTGTTCTGCTCGCAATTCCATGTCCTTACGCCGCCATGATTTTCGGCACGACCTGATCGGGGGCGCCGATGTCCCTGACCAGCCCGCGATCCAGCCACACGACGGTATCGGCAAGACGCATATGGCTCGGGCGCTGGGTCGTCATGATGATCGCGCTAGTGCGCCGTTTTTCTTCAAGTATCGAAAGCAGCGCTCGCTCACCCGAAAAGTCGAGCGTCGCAGCTGGTTCATCCAACAGATAGATCGGCGCGTCCTTGATGAAGGCGCGTGCAAGAATGATCCGGGAGACGAGCGGGTCCGGCCATGTCGCGCGCGCCATAACGGAACAACGTGTTTCGAGCCCTTCGTCTAGCGCACCGCCGAAATATTCATCGATGCCAAGCCTGCGTACTACCGCATCGATTTCTTCGTCGCTTGCATCAGGGCGCGCAAGGCGAATGTTCTGCGCGACCGTGCCGTGGAACAGGTCCGGCGATTGCAGCCCGACACCAAGCGCATGACGCCATTCGCCCTTGTCCAGTTGGCGAAGGTCGAGACCGTCGACAAAAATCGACCCGGCTTGCTGCTGATAAAGCCCCATCAACACCCGGAGCGCCGTGGATGTGCCCGATCCGCTCTGTCCATAAAGACAAAGGAGCTGCCCCGGTTTCACCTCAAACGATACGCCTCGCAGCGAAGGTTCGCGCGCGCCCGGGTAGCGGAACGATATCTTGTCGAAGACGACGTGCCCCTTGAATGTCCTTGGAATCGAAGGGCCGCTGTTCGGTTCGCGCTCAAGCGGCATTTTTACGAGCCGGTCGATCTGTTGAACGCTTTGCATCGTTTGCCCGAGCGTCAAGCCGCTCAGGAAGATATTCCTGATTGGCCCGAGGACGCGCCAAGAAAGCGCCATCACAGCGATCAGCGCGCCAGCGCTTAAATCACCGTTGATCACCATGCCCGTGCCGAGGGTCAAAATAGCGACGCCCGCCATCGCCACCATGGACTGTGAGAAGGTCTGAATGAGAAAATTGAACTGCCGCGCTTTCATGTTTGCGACCGAGGCTTCCGCGGATAACCGCCGCTGCCGGCGCAACCAGATATGTTCCGCTGCAAGATCGCGAATGGCGCGCTGAGAAGAAACGGCTTCAACGGTGAGATTGTTGAGTTGCGCGCGTACGTCACCCGCCTTACGGACGAGTTTTGCCGTTCTGGGCAACGCCCATGCAGCAACAACGGCGTAAACGCCGACAAGAGCAAGCGGCGCCCAGACGAGGGGGCCGCCGATTAAGGCAATGACGGCGATGAAGAGCAGCACGAAAGGCAGATCGAACACGGCGCCGGCAAGCGGCCCGGTAAAAGCCTCGTGAAGGGATGTCATCTGCCGGAGGCGCGTTAACTGCGAACCGATTGGGGCGTCTTCCGTGTGCGATAAGGACAAATGCAACAGATGACGAAACGCCGTTTCATTTAATTGTTCATCAAGCCGCGCGCCGAGATAGGACTGCAACCGAACGCGCACCTGCCGCAGCGCGAAATCCGCCGCCACGACAATACTGATGCCGATGGCGAGTCCAATAAGAACGTCGAAAGACCTGGCGCCGACTGCCTTGTCATAGACGGACATTACGAACAGCGGCGGCGCTAGCGCAAACAGATTGACCACAAAACTGATCAGGAACAATTGTCTTATGATCGGTTTGAATGCTGTAAGAACAGAAGCGGACCAGCTTGGCGCAGGCGCACCCTGCGTATCGCGTTTTTCAATGCTTTCGGGAAAGATCGCCATGCCTTCGATCTCTTCCGGTGAAACCTTGCAGCGTTTGCGTTGCGCAGGATCAAAAAGAATGATGGCGCCATTCTCGTCGGGCTTTTCAGCCAACAGCACCCGGCCGTCATCGCGCCTTATGAAACACGGCAGGTATTCCCCGCGCATATTCTCAAGCGAGGCTGGTTCGGTGCTTGTGTTAAACCCAAGCCGGAACAATACCGATCGAAACGCGGCGACCGACACCACCGCGTCGGCATGAGGCATCGCCTCGAAAACGCGCCGCGGCCCCTGCGCCCAGCCCGTCAATTTAAGGAAACGATTGACGACCGTAACACAGTCTTCATTCAAAGTGGCTTGCGTCCCCTGACTTTCGTTAAACGCAGACCGCAGACGCTGCTGCATCGAATGCACTGGATGTTCGCCTATGGCGTCCAGCGCTGCCGCTGCCTCATTTTTTTCAGGCATAACTGTCATGACGCGGCCGCCTTTTCGTCAGGCGTATGTCGGTCAAGCGGTTTGACGCCGCCACCGGCGACTTCATATGCCTGATCCGCCATACGAATCAGCGAAGGACGGTGCGTCGCGACGATAATCGTGATTTTTCCGCGCAGACGCTCCAGCGCTTCGATGAAACGCTGTTCCCCGGCGAAATCGAGAAGCGTGTTGGCTTCATCGAGGATCAGAACAGACGGCCGCATGGCGATCGCGCGCGCAATGCACAAACGCTGTGCCGTCGGCGCCGGAATGTCCCTGCCCGCCGCGCTTTTCAGCATCGTGTCATAGCCTTGCGGCATGCGCACGATTTCATCGTTGAGCCCGACAATGCGGGAGGCCATAAGCGCCGTTTTCGCCGGCAACTCCCCAAACAGAGTCAGATTATCGAGGATTGTGCCGCGAAAGAGCGTCGGCGTCTGACCGACATATCGCACCGAACCTCTGGCGTTTGAGAGATTATTGTCATTGCCAATCAGCACTTCGCCTTGGGTGACGGGCGTATCATCCATAAGCAGGCGCAATAGCGAGGAACGACCGGAGCCGTCGGCTCCCTTGATAGCGACCAGCGCGCCGGCTGGTATCTCAAGATAGACACCGCTGAATATTGGCGGCGCGTCGCCATATTGCACCGTCACATTCTTCAGCGTGATTTTTTTCGGGTTGACCTTACGCTGGTAATGCACCTGGGCCGGCGCTTCCTCTTTGCTATCGGAAAAGATTGTGGAAATGCGCTCGCGCCGGTGCTTCGCCAGCTGGATTTCGTTCCAGCTTGCAAGCGAACGCATCAAGGGCTGCAATAGTTGTGAAGACAACAGCATGCAGCAAGCGAGCGCGCCGAGCGTTAAACGGCCGTTTAACACCAATATCGCGCCAATTCCAACGATCGCGATTACCGATAGCGAGGCATACATGGCGCTATAGGTCTGCGCCGTGCCCGTAAGATTGATCGTTCGTTTCGTTATCATGCTTGCAGCCGATTGCAGCCGCTCGAAGCGCCGCATGATGAGCGGCTCCATCGCTGACGCCTTCACCGTCTGCATCGCGCGCAGCACTTCGATGACAAAATCATGCTTGCGCGATTCATGGGTTTCGCGTTCCGCAATAGTATCATTCAGCGCACGCGTGCGGCGGAGAGCCAGATAGCCGAAAAACGCAAACAACGAGAGCACGACGAAGAAGATTGCTCCGCCCACCATAACGATGACGCCTGCGAATATGGGAATGAACAGAATGTCGACCGCCACGATTCGCGACTGCCCGCCGAGATGCCCGCCAAGTCCTGAAATGGCGTTGAGACGCTCAAGATGTTCGCTTGCGGTCGTGCGGCTATATTGGGACGGACGCGTCGTCAGCATGGTCGCCAGGGCCTTTGTCGTCAGCTTGTGCGTGAAAGACGCCGCTGACCAGTTCACCACCGATGCGCGGAAATATTTCAGCACGGCGTCGATTGCGACGACGCCAACCAATGCAGCGATCAACACCGCCAGCGTATCGAAGGCGGCGTTTGGCAATACGCGATCGTAAATTTGCAGAACTGTCAGAGGCAACGCCAATGCAAGTAGGTTAACGACAGACGAAGCGAAATACACAGTCATGCTCAAGGGAGGCTCCGACATAGTTGTACTGTCGGTGTCCTCAGTTCTTGCGAACCCGAAAATCGATTTCAGCGCGTTCTGCGACATGCGAAAAACGTCAACTCATTACAGCAAATCTTCAGAACTTGTTTATGGTTAAATCCTTTCTGAAAGCATAAACAAAGGCGAATCCAGATCGTGATTTACGGGAGATTAACTAGAATGATAAGTTTCTGATTAAGCCCTTTGCCATAGGCTCTCGCGTGCATGCATTAGTAACGAGTACTTCCCATGGCGAACGCACAGGGCAAAAAGCCTGTCTCTCAAAAGGATCCGTCCACGAACAGCGAGGACGCCTCAACGCTCACGAGTGAGGATTTAACCCTCGAAAACGAGCGAGAGGCGCTGAAAAAAGCACGTGATGCGGATTTGCCTGACGCTGACGGAAACGACGGCGCCGCCGGATATGGCAATCTTCATTTTGGCGATCAGCAAAACGGGGAGATCAAGGACGCTAGGTCCGCCTCAAATGGCGGCGAATTTGATGCGAATGCATTACCGGGTGAAGCTGACAATAACGCAAATCTCGCCGTACAAGGCGGCAAGGGCGCACCGGACGAAGGCCCTGTTATGGAAACCTTAACCAGTGAACCCGGCACGCAGGCCAATGCGCTTGAAACAACATATGCGCGGCAAGGGACTGATGCTTCGGGCATTTCACCGGCCCAGGATTCAACAGTCGGCGCCCCCGCCCCGGCGGCGCGGACGGTAAAGGCCGCATCAACACAAGGCGGGACTGGCGCCCAGGAGTCGGAAAACAATCCGGAAGCTAGCACTAACGAAGTTGCGCTAGCCAATGAAGCACCGACTGACATTACACTTTCCAATGATACGGTCGCCGAAAATGATGTGGGAGCGACAGTCGCCGTTCTTTCAGCGACGGATCCCGACGCGGGCGACACAGCGACATATTCGCTGCTCGAAGACAATTCCGGCCTGTTCGAAATCGCCGGAAATGAGCTTCGTCTTCGCGATGGCGCGGCATTCGATTATGAAGCGCGGGACTCATATGAAGTCGTGATTCAAGTCCAAGACAGCGCGGGAAACACGTATTCCGAAACCGTAACAATCAACGTCGCCGACGTAAATGAAGCGCCGACCGATATCGCCCTGTCAGGCGCCCTGGTCAATGAAAACGAATCCGGGGCGGTAATCGCAACGCTCTCCTCTTCTGATCCGGATGCAAACGACACCGCCCAGTACATGATTGCCGACGATGCATCAGGCCTGTTTGAAATTACCGGAAACGCACTGAAGCTGAAGGACGGAGCCGCCCTCAATTACGAGGCGCAAAATTCATACGAACTTACGCTGCTCGTCGAGGACGGCGCCGGAAACGTCTACACCGAAACCGTTACGATCAATGTGGCTGACCTCAATGAAGGCCCGACGGAACTCACCCTGTCTAGCAACGATGTTGCAGAAAACGACGCTGGCGCCGTTGTCGGGACATTATCTGCGTTCGATCCTGACGCGGGCGATAGCTTGACGTTCACCGTTTCCGATGACCGGTTTGAGATCGTCGGGAATGAATTGAAGATCAAGAACGGCGTTTCTTTTGATTATGAACCCGCAGACACAATCGACGTTTCCGTTACGGCGGCCGATCAGGGCGGGCTAGAAACAACACAAACATTCACCGTCAACATTAGCGACATAAACGAAAGCCCAACTGACATTGGCCTTTCGAAAACCTCAGTAGATGAAAATGATAGCGGCGCCGTGGTCGCGACGCTCTCCGCGTCCGATCCCGATGCAAATGACACGGCGACATTTTCTATTGCTGAAGATGAATCGGACCTGTTCGAAATCGCCGGCGACCAACTTCGCCTCAGGGAAGGCGTATCGCTCGATCACGAACTGCAGGATTCATACGAACTAACCTTGATGGTTGAGGACGGCGCCGGCAACGTCTACACAAAAGTCGTCACGATCAATGTCGCAGACCTGAACGAAGGCCCGACGGACCTTCAACTGTCAAATGCAAGCATCGAAGAAAACGATGCTGGCGCCATCGTTGGCACGCTGACGGCGGTCGACCCGGATGATGGCGACAGTCTGACTTACACCGTTTCGGACGACCGTTTTGAGGTCGTTGGGAATGAGTTAAAAGCCAAAGACGGCGTTTCGTTTGATCATGAAACTCTCGATTCCATCGAGGTTACGGTTACGGCGACAGATGAAAGCGGACTTTCAACGGAGCAGTCCTTCTCGATTGCGGTCACCGATTTAAATGAAGCGCCGACGGACATTGATCTTTCCGGAGCATCCGTTGACGAAAATAATGCTGGCGCCGTTGTCGCAACGCTTTCTGCGACCGATCAGGACGCCGGCGATACCGCAACATTCTCTATCGCAGAAGACGCATCCGACCTGTTCGAAGTCGCCGGTAACGAGCTCAAACTGAAAGACGGCGTCTCACTCGATCACGAAGCGCAGGAGTCCTACGAAATCACGCTGCAAGTGGAGGACTCGAGCGGCGCAACCTACACTGAAACCGTTACCATCAGCGTCGCCGACCTCAACGAAGGTCCGACAGACATCCAGCTTTCGAACACAAATGTCGCCGAAGGAGACGCCGGCGCCGTTGTCGGCACGCTGACGGCGTTCGATCCGGATGAAGGCGATACGCTGACCTTCACCGTTTCCGATGACCGTTTTGAAGTTGTCGGCGATGAGCTGAAACTCAAAGACGGCGTCGAACTCGATTTCAACGACGTTCAATCAATCGATGTCACCGTCACGGCGACTGACTCAGCGGGCGCCGCTAACTCGCAGTCCTTTTCAATCGGCGTCAACGATGTCAACGAAGGCCCCACTCTGGGTCTCGCCACGGGACCGGGTCTTGCGGCATCCTATTACAATATCGGCCATTCACTGAGCGATCTCGACGATGTTGACTTCGACGCGACGCCAGATGCAACCGGGGTGGTCGACAACCTTGATTACATGCAGGGCCAGCAGGCGTTCTGGGACGGTGCGCCTAATGACTTTTTCGCTGCGAAATACGAGGGCCAGCTCGTTGTCGAAACGGGCGGAACCTACACCTTCTCCATGGCCAGCGATGACGGCTCGATGCTGTTCATCGACGGCGAGCCGGTGCTGGATAATGACGGACTACACGGCACGCGCACCCGCACGGTAACGCTGGACCTCGACGAAGGAACGCACGAGATTGAGGTGCGCTACTTTGAAAATGGCGGCGCTCAGACGTTGCAGCTGGCGTGGAGCGGGCCCGACACCGGCGGCGCCAATCAAGTTATCGGCGGCGATTCTTACCAACACGGATATTCGGCTGACGCCCTTTCCGTCGGCGACGATGAGGCTGGCGCGATTGTCGCCGAACTGACCGTAACCGACCCCGACACCGGCGACACGCATACATTCTCAGTATCCGATGACCGGTTCGAAGTTGTCGAGGACGATGGCGCCTATGTGCTGAAGCTGAAAGACGGTGTTTCGCTGGACTATGAAACCGAAAGCGCTGTCGATGTATCGGTTACAGTTACGGATACGGCCGGCGCCAGCGATACGGCGCAGTATTCGATTGCGGTCGAAGACACGAACGCCGCGCCGGAAATCGGTCTCGTCGGCGGCGAAGGCCTTAAAGCCTCCTACTACGATATCGGTCATTCCCTGAGCAATCTTGATCAGGTTGATTTCGACGCAACGCCCGACGCCGAAGGCGTGGTCGGCAGCCTCGACTACATGCAAGGCCGGGAAGCCTTTTGGGACGGCGCCCCGGGCGATTATTTCGCCGCCAAATATGAAGGCCAGCTCATGGTTGGCGAAGGCGGAACCTATACGTTCTCCATGGCAAGCGATGACGGTTCGATGCTGTTCATTGACGGCGAACCGGTGCTCGACAATGACGGATTGCATGGAACGCGCACGCGCACGGTAACGCTTGATCTTGAACCGGGCGCCCACGAAATCGAAGTGCGTTACTTCGAAAACGGCGGCAACCAGACGCTGCAGCTTTCCTGGAGCGGGCCAGATACCGGCGGCGCGCAGGAAGTGATCGGCGGCGACTCCTACCGCCTCCCCGGTTATTCGGATGAAGACCAGCTCGGCCTTACCGAGAATGCAAGCGGCGACGTCGCCGCGGTGCTCTCCATCGTCGACGCTGAAGGCGACGCAGTGACATACGAAGTCAACGACGATCGCTTTGAGCTTATCGATAACGAAAACGGCGTCGCCCTCAAACTGAAAGACGGCGTATCCGTCGATCATGAAGCAGGCGCGGAAATCACCGTTATCGTAACCGCGACGGACGAGCATGGCGAAAGTTCATCGCAGGAATTCTCAATCCCCGTCGCTGACGTCAATGAAGGCCCGACGGATATTTCGTTCAGCGGCGATACGGTCAGCGAAAATGACGCCGGCGCCGTTGTCGCCACCCTTTCCGCCGCCGATCCCGACGCAGGAGACAGCGCCACATTCGCCATTGCGGACGATGCTTCCGGACTTTTCGAGATTCTCGGCAACGAGCTCAAACTGAAAGACGGCGTTTCGCTCGATCACGAAGCGCAAGACGCATACGATGTGACTGTCGAAGTCACTGACGGCGCAGGAAATGCATATTCCGAAACCCTCACCGTCAATGTCGCCAATGTGAATGAAGCGCCGATCGACTTCATACTTGAGCCTGTGGCGGCTTCCGGGTCGTTGTCGCTCAATCAGGATGGCGGCAATGACGACGTTGCGGTTGCCGCGAATATGGGGGACTTTCCGACCGACGCACTGACTGTTGAGGTCACGTTTACCTCTTCGCAGACAGATGTCGGCTCAGGCGTTCCCCTGTTTTCATACGCCGCCGACAATGGCTCCAACAACGAAGCCTTGATCTGGCTCGAAAGCGGTTCCGGCAATCTGCACATCTATCTGGCCGGGCAAGCCGTCAATACGGGCATCTCGAATGCGTCGCTTCTTGATGGCGAACAGCACACCGTTTCTTTTACCTGGGATCAGGCATCGAACGAGCTCAAAGTCTATGTGGACGGCGAAGAGGAATTCTCGTCCAGCATTAATATCCGCGATCTCAGAGCCGACGGAACAGTCGCCTTCGGCCAGGAGCAGGACGCTGAGGGCGGCCGCTTCGACGCCAATCAGGTGTTCGAGGGCGAAATCGCCGAAGCTCGGATCTTCGATTACGCCCGTTCCGCTGAAGAAATCGCCGATTACGCCGGTGAGCCGCTAGCCGGACCGGAAGCGCAAACGGGCCTCGTCTCTAACTGGGTGATGAACAGCGCTGACGGCGGCGTGGTTCAGGACGTTGCCGGAAACAACCATCTGCAGCTGTTAAACGGTGCTGAGGTAAAGGGCGGGCCCGCTTACGAGACGCCGACGGTTGTCGAAAACGACGCCGGCGCCGTCGTCGGCACGCTCTCGGCCAGCGATCCCGAGACCGGCGAAGCCGTCACCAATTTTACGCTCGCCGATGATGCTTCTGGCCTCTTTGAAGTGGTGGGCAACGAACTCAAGCTGAAAGACAGCGCATCGCTGGACCATGAGGCTCAGGATACATACGAAGTCACGGTCGAGGCTGTCGGCGCCAGCGGCGAGACGACCCAGCAAACTGTTACCATCAATGTCGCCGACATCAATGAAGCGCCCATCAACGTTTCATTCGACCCTGCGCTCAAAAACGGCGCGCTCTCCCTGAATGAAGATGGCGGAACGGATGACTACGCAACTGCAGCCAATATGGAAGGCTTCCCGACCGACGCGCTGACGGTCGAGGTCTCGATTGCCTCCTCGCAAACGGATGTTGGCAACGGTACGCCGCTCTTTTCGTACGCCGCCAGCAACGGTTCGGATAACGAGGCGCTGCTGTGGCTCGAAGGGTCGAGCGGCAATCTGCACGTTTTTCTTGCAGGTCAGAAAATCAACACCGGCATCGCCAATTCCTCGCTCCTGGATGGCGAACCGCATCAGGTTTCGTTTTCGTGGGATCAGTCAAGCAACGAGTTAAAAGTCTACGTTGACGGCGAGCAGGAATTTTCCACCAGCATCAACATCCGCGACCTGAGAGCAGACGGCACGCTGGTTTTCGGGCAGGAGCAGGACGCGGAAGGCGGCGGGTTCAATTCAGGCCAGGTCTTTGAGGGCCAGATTTCCGAAGTACGCATCTTCGATTATGCGCGCAGCGATGAAGAGATTGCCGATAATGCCGGTAGGCCCTTCGACGACCCGGAAACCGAACCCGGCCTCGTCAATAACTGGGTTATGAACGCGCAATCCGGCGGCGTGATTGAAGATCGTGTCGGCATTGATCATCTGCAGTTGCGTGGCGGAGCAAGTATCGTCGATAGCGATTTCGGCGGCGCGCCGACAGTGATGGAGAACGAAGCGGGCGCCATGGTCGGCGTGATTTCCGCAACCGATCCGCAAACCGGCGAAGCCGTCACAAATTTCGTCATCGCGGATGATCCTTCCGGCATGTTCGAATTGGCTGGAAATCAGTTGAAGCTGAAAGACGGCGTCGCAACCGACTATGAATCGCAGGACTCCTACGATGTCATGATCGAGGCTGTCGGCGCTGGCGGCGAATCGACCATGCATACGGTGTCCGTCAGCGTCGCCGATATCGATGAAACCGAAAGCAATGTTGAATACAACATTGTTCTGGGCACCGACGGCAAGGACAATCTCAAAGGCGGCGATGGTCCTGACGAGATTTACGGCTTTGACGGCAACGACAAGATCAACGGCCACGATGGCGACGACTTGCTATTCGGCGGCGATGGAAAAGACAATATCCATGGCGGCGACGGTAATGATACGATCGTCGGCGGCGCCGGAGACGACAAGCTCGACGGCGGCGACGGATCCGACGTCTTCGTCTACGAGATGGGCGACGGCAACGACCGCGTTAATGGCGGCGCCGGCGGCTGGACCGATTCCATCCAGCTTGGCGACGGCGAAACGCCGCTTGGCGAGTTCGGCGCCGACTGGACCATTGAACTTACCGAAGGTTCGATCGTTTCCACCGATGAAAACGGCATTAACTTCACCGAAGACGCAGACGGCGTAATCACCCTGAGCGACGGTTCGACCATCAACTTCACCGACATCGAAGAAGTGCTGATCTAACGTCCTTCGGACTGAATGCCGAACGCTTCGAGAATGAATCCGGTCGCCGCCGCGAGTTCATACTGCGCATTGCGCACATCGAATTCGGCTTGCGACAGCGATATCTGCGCCTGCACGAGATCGCGCTGCCCGTCGAGGACATCAATCACGGAACGCTGACCCGCTTCATACTCAAGTTGCAGACCCATCACCGATTGCTCGGCGGCGTCAATGCCATGGCGTGCTGCAAGCCGCTTGGCTTCCGCTTCAGCAAGCTGGCGCCAGCTGCGCATGACCGTTTCATCGACAGCAAGACGCGTTGTCACCATTTGCGCCTGCTCGGCGCTGACAGATGCGCCGGCAGATTTAAGCCCGGCGATGTTGCGTCCCTGATGAAAGATCGGCATGCGCATGCGCGCCACCAGCTGGTATTCTTCATCGTCCGCCGCCAGCATTTGCTCTTCACCGATGCGACGGAAATAACTCCCTTCAAGCGTAACGCGCGGCGCAAAGTCTCCGATGGCGGCGTTTTTGGCGTGTTTCGCGGCCTTCCACGATGCTTCCGCAGCGTTGATAGTAGGGTTAAACTCGCGCGCAAGCTCCAGGGCTTCATCAAGGGAGGAAAGCTCACCGGTCCGATCGCCATTGTCCGGCGCAAATTCCGCCGGCGCCTGACGGCCCGTGATGCGTACATACGCCGCCTCACGTTCTGCAAGTAACGAGCGCGCTTGCCCAAGATCGACTTGCGCCTGTGCGCGTCGCATGCGCGCCTGTTCGACGCCGGTACGGCTCTGGGCCCCCGCTTTTTGACGCTGATCAGCGACTTCAAACTGCCGATTGACGAGCGTCAGGTTTTCAACACGGTGTGCAACGATCGCTCTGGCGAGTACGATGCCCGCATGCGCCCGCGCGGCTTCAAGCGCAATTTGTTGTCTTGTTGAAAGCAATGACAGATCGGCTTCGCTCACCCGTGCGCGCGCTTCGCGAAAACGATTGATGGTTGCAAGACCCTGAAACACCGGCTGCACGGCCGTGACGCCTACGGTCGTTCCGTCACGGTCCTGCAAAGTCTGCAGCGTCTGGCTGCGCCAGCTGTCATCAGCATACGACGCCGTCGCTTCGATTTCCGGTAGAAACTGGCCGAGTGCACGAAACTGATCCGCCCTCGAAGAATCCCGGCGTGATTGCGCGATATTGATCTGCGGATTATGCGCCAATGCCGCTGTGACCGATGCAATCACAGTTTCGCCGGTCTCGCGCACTCTTTCAGGCGCGCTGGACTGGGTTGCGCCTTCTGCCGGCATGACGCTGACCATCTCAAACGCATCGTCATCATGCTGAAAAGCGCGATAAATGCTGCCGCGCGTCTCATAGGCGTCGTCGTCCGCGGCAAGCGCGCCCGGCGCAATGCCGAACAGCGAAAGCGCGAAAATTAGTTGTGAAATTCTTAACGCCATCAACACAGGACTGCCCACGAAACTCGGACGATACTGCGCAATCATGGTTAATATGGCGTTTGGCCTAGGCCCACTGCTTTTGCGCATTTTCGGCTTGGCGCCGACAAAGCGAGCAATCTAAGCGACGAACAGCCAGCCTCATCCGCATAAATTGTGCTATTTTGAAACTATTCCAGGAGGGGCAAATGGCGAATCAAAAAAATGTTCTCAATGGCGACCGTGATCCTGAAGGAGCCCGGCTGCCGATCAGAATAGATACAACTTCCAACGGCGAATTCTCGCCTGTCGCCCTCGAAAAACACAATGTCGAGGGCAACGCAATCGCGCATCAGTGGGCGAGTGAGAACGCAAGGCGCAAAGGCGAGTCCCGACGCAGTTTTATGGTCTCTGCCTGCGGCGCTGCTACAACATTGCTGGCGGTTAATCAGGCAAACGCCTACGCCTCAAAAAAGGGAGCGAAATTTAATGTCCCGCCTGATGCTGCGCTTGACGCTGACGCCGCCATGGAAGCGCTGGGTGGCAACGAATTCATCTTCGACGTTCAAGGTCACTATGTGAACCCGACCGGCGCCTGGCTCGGCAAGCTGCCTGATGAAGCGCGGCCACTTTCAGGCATGCCCAATACGTGTGTCACGGCGGCGGGAACCGAGGATCGGGAGTATCTGAATTGTCTGGGTTCTGAGGAATTCATCAAGGACGTATTCCTTGATTCCGACACAGACATGATGGTCTTGTCATTCGTCCCGTCCGCACGCGATGCGGAACCGTTAACCATCGAAGAAGCTGACGAGACACGTCGCATCATTGACGCCATGGACGGCGATCATCGCCTGATGCTGCATGGCCGGGTCAATCCAAACCAGCCCGGCGATCTAGAAGATATGGACCGGCTTGCGGCGGAGTTCCCGATCGCTGCATGGAAAACCTATACGCAATGGGGGCCAGACGGAGTCGGCGGATTTTTCATGACTGACGACGCCGGCGAAGCAATGATCGCGAAAGCAAAGGCGCTAGGCGTGAAAAACATCGCCATTCACAAGGGACTGGCATTCGGCCCGCAGTCCTATGAGCATTCCACCTGCGCTGATATCGGCGAAGCCGCGAAACGCCACCCTGACATTAACTTCATTCTCTATCACTCCGGCTTCGATCTTTCCGTGAAAGAGGAGGCCTTTACGCCCGGCGCGGGAAAATCTGCAGGCGTAGACCGTCTGTGCCAGTCGCTCCTCGACGCCGGCGTAGCGCCGAATTCAAACGTCTACGCAGAACTCGGCAGTACCTGGAGATTATTGATGCGTGACATGGACCAGGCTGCACATGCGCTTGGAAAACTCGTCAAATATTGCGGCGAGGACAATGTTTTGTGGGGGACGGATTCAATCTGGTACGGCAGCCCTCAGGATCAGATTCAGGCGTTTCGCGCATTCGAAATTTCCAGCGAGTATCAGGAGCGGTTCAGTTACGCGCCTATGACGCGGCAATTGAAAGCAAAAATATTCGGACTCAATGCCATGGTTCCGTACAAAGTCTCACTGGAAGAAGCAAAAAAGCGCGCTTCTGGCGACACGCTGGCAAAGCGCAAACATGCTTATCTCGAACAGCCGAACCCGAGCTTCACGACATATGGTCCGAAAACCCGACGCGAGTTTTTAAACCTCAAATCGCTGGGCGGCTAGACCGAAATTCGTGGGAACCAGGAAACGAGTTGAGTAAAGATGACATTAAACTTTATGCAATTGACAGAATCAAAGGATTTCAAGGATCCCGACCTCAGCAATGTATTTATTCACTCCCGCCTTGCTCCGTCGAAAGTCAAGCAAAGAACGAAGTTACCGTCGTTTAAACTGGTTGTTGAAGGTGAAGAAATATACAGGATCGGCAATCGGGATATACGCGTTTCCGCCGGCGAAATGCTGTTTGTGAAATCAGGCGTCGTGCTTGAAGTTTCTACCGCGCCGGAGCGAGACACGACTGGCATGTGCTACTATTTCGGAGGCGCCGGTTACGAACTTTTTGACGAACCTTACTTCAAAATCGAGCTTTCTGCGCGCTTGCAAAAACGGGCCGCTGAACTAAACGCAGCAATAAACGCTGGCGCCGCTTGCGCTGACGAAATTAACGCGTTTAAAAACGAATTAGTTCAGTTCGGCGTAAAATCACTTTGCCGGCTAGCAACCCTTTCGGAAAAAACAAACCTTTTACGTCACAGCACCCGCGCTGACATTACTTCACGGCTTGAGCGAACCAGAACCTATATTCGCAGAAACGCCGCCAAACCCATTTCCCTTGAGGAGTTGAGCGAAGTCGCCGGGCTCTCGAAATTTTACCTAGCGCATCATTACCGCCGGGTTTATGCGGTATCGCCGATGAGAGACCATCAAAACGCGCGCATGCATCTCGCAGCGCGTCTGCTTCAAACACAGGACTTCTCACTGGAAAGCGCCGCCCACGCCGTCGGCTATTCAGACTTTGCGAGTTTCGCCAAGGCGTTCAAACGTTGTTTCGGACAACCGCCTGGCGCATATCGGGACAACATCGGGGCGAACACGCCTGCTTAACCGCGCTTCAAACATTTGGCAGTTTCATCAGAACCGGCTATGCCGGAAACTGACAAATGCGCCGGGAGCGCGAAGGGCGTGAAAAAGTACAAACGAGGCGATCCGATTGCGGTGCTTGGCATGTCCGGCGTCGGCAAGACGCGCATTGCCGCGATGATGCGCCGCGAGGCGCGCTGGTTTCACTATTCCGTCGATTACCGCATCGGTACGCGCTACATGGATGAAGCAATTGAGGACAACTTCAAGCGCGAGGCCATGAAGGCGCCGCTGCTGCGCGAGCTTCTCCTCTCGGATTCGATTTACATTTCGTCGAACATCACCTTCGACAATCTCGACCCGCTTTCGACCTATCTCGGCAAGCCTGGCGATCCATCTAAGGGCGGTATTGCGTTTGACGAATATATCCGCCGGCAGCGCGAGCATCGCGAAGCGGAAATCAGCGCCATGCTCGACACGCCGCTTTTTGTTGAAAAGGCGCGCGGCATTTACGGCTACGAACATTTTATCTGCGACACCAGCGGGTCGGTATGTGAAGTCGTCGATCCCGATGACAGCAATGACCCGGTGCTGAAAAGCTTAAGCGAGACGTGCCTCATTCTTTATATTAAAGGCGACCGGGCGCACAAAGAAGCGTTAAAGGCGCGGTTCGATAAATCGCCGAAACCGATGTATTACAATGAAGACTTTTTGCGCGGCGTCTGGGCGGATTATTTAACGGAAACAGGACTCGCCGAGACGCAAGTCGATCCTGACGCCTTTATCCGCTGGGGTTTTGCACGCCTGATCGACTGGCGCGCGCCCCGGTATAAAGCCATCGCCGACAACTGGGGCGTTACAGTCTCCGCGCGAGCAATTGAGCAAGCGCAAACGCCGGAAGCGTTTCTTGACCTCGTGGAGAGCGCCTTAAAGCGCTAGTGTCACGAAGCTTCCGCTTCTTCCTCAAGTTGATAGGTGATGACCGGCGCCCGGCTTTCAGCGTTCAATGTTACGGACGCGCCGCTGAAGGGCGGCGATTTAAAGTGATACTGCATATTGGCGACAATGACGTGATAGTCGAGGCCGCCAACAGTCTCTTGCGTCATCGTCAGGGTGATCCGCTCGCCGAAGCGGGACAATTCGCTTTCGATTTGGGTTCTTATTTCCTCTTCGGTGCGGTCCGGATCGACGTAGATTTCCCGCGCTGCCGAATTCACCGCATGCGTGAATGTGTTTTGAACGTAAAGCGAAAACGCCAAGTCAACGAACCAGAACATCAGAGCGAACAGGATGGGTCCGACAATGGCGAATTCCACCGCTGTCGCGCCGCTGTCATCTTGGCACATTCCGGTACGGCGCTTATTCGCGCAGAACTTTTTCATCGTGTCTGCACCATGATCTGGGTGTTCAGGTTCATATCCGGAAACAATAGCCCCTCATGGCGTCGCGATGCGGCGATGGTCAGATACGCCGACGGGATATCCCCTGCCGTGCATAGCGAGTCGCATGCATGGGTTGTTCCGTCTGCGCATTCGCAGGCATAGTTTACGGTGACGCATGACGCATCCGGCTGACAGATGCCGTCTTCCATCACAGATCCGGCTGACTGTTCGCCCAGCGCCGCAAGCGCCGCATTCTTGATCTGGGTTTCATCATTGACGTTGATCATTGAAAGCTGCGCGCCCGCTCTAAGCGCCTGGTCGAGTTCCATGCGTTTGGTGCCGGCAAGCCCGAGATCAAACACGGCAAGGGCGCCAAGCACAAAAATCGGTGCAAAGAATGCGGCCTCCACCGATGCGAGACCGCGGCAGTCCCGAACCAGTTGCAGCAGCACATCGCTCGCTTTTTTCATGATCCGCACCAACACTGCCTTACTCCACAATCAAAACGACCTGCGCCGTTTCAGCCGTATCGACGCCGATGGCGGCGCAGTCAGAACCGAAAAAGCTGTTGCCGGTGAATTCGATCTCATCGGCGATGAGCAGCGTGCAGGCGTTGAGGTCTTCATCGTTAGTCCCGGAAAACACGACGTCGCTGGTCGGGAAATAGAGCGCGCCGGTAAACGACGTTGCGCTATTGCCGTTCAATACATGCTCGATCGTTGAGTCCGCGGGATCAGCATAGATAAGAACGCCCTGATATGGATCGAGATCGGAGGTTGGCGCCCGAAGCTCGACATCCGCCCCGCCATTCATGGTCAACCGCGCGTTGCCAGTCAGAAAAATTGTAACGCCGTCACCATCTAGCACCGCTCCCGCATTTACGTGCACATCAACGCCGTCAAAAATATACATACCGGGATTGAACGTAATATCCGCCTTGATCGAGATGTTCGGGCTACCGGCGCAGAAAGTCGTGACCGTGCCGGGATTGACCGTGTGAACGCCGTTATTTTCGTTAAGCGTATTCTTCAACGTCTGATCGCATGTATCCGGCGTCGGGAAAGGCAGACCCGCATAAGGGTCCGGAAACGGCCGCGCGCCGGCATAGGGCGCTGCACAGTCGGTCAGCGTCAGCGAGCCGCTGGCGCCATCGATGCCGCCAACCGCGGACGCACATTCGGTTGTCACCTGCGTCGCGCCCTGAAAGTCGATAGCGTCATTTGCGATTGAGTTCGAAGCAACGTCGCAGCCTTCAAGAAGCAGGGTCGATGAACCGGCGAAACCGACCGCTTTATTCGCAGACTTGTTGAGCGCCAGCACGCAGGCCGGGCGGGCGCCCGCCGTGCGCGATACCGAGCGCGCGCTGATCTGCACCGTGTCGGTGGCGAAAAACATCTTTGTAAACAGGCGCGGAAGATTTTCCGTCAGCCTGACTTCAACGGCGCGCGAGTCTCCGGTAAAGGCGCCTTGCGTCGGCGGCGAAGCGATTATCGGCGTATTTGCCCGGGCCGGATTGAGACCTGTCTCATAGGCAGCGTTTGACGCTGCATTTGTCGCTGCGCTTGCGCCCTTGCCTTGCGCCAGCTGCGCAGCGCCCGAGAACGCGGCAGCATCTGCGGCGCTCTGCAGGGTTCTGTGCGTGTACTGCCAGAACATGACCTCCGCGCCGAGCGCCGAAAAGCCGACGACAACGGGCGCCGCGATGGCGAAGACAATCGCCACTGAACCTTTTTTTGCGCGCTTGAAAGCGCTCAACAGTTTCCGAGTCATTTTCTTCGTCCCTGTTCAGCCAAACCAATGGCAGACACTGAAAATACCCGATGAGAGTTTTACGAATGCTTCAAGGAATTGATTAGATTTGCAGCTAAATTGCGGCAGATTATTTGCATAACTGCGCCAGATTTTTACTATGACTGGAATAACGTGGTGTACAGAATGTTAAAGTCCCAGCTTTGACCACATCTCATCGACGCGGCGAACGACTTCCTCGTCCATTCGGATTTCCGCGCCCCATTCGCGTTTGGTTTCGGGCGGGAGTTTGTCGGTGGCGTCGAGGCCGATCTTGGAGCCGAGGCCTGACTCCGGCGAGGCGAAGTCGAGATAATCAATCGGCGTATTCTCGATCACTGTGATGTCGCGCGCGGGGTCCATCTTGGTGGAGACCGCCCACATCACGTCTTTCCAGTCGCGGGCGTTGATATCGTCGTCAACCACGATCACCCATTTCGTGTACATGAACTGGCGCAGGTAAGACCACGCGCCCATCATCACCCGCTTGGCGTGACCGGGATAGGCCTTCTTCATCGAAATGACCGCGATGCGGTAACTGCATCCTTCAGGCGGCAGCCAGAAATCGGTGATTTCCGGAAACTGCTGCTGCAGGAGGGGGATGAAAACCTCGTTCAGGGCCTCACCCAAAACACTCGGCTCGTCGGGCGGTCGGCCGGTGAAGGTCGAAAGATAGATCGAGTCCTTGCGGTGTGTAATGGCGGTGATCGTAAAGACCGGAAATCGCTCGACGGAATTATAATACCCCGTGTGATCGCCGTACGGCCCCTCATCTTCATAATCGTCGAGGGAAACGTAGCCTTCCAACACCATCTCCGCTTCCGCCGGCACTTTCAAAGGCTGCGTCTTGCAATCGACGAGATCGACTTTTCTCCCGCGCAGCAATCCGGCGAAATGATATTCCGACAGAGTTTCCGGTACCGGCGTCACCGCGGCGAGGATGGTGCCGGGGTCGGCGCCGATCACCGCCGCGGCGGGCAACGGTTCACGCTTTTCCTTGCTCCACCGCTGATGATGCTGCGCGCCGCCGCGATGTTTGAGCCAGCGCATAATCGTCTTATCGCGCCCGAGTTTTTGCATCCGATAGATGCCGAGATTGTAATCGTCTTCTTTCGCACCGGACGGGCCCTTCGTCACCACCAGCGGCCAGGTGATCAGCGGCGCGGGTTCACCCGGCCAGCAGGTCTGGATCGGGAGTTCGTCCAGATTGATCTCGTCGCCGGTCTTCACGACCTCCTGACAGGGCGCGCCCCAATCTCGCGAAGCCGGTTTCATCGCCATGACGGTCCTGGCAAAGGGAAGCATCTCGATGGCGTCTTTCAAACCGCCCGGCGGTTCCGGCTGACGCAGGAACGCCAGAAGTTCGCCCACCTCGCGCAGGTCGGCCCCCGTCTCCCGCTCTTTCCCCTCGAGCGTCACCCCCATGGCGACGCGCTTCACCGTGCCGAAAAGATTAACGAGCACCGGCATGGGGGAAATCGACCCGTCATCCATCACCGGCTTTTCGAAAAGCACTGCCGGGCCGCCCTCCGCCAACAGACGGGTCTGAATCTCGGTCATCTCGAGCTTTACCGCCACGGGTTCAGACACCCGCCGGAGCTCGCCCGCCGATTCGAGTTTTTCGATAAAGTCGCGAAGGGACTGATAGGCCATGACTTACCTTATGGCGGAAATGGGCCCTTCCCCATGCGGCTTGTGACCGCAAAGGGGCGAACCGGCAATCCTGAATGAAAAGTGAAGCGTCATTTAACCTATTTTTCGCCGGTCCTCTTTACGGTATTGGCGCCGGAGCCTACCTTACACATCGTTGAGTTGTGCGATCGCGGTTTCGGCTTATCTACCGCCGTGAGCAGCTTTTTTCGTCGTGGCGGGTATCGCCGGGGAGCGTTTGTTCGGCATGTTGCCGCTGGTTCATCAGATTACCGGAACAACACTGGTCATCGCAGGGCTAATTGTCCTGCCGCTGCCTATTCCCCTTGGCCTTATCATGCTCACCATCGGGTTCGCGCTTTTGGCGCCCTACATCCCGGCGGTGCAGCGGCTGATCCGCCACATGCGCGCCAAATGGCCGAACCTCGACGCGCAACTGCGCCGCTGGCGCGACCGCATGCCGCCGGTCATCAAAAAAACCATCGACAAGACGCACCCGGTAACGCCGGCGGAGTAATTACTCGAGCTTCGAAAAATCCGGCTTGCGCTTTTGCAAAAACGCGGCGCCCGCTTCGCGGAATTCGGCGGACTGAAGTTGCGCGGCGAAATGCGCGCCCTCTTCTTCCATGTGCGCAAGAATTTCCTTGCGGCCGCCTTTCATCAGCTGCTTGGTGAGGCGGACCGCTTCGGGCGCCTTTTCAGCGATGGCGCGCGCGGCGCCAAGCGCGGTTTCCTCCAGCGCTTCGGCTGCGACAACCTCGTTCACAAAGCCGAACTCCCGTGCGCGCGCCGCATCGATCTTTTTCGCCAGAATAAACATTTCCGCCGCACGCTGATGCCCGGCGATACGCGGCAGCAGCAAACTCGATGCGGCTTCCGGCACCACGGCAAGATCGGTGAACGGCGTGTGGAAAGTCGCCGCTTCCGACGCATAAACAAGATCGCAGTGAAACAGCATGGTGACGCCGACGCCCACCGCCGGCCCGTTCACGGCGGCAATCAAGGGTTTTTCAGCCATGGCGATGGCTTCCAGAAAACGCACCACCGGACGGCTGCCATGGGTGTCGTCGGCAAGCGCCGCGCCGGACATGAAATCGCCGATATCGTTGCCCGAGGTGAAAAAATCGCCATTCCCCTCGAACAACACCGCGCGGATGGACTTGTCTTCCTGCGCTTCCGCCAGCCCATCAGCGAGCGCCGCATACATGACTGTCGTTATGGCGTTCTTTTTGTCCGGACGATTAAAGCCGAGGCGCAGGACCGCGCCATCACGGCTGACCGTAATCTCATCACTCATCGGTTATCCGCCTTTTTTCACAGTTTTGGCGACTTGACGCGAAGCGCCGCGCGGGATCAAGAACAGCTTACAGCAGCAAGGCCATTTAATGCACATCCGCATTCTCGAAACCGGCGAACCCCCCGCCCCGCTGAACCGGCAATTCGGCGGTTATCCCGCCATGTTCGAGCGGCTGCTCGCGCCCTTTTCGCCAAAGTTTTCCTTTACCGCCTCGCCGGTATTCAAAGGCGCGCCAAAACCGCAGTTGAGTGAGTTCGATGCACTGCTGATCACCGGCTCGCCAGCCGGCGTCTATGACGGCGATCAATGGATCGCGGAAGCCGAAGATCTTGTCCGCCGCGCGGCAAAAGGCGGCAAACCACAGGTCGGCATCTGCTTCGGCCATCAGTTGATGGCGCAGGCACTCGGGGGCGAAGTTCGAAAATCCGACAAGGGCTGGGGCGTCGGCGTCCATGAATATGCGCTCAGCGGCGAGGCTTCGTGGATGACGCCGCCTTCGCGGCGCATTGCCTGCGCCGTTTCCCATCAGGATCAGGTGATAACGCCGCCCGCCGGCGCGCGCGTCCTCGGCGGATCGGACTTCTGCCCCAATGGCGTTATCGAATATGCGCAAGGACCGGCGATCTCGTTCCAGCCGCATCCCGAATTCGCTCATGACTATGGCGCAGCACTGTTGCGTTTGCGCGCCGACCGCACGCCAAAGGACAGGGTCGAGACGGGACTTTCCAGCTATAAAGGCAAAAGCGACCGGGAACTTGTCGGCCGCTGGATCGCCAATTTCTTTTTGAACCATGCGAGGTAAACCATGACCGGCCTGACATTGACCATCGGCGATAAAAACCTTTCCTCCTGGTCGCTGCGGCCCTGGTTTTTGCTGACGCAGGCAGGCATTCCGTTTACGGAAGAAAACATAAGGCTCGACCGGCCCGAAACACGGAAAATTCTCTCCGAGAAATCGCCGTCGGGTCTGGTGCCGTTCCTGACCCATGATGACATCAAGCTCTGGGACTCGCTCGCCATTATGGAATATGTGGCGGAGCTGTTCCCGGAAAAAGAGCTGTGGCCTGCCGATCAAAAAGCACGCGCGGTGGCCCGTTCCGTCACAGCAGAAATGCACTCTGGGTTCTCCGCCCTGCGCACCGTCTGGCCCATGGTGTTCACCCGCGAAGGTTTGCAGCACGTCACCTCCGGCGGCGTTCAGCGCGACATCGACCGCATCAACGATTTGTGGACAAGCTGCCGGATCGAATTCGGAAGCGGCGGCGACTTCCTGTTCGGGAAATTCTCCATCGCCGACGCCATGTATGCGCCAGTGGTCTCGCGTTTTGTCACCTACGGCCCCGTGAAACTGTCGCCGGAAGCGGCCAGCTACCGCGACACGATGTTCGCCCTCCCCGCCATGAAAGCCTGGGGCGACGGAGCGAAAGCGGAAATTGCGGGCTGATCCAGCCCCCAACTTGCGCCCGAACGCGCGAGCCTCTATCCCCCGGCTCATGCAAAGCAACGAAGTCGAACAGATTCTCTCGGCCGTCTTAGCAGACGCCAAGGCCGCCGGGGCCGAGGCCGCTGACGCGGTGTTTTTCCACTCCATTTCCAGCGGCGTTTCCTGGCGCATGGGCAAGCTTGAGGACGTCGAGCGCTCCGAAGCCGCCGATCTCGGCTTGCGCGTTCTTGTCGGCAAGCGGCAGGCGTCGGTTTCCACCACCGACCACTCGCGGGCAGGCCTCAAAGAACTCGCGGAACGCTGCGCCGCCATGGCGAAGGCCGCGCCCGAAGACCCCTATTGCGGGCTTGCCCCCGCCGACCGGCTCGCCAAAGCGCCGTTCAAGGATCTCGATCTTGGCGATTACGCCGAACCCACAACGCAAGCGCTGCAGCAGCGCGCCGCGGCATGCGAGGAAGCCGCACTCGCCGTCAAGGGCGTCGTCAATTCATCCGGCGCCGGGGCGAGCTATGGCGAAGGTCAGAAATGGATCATGACCAGCCACGGATTTTTCGGCCAATCCGGCGGGTCGAACCACTCCGTTTCCGTGAGCGTTCTCGCACAGGACGAAAACGGCATGGAACGCGATTACGATTACGATTCAAAAACGCACCTCGCCAATCTCGGCGACCCGGTCGCGATCGGACGCAACGCCGGCGAGCGGACTGTTCGCCGCCTGTCGCCGCAAAAGCTTCAAAGCCGCACGGCGCCGGTCATCTTCGACAATCGCCTGTCGCGCTCCCTGCTGTCGCATCTTTCGGGCGCAGTGAATGGCGGCGCGATAGCGCGCGGCGTCAGCTTTTTGAAAGACAAGCTGGGCGAGAAAATTTTCGCCGACGGCATCAACATCATCGATGATCCGCATGTCCTCCAGGGCGCCGGATCGCGCCCCTTTGACGGCGAGGGCGTTGCGAACGCCCGCATCGATCTGATCAAGAACGGCGTCCTGACCGCATGGCTGATGAATACGTCGCAGGCGATGCAGCTCGGTCTTGAAACCAACGCCCGCGCCGCACGGGGAACCGGCGGCGCGCCGGGGTCAGGCTCGACCAATCTGACGCTGGAAGTGGGCGAGAAAACTTTCGATGAACTTTTGAAAGACGCCAAGGAAGGCCTCCTCGTCACCGACATGTTCGGCCCGCAGGTGAACCCGAACACCGGCGATTATTCGGTGGGCTGTTCCGGCTTCTGGTTCGAGAACGGCGTGGTGGCAGACCCGGTGAGCGAGATCACCATCGCCGGCAATATTCTTGAGATGTTTGCAGGGCTGGTCCCGGCGAACGACCTCGACATTCGCGGCGCGGCCAACGCGCCGAGCGTTTTGATCCCGGCCATGACCATTGCCGGCAACTAGCATTACGACGGAGAACCCCATGTCCGACAAGCAACTGCTTCACCTGGTTTTCGGCGGCGAACTTGAAAACCTTGAGGAAGTGAAATTCCGCGACCTCGACAAGCTCGACATTGTCGGCGTTTTTCCGAACTACGCCGAAGCAGAAAAGGCATGGCGCGCTAAAGCGCAGCAGACCGTCGATAACGCCCATATGCGTTACTTCGTGGTTCACATGCACAAATTGCTCGATCCCGACGGCGACGGAAAGTTTTAAAGCTTCAAGCATGGGCGCAGCCTTCACCCGTGAAGAATTTGAAACGCCTCAAGGGCGCCAACGCGCATGGCGCGCGCTCATGCTCGGCGATCACGGGTTCCTGCGCAAAGTCTACGACAACACGTTCGAGATCTCGCCGGGCAAGATGTGGCGCACCTATCAGCCCTCGCCCGCAAAGCTCAAGCAATGGAAAAAGCGCGGCGTCAAAACCGTTATAAACTTGCGCGGCGAGAAGCTCAGCGGCGCATTGTTGCTCGAAGAGGACGCCTGCGGAAAGCTCGGACTGAAGCTCGTCAATTTCCGCGTATTCTCGCGCGAGGCGCCGTCGGCGGAAATGCTGAGAAGCGCGCGCGACCTGTTTGAGGAAATCGAATACCCCGCGATCATGCACTGCAAATCGGGCGCGGACCGGGCGGGCCTGATGTCCGCGCTTTATCTGTTTTTCCATGAAGGCAAGCCGCTCGACGAGGCGCTCGACCAGCTCACCTTCAAATACGGTCATGTGAAATCCGCCAAGACCGGCGTGATCGACGTCGCCTTCGATCAGTACATGGCGTATGCGCGCGAGCATGACATTCCGCTCGACGACGCCGATGCTCTGATCGCATGGGCCGCGTCGGGCAACTACGATCCGGCGGCGATCAAGCGCGACTTCAAACCGAAACCGCTCGCCAGCATCTGGATGGATGTGATTTTGCGGCGGGAGTAGATTTCTCCGCTCATCCTTCGAGATGCAAACATTCCTTCATCCTGAAGGTCGCCGCTAGACGATGTCTCGAAGGGCGAAGGAATGTTTGCTCCTCAGGATGAAGGTTTAGTGTGACCAGTCTCAATCAGACTAACTGCAGCGCCGCCTGTCTGGCATAGGCGCCGTCCTTGGCGACCAGCTCATCATGGGTTCCGGTCTCGACAATCCGGCCCTTGTCCATGACAACGATCAGGTCTGCGTCTTTTACAGTGGACAGACGGTGCGCGATCACCAATGTCGTGCGGCCTTTGGTCAGCCGCGCCAGCGCTTCCTGAATTTTTGCTTCAGACTCTGCATCGAGCGCAGACGTCGCTTCGTCAAGCAACAGGATCGGCGCATCTTTCAGGAACGCGCGCGCAAGCGCGATGCGCTGGCGCTGCCCGCCGGAGAGATTTGCGCCGCCCTCGCCCAGCACGGTGTCATAGCCGTTCGGCATCGTGGCGATAAATTCGTTCGCCGCGGCGTTTTCCGCCGCGCGGATAATATCGGCGCGGCTTGCCTCCGGCCGCCCGAACGCAATATTTTCAAGCGCCGACATGTTAAACAGGATCGCTTCCTGGCTAACCAGCGCCACGCGCGCGCGCAGCGAACGCAATGATACGTCTTTAATGTCTTCGCCATCGATCAGAATGCGCCCCGCTGTGACGTCGTAAAGCCGCGGCAGGAGGTTGATCAGCGTCGATTTCCCGGCGCCGGACGCGCCCACAAGCGCAACCATCTTGCCCGCCGGCACATCGAGCGTGACGCCGTCCACCGCATTGCCGTCCCCATAGGTGAACGTGACCTTGTCGAATTTTATCGCGCCCGGTCCCGGGGCGAGCTCAATAGCGTCCGGTGCAGACTTGATCGACGGCGCAATATCGATGAGACCGATCATGCGCTCGAACGCGCCGAAGCCTTCCTGCGCGACGGCGTTGAGCGTGCCGAGTCCCCGCGCCGGTTGCGACAACAGAAGAAGCGCTGTCATGAAGCCGGTGAATTCCGAAAAAGCGATAGCGCCGGACGAAATCCGCAACGCAACTGCGCTGATGATAACCGCGATCGCGACCGACCCGGCGAGAAATATAATCGGCTCATTAAGCGCACGCGTATAGGCGAGCTTTTTCAATAACGACAAGCGGTCGTCGAACGCCGCGCCCGCCCGCGCCCGCTCCAGCGGTTCGAGCTGATAGGAACGGACCATGCGCGCGCCAGCGATGCTTTCATTGATTAATGACGTTACGTCGCCTGCCTGTTGCTGCGCATCGCGCGACGCCGTGCGCATGAATTTTCCGATACGCGCGACAGCAAAGCCAACTGCGCCGTAAACAACCGCAACAATAAAAAACAGCACCGCGTCAAACCACATCATCGCAATGCAAAGCCCCAGAAATGTCAGCGCGTCGCGTACGCCGTTCGCCAACCGCGCCAAAGTCTCGCGCAGGACCATGACGTCGTTGGTGAACCGCGAAATGAACTGACCCGACGCTTCGCCGCGTAGTTGCGCAAAGTCGATCGCCGTCATCCTGTCAAACATGTCGTTCTGGATATCGCGCAACACCGAAAGGGCGGCGCCGGCATTGAGCCTGCTGATCGCATAAAGCGCGCCTGAATAAACGAGACCCAGAATGATGATAATGACCGGGCCGAAGACGCTGACCCGGGCGAGCGGCGCCGCTTCGCCGCCGGAAAGACCCGCGAATATCCATTCGACGCCAAAGGCGATGGCGGCGTTGGCGCCGGAATAGACAGCCATGAACGCAAGGGCGAGGGCGAGACGCGGCCAATACCGGACGAGATAATCCCGCCACAGGCGCGAGCCCAGAGTGCGGGTTGATGTCTTATCCGTGATACGGGCGGACGAATTGGCGTCCAATGGGCGCTCCTATTACCAGAAGAATGCGTATTCTCGCCGTCGCCGCCCTTCGGCGCAACCTATTGACCTTGAGGCGGAATTCGCAGAACCCAATCCTCATGCTGAAACGCCTCTACCGAAGCACATTCGCCATGCGGCTCGCGAGCCTTTGCATTGGCGCATATATTCGCCTCGTGCAGGCGACCTCGCGCTGGACGGTCGAAGGCTTCGAGCATTTCGATGACGCAGCGGGCGAAGGCCACGGCGTCATCCTCGCCTTCTGGCACGGGCGGCTTTTGATGGCGCCGGCGGTGCGCGGCAAAACCGACCGGCGCGTTTTCATGCTGATCTCCGCCCACCGCGACGGAGAGATCATCGCCAACGGCGTTAAAAACTTCGGCGTCGAGTTCATTCGCGGCTCAGCCACAAGCAAGGATAAACCTGGCAAGGAGAAACGCGGCGCATCAGCGATCGCTCAAATGATCGCAGCGCTCGAAAATGGCGGCGTCGTCGGCTTCACGCCGGACGGGCCGACCGGCCCCGGCGAAAAAGTGAAACCCGGCGTTATCCGATTGGCGCAGCTTTCCGGCGCGCCGATTATACCGGCGGCCTATTCCACGAGCCGCGGCGCGCGCCTGAACACATGGGACCGATTCCTGCTGGCCGCGCCGTTTTCCAAAGGCTATTACTTGGCTGGGCCGCCGATTTCTGTCCCTCCGAACGCAGACGCCAATGAAAAAGAAATGCTGCGCAGAAAAGTCGAAAGCGCTTTAAGCGATATTACTGAAAAAGCGGACCAACGCGCGGGGCGTCAATGACGACGGATTTACGCGAACCGCTCGGCCTCAAGATGTATCGCACGCTCAGCCGCGTGGCGGAGCCAGTCGCGTCGTTTACGCTCAATCGCCGCCTCAAAGCCGGCAAGGAAGACCCGTCGCGCATTGATGAACGAAAAGGTCGCGCCCGGCGTGAACGCCCGAGCGGCGCACTTGCCTGGATTCACGGCGCCAGCGTTGGCGAGTCCCTATCGGTAATCCCGCTCGTGCGGTCATTGAGAGAGCAGATGCCCGGCGTCGGTTTTCTTGTGACGACCGGCACCGTCACCTCGGCTCGGCTGATGGAAGAGCGCCTGCCCGATGGTGCGTTTCACCAGTTCATTCCGCTGGATCAACCGGACTATGTGGCGGGATTTCTGGAACACTGGCGCCCCGACGCCGCGATTTTTGTTGAGTCCGAATTCTGGCCGAATTTGATTTTGAAAGCGCGTGATGTCGTATCGTTCATGGGGCTCGTTAACGGCCGGATTTCGCCGAGTTCCTATGACAGCTGGAAGCGCCAGCCCAACGCCATCAGGTTTATTCTGTCGTCGTTTGACATCATCATCGCTCAGGATCGTCAGAATGCGGATCGCCTGACAGAGCTTTCGGGCCGCGAGGTGAAATCGCTCGGCAATCTGAAATATGCGGCGCCGGCGCTTCCCGGCGATGAAATCATCGCCGGCAATATTCAAAAACAAATTGGTGAGCGCCGCTGCTGGCTCGCCGCCAGCACCCATCCCGGAGAAGAAGAACAGATCCTCGCCGCCGCAAAGCTCCTGAAAACCGATTTTCCCGATCTTCTGACGATCATCACGCCGCGGCATCCCGGACGCGGCGGAGAAATTGAGGAATTGACCCAAGCAGACGGCCTTTCGGCGGCGCGACGCTCGCAAGATCAGCCGATCTCACCGGAAACAGATGTCTACATCGCCGACACGCTTGGCGAGCTGGGACTGTTTTACCGGCTTTGCGATATCAGCTTTGTGGGCGGCAGCCTGACCGAAAAGGGCGGGCACAACCCGCTTGAACCCGCTCGCCTCGGCGCAGCTATCCTGCATGGGCCACATGTGTTCAACTTTGTTGAGACCTATGCCGATATGCGGCGGACCGGCGGCGCGGCGCTTGTCAGAAACGACCGCGAGATCGCCACGGCGGTCAGACGTCTTTTCGCCGACCGGAAGACGCGCAGCGCCATGACCGATGCAGCCAAGCGATGCGCCGAAGAAAATGCATCGCGCATTCTCGCTGATGTGTGCGACGTGATCGCGCCGAAGCTTAGACAACGCGAGACTGCCGCGTGATGCGCGAGCCCTGGTTCTGGCGCAACGACTCCCTCTCCGCGAAAGCGATCACAGTCGCGTTGACCCCGTTTTCCGCCGCCTATCAGGCGGGCCAGCGTTTGCACTGGATGACGACCAAGCCTGTCAGCGCCGGCGTCCCGGTGATCTGCATCGGCAATGCGAGCCTCGGCGGAATCGGCAAGACGCCCTTCGCACTGATGGTTGAAAAATTCCTGCGGAGCGAAGGTCTGAGATGCGCCTTTCTGACGCGCGGACATGGCGGCGCCGAAGCCGGGCCCCTGCTTGTCGATCCGCAAACCCATTTTGCAAACGATGTGGGCGACGAAGCCTTGCTGTTAGCGCAGCACGCGCCAACGATTGTCGCCCGCGACCGTCCCGCCGGCGCCAGACTGGCCGTGCAATCGGGCGCCGGCGTCATCATCATGGATGACGGTTTTCAAAACCCTTCCCTTAAAAAAGATTGTTCCATTTTGCTTGTTGGCGCAGACGAGAAAACCGAACACCAAAAGACATTTCCTGCAGGTCCATATCGCGAAACATTCAGAAGCGCCGCTGCGCGGGCGGATATTATCGTAACAATGGGCGACGAAAAAAACGCCGACGAACGCGACGACTATTACGCATGGTTGGAGCCGGTTGCGCCATCGCCGGAAAGGGTTTTCGCATTTGCAGGGATCGGAAAACCACAACGGTTTTTCGCGATGCTGAACCGGCTTGGCTATGAAGTTGTGGAACGCGCAGCATTTCCTGACCATCATCCTTTCAGTGAAGCGGAACTGAAGGTGCTGGCGCGCATGGCGGAGCGGTTGAATGCGCGGCCGATCTGCACAGAAAAGGATTTCGTGCGCCTGCCCGCAGATTTTCGCGAGCGCACTCTGACCCTTCCGGTGGAAATGCGCGTCAGTGACCCGGAAGGATTAAAGCGCCGCCTGACGGATTGCATTGCCGCCGCCAAAAAACAGCGCGACAATGACGGCAATGGCTGAACGCGATAGTGAAACCGCATTGGTCGATCTGCCGGAGCGGCGCTCGAACCGGCCGGTGCGTTTTTTTCATTATATCGAGCTTGCGCTGATGCGCGGGCTTCTCGGCTTTTTCCGCTTGATGAGCGTTGATACGGCGTCAGCGCTCGCGGGAAAGTTTCTTCGCTATGTGGGCCCGTTGATAAGGCCTGCGTCGCTGCGCGCCGAGCGGAACATTAAAAAAATCCATCCTGACTGGTCCCAAGACCAAATCCACAACGTCATCCGCGATGCATGGGAGAATCTCGGCCGCACCAGCGGCGAATTCGCCCATCATGACAAGCTGGGCCCGTCGACAGGCCGGGTTGAAATCGCCGGAAAAGAAATTCTCGACCGGGTGATCGCCAACGGACGCCCCGTCATATTCGTGACAGGACACTTCGCCAACTGGGAACTCTTCATGCCAGCGCTTACCCAATGCGGCGTCGATTACGGTTTCGTCTATCGCGCCGCCAATAATCCGCTGACCGATGAGCTGATCATCAACCACCGGGCAAAAACCATGTCGCGTCATCAGATTCCAAAGGGGAAGCGCGGTGGACGAATTCTCGTGCAGTCATTGTCAGATGGGCAATCAGTCGTGATGCTTGTGGATCAGAAACTGAATTCCGGCATTTCGGTTCCGTTCATGGGAAAGCCCGCCATGACGGCGCCGGCCGCAGCGCGGCTTGCCCTGAAATATGACGCGCCGCTGATTTATCTCGGGCTTGAACGACTTGAAGGCGCGTATTTCAGGCTCACCGTGCGCGAACCTCTTGAGTTCACGCCGACGGGCAAGTCCGCTGACGATATTTATGCGCTGACAAAAAAGATCAATGAACTTCTGGAAGCGGATATCAACGCCCGGCCCGGCCAGTGGCTGTGGTTTCACCGGCGCTGGCCGAAAGAATAACTGCTATTCGCAAACGCCGTCGCTTGCGACGCTGACGCCTTCTGCGGCGGCAGAGCAAGCATTCGGATAAGTCTCGCCGTCGCAGCCGCAAACGGGCCGGAACTCGCGGGTGCAGAACTGCGGCCGGGGCGTGCAGACGCCCGCCGCATCGGCGATGTCCTTGCACTCGCCTGCCTGCATGGCGCAATAATCGCCTTCATTTTCGCAGGCAAAACCGCCGATTCCGCCGCACAGCCCGCCCGTTTCGCCAATAACGGGCGAACCCGAGCCGGGCGCGCCGTCAGATGACGCGCAAGCCGCGGCAAGGAGAAAAAGAACGGCGGCGCGCAGCATCACTCGTCACACTTTTTCATTTGCGACTGCATGTAGTTCTTCTCACCAACCTTGCCGATCAGGCCGAGCTGCGTTTCGAGATGATCGATATGTTCTTCCTCGGACTCGAGGATCTCAACCAGAAGCTCGCGACTAACATAATCTTTCACGCTCTCGAAATAAGCGATGGCCTCAACATAAATCGGATGCGCGCGCTGTTCGGCCTTGAGATCGCATTCCAGGATCTCTTTGACGTTCTCGCCAATATAAACCTTGTCGAGGTCCTGAACATTGGGCAGTCCTTCGAGAAATAAAATACGCTCGATCAGTTTATCAGCGTGCTTCATCTCATCGATGGATTCGTCATACTCGATTTTCGCGAGACGCTCGAAACCCCAGTCCTTCAACATGCGCGCATGCAGGAAATACTGATTGACCGTCGTCAGCTCGAGCTTCAACGCCTTGTTGAGATAATCGATGACTTTCTGGTCGCCTTTCACGAATACATTCTCCTGCGGTTTTCAGATTCGATATTGATAAAATAGACCATCACATGCGCTGACAAAGGATTATCTTTGCAAGCGCGTATCAGTTGCGCAGATTTTTGCGCAATCATTAATAATGATAATAATTTGTAAGAGTGATTACTCGGCGGCGACGGTGCGATCGCCGTTTTCGACATTGCGCGCGTCTTCGATCATCTGCGCAACATCGGGAAGGCACTTGCCGCATTGCGGACGGCGGCCGCAGCGTTTGAAGACTTCCGACACCGTGCGCGCATTATCGCTCGCCGCGGCGAGTTCCCGGTCTTTAAGCGCGTTACAGATACAAACGTACATTTATGCAGCCATCTTCCCGTCTGGCAGGCGAACATGGCCTGCCCATCCTAGATGATGCAATTAATAATGATTGTCAATTACAAAAGGCTTAATCGGCCGATTCTGCGGGGGTCTCGGTCCTTGGCATGATCCCGACGGTGAGCTGAGGGTCCACCAGCTCGCCGGCCCATTTCATGCTCCAGTGGAGATGCGGGCCGGTAACCCGCCCCGTGGCTCCTACAGCGCCTATAATATCGCCTTTTTCGACCCGCTGGCCCGGCTCAACATCGATCCGTGACATATGCAGGAAGGCGCTTTCGAGCCAGTGACCGTGATCGAGGAGGACGAGCCCGCCCTCGAAATACATGTCTTCCTCGGCGAGGCGGACGACGCCGGGCGCCGGCGCGCGAATCGGCGTGCCTGTGGCCGCCGCCACATCGACGCCGGAATGAGGGCGCTTGGGCTCGCCGTTCAATATCCGCTGCGATCCGAAAACGCCGCTGATCCGGCCCGTTACCGGCCAGTCAAAGCCTAGCGACCAGTCGGCGATTTCTTGCGTCGCCTTGCGCGCCGCTTTTTTCTTTTCGGAGTCGGCTGCAATCTTGGCGAGCTGTTCTTCGGTAAAGCCGGAAACCTTCGACTGATCGAGACCGTCAATGCGCTGCACCGGAAACTCGCGGTCTTCGACGTCGAAGGAACGGCGTTCAACGGTACCGTCCGGCAATTCCACCACGAGCAATGACGTCAACGCGCTGTCACGGCCGAAGCCCACCAGAAAGCGCCCGTCATTATCGACCATGACGTCCTTGCCGTCGAACTTCACCTTGGCGCCGCGTTCTGTCTGCCCGAACGCAAGCCCGCCCTGTTCGAAGTCGCCTTCGAGCGTGAACCGCTCCGGCGCGCCGTCGAATACCTTCTGGCGTTCCGCCACATGCTGCATGGCCTCGGCGAAATCCGCCTGGCGCATCATGATCTTTTCATTTTCGGCGGGCGTGTTTTCGATCTTCGGGCCCGGCGGCGGCAGTTTCGCTTCCGTCGTCGTGTCCGCGTCCTGCGCAAACGCGCCTGCGACAACGAGCGATGACGCTGCGAGAATCAAACTGGGTTTCAACATGATCACTCTTATCCCCTGATGGCCTTTAAAGCAGCCGATGCATCTGCATATGGCTCCTGCCGGTCGACGCTCCAGTATTTCAGCGCCCGCAACGGAATTCGCGCGCCGGTCACTGCACATATTACATAGGCGCCCGGCTTCACCACGTGAAAATCGCCGTCATCATATTCGATCACGGCCTCGTCTTCCGAGCTGATGGAATCAAACGGGTTCATGGGGGTTCTCGGGCGCTCTTACCTGTTACCAGCCTTACCAATACCGCGCCGGCGGGCCGCTAGTCAAAAAGCCGCTGCTGGCGCGGGGCTGTCTTTTTAGCCTTTGATTTTGCTTGTTCTTTTTTGGGACCGGGTTTGCGCGGCGCGCCCTCGAACCGGAAGCCTCTGGCCCCGTCGGCGAACTGGATTTCCCCGCCCGCAGTTCCGGCGGTTTCGCCCGCCCGGCGCAGGAGATTGCCGCCCTCGTCGCGCACCAGCGCAAAACCGCGCTCAAGCACGTTCTGATAGGAGACGGCAGCCAGCACGCGGGCCGCCGATGCGAGCCTTGAACGGCGGTCCGTGACGGTTCGTTCGGTACGGTCAGCGATGCGCGACCACGCAGCGGTGATTTTGTTCTCGCGCGTCGCGAAACCCGCCGCCAAGAGATTTGGCGTCAACCGCCCGCTGGCGCGCGCCAGCGAGGTCAAAGCATTGTCGAGCCGCGCGCGAAGCCCGGAACGCAAGCCGTCGCCAGCGCGATCAAGCCGCTGCTGCGCGGCGCCGAGAATATCTTCCCGCCGGCCAAGCCCGCGCGACGCTGATTGCAGTGCTGCTTTCCGCGTTTCGATCAGGCGCGCGGCGGAACCGGTAAAGCGCCGTTCCTTGTTTAAAAGTTCCGTGAGCAGTTCCGACCGCACCGGCACGGCGATTTCCGCCGCCGCCGTCGGCGTCGGCGCGCGCCTGTCGGCCACATAGTCGATGAGCGTCGTATCAGTTTCATGACCAACTGCGGAGATCAACGGAATGTCGCTTGCCGCCGCGGCACGCGCGACAATCTCCTCATTGAAGCACCATAAATCTTCCAGCGAGCCGCCGCCGCGGGCGATGATCAGAACATCCGGACGCGGAACGTCACCGCCAGGTTCTAGCTTGTTGAACCCTTCAATCGCGGCGGCGATTTTTTCTTCGGCGCCCCGCCCTTGCACCAGCGTCGGCCAGACAATCACATGACGCGGGAACCGCTCACGCAACCGGTGCAGGATATCGCGGATGACCGCGCCCGACGGCGAGGTGACGACCCCGATCACTTCCGGCAGATAGGGCAGCGGTTTTTTCCGCTCCGGGGCGAACAGCCCTTCGGCAGCGAGTTTTTTCTTTCGCTCTTCGAACAGCGCCATCAGCGCGCCGACGCCGGCGGGCTCGAGCGTATCGATGATCAGCTGATAGCGCGACTGGCCGGGGAAAGTGCTCATCCGGCCCGTCGCCACCACTTCCATCCCCTGTTCCGGATTGATGGCGAGGCGGGCGGCCATGCCCTTCCACATGACGCCGGAGATGACCGATTTTTCATCCTTGAGGTCGAGATACACATGACCGGACCCGGCGCGCGTCACCCGGCCAAGCTCCCCCTTGACGCGCACCAGCCCGAACGTGTCCTCAATGGTGCGTTTGACCGCGCCCGAAAGCTCGGAAACCGTGTATTCGTGGATGTTCCCGACTGTGCCGCCGGGCTGATGTTCTGACATTTTCGTGTTAAAGCATGTTTTGTCGGCCATGGGTAAGGGCTGAGGGGCGTTGATGCGCGGCAAGGCGCGGTCACTCCCCGTGAATCCAGTTTTATGTGATGTGCAACACAGGTTTTTGTTGCGGCGGTCATTAGAGGGAGCGCCAGCAACATTTGAAATTTCCAACAGGGGAAGACTTATGAAAACCAAATTATTTTTAGGCGCCGCTGCTGCTGCGGTCGCCCTTGGCGGCGTTACGATGACGTCTACATCGCTGTCAGGCGACGACGCCGCGCGTCCGTTCCTGCATCCGCTGGCGATCGCCCGCTCGCTTTGCGGGGCAAACCCTGACGGGCTCGCCAAACGGCGCGCGTTTTTTATCTCAGCCGCCAAGGCCTATGCGCAGGCGAGCGGCGAAACGGAAAACATGGACAACATGCTGCGCTCCGGGCTCGGCGATATCGCCTATGACGTGACGACGTCGAAGCCCGAAGCGCAGGCCTGGTTCAATCAGGGTCTCGCATTCACATTCGGCTTTAATCACGTCGCCGCCATCAAGGCGTTCAAAAAAGCGCAGGAAATCGATCCCGATTGCGCCATGTGTTACTGGGGTGAGGCGTTCGCGCACGGCCCCAACATCAATGCGCCGATGTTTGAAGAGGCGGTCACGCCGGCATGGGAAGCAATCAACAAGGCAATCTCATTACGTGACGGCGCCAGCGAAAAAGAGCGCGCGCTGATCAATGCGCTCGGCTATCGCTATGCCGAAGTGCAGCCGGACGACCGCTCCAAACTCGACAATGCATTTGCAGATGCGATGGATCAGGTTGCGACGGATTATCCGGACGATGATTTCATCGCATCGCTCGCAGCCGAAGCGAATATGGATACGCAAAGCTGGGATTACTGGGGCGACGGCGGGCGCACGCCCAAAGGCCGCACAGCGCGCACGGTTTCGCTGCTCGAAGGCGTGCTGGCGCGCAATCCGGATTATCCGGCGGCGATCCATCTCTACATTCACATCACTGAAGCCTCGCGCGATCCCTATCGTGCTGCGGAACATGCCGACCGGCTCGCCGCTGTAACGCCGGGCCTCGGCCATCTCGTGCACATGCCGTCGCACACTTATTATCGCATCGGCCGCTTCAAGGAATCGCTCGATCATAATATCGACGCCGTTGCGGCAGATGAAACCTATCTCGACAGCGCTGACGCCAGCATCCTTTATGAGTACGGCTATTTCACGCACAACATTCACTTCGCCATGACGTCGGCGCAGATGGCCGGCGATGCGGAAACCGCACTCGCCATGGCGGAAAAACTCAACGAGAAATTGCCGATTGATATGGCCGCCGCCGCGCCCTGGGTGCAGCCCATCAAGGCCGCGCCCTACTACGCCATGGTGCAGTTCGCCGACCCGGCGGACATTCTGGCGGCGGAAAATCCCGGCGATGAATTGCCGTTCTTGAAAGGCGCATGGCATTACGCGCAAGGTGAAGCCTACGTCAAAAACGGCAATCTTGTTTCCGCCATGGGCGAAGTTGAAGAAATCAGCGCGCTGATTGCTGAAGCCGATCTTTCAGCGCTGACCGATGGCGGCGTGCCGGCGATCGATATTCTCAACATCGCGCGGCTTACCATCATCGCACGCGCTTCCGCGGCGGACGGCAAGTTCGACACCGCCATCGAAGCGATGGAAGAAGCGGTCGCGCTGCAGGAGAACATCGCCTATACCGAGCCGCCTTACTGGTATTATCCATCGAAGCAGACGCTCGCCTCGATCCTGCTGCAAGCGGGCAAGGCCGAGCGCGCGGAGCAGTTGTTCCTCGAATCGCTCACGGAGTCGCCGAACAATGCGTTCGTGCTCTACGGTCTTGCGGAAACCTACAAAGCCCAGGGCGACAAGAACGGCGCGAAATACGCAAACGGCCTCTTCAAGGACGCATGGCTTGGCGGCAAGAAAGTGCGCCCCTCGCTCGGGCAGCTTTGATTTCAAGAGCGGCGTAAAGCCGCTTTCGCAATGAACTGAAAATCGCTCTAAACTCTGTTTCAGATTTGGAGCGATTTTTTTATGTCTAATGCGATACTTGATTCTGCTCTGACACGCCGCGCCCTGCTTGGCGGCGGCGCGGCGTTCACGGTGCTCGGTTTTCCGGTTCCGTTTGCGCGGTTTTTGCCGGCAGGAATGCAGCCCGTTGCTTTTGCACAGGAAAGCGGTCTGCCGGGCAAATCCGGCCTTTCGATTCTGAGCGACCGTCCGGTCAACGCCGAAACGCCGCCGCACCTGCTCGACGCAGCGGTGACAGCAGGCGAGCGCATGTTTGTACGCAACAACGGATTGACGCCGAACGTCTCAGCCGAAGACGCAGCGAACTGGCGGCTTACGATCGACGGCGAAGTCGATACGCCGCTCGACCTTTCTATCGGCGATCTCCGAAGTGAATTCGAAGAAGTCAGCCTGCAGCTTCAGATCGAGTGCGGCGGCAACGGCCGCAAATTCATGACGCCAGCCGCACGCGGCAACCAGTGGACCTTCGGCGCCGTATCCTGCGCGAACTGGACTGGCGTGCGCCTGCGCGACGTGCTTCAGCGCGCGGGATCAAAATCGACCGCAATTTACACCGGCCATTACGGCGCGGACATTCACCTTTCCGGCGATCCGGAAAAATCGCCGCTGTCGCGCGGCGTGCCGATTGAAAAGGCGATGGAGCCGCACACCATCATCGCTTACGCCATGAACGGCGGCGAGATCCCGATCCTCAACGGCTATCCGCTGCGCCTTGTGGCGCCGGGTTGGCCCGGTTCGTGTTCGCAGAAATGGCTGACGCGCATTACGTTGCGCGACCGCGAACATGACGGCGAGAAGATGACCGGCCAGTCCTATCGCGTGCCGCGTTACCCCGTGGCGCCGGGAACCGAAGTCCCGGACGCCGACATGGAAATCATCACCTCCATGCCGGTGAAGTCGTTGATTACCGCGCCACAGACCGGTGCGCGCGTCGGCGCCAACGAAACTTTTGAAGTGCGCGGTCACGCATGGGCGGGCGACAATGACGTTACCGCCATGGACGTTTCCATCGACTTCGGCGCCACGTGGACACGCGCGGAATTGTCGCCGCCCGTCAATCGATTTGCGTGGCAGCATTGGCGCGCTGACATCTCACTTCCCGAAGCCGGTTACTTTGAAGTCTGGGCGCGGGCGACCGACGACGAAGGCCGGATGCAGCCCGCGACGCAACCGGGATGGAACCCGCGCGGCTATCTCAACAATTTGCAGCACCGCATCGCGGTCTTCGCCCTGTGACGCACACGAAGAACATTTTCGCACGCATCCTCACACTCGCCGGGATGGTGCTCGTCGTCATGACGCTCATACGTCTGACGGCAACAACGCCATCTCCAACCGATGCTGATGAACTCGCCACGAATGAAGGCTACGCAACAGCGATGGCCGACAACGGGTCCGGCGAGATCAACTACGCGCCGGCCTACGCCGCATTGAACCCTTACGCCGAAGCGCGGGACGCAAGCCTTTCATCCGCTTTCGACCCTGCCGACGATTACTGGGGCCTGCCGCGCAGTGCGGGCGTTGAGACGGTCTCCGCCTATTGCGCCGCGTGCCATTCCCTGCAGATCGTCATGCAGCAGCGCCAGACCCGCGAAGGCTGGGACTATCTTCTTACCTGGATGGTCGAGATGCAGGGTATGGCCGCGCCGGCGCCCGAAACGCGCGCGGAGATTTTAGACTATCTCACCCGCGAATTCGGCGCCGATTGACGCCGCGCCAGATTGAATAGTTGCACAAGACCATTTTGCCGCCTTGTTAAATCGGCTTGCTGTAAGGCTTGCAGCGAAATGTTGTGCAACTTCGCCAAAATGTTTGTGCAACATTTTCTGAGGCGCAACTGCTCCGGCAGTGTCATGCGCATTAAGTAAGGAGCAAGAAACAGACGATTCAACCAAGGCGATAACCGCCGCCTGAACCGAACCGCCCCCGAATTTCACAATGTCAAAGAGCCCGGCACGGCGCCGCTTTCGCGAACCCGCACCTGACGCTGCAAGGGCCTTTAGTGAATTGCGCCGTTATGAAATCAGGCGCCGGATGTCATGGCCGCATGTCAACGTGCGCGCATGATACGGCCATTCCGGTAGGCGGGGATATCTATCCACCAACAGTGGGAAATTTTGAAGAATTCAACAGATAAGTTGTAAATTTAAGGCGGCGACTCGCCCGAAAGATGTGTTGTTTTTATTCCGGTTCGCTGTGTTTCGCGATCTGCGAAAGCCGGAATATGCCGAAGCCGGCCCCGGCGCCCAGAATGACCGAGGCCACAAGCGTCGCCGCCGTCGCCGCCGCGCCGAGGTGAAACGCATATGCCGTTGACCACAACACCGCCTCGGAAACCGCGAATGTTTCCGATGCTATCAGAATGACAAGCGCCGCCAGACCCAGTTTTTCAATCATGAACGCCTCCAATGAAGAGGCCATGTGGGATTGGCGGATCTCTTCCGCCAATCACGAATTGTTTCTATGGGAAGTAGAGCTGATTGCAGATGAGATGATTCACTAAGTCTTCATCCTGAGGAGCCTTTTTTCTTCGTCCTTCGCGACGCGTGCTACACACGCCGTCAGGATGAAGAATAAGGGCGTCGCGAAGGGCGAAGGCGTGGATCACCGCAAACGCCTAGTCGTCGTCTTCGACGAGTTCTTCCTCAATGCGCCGGCGCTCTTCCTCGCTGAGCTGGCTTTCATCGTGCAGCGTCCATGACGGCTCGAAGGACCGCGGCCCGATATTCGGCCGGTCGCCCTCAACCCCGCGCATGATGTTATCGTCCCCGGCATCAGGCAGGTTATTGACGCTGTCCTGACTGCGCCGCGGATCACGCAAGTCCTCCACAAGCGCCCGCGCCCGTTCGCGGGCCATCCTTTCGGCCACAGGCCCTGCTGTGGGACCGGCGATCCCGCGCTCGCGGGTGCCCTTCAACAGCTCCGTTGCACGCGACCAGTCCTCGCCACTGGCGCCCGGACGCCAGCCCGAACGGATTTCACGGCGCCCTGCGCATTCCTTTGCCTTGTCGTCATCGGCAAACTGTTCGGGACAGAAAATTGCAACGACGCCGCTATCGCCCGGATTGATTGCTGCTTCACCCTGCGGCAGCGCGACCTGCGGCAACACAAAACGGCGCCCCGTGAACGAAGGCTCCTCGTCGAACATGTCGTCGCCGGTTATTTCTGATGCTTCTTCTTCTAACGTCGCTTCGGCGAGCGGCAACTCCTCGTCTTCTTCATCCTCCTCGCCTTCGGTTTCATCTTCGCCGTCGGCTTCTTCCTCGCCGAGAATTTCATCGAGGCCGGCTCGTTGATCCTGCTGCGGTTCGACTTCAAGCAGCGGATCGGGATCGTCTTCAGCGGGCGTTTGTTCTTCGTCGACCGGTTCGGGCAGCGAAAGATCGTCCTCCGCCGCGGGCGCAGGATCGGGGATCAACGGCTCCGGCGAATCCGCGGGCGGCGCGAATTGCGGCTCGCTTTCAAGGTCAAGCTGAATCTCCGGCTCGGGTTCTTCGACCACTTCCGGTTCGGGATCGGGCTCCGGTTCTTCCTCAGCGGGTTCTTCTTCCTCGGGCACGGGGTCCGGTTCGGGCTCGGGTTCGGGCTCCGGCTCCTCGACGATTTCCGGCTCGGGCTCGGGTTCTTCCTCCTCTTCCTCGGGCTGTTCTTCCGGCACGGGATCGAGTTCAGGATCGCGCAGGGGCAGCTCCAGCGGCAGGGTTTCCACCAGCGTCACCTGGATCGTGTCGCTCGGCGCATTAGGGATCCAGATCCGAACCCGCGCGAAGGTCGACATCAGGGTCAGGACCACAAGGTTGATCGACAGCGCCAGCGTCAGCGCCGCCCGGCCCCGGCGCGCATCGTCTTCGGCGAGATAGTCGAGAAACTGCGCACAGCGCCGCCCGAACGGCCCGTAAATCCGGCGCCAGAACCGGATAGCAGGCGCAAACCAGCGGCCGAGCCGCGCCCTCAGGCCTTGCGCTGCGTCACTTTCCTGATTTTCCGGCTCGGCCGGCTGCTCCTCATTATTCGTCATGCGGCCTGACATTGATCGGCGCGGCCCTGAAGCCTAAACGCAAGACTGGGCCTAAACGCATGACGGATGAAAAGGAGATCGCCCAAGTGAAAGTCCTGTTGGTTGGCGGCGGCGGCAGGGAAGACGCGCTCGGCTGGAAAATCGCGCAAAGCCCCGAATTGTCAAAGCTCTATCTGGCGCCTGGCGGCCCCCGTCTCAATCACATTGGCGAAAGATTGTCCATTTCAGAGGGCGATATTGAGGCGCTCGCCGATTTCGCCGCCGAAAAGGCGCTGGATCTGGTGGTGGTGGGCCCGGAAGCGCCGCTGGCTGCCGGTCTCGGCGATGCGCTGCGCGCCAGGGGAATCGCCTGCTTCGGACCGGACCGCGCGGCGGCGCAGCTCGAATCGTCAAAGAGCTTCATGAAAGAAATCTGCGCGGCCGCAGGCGCTGCTACGGCTGCTTATGGCCGTTTTACAGAGGCCGAACCGGCGAAGGCGTTCCTGCGTGAGCAGACCGCGCCCTACGTCATCAAGGCGGACGGCCTCGCCGCCGGCAAGGGCGTCGTCATCGCAGAGACGTTGATAGACGCCGATGACGCCGTCAGCGACATGCTCGGCGGTAAATTTGGTGAGGCAGGCGCGGCCATCGTGATCGAGGAATTCATGACCGGCGAGGAAGCGAGTTTCTTCGCCATCACCGACGGCGAGAATATCGTGCCGATGATCGCCGCGCAGGATCACAAGCGCGCCTATGACGGCGATAAAGGACCAAACACCGGCGGCATGGGCGCCTATTCGCCCGCGCCGGTTTTTACGGACGCCGTTTACAAACGCACGATGAAGGAACTCATCGAGCCGGTGGTCGCGGAAATGAAAAAACGCGGGACGCCTTATGTCGGCGTTCTCTATGCGGGCCTGATGATCGAAAATGAACAACCGCGGCTGGTTGAATTCAACGCCCGCTTTGGCGATCCCGAATGCCAGCTGTTGATGCGCCGTATGCGGAGCGATATTCTGCCCCTGCTGTATCGCGCAGCAACGGGCGAACTTGGCGGCGCCGAAATCGAATGGGACGACAACGCCGCGGCGCTGGTCGTCATGGCGGCGGACGGTTATCCGGGCAGCTATAAAAAGGGGTCAGAGATCAACAGCATCGACAAGGCCGAAGCCCTGTCCAGCGTGATCGTTTTCCACGCGGGTACGAAAGAAACAGACGGCAAGCTGTTCGCTAATGGCGGGCGCGTCTTGAATGTGACGGCGACCGGCAAGGACATTCGCGAAGCGGTAGCGCGCGCCTATGCGGGCGTCGGCGCCATCGACTGGCCGGGCGGGTTTTACCGCAAGGACATCGGCTGGCGCGCGCTTGGGAACGCGCAATGAAGCCGCTTAACGAATGGCGCGAGGCGGCGCAATATCTCGACATCAACGGCGCGCGCATCGCCTGGTGGACCAGTGAAAACCCGAACGACGACAAGCCGTGGCTGCTGCTTATTCACGGCTTCCCGACCTCATCCTGGGACTGGACGGGCGTCTGGGACGACCTGCAGCAGCATTTCAATCTCGCCGCGCTCGACATGCTGGGCTTCGGGCTGTCGGATAAACCAGCGAACGTAAAATATTCGATTTTCAATCAGGCGGATTTGCAGGAAGCGCTGCTGGAACATTTTTCCGTCAGCGAAGCGCATCTCTTCGTGCACGATTATGGGAATACCGTCGCGCAGGAATTACTGGCGCGCGCGAATGAGGGCGCATTGAGCTTCGCCATCAAATCCATCGTATTTCTGAACGGCGGGCTCTTTCCAGAACAGCATCGCGCGAGGCCGATTCAAAAACTGGCGCTAACGCCGCTGGGCCCGTTGCTCGGCAGCCGGATGTCGCGTGATAAATTACGAAAGGCGTTTGACGGGATTTTCGGCGCTGACACCAAAGCTTCCGATGAGGAAATCGACGGGCACTGGGCGCTATTCGAGGAAGGCGGCGGCAAAAAAATCTTTCACAAGCTGATGCAATATATCCCTGAACGCAAAGCCAACCGCGAACGCTGGGTCGGCGCGCTTCAAAACACGCACATTCCGTTACGCCTGATCGACGGCGGCGCGGACCCCATCTCGGGCAAGCACATGTATGAGCATTATCTGAAACTGATCCCGAGCGCCGACGCCGTCCTGTTCGCCGATATCGGCCATTACCCGCATACCGAAGCGCCGGGGCGCGTGACGCAGGCCTTCCTGGACTTTCACCGCAACCTTGGAACCCTACCCTCATGACCGCGTTTTTCACGATCTTCGCCACAGTTTTTCTTGCCGAGCTTGGCGACAAGACGCAGCTTGCAACGGTGCTGTTCGCCAGCGACGAAGGCAAATCGAAACTTTTAGTTTTCTGCGCAGCGGCGCTGGCGCTCATCGCATCGACCGGCGCGGCGGTGATTGCGGGCGCAGCGGCCGATCGCTGGCTTACCGCGCTGCCATTAAAGCTGATCGCGGGCGCGGGATTTGTTATCATCGGCGCGCTCATGATGATCGAGCATTTCCGCGCCGGATAAGGGGAACCAATGGCTGACAGTACGAAACAGGATTTCACCGGCGTCACCGACGCGCCCGAGCATCTGAAATTCGATGAGGCGGCGCTCAGCCGCTACATGGAACAGCATGTGGCGGGTTTTGAAGGACCCATCGCCGTCAAAAAATTCAAGGGCGGCCAGTCGAACCCGACTTACCTCATTTCAACGCCGTCAAAGAAATATGTTTTACGCCGCAAGCCGCCGGGCAAGCTCCTGCCCTCCGCACACGCTGTTGATCGCGAATATAAAGTGATGACGGCGCTTGGAACGCAAGATTTCCCCGTGCCGAAAACCTACGCGCTTTGCGAAGACGACAGCGTCATCGGCACGGCGTTTTTCATCATGGACTTTGTCGAGGGGCGCATCTTCTGGGATGCGAACCTTCCCGAAGTCGCGAAGGAAAACCGCGCACCGCTCTATCATGCGCTGATCGACACGCTCGCGGACTTGCATTCGGTTGATTACGAGGCGGCGGGGCTCGGCGATTACGGCAAGCCGGGAAATTATTTCGAACGCCAGATCGGGCGCTGGTCGAAACAATATGAGGCGGCGGAAACTTCAACCATCGAGGAGATGAACAATCTCATCAAATGGCTGCCCACTGCGATCCCGGCGGACGACGCGACATCCATCGTGCACGGCGACTTCCGTTTTGATAACGCCATCATGCATCCGAGCGAGCCGAAGACGCTCGCCATTCTCGACTGGGAGCTATCGACGCTCGGCCATCCGCTCGCGGATTTTACCTACTTCCTGATGGTGTGGCATATGCCGCGTTCGGTGCGCGGCGGACTGATGGGGCTCGACCTCGCCGCGGAAGGCATCCCGACCATGCAGGACGCCGCAGAGCGTTACGCAAAACGCACAGGCCGCGACGCCGTCAGCCATATCGACTTCTGCCTCGCCTACAACATGTTCCGCCTCGCCTCGATCATTCAGGGCGTTTATGCGCGCTCGCTGCAGGGCAACGCCTCGTCACCGGAAGCAAAAAAAATGGGCGACAACGTCCAGCCGCTTGCGGCGCTGGCGTGGAGTTTTGCGGTGAAGGCAGGGGCTTGAGTCTTGCTCGACAGATCAGAATTGGAGGTAAGCTATACATCGTCTAGAAGTGGCGGAAGCGCAAAAGCGCGCGTCTCTCGCAGTTCGGCGATTACTTCCAAGAAAATTATCATCAGGCACCGCCCAACAGGAGAAACCGTATCTGGTGAAATCGAGCCCGGCCATTATACGCGCAAAAAAATGCAAGCTTTGACAGCGGAACTTGAAGAAGAGCTTTTGACAAAACTGGAAAAAGCCGTTGTCTCTAGGCCGAAAACCTAAGCCCGCGCCAACGCAACCAACAACACAACAATCAACACGCTCCACCCGACCATGATGGCGACGGGCGCGGCGGCGACGCCCATGACGGCGAGCGTCGCGGCTAAAAACGCCAGATGCGCGAGCGCGCCTGAAGCCTGCCCCGTCAGCGCCCAGCCCGCGCGGCCGCGCGCCAAAACGGCGGATTCAAAACCCAGCGCCGCGATGCGAAAAAGCTGCGCCGCCGCCATCATGGCGATCAGCGGCGCGGCAGGCAGGAATTCGGCGCCTGCAACAATTTCCGCCAGTTGCCGGCGGAAGAGAAAATAGACGAGCACGATGGGCGCAGCGATCGCCACCGCAATGCCGACGGACCGGAACGCAACCTTGGTCATTTCGCCGCGACCCTGCTCAGCTTCCACTTTCGAAAGTTCCGGGTACGTCGCCTGGTTGAACATGTTCACCGGCTGCGCCAGCAGGTTGGCGAGATTGTAGGCGAGTTTAAGAAAGCCCGCCGCAGCCCCGCCCAACACCGCCCCGACAATCAGTACGGGAATGTTGTTGTGCATGAGGTCGATGGAGCTCGAGAGGTTCGTCTTGATCATGAAGGGCAGCCACGCCTTGTCGGCCGTGCGCTGCGCCTTGCCGAAGATACGCGGCGTCTGTTTTCGCTTTTTGAGTTCGCGCCAGCCGAGCCACCACAGGCTTGCCCCATGGACGAAGACGCTCGCGATCCAGACGATCAAAAACGCCGCCAGCCCGGCGCCGCTGATCCATAAAACGATCGCGCCCACAAACCGCACCAGTGGCATCAGCGTCAGCTGCCAGCCGAGCACCTGAAATTTGTCGTAAAGGCGCAACACGCCGGTGGGCGTCGCAGCGATTAAAAACGGCGTTGCAAAACAGTAGACGGTGATCAGCCCGCGAATATCCTCGGACCAGCCGAAGGCCCGCGCCGCGAACGGCGCAATGGCAAGCGCGGCCGCCACCGAAACCACCCCGCTGATGAGATCGAGCCGGATCGTGTAGCGCAAAAGGTCCTTGAACCGCGCCTCGTCACCGTCTCGCACCATGGGCGCGCCAAAACGGATCACCGCCTGCCACGACTGAAATCGGGCAACGCCGGCGATCACCAGCGCATAGGTGTGGGCGAGAACCAGGGCGCCCATGCCCTCCGGCCCGAGCCCCCGTGCTGCAATCGCGAGATAGGCGAGCGAGAGGACGCCGCCCGCCGCCTTGCCGGACAGGAGTGAGCGGGCATTGCGCAGGATCCGCGAAACGGGGCCTTCCACTCTTTTTCCGCTCGCCTCGCCTGATCTCATGCCGCCCGCCAAATCTGCCGCCTCAAGCTGTAATAAGGCGCAATACCTTGTGCAATAAGCGTTAATTGACGCTATTTCCAATCGGACTTATATGCGGTTGCCCTTGGGGAAAATGCGCGCCGCCGCCCCGAAGGGTATGGGCTGGTGGTCAGGGCGCGAAATCGGAAAATCAAATGCAGCACGGGCCGTTGTTACGCCTCAATGACGCCGAAAAGAAGCGTCTGAAAATCGTTTACCTCGCCAAATGGGCGGAAGGGGACGGCACGCCAGACAAGGTTGACGGCACTCACTCGACGTATCACGCAGAGATGCGCGATACGCTCCGCGACCTCGGCTATAATGTCGAGGCGGCGAGCAAGTTCGAGCGGCTCTACGACCATCACGACTATGATTTTCTGTTCACCATGCTGAACCGCGGCGGCTTCGTGAACAGCGAAATGCTTGGCCCCCTCCTTTCGACCAAGAACCAGATTCCTTTTTTCGGCGCCACCCCGATCCTGCGCGGGCTCGGCGACGACAAGCACCTGATGAAATGCGCGGTCCGCAACCGCGGCGTCATGACGCCCGACTGGATGGTCATTCGCCGCGGCGCCATCTCCATCGAACCACCGGAATTTGAGTGGAAATCGCTGATTGTCAAACCGAATGCGAGTTCCGCCTCATGGGGGATCGGGTCTTACGACAACTGGCCGGACGCGAAAGCACATGCGGAAAGCCTGCTCGATGAAGGTCACGACGTCATCATCGAGGATTTCGTCGACGGGTATGAAATCGCCGTCCCGATCATTGGCTCGAACGGCCCATGGGTGCTGCCGGTGATGCGGTTTTATGTGGATGACGCACGCGCCATCCGTTCCTACGAGCAAAAGCGGCATCTCGCGTCGAAAGATACGGTGAAGCTGGAGCGCCTGCCGGAAGGGCCGCTGCTCGATCGTGTTGTCGAGCAAAGTCTGAAACTGCTGCCGGAAGTCTGGCCTTGCGACATCGGGCGCGTCGAACTCAAATATGACGAGAAAACCGACACGCTGAATTTCATCGAAATCAACCTGAGCTGTAACCTGTGGTCGAAAAAGGCGACGGCGATTTCCGCCGCCACTATCGGCGTTACGCACCCGCAACTGCTTGAAACGCTGCTTTGCCACAGCCTGCGCCGCCAGGGCGTCGTAGCGCCAAACGCCGTCATTGAATATCCGATTGATTCAAACGGCAAAGGGTCGGGCGGCGATGAGTGGTAGGCGTTAGCGCTTACCGCGTCGAATATTGAGACATCAGATCTTGTACGGGCGTGTCGGCGCTAAAATCAAACGCTGCAATCAGCACGTCAGCCCGCTCTGCAAGCGCAGATGCTTCCAGGCAGCTGCGCGCCTTAGCCAGAAATTCGTCATGATTGAACGGGTTTTTGGCGGCGCCACGCGGAATGGATACCGTTTCGGATACTTTCCGTCCGTCTTTTAAAATCACGGTGATCTTTTGCGGATAGTCGATTTCAGTCGTATCGACCGGCGTCGGCCGCACAAGCGGCAAGAGCTCTTGAAGCTCCGGGCGGCGCACCGCTTCGTCAGAGAAATCTTCCAGCGTCGGCGCGCCCCGCGCCAGAACAACCGCCAGCGCGTAGTTCAACGAGAACCGCGCCTCAGCCGAAACTGAAGGTTTTGAAAACATGAGGTTCGCCAATTGCGGCGCAGGCATCTCAACCACAATCTCATTCACGTCTCGCGCCGTAAAACCATGACGCCCGATTAACATCAAAAGCGCATCCATTGCGCGGTGCGCACTTGCGCAATTCGGAAAACGTTTGGCCTTAAGGCCCGCAGTCTCGATCAACAACGGACCCCCGATACTCGATTCGTCAATACCACCCACATCCCCGGCATGCATTAAGTCGGCGAGACCTTTCGGCCCGGCAATTGTTTCACGTGCGCCTGTCGCGCCCGCATACGCAAGACGCGCCGCAACAACGCCTGCATCCGCTGCGAACCCGGCGTGTATGGGCTTTGCGTCAACGCCAAACTGAATCATTGATCCGCCGGCGCGACTGCTCGCCAGGGAAAGCGCATGCCGAAATTTATCCGCATCAAGCCGAAGCAGCCGGGCTGATGCTGCAGCGGCGCCGATGGCGCCAAGCGTTGCAGTTGCATGCCAGCCCCGGTTCCGGTGACGGGGATTCATGAGCTGCCCTATTCGACCCACAATTTCGAGCCCGCAGATGAAACTATCCAGAATATCTTCCATTGCCGCTTCACGCGCTTCACCCAGCGCCAAAAGCGCGGGAAACAGGACGGCGCTAGCATGTACGCGCGCAGGAGAAAAATTGTCGTCAAAGTCTAACGCATGTGCGGCGGTTCCATTGATGAGCGCCGCCGTCTGGGGCGATGCGCGCTTTGCATGACCCACCACCACGCAATCCCCATCCCCCGCAAGCGCGGAGACACGCAATCCAGCGCCTTCACGCGCTCCCGCAGCCGTGCAGACGAGCATATCGCACAGCGCCGCATGCGCGCGCTCCCTGGCGACACTGTTCCAGTCACGCCCGGCTTGCGCGCCCCATCGCGCCAAGGGTTCAAGAATTTTGATCGAAGACATCAGCGGCGCCTAACTTTCCGGCGGCGAACAAAAATTATGCCTTACCCAACCGCTCCGCCGGCGCTTTCACGTTTCTTCAGCGCCTGATCAACGAAATTGAAGCTGGATTCCTTGTCAGCGTCGACGCCAGCGTCAGCAAACGGCATGCTTACGGCGACGACATTCAATTTGAAACGGCGGCTCGCCGCACGCGCCAAGCCCTGCAACGAATAGAGCTTGTAACGGTAGCCGATCAGGTTGAAGAGGCCAAAAGCTTTCAAAATGCGCCAGTTGCGTTTGCGGAACTGTCCGCCGCCGCGCATCACTTCGGCCGCCCTGAGCGCCCTGTCGTTGGTAAGAGCATAAAGGTTGCAAGTCGTATATCCGCCGTCGCGTAGCGCATGCACCTGCATCGGCGTGCTGACGGTTTCCGGGTAGGCTGTTTCAATCACGGAAATCGGGGTCATGCCGAACGCGACTTCAGCTTTAGCTGCGCTCAGCGTTTCAAGAAAATGATCAACAATCTGGGGCGTTTGCAGCGCATTATCTGCAGTTGTCACAAACAACGGAAAGATGTCGCCGCATTTTTCCGCAACATGAGCAATGCTGGCGTAGAGATTATCCTGACTTTGGACCGCCTCTATCCGACCTTCGCGGCGCAAGCTGGCAAGCGCCGGAATTCGATCAATTACGGCAGCGTCATCGATCGAAATCAAAACACGCTTTACGTTATCAGCGCCCAATAGGCTTTGAATGACACGCTCAAGCATGGTGACGCCATTCGCTTTGACCAAGCATTTGTGGCTAACGTCTTCAATCATGGAGAGCGGATTTTCGCCCTGCTTGCGCGGGGCGGCGAGAATAAGTCCGGTAAATTTTTCAGACATTTGGTCCAAGGAGTGTTGTTCTTTCATCTGTAGTAGTCGTCTTTAAGCCGGCCGGTCAACTGGAGTGGTGAGGCCTGCATGGCCAGGGAAAACTCAGATAACAAAAAAGCCGGCCCATGGGCCGGCTTTTTCCAATTCAGCTTTTCGCTGAAAACTTATGCAGCTTTCTTGCGGCGTGAGGCAAAGCCGAGACCGGCAAGACCTGCAAGCAGCAGCGGAAGCGCGCCCGGAAGCGGCACGTCCGAAACCTCGAACTGCGCGATGGTGAAACCGGCGCCCGGGGTTACAGCACGGAACTCGAAAGTCGTCCCGAAGAATACCGTTGCTAAGAGGTCAACAGCTTCAAAAGTTCCCTCAAGCGAACCATCGATCCAAAGCTCGAAGAAACCGCAAGGCCCCTCAGGCTGAGAAGCTGCGCTACAATCTCTGTCACCGCCGGAGTTGAATTCGATATTGGTCAGGAAAACCGCCGCGTCGAATACGAACTCAATCGATTCCATCGAGTCGAACTGCGTCTGGTCCTGCGAAGCATCCATTTCGGAAAGCGCTGCGAGGCCAGAATTCGCCGGCGAGATGTCTTGGATCAGCTGCGTGGCTTCGCGATCCATTCCGTCATACGTGTAGGCTGTCGCAGTAAAGCCGATGCCGTCCTTGGAATACTGGAAGCCGTTTGCGTCAACATCGGTGCAAAGGTCTGCGCCAATGGTTCCGCAATCCATAGCAACGTTGCCGGTCGGGGTGTCAAGGAACACATCGCCGCTTTTGAAGATAAACGTTGCTGCATTGGCCGGCACAGCCAGGAAACCTGCTGCTGCTACTGCCGCTGCAATTAAACGAAGGGTGGTCATAAGTGTCCCCCACTCAGGTACTAAAACTCTGCCCGGAAACGCCGGGCGTCGCGTCCTTAACGGACCATTAAAGACATTGCTCAATTTCCGGGTATTTCCATTAAAGTCAATGGGTTCAAGGTTACCATCCGGAAAAAAATCGCTGCATTGCAACACATTAGTGGTTCCTGCTCTTAAACTCCCGTTTTACGGGAATTATGGCGCAAAAATTAAGTATGATCGCCGGGCAATCAGCCTGATTCGAATCAGCCTTGATTGCCGCTTGGCTGAACCGGCGATAAGGATGCAGCCGCCATTCAAATTTCCGGGGACATATCAATGATTCACTTGCTGCGCCTTTCCGCCGCCATCGCTGTTACAGCGCTGGTTTTCGCCTGCGCCAAAACAGAAAACGCAGCGGACGAGCCGTCGCTGGAGGCGGTGAAAGTGTTCACCGGCGGACCGATCTATACAGGCGTGGAGAATGCCCCCAACGCTGAAGCGGTTGCCGTGGCGAACGGCGAAATCCTCGCCGTCGGCACGCGCGATCTCGTTATTGAAGGCGCAGGCGCCAACGTACAAATCATCGACCTTGACGGCGCCGCGCTTTACCCCGGCTTCACCGATGCTCATGCGCACCTTTTCGGCATCGGCATGCGCGAGCTGACGCTTAATCTTGAAGGCGTCGCATCGATTGCAGAACTCGTTTCCATCGTCGAAGCCAATATCCAGCACTCCGGCGAAAACGAACCCTTCGTCGGGCGCGGCTGGATCGAAACCGGCTGGCCGGAGGGGCGCATGCCGACTCGCGACGATCTTGATCCCGTCAGCGGCGATACGCCAGTGATTTTAAGGCGCGCCGACGGCCACGCGCTGGTGGCGAACTCTGCCGCTCTCGACGCTGCCGGAATCACCGATGAGACCGCGGACCCTGAAGGCGGCAAGATCGAACGGGATGAGACGGGCCGCGCCACCGGCATCCTGATTGATGCGGCCATGGGGCTCGTCAGCGGCCTCGTCGCCTCCCCAAGCGATGAGCAAATACAAAGGGCGTTTCGGGAAGCTTCTGCACTCTACGCCGCCTATGGCTGGACCGGCGCGCACAACATGTCGGTCGATCCGAACAATCTCGATCTGATCGAAAACCTTTCGGAACAGAACGGTCTTAAAATCCGGGTCTATAATTCCATCGACCAATCCGGGCTTGATGCGCTGGTTGCGAGCGGACCGCGTACTGCTGGCGGCGGACGCATCATCACCAACGCCATGAAGCTTTATGTTGACGGCGCGCTCGGCTCGCGCGGCGCGGCGCTGATCGAACCCTACAGCGACCGGCCCGACACCAGCGGGCTGTTGATGATGAATCAAGAACAAGCAGCGGCGCTGTTTGACAAGGCGATCGACGCCGGCGTTCAGGTCAACACGCACGCCATCGGCGATCGCGGCAATCAGCTTCTGCTCGACTGGTACGAAGACGCCTTCGAACGCCATCCGGATGCGGACGATCTGCGCTGGCGCATCGAGCATGCGCAGATCCTGCAGGTGGAAGACATTCCGCGCTTCGCGGAGCTTGGAGTGATCGCCTCGATGCAGCCGAGCCACGCCATCGGCGATCTTTTCTTTGCGCCGAACCGGCTGGGACCGGATCGGCTCGACGGCGCCTATTCGTGGCGCTCGCTGATCGACGCCGGCGCTGTGATCGCCGCCGGCTCCGACGCGCCGGTTGAGCGCGGCGATCCGCTGATCGAGTTCTACGCCGCCGTGGCGCGGCGCGGCCTTGACGGCACGCAGACCGAAGACTGGCGCCCGAGCGAGGCCGTCACCCGTGAAGAGGCGCTCAAAATGTTCACGCTGTGGCCGGCCTACGCCTCGTTTCAGGAAAACACGCTCGGCACGATCGAGCCGGGCAAGCGCGCCGATTTCACGGTTTTTTCAAAGGACATCATGACAATTCCGGAAAAAGAAATCCGCACCGCCAGACCGGTCATGACCGTGGTGGACGGTGAGATTATCTACCAGCCTGAAGAATAACGCCGGCGGCCACGGCTTTGTGAACGATTTTCATTGCGGGGCCGCTCCGGCGGCCCCATATCTCGCTCATGACGTTCTGGCAGTTTCTGATCTTTTTCGGGCTGTCAGTCTTTGTTCTCTGGAACATCTGGGTTGCGATCCGCTCACTCGGCGATATCGGCGACGACGATTAACAGGACAGAACTGACCGGCGCCGATGCCAAGCGCCCGTCCCTTCAAAAGGACCGGTCGGAAACCTGTTGCCGTTTACGCGGCGAATAACTGGTCCATATTCTGAAAGCATTTGAACTCGAGTGCATTGCCGGCGGGGTCGAGCAAAAAGAACGTCCCCTGTTCTCCCGGCTCGCCCTTGAACCGGATGCCCGGTTCGATAATGAATTCGACGCCTGCATCGGTCAGACGGGCTGCAAGTTTCTCCCAGTCCGCCGGATCGAGCACGACGCCGAAATGCTTCACGGGCACGTTCTTGCCGTCGACGGCGTTCGTAACTGCGCGCCCGCATTCCTCGGGCGCCAGATGCGTGACCAGCTGATGACCGAAGAAATTGAAATCGATCCACTGATCAGACCGTCGCCCGCGCGGACATCCGAAAAGTTCGCCGTAAAAGGCTTCGGCCTTGGCGAGATCGTCAACGGGAATAGCAAGATGGAATACCGGCGCCGTCATCGTGATACGCTCCTTGCAAGGCGCCCGTGCGTCCCTCACTTGCATCTCTCACTTGCATCAATGGGGCGGGCGCGCGAAAACAACCATATTGCAACGCGCCGCTTTTGCCTATTGGCTGGAAATGACAGCAAACTTCACAAAACTCACCGATGATTATTACGTCTCGCCGCAGATTTCTCCTGAGGATGTCGCCGCTGCGGCGGATAACGGCTTCGGACTGATCGTCAACAACCGCCCGGACGGCGAGATGATCGGCCAGCCGAAAAGCGCCGAGATTGAAACCGCCGCCGCCGCGGCAGGCGTCCAATACGCCCATATTCCCGTGGGTCAGGCCGGCATCACCGGCGGCCATATTGACGCCTTAAAAACCGCGTTGGATGGCGCAAACAATAGCAAGACGCTAGCCTTTTGCCGTTCCGGCGCGCGCTCGACGTTTCTGATGGCGTATCTGTCCGCAGTGGAAGGCCGCGCCGTATCTGATATTGTCGCCGAGGCGGCGAATGCCGGGTTCGACATCAGCGCCCACGCGCCAATGCTTGAAGCGTTGGGAAACGAAAGAAAAGAAGACGACGAGTAATGAGTTTGATTGCGTTCATTCTGGCGTTGAACAGCAACGCTTCCCTGGCTCAGGATCCCTACGCACCGCCGGAACTCAAGCAGCTGCCTGCCTGTGTGTGCCCGTCACCACAGGAACGTCCTGACGTCATGTTCTCCGGCTATGTGATCGATGCTGAAGTTACGCTCGGTTCCGACCGGCGCTCGGTTGAAGACCGCATGGCGACAATCTTCGACGTTAAGTGGTCTGACGACGGCGAACTCGAGGGCAGAACACGCCTGTGGCATGCGACATCGGCTGAAGCCTGCGGCGTTTCTTTTAATTATGGAAAAAAATACACCGTGGCGGCGCGCTTGTCCGAAGACGGCGATCTTGAAACCGACCGGTGCCTGATGCGGGCGGCCGAATAAGAGCAGCCAGCCGCCCTAGTAGTGAATGGTGATGCGCGCACTGGTCGCCGCAGCGGGAATGACGACAGTTTCCGTCAGCGTAACGCCGCAGCGCAAGAATGCGACGTCGCGACCGTCTTCGTCAGTCGCGCGCCGGTCCTGCCCCTCCCCGCAATCTAGAAAACTGCCGCGTTCCTTTTCGACAACATAAAGATAATTCGGCGGTGCAGCCACAAACACGCGGTCGGTGATCCCGCCCGAACCGTCAGCAACGGTCACTCCGCCCGCAGATTGCGCATCGGACGGCTGGGCATGCGCAACGCCGCACAGGGTTAATCCTGCGATCGTGATCGCGGCGGCGGCGTTAAGAATCTGTTTACGTTCGGCACACATGGCCGGTTCATCGCAAAAGCCGCGCCGCTCGCCTGAAAGCGCCTGTTTTCGCCCTCGCGAAGTCTTTATTTCCTTGTCATCGTGGAAAAAGCCATGTTCAAAGGAACAGGGCGGATGGTGTCGGCGGAGCGGGCATGTCGATCTTTGGCGAGTTTAAAATTAACGGTAACGAACTTGTGGCGACCGAAACCGGCGCCGTCATTCCGTTAACGTCCGGGTTTGCCAAGGATGTCTGGCGCATCGCCAGTTTCGTCTGGCTGATTAACGGCCTTCGTGCAACGCGGATCGTTCGTGGACGCGAGCCCCGGGCGCGCATTTCCTTCTTCCCGAAGAAACCGCGATCCTATTACGCCATCTGGCCGGTGTGCCAGCTCGCGGATGTGAAGATCGTCGATGACGCGGAAGAAGCGGACCTGCATTTTTATTTTGAAGACCGTGAGTTTCTGACTGCGCCGCGCCAGACCCCGACAAACAAACCGGCGTTCAATGTCGGCTGTTTCGATATTCGCAAAAGCGTCGTCAGCCGCGTGTTTGAAGAAACCTTCGGATATGCTCTTGCGGTTGATCCAACGGCGCACATCGGAACCCTCGTCGAAAAATCCGAATCGAACGGCAAACATGACGGACAGCTCATCACCGGGCCGGTTGCAAAGCCGAAGCCGGGATTTGTTTATCAGCGCAATATCGAAAACACGTTTGATGGCTTTGAACATGTGGATATTCGCACGCCCGTCGTCGGCGGCAAGACAACGCCATACGTCTTCCTGAAACGCCGCACGCGTGACCTTCGCTTTACCAATGATAATCACCGCGTTGACCTCGCTGCGACCGACGCCATGCTTTCAAGCGATGAACAGGAAAAGATTTCCGCCTTCGCCCGGGGCATGAATCTCGATTTCGGAGGCCTTGACGTGCTGCGCGACCGCAATGACGGGCGCATCTACATCGTCGACGCCAACAAGACCGATATGGGCCCGCCTTCCGCCATGCGCGCACAGGATAAACTGACCGCCATGCGCGGCCTTGCCGACGCTTTCGCGGCGATGGTAGACGACGCGCTCAAAGCATAAGGCGTCAAGTCATTGGCCGGCATACCTTTCGTCAAGGACATCAATTTTTCCTACGGCGTCCCCGATATTGTCGCGCCGGGCGTCCGCCGGGTTATCGCTGACAATCCGGGCCCTTTCACATTCACGGGCAGCGGCACTTACATCATCGGCGAAGGCGACGTCGCCGTGATCGACCCCGGCCCGAATCGCGACGACCATCTGGAAGCAATTCTCGCCGCGCTTGAAGTCGAACGCGTCAGCCACATCCTCATCACGCACACCCATTCGGACCATTGCGGTCTGGCGCGAAAATTCGCCGATGCGACCGGCGCGCCGGTGTTCGGGTTTTCGGGTCACCCCGTGCGCAAAAAACAGGATGACGCGCCAGCCCTTGATGAGGGCGCCGACTATTCATTTGCACCGGACGCGTTGATCGGCGACGGCGCCGTTATCAAAGGTAGCAACTGGTGCATTGAGGCGGTGCACACGCCCGGTCATTTGTCGAATCATTTGTGTTTTGCCCTGCCTGAACAAAAAGCGCTGTTCACCGGCGATCACATGATGGGCTGGGCGACGACGGTCGTCGCGCCACCCGACGGCGACATGAGCGATTACATGAACAGCCTCGATAAACTGCTCGCCCGTGATGACGAAATTTATTTCCCGACCCATGGCGCGCCTATTGAAAACCCTAGGCGGTTTGTACGGGCGGTGAAAACCCACCGGCTTATGCGCGATGCCCAGATTATCGATCAGATCAAAAAAGGCCGGACGACCATCAAAGAGATCGTGCCGGCCATGTACGCTGATGTGGATCCGCGCCTGCACAAAGCTGCGGCGCTAAACGTATTCGCCCATCTCATTCGGCTCGTTCAGTCAGGAACCATCACCCATAACGGCGAGCCGAGGCTTGACGGCGAATACAGCCTTTCCTGATCAGGTGTTGGCTTCTTTATATTCCTGATTGAACGCCTGCCACGCCTCAACCATTTTGGTTTCTTTTTCTATCGTGGCGTTATAAGTATCGAGCGCTTCCTGTCGCACTTCCATTTCAAGCTCAGCGTTTTCATAAATCGTTGTCAGACATTCACGATAGGCGTTTAGGCCGGACTGATACTCCTTGATTTCAGAGATCTTTGCTTCTCGGTCTTCGGCTGTCGCTTCCTGCGCGTCCGGCATGGATGGCGCCTTGCCGTCGAATTTGCATTCTTCTGCAAGGGCTGAGCTCATTAAAAATGCTGACACGGCGGCGGATGAGACTACGGCTTTGATCACAAATTCTCCTTCCACACCGGTGATGTCCGGCGCTTTCTGCTACTCTATGATGAAGGGCGCACCTTAAACGTGAACATTGCCGCCTCGCAAACGGCAGAGACCGCAATGACATTACAATCCCGAAATCTTTTTGCCGTGTACGCCCTAAAAGAATGCTGTCAGGCGGGCAATAGCAGCCGCCGCGCTTCCAAAATCAGCCTGCGCTGCATGTCTGTCGGCGGGCCTTCTATTTCGGCGGTGCGCTCGAGCAGTTCGACAAGCTGATTCTTTTCCGTATCCGTGCATACTTCCGTCACAGGCCGCAAAATCTTGTGCATATTGTTTCCGGCGTCGTTGATTTCGCCCACCGCCATCCGTCCGAAGGCGTAAAGGCTTTCCGCGGTTTCTTCATCGGCCTCAAAGGCTTCGCGCATTTCGGCGACAATCGCCTTGTACTGACGGTCTGTCACGTGCCCGTCATAGGCCGCCATCTGATAGAGCAGCACCGCCGCAGCTTCACGCGGATCGGCAAGGTTTTCGATGAGGCGTTTGTCGACACGGCGGTTCCATTTTCCCCGCCGGATGACGCCGCGCGCATCGCGCACCGCCTCGCGTCCTTCATTCGCCGCATTGACGAAGTACGTGAACGCCCAGAACGCCGCCGCCAGCGCGCCCAGAATGGCGAGAATGATGTGCATGCTCCGGCCTCTCTCCGCTTTGCCAAGTAGATTTTAAGCAAAACCGCCGGAGGGGTCTACCTCTAAGGATAAAGCTTACGCTTCACCCACTCACCGTCCTTGCGGGCGTATTGCAGGCGATCATGAAGCCGGAAGGGTCTGTTCACCCAGAATTCAATCTCGACAGGTTTTAGTCTGTAGCCTGACCAGTGATCAGGACGCGGAACGTCTTCGCCGTCATATTCCTTATCGAGCGCCGCAATGTCGGCTTCCAGCTTCATCCGGTCGTCGAGCGGGCGGGACTGCGCCGACGCATGGGCGCCAAGCTGTGCGCCGCGCGCGCGCGAAGCGAAATATTCGTCAGCTTCCTCCGCGCTTACCGGCGCAACATCGCCGCGAAACCGAACCTGACGGCGGATTGTCTTCCAGTGGAAACACAGCGCTGCTTTCGGATTGGCGGCGAGCTGCTTTCCCTTGGCGCTTTCCACATTCGTAAAGAATGTGAGGCCGCAGGCGTCGAAGTCCTTCAATAGCACCATGCGCACATCCGGCATGCCGTTTTCATCGACGCTCGCCAGCGCCATGGTGTTCGGGTCATTCGGTTCTGTCGTCCCGGCAAGCGCAAACCACTCGGCAAACAGCGCAATAGGATCGCCGATGGAGAAAACGTCGCCTTGATCCTCGTCAACGGCGTAAGCCTCAGCGCTCGGACTTGGCGGGATGAGATTTTCAGCCTTCATATCGATCCTCTGTCAGCCTGAACTGGCCGTTAACCCTTCCTGCGGCGTTTCGGGCCATGCTAAAGGCTCGCCGCCGAAACCTTGCTGATATAGAAAACAGCCATGTCTTTGAACAGCTTTGGCAGAGTCTTTCGAATAACCACCTGGGGCGAGAGCCACGGGCCCGCGCTGGGCGTGGTGATTGACGGCTGCCCGCCGGGCATTTTACTGCGCGCGGAGGACATCCAGACCGCCCTCAACAGGCGCAAACCGGGAGGCTCGAAATTCGTCACCCAGCGGAAAGAGCCGGATTCGGTGAAGATTCTATCCGGCGTTTTTGAGGATGACCGCACCGATGGGCCGCGCACCACGGGAACACCCATCAGCCTGATGATCGAGAATGTCGATCAGCGCTCTAAGGATTACGCCGACATTCGCGACAAATACCGCCCCGGTCACGCCGATTTCACCTATGACGCTAAATACGGGTTCCGCGATTATCGCGGCGGCGGGCGTTCCTCCGCGCGCGAAACCGCGGCGCGCGTCGCGGCCGGCGCCGTTGCAGAAAAAGCCCTCGCCGCCGTGCTGGACGATCCGGTGTGGATTCGCGCGTGCCTAGTGCAGATGGGACCTTACAAAATCGACCGTGAGCGTTTCGACTGGACGGAAGTTGAGAAAAATCCGTTCTGGTGCCCGGACGCCGAGGCTGCAAAACTCTGGGAAGAAAAACTCGACGAAGCGCGCAAGGCGGGCTCGTCCATGGGCGCCGTCATCGAAGTTGTCGCTTCAGGCGTCCCGGCCGGTCTCGGCGCGCCGGTCTACGGCAAGCTCGATGCGGATCTCGCGAACGCCATGATGTCGATCAATGCTGCAAAGGCCGTCGAAATCGGCGCCGGGATGGAAGCGGCGGCGCTTTCCGGCGAAGAAAATGCCGATGAAATCCGTATGCGGAATGGAAAACCGCATTTTCTTTCGAACAAGGCTGGCGGTATTCTCGGGGGCATATCAACGGGTCAGGACATCGTCGCGCGGTTTGCGGTGAAGCCGACTTCGTCGATCCTAAGTCCCCGCAAAACCATCACGGCGTCAGGCGGGGAAACCGAGATACAGACCAAGGGACGCCACGACCCCTGCGTCGGCATCCGCGGTGTGCCCGTCGGCGCGGCGATGATGGCGCTGGTCCTTGCGGATCATGCGCTTTTGCACCGCGCCCAGTGCGGGTGAGCTATTTCCGCCCGCCAAACGGCAGGATCGACGGGATCTTCATCATGTAGTCGCGATACTGATCGCCGAAAAGCGCGATCATGTCTCGTTCTTCGTAACCGATGGCGATGAAAATATACGCCGTCCAGATCGCGGCAAACAGCAAATGCCCGGCGGTCATGTGCGATGTCGCCCAGAACGCGATCAGAAATCCGAGATAAAGCGGATGCCGCACGAATTTGTACAGCATTGGCGTGACGAATTTCGGCGCCGCCGCTTCCTTCGCCTTGAATTTAAACCAGCCCTGCATCAGGCCGAACAGTTCAAAATGATTGATCAGGAACGTCGACAAAAGAACGATGCCGAAACCAAGGAAAAAAAGCGCCGTCAACACACCGACCCAGAGCGATGAGTCAACGGACCAGACAACGCCCGGCATCGGCTGCCAGCCCCAGAACATCACCCAGAGCACAACGACGGTCGCCAGAACGTAGGTGCTGCGCTCCATGGAGGGCGGGACGATTTTCGTCCAGGCTTTTTTGAACGACTGCCGCGCCATAACCGAGTGCTGCACGCCGAACAAAAGCAGCAACCCGATATTCACAAGCGCCGCCGGCGCGCCGGCGAATTGCGACGGCCCTTGATCGACCGTCTTCGGCAATCCCGCCCAGGCGGTCATGTCGCCGCCCACAAAAGCGATCAGGTAAAGAAACGTCGCAAAAAAAACGAGGTAAACGATAACACTGTAGATGAGCGCAATAAGCCCCATGGCGTCTCTCCCTTGCCAGACGAAACGCGTAGACTGCGAATGGCGCTCTGTACGCCCAGCAATTTAGGACGTCAACGGAAAATATGCTCGCGCCCGCAGCAAAGCGCAGTTGCAACATATCGAATCAAGCGCTGTCAACACCCTGGTCATCTCTGTTGTTTTACAAAGATCGATACTTTGCTCAGAAACGCGACGGTCTGATCCGCCTTGGCGAGACCTTCGTCCGCAAATAACGCATCCAAATCCTCACGGCAGTAGCTGTCGTAATAGGGTTCGTGAAATCCGCGCGGAAAGTTTTCGAGCAGAATGTCAAAACCCGGCTCATCGCCATACTGGATCGTGTCGGCCTGAACGAGCGTGCCGCCCGGTTTCAACAGCCGCGCGATTTCGCTCGCCACGCGCTCCCTGACTTCCGGCGGCAGTTCGTGAAACAGATAAACGGCGGTAATGACATCAAACGAGCCATCCGGCAGGCCGGTTTCTTCCGCGTTCGCCTGAAGGTAGGTGATGTTTTTCCATCGCCCAAGAGCGGCTCTCGCCTTGCCGAGATAGGCAGGCGACAGATCAAGCGCCGTCACGTCGAGCTGCGGCCAGTTATCCTTGACCTCTCCAAGAAACCTGCCCGTACCGCAACCCATATCAAGCAATGTCGCCGCGCCCGCGTCTTTTCCTTCAAGCGCTTTTCGGATGAACGGCAGCGCTTGACGCCGCATCGGCCCGGCGGCGCCGGTGAACAGCGTTTCCACCTGCATGTCGTAGCGGTCGGCGGAACTGTCCGACAGCCAACCATCGGTCTGATAGTGAAAGTTCTGCAGATAGTAGCGCGGGAACTTTTCCTTATCCGCCATGGAATAAACTTCGGAATGACCGCGCGATGCTTTCCGGCGCGCAACCTTGTCAGCATCACGAAGATAATCACGGCTCTGTTTCCAGAGTTTGGCAAATGACGGCGGCTGACGCAGGTCAACGGGTAGCTTGTAAAGGCCCGCCTCGATGTTTTTCCAGTCGCGCCGGAAAAGCTCGCGGAACGAATCCTTTAGCCGCTGCCGGTCAAGCGAGCCAAATTCTTCCGCGTAAGGCGCGGCGCCCGGCTCGGTGAGCGGACCCATCTTGCGCCTGCCATATGCGTAATGGCCTGTGTACCAGAGAACCCGAGCCGCCTGCGCCGCGCCATAGGCTGCGCGTTTGGCGCCGTTGGCGATCACAGTGCTTAAAGCCGCCATGACCGATCCTTTCATGAAACTGCCTACCATTGATATGGCAGCATACCCGAACGGTTCAACGGCGTAACTGCGGCAGAGGGCAAGCCTTCAGGATTTATGAACGGCGCCGATCAGAAACTCGCGGTTTCCGTCCCCGCCCTTGATGGGGCTTTCCATTACGCCGATTACGGCCCAGCCTTTGCCCCTGATCCATTCCGCGATGTCATCCGCCGCGGGTTTAGCAAGCTCTTCCTTCACCAGTCCGCCCTTGCCAATGCCGTCTCGCCCGACCTCGAATTGCGGCTTGATGAGCGCAACCAGTCGCGCACCGGGTGCGGCTAGCGCGAATGCAAAAGGCAAGACTTTTTTCAGGCTGATGAAACTGACGTCGCAGACGATGACTTCGACAGGCTCGGGAATAAGCGACTTGTTCAGGTCTTTCGCGTGGGTTTTTTCGAGGTTTACGACGCGTTCGTCGCCCGCAATTTTTTCATGGAGCTGCCCAGTCCCTACATCGACCGCGTAGACTTTCGCTGCCCTTCTTCTCAACAGCGCGTCCGTAAAACCGCCCGTGGACGCGCCGAGATCAAGACAAACTTTTCCAGCCGGATCAATTTCGAATTTCTCAAGTGCGGCTTCGAGCTTCATCCCGCCCCGCGAGACAAAATCATGTACATAGCCTGCAACGGTGACTTTATCGTATTCACCGATTTTCTGCGCCGGTTTTGCCGCAACCACGCCATTCACCAGCACGAGCCCGGCGGCGATGGTTTCCTGCGCCCGGGCGCGGCTCGGCGTCAGCCCTTTTTGAACAAGATATTGATCAAGGCGCATGGAAGCCGCGATACTTAGATCCAGCGGCGGACTTTCGCCTTGTAGGCGCGATAGTCGTCGCCGAACTGGCGTTCCATTTTCTCCTCCTCATATGGAATGCTGACGAAATTCACAAAGAGAAAGAAAACAACAACCGCGCAAAACGACGCGAGGGTGCCCACGATAAAGGCAATACCGGTGATTGCCACAAGAATTCCAAGATACATCGGGTTACGGGTGTATCGAAACGGGCCGCTCGTCACCAATACAGAGTTCTTCTGCGAGGCTGGCATGACTTCGGTTCCGGCCTTCGAAAAAGCGAACCGGCCCGAAGCGGAAATCGCAAAACCGAGGGCGAAAATCGGCCAGCCGGCGAGCGGAATTCGCGCGGCCGGCGGCAAGTTCAGCAAGGCGCCGATCCACCACGCCGAAAGTACGAAAAACAGCGCCCATACCGGCGGCGGAATCAGCACCCAGGGCGACGGCCGCGGCATATTTTCAGGCATGGATTTCTCCGCATCATCTCTTTGCGGCCTCCGGTTGAAGCCGGTCACGTCATTCTTACATGTGTTGATGCGCGGCGCCAGTGAGGGATGAGGCCTGCTGGAGGCGTATATGACGAACGATTCACGCCAACATGACACGCATGACTGGACGGGCGAACCGGACAAGGTCGCCGCCGTCGCGCTTGCGATTACATTAGTGATTGGCGCAATAGGATTCCTGATAATTGGCGCGCTGGCGCTGCATTAAGCCGATATCACTAGCGGCTTTCGGGAATCCATTTCTCGACGGCTGCGTCGCCGACAATCTTACGTGCGCGCCGTTCGACCGCTTCCGGTGAAAGCGTGTCGCCGCTCAGCGCTTCCATCAGCCATTCCTCGTAAACGCCGCCTGTTTCCGCAAAGCCTGTTTCAACCATCGCATCATACATGGCCGCCGCAAGCAGGTGCATGCCATCATCCTGGCCGCGCCAGTATTCGCCCGGGTCGCGGTCAAGCCCAAGCTTCAGGCTGACAACCATATCCAGAGCTTGTGTCGAATCCTCATCAACTATCGAGCCGAGACTGGAATAACCCCATGACGGGTCCGCCGTTTCAATGATGTTGTTGATCAACGGATCAATCGCGATACGCGCGCCGGCGCGCCTGAGATCGGGGTTGTTCCGGTCAAAGGGCGGATGAAACATCTCGTGCACGGCGATACGCAAAGTATCGGCTTCATCCCAGCCATGAAAAGTTGCAAAACGCTGCCCGTGAACGCGAATGCCGTAAGGCCGGTTGTAGTGTAAAAGGAGCACCTCAATCTTGTTTTCCAGCTCCCGTCCAAGGTAACGCTCCTGCACCGGAATAATGTCGAAATTCGACAGATACGATTGAAATATCGCCGCGCGCTCGTTTGCAATCGGCGCGATCTCGGCGTTCCAGTCCGATCGGAATCCTGCCTCACGCAATTCACCGTACACGATCCGCAAATCATCGAGGAGGGAGAGACGCTCGTCGCTAAGCTCTCTTTCAAGGTTTTGATAAAACGGTTTCGGATCGGAGAGCACTGAGTAGACACCGTCAACGGAAAGGTCGGGCGCTGCCGCGAGCGGAAACGCAAAGCTCGGTCCGGCAAGGCCCTGGCCGGGTTCCGAAAACGCCGTGCCGATCCGCTCAAGCGCGGCCAGGGCATTGTCACTCAGCTTGGCTCTGTAGCGCGCTATTTCATCCGGGTATTCGCCACCCTGCAGCTTGTCGCCGGAAAGCGCGCCGATCAGAAGGACAGCATCAAGTCCCGGAGCCGTTTTGACGTCCCATTGGGTATCATGCTGCGCCAGATGCGAGCTTTGTGACGGATGCGCGCATGCTGACGCAAACAAAAGAATTAGAAACGCAAATTTTTGCATTGGATCTACCGCTTGAAGCTTCCGCCGATGAAGCTAATTCAATCTTGGCGGCGGGGCTTGAACGAATTTGATTTCCTGGCGCAGCGCGCCGGGGGAGACGCCCGCGCGACGGCGAAAATCGCGCGTCATATGCGCTTGGTCTGCGTAGCCGGACATATGTGCAGCATCGGAAAGCGACGCTGGCGACAACACAGCGCCCAGCGCTTTGCGAAATCTGACCTCGCTGCGGAATTCCGAAGGCGGCGTGCCAAAATTGTTCTTGAAGGTTCGCGTCAGATGCCCATGAGAGATATCCAAGGACCGGCAAATATCCGCTATGGAGACTTGGGTTTGGCGCTGTAGCAGTTTTGCTGCGGCGTCAGCGCAACCGCCAATACCGCTTGAGACATCACTGTCGCCTTCACTGCGGTTCAATATGAGCTTTACAGCGGTAAGCGGATCGTGCGCGGCGAGCCTTTGAAGCGCTGAACAGCCCGCGCCTTTCAAAATCCTGTAGCCCGTCTTTAGAGCAGCGAAAAACGGCAAATCAATATTCAGCACCACCGTATCGGGAGCTGTAAAAAAATTTCGATGTCTGTGAAACGGCGGATGGATGACAATATCGCCCGCCTCGACGGCAACTGCGCCGTCAGCGCTCAGTTCAAGATAGGCGCCGCTCGTTATAAACGCGGCATACGCTTCCCGATGACGATGCAGAGGATCTTCCGGAAGATTTGCGTGCGTCGTTACATGCACACCAGAACCGAAGTCACGCAGCGCTTCCATTATTAACCGTGCAGGTTCACCACATTGGCGCCCATACCAAGCGCTTCGCGTGCGCGCTCGACAATGTGCTGGGCGTTGAGTTTCGCCACATCATACATCTTCGCCGGTGAATCCTGATCCTGGAACACGTCGGGCAGATGCATGGTGCGGATCTTGACGCCCGTATCGAGCAGACCGCTCTCCGCAAGGAAATGAAGCACGAATGCGCCAAACCCGCCGCGCGAGCCTTCTTCAATGGTGATAACCGCTTCATGCTCGCGCACCAGACGCATGATGAGGTCGTGATCGAGCGGTTTCGCAAAGCGTGCGTCGGCGACGGTCGTTGAGATGCCTTGCGCTTCGAGCGTATCGGCGGCTTTCAGCGCTTCAACGAGACGCCCGCCAAGGGCCAGCAGCGCGACCTTCGTGCCTTCGCGGCAGATGCGGCCCTTGCCGATTTCAAGGATCTTTCCTTTTTCCGGCAGGTCGATGCCAACGCCTTCGCCGCGCGGATAGCGGAACGCAATCGGGCCTTCGTCATAAGCCGTCGCCGTCGCCGTCATGTGCACAAGTTCGGCCTCGTCGCCAGCCGCCATAATCACCATATTCGGCAGGCAGCCGAGATAAGCGATATCGAACGCGCCTGCGTGTGTCTGACCGTCGGCGCCCACAAGTCCGGCGCGGTCCATGGGAAAACGCACTGGCAAATTCTGAATAGCAACATCGTGGACGACCGAGTCGTATGCGCGCTGCAGGAAAGTCGAATAGATCGCCGCAAAGGGCCGCAACCCGTCGGCGGCAAGACCGGCGGCGAAGGTCACCGCATGCTGCTCAGCGATACCAACGTCATAGCAACGATCGGGATAAACCTCGGCGAACATATCAAGCGACGTGCCCGACGGCATCGCCGCCGTAATCCCGATGATCCTGTCGTCGGTTTCCGCTTCCTTGATAAGCGCCTTGGCGAATACTTTCTGATAGGCCGGCGCGTTCGGCGTTCCCTTCTTTTGCTTGCCGGAAACGACATCGAATTTTGCAACGCCGTGATATTTGTCTGCCGACTCTTCCGCAGGCGGATAACCGGCGCCTTTGCGCGTCACCACATGAACGAGAACGGGGCCTTCCTCCATGTCGCGGACATTCTCGAGCACCGGCACAAGCTGGTCGAGATTATGCCCGTCAATCGGACCCACATAATAAAAGCCGAGCTCTTCAAACAGCGTGCCGCCGGTGAACATGCCGCGGCCGTACTCTTCCGCTTTGGCAAGCTGCTTATAGACCGCTTTCGGCAGGCGCTTTGCGAGCTGTTTGCCGAACGAACGGAAGCCCTGATAAACGCCCGATGACGATGCGCGTGCAAGATAAGCGCTCATGGCGCCGACCGGCGGCGCAATCGACATGTCGTTGTCGTTGAGAATCACCACCAGCTTCGACCCCAGATGGCCGGCGTTGTTGAGGCCTTCATAGGCCATACCGCCGGACATGGAGCCATCGCCGATGACGGCGATCGATGTCGTGTCCTTCTTAAGATGACGGGAAGCCTCGGCAAATCCTGTGGCTGCTGAAATTGACGTCGCCGCGTGAGCGGCGCCGAACGGATCATATTCGCTTTCCGAACGCTTGGTGAAACCGGAAAGCCCGCCGCCCTGACGCAGGGTGCGGATGCGGTCGCGCCGGCCGGTCAAAATCTTGTGCGGATAGCACTGGTGGCCCACGTCGAACACCAGCCGGTCATCCGGCGTGTTGAACACATAGTGGATCGCCGTCGTCAGCTCGACAACGCCAAGGCCCGACCCCAGATGCCCGCCCGTCACCGAAACCGCGTCGATCATTTCCGCCCGCAATTCATCGGCGAGCTGGCGCAACTGGCTCTTTTCAAGCTTGCGCAAATCGGCTGGGTAATTGACGGTGTCGAGCAGCGGCGTTTCTACGGCCATGGGGCAACCCCTCGTTATTGTTGTGACTTTCGCGCCCGCAAAATGGGCGAAGGCCCCGTTCTAGCGGCTTGGGGAGAATTCTCCACCCCTTATCTGGTGAAATCCGGGCAATTCGGCTGCGATTTCGGGGCGAATGTTGCTTAACGGACGCGTCAGATTTTGTGCGGGCAGCAGCCCCGAGAGGGCGTTTCAACCCATGACGGCTGATTTCTCCGGCAAATTATGCGCCATCACCGGCGCGGGCTCCAACATCGGGCGTGCGCAAGAGCTTTATCTCGCCCGGCGCGGGGCGGCGCCAGCACTGTCAGATATCAATAAGGCAGGCCTTGCCGAAACACGGGCGCTGATCGGCGAGACGGCGTCAAACCGCATTCCGCACGCACAGGCTGGATGTGGCCGACGCCGCCGCCAGTGCGCCCTACGCCGCTCAGGTGAGAGAGAGTCTCGACGAGCCGATACCTTTTCAATGTCGCCGGCCTGAGCCGCGTCAGTTCCTTTTCGGAAACGCCGCTCGACAGTTTGAAAAAGTTATGAACGTCAATTTCTGGGGCGTCATGAGGATGACCAAGGGGTTTCTGCCATAGCTAATCGAAACGAAGGGCGGCGATATCAACATCTCCAGCGTCTTCGGCCTGATTGATTTCGCCGGGCAGGCTCATTGTTGCGCATCCAAATTCGCCGCACGCGGGTTTTCTGAGAAGCTGGCGCAGGAACTTTCAGACTAGAGCGCTTCAGTCACATCCCTTCATCGGGACGGCATCGTCACCAATATCGCCCGGAATGCAGAGATTGAAGCGCTTTCGGATGGTTCCGCTGATAGTCAGAAATTCACCGACAATTTCGACAAGCTCGCCTTTACCAGCCCTGAAATGGCGCCAGAGCTTATTTTATCTGGCGCCGCAAAAAGAAAACGCCGCGTGATTGTCGGCGCGATGCGAAAACCGTTTTCTTCGTCCAGCGCATGCCGCCGCAGAACTATTCGAAACTGTTGGGGCGCCTGCTGGGCAAGCAAAAAGCCTGACCGGATTGACTGGAAAACGCCTGCTTTCCTTGCTAATCTCGCTATGTTGGGAGGGGCGCTCAATGAAAAATTCTCATCAATTTGGAAACCTGCTGGCGATATTCGTCTGTTTACTGATTTCGACAGCAATCGCGTATCCTGCAGGCGCACAAACCGGCGACTACCGCGAAGAATACAAACTTTTTAATCAGGCGCTACAGGCTGGCGACTTGCAAGCTGCGGCGGCCCATGGCCGCGCTGCATGGCAGGCGGCGGAAACTGCGCTCGGCGATGATCCGCTCACGGGCGTTCTTGCATACAACTACGGTCAACTGGTGCTGTATTCCGACACCGAAGACGCCGTCGTGGCGTTAAGGCGGGCAAACCAGCTTTTCGAAGCGGGCATAGTCGAATTGCCTGCTGCGGAATTACGGCTTTATCTTGCATACGCGGAGTTTCAGGCAAACGAACGAAGACGCCGTTATGCAGATGATCTCAGAGACGCGCTGCTTTCATTGGAACCCCTGGGGTTCCAACCTAGCCTCGACACCGCGAGCATGTGGCTGCAGCTCGCCACCGCCGATATGGGAAATGAGGAATACGAAGACGCCATTGCTTCGTCATCAAAAGCGGAAACTCAATTTCGAACCGTCGCGCCAGAGGAAAATAGAAGGATCGCCGCCGCGATTTTGATCAGCGGCATATCGCAGCTAGTTCCTTACCCCAGGGAAATTGAAGATATCGAAGCGGCACACAATAAGTTCATTAGTGGCCGCCAACTTTTCTCTGCACAAAGAGATATTGAGTCCTTCGATGATCTTTTTGCAGAACTACTGGCGTGGGATGCAGCGGCGGATGCAGCGGTACACTCCATCGATCTTGATCACTATCCAGGACATAAGGGAAAATCAGAGGCTGAATTTCATGGTGAAATCCCGCTTATGTTGGAATCAGGCGCTGAACTGGAAAACTGCGGTGTTGAATGGAAAAAACGACCCCGTCCCCGCTATCCGAATTCAGCTTCATATCGCGGGTATATTGGAGCGGTGCTGATTGCCTATGACTTGGGTGACGATCTGAAAGTTCATAATCCGCGCATCATAGCTGAAGTGCCGAAAGACGAATTCAGCGATAATACGCTCCGCGCCATTAGAAATTGGGAATTAGCCGCTCCACCGAAAGACGATATAGCGTGCCGTACAAATCTGATAACGCAAATGACCTTTGTGATTAAAGAGTGACGCCTGACGCCGTTAGTCAAAAGTCGCTTCCTTCACTTTTAGCTTGCCCTCACCTTACCGAGTCGAAAAGTTTAATTGCGCCGCGGCGAAGCAAGTGTGTAAAAAAACACAAGCGCCGTCGCCGCCGCCAGCGCAGCGAAACCGCCAAGGCCGACGACACCGCGCCATGGCATTGACGGGTCGGCCAGAATGATAATCGTGATCGGCGCGACGCCGTTCAGTACGCCATGGAACATCGCTGCGTGCATCATGGAACCTCCACGTTCGCGGATGAGCGCGATCACAGGCGTAACCAGCATGGTCCAGCCGATAAACATCACCGGGCCCCAGACGGGCATGCCGGGATAGTTGTGCCCCATCGCGACAATGGGCGCATGCCAGACGCCCCAGATAAATCCGGTCAGCAACGCATGACGCCAGAAACCCAAACCGCGCCAGCGATCCCACAGCCAGCCGCGCCAGCCGACTTCTTCTGTCAGCATCATGATGATGGTGTTCACGATGCCCGCGATGAACGGGGCGGCAGCAAGCTGAATGATGGCGATCTGTTCCGGCGGCAGCGGCAGCGTTTCAACATCGACGCCGGCCTTCTCAAACTCGCGCGCATAAGCATCGCCCAGTGAGAGCGTTTCCTGCCCGCCGATATAAACCGTAAAAATCCAGGCGGCGGCGGTGATCGCGACTGGCGTGAGAAACGCTACAAGAAGCCAGAAATTGAACGGATTGCGCGCAAGACCGAGTGACGCAAAGAACCTGTCGCGAGCATAAATCAGTGCGCAGATAAAAGCTGAGACGCCGGGACCCGTCATATAGACAATCGCCAGCCCTAGCGCCATCGAGGCGCCGCCCTGTTGATAGGCAAACCCGGCGACCGCCCAGCTCCAGCCAAAGGCGATCAGCAAAAAAAGCCAGACGCCGGTCCTGCGCGGCGCATCAACCTCGCTCATTTCGCCCGCTCCGGATCGTTGCGCCAGACGCGATAGGAGACAACAACACCGATAAGCGCTGAAGCAAGCAGCCCGGCCCCCATGATGATAAACGCCGTTTCAGCATCCGTGATATATGACGAGACCGCGGCGACCGCGCCTGTTAAGACAAAAAGCCAACCGGCGGTTCTGTTGGCGGCGATCCATGCGGTTTCGCTTGTCAGCGTCCATGGCGTTCTAAGTCCGATAAACCAGCTGGACCGGCTTTTCGCCATGTAATTGCCGACAACAGCAAGCAACACGCAAAGCGGCAGAAGGATAAAACTTGTGTCGGGTTCAACGCCGCGGGCGCCGGCGGTGATGATCACAAAATGTATCACTGCGAGCAGCCCTAAACTGCCGAACCACGTCGCGAAGTAAAGCCCGGAGCTGCGCAGAACATTATGCCGGCGAGGGTCAATGTAAGGTATCGCAGAAAAAATAATCGCAACAATCGCACCGAGCGCTGGAGCAAATACCAGCAGGGAATTGCGTGATGAATAATCGTCTACTTCGCCTCTTATGTTCCAGTGACTTGGCAGCATCGCATTCGGCGCAATGCTGTTGAGGCCATATAATGATACCGCCCCCATAAAGAGAAGGATCAGTATACTGATCCAATGTTCCATGCGCATGTTTACGCCCTCCCTTTAACAGTGCGCGTCACAGGTGATGATGTTTCCCCAATGCGAAACAAGGACATGAGATTGGCCGCCGTTTCTTCGGCAACTGAAACATTGACCCTGTAGATAAGCGTCACGCCGCGGCGTTCGACATCAACAAGATCGGCTTCTTTCAGTATGTTGAGATGACCGGACAGGGTCGGCTTCGCGATCTTCAACCGCTCCGCAATCTCGCCGGCCGACAGCGGCTCTTTTGTGAGCGCCGACAGGATGTCACGACGAGAGGAATGCGCCAGCGCGCGGTAAACGTCAGTCATATTTCAATATTTCACTAAATACCGAAATATGTCAAATCCAGAGATTAGGCCAATCCCTGGGTGCGAAATTCTATTCGAAGCTCGCCTTTTCCGCTTTCGGCTTGCCGCCGGCAGCGCCATTTGGGCTAACCACAATCTTTTCGATTTTTTCCTGCGCGGATTTCAGCGTCTTTTCGCAATGCGCTTTCAGCGCGGCGCCGCGTTCATAAAGCGCGATCGAATCTTCCAGCGCCGCCTGCCCGCTTTCGAGCTTCGAGACGATCTCCTCAAGTTCGGAGAGCGCCTTTTCAAACGAGAGGGTTGCGATGTCGTCAGGTTTCTTAGCCATATCGGGGGTTTAGCGCCCCACCGCCGTGATTGGCAAGCCGCCTTTTTCCATTGACCCGCAATGGTTGGACCATATGACCAGAGGATATGGAGCATTACGACGTCATTATCATCGGGGCCGGTGCCGCAGGCATGATGTGCGCAATAGAGGCAGGCCGCCGGGGACGGCGCACGCTGCTGCTGGATCATGCGGACAAGCCGGGCGAAAAAATCCGCATCTCCGGCGGCGGTCGATGCAACTTTACCAATCTCAACGCCGCACCTGCTAATTTCATTTCGCAAAATCCGCATTTCTGCGTCTCCGCATTGAAGCGCTATACGGCGGCGGACTTCATTGCGAAAGTCGATGCCCATGACATCGCCTGGCATGAGAAAACGCTTGGACAGCTTTTTTGCGACCAGTCCTCTCGTCAGATCATCAAGATGCTGACCGACGAATGCCGTGACGCAAATGTTACGCTCCGCCTTGGCGCCCCTGTTGATGAAGTACAAAAAACCGGTGACGGCTTTCAACTCCACACGGATCAGACGCACCTGTCTTGCAGCGCTCTCGTGCTCGCCAGCGGCGGCAAATCGATCCCGAAAATGGGCGCTACTGATTTTGCTTACTGCATCGCACGACAGTTCGGACTGAACATTATTGATCCGCGGCCTGCACTCGTACCACTTACTTTTTCAGGTGACTTGCTTGAGTTTACCAAGGCGCTTTCGGGCATCAGCACGGAGGCGATTGTCGCCTGCAACAAGCAACGCTTCCGAGAGGCGTTGTTATTCACCCACCGCGGCCTGTCAGGACCCAGCATTCTTCAAATATCTTCATACTGGCGCGAGGGCGATGACGTGACGATCAACCTGGCGCCTGATATTGATCTGCACGCTGTTCTGAGAGCCGCCCGGGAAAACGAAGGCAAACTCGCCCCCCAAACCGTACTGGCGCGCTACACGCCAAAACGCCTTGCAGATGCTGTGTGCGCAAGCGCGGGCGCTCCTGCCCGGATTGGCGATGCGTCTGACAAGCACATTACAAAACTTTGCGCCGCCGTGACCAACTGGCGTGTGAAACCAACCGGCTCGGAAGGCTATCGCACGGCGGAAGTCACGCTCGGCGGCATTGATACGAACGAGCTTTCATCCAGGACCATGGAGGCAAAGACCGTACCCGGATTATACTTCATCGGCGAAGCCGTGGACGTCACCGGCTGGCTCGGCGGATATAATTTCCAATGGGCGTGGTCATCGGGCTGGGCGGCTGGTCAGGCAGTTTAATAATCAGGCCTTTTGAGTGAAGAAACGCAGATATATATTGACTGTCGTCACTCTGCAGCCGCGGTAGCGCCAATTTCCCGGCGCGCGCCTTGCGGTTCATAGACGCGCCAGGACCAGTAATGATTGCCGCCGTCCCTGTCTGCGCAAGTCCAGCCATCGCGCCTTAATCGGCGGTCGATCATCCAGTTGAGATAACCGTGCGCGCACAAAAGCACGTCGCCGTCCTGCGCAAGGGCCTCAAGCCGACCGGCGATTTTCGCGACACGGCCCCAAGTTTCGCCGTGGCTTTCGACGCCGGCTGGCGCGTAACCGAAAATCCAGAAGATGCGCGAGATGACGCCCCACTGGCCGGGACGCAGTTTGACAAAGTCCGGCCAAGGCGGCGGCGGCAACGGCGCCTCGACGAACATGGGATCAGCCGGTACGTCGCGACCGCCCCCGGTTGCCTGTCGCGCAGTCTCGATCGCCCGCGGCAGCGTCGATGACAAAACCGTTTCGGCGCCCTTTGCAAGCTGCACCAGCCTTTCAGGCGCACGCTCCTCCGGCGCAAGCCCGCTCGCATCATAACGTGTCCACCAGTCGCCATATTCGCGCGCAGTGACGGTCACTTCTCGCGAAAGGTCAGGACGCCCGTGGCGTGCGGTGATGATACGGCCGGTCATGCAAGCTTCTTCATTGCCCCTGAAGCCTTATGGCGTGGTTTTTACGCCGCCATCAAGGCTTTAACATGCGCCGCGGCGGACCGTCCCAGCGCCGGCAAGTCATATCCGCCTTCAAGGATTGAGATTAGCCGCCCCCCGGCCTTGTCCTGCGCCACGGCGGCGATCTCCGCCGTCGCCCACACAAAATCGTCTTCTGTCAGCCTGAGCCCGCCCAGAGGATCCGCGGCGTGGGCGTCAAACCCGGCGGAAATGATGATGAGATCGGGCGAAAAATCCGAAAGCGCGGGCAAGAGCTCTTCTCCCCACGCTCGACGAAATGCATCTCCGTCATCGCCGGTCGCCAGCGGCGCATTGGCGATATTGTCATAGGCGCCGCGATCGGACTTGCGGCCCGTACCGGGATATTGCGGCCATTCATGGGACGAGGCGTAAAACGCATACTCATCATGCCAGAACGCCGCTTCGGTTCCATTGCCGTGATGGACGTCGAAATCGACCACGGCGACGCGTTTGGCGCCATGTGCTGCTCGTGCATGCATCGCCGCAACAGCAGCGCCGTTGAAGAAACAAAACCCCATGGCGCGTTCGGGTTCGGCATGATGGCCGGGCGGGCGCGCCGCAACAAAGGCGTTCCTGGCCTCGCCCGCATAAAGTGCATCGACCGCAGCGCAGGCGCCGCCGGCTGCACGCAACGTCGCCTCCAATGACGATGGCCCTGCAAACGTATCGGCATCGAACTGCGCTAGCCCTTCGCTCGGCGCATTTTCCTCCACGACTTTGCGAAACATCGGCGTGTGCACGCGCTCGATCTGTTCGGCTGACGCAAGCGGCGGAATACGGCGATCAAGCTCGGCGAACTCTTCGGCATTCAGCGCATCGTCAACCGCGGCGTACCTTCCGGCATGTTCAACATGACCGGGCGGCACTTCATGCCTGCCGAAAATCGGGTGGGAATAGAGCAGCGTTTTCATGCCGCCGATTCTAGCGAAACGGCGAATACCGCGCTAGCCGCTTATAAAGCCCAGCTCATTTAACAGCGCCTGGGCCGGCTCGCCGGTAAAAATGTCTTCATCGAAGACATAATTTTTGCCAAGCCGTGCATAAAATCCGGAAATGACCTCGCTGAACGTGTCCGCAAACGGGCGATATTGTAATCCTGCCTGTGCGGCGCGGGCATCAGAAACATTATAAAAACCCGGACCCAAATTGCGCGGAACCCAGAGAGGCATATTGGAAAACGGCCTTACGCCAGCATCAATCAGCGACTGTTGAGGAACCCAGTGCAATGTCGACGGCACCTGCGACAATGATTGCAAGCCTTCGAGAAACGCTTTGAAAGTGATTTTAGAGCTGATGTTGTAAGCGCCCGAATGCGGCCCCTCCGCCGCATCTCCGATAAAACGGGCGACATCGAGCACATCGATATATTGAACCGTATCAAGCCCGTCGCCCGGACACAGAATATCGCCGCCTTTTTGCAACCGGATAGGCCAATAGGTCTGCCCGTCAGTATCATTGCCCATATAGTAGCCGTAAATCCCGTGAGGTCGAAGCACGACGCCCCGGCTCCCGGCTCCGTGCAAAACAGCATTGTCAGCAATTATCTTTGACCGGCGATAGCCAATATCTTCGTCAATACTAGCTGGCTGCTCAACCTCAGGAAGTGGCGTTTTTTCCGTTATTGGCGAAACCGTCTCGTAATTCTGATTGCCGTAAACGGCGATAGAAGAGACATAAATATACTTGCCGAAACGGCCGGAAAGAACATCCAAGCTCCTCTCAACAGCCTTAGGGTTTTCCCTCCACGTATCGATGACGACGTCCCATTGACGTTCTCCTTTCAATGCTTCGAGCCCGCCATGGCGATCCGGATAACGGTTGCCACGAAGCTTTTCCAGAGAAGGGAAAAGATATGGGTTGGTTTGACCCCGATTAAAAAGCGTCACGCTATGGCCACGCCGCCGTAAATACTCGACAGTCGCTGGCCCGACAAAATTCGTACCACCGAGAAATAGTATTGAAAGAGGCCGTTTAGCTTTTTCGAGCGAATTTTTAAAAAATTCGTCAGTACTGATTTTCAGCCCTGACGCCGCGAAACTTGGAAATGAGAAATTTCCTGCAAGGGCGCCGATTGCTGACGAAAGTAGAAACGTTCTCCGCCGCATGGTATGTCTCCGTTTGAATCAGAAACGCCCCCGTCTCGTCAAACAGCAAGTTCGACCATGACATAATTGGCACTACGCATCAAGAAGCGAGAAAGTCATCATGCCCCAATTCGATATGATCATTATCGATGCCGACGGCGCCAAAGGCGCCAACATCGAACGGCATGAAGCAGGAAAACCATTGCGAGAAGGCGGCGGCGACGAAACCTATCGCTGCGGCGGCTGTAAGACGAAGCTTCTCGTCAATGTCGCGCACCATGACGCCCATGGCGCGGTCATCAAATGCGGCAAATGCGGCAAGCTCAACACCGAGCCGCACCACCACCATCACTGATCAGCCGCCGATCATGCTTTCCATCAGTGTTTCGGCTACGCCTGGCGAGCAGCTTGTCGGCCAGGCTAAAATGCGGGTGCTCAAGCGTCGGGGGAGCGCGCCGGCGTGCAAACTAATGCAACGTTCGATTATTTAAGCAGGATGACGCCTTTTTCATTGACCGTTTCGCCGCCAGAATTCAAGTTTGAGGGCGCTGCCGCAGCGCCGTCCATCGATATCAACCTTGCGTAGACATTGTAGCTGCTGACATAGCGGTATTTACTCTTTGAGTTCAATGCAGCTTCGAGAACGTCAACTGCGGCGACAACGGGGCTCGGGTCATCGATATAGTAGGCTGTATCGGCGGCTGTGCCGAACCCGGCTTTCACCTTTGAAAAGTGGCTGCCGACATAGGTCTCGTAGTCTTCATAGCCGGCCTTGGAGATGTGGATCGATTCGCCGCGGTCGGTCGGCAGGCGCAGACTGCATGGGGTTTTGCAACTATCGCCGTATTCCGACGTCGCCAATGCGCCGGACGGAGAAGACTCTATTCTCACCAGCGCATTTCTGGTGAGAAAATCTCCGCCGACGCAACTAGCAAGCAAGAGGCCTGTGCCCCGGTTACAGCGGCCCCAAACAACGATATATTCATTCCCGTAAACTCCTAAAACCCGCCGCAAACCGGTAGGGACCAGCGACATTATTGCTGAGATTGCGGCTTTATTTTGGTGATACTTTCAGCGCTGTAGGCAAGTCTCTATATCAGACAACAGAGTTTCGCTGCTTACTTCGGAGACTTCCAGGGCAGCTCCTGCGGCTCTTCGTTCAATCGCCGCTGACGCTCTTGGTAAATTTCGTCAAACCGATCCGCCGGCGACGGAGAAAGGATCTGGTAATCCGTCAGGCGCCAAATTTTACGATCGCTTCCGTCATTAGTCGGCTCAGTGGATTCGTGGCCGAAGGCGATGACATAGGGTGGATCAGGCGTCAGGTTAAAAAAATAAACCCGGCTCGATCCGTTGGTCTGCGCGTTCGCATCTTCGACTGTGTGAAACGATTGTCCACGTAACGTAAAGCCCTGATGAGCATTACCCGACAAATCTTCAAATACATTTTTGCCGACATAATCGACTCGGAAAAAAGTATTGCGCATGCTGTATGTCGAATGGTCCGGCAAGATCGTCGACGGTAACTTGTCCCAATCGAGCCGCGCCAGTAAAAACGGCCATAAAATAAATGTATACGCACCACCTTCAGGCATTTCTACCGAAACAGGAGCGGCGCTTGCTTCCGGGGTCATGGAGAAATCTTCGTGATCCGGATGTGCCCAGACTCGTCGCGCCACGCCGTCGTAATAGAGACTTTCGACATAAACACCGAAAGGAATGTCGCGCGGCGCTACGCGGGCGCGCATTCTTAAAGTGTCCGCGTCGGCGAGGACGAGATCGACACCAGTGCCGTTCCAGGTCATCGCGTTCCACTGCACCTGATACATGGGTTCGTCCCAGGAATGCGTCATATCGATCGAATAGTAAACGAAGGCTGCCAGCTCCTCGGCGTCCGGCGGACCAGAGGATTCTCTCAACTCAAGGCGAATCGGCACGAACTCGCCATCAATAAAAGGCGCCTCTGCAGGCGTAACAGCTATCGCTTGTTCCGCATGCGCATTTTGGAAGGCAAAACTAACGAACAAAACGATCAGTATAACCGGATAACGGTTCATCACATTTCTCAGCCTCATTCTTCAAAGGAATGATAACAGAAGATTGGCCTCTCGAAGATGCCAAAATTGCTAGAATTAGCGATTGTTGCGCCAAATAGCCGCTAGCCCCCAAGCATCCCTTCCATCAGTGTTTTGGCAACGCCTGGCGGCGGCGTTGATGTGGACGGCACGAAGAAATCGGGCGCAAGCTTTTTTGATGGATCAACGCGGTACTTTTCGAAGTCGGTGACGCCGTTCTCATAAAGGAACGTGTCATCAATAATAAAGTTGCCGGTGAATTCCTTCGCCGGTTTGGAGAAAATCATATGCGCGGCGTCTGAGAGGATATCAACCGTGCGCGATGCCTGCATCATGGCGTCGCCGCCAAGCGCAAATTTCACGGCCGCCGTGGCGATCGCCGTTCGCGGCCACAAGGCGTTGAATGCAATACCGGCGTTTTTGAATTCCGCGGCCATGCCCAGCACACACATAGACATCCCATATTTCGCCATTGTGTAGGCTGTATGGCCGGCGAACCATTTCGGCGACATGTCGAGCGGTGGCGACAACATCATGACATGCGGGTTATCGGATTTTTTCAGATGCGGAATGCAGGTCTTGGAGACGAGAAACGTACCGCGGGCGTTGATCGAATGCATCAGGTCCCAGCGCTTCATTTCAGTCGCTTCCGTGCCGGTCAGCGAAATCGCCGACGCATTGTTGACGCAAATATCGATGCCGCCGAATTTTTTAACCGTTTCATCAACAGCCGCCTGCACCTGTTCTTCGTAACGGATGTCGCAGACAAGCGGTAACGCCTTGCCGCCCGCCGCCTCAATCTCTTCTGCCGCGGTGTAAATCGTACCCGGAAGATGTTTGTGCGGCTCGGCGGACTTCGCTGCGACGGCGACATTGGCGCCGTCTTTCGCAGCCCTCAACGCTATCGCCAGCCCAATGCCGCGCGACGCGCCTGTGATGAAAAGCGTTTTGTTCTTTAACGTCATGATATCATTCTCCCGCATGCCTTCCGGTCTAATCATATCACAGCGCTTTGCAACATAACTTCGCAGGACGACTCCCCGCGCTGGCGTCCCAGCTAACGGAAGGAGCGCAGTTTCAAGATTGCCGAAGCGAAGAATTTACCGTATGCCGCCAATAAACCTATGGCGAAACGAACTTTTTCACCGCCGCCGCACATGCCGAGCATGGGCAATGCTCTGACCCGAGCGATCGGGCGCGCTATATTATGGGTTACGGGCTGGCGCGTTAAGGGCCGCCCGCCCAATGAGAAAAAACTGATCGCCATTATCGGACCGCACACCTCAAACAGAGATTTTATCTATGTTTTAGGCGCAATGCTCTCATTGGGCGTGCGCATTTCGGTGATGATTAAAAGGGAAGCATTCTTTTTTCCCATGAGCCTGCTTTACAACGCCATCGGCGCCATCCCTGTGGATCGTTCTTCGCCGAACGACGTCACGGCGCAAATGGCGGCCGAATTTCACGCAAACGACAAATTATGGCTAGGGATCGCGCCTGAAGGCACCCGAAGCAAGGTAGGCCGCTTTAAAAAAGGCTATCTTCGTATTGCCCGATCCGCCGGCGTCCCGATATTCATCACAGCCTTGAACGCGCCAGCGAGGGAAGTTGTTCTGGATAAGCTATGGCCGGTTTCAGACGGCATAGATGAAGATAACAAAGCGATCGAAGACTATATATTCACAAACTTCACAGGCGTACGGCCTGAAAATCAATAATCGGCACGCGGGCGTTCGTTAAGCAGGCCAGAGTGAAGCCTAACTTTCATTCGCCGGACGGCCGCATGCGCAACCGAGCGCTTCGCAAGACTCGCCAAAAGATTTGACCCGTTTGATCGCCTCTTTGACGCGCCCGTCCTCCCCGCAATTTTCACAGACGCCGATCGCAACATGGTCATCGACAATAGCGCATCCGAAACCATGCGAGTCGATATGGCTTTTAATGTCGAGAAGGTGCGGCGGCAACTGACGACTTGCAGGCATTCGATTTCCTTTCCATCAACAACGCGCCCCGTGACGCGGCGGACGATGGACCCGAAACCGCTGCAGCGCAACAGGCGTTAAGCGAATGTGGAAATTTTTTCTGTGTAAAGATTGATTCAAATTTTATGGAATAAAAAGTGCAGATCTATCGCGCCGGGCATTCATTATAGCTGATGTTCAAAACATCAATCCGCGGCGGCACACCAAACCGCATTGGCAGCCCGACCATGCCCGTGCCCGATGTCGTGAAAATTTGAATCCCTCTTTCTTTGCGCAATCCGTAGGCGATGTCGCCGCATACACCTGTGATTGCACAGGTTAGTATCGGCAACTGGATTTGCCCGCCATGGGTATGTCCGGCGATTAACAGGTCAGCTTTTGATGCAGGTGTAAAATCACGTATCGTTGCAGGATTGTGGGTCAGAACAATACGCGGCGTGAGCGCTGCCGGCTCAAGCAGCGACAAATTCTGTCTGCGCCCCCACTGGTCCGAAAGCCCGACGAGTTCGATGGCGAATTTTTCATTCGAAATTTTAAGCGCCGCATTGTCGATCAGCCTGACGCCAAAGTTCGGCAGGCTCGCGCGCAACGGCGCACGCAAATCGGGGCCCGGCAAACCGATATCGTGATTGCCGAGAATGGCGAAGACCGGAGCGGAAATTTCGTTCAAAGCGCCAAACGATTCCTCAAATCGTTCCGGCGCCAGGAAATATATGAAATCTCCGGCGATCAGCACGAAATCCGGATTGGACGCCGCAACCTCTCGCGCAATCCGATTAATCGGCATCGCGTTTTTGAACAGGCCATTATGGGTATCGGAGAACACGGCGAGGCGCATCTCGCCGCCGACGTCAAAACAGCCGTCGAGGACGATATCGTGTTCCGCTGTATCAATTATGCGCGGCTCAACGAACCGGCCATATGCGAGGAGCGAAATGCTTGTAAAGAACGCGATGGCGCCCCACCGCATCAAGCCCTGGTTTACAACGATAAACCAGAAGGTGAGCGGCGCCGCGACGACGTATAAATAGCTCGCGTAAAAAATTGCGAGTTTGATCCATTCAAGCGGGCCGATGTCGGTCATGCGTCAGCCCTAGCCCGTCATTCCGGCAATCACATGACCGAAATCGGCATATTTTTGCGGCGGCTCACCACTTTCGTTTGCGCCGCGCGTCCTCGACCGCTTCCCAAACCCGCAGCGCATTGCCGCCAAGGATTTTCTCAATCGCCGCCTCGTCATAGCCGCGGGCGAGAAGGCCGTCGATCAACACCGGAAACGACGAGGCGTCTTTCAGTTCCACCGGCAAGGAATCCCCGACGCCGTCATAATCCGAACCGATCCCCACATGATCGATCCCGGCGAGTTCCACGGTCCGGTCGATGTGGTTGAGCACGTCGTCCAACGTAGCGAAGGGGTATGGGTGGCTCTCACGCCACGCGTCGTTAAACGCGCTACGTTCTTCGCTCGTCATCTCCCGGCCCATTTCTTTTTCTTCGACGACCCGGGCGGCGTCGCGCGGTTCGCTGTACTTATTCGCGTCTTCGGTCAGGAACGACGAGCCGTAGTTGATCATGACGACGCCGCCATTCTCGCCGATTTTGCGGACGAGATCGTCAGAAAGATTGCGCTCAAACCCCGGCGTAAAATGACGAAGCGATGAATGCGACGCCATCACCGGCGCGCGGGTCGTCGCCAGCGCATCTTCAACCGCCGCATCAGAAAGGTGGCTGACATCGACAATAACGCCAAGGTCATTCATCGCGCGCACCAGCTCGAAACCGAATGGCGACAACCCGTCCCAGCGCTTGTTCTCATCGTAGGACGAGTCCGAGATGTGGTTCGATTTCGAATGCGCCAGCGTGACGTAACGAATGCCGCGATCATAAAAGTGTTTGAGATTCTGCAGGTCACCTTCGACCGGCGAGCCGTTTTCCATGCCGAGCGGCATGGCGATCTTGCCTTCGCCATGAATGCGCCGCACGTCCTTCGGCGAATAGGCGATCTCGAACTTGTCCGGATGCTGCGCCTCCAGGCCCTCCATCAGGCCGATCAGAATATCGGCGCGCGCCTTGGCGCCGCCCTTCTCCTCATAGTCCGCCGCAACATATATCGACATGAACGGCGCATCGAGGCCGCCGGCTTTTGATCGCGCATAGTCGAAATCAACAGCATTGTCGCCGCTCACCATATCCGCGCCGGCTTCCGCAATCGTCGAAGGCGCATCGATGTGCCCGTCCACGATAACGAATTGTTGCGCGAGTTCTCTGGCGCGGTCCGAAGGCTGCGCGAAAGCAGCAGCGGGTGCGAGAGCAAGAACGACGAGAGCGGAAAGCGTTTTCATGGAATCACCTCGAATGACTTGGACGCCGTTGTGTCAGAGCGCCGCGATTCCCTCAACCCGCGCCGCATTACGCCCGCAAAAGGCGGTTTCGCCAAGCGATCGCCGCATTCCTGTCGCGCCACTGCCTTATTCCCACCCTGTTGAAATTATTAAGCTTCTTTCGCGACGGAAGCAGGCGGTTCATGCGTTTATCGGTCAGCGTCGTCGTGCTGAGGGCGATCAACAATTTCAGGGGCCGACATGCCTATATTGAAGAAACCGAAAAAACCGTTGCGTCTGGCGCTGATCGCCGGGGCCATCGGTGCTGTGGCTATTACGGGCTCAATGGTCCTGTCGCGTGAGAAAGCGCCGGAGTTTCAGACGGCAAACGTCACGCGCGGCGATTTACAGGTGACCATCTCCGCCGCGAGCAAGGTTCAGCCGAAAAACTATGTGGATGTGGGCGCGCAGGTTTCAGGCCAGCTTGAACAGTTTCATATCGAAGTCGGCGACAAGGTCGAAAAAGGCCAGTTGCTCGCCGAGATTGACGAGACCCGCGCCGCCGCGCAGGTCGAGGCCGACCGGGCGCAACTGAAAGAACTGAACGCATCCTACATGCAGCAGCAAGCGACGCTTGAGCTGACGCGCGCCAACGCCGCCCGGGCGAAAATGCTTTATGAGGCCGATGCGATTTCCCGTGCTGATTTCGAGGCGTCGACGGCGGACCTCAAAATCGCCGAGGCGCGCCTTGCACAACTCGACGCGCAGAAGGAACGCCAGCAATCGACCTTGCAGGCCGACCTCGCAACGCTTGCATACGCAAAAATTTATGCGCCGATCACCGGCACGGTGGTTTCGCAAGCCGCTGTCGAAGGCCAGACGCTGAACGCCAACCAGACAACGCCGACAATCTTACGCATCGCTGACTTGTCGGTGATGACCATTGAAGCGGACGTTTCAGAAGCGGACGTCCTGCGCATCAAAAAAGGGCAGAACGCGTATTTCACGACCCTTGGCGGCGGCGAACAGCGCTGGCGCACGACCGTACGCCAGGTGCTGCCGCAACCGGAAGTATTGAACGATGTGGTTCTCTACAAAGTGCTGCTCGACGTCGAAAACCCGGAAGAGCTTTTGAAGCCGGAAATGACGGCGCAGGTTTTCTTCATCACCGGCGAGACGGAAGACGCTGTGCTCGCGCCAGTCGCCGCCCTACGCGACCGGCCGGCACGTGAAGGTCGCGGCGAGCGCGGACGCAACCGCGAAAACCAGCGCGAGGAACGCCAAGGCCTGATGGCAGCGAACGCCGCCGAGCCGGAGGCAGGCAGTGAAGAGAATACGCGCAGGCAACGCCGCGGCATGCGGAACCGCCCCGGCATGGAAGGCATGCGTGAAGCACGCGAAGCGAATCCGCAAGCAGAACGCAAATTCGTTCTCGTCATGCGCGACGGCGAACCGCAGCCCCAGCCGGTGCTGGTGGGCGTTTCAACCCGCGCCCAGGCGGAAATCCTGTTCGGGCTTTCGGAAGGCGACACCGTCATCACCAACGAAAAAGTCGCAAACGTCGCGGCGCAACAAAACTTCGACCGCAGCCGGCGCCCGCGCGGCATGGGCCGCAGAGGACCACGCTAATGGCTGCGCTTTTGGAACTCCATGACGTCGAGCGCGTCTATGGCGAAGGCGAAACGCAAGTGCGTGCGCTCGACGGCGTATCTCTTTCGATCAATGCCGGAGAATTTGTCGCCATTGTCGGCCAGTCGGGTTCCGGCAAGTCGACGCTGATGAATATTCTCGGCTGCCTCGATAAGCCGACCGGCGGCGCCTACAGCATTCGTGGACAGAACATCGCCGAGCTTGATGCGGACGATTTCGCCGCCCTGCGCCGCGATACGTTCGGTTTCGTATTTCAGCGTTACAACCTGCTTTCGAACGCCACCGCGCTGGAGAATGTGGAAATCCCCGCGATTTACGCCGGGGTTGACCGCGAAGCACGCGAGATCCGTGCACGCGAGCTTCTCGCCAAACTCGGGATCGGCGACCGGTCAACCCACCGCCCCAACGAACTTTCAGGCGGTCAGCAGCAGCGTGTGTCCATCGCCCGTGCGCTGATGAACGACGCCGAGGTAATTCTTGCCGACGAACCGACAGGCGCGCTTGATTCATCATCCTCCGGCGATCTTCTCGAGCTGCTCGAAGAACTCCACGCTGCCGGGCGCACGATCATTCTGATCACGCACGACACATCCGTCGCTGCGCGCGCAAAACGGATTATCGAGATCACGGACGGCAAGATCGTTTCCGACACTGGCGCGGCGCAAACGCTCGAAACCAGCGAGCGCTATCAAAAACAGCAATCGGCGCCGACTATTATCGATCAGATCGGCGAAGCAGTGAAAATGGCGTTCCGGTCGCTGCGCGCCAATCTGTTTCGCACCTCGCTCACCATGCTCGGCGTTATTATCGGCGTTTCCGCCGTCGTCGCCATGCTCGCCATCGGCGAAGGCAGTCAAAAGCAAGTTGTCGCCAGCATCGAAACCATGGGCTCGAACCTCCTATTCGTGCGTCCCGGCGCGCCCGGCACGCGCATGCGCGGTTCGGCGATTGCGACACTCACCACCGCCGATGCAGAAGCGATTGCGGAACTCGACAACGTCGCCGCTGCTGTGCCGGTGCGAAGCGGACGCGAAACCCTGCGCGCCGGCGCGCTTGATTATCAGACGACCGTCGATGGCGTTTCCGCCGAATGGCCTGTGGCGCAAAGCTGGAAGATGGCGCAAGGCGCGTTTTTCTCAGCTGAAGATCAGATCGCTTATCACGCCGTCGTCGTGCTCGGCGCAACGGTCGCGAACAATCTTTTTCCTGATGGAGACTCTGTCGGCAACTACGTTTTCATCGGCGGCGCGCCGTTTGAAGTCGCGGGCGTTCTCGCGCCGAGAGGCGCCACCGCCTGGGGACAGGACATGGACGACGTCGTGCTGGTGCCGATTACAACCGGCATGATGCGCCTTTTCGGCCAGAATTATCTGTCGTCTATCACCATCGCAGTCGCTGACACGAAACGCATCGCCGAAACCGAAGCGGCGGCGCAGGCGCTTGTGCTTTCCCGTCACGGCGCGGAGGACTTTCAGATCCGCAACACGGCCTCGCTGCTTGAATCGGTCGAGGAAACCCAGAGCACCTTCGCCATGCTGCTCGGCTCAATCGCCGCGATCTCGCTGCTCGTCGGCGGCATTGGCGTCATGAACATCATGCTCGTCAATGTCAGCGAGCGAACGCGCGAGATCGGCGTCCGCATGGCGACGGGCGCCCGGCGCTCCGACATCATGGTGCAGTTTAACACCGAAGCGCTGGTGGTCGGCGGACTCGGCGGGCTGATCGGTCTCGCGCTTGGCCTAGCCATTTCCCTGACGCTTGAGCGCTTCGGCATGTCGATTTCGATCACACCCGAGCCGGCGATTCTCGCTTTCGGCTCCGCCCTCGCGATCGGCCTCATCTTCGGCTACCTGCCCGCGCGCAAGGCGGCCCGGCTCGACCCCGTTATTGCGCTTGCCTCGGAGTGATTGACATGAAACGCACCGCAATTCTCCTTGCCTGCACTGCGCTGACGGCATGCGCGACGCCGCACACACCCGTACAGGACTTAACGGCGATGCCCGCTTCCTACGATCATGTCGCGGATGAGCAAGGCGACGCAATCACGGCGCTATGGTGGCAAGCCTTTGACGACCCGCAGCTTGACACACTTGTGACGGATGCGCTCGCCGCCAATCAGGATCTCGCCGCCGGCGTCGCCCGCCTACGCCAGTCGCGCGCGTCAGTAAAATCTTCCAACGCATCGCTATTCCCGACCGTCAATGGCGGCGCGTCGGCGTCGTCGAATTCCGAAAGCGACTTCGACGACATTTCGACATCGGGGCGCCTTTCCGCTTCCTATCAGCTCGATCTCTTCGGTCAGAATCGCGCCAGCCGCGCTGCGGCGCGCGCGAGCCATGAGGCGCAAATCCTTTCGCAGAAGTCGCTGGAGCTGACGGTCCAGTCAGACGTTGCGTTCAATTATTTCTCGATTCTCACCTTGCGGGAGCGTTTGGACTCCGCGCGCTCGAATCTGGAAATTTCCGAACGCATCTATGACATCATCAAACTGCGCTACGATGCCGGAGACGTTTCCGGTTTCGATGTGTCCAGTCAGGAAGCATCGCTCGCTAATGCCCGCGCGCGCATTCCGCAACTTGAACAGCAATTGCTTTCGTTCAAAACCGCGCTCGCCGTTTTGCTCGGCCGCACGCCGCAAGGGTATGACGCGCCGGAGGGCGACATTCTCGCGCTGGCGCCGCCGTCGATCGATCCGGGCTTGCCCGCCGATCTGTTGCTGCGCCGCCCGGACTTGTTAAGCGCCGAAGCATCGTTACGCGGCGCTGACTCCGGGGTCGCCGCCGCGCAGCGGGCTTTTCTGCCTTCCATCGACCTCAGCGCCGGATTATCCGCCGCGCCGCTGACCGGTGGGACCAGCGTTATCGGCTCTCTCGCCGCATCGCTCGCCGCGCCGATCTTTTCCGGCGGACGCCTGGAGGCCGGGCTCGACAGCGCCGAAGCGCGCGCCGACGAACAGGTGGCGCGTTACCGGCAGGCGACCTTGTCCGCCCTCCGCGACGTAGAACTCTCACTCAACGGGCTGACGACGGCGGAGCAGCGTGAAGAACAACTCGAAGTCGCCTACGCCGCCGCCGAACGCTCGCTGGAACTGTCTGAAGCGCGTTACCGTGCGGGGACGGACAATCTGACGAGCCTCTTGAACGCACAATCGACGTTCTTCAATGCATCCGACAGTCTGGCGCAAGGGCGGCTCGACCGTCTGACCGCGGCAACGGATTTGTTCGTTGCCCTTGGCGGCGGCTGGGCGGCGGAACAAGATCAACTTGCCGCAGCAGAGTAAGTTCTAGATCGGCAGTTCCGATGTGTGTTTGATCTCACGCAGCGCAATCGAAGACCGCACTTGCCCGACGCCCGGCAGACGGAACAAAAAGTTCTCAAGAAAATTGTCGTAGTCCTCAATATCTTTCGCGACAACGCGAAGCGTGAAATCGGAATCGCCGGTGGTTGCGTAGCACTCCAGCACTTCCGGACGCTTGGCGATTTCCACTGCAACATCCTCGACGACTTCCGAATAACGCCGGTCAATTGAGACGTGAACGAAAGCGCTGAGCATGAACCCGAGCGCCCGCCGGTCGAGCTTGGCGGAATATTCTTTTATGTAGCCCCGCTCCTCGAGCGCCTTCATCCGCCGCCAGCAGGTCGCCGCAGACATGGCGGTCTCATCCGCCAGCTCCTGGGACGAGCCCCGGCAGCGCTTCTGGAGGATGCGCAAAAGCTTCAGATCAGAGGCGTCGAGATTGCTTTCCATCTTTCATTCATACCTTCATATGATTGATTTCCTATCATAAATATCTATTATATGAAATATATATTTCATAATTGTGGACTTTCCTGCGCTGAATTGAAATACAATCTCCCCGGGAAAATGCTAGCTTTCACGCGGATTTCGCCGCCAAAGGAGCTAGCCCCATGTCCAAAAGCGCCGCCCATGCTATTGAGGCGTCCTCGGACGCCCGCGCTTCGAACCTGATCGACCCTTCCATCGACTGGCGGCGCGTCGCCTATGTGACGCAAGTCTCCCGCGCCCTCGATGCGCTGGAAGAAAAGACCCTCGTTCCTGAAAAGAAGGTGCTCTATCAGTTTTCCGCCCGCGGTCATGACATGGCGCAGGTTTTGTTAGGCGCGCAACTCACGCACAGGCATGATGCGATCTGCGGCTATTATCGCTCGCGGCCAATCCTGTTGTCGCTGGGCGTCGATCTTGTCGAAGCGCTCGGATCTTCGCTGGCGCGCGCCGGCGGATATTCCGACGGACGCGATATCGGCGTTGTCTTCAACTATCCAAATCCGAACGGACCGTCGGCGTTACCCATGTGCGGCGGCGTAGGCGCGCAGTACACGCCCACCGCAGGCTGGGCGCAGGCCATAAAATTCCGTACGGAAACCTTGGGCGATGAGAAATACAAAGGCGCCATTGGCGTCGTTCTCGGCGGCGAAGCGTCCTGCGCCACCAATGGTTTCTGGTCAGCGCTCACCATGGCGACGACGCTGAAACTGCCGATGCTGTTTTATATCGAAGACAATGGCTATGGCATATCCGTGCCGTCGCATTTCCAGACGCCCGGACAGAACATCGCCGCAAACCTTGCAAGCTTCAAAAACCTGAACGTCCTCGATGGCGACGGAACCAATCCGGCCGAAGCCGCCATGCTGATCAAGGATGCAGTCAGTACGGTACGCGAGGGGACAGGCCCCGCCCTGCTCCGCCTCACGGTGCCGCGTCTTCAGGGACACTCATTTCAGGACACGCAAACCTACAAGTCCAAAGACTTTGTCGAAAAGGAATGGTCGCGCGACCCGTTGCCGAAGCTGAAGGAACATCTCGTCCCGGCGCTCGTCACTGAGGCCGAATGGACGGAGATTGAGCACCGCGCTCAGGCCGACGTAGAGACTGCGCGCGAAAAGGCTGAAGCATTGCCGGTCGCCGACCCTTCTACTGTCGCGATGAATGTTTTCTCCGGCGATGAGCTGCAGAAACAGGGCGGCCTGAGAAGCGAAATTGGCGGAAGTTTCGCGGCGCCACAAGGCGACGCAACGCCCTCGCCCGAAGGCAATCGCATCAACATGGTGACGGCGATCCGCAAAGTGCTGGACCATGAACTTTCACTCAACGAGAAAATGGTGATCTTCGGCGAAGACATCGGCCCCAAGGGCGGCGTTCACGCCGTAACGCTCGGCCTTCAGGATAAATATGGCGAAGCGCGCGTCTTTGACACATCGCTTTCTGAAGAAGGCATTATCGGCCGCGCCGTCGGCATGGCGCTCAACGGTCTTCTGCCCGTGCCGGAAATCCAGTTCCGCAAATATGCAGAGCCCGCGACGGAACAGATCAACGATTGCGGCTCCATGCGCTGGCGCACCAATAACCGTTTCGCTGCGCCGATGGTCGTCAGGATGCCGGTCGGGTTTTTCAAATGCGGCGACCCGTGGCACAGCCAGACCAATGAAGTGCAGTTCGTTCATTCGCCGGGATGGAAAGTCGCCGTCCCTTCAAACACGGAAGACGCCGTAGGCCTGTTGCGTACAGCACTGCGTGGCGACGATCCGGTGATGTTCCTTGAGCATCGCGCCATGCTCGACGCCGCATGGGCGCGCCGGCCCTACCCAGGCGATAAATACATGCTGCCCTTCGGCAAAGCGAATGTGACGAAAGAAGGCGCCGACATAACCCTTGTGGCTTGGGGCGCCATGGTGGAGCGTTGCGAGAAAGCCGCGGAAGCCTCCTCCCGCAGCGCAGAGGTCATCGACCTCAGAACGCTCATGCCGTGGGACAAGGAAACGGTGATCGCATCCATTGCGAAAACCCACCGCTGCCTGATTGTCCATGAAGATCTGCAAACCGGCGGCTTCGGCGGTGAGATTGCAGGCGTGGTCGCTGACGAAGCGTTCCTTGACCTTGACGCGCCGGTCTCTCGCCTCACCATGCCGGACGTGCCGAGCCCCCATAACCCGGTCCTGTTGAATGCGGTCGTGCCCGATGCGGACCGCATCGCTGCGAAGATCGAAGAACTCTGCGCATTTTAAAAGCTCCGAGCGAATTTATGACAGACACTGATGTTCTCGCGCCGATCGAACAGGAAGGCACCCAAGCCGTCGTTCGAAGCTGGCTGAAAAAAATCGGCGATCAGGTCGCCGAAGGCGATCCGCTGGTCGAACTTGAAACCGACAAGGTCGCGGTCGAGGTGCCTGCGCCCTCAAGCGGCGTATTAAAAGAAATCGTCGTTTCCGAAGATGGCGCAGCCGAACCCGGCGCTGTATTGGGCCGTATTGGCGCAGGCGGCGCAACCGCTGCGCCGGAACAGAAAACAGAAAAACTGGAAAAACAAACGCCAGCACCGAAATCCAATGGCGCGGCGAAAGTTGCCGCTGCTGCTGTTGCCGATAAAGAAAACCGCCTGTCGCCATCCGTGCGCCGGCTGGTGCTTGAAAACGATCTCGACCCCGCCCAGATCGACGGCACGGGCAAGGACGGACGCCTTACCCGTGCAGATGTGGAAACCTACCTGAAAGACGGCGGCAAGCCAGCTTCGAAGCCATCGCTCGCCCGCGCACCCTCAGGCGGCATCGGCCAATCGGAAAAAATCCCGCATGACCGCATGCGCCGCCGCATCGCCGAGCACATGTCTCATTCGGTCGCCACGGCGCCGCATGTGACGGCAGTGTTCGAAGCGGATTTTTCCGCCATCATGGCGCACCGTGCAAAAAACAAGGAAGACTACGCCCGCCGCGGCGTCAATCTCACCTACACGGCGTATATGCTCGTCGCTTCTGTCGAGGCCATGCGCGTTTCACCGACCGTGAACAGCCAGTGGCATGACGACTATCTCGAAGTCTTCGAAGACGTGAATATCGGCGTCGGCACGGCGCTCGGCGACAAGGGGCTGATCGTGCCGGTCGTGCAACAAGCGCAGCGCCGGTCGCTGTTCGACATCGCCAGCGAATTGCAGCGCCTTACCGAAAAGGCCCGCAACGGCGCCCTTGCGCCGGAGGATGTGCGCGGCGGCACGTTCTCGATTTCCAATCACGGTACGTCCGGCTCGCTCGTCGCTTCGCCGATCATCATCAACCAGCCGCAATCGGCGATCCTCGGCGTCGGAAAGCTTGAAAAACGCGTGGTCGTGAAAACCGTTGACGGCGTCGATTCCATGCAGCTCCGGCCCATGGCCTATGTGACGCTGACCATCGATCACCGCGTGCTCGATGGCGCGCAGACAAATGCATGGTTGTCTCGTTTCGTCGAAGTGTTAGAGAACTGGCCGCAATAACAAACCGGGACCTCATTATGTTATCCGATCTGAAACTCCTGCCGTCCGACTCGATCCTTGGCCTTACGGCCGCTTTTCGCGCCGACCCGCGCGAGGACAAGATCGATCTCGGCGTCGGCGTGTTTCGCACGCCGGATAACAAAACGCCGGTGATGAAGGCGGTGCGGCGCGCGCAGGCGCAACTGATCGAAAGTGAAGAGACGAAAGTCTATCTGCCGCCCGAGGGCGCCCCCGGATTCGGCGACGCAATCGTCAATCTGCTGTTCGGCGCCGATAACCCGGCCGTGAAAGACGGACGCATTCGCGCCGTTCAGACGCCGGGCGGTTGCGGCGCGCTCCGCATTGGCGGCGAGATGATCAAACGCGCCGGCGCAAAATCAGTTCATGTGGGCGAGCCGACCTGGGCCAACCACAAGCCGCTCCTTGGCGCCGCTGGCCTCGAAGTCATCGCGCTGCCTTTTTACAACAAGGAAAACTGCGTCATCGATTTTGAAGACTTCATGGGTGGCATTACAAAACTGGGCGCCAATGACGTATTGCTGCTGCACGGCTGTTGTCACAACCCGACGGGTTCTGATCTGACGCGCGAACAGATCGATGTGATTTTCGATGTCGCGGAAAAACAGAATTTCACTGTCTTCATTGACACCGCCTATCACGGATTTGCGGAAAGCCTAGAAGACGACGCCTATATGGCGCGCGAGGCCGTGCTCCGGCTTCCTTCTGCTCTGATTTCCTATTCGTGCTCGAAAAACTTTGGGATTTACCGCGAACGAACCGGCGCGCTGATCGCCGTCGGCGAAAGCGCCGAACGTGCCCAAGCACTTGTCAGCCACATGACGTCTCTGGCGCGCGGCATGTATTCCATGCCGCCGGGGCATGGCGGCCTCATCGTTTCGAAGATCCTCCACGATACTGACCTCAGCGCCATGTGGCGCAGCGAGCTGGCCGACATGCGCGAGGCCGTCATCGGCAATCGTGAACTGCTCGTGAAAGCGGCGCAGGAAATGCAGCTCGGCGATCAGCTCGATTTTATCACCAGCCAGCGCGGCATGTTCTCCATGCTGCCGGTGACGAAAGAGCAGACGGAAATTTTCCGCGAAAAGCACGGCATTTACATGACCGGCGACGGCCGCATCAATATGTGCGGCGTCAATACCGGCAATGTTGAAGCGCTGGTCGCAGCCTATAAAGATGTGGCGCTTTAATTAAACGCCTCGCCCTTGGCGGCTTTCTGTTCGAGCAGTTTTGAAATCTCAAAGTCTGGCCCAAATGCTTCGGCATGTTTTTTGAGACCATCAACGATAGTCTTCAGTCCGACCGTATCAGCCCAGAACATGGGCCCGCCGGTGTAGGCCGGCCAGCCGTAGCCGTTCAGCCAGACGATATCGATGTCGGAGGCGCGCTGCGCTTTTCCTTCTTCAAGGATTCTAGCGCCTTCATTCACCATCGGGTAAAGCAGGCGCTCGAGAATTTCCTGATCGCTGATATCGCGCTGTTTCTTGCCGGACTTGGCTGCAAACTCGGCGATGATCTCCTCAACTTCTTTCGAGGGCGATCCGCGCCGGTTTTCGTCATAGTCGTAAAAACCCTTGCCGGTTTTCTGGCCGCGCCGGTCGCGCTCGCACAGGACTTCTCGCACGGTCGAACTTTTCGATGTTTCCTTGCTCCAGCCAAGATCGAGCCCCGCAAGATCAGCCATCTGGAACGGCCCCATGGGCAGGCCGAATTCCGTGAGCACGCGGTCAACGTCCCAGGGCTTGGCGCCTTCAAGAATGATCGCCTGAGCCTGATCCTGACGCTGGCGCAGCATCCGGTTGCCGATAAACCCGAAACAGACGCCGGCGACCACAGCTACTTTCCTGATCTGTTTGGAGAGCGCCATGGAGGTTTTCAAAACTGAGGCGGAAGTTTTTTCGCCGCGCACGATTTCAAGCAACCGCATGATGTTCGCCGGTGAAAAGAAATGAAGCCCGATAACTGATTCAGGCCGCTTCGTTGCAGCCGCTATTTCATCTACATCGAGATAGCTCGTATTGGTTGCGAGAATGGCGCCGTCTTTGACAATACCATCGAGTGTTTTGAACACGTCTTTTTTCACGTCCATATTCTCAAACACAGCCTCAATCACGAGGTCGCAGTCGGCAAGGTCGTCGTAAGACAATGTCGGTGTTAATAGCCCCATGGCTTTTTCCACCTGTTCTTCTGTCATCTTGCCGCGCGAGGCGGTGCGCTCGTAATTTTTGCGGATAATGCCGACGCCGCGATCAAGCGCTTCCTTTTCACGCTCCACTATCGTCACCGGAATGCCGGCGGAAAGAAAATTCATGGAAATCCCGCCACCCATGGTCCCGGCTCCGAGAACGCCGACTTGTCTGATCGGGATGAGCGGCGTATCGGTGGGAATATCATCGATCTTTGATGCGGCGCGTTCTGCGAAAAATACGTGCCGAAGCGCCTTCGACTGATCGCCAGTGATAAGCGTCATGAACAGTTCGCGTTCTTTTTTGACTCCCTCTGCAAAGGGAAGGTCCACCGCAGCGCGCACCGCCTCTATACATGCCGCCGGCGCCTCAAACCCGCGCAGGCGTTTTGCGTTCCTCTGTTTGAAGTCTTCAAAAACCTGCGGGTTGGCCGCCGCTTCGCTGACCTTGTCATTGCGCTCGCTGGCTTTGGGGTGGCTGGCGTTGCCGGCGATCTCTCTGGCAAACGCAACCGCGTCCGCATCGAGCGACCCTTCGCCGGCAAGCCTGTCAACGAGCCCGATATCCGCAGCCTTTTTGGCGCCGATGGGATCGCCGGTGACGACCATCTGCAACGCATCCGCAACGCCTACCACGCGCGGAAGGCGCTGCGTTCCGCCGGCGCCAGGCAGAATACCAAGCTTGACTTCCGGTAGACCGAGCTTCGCTGAAGGAACTGCGATCCGGTAATGGCATCCGAGCGCCACTTCGAGACCGCCGCCGAGCGCCGTACCATGAATAGCGGCGACTACCGGCTTCTCGCTCGCTTCGATTACATCGACCACTTTCGGGAGCCACGGTTCCACCGGCGGCTTGCCGAACTCGGTGATATCGGCGCCAGCGAAAAATGTTCTGCCCTCACACCTGATAACAACGGCCTTTACGTCACTATCGCCCGCAGCTTCCTCAATTGCCGCCACAAGCCCCGCCCGCACCGCGTGACCCAGCGCATTTACAGGCGGATTGTCTGAAGTGACGATCAAAAGATCGCCTTCCTTGCGGGTCGTAATCACGGACATTTCGTTTTCCTTTCCGATAGGCGGCGCATTAATATTGGGATCGTCCGATCCTTAATTCAGGAATGAGACGAAGTGGAATATATTTTCAGAGTTTATCGGCTTGTCGCCTCGGATTTTCAACTCTACCCTACAGAAAAAGCATCAGCAGCGGTGACAGCACCACATCGCAGAACGTCAGGGAACAGCCAGTAAGAACGGCTTATGGCCGGCACTGCAAACGTCATGAGTATAATCGAAGAAGCTCCTCTTCCTTCATCGACGGACCGCTTTCAGGAAAAGCGCGAGCGCATTCTCGACGCAGCCACGCAACTCATAAACTTGCACGGCGTCAAGGGCATGACGTTTGTGGACGTCGCCAAGCTCGTCAACCTGAACACCACCAGTATCACCTATTACTTCAAGCGCAAGGAACAGCTTGCCGCCGCGGTCATGCACCGTTCCATCGAGCAGATGGAAGATCTTCTTGCGGATGCTGAAAACGCCCGCACGTCCCGCGAAAAAGTCGCCAGCTACATCAGTGCGTCATTCGACCTTCATGCGCGTATCCGCCGTAAAGAAGCGCCGCCCATGGCGCATCTTTCGGACATACGCACCTTGGAAATGCCGTTCCGCAAGGAACTTTCAGACCGCTATATCGAGTTCTTCCGCACGTTGCGTTCGTTTTTCAGCGACCCCATAAACGATACGCAAAAAGCGCTGGGCGTTGCACGCGCGCACGCTCTCATAGAAAGCGTATTCTGGCTGCCCGCATGGATTACGCAATATTCGATTTCTGACTTTGACCGCCTGAATTCGCGTCTTTTCGAACTGTTCGACAAGGGTATCGCCAAAGTCAATGCGGTGTGGCTTCCTGCGCTGTTGCCTGCTCCTGTTTCACCGGAAGCCATCGGCGGGGAAATGACTGGAAATTTCCTGCGCGCGGCAACGCAGCTGATTAACGAGCGTGGTTATCGCGGCGCGTCGGTCAACCGGATCGCGAAAAAACTGAGCGTTACGAAAGGCAGCTTCTATCATCACCTTGATAGAAAGGATGATCTTGTCCTCGAATGCTTCCGCGCAAGCTATAATCGCATTTCCAACATTCAGCGCGAAGCGATCATGAGTGAAGGCGATTGCTGGCGGCGTGTTTCATCGGCTGTCGCAACGCTTGTAGATGTTCAGTTTAACAGCGATTTTCCGCTTTTGCGCACAACGGCATTGCATGCCTTGCCGACGGAAATCCGCAGCACAGTTATTGACCGGTCGAACCGCATTGCGCGTCGTTTTGCCGGCATGCTGATAGACGGCATTGCTGAAGGATCGATGCGCCCGGTTGACCCGCTCGTGGCCAGTCAGACGATCATGTCGACGCTTAACGGCGCTTATGAGTTGCGCAAATGGGCAAGCGGCCTGCCGCACGAACAGGCCGCCAAAATGTATGCATCGACCATCGCTTTCGGGTTGTTTGCCGATCGTTAAACAGTCCAAAGACAGTTGTTCGTTTTATCATAGACATTTTATTCGCCGGTCTGTTTAATACGCTCCCCCTGTTCGTACCCGCGTTACAGGACTCAAGAGAAAAGGCGACGCCATGGCTGCGCATGGAAAGAACGAACCGCTCATCGAACGTCATCGGGCGATCATGCCGTCATGGCTGGCCCTATATTATAAAGACCCGATCCAGCTGGTGCGCGGCGAGGGGCGGCGCGTCTGGGACGAAAATGATCGCGAATATCTGGATTTTTTCGGCGGCATCCTGACCACCATGACCGGCTACAATACGCCGGGCGTCGTCGAGGCGATCAAGGATCAGGCGGACAGGATGCTGCATTCCTCGACGCTTTATCTGATCGACTCCCAGGTAGAGTTGGCGGAAGAAATTGCGGAACTTTCCGGCATTCCCAACGCAAAAGTATTCTTCACCAATTCCGGCAGCGAAGCGAACGACACCGCGCTGATGCTGGCGACCGCCTATCGCCGGTCGAACCAGATCCTCGCCATGCGCCACAGTTATCATGGCCGTTCGTTTTCAACTGTGTCCATCACAGGCACATCCTCATGGTCGCCGTCGTCGTTGTCGCCTTTTAACGTCTCCTACGTTCACGGCGCCTATCGTTACCGCAGTCCGTTTCGTCAGCTTCCTGATAATGAATATGTCGACGCCTGCGTCAGCGATCTCGAGAACGTCATTGAAATTTCAACGGCGGGCGATGTCGCCTGCCTGATCGCCGAACCTGTTCAAGGCGTCGGCGGTTTCGGCATGCCGCCGGACGGACTTTACGGCCGGTTCAACGAAGTGCTGAAAAAACGCGGCATCCTGTTTATTTCCGACGAGGTTCAGACCGGCTGGGGCCGTACGGGCGAACATTTCTGGGGTTATCAGGCGCACGGGTTCACCCCTGATATCATCACCTTTGCAAAAGGCCTCGGCAACGGTCTTGCCATCGGCGGCCTTGTCGCGCGCAAGGAAATCATGGACTGCTTTACGTCGAACTCGATTTCGACATTCGGCGGCAATCCGCTGGTGACGCGCGGTTCGCTAGCAAACCTACAATATCTGAAGGAAAACAATCTGCAGGCAAACGCCGCGAAACAGGGCGCGCGCCTGATGGAGAAACTGAAAAAGCTTGCAAGCGATACGCCCGGCATTGGCGACGTCCGCGGCAAGGGCCTGATGATCGGCCTTGAATTCGTCGGCAAAGACGGCCGCACGCCCGATGTCGAAACCGTGATGCAGCTTATGGAAGTCACAAAAGAAAATGGCCTGCTTATCGGCAAGGGCGGCTTTTACGGCAACGTCATCCGCATTGCGCCGCCGCTTTCCATAACGGAAGCCGAAATCGACGAGGGCTTTGACATTCTCGCAGGCGCAGTAAAGACGCTCGCCAGGTAATCCGCGCGGAAGACAAACCCGCCGGATACGAAGTTCTTGAAAACCAAGAGAAAAGCATCTATGAATCCCGCCCGTTGGCGCAGCCGATCTGCAGTTTTCTTTTCGCAGGCCCGGCTCCTCCCGCGGGTGATGTTGTAACAACCCGGGAGCGCTTGTTTGAGGCATTTCAAGGTAAACAGCGACGGATCGGGCCTTGCGGCCTCCGACGTTGCTGAAAACTTTTCGGACCTTCACCCGCCCTTGTCTCCAGCGCAGGCTGCGGTCGAAGCCGCGCGATGCCTTTACTGCTATGACGCGCCCTGCATTAACGCCTGCCCCACCAGCATCGATATCCCGAAATTCATTCACCAGATTCGTTCAGACAATCTCGACGGCTCGGCCAAAACCATTCTGTCTGCGAACATTATGGGCGGCACTTGCGCGCGCGCCTGCCCAACCGAGGTGCTGTGCGAAGAAGCCTGCGTCGTCAATCACACCGAAGGCGCGCCGGTAAAAATCGGCGAATTGCAGCGCCGCGCCGTCGATCATTTGCTTGCCAAGAAAGGCCCGCACCCTTTTGCCCGGGCGCCTGAAACCGGAAAGCGCATCGCCGTTGTCGGCGCCGGACCCGCAGGACTGTCTTTTGCGCACCGCGCCGCGATGCTCGGCCATGATGTCGTCGTTTATGACGCCAAGGAAAAAGCCGGCGGGCTGAATGAATACGGCCTTGCCGCTTACAAAATGGCGGATGACTTTGCGCAGGCCGAGGTCGAATTTCTGCTGGGCGTCGGCGGAATCGAGATCAATCACGGACAAACGCTCGGCAAAAACCTGTTGTTAGATGCGTTACGCAAGGAATACGACGCCGTCTTTATCGGCGCCGGTTTAACAACGACGCGGCAACTCTCAGCGCCGGGCGAAGCATTGGATGGCGTTCGCGACGCGCTCGATTTCATCGAGGATGTACGATGCGCGAGCGACAAATCAAAATTGAAAATCGATGACAATGTCGTTGTCATCGGCGGCGGCAACACCGCCATCGACGCTGCGGTTCAGGCGAAATGCCTTGGCGCGCGTAACGTAACGCTCGTCTATCGCCGCGGGCCCGAAGCCATGAGCGCTACGGGGTGGGAACAGGACCTTGCCGCGTCCAACGGCGTCGTCATGAAATTCTGGGCGTCACCGAAATCGTTCAGCGGCTCAGGCAAAGTCGAAACTGCAGCCTTTTCCGAAATGCGCGAGCAAGGCGGCAAACTTGCCGAGACCGGACGCAACTTCGACATTCCGGCCGGCCTTGTGCTGAAAGCCATCGGCCAGACGCTCAACGAAAAGGCGCTTGACGGTCTGAAAATCGAGCGCGGTAAAATTCGGGTCGACGAAAATTACCGCACGTCGGTCGAGGGCGTTTACGCGGGTGGCGACTGCATCGCGGCCGGTGAAGACCTTACCGTTCAGGCCGTCGAAGACGGCAAGCGCGCCGCGCACAGCGTCGACGCCGCCTTGCGCCTGCCCAAAAGCGGAGATTTGCGATGACCGATCTTGGTTGCACGATCGCTGGCGTTGAAAGCATCAACCCGTTCTGGCTCGCCTCGGCGCCCCCGACCGACAAGAAGTACAACGTCGAACGCGCCTTCAAGGCCGGATGGGGCGGCGCGGTATGGAAGACGCTGGGCGAGGACCCGCCCGTAGTCAACGTCACCAGCCGTTACGGCGTGCACCGATCATTCGACCGCTCGATCATCGGCATCAACAATATCGAACTTATCTCCGACCGCCCGCTTGACGTGAACCTGCGCGAGATTGAGGAGATGCGCCGCGAATGGCCGGACCGTGTCATTATCGGCTCGATCATGGCCCCGCTCGATGAAGACGCGTGGAAATCGCTCGCCATCAGGGTCGCCAATGCCGGCGTACAAGGGATCGAACTCAATCTTGGCTGCCCGCATGGCATGTGCGAGCGCGGCATGGGCTCCGCCGTTGGACAGGTGCCGGAATTCGTAGAAAAAACGACGCGCTGGGTGCGCGAGGCAGTGAACCTGCCGGTATTTACCAAGCTGACGCCGAACGTCACTGACATCATGATCCCGGCGGGCGCAGCAAAATCCGGCGGCGCGCACGCCGTATCGCTGATCAATACCGTAAACTCTGTGATCGGCGTCGATCTCGACAACATGGTTCCGACGCCGACGGTCGATGGCCGCGGCACCCATGGCGGTTATTGCGGCGAAGCGGTGAAACCCATCGCGCTGCACATGACGGCGGAAATTGCGCGCCATGCGGAAACGCAAGGGTTAGAAATCTCGGCCATCGGCGGCATTACAACCTGGCGCGACGCCGCGGAGTTCATCGCGCTCGGCGCCGGGGCCGTGCAAGTCTGTACCGCCGCCATGCTGTTCGGTTTCCGCATTGTCGAAGATATGAATGACGGCCTTAGCGCTTTCATGGCTGAGAAAGGATACAAATCCATCGAGGATTTCAAAGGTGCTGCGACCACGCGCACTGTCGACTGGAACGCGCTCAACATGAACCACGATTTGAAAGCGCGCATCGACGACGACGCCTGTATCGAATGCGGGCGCTGTTTCATCGCCTGCGAAGACACGTCGCATCAGGCGATCCGCATTGACGCCAAGGATGACGGCGGGCGCAAATTCACGGTCATCGACGACGAATGCGTCGGTTGTAATTTGTGCATGCATGTCTGCCCGGTGAAAGACTGCATCACCATGGAACCTGTCGATACGGACAGACCTTACGTCACCTGGCCGGAAGACCCGAGAAACCCCCTGCGCGAGGCGGCGGAATAATGAATCGTATCGGTCATATCATAGATGGAAAAACCCTGACGGAAGGCGCTGCGACCGGCCCGGTTTTCAATCCCGCAACCGGAAAACAATCGGCCGAAGTCATGTTCGGCGATGCTGACACTGTTGACGCAGCCGTCAGCGCCGCGCGCAAAGCGCAAGCCGAATGGGCGAAAACGCCGCCGGCGAAGCGGGCCAGCATCATGTTCGCCATGCGCGAAGTCATGACCCGGCGCCGGGATGAGATTGCCGAAACCATCAGCGCCGAACATGGCAAGACCCATGACGATGCGCTCGGCGAAGTCACCCGCGCGCTGGAAGTCGTCGAGTTTGCCTGCGGCGCGCCGCATTTGCTCAAGGGAAATTTTTCGCGCGACGTTGCCGGCGGCGTCGATACACATGCCGACCGCGAACCGCTCGGCGTGGTCGCCGGCATTACGCCGTTCAATTTCCCGTCCATGGTGCCGTTATGGATGGTCCCCATGGCGCTGGTCTGCGGCAACGCGTTCATTCTGAAGCCGTCGGAAAAAGACCCGTCGAGCGCAAACCTGATCCACGACATGCTGTCCGAAGCGGGCCTGCCCGCGGGCGTACTGAACGTCGTTCACGGCGACAAGCAGGTCGTCGATGCGATCCTCGATCACCCTGACATTGCAGCGGTGAGTTTCGTTGGCTCAACGCCCATCGCAGAATATGTTTACCAACGCGGATGCGTTGCCGGAAAGCGCGTTCAGGCGCTGGGCGGGGCTAAAAACCACATGATCATCATGCCGGACGCCGATCTCGACCAGGCGGCAGACGCGCTGTTAGGAGCAGGCTTCGGCTCCGCCGGCGAGCGATGCATGGCGGTTTCAGTCGCCGTGCCCGTGGGCGATGAAACCGCCAACCGGCTGGTTGAGAATCTCGCACCCCGCGTACGCGCCATGAAAATCGGGCCGTCTACGGACAGTGAAGCGGAAATGGGTCCGCTCATCACCGCCGCGCATCGCGACCGCGTTGCGCGCCTGATCGGTCAGGGCGAGGGAGAAGGCGCTGAAGTCGTCGTCGATGGACGCGGCCTCAACATGCAAGGCTATGGAGACGGCTACTGGCTCGGCGGCACGCTGCTCGACCGGGTAAAACCCGGCATGAGCGTTTATGATGAGGAAATTTTCGGGCCTGTGCTCTCGGTTGCGCGCGCAAAATCCTATGACGACGCCGTCGAAATGATCAGCGCCAACCCTTACGCCAACGGCACGGCGATTTTCACCCGCGATGGCGACGCGGCACGCGATTTCACCTCGCGCATCAAGGTCGGCATGGTCGGCGTCAACGTGCCGATCCCCGTACCTGTCGGCTATCACAGTTTCGGCGGCTGGAAGCGTTCAAGCTTTGGCGCGCACGGCATCTATGGGCCGGAAGCAATCCATTTTTATACGCGGCTTAAAACAGTGACGACGCGCTGGCCCACGGGTATTCGCGCCGGCGCCGATTTCAAATTTCCCACCATGGGCTCTTGAGACTTTCCGAAGGAGAAGACGAACGATGACGACTTTGCGGGGCGGCCTCATTCAGATGGGCCTTAAAGGCTCTACGGACGATACGCCGGAGAACATTACGAAAGCCATGCTCGACGCGCATCTTCCGCTGATCGACGAGGCGGGCAAACAGGGCGTTCAAGTGTTGTGCTTTCAGGAAGTGTTCACGCAGCCCTATTTTTGCCCGAGCCAGGATACGAAATGGTACGCGGCGGCGGAAGATATTCCGGACGGCCCAACCTGCAAGCTGATGCAGGAATACGCCAAAAAACATTCCATGGTGATCGTCGTTCCGATTTATGAACGCACCAATGTCGCAGGAGTCTATTACAACACCGCCGCCGTACTCGACGCGGACGGCTCTTATCTCGGAAAATACCGCAAGACGCATATCCCGCAGGTTGCCGGCTTCTGGGAGAAGTTTTTCTTCAAACCCGGATCGTCCGACTGGCCTGTGTTCAATACCGCCTACTGCAAGCTCGGCGTTTACATTTGCTATGATCGACACTTTCCGGAAGGATGGCGCGCGCTGGCGCTCAATGGCGCTGAATATATCGTGAACCCATCAGCAACGGTCGCCGGGCTGTCGGAATATCTCTGGAAACTCGAACAGCCCGCCTCCGCCGTTGCCAATGGCTGCTGGATCGGCGCCATCAATCGCGTCGGCGTCGAAGAACCGTGGAGCATCGGTGAGTTTTACGGCCAGAGCTATTTCGTCAACCCGCGCGGCCAGATCGAAAAAGAGGCAAGCCGCGACAAGGATGAACTGATCGTGCACGACATGAACATGGATATGGTGCGAGAGGTCCGCGATCTCTGGCAGTTTTTCCGCGACCGACGCCCCGATGTGTACGACCCCCTGACGGCGCAGGAATAGACCGGGATGGATAAGCAAGCGCAAGCGACTGAAACCACCATGAAAGCGGGTTTCGACGCAAGCCTCTGGAATGCGGACCTTGCGCCGGTGGCCCCTAGCGCGCGTACATGGAACATAAAAGCCTATGCAGCGCTGTGGGTCGCCATGGTCGCCTGCGTGCCGACCTATTTGCTGGCGGGCGGACTGATCGCGGCCGGCATGAACTGGCAGCAAGCGGTGCTGACCGTTTTTCTCGGCAACTTGATCGTCCTGATACCGATGATCGCCATCGGCCACATGGGCGCAAAATACGGCGTGCCGTTTCCGGTGTTGCTGCGTTCCGCCTTTGGGCCGCAGGGCGCGAAAATTCCCGCCGTGGCGCGCGGGCTCGTCGCCTGCGGCTGGTTCGGCATCAATACCTGGGTCGGCGGTTCGGCGATTTACGTTATTTTGAACGCGCTCACCGGCGGCGTGTTTCAGGGTTCGCCCCTGCCCATTCTTGGGATCGATCCGGCGCAAACCGTTTGCTTTCTCGTCTTCTGGGCGATGCATCTCTATTTCATACGGCACGGCACGGAGTCGATCCGCATTCTTGAAGTGCTGGCGGCGCCTTTCCTGCTCGCCATGGCGCTGGCGCTTCTGGTCTGGGCTTACGTTGCAGCCGGCGGTTTCGGCCCGATGCTGTCGGCGCCGTCGCAATTCATTGAGGGCGGTGCGAAAGAAGGCCAGTTCTGGGGCGTTTTCTTTTTGTCGCTCACCGGCATGGTGGGTTTCTGGGCGACCATGGCGCTGAACATTCCTGACTTCACGCGTTTTGCCAAAACACAAAAAGCACAGATGATCGGTCAGGCAATCGGTCTGCCGCTGCCCATGGCGCTTTTTGCATTCATCTCCGTCGCGGTGACTTCCGCAACAGTGACGATCTATGGCGAACCGATCTGGAATCCGGTTGACCTTGCGGGACGGATGGGCGGCGTCGGCGTGGTGCTGGCGCTTGCTGCGCTGGTGATTGCAACCCTGACGACCAACCTCGCCGCCAACATCGTGGCGCCCGCTTACGGCTTTTCCAATCTGGCGCCATCAAAAATCTCATTCCGCATGGGCGGTTACATCACCGCCGCCATCGGCATCCTTATCTTCCCGTGGAAGCTCGTCGAAGACGCCGGCGCTTATATCTTTACCTGGCTTGTCGGATATTCCGCTCTGCTCGGCCCGATCGCCGGCATCCTGATCGCCGATTACTTTCTACTGCGCCGAACGAAGTTGAACGTCGATGACCTGTTTAAAAGCGATGGCGCCTATGCGGCGAAAGGCGGCTGGAATGTCGCCGGGCTTACTGCGTTCGGTCTTGGCGTTCTGCCGAACATGCCGGGATTTTTAAAAGCTGCGGGCGCTGTTCAATCGGTTCCTGCGATCTTTACTGGAATTTACCAATACGCCTGGTTCGTCGGCTTTATCGTCGCCGGCGGCGTTTATTACCTGCTGACGCTCAAGCGCAAAACCGCCTGAGCAACAAAGAAAGGAGACGACCCCATGTCGCTTTTCATTCGCGGAGGAACCGTTGTTAACGCCGATGCGCGCAAACGCGCCGATGTTTATTGCGAAAACGGCGTCATCAAGGCTGTCGGCGAAAACCTCGGCGTTCCGGCAGGCGCGGAAGTGATCGACGCTGGCGGACAATATGTGATGCCGGGCGGCATCGACCCGCACACGCATATGCAGCTTCCTTTCATGGGCACGGTGGCGTCAGAAGACTTCTACACCGGCACGGCGGCGGGCTTCGCCGGCGGTACGACCATGATTATCGACTTTGTCATTCCCAATCCGCAACAAAAGCTGATGGACGCATACCGCCAGTGGCGCGAATGGTCGGAAAAGGCCGCAGGCGATTACAGCTTTCATGTTGCTGTCACCTGGTGGGACGATAGCGTGCACGCCGACATGGAAACACTGGTGAAAGAAGAAGGCGTCAACAGCTTCAAACACTTCATGGCGTACAAAGACGCCATCATGGCGACCGATGAAACGATCTATCACAGTTTCAAACGCGCGCTGGAGCTTGGCGCCATCGTCACCGTCCACGCGGAAAACGGCGAGCTCGTCTATCAGCTGCAAAAGGAACTGATCGCCAAAGGCGTAACCGGCCCCGAGGGCCATCCCATGTCGCGACCACCGAAAGTCGAGGGCGAAGCGGCGCACCGCGTCATTAAATTCGCCGAAGTGATCGGCGTTCCCGTCTATCTCGTTCACGTTTCAACAAAAGAAGCGCTTAGCCATATCGAACGCGCCCGGGCTGAAGGCAGCCGCGTCTTTGGCGAAGTACTCGCCGGTCATTTGCTCGTTGACGACAGCGTTTACAAAAATCCCGACTGGGAGTTCGCCGCCGCCCATGTGATGTCGCCGCCGTTCCGCCCGAAAGATCACCAGGAAGCCTTGTGGCGCGGGCTTCAGGCTGGCTCGCTGCAGACCACCGCCACTGACCATTGCTGCTTTTGTTACGACCAGAAAGCCATGGGGAAGGACGACTTCACGCAGATCCCGAACGGCACAGCAGGGGTCGAGGACCGCCTTGCGGTGCTTTGGACCCACGGTGTCGGAACCGGCCGGCTGACGCTGGAAGAGTTTGTCGCTGCAACGTCAACCAATGCCGCGAAAATCTTCAACATCTACCCGCGCAAGGGCGCGGTCGAGCCGGGCGCCGACGCTGACATTGTCGTGTGGGACCCTGCCGCGACCAAGACCATTTCGAAAAAGACGCATCACCAGAATGTCGATTTCAATATCTTCGAAGGCATGAAGGTAACGGGCCTTGCTTCGCACACCATCAGTCAGGGCAAACTTGTTTACGCCAAGGGCGATCTACGCGCGGTAAAAGGCGCCGGCCGTTACATCAAACGCCCGGCTTTCCATCCGATGTTCGAGGCGCTCGAAAAACGCGCGGCGCAAAAATAAGCGCCGCACGCACCAGAAAATTAAGTTGAGGAGACGCCGCAGCCCATGCGGATTGAGGAAATTATTCGAAAAAAGCGCGACGGCGGTGAACTGAACACCGCCGAAATCACGCGGTTTGTATCTGCGCTTGCGGACGACTCCCTGCCTCGGGAACAGGCGTCCGCGCTGGCCATGGCGATTTTCTTTCGCTCCATGACGGAAGAAGAAATCAGCGCCCTCACGCTCGCCATGGCGCAATCCGGCGAAGTCATCGACTGGACCGACGAAAACCTCCCCGGTCCTATCGTCGATAAACATTCGACCGGCGGCGTCGGCGACAAGGTAAGCTTCGCGCTGGCGCCGATCGCAGCCGCTTGCGGGTGTTTTACGCCGATGATTTCGGGCCGCGGCCTCGGTCATTCCGGAGGCACGCTCGACAAGATCGAGGCCATTCCCGGCTATCGGGTACAACCGGACATCGCCGAGTTCAAACGTGTCGTTAAAGAAGTCGGCTGCGCCATTATCGGCCAGACCGGCGAGCTTGCCCCTGCGGACCGGCGGCTTTACGCCATCCGCGACATCACCGCGACGGTGGAATCGATCCCGCTGATCACCGCTTCAATCCTGTCAAAGAAAATCGCCGCCGGTAATCACGCATTGGTGATGGATATCAAGACCGGCTCCGGCGCCTTTATGCCTTCGCTCGAAGCGGCGAAAAATCTCGCCGAAAGCATCGTCGCAACAGGAAACAAGGCGAACCTTAAAACTCGCGCGCTTGTCACCGATATGTCCGAACCGCTCGGTCTCACTGCGGGCAATGCGCTCGAGATCGACGAAATCGTCAACTACCTGACCAACAAGCATCGCGAACGGCGTCTTGACGTGGTCGTGCAGTCTCTTTGCGTCGAGATGTTGACCATGACAGGCATTGAGAAAGACGAAAAAACCGCGCAGGTCCGCGTGGAAGACGCAATCACATCCGGTCGTGCTGCAGAAGTGTTTGCGCAAATGGTCTCAGCGCTCGGCGGCCCGGCCGATTTTATGGAAAAATACGAAACCTATTTGCCGAAGGCAAAATATTCAGCGCCGGTGCCCCCGGGCGAAGAAGGCTATCTCTCCTCCATCAACACACGGCGCATTGGCATGGCGATTGTCGATCTCGGCGGCGGGCGCCAGCGGGTTGACGACACGCTTGATCTTTCCGTGGGCTATACCGATATCGCACGGTCCGGCGCCAAGGTTGGAAAAGACCAGCCCCTCGCGATTGCTCATGCCGCCAGTGAAGAGGCGCTTCAACAAGCGGTCAAAGCCTATGCGGGCGCTTGCGTGATTTCAGAGTCCAAGCCGGAAAACCGCCCCCTGATTTATGAATCTATCTGTTAGACCGAAGGCGCTAGTTTATGTCCTGTACTGACGAAGAGTTATTTGAACATGCCGCCAGGGTGCGCGAGCACGCTTATGCGCCGTATTCGAAATTCAAGGTGGGCGCCGCCATCATCGATGATGTGGGAAATATCCATGCCGGCTGCAACGTGGAAAACGCCGCCTATCCGCTCGGCAACTGCGCGGAAACATCAGCCATTGCCGCCATGATCGGCGGCGGCGGCAAGGCCATCTCAAAAATCGCCGTCGTCGGTGGCGGCGACAAATTGGAGCAATGCATGCCCTGCGGCGGCTGCCGACAGGCCATTGCGGAATTCGCCCAGGATGACACGATCATCTTGCTCAAGGGCGAAGGCGGCTCTATCCGGCAGGTTACGGTAGGCGAACTCCTGCCCCACGCCTTTCGGCTGAAACCTTAAAATCCTCCCGAAGCCGGGACGGCCTAAGACTCATAAAAAGCATTTCCAATCATGAAACGCACACCTAGACCGTTAGAAATTAGGAGCTTCTCCAACAAAGACGGATCGAAATGCTATTCAATTTCCAAACGCCGTGATGGGTTTTATGAGATTTATGTTGATCGCCTTATTTTTGATCCAGATGAAGAAGTCGGTTATTGGAGCACATCTCTCCCGAAACCTAGTGTCTTTGGTAATGTAGAAGACGCCGAAAACGAGTTATTTGCACAGTTTGGCGACGATATAATATCAAACTGAGACACTTTCCGACCTTGCTGCGTGGTTTATTCTCAACGGAGAAATTGCTAGATTGTCCTCATGAAGTTTTTTGCTAGACTTCTATACCTTCATTGTCGGGTGTGGCGAGCGAAAAGGGGCGAAAGATGAACCACCCCTAAAAAGTTCGCTTTTCCGGTTCTTGCTCAATAAAAACGGCAGGTAAAAAGATTGGCCCGCGCACTTATCGGCATACTGGACTCTTTTGGCGTCGGCGCGACGGAAGACGCGCATAAATTCGGCGATGAAGGCGCCAATACGTTTGCGCATATTGCCGAGGCCTGCGCCCGGGGCGAGGCGGACAAGGACGGCTTGCGCTCGGGTCCGTTAAAAATTCCGAATTTGATGCGTTTGGGGCTCGGCGAACTGGCGCGCGAGGCAACCGGCGTGAAAGTTCCCGTAGAAGGGCCCGCGGACATTAAAGGCGCATACGGTTTCGCCGCTGAAAAAAGCTATGGCAAGGATACGCCGAGCGGTCACTGGGAGATGATGGGCCTGCCGGTTGAATTTGACTGGGGCATGTTCCCAAAAGGCCCGCCGAGCTTTCCGACAGAACTATTGGATGCGCTGATTGAACAGGCCAACTTGCCCGGCGTGCTCGGCGATAAACATGCTTCCGGCACCGCTGTCATCGAAGAACTCGGCGAAGAACACATCCAAACCGGCAAGCCGATTGTTTACACGTCCGGCGATTCTGTTTTTCAGATCGCCGCTCATGAAAAACATTTCGGGCTGGAACGACTTTATGACGTTTGCGCCATCGCGCGAAAGCTCGTCGATAAACATAATGTCGGCCGCGTGATCGCACGCCCGTTTGTTGGTGAGCGCAAGGGCGAATTCGAGCGCACCGGAAACCGCCGTGATCTGGCGACGCCGCCGCACGAGCCGACGTTGCTCGATATTTACGCGGAGATGGGCCGCCCCGTGATTGGCATCGGCAAGATCAGCGATATTTTCGCCGGTAGCGGCATTACGAAATCGGTGAAGGCGCATGGTAACGAAGACCTGTTCGATGCGTGGCTGAAAGAAATCGAAACCGCGCCCGATGACTCGATCATTTTCGCCAACTTCGTCGACTTCGATACGCTTTTCGGCCACCGCCGCAATGTCGCCGGATACGCGGCGGCGCTTGAGGCTTTCGACAAGCGCCTGCCCGAATTGGACTCGGTATTGAAACCTGATGATGTGGTCGTGTTAAGCGCCGATCACGGCTGCGACCCGACCTGGCCCGGCTCCGATCACACGCGCGAGTTCATACCAGTGATCGCCTTCGGTGAAAAAGTGAAACCGGGTTCAATCGGGCGGAGGGATACATTCGCCGATATCGGGCAATCATTGGCGGCGCATCTGGGCGTCGAGCCGCTGAAACAAGGCACGTCATTTTTGGGATAATGGTGGAAAGAGGGTTCTGACATGAACCAGACAAATGTGATGGATCTGGAAAAACGCCGCAAAGCGGACGCCGCCGGACATGATGACGACGCGCGCAATCCGGGCGTGCCGCTCGACGCCGACTGGGTCGATACGGTGCGCGTTAATCTCTCCGCCGCCGAGCGGCGCGTGTCGACGCTCGCAGGGCGCAGAACAGTCAAGAAGGACTGGCAGGCGGCGTGGCTTTTAAAAGCCATCACCCTGATGGACTTAACAACGCTTGCAGGCGACGACACCGATGGGCGCGTGCGGCGGCTTTGCGCCAAAGCGATGCAGCCAGTGCGCCCTGATCTTTTGAAAAGTCTGGGCGCCGAAAACCTGAACATCACCACCGGCGCCGTTTGCGTCTATCACGCTTTTGTCAAAACGGCCGTCGATGCGGTGAAGGGCTCAAATGTGGAAGTCGCCGCGGTTTCCACCGGCTTTCCGGCGGGGCACGCGCCGTTTGAAACACGGCTTAAAGAAATCGAGGCGTCCGTCGCAGACGGCGCCACGGAAATTGACATCGTCGTCAGCCGCAAGCATGTGCTGACCGCCAACTGGCGCGCACTTTATGACGAAGTCAAAGCGTTCCGCGAGGCGTGCGGGCCCGCGCACCTCAAATCGATTCTCGCCACCGGCGAACTCGGCTCCATCAGCAAGGTCGGCAAGGCGTCCATGGTCTGTATGATGGCGGGGTCGGACTTCATCAAGACCTCGACGGGCATGGAATCAGTCAACGCCACCCTCCCCGTCTCCCTCGTGATGATGCGTGCGATCCGCGATTATCAGACGCAAACCGGCCACAAGGTCGGGTTCAAGCCGGCGGGCGGCATATCCGACGCCAAAACCGCGCTTCAATATCTGGTTTTATTAAAGGAAGAACTGGGCGATGACTGGTTGTCGCCAAAGTTGTTCCGGTTCGGCGCCTCGCGCCTGCTGGGCGATATCGAGCGCCAGCTCGAACATCACACAACCGGGCGCTATTCGGCTGCCAACCGCCACCCGATGGGATAAGACATGTCAAACGTCGCAGAAATTTTCGATACCATGGAATACGGGCCTGCGCCCGAAGAGTCCGCTTATGTGCGCGACTGGCTGAAAGAAAAATCCGGCGGGTTCCAGCATTACATCAATGGCGCGTTCACCAGCGGCGACAAAGCGCAAAAAATTATCGAAAGCCATAACCCGGCGAATGGCGAAAAATTAGGCGTATTCCCGGCTGCGGGCGAAGCCGAAGTGAATGCCGCGGTCGCCGCCGCCAAGGCCGCCTTCCCGAAATGGTCGAAGCTTCCTGGGCACGCGCGCGCAAAGTATCTCTATGCGCTTGCGCGGCTCGTCCAGAAAAATTCGCGGTTTCTTTCCGTTCTGGAAACGCTCGATAACGGCAAGCCGATCCGCGAGACGCGCGACATCGATATTCCGCTCGTCGCGCGGCATTTTTATCATCACGCCGGCTGGGCGCAGCTTCAGGAAACGGAATTTTCCGACTACGAAGCACTGGGCGCTGTCGGCCAGGTGATCCCCTGGAACTTTCCGCTGCTGATGATGGCGTGGAAAATCGCCCCCGCCATCGCCATGGGCAACACAGTGGTGTTGAAGCCCGCCGAGTACACCAGCCTCACCGCGCTTTATTTCGCCGAACTGTGCAAAGAGGCGCAGATCCCGCCGGGCGTCGTCAACATCGTTACCGGCGCCGGCGAAACCGGTGAGCTGATCGTTAATCACCCCGATATCGCGAAAATCGCTTTCACCGGGTCGACGGATGTGGGCCGCATCATCCGGCGGCAGACGGCGGGTTCTGGCAAAAAGCTCTCGCTCGAACTTGGCGGCAAGTCGCCATTCATCATCTTCGAAGACGCTGATCTCGACGGCGCCGTCGAGGGCCTCGTTGACGCTATCTGGTTCAATCAGGGCCAGGTTTGCTGCGCCGGTTCGCGCCTGCTGGTGGAAGAAAGCGTCGCCGACAAAGTGACGGAAAAGATCAAACGGCGCCTTTCATCTTTCCGCATCGGCGATCCCCTCGACAAGGCCGTGGACATGGGCGCGATTGTCGATCCCATACAGCGCGACCGCATTCAGTCATTGGTGGCGCAAGGCGAAAAGGAAGGCGGCGAAGTCTGGAGCCCGAAGATCGATGTGCCGGAAATCGGCTGCTTCTATCCGCCGACCTTGATCTCCAATGTCTCGCCGTCGAACATTGCGGTGCGCGAGGAAATTTTCGGGCCCGTGCTAACGTCCATGTCGTTCCGCACCCTGAAGGAAGCCATCGACCTCGCCAACAACACGCGTTACGGGCTCGCCGCGACGATCTGGTCGGAAAACGTCAACCGCGCGCTTGAAGCGGCGGCCATGGTGAAGGCCGGCGTTGTCTGGATCAACACGACGAACGGCTTTGACGCCGCTTGCGGCTTCGGCGGCTATCGCGAATCCGGCTTCGGCCGAGAGGGCGGTCGCGAAGGCGTCTATGAATATGTGAAGCTGCGTAAAGAGTGGGGCGGCGTCGAAAAACCTGTTCCCGCCGTCAACGTCGAGGAAGATTCAGGCGTCGAAGGCATCGACCAGACGCCAAAACAGTTCATCGGCGGCAAGCAGAAACGCCCCGACTGGGCGCGCACCATGCCGGTGGCGGCGCATGACGGAACCTATGCAGGCCGGGTTTCCTTCGGCAATCGCAAGGACATTCGCGATGCTGTCGAGGCGGCCTTCAAGGCGCAAGGCTGGGGCGCGACAACGGGGCACGCCCGCGCGCAGATTTTATATTTTATCGCCGAGAATTTTTCCAAACGCGCCGATGAATTCACCAAACGCCTGCAACAGCTCACCGGCGCCACGAAAGCCAAAGCCCGCGCGGAAGTGGACGCCACCGTCTCTCGCCTGTTCGCCTACGGCGCCTGGGCCGACAAGTATGACGGCCTCGCGCACTCACCGCCATCACGCAATGTGGTGCTCGCCATGAACGAGCCTATCGGCATTATCGCGACCGTGTGCCCCGATACGGCGCCGCTTCTTTCGTTTGTTTCCATGTGGGCGCCGGCTGTCGCCATGGGCAACCGCGTGGTGGTTGTCCCATCCGAACGCTATCCGCTGCTGGCGACGGATTTTTATCAGATCCTTGAAACCTCGGACGTGCCCGCCGGCGTCGTCAACATCGTCACCGGCGAGCGCGCAACGCTCGTGAAAACCCTCGCCGAGCACGATCAGGTAGAAGCGATCTGGCATCACGGACCGGCGGACGAATGCAAATTCGTCGAGCAAGCCTCAGCCGATAATTTGAAACGCGTGTGGACCAACAACGGCCGCGCGCGCGACTGGGCTGACGCCCGCACCGGCGAAGGTCGCGAATTTTTACGGCACGCGTCGGAGGTCAAGAATATCTGGCTGCCCTACGGGGATTAAAAGGCAATATTTCTGGGATGCAATTTCGTAGACCGGTTGCGATCAATGAGAATTTTGAAACTAACTGTTTTAGTACTGACTGTCCTGCTAATTATTGGCGGCTTATTTGCGGCTCATATATTTTTGCGGTTGGATTTAATGTTCAATCCTATCGTTCAAGAGATCAACACAGACACGACTGTCGAGAAATGGGGAGATCGCGTTCAGCTTATTCCTGATCAATTTGAAACCGATCAAGACCGAGCGAGCGTTTTACAAAAGCTAAAGCATTTTGGCTTCACACGAACAGCGGACTCAGAAGTGTGGCTTAGATACCAGTATGAAATTGATAAAGGGCGTCAAATATATCAGCGCGAAGGTGACGTCTGGTATTGCAATATTCAATATTATGTATTTCTCGAATTTAATGCGCAGAACAAGCTGATATTTGCACAAGGCGCGTCACATGAGCTTGGATGCTTATAATACTGCAACTCGGGTTTTAGTTAGAATGAGATTTGCTACTGCACAACCTTCCCAAACAAACGCAACCGGCTGACCCCGCCGTCGGGAATGATATTGAGGCGAACAAAGCGGACGGGTTCGTGTTTGGCGATCTCCGAAACGAAAACATGCTCGCGGTCGGCCTCTAATTTCTGTTCTGGCAGGATCACCGGCCAGTTTTCCGCTTGAGCCAAAGCTTCCTCGTCGCTCATCGCTTCGCCCGTCCCTTGAATGAAACACCGGTCGGGATAGTTGCCTTTGAAATGCGCCGTATCGACGATGATTTTCTCGATCACGCCGGGATGCCCCAGCTTCAACACCGCCCAGTCATGGCCCGGCTCGCGTCGGCGGCGCGTCTCCCACCCGTCGCCCATATTGGCGCCGCGGCCCGGCGCGATCATGTTGGCCACGCGCCCGAAATGTTCGTCATTGGCGCCGAGCCCGCGACCGCCCCATTCCATGGCGGCAAGATCAATCACCTCATCGGCGCTCACCCTTGACCAGTCGATGTCGATGGCGCCGTAAACCCTCAGGCGCGCCACACCGCCGTCGGGAAAAATGTTCAGCCGCACATGCGTCCACACGCTGTCACTATTGACCGCGATAAATTTCCGGTCATCGCCTTTAAGATCCGTTCTTTCAACCAGCGGCGCCCACGCCTGACCCTCGCCCGGCGTTTCGTCACCACAGTTGCAAACCTCAACCGACGCCGCCGGCGGGTAGTTGCCGGTGAAGTGTCGTGTGTCGATTTCAACACCAGCAATGCGCCCCGGCTTACCCAATTTCACGACACACCAGTCATGGCCGGGCGTTCGCTTGCGGCGGCTTTCCCAGCCGTCCATCCATTTGCCGTGCTCGTCGTACTTGTCCGGGATGAACACCGGCTCCGCCGGCGAAATCAGCCGCGCCTTGTCGGCGAAAAAATCGTCCGTGGCGTAAACCACTTTCGCGCCCAGCCTCGGCTGTGCAAGATCAACAAGTTTTGTAAAATCATTTGTCATAAGTTTTTTTCTGCAATGGCCGACAGCCTGATGGCCGCAATGCGGTGAATCTGTTCGAGCGCCGTTTTGAATTCCGTTTCAATATCGTTCTCAATGCGCTTTCGAAACGCCAACAATATGCTTTTCCGGTCATGACCTTTCACAGCAATAATAAACGGAAAGCCGAACTTCTCATTGTACCGCACGTTCAGGGTCATGAACTCCGCGAATTCTTCCGGGCTGCACTGATCGAGCCCGGCGCCTTTCTGTTCCGATTTCGACTCGTCGGTCATCTCGCCGGCGATAGCGGCGCGGCCTGCTAGCTCCGGGTGCGCGCAGACCAGCGCCATCTGTTTTTCACGTCCGGCATTATCGATAACATCGCGCATCAGTGATTGCAGCGACTCCAGCTCATCTGCATTACCCGTCGTCACTTCAGGCCACACTGCGTCCGCCACCCAGGGCGAGGATTCATAAACACCGCCAAATGCGGTCATGAATGCTTCCTTCGTCATGGCGCTGGGAACAGGATGAAAACTTGTCATGACGCAGGATGGTGCTTGATCCAGTGATTGGCGATGTCGATGCGTCGGCAGAACCAGACGTCCTGTTTTTCCGCCGCGTATTCGACGAACCGCTCTAGCGCCGCGAAGCGTCCGGGCCGGCCAATGATGCGCCCGTGCAGGCCGACAGACATCATCTTCGGCGTTTCCGCACCCTCGGCGTAAAGAACGTCGAACGTATCCTTGAGATAAGCAAAAAACTGTTCGCCGTAATTGAACCCCTGCGGCGTCGCAAAACGCATGTCGTTGGCGTCGAGCGTGTACGGCACAACGAGATGATTTTTATCGCCTACTCTCGTCCAGAACGGTAGGTCATCGCAATAATCGTCGGCGTCGTAAACAAAGCCGCCATGTTCGACGACGAGGCGGCGCGTATTCGGGCTCGTCCGGCCCGTATACCAGCCATGCGGCGCAGCGCCGGTCATGCCCTTGATGATCTCTACCGCCTGAGCGACGTGCTCACGCTCTACGTCTTCCGGCACGTCCTGATAGTTGATCCATTTGAGGCCGTGCGAGCAAATTTCGTGTCCGTCGAGCAGAAATTCGTCAGCGACGCACGGGTTGCGTTCCAGCGCCGATGCGACCGCAAACACTGTTACGGGAATTTTGAATTTGCGGAATAATTTGATGAGCCGCCATACGCCCGCACGTGAGCCGTACTCGTAAATCGACTCCATCGACATATGCCGTGCGCCCTTGATTTCCGGCGCATTGACGATCTCCGACAAAAATGTCTCGGCGCCGGCGTCGCCATGCAGCACGGAGTTCTCACCGCCCTCTTCGTAGTTGATGACGAACTGTACGGCGATCCTCGCGCCGCCGGGCCATTTTGCATGCGGCGGCGCGCCCTTGTAGCCCGCAAGGTCCCGGGGATAATTTTCACGCGTCTTATCAGCCATAAAAAATCCGGTAATCCCCTGAAAATAATAAGACATCCGTTATGGCGGGGCTGCGCGATTTTGTCTAGAATGGACGGCTAACCATAAGAAACGTGAAGGAACGATGGCCGGTCTCACCACCCATATTCTCGACCTCACCCATGGCGCGCCCGCTGACGGCGTCAAAATCGTCCTGAGCGTTCGAAATGGCGGCGGCGCGGAAAAGCTCAAAGAAGCGGTCACAAACGCAGACGGCCGCTGCGATGCGCCGCTGATCGCCGCGAACGACATGAAAAAAGGCGGCTACCTTCTTGAGTTTCACATCGGCGATTATTTTCGACGAAAGGGTATTCGCCTCGACGACCCCGCATTTCTCGACATTATTCCCATTGCTTTCGCCGTCTCGGATATCGCGGCGCATTATCATGTGCCGCTGCTCGTCTCGCCATATGGCTACAGCACCTATCGGGGGAGCTGAACATTGAACAACACCGTGCGCTTTGTTCTCGACGGCGAAATCATCGAAGCAACAGACTTCGATCCGACGATTACGGTGTTGCAATATCTGCGCAGAAATGTACGGCGGACTGGTACGAAAGAGGGCTGTGCAGAGGGCGACTGCGGCGCCTGCACGGTGGCGGTTGGGTCGCTTGACGGCGACAAGATCAATTATCGCGCGATCAACGCCTGCATTGCCTTCCTGCCGACGCTTGACGGAAAGGAACTTGTCACCGTTGAAAGCCTGGGCACCCCGGGAAGATTGCACCCCGTGCAACAGGCCATGGTCGATTGTCACGGCTCGCAATGCGGTTTCTGCACGCCCGGCTTTGTTATGTCGCTGTTCGTTCACTATGAGAATGACGCGCCGACCGATCACAAAAACCTGTGCGATGCGCTTGCCGGCAACCTCTGCCGCTGTACGGGCTACGGCCCTATTCTCGCCGCTGGCGAAAGAATGAAGGCATTGCCGTCCGCAGCAATGTATCACCAGAGTAAAAACACAGTTGAGTTATTGAAACGGATTCGGCGCGAAGACACGCTGACGATTGAATATTTCTCCGGAGAGAACGCTAAACGGTACTACGCACCGAAAACATTACAGGACCTGCTGACGCTTCGCGCAGAAAATCCGGACGCTACGCTGGTCGCCGGGGCCACGGATGTCGGGCTTTGGGTGACAAAGCAACACCGTAATCTCGATACGATCATTGCACTGAATGAAGTTTGCGACCTCAAATCCATTCGCGAAACCGAAAATAGTATCGAAATTGGCGCTATGGCCTCTTACGCAGATGCCCATGAGGCGCTCGCGCGCTGGCATCCTGATTTTGGTGAAGTCTTGCGGCGGCTTGGCTCAACCCAGATCCGCAACAGCGGCACAATCGGCGGCAATATCGCTAACGGTTCGCCCATCGGCGATTCCATGCCGCTCCTGATCGCCGGCGGTGCTATGCTGGTTCTTCGCAGCCAGAAAGGCGCGCGCGAAATCCCGCTTGAAGAATTCTTTGTCGACTATGGCAAGCAGGATTTGCACGACGACGAAATCGTTGAACGGGTTTCATTGCCGCGGCTGGGTAAGGATGACTATTTCCGCGCCTACAAGATTTCCAAACGCTTCGATCAGGATATTTCCGCGCTCTGCGCTGCCTTTAATTTCACCTTTAAGAACGGGCGTGTGGAATGCGCCCGGCTTGCTTTCGGCGGCATGGCGGCAACGCCGAAACGCGCGAAGCATTGCGAAAGCGTCCTGAACGGCGCCGACTGGTCACAAGAGGCAATGGAAACAGCGGCGGTAGCGCTTGAAAAAGACTTCGCTCCAATTTCGGATATCCGCGCCTCGGCGCAATACCGCCTTGCCGCAGCCAAGAACCTGCTGCGCAAAGCATTTTTAGAGCATGACAGCGCGCCAGCGCGCGTAGTGGATTTCAAGGCGGCGGCCCATGGATGATGCGCGCCTTAAATCGCCGGAAGATCGCATCAAGGGCGATGTAAATGAGGCTATCGCCCATGACAGCGCTGAAAAGCATGTTTCCGGCGCTGCATATTACATAGACGATCTGCCGGAATATCCGGACCAGCTGCATATCTACATTGCCATGAGCACAATCGCGCACGGGAAAATCCAAAAGCTCGACCTGACGCGCGTTCGCAACGCCCCGGGAGTCGCCGCAGTACTGACGGCGGAAGACATTCCCGGCGTCAACGACTACAGCCCGATCGAAGGCGACGATCCGGTCTTTGCGGAGGGCGAGGTTTTCTATGCAGGGCAGCCGCTATTTGCCGTCGCTGCGGAAAGCCTGACCAAGGCCCGCGCAGCCGCGATGCTGGCGAATATCAATTACGATGAAGGCGCGCCGTTCGTCACCATCGCAGATGCGCGTGACGCAAAAAGTTTTATGGTCGAGGCGGCGCCCATGCGCATTGGCGATGCCGCAGCTGCGCTGAAAGAATCCGACATCCGCATCAAAGGCAAACGATGCATCGGCGGTCAGGATCATTTTTATCTCGAAGGGCAGGCTGCATTCGCTGTTCCAAAGGAGGACGGCGATGTGCATGTCTATTCATCGACGCAAAACCCGACAGAGGGCCAGCATGTCATCGCGCGCGTATTGGGCGTGCCGCAAAACGCGGTGACCGTCGAGCTGCGCCGCATGGGCGGCGGCTTTGGCGGCAAGGAGACGCAACCGTCGCTATTCGCTGCTGTCGCGGCACTCACCGCGGTTAAAACCGGACGCCCTGCGAAAGTCACGCTCGACCGGGATGACGACATGATCATGACCGGCAAACGGCACGACTTCGAAGTCGCGTATGAAGTCGGCTTTAACAAGAACGGCGACATCGAAGGCGCAGCGTTCACGCTTGAGTCCCGTTGCGGTTATTCCGCCGATCTTTCCGGCGCTATCAACGACCGCGCCATGTTTCATTCGGATAACGCATATTTTTTAAAGAATGCCGAGATTATTTCGCATCGCTATCGAACAAATACGGTTTCGAACACGGCGTTTCGCGGATTCGGCGGACCGCAGGGCATGATCGCCATCGAATGCGCTATTGACGAGGCGGCGTTCGTGCTTGGCAAGGACCCGTTCGATATACGCTTGCAGAATATCTACGCGGCCCCAGATCGGAACGAGACGCCCTACGGCCAGCGCGTCGAGGACTGCATCGCGCGCGAATTGATGGAAACGCTGGCTGAACAGGCGAACTATCGCGCGCGGCGGGAAGAAGTTGAGGCGTTCAATAAAAAGAACGCAATTCTCAAAAAGGGCATCGCCCTGACGCCGGTGAAATTCGGCATTTCTTTCACAACAACGCATCTCAATCAGGCAGGCGCCCTCGTTCACGTTTATACGGACGGCAGTATTTTTCTCAATCACGGCGGCACGGAAATGGGCCAGGGCCTGATGACCAAGGTTGCCCAAATCGTCGCGCACGAATTTCAGGTCGATCTTGAACGTGTAAAAATCAGCGCGACGGCGACGGACAAAGTGCCCAACACGTCAGCGACCGCCGCCTCGTCCGGTTCCGATATTAACGGCATGGCGGCGCGCGCGGCGGCGATCACTATAAAGAAGCGTTTGATCTCTTTCGCATCGGAAACCTATGGCTGCAGTCCGGCAAGTGTTATTTTTCGCAACAACAAGGTTTACGCTGGCGGCGAATGCGTCGATTTCGCCGATCTCGTTAAAGCCGCATACTTTGCGCGCGTGTCGCTGTCGTCAACCGGCTATTACCGCACGCCGAAAATTCATTACGACAAACAAGCGCAGAAAGGCCGACCCTTTTTCTATTTTGCCTACGGCGCGGCAGTGAGCGAAGTTATTATCGACACGCTGACGGGCGAAAACCGCGTCCTGCGCGTTGATATCCTTCATGACGTCGGACGGCCGTTAAACCCAGCGATTGATTACGGCCAGATTGAGGGCGGTTTCATTCAAGGGCTGGGCTGGCTCACGACTGAGGAGCTCGTTTATGACGACAAGGGCGTTCTCAAAACACATGCGCCCTCGACATACAAAATACCGACGGCCAGCGACCGCCCAGAAATCATGAACATCGAAATCTGGAAGCACGGTGAAAACCGCGAGGACACGATTCACAAATCCAAGGCGGTTGGTGAACCGCCGCTGATGCTGGCGATTTCAGCTTTTTCAGCTTTGGGCCAGGCCGTGACGGCGGCGGCGAATTACAAAGCCTGCGCGCGATTGAACGCACCGGCGACGCCCGAAGAAATCTTACGCGCCGTTGAGGACGCGCGGGCGCGCGCGGCGCAAGTCTAGGAATGTCAGTCGAGTGGATAGAACGCGCCATCGAATTGATCGGTGAAGGAGAAAGCTTCACCGTCATCACCATCTGCGCGGCTGAGGGGTCGGCGCCGCGCGAGGCCGGAGCCAAGATGATTGTGACGCGCCATAAACAGTGGGGCACCATAGGCGGCGGCGCCCTTGAATTCGAAGCCGCGGCTCATGCCCGCGCATTGCTTTCGGAAGAAGCAAGCACAAGTCTGTTTGAAGAATTTCCATTGGGACCTGCGCTGGGCCAGTGCTGCGGCGGCCGGGTCTTGTTATTATATGAACGCATCGGGCCAACTGCGCGCGCATGGCTTGAAGATACGCGAAATTTAGTGAGCGATAATAAAGATGTCGTCCTTGAGCGCACGTTTCCGGGAGGCGATTGGCGCCCGTCAGATCAGTCTGCTGCAGTTCAGAATAACACCATAGAACTGTTTTCAGCGATCAACGAAGCGCACCCCAAAGGCATTCCCGATCCGGCGGCAATTACGCGCATCCGTGAAGTTGTTAGCAACCAGCGTATTCCCGTCTATATTTTCGGCGCCGGGCATGTGGGAAAGGAGCTTGCACGGATACTCTCCGCCTTGCCTGTCACGGTTACATGGATCGACCGTCGCGCAGACGTTTTCCCTGAAAGTATAGACGTCAGCACCGTTCCCACAGATAGAGAAACAGAAATCGTCGACTCCGCACCGCCGGGCGCCTGTTTTTTCGTCATGACGCATGACCATCAGCTGGATTACGATCTCGTTTTGCATATTATGAAACGCGCAGACGGCGCCTATTGCGGGCTGATTGGATCATTCACCAAACGAGTGCGCTTTGAAAAGCGTCTGAGGCGGGCGGGCGTAAGCGATACGCAAATTGAACATTTGCGTTGTCCCATCGGCGCGGGCGGCGTAAAAAGCAAACTCCCCGCCGTGATTGCGCTTGGCGCCGCACATGAAATGCTTATCGCGCATCAACAATATCAAAAAGGCGAAGCATGATAGATATCGATCTTCTTTCGTGGACCAGCATGGGTGTACGCTGGTTGCACTTTATCGCCGGCATCGCGTGGATCGGCGCGTCGTTTTATTTTGTCTGGCTCGATAACTCCCTGCGCGCCCACGGCAAACTTAATCCCGGCGTCGCGGGCGAGCTATGGGCCGTTCATGGCGGCGGGTTTTATCACAACGAAAAGTTTATGGTGGCGCCGTCGCAACTGCCCGAAGACCTGCACTGGTTCAAATGGGAAGCCTACACGACGTGGCTTTCCGGCTTCGCGCTTTTGATTATCGTTTATTACATCGGCGCGGAGAATTACCTCATCGACCGGTCAAAACTTGATATCAGTGAAGGCGTCGCGATCCTGATCGGGCTTGCCTCCCTCGGCTTGGGGTGGGTCGTCTACGATCTCTTGTGCAAGTCACCGTTGGGAAAAAATCAGACCGTTTTCAGCGCGATCTGGTTTGGATTGCTGATCGCTGCAACGATCGGGCTGACGAAAATCTTCACCGACAAGGGCGCGTTTATTCATGTCGGCGCGATTATCGGCACAGCCATGGTCGCGAACGTATTTTTCGTTATCATCCCAAACCAGAAAAAGACTGTCGCCGCCATGATCGCGGGTGAAGACCCTGATCCGGCGCTTGGCGTCGCGGCGAAACAGCGTTCCGTTCACAACAACTACATGACTTTACCGGTGTTGCTTATCATGATCGCAGGCCACTACCCGCTCCTTGTAAGCCACAAACTGAACTGGCTCCTGCTCGCAGGTTTTTCCGCCGCCGCAGTCCTGATCCGCCATTTCTTTAATCTCAAACACAGAGGAACAATGCAGCCGGCGCTTGCCGCAGGGGCGGCAGGTCTTTTTCTCGCCACCGTGTTTGTTGCATCGATAAAACCTTCAACCGCTGTAGCGAGCGACGCCGATGACAAAGTGCCGGACAGCGTTATCAGCGCGATGATGGAAACACACTGCGTTTCCTGTCATGCGGCTGAACCATCGAACACAATGTTCCCGGCTCCCCCCGGCGGCGTATCCTTCGAAACGCTTGACGCCGTACGCGACAACGCATTCGGCATCCGGTTACAGACCGTCGACAGCGATATCATGCCGCTTGGCAACGCCACAGGCATGACGGAAGAAGAACGCGCGACCCTTGGCCGATGGCTCGACCAGCAGGAAGACTGACCGGCATGAAAGTAACGGCGAAGCGCTCCATTAATGCCAAGCCGCTGACGGCGGAAGCCTTCGCGCCTTTCGGCGACGTCATTGATGTTGCAAACGCCAAACGTGCGCTGCCGATCAATCACGGGCACACAACACGGTATGATGACATTGCCGGCATCGACGTTCACGACGAAGGCGGGGATGTTTGCGTCAGCATCTTCCGGTCAACGCCGATGAATCCCGTTATCATTCGTTTGATGGAACGCCACCCGCTCGGCAGTCAGGCATTCATTCCTCTGGGGCGCCGCCCCTATCTCGTCGTGGTGGCGCCGTCAGGTGATTTTGACGCCGCAAAAATAAAAGTCTTTCACGCCAGCGGCGCCCAAGGCGTCAATTACGCCAAAGGCGTCTGGCATCACTTCCTGCTCGCGCTCGAAGAAACCAGCGACTTTCTCGTGATCGACCGTGCCGGCCCCGGCGATAATCTCGATGAGATTGTATTGCCGGAAAATCAACAGTTCACAATAGAAACGTAAGCCAAAGATGCCGCTTCGCGCCTATCGATCTGAAATTTTGTACGTAACCGGCGATCCTCGAGTTGACGGCGAAGAATCCATACAACATTTTCAGGACGGGCTATTGCTCATCGACAACGAAACCGTTGTCAAAGCCGGCGCGTATGCCGATCTCGCAAAAGAGTTGCCAAAAGATATAACGCCGGTTCATTTCAAAAACGCAATCATAACGCCGGGCTTCATCGACACCCATATCCATTTTCCGCAAACGGACATTATCGGCGCCTATGGCGCGCAGCTCCTCGACTGGCTTGAAACTTACACCTATCCCGTTGAGGCCGCATTCAGTGATCCTGAGTACGCGCGCGACACGGCGCATTTTTTCATTCGTGAGCTGCTTCGCAACGGCGCAACTAGCGCCATGGTCTTCGCCACCAGTCATGCCGACTCCGTCGATGCGATTTTCGAGGCGGCGCTCGAAAAAAACATGAGGCTTTATTCCGGCAAGGTGTTGATGGACCGAGTTGCGGACAAGACGCTGTGCGACGGCGCCGATCTCGGGCGCGCCGATACCGTCAGTCTCATTAAGAAATGGCGCGGCAAGGGCCGGCTCGGCTATGCGGTGACGCCGCGCTTTGCGCTGACCAGCACCAGCGAACAGTTGAAAATGGCGGGTGAAATCCTGCGCGACCACCCGGACGTATTCCTACAAACCCATTTGTCCGAGAACCACGCGGAAATCGAGATGGCGGGTAAGCTGTTTCCTGACGCCAGGGATTATCTCGATATCTATGAACGCTGTGGACTCGTTACTGACCGCTCTGTCTTTGCACATGCGCTGCATCTGGATGACGGCGCGTTCAAGCGGATCGCCAAGGCAAATGCAGCCATATCATTCTGTCCGTCATCGAACCTGTTTCTCGGCAGCGGTCTGTTTGCCATTGAGGCGGCCCATGAAGCGGGCGTGCAGGTCTCGCTCGGCAGCGACGTGGGCGCCGGAGCGAGCTTTTCGCCGCTGCAAATCATGAGAAGCGCATACAAGGTCGGACAGCTTGGCGGCTACAGCCTCGATCCCTTTACGTCGTTCTATCTGGCGACGCTCGGCGGCGCGCGGGCGCTAAACGCAGCGGACAAGATCGGATGCTTTGAACCCGGCGCCGAGGCGGACTTTATCGTGCTGGATTATGCGGCGACGCCACTGATAGAAAGACGCATGAAAGCTGCAAAAGATTTAAAAGAACGTCTCTTCGCACTGATGATTCTCGGCGATGATCGCGTCATATCGAAAACTTACGTTGCCGGCGCGCTCGTTCATGACCGGGACGCAACATCATGACCGTAACCGACGCCATACCCGTCGCCGAACTTCACTGTCACATCGAGGCGACCGTCTCACCCGCTGACGCCAGACGCCTCGCCGCGCGTCACCATCTCGATATTTCCGAAGTCTTCGATGAAGCTGGCGGTTACCGCTGGAAGACCTTTAATGACTTCCTTCACGTTTATGATGCGGTCAGCGAAGTCATCCGCACGCCGGAAGATTATTTTGAAATTACAGCCCACTACTTCGAGCGCATGGCGGCGAAAGGCATGATCTACGGCGAACTCATTGTCTCACCGGCCCATGCGGCGCGCTTTGGCGTTTCCTACGCCGCGTTGATGGACGCAGTCGCCAGCGCGATGCGCGAGGCGGAAGCGGAAAACAGTTTGACTGGCCGGATCATCGTCACCGCCGTGCGGCATTACGGCGCCGAACACGCGCTCGGGGTCGCGAACATGGCTGCGGCCTCGCCGCACCCTTTTGTCACCGGCTTCGGCATGGCGGGCGATGAGGCGTTTGGCAAAGCGAAGGATTTCAAACCGGCGTTTGACGCTGCGAAACACGCCGGGCTTGCACGCACTGTGCATGCAGGAGAAATCCTTGGACCCGAAAGCATTTGGCGCGCTCTCGATCTTTTCGATGTTTCCCGTATCGGCCACGGGGTCCGCGCCATTGAGGATGAAAAACTGATAGCGGAAATAAGAGAACGAGATATCACGCTGGAGGTGTGCCCGACATCGAACGTGGCCATCGGACTTTACCCATCGATCGCAGAGCATCCGTTGGGCAAGCTGGCTGATGCAGGCCTGAAGATCACGCTGAATTCCGATGACCCGGCGTTTTTTGATACGGACCCGGCGGAAGAATATAAACGCAGCGCCGAAGCACACGGGTTTTCTGCCGCCGATTTGCTCGGCTTTACGCGCCACGCCATTGACGCGGCGTTTTGCGACGAGGAAACCAAAACCCGGCTAAAGAAAATGATCGGCGACGCCGATGTCTGAAAGGATAACCATGCTCGACGCCATCAACGCCGCCGCAGACGCAATCAGGAAAAAACATAACGGCTCGTTCCCGAAGACCGTTTTGATTCTTGGCAGCGGCCTTGGCGGCTTCGGCGAACGCATCGAAACGCAAACCGCAATCCCGTACGGCGAAATTCCCGGCTTTCCCGTTTCGACCGTTTCCGGGCACTCAGGTCAGTTGCTGATCGGCAAGGCGGCTGGCGTTCCTGTTGCCTGCATGCAGGGGCGTCTCCATGTTTATGAGGGCCACCCAATTCAACAAGTCGCATTGCCGATCAGGACTTACCGAAAGCTTGGCGCCGAAACGCTGATCGTCACCAACGCCGCCGGCAGTTTGAAACAGGAAATGGGGCCAGGCTCGCTGATGGTGATCGACGACCACATCAACTACTCGGGCCGCAACCCCTTGATTGGTGAAAATGACGAGGCCATAGGCCCCCGTTTTCCGGACATGAGCGAAGTTTATGATCGCGACTTGCGGGAACAACTCTTTGCCGCCGGCAAGGAAGAAGACATCGCGCTTTCACGCGGCGTCTATCTTTATACGACGGGCCCAAGCTTTGAAACGCCTGCGGAAATCCGCATGTTCGCAAAATGGGGCGCCGACGCCGTTGGCATGTCGACCGTACCCGAGGCCATCGCAGCTGTTCATGCAGGGATGCGCGTCGCGGGCGTTTCGCTGATCACCAATCACGCCGCCGGAATCGCCGCGCATAAAATCACCCATGACGAAACGCTCGCCGAAGGCGCGAAAGCCTTCGATAAGATGAGCCGGCTGATGCTGCGGTTTTTAAACTCTATCGGCTAGTCGTCATCCGCGACCGGCTGGCGCATATAGACTTGCCTTGTTGGAAATACGGTTTTGAGGTCCGCAAAATCTTGCGTCGGCGTTGTCGGCGCGCCCGTTCCCGCGGCAGGGGCAGCTTCGAGAATATGACTGATCCGTTTTTTGGTTTCCGGATGGCCGGAGAACAGCGACGTCGTACGCTTTGACTTGCTGGGAACAAGTTCGAGCAGCGTGTTGAAGAAGCCGACGCCATAGGCGACGTCCCGGCCGGTCTTGTTGAACACATCAACGATATGAACGTCCGCTTCGTCTTCTGAGTCCTTGGAATATCCCGATGTCACAAGCTGGTACATCGGCCCCTGCAACGCGCCAAGCGCGGTATCGACCTTGTTGTTATCGACCGCTTCGGCCACCGCAGTCGTCGCCGCCGATGAAAACCCCTTGTAAAAAGCTTTCTTTTTCATCTCACGTTTGACGTGGCTGAGTTCCGCATGGCCCATTTCGTGCGATAACACTGCACTCAGTTCATCTTCCGAAGCCGCATAGCGCAGCAACCCCTTGTTGACGGCGACCTTGCCGCCGGGCAGCGACCAGGCGTTCACTTCGTTGTTGTCGAGAACCACAATATCCCATGCAAAGGCAGGGCGTTCGCTTGTCTCGAAAATCGGCTGCGCAATGCGAGCGACCGCACTCTGCACCGCGCTGTTGCGATAGGGACCGCCCGATGTGTTGATCAACGATCCGTAAAGCCCCTCGCCCATCTGAATTTCATCTTCTTCATCGATGGAAAGTCCTTCGAGAACTTTTACGAGATCGACAATTTTGTTGAGGTCAAGCCGGAATTGTGCCGCTGCGGCCGCAGGCGACAGAACGCCGGCGGAAACAAGACCGAGCGTCATCAGGCGCCGGGTTTTATCGAAAGTTTCTCTTTTCATTTCGCTTCTCCATTATCAGGAAGCCGTCAGGGAACCGTTCCAGTTACGATCAGGCGGCGATGCGGCAAACGCACTCGCCCGCTGGTGATACAGTGCCGACAATTTGTCAGCGTTTTTCCACTTGGCGAATATGGCGGCCGCTTCATCAAACTGTCGATTGCGGAACAGCTCCACCGCACGGGTATATTCCGCCGCCATGGAAACGCCGCCCGGCGTCATTTCCGAACGAAGGCCTACAATCTCATGCAAATGCGAATAATCGCTGCGTCCGCGCAGGATGACGATATCGACCGGGCGCAGGATGAATTCGTCGCCGAGCGCCGCAGCAAAATCTGCATCCGCAAGAATGCTTGTGCCGTAATCCTTGCTCAACGGCTCTAGCCGCGCCGCGATATTTACCGAATCCCCGACAACGGAATAATTGAACCGGTCCCGCGACCCGAGATTGCCCGCAATCACGTCGCCGACGCTGAGGCCGGCGCGCATGCCAAACTCGCGTTTTGATTCCTGACTGAGCCGTTCAACGGCTTTTTTGCAGACGAGGGTTGCGCGCGCTGCGGACGCTTCAATGTTATCAAGCTCAACGGGCGCACCCCACACACCCATGACGGCGTCGCCGATAAACTTGTCCACATAACCCTGATGCTCGTCGATGGCGTCAGCGACGGCGGAAAGAAAACTGTTCAGCTTTGCGGCAAGCACTTGCGGCTGATCCACAAGCTCGCCGGTGAGTTTTGAAAAGCCCGCCATGTCCACAAACAGCACCGCCGCACGCCGCCGTTCGCCGCCGAGACGCAAACTGTCCGGGTTTTCCGCGAGCTGATCGACCAGCGCCGGGCTTAGGTAATGCTGGAACGCATGCCGGATCCAGCGCTTTTCCTGATCCTCAAGAAACGTCCTATAACTGTAAACGGCGGTAAACATCACCGCGCCGCCGCCCGCCCAGGCGAGCACCGGCGTCACTGTTCCGGCGCTCAGCGCCAGCGCGCCGGCAAGCCAGATCAAACCGGCAGCGAGCACAAACAAGATAACACCGACGACAGGCTGCAGCCTGAAAAAGACAAGCCCCAGCAACGCAAAGATCGCAGCCGACACGCCAAAGCTGACACGGCGCGGCAGCATTTCCGGCGCGCTCTCATGAAGGAGCGTGTTGGCGGCGAGCGCCTCAATGAGAACGCCGGGCACCGTGCCGCGCGGCGGCGCCTTGGGCGCTTCCTCAACCACGCCGCAATCGACGGAAAGGATGACGGGCTGACGATCCTCGACGAACCGGTTCGCGGCTACATGCCTGTCTTCAACGTCAAGCGACGTACCGATAAGCACGATCTTGTCCTTGAACGCCTCGAATATATCTGTTCGCCCTGCCTGTGCGCAGGCGTAAAGGTCCGCGACGCGGTAGGCAGGAATGGAGTTCACTGGCGTTGAAAAATCGATCAGGAAAGGTTCATCGTTTGCAGCGTTTGGCGCGCCTGCGCGCTTCGCCAGCTCCGCAGCAAAGGACGGCGTCACAGTTCCGTCAACACGGTCAAACTGCGGCGGGTGGCGGCGGATCACATTATCTGTATCGGGAATGATTTGTACGGATCGGATATTATCGATGCCGGCAGCGAGAATCTGCCCCTGATAGGGCGTGATGGCGTTTTCGGAAAGCCGCACTTCGGCAAGCACCAGCCGGCCGGGCCGGGCGCTCGCCGCAATCGCCCGTAAAAACGGCCGGTCAAAACCGGGGATAAGTTCGCGCGTCGACAGGGTCTTTTGAAAGATCATGTCGAGCCCCATGACCTTTGGCCCGCCCGCGTCCACCGCCTGAAACACATCGGCCAGATGGGGCGTCCACGCGACGTCAGGAATTTCGCTGAAGGGCGGTGAATTGTGGGTAACCTCGTCGATCAGAACGAGCGCGATGTCCGCTTCCGCCGCCGCGCCAGTTTCGAGCGCCGAAGCAAGCGGCAGGGTGAGATCCATGCCAAGGCGCGTCAGATAATCCGAAAACGGCGCAGATGCCGCCGCCGCAAGCCCCGCCGCCATGGCGGCGATCACCGGCAGGCGCAGAGCCTTTGCGTATTTGGAATCAAAGGCCAAGCGGGATCACGCTGGTTAAGGGCGATGCCGGCAGCTCGAGATCCGGATCGATGGAGAACACCGCCGTCAAGTCATTGCCGCGGCTGAAGGAGACTACAACCTCGTACGGCATGCCGCGTTCAAATTCGGGACCTTCTTCCGGGTAGTCGGCGCGAACGCCGCTCAACTGCGTCTGCCACATCAAGGTCTTCGGTTCGGCGTCGAGATAATAGACGCTCACGGTCACTGGTTCTCCGCGGGTGCGCTCGCGTGGCCACACAAAGGAAGGCCGGTCCGCCGCAATCGTCAGTTCGTTGATCGCTTCTTGCGGCAACAAACTGTCATCGACGCGCTTGACGGCAACACCGGCTTCGGTTGCTTCAGAGTCAATCGCCAAGGCCGCCGTCTGGCACGCGCGCATGGTTGTCGTCGATGTGCCGCCGCGGCTGGTCTTCGCACCGTCATCGCGAATCCTGACGACGCCGCCCTCAAACGTCTCGACGATGCAGTTATCAAAATAGGCTACCGTCATCTGACCTTCCGGGCGCAGATCAATCTTGTCGCCGTCATAAAGATAGTCGAAATCGAAAACGGTCGCTTCCGGCGCATCAGCGATGAATTCGACCATCGCCACCGGGCGGTCGTCGTCGGCCTTTGCTGCTCCGACCGGAACAAGCATTGCGCAACATAACGCAAGCGCCCTCCAGATCGAGATTCCTGCGGTCATGATTAATCTCCATTTCTGGCGCAAAGACGCGAGTCGAAGAACCGCCGCCATAGGGCGCAAGACGGCTCAAATGTCGCTTACTCTCCCGCCTCCCCCGAATCGTCAGGCAATTATAAGCGATTGCCGGCTCGAGGTCACGAGCCCTCGAAAAGGAGAGATTTCGCCGGAACTATAGATCGGTCAAGTGGAATAGCGCGGCCCGTCGCAGGCGCCACGGCAAGTGTTACTTAAGCGGCAGTTTTGGCTCGGGATTTTTTCTTTTTCGGCGCTGCAAACAGCATCTCCACATAGCGCCGTAAATGATCGACGCTTTCAGCTGCAACCGACGGCCCGTCCTTCGCCTTGGCGAGGATAAATGCGCCCTGCAAAACGGCCTGAGTGTGAAGCGCAAGACTCTTCGCTGTCCATCCCGCGCGAATGCCGCGCGCCCTCCGCGCCGCTTCAATATCAGCTTCAAGGGTCGCCGCATGACCGCTAATGCTTGCCTCGCAGGCGGCGCGTATTTCAGGGGTCGAGTGAAACGCTTCCTGCACCATGGTGCCGACGAGACAGGTGAATTCCTCCACCTCACCGTCAAGAAGGTCCTTGCGAAAGTCGATATATCCGAGCACCCGATCAAGCGGGTCGGCATGATCATGATACGTTGCAGTGCGGAATAGTTCGCCCGTTGTATCCGACCAGTACTGCGCTGCCGCGACCGCCAAATCATCTTTTGCCTTGAAGTGATGAAAGAACGCGCCTTTTGTGACGCCCGCAGCATGGCATAGATCATCCACCGTGGTTGCAGCATATCCTTTCGTCCTGATGATCTGCAGGGCGGCATCAAGCAGCTTGGTTTTTGCGTTGGGCTTGGCTGCTGTTTTTGGCATGATTTCTCATAGCTCGCTCAAATGAGTTTAATACCGACCAGTTGGTATCTTGTCAATTCCCTCAAAATGCCTGCGCTCGCCACCGGCACAGCCGTTATGAACGCACAAAAACCATGTCCGGAACGCACGTAACGGATCAATAAAATTCGGACGCAAACTGCACGCCGGCAGATCGGGTTTCGCAAGACTGATCGATGTCTGCAGCAGCGTTTACATAGTAGGTTTATGATACCCGCGTCAGAGACCAGATTTCCTAATACTGACGGCGCCTTGAGCCTTTGCATTCCCGTAACAAAAAAAGAACATCGCATTCGCCAATCCGGACGTGAGTAAGGCGGCGCAAATCTGCAGACGCGTCGTTTACATGGAAACGCCCCAAGTTTAGCGCACTGCACAAATTTTGAACCAGCGAACGACACCTCCTGTTTTAAGGTTTGGGGCCGGGAATCGCATGACAAGCGTGCTGGTCGCATATATAGAAATCATGAAAGCTGCAAAAGAAAAGCTAAATGAATTTCGATCTGTCTTCTCGCTACGATTCCTTCGTTCGCGACAATCTTCCTGACACATCGCTACAGCCAGAATTTCATTTCGATCGCCCTGAATTGAAGTTCCCCGCAATGCTGAACGCTTCGGTGTTGCTGGATCGCGCAGTCGCTGCAGGACATGGCGACAAGGACGCCGTTTTATGGAGCGCCGGGCGCTGGCGTTATAAGGAACTCCTGACACAGGCGTGCCGCATTGCCGATACGCTGATAACGCAATTGAATTTAAGGCCCGGCAATCGCGTTCTTATCCACGGGCCCAACTCGCCCATGCTGATGGCGATCTGGTGGGGCGTATTGCGCGCCGGCGGCGTCGCGGTGACGACCATGCCGCTCCTGCGCGCGGGCGAGGTCAAAACCATTATCCACAAGGCGGAGATCAGTCACGCCCTTGTGGATGCGCGCGTCCAGTCCGCGTTCGACGATGCGTGTAACAACTCGCAATTCATTCGCTTTGCAGAATATTTCAACGGCGACGGCGCATTCGAGGCCCGGCTTGAAAAAGCAAGAGATTTCGTCGAACCAGCGCCGACTCCCAACGACGAGCCCGCATTGATCGCATTCACATCCGGCACGACCGGGCAACCAAAGGGATGCGTTCATTACCACCGCGATGTCCTCGCCATGGCGGAGACTTTCTCGCGCCACATCGTCAAACCGAGCGCCGGAGACGTCTTTTGCGGAACGCCGCCTTTTGCATTTACGTTCGGGCTCGGCGCGTCGGTGGTCTTCCCGGCAGCTTGCGGCGCAGCAAGCGCGCTGACCATGGGCCCGGGCGTCGACCCCCTGCTCGACGCCATCGAACAGCACAAAGTGACGACGCTGTTTACGGCGCCAACCGCTTATCGCGGCATGATGAGCTTGCCGCAAAAACATTTTCAGTCGCTGCATACTTGCGTGTCGGCCGGTGAGCATTTGCCGCAAGCGACGTCAGATGGCTGGCGCGAGGCAACCGGCATAAGGCTGATCGACGGCATTGGCGCGACGGAAATGATCCATATTTTCATATCTGCATCGGGCGACAATGTTGTCCCGGGCTCTACAGGCCGCGCCGTGCCCGGTTACGTTGCGCGCATCGTTGACGAAGAGATGCGCGAACTTCCCGCCGGCGAAACAGGCCGCCTCGCCGTGCGCGGTCCGACCGGCTGCCGTTATCTCGCGGACGACCGGCAAAAAGACTACGTAAAGCAGGGCTGGAATCTTACCGGTGATCTTTTTCGTCAGGATGAGGATGGTTACTTTTGGTATGTTTCCCGGTCCGACGACATGATCATATCATCAGGCTACAATATCGCTGCGCCGGAAGTGGAAAATGCGTTGCTGTTGCATGCGGACGTCGCCGAAGCCGCTGTCATCGGCGTGCCTGATGCGGAACGCGGCCAGATCTGCAAGGCATTTGTGGTTTTGCAATCAAAAGAAGACACATCAGACGCAAAAAAGGCCGACTTGCAGACGCATGTAAAGCACATGATTGCGCCTTATAAATATCCGCGGGAAATCGAGTTCGTATCAGCCCTGCCGAAAACGCAAACAGGAAAATTACAACGATATAAACTGAAAGACTAAGCCTTCGTTGTGACGGCGTCAGTTTTTAGAACCGCCTTGCCCATTGCGCCAGTGAGAAATCAACGCCTCCCCCGACGGCGCCGGCGCCACAGCGCCTGGCGTCCGGGAAAATCGCGGGGCCGGCGCGGCGTGATAACAGCCGTCACGCTCAATATAGACATTGCGCTCTTTCATATGCGGATGCTTGACGGACTCATCTAGCGTCAGCACCGGCGCGAAACAGGCGTCGGTTCCCTCAAGGATATCACACCACTCGTCTCTGGTTTTTGTCGCAAACAGGGAAACAAATTGTTTGCTCCGTTCTTCCCAATTACGCTGATCCAGTTGGCCTGATTTCAGAGAATCGTCAGCGCCTGTTCTTTCCAGAAGTTCTGCATAAAACTTTGGCTCAAGGGCGCCAATGGCGATCTCTTTTCCATCCGCACAGCGATAACACCGATAGAACGGCGCCGCGCCGCCAAGCATGTTTTTGCTTCGCTCCAAAGACACAATCCCGCCCGGGGCGAGGCCGGCGAAAAAACTCATCAGCGATGCGACTCCGTCGACAATCGCTGCGTCGATAACTTGGCCCTCGCCTGTCTTTTCACGCTCCCAAAGGGCCGTAACAATTCCGAATGCGAGATAAAGCGATCCGCCGCCAAAATCGCCGACGAGATTTAACGGGGGCTGCGCCGTTTCGCCTTCGCGGCCAATGGCGGCCAGCGCGCCCGTTAGCGCTATGTAATTAATGTCATGGCCTGCAGCTTGAGCAAGCGGACCAAACTGGCCCCATCCGGTCATCCGCCCGTAGATCAGGCGCGGGTTGCGCGCCATCGCCTGATCGGGCCCCAAGCCGAGACGCTCCATCACGCCCGGACGGTTGCCCTCCAGAACAACATCCGCAAGTTCTGCAAGCTCAAGGCATTGTTCCCGCGCCTCATCCGTGCGGATATCAAGCGTGACCGGACTGAGACCGGAATCAACAACCGGATTTGGAAAACCGTTTCCGCCGGGCCGTTGAATGCGCAAGACCTCGGCGCCGAGATTAGCCAGCAACATGGCGGCATGGGGCCCCGGCCCGATACCGGCAAATTCAATCACTCGCAGCCCAGCCAACGGCCCTTGTCTCGTACCAACCATGTTCTTGTCCATTTTTCGCTAGCTATTTCTACCTACAGACGCAGCAGATACACAATATCCGTGCACATCGCGATGTATGACTGGATTGCGCAAATATCAGGCTTTGCGAAGTTGTAAACTAGACCTCCGGATCAAACGTGTTCAGAGAAACACCTGGGGGGGCCCTTCAATTCCTCAACAATACAAGATAATTTGAATATGGCTCTGTAATCGGAATACGACAAATGTATCCACCATCTCGCATCGTCTGTCTGACGGAAGAAACCGTCGAAACGCTTTACCTGATGGGCGATCAGGATCGGATTATCGGTGTTTCCGGCTTTGTGGTTCGCCCGCCCGAAGCAAGACGCAAGCCTAAGGTTTCGACTTTCATCGAAGCGAAGACCGATGAGATTGTCGCGCTGAAACCCGATCTCGTTTTTACGTTTTCCGATATTCAGGCTGATATTACCGCAAACCTGATGCGCGAAGGGCTGGATGTGCACGCGTTCAACCACCGCACCGTCGAAGGCATATTCGACATGATCCGCACGGTTGGCGCGCTGATCGGCGAGCCCGAAAAAGCTGAAAAACTCGCTGCGGATTTGCAGCATCATGTTGATGCGGTCCGCGAGAAGGCTAACGGGTTGGCGCGCCGGCCTAAAGTCTATTTCGAGGAATGGGATGACCCTATGATCTCGGCCATCGGCTGGGTATCGGAGCTTATCGAAATCGCGGGTGGTGAGAACGTGTTCGCCGACCGCGCTTTTGGTCAGGCGGCGAAAGACCGGTTTGTAACGGCCGAAGAAGTGATCGCCGCGCAGCCGGACATCATTATCGGTTCATGGTGCGGCAAGGGTTTCAAAAAAGAATCTGTCGCCGCGCGCGAAGGATTCGATCAAATTCCCGCAGTCAAGAACAACCGTCTTTATGAAATCAAATCCGCCATCATCCTGCAGCCCGGTCCGGCGGCGCTAACGGACGGGTTGGAGGAGATGCAAGAAATCATAAGAAGTTTCAGATCAGAATGAACAGATAACACTGTTAGAAAGAATGTTTATTCTGGTAAAGTGACTAACGTATGATCGAGGCCGTCCAAGCATTCCTCAATCCGCTTGGAAATGATTGCCCAGTCTCCGCCAGCCAGACCTGCTCCAATCAGCGGATACCCGATACGCGCTGAAGAAAACCGGTCACCAATCAGTCCGAAACAGCTTGATATGGCGTCATAATCAACTTTTTGTCCTTTCCCACGATAATCAAATTGCGTGTACGCGTTTACAATCACAAAACTGAAGTTGTCACGTACAACATTCGCAGTAGAAATCGAACCAAGCTTTGCGCGGTCGCCAAACGGCGTCTTCATGTCCGCTTCAAAAGCTTCAGGAAAAAGCGAGGAAATCGGTTTGGCAATTCCAGCGCCCATCTTGTGAAAACAGTTACAACCGTGAACGATTACATCGAATTTTCCTGCTAATGCCAACTGCAAGAGATCACCAACAACGTGCTTCATGTCACCCTCCCCGAAAACTCTTCATATGAAATAACGCCTGTTCCGGCCCGTATTGATATTCTTTCCCAACGGGGCAGGCGCGCCGCGCCCGGCAGCCAAGCGACATGCAATCAGCACCCTCCGGGCGGCGGATATGGGCGCCGCAGGCGGGAACATCATAGGCGCCGCCGCCGCTGAACGCGTTCACCGGGCATACTGAAAGACACGGCTTTTCTTCGCATGCATCACAAGGCCGGGGGCGCGGGTCGCGCGGCGGCAAATCCAGCTTCTCATCAAACCCAAGCGCGCCGCGCCAAGCGTGCCATAATCCGAAATCGGGATGAACAAGCATGCCGATTTCCGACGGCGCGACGGGTTCGGCCTTCTGCGCCCAGCGGATGAAAGGCATCATCGGCGCCGTAAACGGAAAGTAGGGTTTGGCGCCGAGGTCCCGTGAAAGCCCAGAAATCACACGATAGGACCAGCGGTCGAGCGGGTGCGGCTTGCCGTCTTTGTATTCAGACGATCCTGCAAACCCGCTCCACTCGCCGCCGCCGATAAACCCGAGCATGACGAGCGTTCCCGCCGTTCCTCCATCCGGGAAATCATCAGCATCTGGATGAAACGCACCGCGAAAGGCGAGCCCCGCGGATTGAGCAGCAGTTTTTACCTCGTCAAGCGTCACATATTCCGCCGATAGCGGCCGCCGACTTCAAACAGCGTATCGGAGATCTGGCCGAGCGAGCAGTAACGCACAGCGTCCATCAGCACGGCGAAAACGTTTTCGTCATTGACCACAGCATCTCGCAAACGCTGACGAACTTCTTCAGACTTTTCCGGGTTCCGCGCCTGGAATTCTCGAAGGCGTTTGATCTGGCTGTCTTTTTCTTCTGTGGTTGAGCGCTGCAACGGCGGCGACGGCGGCGGCGGCGCATCAGGGTCAATAAACGTGTTAACGCCAACGATGGGCAGCGAGCCGTCATGTTTTTTATGCTCGTAATAAAGGCTTTCTTCCTGAATTTTTCCGCGCTGGTAGCCGGTTTCCATGGCGCCGAGAACGCCGCCGCGTTCGGCAATGCGTTCAAACTCTTTCAGCACGGCTTCCTCAACGAGGTCCGTCAATTCATCAATAACAAAGGCGCCCTGGTTGGGGTTTTCGTTCTGGGCAAGACCCCACTCCTTGTTGATGATCATCTGGATCGCCATGGCGCGGCGCACCGAATGTTCGGTCGGCGTCGTGTACGCCTCGTCATAGGCGTTGGTGTGCAGCGAGTTGCAGTTGTCATAGATGGCGATCAGCGCCTGCAGAGTGGTGCGGATATCGTTAAAATCCATTTCCTGCGCGTGCAGCGAGCGGCCCGACGTCTGGACGTGATATTTCAGTTTCTGCGAACGCTCGTTGGCGCCGTATTTTTCGCGCATGGCGATCGCCCAGATACGTCGTGCCACACGGCCCAGCACTGAATATTCCGGATCCATGCCGTTGGAGAAAAAATAGGAAAGGTTCGGTGCGAAATCGTCAATCTTCATGCCGCGAGCGAGATACGATTCCACAAAAGTGAACCCGTTCGACAGCGTAAAGGCGAGCTGCGAAATCGGGTTCGCGCCAGCTTCAGCGATGTGATAGCCGGAAATCGAGACGGAATAAAAATTCCTGACGCGATTGTCGACAAAGAACGCCTGAATGTCGCCCATCACTTTCAGCGAGAACTCCGTCGAGAAAATGCAGGTGTTCTGACCCTGATCTTCCTTCAGGATATCCGCCTGAACCGTGCCGCGCACGGTTTCCAACGACCATTCACGAATCTTGTTGGCCTCGTCTTCCGTCGGCTGGCGATTGTTTTCCTTTTCGAATTTATCGAGCTGCTGGTCGATCGCCGTGTTGAGAAACATAGCGAGGATGGTCGGCGCCGGGCCGTTGATGGTCATTGAAACGGAAGTCGTTGGCGAGCAGAGGTCGAAACCGTCAAACAGCACCTTCATGTCGTCAAGCGTCGCAACCGACACGCCGGAATTGCCGATCTTGCCGTAAATGTCCGGCCGTTCGTTCGGATCGAATCCGTAAAGCGTTACGGAGTCGAATGCCGTCGACAGGCGCTTGGCGTCTGAGTCTTTTGAAAGATACTTGAATCGCGCGTTGGTGCGGAACGGATCGCCCTCGCCGGCGAACATGCGCGTTGGGTCTTCGCCCTCGCGTTTGAAGGCGAACACGCCCGCTGTGTAAGGGAAGCTGCCGGGCAGGTTTTCGCGCAACATCCAGTTCAAAAGCTCGCCGTGATCTTCGTAACGCGGCAATACGACTTTCCGGATTTCCGTGCCGGAAAGCGATTTGCGCGTCAGCTTGGTGCGGATTTCCTTGTCGCGAATTTTCACGACATATTCGTCGCCCGAATAGCTTTCTTTCACTTTCGGCCAGTTATCGAGCAGCTTTTTGGCGCGCGGATCCTGCCGGCCTCGGCGTTCTTCAATCAGTTTGTCGAGCGCTTTGCCGTCGCCATCCGCCTGTTCCAGCATTTCCTGCGAGCGCTCCAGTTGCTGAATCTCGCGCGCCAGCGCCGATTGCTGGCTCGTCTTTTCGTGATACCCACGAACCTCCGACGCGATCTCCGCCAAATAACGCTGGCGCGACGGCGGCACAATGGCGTCCCGCGTGGACGGCATGCGTTTGTTGTTGGATTTGAACTTCGTATCCGGCAGCGAGTAACCCTTGCCCGCGATCTGATCACGTAACGCGATGTAGAGCCCCGTAACGCCGTCATCCTGATAGCGCGATGCGATCGCTCCGAATACCGGCATTTCATCGGCTGATTTGGAAAAATCTTCGCGGTTGCGCTGAACCTGTTTGCTGACATCGCGCAGCGCGTCCTCGGCGCCCTTGCGGTCAAACTTGTTAATCGCCACGATGTCGGCGAAATCGAGCATGTCGATCTTTTCAAGCTGCGACGCCGCGCCGAATTCCGGCGTCATGACGTAGAGCGATATGTCTGCAAGCTCCGCAATCGCCGCATTCCCTTGTCCGATGCCCGGCGTTTCAACGATGATAAGGTCGACGCCAGCAGCGCGCACCGCATTCACCGCCTGGTGCACGAATGGCGGGACCTCGCGGTCCGACTCGCGTGTTGCAATCGACCGGAAGAAAATCTGCGGAGCGTTGATGGAATTCATCCGGATGCGGTCGCCGAGCAGCGCCCCGCCCGATTTTCGGCGTGACGGATCGATGGCCAGGATCGCGATCTTGAATTCGTTCGAATCCATCCGAAATCGGGTGATCAGTTCGTCGCATAACGACGACTTGCCCGAACCGCCCGTACCAGTGACGCCGAGGATCGGCGCACGCGTTTGGGCGAAGGCCGCATCTTCCAATGCGGCGAGCGATTTAGCATCGACGCGTTCTTCTTCCAGCAATGTCAGAAAACGGGCGAGCGAACTCCATCCCTCCTTGCCGAGATCGCTGACGCTCGCCGTCCCAATATCAGCCGGGTCGAAGTCGGCGCGCGCAATCATGTCCTCGATCATGCCCTGAAGACCCATTTTCTGACCGTCTTCGGGTGCGTAGATTCGCTCGACCCCATAATCGTGCAGCTCTTTGATCTCCTCACGGACGATCACGCCGCCGCCGCCGCCGAATACCTTGATGTGTCCGGCGCCGCGCTCCTTCAGGAGATCGACCATGTATTTGAAATATTCGATGTGTCCGCCCTGATAGGAACTGACAGCGATCCCCTGCACGTCTTCCTGGATCGCGGCATCGACGATTTCCGCAACCGCCCGGTTATGACCGAGGTGGATGACTTCGGCGCCGAGCGACTGGAGTATCCGCCGCATGATGTTGATCGCCGCATCGTGGCCGTCAAAAAGGCTTGTCGCCGTAACGAAACGCACCTTGTTCTGCCGCACAGGCGCGCCGCCTTTTCTGTCTTTTGCAGCTGGTTTTTCTATGATCTTTGCGTCGTCGGGCATAAATTCCTCTCAAAAAGAGTATCTAAGTTTCGCGCTTCAAAGCGCTTCGTCTGCAATCGCCATAACAGTATCGGCGCCGGAGACGACTTCGGCTTCATACGCCCTGGCGCGCGGTAAAATACGCTCACCGTAGAACTTCGCTGTTGCGATTTTGGCGGCGAGAAAATTCTGGTCACCTTCGCCGGCTTCAAGGTCCGCTTGCGCAGTAAGCGCGGCGCGGGCCATCAACCAGCCGCCGCAAACGACGCCCCAAAGGCGAAGGTAAGGCATGGCGCCCGCTGCCGCGTGGCGCACGTTATCACCCTTGAATTGTTCCAGCATCCAGGTCGTCGCATTATCAAGCGCGGTAACGCCTTGCGTGAGGCATGTGCGCATACCGGCGAAATCGGCGCCCGCGTCTGCCAGCGCGCCGTCAAGATTGCGCATTTCGGTAATCATAGCACGCGCTTCCGCGCCGCCGTCGCGGGCAAGCTTGCGGCCCATGAGGTCATTCGCCTGGATGCCGTTGGTGCCTTCGTAGATTTCAGCGATCTTGGCGTCGCGCATATATTGCGCCGCGCCGGTTTCTTCCACATAGCCCATCCCGCCATGCACCTGAACGCCGTTCCACGCGGCCTCGGAACCGTTTTCGGTACACCACGCCTTCACGATCGGAATTAACAGATCGACACGGGCCTGCGCCGCCGCTTTTTGTTCCGCATCAGGATGGCGATGAGCGAAGTCGAGCTTGCCAGCCGCGTAATAGGCAAGCGCGCGGCCCGCTTCGGCCAGCGCGCGCATGGTCATCAGCATACGGCGCACATCCGGATGGCGGACAATCGCAACGGGCTCGGGATTTTCGCCGTCGATTTCCCGGCTCTGAACGCGATCGCGCGCAAATGACGCCGCCCGCTGATAAGCGCGCTCACAGATGCCGACGCCTTCAAGGCCGACTGAAAGGCGTGCATTGTTCATCATCGTGAACATGTAATTGAGGCCCTTGTTCTCCTCGCCGACGAGATAACCGATCGCGCCTTCGTTCTCGCCATAGGACATCACGGCTGTCGGGCTCGCGTGAATGCCCATTTTTTCCTCAATCGATACGCAGCGCACATCATTACGCTGACCAACGGAACCGTCTTCGTTGACCAGATATTTGGGAACGATAAAGAGGGAGATACCTTTAACGCCCGCTGGCGCGTCCGGCGTTCTGGCGAGCACCATGTGGACCATGTTCTCGGTCATTTCATGATCGCCATAGGTGATGAAAATCTTCTGACCGGAGATGCGGTAATGATCGCCGTCGCGAACGGCCTTTGAGCGCACCTGTGCGAGATCAGAACCCGCCTGCGGCTCAGTGAGCTGCATGGTGCCGGTCCACTCGCCGGAAATCATTTTTGAAAGGTATTTGTCTTTTTGCTCCGGCGAACCGTAGCGGGAGACCGCTTCAACGGCGGCCTGCGTCAACATCGGGCACAGCGTGAACGCCATGTTCGACGAATGCCAGAGGTCGAATAGTGCGGTGGCAATGAGCAGCGGCAGTCCCTGCCCGCCATAATCCGGATCAAACGGCACGGCGTTCCAGCCGCCTTCGACGAATTGTCCGTATGCCTCTTTCCAGCCGTCCGGCGTTTGAACAACGCCGTTGACGAGTTTCGAGCCCTGCAAGTCGCCGACACGGTTCAGCGGCGCCAAAACGCCTGCTGCGAACTTGCCGCCCTCTTCAAAAATCGACGCCAGCAGTTCCTCGCTCAGGTCTTCCCCGCCGGGCAGCGCCGCAATCTCGCTGAAGCCGGCGAGTTTTGTCGCCACAAACTGCATGTCGGCGATCGGCGCTGTGTAGTCGGTCATTGGATTGGCGTCCTCGTGGTGTAGGTGCTGGGCTCGCGCAATACCAGCATAGCAAAAGCAGTGCGAGGCGCCCGAACCGCCCGCACATGTTTTTCCCAGCCTTGAACCTCAATAGGCCATTTGTCAAATTCATAATATGCGTATAATATGCAAAATACGCATACCTTATGAACGCCGCAAAGCTTAAACATATCGTCGCTGTGGATCAGGCTGGCTCAATCAGCGCCGCCGCCCGCGCACTGAACCTGACCCAGTCGACTGTCAGCCGCAGCCTTGCCGATATCGAACAGGAAATCGGCTTCGCCCTTTTCGATCGGCGCGCCCGGGATGTGGTCGCAACTGAGCGTGGGCGCATTTTTATTAACCGTGCTGCGAGGATCATTTCCGACCTTGACCAGCTTGCCGAGGACGCACGCCTTGCTCGTGAAACCGGCGAAACGCTGATCCGCCTCGGTGTCAGTCCCGCTTCCATGCAGGGACTTGTCAACAAGGCGATCATCGCGCTGATGCGCCGGCGGCCTGACCTGCGCGTGCATCTCGAAGCAATGTCCGCAGCAACAGGCATCAGAGCTCTGAGACGCGGCGACATCGACGTGCTTGTGGGTCCAGAAGAAGCCATGCGAGACGAGAAGTCTTTCGCCATTGAACGGCTCGGCGATTTGAAGACGCATCTTTTTGCGAGAAAAACTCATCCGCTCGCCGAGAAAAAAACCGTCAAGCGCGCAGATATAATCGAATATCCGGTGATCGCGCCGGACCGCATGAGCTGGCATGCCGATCGTTTACGCTCCTTATTCGACAGTGTGACCGGCGACGCCACGAGACGCATGCATGTTGTTGAATATTTCCCGCTGGTCGCCGATATCGTAGCGGACAGCGACGCCATCGGGGTTATCAGCGACGAATATGCAGAATCGGCGGCGTTTATGCGGCGGTTTTCTCTTCTCAAGGGGCCGCTGTTCGAACCGCTGTCAATCGGCTACGCCATCAGGCGGCGCTGGCTGCCGACACCGGCGGTTCGAGCACTTGAAACGGCGTTGCGAGAATTTCCGCCCGGCGCTTAATTGCGTCCCAAACTGCGAAGGAGAAAGCGGTAATGGCTGATACGAAAATCTATACCAAAGGCGGAGACGCCGGTGAAACGTCCATGCTGTCGGGCGAACGCGTTTCGAAAGCTGATCCGCATATTACCGCCGTGGGCGACTTTGACGAATTATCGGTGGCGCTCGGTTTTGCCAGACTCGCCCATTCGAAAAGAAACGACGCGCTGAAAGACATTCAGCAAAAGCTTTATCAACTCAGCGCCATGGTAAGTTACACGGGCGAGAAACATGCCGACCGTTTTCAGCTTGAAGCCGGAGCCGTCGAGGCGCTCGAAAAACTAATCGACGAGGCGCAGGCAAAACTGCCGCCGCTGAAAGACTTTATCTATCCGGGTCAGACGGAATCGGGTTGCTGGGTGCATCAGGCGCGCGTGGTTGCGCGCCGCGTCGAACGCAATCTGTCACTACTCCCAACAGAAAAGCGCAACGCCGCCGTTCCGTTCATCAACCGGCTTTCAGATCTCCTCTTTGTGTTCGCGCGAGAAGCCGACAGGGATGCGGGCGCAGCGGAGGAAGAATATCGCTCTTAAAGATGTGCCTTGAGAAACACGTTAATGTTTCAGCGCAGCAATTCGTGTCGGAATGCGTCTATTCAATCGCCCAGAATTGCGGGCAATTTAAGTCCATGTTCGGCGGCGCATTCCTGTGCGATTTCGTAACCGGCGTCGGCATGGCGCATGACCCCGGTCGCAGGGTCGTTCCATAAAACACGTTCAAGACGGCGCGCCGCGTCGTCTGTGCCGTCGGCGCAGATGACCATTCCGGCATGCTGGGAAAAGCCCATGCCGACACCGCCGCCATGATGCAGAGAAACCCATGTGGCGCCGGAGGCGGTGTTGAGAAGGGCGTTCAAAAGGGGCCAGTCGGAAACGGCGTCGGAGCCATCCTTCATGGCCTCGGTTTCCCGGTTCGGTGATGCGACAGAGCCGGAGTCCAGATGATCACGACCTATAACGACGGGCGCTGAAAGCTCGCCTGATTTCACCATCTCATTGAAAGCAAGCCCGAGCCGGTGACGCTGTCCGAGACCGACCCAGCAGATGCGGGCGGGCAGGCCCTGAAAAGCGATGCGCTCGCGCGCCATGTCGAGCCAGCTGTGAAGATGCGGATCGTCAGGGATCAGCTCCTTCACTTTTGCATCGGTTTTATAGATGTCTTCCGGATCGCCCGAGAGCGCCGCCCAGCGGAACGGGCCGACGCCGCGGCAAAACAGCGGACGCACATAAGCCGGAACGAAGCCGGGGAAGTCGAACGCGTTTTCAAGGCCTTCTTCCTTCGCCACCTGACGGATGTTGTTGCCGTAATCAAGCGTCGGGATGCCTTCGTTCCAGAAGTCGAGCATTGCCTGAACGTGCACTTTGATGGAGACGCGTGCCGCGCGTTCTACTTCCTTCGGCGCCGTTTCGCGTTTTTCTTTCCATTCAGCGACAGTCCAGCCTTGCGGCAGGTAACCGTTAACGACGTCATGGGCCGAGGTCTGGTCGGTGACGATGTCAGGCTTTACGCCTCTCTTTACGAGCTCCAGAAAAACATCCGCCGCGTTGCCGAGCAGGCCGACGGATTTCGCTTCGCCTGCCTTGGTCCAGCGCGCAATCATGTCGAGCGCTTCGTCGAGGGAGGTCGCTTTTTCGTCCACATATTTCGTGCGCAGGCGGAAATCGATCGAGTCCTCGTTGCACTCAACCGCGAGACAGCATGCGCCGGCGAGAACGGCGGCGAGGGGCTGCGCCCCGCCCATGCCGCCGAGGCCGGCGGTCAGAATCCATTTGCCGGAAAGGTCGCCGTTAAAATGCTGGCGGCCAGCCTCCTTGAAGGTTTCATACGTGCCCTGAACGATGCCCTGAGACCCGATATAGATCCACGAGCCGGCCGTCATCTGGCCGTACATCATCAGGCCTTTTTTATCGAGTTCGTTGAAATGGTCCCAATTGGCCCAGTGCGGCACGATATTGGAGTTGGCGATCAATACGCGCGGCGCGTCCTTGTGGGTTTTGAAAACGCCCACGGGCTTCCCGGACTGCACGCACAGGGTTTCGTCTTCGTTCAAGTCTTTGAGCGCCGTGACAATCTTGTCGAAATCAGCCCAGGTGCGCGCGGCGCGGCCGATGCCGCCATAAACCACAAGCTCGTGCGGGTTTTCCGCCACGTCCGGGTCGAGATTGTTCATCAGCATCCGCATCGGCGCTTCGGTGGTCCAGTGCTTTGCGGTGATGTCTGAGCCGCGCGGCGCGCGAACCGTGCGGGCGTTATGGCGTGGGTTGGTCATGGTTTTCTCTTGGTTTGCGATTGCCCCCTTCGCCTCGCGGCGCTCGGCACTTCCCCCGTAAACGGGGGAAGAAAGGCGTTCTTTTTCCTCCCCCGTTTACGGGGGAGGTGTCCGCGAAGCGGACGGAGGGGGATGGAGTTTTGAGCGGCATGAACCACTTTCTTGCGAGTCAGCCTCACGCACTTTTCGCTGTGCGATTTTTTGTTGGGCTTCTCGATAAAACTTTCTGTATCGAATAAAATAATATGTAATCCAGATAATGGCCACCGTGATTGGAAGATAGTCTATCATCTGTTGCGGCAGATTTAGAAAATACTGCGCAGCTAATCCTACGCAGATTAGCGAGAACACAATAAGGAAAGAATATCTGCCCGCCTTTTGACCAGCCTCGTATGTTTCAGGTTCTATTTTTGAGTACGCCGAGAATAGTCTACTGATTGAAAAGACTCCAAAGATAAGAATTCCCAGAGCAAACCAATATGCTTGCTCCGCAATCGAAATAACGAAATACCCGCCAAAAAGGAAAATCAGAAACGCCATGAGCCAGATTCGCTCGTGGCGAATTTTCTTTCTTAGCCTTTTCTCCTTATCTAAATCAGTCATCAGAGTTTAATTGAGCTTTCAACCGAAAACTCATTTTTGCCAACCATCTCCCCCGCTATCCTCAAATCATCCGCCATGAAGCGGTCAGCTTCAAGCGCCGGGATTTGTTCACGCAGTTTCGCGATGACATCTTGCAACACCGGGCCTGTCTTCAACGGCCTGCGGAATTCGACGCCCTGCGCCGCTGTCAGCAATTCAATGCCGACGATCTTGAACAGGTTCTCGTTCATGGGTCCGAGCCGCCGGGCGCCGTGACACGCCATTGAGACGTGATCCTCCTGATTACACGATGTCGGCGTTGAATCTGTCGAACACGGATTGGCGCGGTGCTTGTTCTCGCTCATCAGCGCCGCGGACGTCACTTCCGCAATCATGAAGCCTGAATTGAGGCCCGGCTCCGGTGTTAAAAACGCTGGCAGGCCATGGGAAAGCGTCGGATCGACCATCAGCGCGATGCGCCGCTGCGCAATGGAGCCGATTTCGGCGATGGCGAGCGCAATCTGGTCGGCAGCGAACGCCACCGGTTCCGCATGAAAATTGCCGCCGGAAACAATAGAGCCGTCCTCGAACACCAGCGGGTTATCCGTGGCGGCGTTCGCCTCGATCTCCAGCGTTTTCGCCGCCTGGCGTAGCAGGTCGATGCATGCGCCCATCACCTGCGGCTGGCAGCGGATGCAATAGGGATCCTGTACGCGCTCATCGTCCTCACGGTGGCTTTCGCGGATTTCGGACCCTTCCATCACCTCACGCAGGAACGCGGCAGCGTCAATCTGTCCTTGATGTCCGCGTACGGAATGAATCTCCGGCCTGAAAGGCGCGCCGGAGCCCATCGCCGCATCTGTGGACATGGCGCCGGTGACGAGCGCCGACGTGGCGGCGCGCCACGCGTCGAACAATCCGATCAGCGCCAGCGCGGTTGAAACCTGCGTGCCGTTGATAAGGCCGAGCCCTTCCTTCGCGCCGAGTACAAGAGGCTTCATATTCGCGGCGGAGAGGGCGTTTTTGGCCGGCATTCTGTCGCCGCGATACCAGGCCTCGCCCTCGCCCATCATCGCCGCCGTCATATGCGCGAGCGGCGCAAGGTCGCCCGATGCGCCGACCGAGCCCTGCGATGGAATGACGGGCGTTACGTCCTTCGCCAGCATCTGTTCGAGCTGGCGGATCACCTCCATGCGTACGCCGGAAACGCCGCGCCCGAGCGAAATCAGTTTCAGCACCATGATGAGGCGCGCAGTCGGCTCGTCGAAAGGCTCGCCGACGCCGGCGCAATGCGACAGGATCAGGTTACGTTGAAGCGTTTCAACGTCTTCCGGCGCGATGCGTTTGTTGGCGAGTTTGCCGAAGCCGGTGTTGACGCCGTAAACCGGCGCGTCGCCCTTCGCGGCCTTTGACAATATCTCCGCCGAACGTTCTATCGAAGGGTGGCAGGCCGGATCGAGCGCGGCTGGCTCATCGTTCCGGTAGATCGCTTCCAGCGTTTCGAGGCTCACAGAACCGGGAATAAGGTAAAAGGTCATGTCGTACCGTCACGGTTGGGTATTTCAGGCAAGTTTATCGCTAACTTCCGCCAGTCCCCGGACACGCTTTCCCGCATGTTCGGATTCCAGCAATTCTATTAATGTGACATCCATTGGCGTGTTGAATAAACTCGTGGCATAAGCCAATATGTATGCACATACTAGTCACGGAAGCAAGCTGTGAAAAGCCAGACAATTTCCGCCAAGACCATGCTGACGCCGCAAGGCTGGCGGTCAGATATGCATCTGACAATCAGCGTAGACGGAAAAATAGAGGCCATCCATGAAGGCCTTGCCCGGGATGGCGTCACCGTCGATGTTCTTCTGCCGGCTATAAGCAATGTCCACAGCCATGCATTTCAACGTCTGCTCGCGGGACTGACGGAACACCGTAGCAGTACGCAGGACGACTTCTGGTCGTGGCGCGCCATGATGTACCGATGCCTGGACTATCTGCAGCCGGAGCATTTTGAGATCATCGCTGCGATGGCGCAACTCGAAATGCTTGAGTCCGGGTTCGGCGCGGTTGGCGAGTTTCACTATGTGCATCATCAGACCGATGGAACGCCTTACGAACGCCCAAGCGAAATCTCCAACCGCATTTTGCAAGCAGCTTTGGAAACCGGCATTGGACTGACGCACTTGCCGGTATTGTACATGCGCGGAGGACTTGACGGGCGCGCGCTCGCCGGCGGTCAAATGCGATTTGGTTGTTCAACAGAAAAGTTCGCATTGCTCCATGCCGAATTGCAAACCAGCTTCAAAGGCGCCCCGGCGGATTTCGTTCTCGGCGCAGCAGCACATTCTTTGCGCGCCGTATCAGAAGACGGATTGTCAATTCTTGGCGAGCTCGCCGGCGCTGCGCCGAAACATATTCATATCGCAGAGCAAACAGCGGAAGTTGAAGAAGTTCTATCGGCATTGGGCGCGCGCCCGACACGCTGGCTATTGGATAATTACGATATAAACGACCAATGGTGTCTGGTTCATGCAATACATCTCGATCCGGGTGAAATCCACGATCTCGCCAGCAGCGGCGCCGTCGTCGGCTTATGCCCCATAACGGAAGCCAACCTTGGCGACGGCATTTTCGAAGCGCTCTTATTCGCGCAACAAGGTGGTGTATTCGGTGTTGGCTCTGATTCCAATGTCCGCATTTGTGCCGCCGAAGAATTACGCATGCTGGAGTATAGCCAGCGATTGCGCGACCGGCGTCGCGCCTTGCTGACTGACGGTGAAAAGTCCTGTGGCCGCTACCTGTTTGAGATGGCTGCAAAAGCCGGCGCGCAGGCGCTTGGCCGAAACGCAGGGACGATTTCAGTCGGCGCTGCGGCTGATCTCGTTGCGCTTGACACGGCATCGCCAGCGTTATGCGGCTTGAGTAAAGACAGTCTGTTAGACGGATGGGTTTTCACGGGAGACAGCCGGTGCGTTAGCGATGTATGGGCGGCCGGCCGTCATGTCGTGCATCAGGGGCGTCACATACGCCGTGACGAAATTGTCGCCCGCTTTCTGACAATGGTAAAACAATTACGGGCTGCATTGTGACTATGCATAATCACCATTCCCTGAAAAAAGAAATCATGCGGAGAATCACGGCTGGGGAATGGGCGCCGGGCGCCGTTATGCCGAGCGAAACAAAACTTGCTGAGGAATACGGATGTGCTCGAACGACCATCAACCGGGCATTGCAAACGCTCGCCGAAGATGGGTTGATCGAACGCAAACGGCGGGCCGGCACGCGCGTTCGCGAGCTGCCGGTAAGACAAGCCAAGTTCAACATACCGCTTGTCCGCAGGGAAATTGAACAAACCGGTGCAGTCTATCGCCCCCATGTTACATTAAGGAAGAGATTGCCGGCGCCAAATCATATCGCGGCAAGGCTTCATCTGCCTCCCGATTCTGAAGTGTTGCATCTACACACTGTACATCTTAGTGATGGGCGCCCCCTCGCCTTTGAAGATCGGTGGATCAATATCGAGGCGGCGCCCGGCATCCTTGACGCCCCGTTCAAGGAGATAAGCGCTAATGAGTGGCTGCTACGGCAAACCCCCTACTCAAGCGGCAGCGTGTCATTTTCTGCAGAAAACGCGAATGAAGCGCACGCAAGCGCCCTTGGAGTTGCGAAAGGCGCGGCGCTATTCACAATAGACCGCACAACGTGGCTCGGCGAGCGCTACATCACATGGGTCAAGATCTTTTACCGGCCAGGCTACAGTCTAAAGAGCGGCCTTTAACGGATCAGATGTCATGCGGCGAGCATTGCTCGACGACTTATGCCCCCTTGCAACGCCGCCACAGAATGAAACCTGCTGAATGTTTGGTCTATGCACTCTCCGACATCAGAAGTTGGTTTCCCAGCTGAACAAGCTGGAAACCGCAGCAAACCAAACGACAATCGCTAGCGATATCGGCAGCATCAAACTCCATAACTTTGCGAA